>Ga0196971_1000007_pt1 | contig 439852 bp, 455 predicted proteins | sample S1v_1013CmetaG_FD_148660 | JGI IMG/M metagenome (GOLD analysis project Ga0196971, IMG submission 148660) | Soil microbial communities from Anza Borrego desert, Southern California, United States - S1+v_10-13C | ecosystem: Environmental > Terrestrial > Soil > Desert | place: USA: California...
CGGCGACAACGCCGAGCTGAACGTCGAGCTGATCACCCCGATCGCCATGGAAGAGAAGCTCCGCTTCGCCATCCGCGAAGGCGGCCGCACGGTCGGCGCCGGCGTGGTCTCCAAGATCACCGAGTAATCAACCCGGTGCGCTGACGCTCGCGACGCGGTCGCTCGCTCCTTGGGCGCGCCTTCGGGCCTCAAGCCGCGAGCCTCCGCGAGGCGAGCACAGGCCGACAAGACAAGGCGGCCCCCGGAGGACACTCCGGGGGCCGTTTTGCTGCGCCTCAGGCCAGAACGGCGCGGACGGCCCGCGCCGCCGCCTCGCCCGAGCGGTAGGCGCCGCCGCAGGTCTGGATCAGGCCGCCGGCGAGGGCCTCGCCGGCGAAGAAGATGCGGTCGCCGACCGGGCGGGCCAGCGCCTCCCGCGCGGCGTAGCGGCCCGGGCTGGCGGCGGCGTAGGCGCCGCGCGTCCATGGATTGGAGGCCCAGGGCGTCAGCCCGCCCCTGACCACGGCGGCGGCGGCGTTCGAGCCGAACATCTCGACCAGCCCCTGGGTGGCGAAATCGATGGCCGCCGCCTCGCCCGCCGCGGACAGCTCCCAGCCCAGGTCGCCGCCGACGAAACCGACCATCAGGTCCGTGGCGAAGGGAAAGCTGAGGAAATACAGGTCGCGCCGTCCGCGCCGGGCCAGCAGGACGTCGGTGAAGGGCTCCAGGCCGAAGCGCTGGCCGCGGATCTGCAGCGGAATCTTGGCCAGCATGCCCATGGGGATGTCGGCGATGGCGTCCCGGGTGGCGACCGGCAGGTCGGGGGTGAAGCGGATCGCGCCCGAGGCCAGCACGCCCGTCGAGGCGGTGACGATGACGGCGCGGGCGTGGATCGAGCCGGCGTCGGTCTCGACCGTCGCGCCGGGACCGTCCCAGCGGACATGGCGGACGGGCGTGTTCAGCCGCACCGGCAGGCCCCGGCCGCGATGGGCCACGATGGCCCCGAAACCCTGCGCGCAGAGGAGGTTGGGGGCGAGGTCGTCGGCGTTGGCGTAGTCGAAGGTCGACAGCTCGTCGAGGTCGACGGCCATGTCGAGCGCGCCGAGATAGTCTCCGGCCGCCTCGTCCACCGGGGCGGCGAGGTCGACGACGGTGGAGGCGGCGACGTCGGCGGGGGCGCCGGCTATGGCCTCGCTCATCGCCTCTTCAGCGGCGTTGACCAGATGGGCCGGCGCGGGGCGGGGCCCGAGCCAGACCTTCTCGAGGTCGTATTCGTGGGCCCGCAGGGTGAAGCCCTGGGCGCGGGCGTAGTCGGCGTACGGATTGTCGTCGGCCTTGTGCAGCCAGGCGCAGCCGACGTCGAAGGGCGAGCCGAAGGTGGCGGTGTCGGTGAAGGCCCGGCCGCCGATACGGTCCATCGCCTCGAGCACCACGACGTCGAGGCCGGCGGCCCGCGCCGTCAGGGCGGCGGCGATGCCGGCCGACCCGGCGCCGATCACCACCACGTCCGGCTCGGAGACCGCGCGCGCGCCGCAGCCGCTCACGGCGGCGGCGCCGAAACCGGCGAGCAGGCTGCGTCGGGTCAGTCTCACCGGCCCCTCCCTCTCCGGACCGCAGGATGCGCCCCGCGGCCGGTGCGTCAAGCGGCGAGGTTCGCCTGTCAGGGGCGCGGCGCGGTTAACCCGCAACCGCGGGGCGCAGCCCGTTGCCTGCAACCCGAAAGCGGTCCCTACGTTCGGATCACGGATGTTAGGGATTGAGTAACCATGCGGCGCGCGCTCCGGACCGGCCTGTTCATCGGCACACTGATCGGGATGTCGGCCTGCGCCGCCCTCGGGCCTGACGACGGCGCGACGCCCGGGCCCTACGGCGGCGTCGAGGCGGGCCGCACGCGCTGACCGCGAAGGAAATCGTGGCGGAGGGGGCAATTCCCCCCTATCATTCGCCGCGCGGACGCCGACTGTCGCGCCGCGCCGGTCTCGCTCCCCCTAGATGTTAGCCATCGCCATCGCCGTCGTACTGCTGCTCGTGGTGCTGAACGGCCTGTTCTCCATGACCGAACTCGCGGTCGTCTCCTCCCGAAAATCCAAGCTGCAGAGCCGCGCCGAACGCGGCGACCGCGGGGCCCGGGCGGCGCTGAAGCTGGCCGAGGAGCCGACGCATTTCCTGTCGGCCGTGCAGGTCGGCATCACCCTGATCGGCATCGCCGCGGGCGCCTATGGCCAGGCGTCGATCGCCGGCGAGCTGACCCGGATCTTCAATGACGCATTTCCGGCGCTCGGCCACTGGAACCAGGTCATTTCGACCACCCTGGTCATCATCTTCATCACCTACATCTCGGTGATCATCGGCGAACTGGTGCCCAAGCGGCTGGCGCTGATCTTCCCCGAGCCCATCGCCTCCAAGATGGCGGCCCCGATCTCGACCGTGGCCACGGTGCTCAAGCCTTTCGTGGTGGTGCTGACGGTATCGACCTCGGCCATCCTCAAGGTCATGGGCGTCAAGGACCGCGACGGTTCGGATGTCACCCAGGAAGAGGTCGAGACCATGATCGCCGAGGGCACGGCCTCGGGCCTGATCGAGCCCGAGGAGCAGGAGATGATCGAGGAGATCCTGCGCCTCGGCGACCGGCCGATCCGGGTGGCCATGACGCCGCGTCACGAGGTGTTCTGGATCGCCCTCGACGACAGCGAGGAGCAGCTGCGCCAGGAGATCCGCACCTGCCCCTATTCGCGCATCGTGGTGGCGCGCGAGAACGACGTCGATAATCCGCTGGGCGTGGTCCACAAGAAGGACCTGCTGGACAGCCTGCTGGACAATGGCGAGTTCAACGTCGAGCGGCTGGTGCAGACGCCGGCCTTCATCCCGCAGTCGACCTCGGTGCTGAAGGCGCTGGAGATACTGAAGGCGTCCAAGGTCCACATGGCCTTCCTGGTCGACGAGTTCGGCGCCTTCGAGGGCGTGGTGACGGCGACCGACCTGCTGGAGATGATCGCCGGCGACTTCGACGAGGGCCACGACGAGGAAGAGGCCTATATCCGCCAGCGCGAGGACGGCAGCTGGATGGTCGACGGCCAGGCCGACATCGAGGAACTGGCCGACGCCCTGGGCGAGGATTTCGGCGAGGCCGAGGGTTTCCACACCGTCGCCGGCCTGGTGCTGCACCAGCTGTCGCGGGTCCCGGACGAGGGCGAGATCCTGCAGCTTGGCCGATTCGAGGTCGAGATCATCGACATGGACGACCGGCGCATCGACAAGCTGCTGTTCCGCCAGGTGATCAGGCGCGAGGACGAGGCGAGCGCCGTGGCCGCCCACCACGAGGATTGACCGTTCCGCCCTTGAAAACCCCGGCGGCGTGGGGCATACGCCCCGGTCTGGCGATCACATCCGTCCTTCGGGGCGTGCTGTCGTTTGCTCCAGGAGTTTAGCTCAGCTGGTAGAGCACCGGTCTCCAAAACCGGGGGTCGTGGGTTCGAGTCCCCCAACTCCTGCCATTTCCCCTGTCGCCGCCGGATGGGAGCCCCTATCTGGGGGCGGCAGGAACAATTCTTTGACGGATCAATGATGGCCAAGGCCAAGACTCCCGGGCGCCGCCCGCAGACCGCCCAGCCCGCGATCGCCGGGGCCGCCGTCGCGGCCGACGCGCCGAAGAAGCCGCGCGTCTCGGTCCCGCAGTTCCTGAGCCAGGTCCGCGCCGAAGGCCGCAAGATCGTTTGGCCGAGCCGCAAGGAGACCTGGATCACCTCGGTGATGGTCTTCATCATGGTCGTGCTGGCCTCCACGTTCTTCTTCCTGGTGGACACCGGCCTGGCCTTCGCCTCGCGCTTCATCCTGGCCATCGGCCAGTAAGAGACCCGCCCATGACTGACGCCGCTCCCGCTCCGAAGCCCGCCGCCAATCCGCGCCACAAGTGGTACATCGTCCACGCCTATTCGAACTTCGAGAAGAAGGTCGCCCAGCACCTGCAGGACCAGGCGCGCCAGCAGGGGCTGGAGGACTGTTTCTCTGAAATCCTCGTGCCGACCGAGGACGTGGTCGAGATCCGCCGCGGCCGGAAGGTGAACTCCGAGCGCAAATTCTTCCCCGGCTATGTGCTGGTGAAGATGGAGATGACCGACGACGCCTATCACCTGGTCAAGAACACGCCGAAGGTCACGGGCTTCCTCGGCGCCGCCGGCGGCACCAAGCCGCTGCCGGTCTCGGAGCGTGAGGTCCAGAACATCATCGGCGCCGTGGAAGAGGGCGTCGAACGTCCGAAGCCCACCATCCGCTTCGACATCGGCGAGACCGTCAAGGTCATCGACGGCCCGTTCGCCAGCTTCGACGGCCAGGTCGAGAGCGTCGACGAGGACAACGCCCGCCTGCGCGTGGCCGTGTCCATCTTCGGCCGCCCGACCCCGGTGGATCTGGAATACAGCCAGGTCGAGAAGAGCGCTTCCTAGGGCCAGATCGGTGACCTTGCTCGAAGCCGTTCGCGACCATTGGGCGTGGAAAGGCTTCGACCCGGTCGAGGTACTGGGCTTCAACGCCTTCGGGAATCTGCTGGTCCGATCGTCGTCAGACCAGGTCTGGCGCATCATCCCTGAAGAACTCGAAGCGTTTCCGCTCGCGGAAACGCTGGCCGACTACGAGACGGTCCGCTCCCACCCTGCGTTTGAGAGGGATTGGGCGATGACGGCCCTTTTGGACCTGGCCCGGTCCGCGCTCGGGCCGCTATCGGGCGGACAATCATACTGTCTGAAGGTGCCCGCCGTGTTCGGCGGCGCGTATGACGACTCCAATCTGGCGATAATCGACAGCGTGGAATTGATCCGGTCTACAGGGACGACAGCTCAACAGATCGATCATCTGCCGGACGGGACGAAGGTCAGGTTGAGAGCCGTCGACCAGGCTCGCTGACGTTTGCTTTTCGGCCCGGTATCCGCTACACGCGCGCCTCGCTCTGAGGGGCGGTGCGGGTTCGCCCGCATAAATCCGTGGGAGGCAGCCATGCCACGACCACGGCTCACCGGTCGCGATTGAGTTCGGGACCACTGTAAGGAGAGACCAATGGCCAAGAAGATTCTCGGCTACATCAAGCTGCAGGTGCCGGCCGGCAACGCCACGCCGTCGCCCCCGATCGGCCCGGCCCTGGGTCAGCGCGGCGTCAACATCATGGGCTTCGTCAAGGAGTTCAACGCGCGCACCGAGAAGGAAGTGAAGGGCACGCCCCTGCCGACGGTGATCACCGTCTATCAGGACAAGAGCTTCACCTTCGTCACCAAGACCCCGCCGGCCACCCACTACATCAAGCAGGCGGCCGGCATCACCTCGGGCTCGAAGATGACGGGCCGCGAAGTGGCCGGCAAGATCACGCGCGGCCAGCTGCGCGAGATCGCCGAAAAGAAGATGAAGGATCTGAACGCCAACGACCTGGACGCGGCGACCAAGATCATCGAAGGCTCGGCTCGCGCCATGGGCCTCAACGTCGTGGAGGGCTAAGCACATGGCCAAGCAAACCAAGCGCTTCAAGGCCCGCACCGGCGACGTCACCACGCCGCTGCCGTTCACCGACGCCATCGCGGCGGTGAAGTCCAACGCCTCGGCCAAGTTCGACGAGTCGATCGAGATCGCCGTCAACCTGGGCGTCGACCCGCGTCACGCCGACCAGCAGGTCCGCGGCGTGGTCAACCTGCCGTCGGGCACGGGCCGTGACGTCCGCGTCGCCGTCTTCGCCAAGGACGCCAAGGCCGCCGAGGCCCTCGCGGCCGGCGCCGACGTCGTGGGCGCCGAGGATCTGTACGAGAAGATCAACGGCGGCTTCATGGACTTCGACCGCGTCATCGCGTCGCCGGACATGATGGCCCTGGTCGGCCGTCTGGGTAAGGTGCTGGGCCCGCGCGGCCTGATGCCGAACCCCAAGGTCGGCACCGTGACCCCGAACGTCGCGCAAGCGGTCAAGGACGCCAAGGGCGGCGCGGTCGAGTTCCGCGTCGAGAAGGCCGGCATCGCCCACGGCGGCATCGGCAAGGCCTCCTTCACCCAGGAAGCCCTCGAAGCCAACGTGAAGGCCTATGTCGACGCGCTCAGCAAGGCCCGTCCGGCCGGCGCCAAGGGCACCTACATCAAGCGCATCACCCTGTCCTCGACGATGGGACCGGGCTTCAAGGTCGATCCGGCGTCGCTGAACGTCTGACGGTCTGAACATCGAAACGACGGCGGCGGCGGAGAGCGATCTCCGCCGCCGTTTTCGTTTGCGCCCGCGGATTCCGGCGGCGAGGATGGGAAATCGGAGGGGAAGGGTCATGCGGGTTCTCGCCATCATCGCCGCCGTGCTCGCCGTTTCGGCGGCGCCGGCGGCCGCCCAGGAGGCGCCGGACGCCGCCCGCCAGGCCCAGCTGCAGCGGGCTGACCGCTATCTGGAGCTCGCCCAGGGCTCCGGAATGGCGAAGGTGGTGCGCGAGCAGCTGGACGAATTCTACGGCGACGGCTCCATTCCGGACGACCAGCGCGCCTGGCTGACCGAAGCCATGGTCGACATGTACGAGGACGTCATGGATGTGGTCGTCGCCGAAATGCGCGACGACGTGGCCGACCAGTTCACGGCCGGCGAGCTGGACGCCCTGATCGCCTTCTACGACACGCCGATCGGGCGCTCGATCATCAGCAAGGAAGCCGAGATCGGCCTGTCCATGGAGCAGGCGATGATGCCGCATCTGACGGAACGCATGGCCGCCGTGGGCGAGAAATTCTGCCTGCGCTTCGACTGTTCCGCGGCCGGGGAGACGGCGCGGAAAGGGTTTCGCTGACCTCCATCAGAACCGTCCGCCCCCTGACGGGTTGACGCACCCGTGTGGACGCGGGAGTGACCGCTCACGGAATTCTGCGGGAGATTCGCCGATGCTGGGCTGGTTTCAGGCGCTGCTGCCCAAGGAAGACAATTTCTTCCGCCTGTTCGACGCCCATGCGGCGACGCTGGTCAGGGGCGCCGACGCCCTGCGCAACGCGCTGGAGGGTGGGGACGAGACGCCGCACTGGTGCCAGAAGATCGTCGATCACGAGCACGAGGCGGACGAGGTCGCCCGCGAGGTGCTGTTCGCCGTGCGGCGCAGCTTCATCACCCCGTTCGACCGGTCCGACATCCGCGGCCTGACCAACTCGCTCGACGACACGGTCGACCAGATGCAGAAGACCGCCAAGGTCATCACCCTGTACGAAATTCGCACCTTCGAGCCGCATATGCGCCAGTTGGCGGACATCGCGGTCCAGGCCGGCGCCCTGACGGTGGAAGCGGTCGGCCTGTTGCCGACCATGCGCAAGAACCACGCCCGCCTCAACGAACTGACCGAGCGGATCGCCCGGCTGGAGAGCCAGAGCGACGACCTCTACGACGACGGCATGAAGGCGCTGTACACCGCCCACAAGGGCCGCAACGGCGACGGAGACGCTCTCGCCTTCGTAATCGGCGCCAAGGTCTACGAGCATCTCGAGAAGGTCGTCGACCGCTTCGAGGATGTGGCCAACCGCATCAACGGCGTCCTGGTCGAGCATCTGTAGGGGGCGACGATGGACGCCGCCCTCCTGATCCTGATCTTCCTGATCGGCGTCGCCCTGCTGTTCGACTTCCTGAACGGCCTGCACGACGCCGCCAATTCGATCGCCACCATCGTGGCGACCCGCGTCCTGCCGCCGATGTATGCCGTGGGCTGGGCCGCCTTCTTCAACTTCATCGCCTTTCTGTTCTTCGGGCTGCACGTCGCCGACACCATCGGGAAGGGGATCATCGACCCGGCGATCATCTCGGACCAGGTGATCTTCGGCGCCCTGATGGGGGCGATCAGCTGGAACGTCATCACCTGGCTGGCCGGCATTCCGTCGTCGAGCTCCCATGCCCTGATCGGCGGTTTGCTGGGCGCGGGAGTGGCCAAGGCCGGGACGGGGGCCATCGTCGTGGCCGGGGTGACCAAGACCGTCAGCGCCATCTTCCTGTCGCCGGCCGTGGGCTTCAGCCTGGCCCTCGTGCTGGTCCTGATCGTGTCTTGGACCTTTGTGAAGGTGAATCCGTCGACGGCGGACAGGGTGTTCCGGCGGGCGCAGTTCGTCTCGGCCTCGGCCTATTCGCTTGGGCATGGCGGCAACGACGCGCAGAAGACCATGGGCATCATCGCCGTGCTGCTGTTCTCGCGCGCGCCGGCGGGCACGGAGTTCGGCGTGCCGTTCTGGGTTGTCATCACCTGCCAGGCGGCGATCGCGCTGGGCACCCTGTTCGGCGGCTGGCGCATCGTCCACACCATGGGCTCGAGGATCACGCGGCTTAGCCCGCAGCAGGGCTTCTGCGCCGAGACGGGCGGGGCGATCACCCTGTTCATGGCCACCGGCATGGGCATTCCGGTCTCGACCACCCACACCATCACCGGGGCCATCGTCGGCGTCGGCGCGGCGCGGCGGGCCTCGGCGGTGCGCTGGGGCGTCGCGCGCAGCATCGTGACCGCCTGGTTCATCACCATGCCCGCCGCCGCCGCCATCGGCGCCCTGTTCTTCTGGATCGGCGGAGCTTTCCTGACCTGATGGCCCAGCCCCCCGCCCGCGACGAACAGGCCGAACGGCGGCAGGTCGCGGCCCTGCCCTGGCGGTGTGGCCCCGACGGTGTCGAGATACTGCTCGTCACCTCGCGCGAGACGCGGCGCTGGGTCACGCCCAAGGGCGGCCGCATGTCCGGAAAGACGGATGCCGAGGCCGCCGCGCAGGAGGCGCTGGAAGAGGCCGGGATCGAGGGCGTGGTCGATGACCGGCCGCTGGGGACCTTCCGCTATCTGAAGGTGCTGAAGCGCCGCGCGCCGCGCTGGTGCGTGGTCACGGTCTACGGGCTGGAGGTGACCGCCGAGCTTCCCGACTGGCAGGAGCGTGACGAGCGCGAGCGCGTCTGGGTGTCGCGCGACGAGGCGGTCCGGCGAGTCGACGAGCCCGACCTGAAGGCCCTGATCTCGAACTTCGCCCCATAGCGCGCTTGTCTTCGCCCGCGTCGTCGCAGACTATGGGGCGAGACGGGGGGCGGCCATGCGCTTGAAGATTGTATTTGCAACTGCGGCTCTGCTGGGCGCCGTACTGACGGGTCCGGCCGCATGGGCTCAGGATGGGCAGCAGCCGGCCGCCGCCGCGCCCTCGGCGCGCCAGCTGGAACTGACCCGCAGATACATCAATCTGACGATGACGGAGCAGTTCGAGGACTCGCTTCGGCAGGTGATCATGGCCCAGGCCGAGATCGATCCGAACGCCCGCAGCCTGCCCGACGCCGACCGGCGCTTCATCGCCGAACTGGCGGCCGAACTGACCACCGACATGATCCCGCAGATGCTCGAGGCCATGGTGCCGATCTACGCCCGCACCTTCACCGAGGCCGAGCTCGAGGCCATGATCGCCTTCTACGACAGCGAGATGGGCAAGAGCATCATCGAGAAAACGATGACCGTCATGCCCGAGGCCAATGCGGCGGCGATGACCGTAATGCCGCAGTTGATGGACAAGATGGCCGCGCGGATGTGCCAGCACTACGGCTGCGACGCCGCCGAGCTGCAGGCCATGCAGGGCGCCATCCGCGGCGAAATCCCGGTGGCTCCCACACGCAAGTAGCGCCTTTGGGATCAGCCGCGTCCGGCGGCGGCCATGAAGCACCCCCTGCGGGCCGTGTGCAGGTGGATCAGCGCCACGGCGGGGTCGGCGAACCAGACCTCGAGACGGCCGGCCAGATCGCGACCCTCGACCACGTCGGCGTCGGTCATCATCCAGTCGGCGTCATAGGCCCTGATGGACAGCAGGCGGCGGCCAAGCATGTCGGGAACCTCGTCGAGCTCGGGTGCGGCGACGGCGGCCGTCTCGCGCACGAAGATCGGCCCCTCGGAGCGATAGGGGCTGTCCGGCGCGTCGAGGTGGCGGTGGTTGAGCAGGATCAGCCGCTCGCCCGGTGCGGCGTCGGCGAGGCTGACCCGGCATGGCGCGGCGTGCGGCGCGTCGGCGATCATGCGGCGGGCGCCGATCGCCAGCAGGGCGTCGTCGTCCATCCTGAACAGCGGCTGGAACGGCGACAGGGGCAGGCCATGGATGCGAAAGCTCATGCGGTGTCTCCTTCCTCGCCGATGTGACAGGCGCGGCGGTGAGCGTCTGGCGGCTTTCGGGCGTTGCGTCGGACCGGCCGCATCCCCACAAGGAAAGCCATGAACGCGCCCTTCAAGACCCCCGCCGAACCCGCCGAGGCTCCCGTCTGGGACCTGACCGACCTGTACGCCTCGAGGGAGGATCCCCGCATCGAGGCCGATCTCGAACGCGCCCGGACCCTGGTGGGCGAACTCAACGCCCTGCAGGGCCGCCTGGTCGAGGCGCGGGCGGACGCCGCGACGCTGGGCGAGCGGCTTCAGCGGGCGGTGAACCTGTACGAACAGGCCTCCGACCTGCTGGGCGCGCTGGGGGCCTACGCCTTCCTCGCCGCTTCCACCGACCGCAACGACGCGGGCGCCCAGGGCTTTGAGGCCACGGTGCGCGAGAAGATCACCGCCATCGCCACGCCCACCGTCTGGGTGACGCTGGAGATCAACCAGCTGGAGGAGGGCGAGATCGAGGCGGCGCTGACGGCCCGGCCCGCCGCCGCGCGCTGGCGTCCGTGGCTGCGCCGGGTGCGGGCGATGAAGCCGCACGAGCTCAGCCACGAGCTGGAGACCTTCCTTGCCGAGCGCGGCCCGATCAGCGCCCAGTGGCCGCGCCTGTTCGACGAGACCCTTGCGGCGATGAGGGTCAGGGCCGGCAAGGACGAACTGACCCTGGCCGAGGCGCTGAACCGGCTGTCGGACCCGAGGGCGGCGCGGCGCAAGGCGGCGGCCGAGGGGCTGAACGAGGCGCTCGGCGCGCGGGTGCAGACCATGGCCCTGGTGCTCAACACCGTGGCCGCCGACAAGGCGCTGGAGGATAAGTGGCGCGGGTTCAAACGACCCGCCGACAGCCGCCATCTGGCCAATGAGGTGGACGGCGACGCCGTCGACGCCATGGCCGAGGCGGTGGCCGCGGCCTATCCGCGGCTGTCGCACCGGTATTATGCGCTCAAGGCCCGGGCCATGGGCAAGCCGAAGCTGGACCAGTGGGACCGCAACGCGCCGATCGAGACCAGCGCACCGCGCGGCTACGACTGGGCGCAGGGGCGCGAACTGGTGCTGGAGAGCTTCGGCGACCTTGGCGGCGAGTTCGCCGACCGCGCGCGGGGCTTCTTCGAGCGGCCGTGGATCGACGGCCGGGCCCGGCCGGGGAAACAGTCGGGGGCATACGCGCATCCGGTGACCTCGGACCGCCACCCCTATGTGTTCCTGAACTGGATGGGCGAGCGGCGCGACGTGCTGACCCTGGCGCACGAACTGGGGCATGGCGTGCATCAGACGCTGGCGGCGGGGCAGGGCAGCCTGTTGGCCGACACGCCGCTGACCCTGGCCGAGACGGCGTCGATCTTCGCCGAGGGCCTGACCTTCGACCGGCTGCTGAAGACCGCGCCCAGGGCGGAGCAGCGCGGTCTGCTGGCGGGGCGCATCGAGGACGGGCTGAACACAGTGATCCGCCAGATCGCCTTCCATCGTTTCGAGACGCGGTTCCATGACGAGCGGGCGGCGGGGGAGCTGCCGGTCGGGCGGATCGGCGAGATCTGGATGGAGGAGATGGGCGGGTCGCTGGGCCCGGCGGTGACGCTGAACCCGGGCTATGAGCACTGGTGGAGCTATGTCAGCCATTTCGTCCACTCGCCCTTCTACGTCTACGCCTACGCTTTCGGGGACCTGCTGGTCGCGGCGCTGATGGAGACGCGGGCCAAGGACCCGGCGGGCTTCACGCCGCTGTATCGCGAGCTGCTCGCGGGCGGCGGGTCGAAGGGCTATGTCGAGGCGCTGGCGCCGTTCGGGCTGAACCCGCGCGATCCGGCCTTCTGGACCATCGGCACGAAGCGGCTGGAAGGCTTGATCGACCGGTTCGAGGCGCTGGTCTGAGTTGACGGTGGCGCGCGGGCGGGCGAGCGTTCCGGCCATGCGCACCCTGATCCTCGCCGCCGCCGTCGCCGCCCTCGCCGGGCCGTCCTTCGCCCAGACGCCGCCGGCGCAGCCGACGCCCGCCACGCGCGCCATGGCGGCGGGCTACAAGGCGCTGATGGTGTGCGGGGCGCTGAACAACGCCGAAGCGGCGGGCGGTGGGCGCACGGTGGAGAGCGTCGAGGCCAATGAACTGCTCGGTGTCTACCCGGAGATCGACGGGCTGGTGCGCGAGATGCCGGTGGAAGTGGCGCCCACGCGGGTTTCGGTCGGCTGGGACGAGGCGATGCCGCCCCGGACAGCCCTGTACAGCGCGGGACGGGGTTGCCAGATCATGCCAGTCGGCTGGCGTTCGATCAGCGTCGGGCTGCCCCCGCAGCCTGCGGCGGAGAACCGGAACGACTTGCTTCCGAGACCGGTCGATGGCGATGCCGCCGCCCTGTCGCAGGCGGTCGATGGCGCATTGGCGGACCGCTACGGCGAAGGTGTGAACACAACCGCCGTCGTCGTCCTGCAGAACGGCGGACTGATTGCAGAGGCCTATGCGAGAGGCTTCAACGTCGATACGCCGCAACGAACCTGGTCGGTGGCCAAGTCGCTGGCGGGGACGATCATCGGCGCGGCGGTCCAGCGCGGCGAGGTGGACGTCAACGCGCCCGCCGCAATCGCCGACTGGGGCCGCGAGGGCGATCCGCGCGGCGCCATCACCCTCGACAATCTGATGCGCATGGCTTCGGGCCTGACCAGCGACACGGCGGGCAATCGCACCGACGCCTTGTATTTCGGCGGGGTCGGGGTGGATGAGCAGGCCACGACATGGCCGCTGATCGCGCCGCCGGGGAGCCGCTACCGCTACGCCAATAATGACACCCTGCTGGCGGTGCTGAGCATCGCGCCGACCTTCCGGCTTCACCCGCCGTCCGAACTTTTTGGCCGTCTGGGCATGAGCGACACGGTCGCCGAGACCGACTGGCGCGGCAACTATGTGCTGTCCAGCCAGGTGTGGTCGACCGCCCGGGATCTGGCTCGCTTCGGGCAGCTGTACGTCGACGACGGCGTCTTGAACGGCGAGCGCATCCTGCCCGAGGGCTGGCGGGACTACGTTTCCCGTCCCTCCGGGCCGCAGCCCAGCGGCGAGCAGGGCTATGGCGCGACCTTCTGGCTGTTCGACAAGTCGGATGGCATCCCAGCGGACGCCATCTCGGCCAACGGCAACCGCGGCCAGTATGTGATCATCGTGCCCAGCCGGAATATCGTCATCGTCCGGCGCGGCGAGGATCCGGCCGGCAAGCGGTTTGACCACATAGCCTTCACCCGGGACGTGCTGGCGGCGCTGGACTGAGCCGCCGGCGCGAATTGTCGCCGCCCGCTTGAGCGCGCGCGCCGCGCCGCTATAAGGGCGCCAACGTCTCTCGCAGATTCCCGGACCCGACCATGGCCGACCCGCACCACGCCTCCGACGCGCACGACGACTACGTTCGCGGCTCGCAGCAGATCGACGAGCAGTCGGCGACGTTCACGCTGTTCATCAACCTGGCCAAATGGGGCTCGCTGCTGACGGCGGCGACGCTCTCCTTCCTGGTCCTGTGGTTCCAGCCGGGCGGCAGCTTTATCGGCGGCGCGATCGCGGCGCTCGTGCTGCTGGTGGCCGGCGGACTTTATCTCCGGTCGGGCAAGAAGAAGTCCCACTGAACATCCTTCCCTTCTCCCTGGGGGAGAAGGATACGGCGCTTTGACGGGCCGTCCCCGATCAGCCTAACGTTCCCGCGTCGAGAGATGACGGAGGGATTCGCTTGGCTGTCGCCATCGCCGTGACCCGCGAACGCCGAGACGGCGAGACGCGCTGCGCCGTCACTCCGGAAACGGTGAAGAAGCTCATCGCCCTCGGGGCGAGCGTGACGGTCGAGGCGGGGACCGGCGCCGGCTCGTCCATCCCGGATGCCGACTATTCGGCGGCGGGCGCGGCGGTGAAGCCGGACATCAAGGCCGTGCTGTCGGGCGCCGACGTCCTGCTCAAGGTGCGCGGGCCGACGGCGCAGGAGACCAGCGCGCTCAAGCCCGGCGCGGTGGTCGTGGCCCTGCTGGATGCGTACCGGGACAAGGAGACGGTGGCGGCGCTGGCTGGCGCCGGGGTCACCGCCTTCGCCATGGAGTTCGTACCCCGGATTTCGCGGGCGCAGGTGATGGACGCCCTGTCCTCCCAGGCCAATCTGGCCGGCTATCGCGCGGTGATCGAGGCGGCCTACGCCTTCGGCAAGGGCTTTCCGATGATGATGACGGCGGCGGGCACGGTCGCCCCGGCCAAGGTCTTTGTCATGGGCGCGGGCGTGGCCGGGCTGCAGGCCATCGCCACGGCGCGGCGGCTGGGGGCGGTGGTCACGGCCACCGACGTGCGGCCGGCCTCCAAGGAGCAGGTCGAGAGCCTCGGGGCCAAATTCGTCGCCGTCGAGGACGAGGAGTTCAAGGCCGCCGAGACCGCCGCTGGCTACGCCAAACCGATGTCGGCCGAGTATCAGGCCAAACAGGCCGAGCTGACGGCGTCGCACATCGTCAAACAGGACATCGTCATCACCACCGCTCTGATCCCCGGGCGGCCGGCGCCGCGGCTGGTCACGGCGGCGCATGTGGCCTCGATGAAGCCGGGCAGCGTGCTGGTCGACCTGGCCATCGACAACGGCGGCAATGTCGAGGGGGCGAAGGCGGGCGAGGTCGTGACCACGGCGAACGGCGTGCGGATCGTCGGCTGGACCAATATGCCGGGCCGGATCGCGGCCGACGCCTCGGCCCTGTATGCGCGCAACCTGAGCGCCTTCGTCGGCCTGCTGATCAAGGACGGCGCGCTGGCGGTCGATCTCGAGGACGAAATCCTCAAGGCGGCGGCGGTGACCCACGGCGGGGCCGTGGTGCATGAGGGGGTGAAGGGATGAACAGTCTGAGACTGACCGCCCGCATCATCGCCTGTCTCGTTGGTGTGGGGGGTGTCGCCCTGACCTTGATCAACCTGCCGTGGAGCGCCTTGACGGTCTCGTCGCGGCCGCCCGCCTATGTCTTCAGCAATCTCATTTTCGGCGCGCTGTTTCCGCTGTTGCTGTGTCTGACGGTCACGATCGGACTTTTGCTGATCGCGCGCGTCGACGAGCGGCTTGAGCGGCTCGAGCAACGGAGGGACGCCTGATGGAACACGTCGACCCCACCATCTTCCGCCTCGCCATCTTCGTGCTGGCGATCTTCGTCGGCTACTACGTCGTCTGGTCGGTGACGCCGGCCCTGCACACGCCGCTGATGGCGGTGACCAACGCCATTTCGTCGGTGATCGTGGTCGGCGGACTGATCGCGGCGGCGGCGGCCAGCGGCGACGACGGCTGGATCGCCAAGGGGGCCGGCGTCGCCGCCGTGACCCTGGCCAGCGTCAACATCTTCGGGGGCTTCATGGTCACCCGACGCATGCTGGCCATGTACCGCAAGAAGGAACGACCCCGTTGATACCGCTCGCCGACCTGTACTTCCTTTTCGCCTTTCCGGTCGTCCTGATCCTGGTGTTCGGCTTCCTGATTTTCGGCGGCCGGCTGGAGGGTGAGAAGCGGCAGCGCGTCGAGCGGACGATCGCGGCGATCATCTATCCGCTGATCACCCTCTACTGGCTGTGGAAGGCGTACGACTACGGCGTGAAGGAGGAGTGGTTTCTCGGCCTCGCCATGCTGGGGGTCGGGCTGATCTTCGTCATGAACGGCATCCGCTCCGTACATCAGGGCCGCCTCGCGCCGAGGAAACGACCCCGGTGATCTTCGACATCCAGCAGTTCGCGGTCGGCGCGTCCTGGGTCGCCACGGCGGTCGGGGCGGCGCTGTGGCTGTGGAGCTGGCTGGGCGAGAAGGACGCCGTCCGCAAACTGCGCTTCATGGACTGCGGCGTGGTGCTGCTGTTCTCGTCGATCCTGCTGCGTATCGTAGCGCAGGAGAAGCAGATGGGCGTGCTGGACTGGGCCATGGTCTTCCTCGGCCCGCTGTTCATCGCCGCCGCCCTGTGGCGGCTCGCGCGGACGGCCTGCCCGCCGCCGGGGAGCGGAGGGTGACCGTGCGCCGGCCAAACAGGGAAGGGGCGCGGGTGGGGATCGCCGCGGCCGTCTTCGCCCTTCCGCTCGCCCTGGCCGGGGCGTCCGCGGCGCAGACCTGGGTCGGCACGAACATCGAGGGGGGCATGCACTGGCACGTCTCCGCCCCGGAAGGCGCGGCCTGGCGGCTCGAGTGCCGCTTTCCCCCGGTGACCTACTACCGCAATGCCTACGAGCAGAAGGCGTGGATCAACCGGTTCGAACGCAGCGGGCGGGGCGATGACTCCGGACGCCTGCCCCTGAACATCGGCCACTGCCACCTGTGGAAGACCGGCGGCCGGGGCGCGGTCGCCATCGGCGTGTCGCGGCCGGGCGAGACCGTCGCCGACGCCAGCCGGGATCGGGCCACCCCTGCGGCGGTGGGGTTCCTGTGACGACGACCCCCTTGAGAGGATCAGCATGAACGCATCGATCGCGGCCCTGGCCTATCTGGTCTCCGGCGTCCTGTTCATCCTCAGCCTGCGGGGGCTGTCGAGTCCGGAGACGAGCCGGCGGGGCAACACCCTGGGCATGATCGGCATGGCGCTGGCCGTCGGGGTGACGCTGGCGACGCTGTGGTCCGCGGGCGACCTCGATCCTTTGACGGTGGCGCTGATCGGCGGGGGCGTTGTGATCGGCGGCGGGGCCGGCGCCCTGATCGCGGCGCGGGTGCAGATGACCCAGATGCCCCAGCTGGTCGCCGCCTTCCACAGCCTCGTCGGCATGGCGGCCTGTCTGGTGGCGGTGGGGGCCGTCTATGCACCCGGCTCGTTCGGCATCCTCAACGACCCGCTCGATCTCGCCAGCGGCATCAGGACGATCTCGATCATCGAGCTGAGCCTCGGGGTGGCCATCGGGGCGGTGACCTTCACCGGCTCGGTGATCGCCTTCGCCAAGCTGAACGGTAATATGAGCGGGGCGCCGATCATCCTGCCGGCGCGGCACCTGATCAACATCGGACTGGGTCTGGGGCTCATCGCCCTGATCGCGGTGATGATCGCCTCGGGAGGGACGGCGGTCTGGGCCTTCTGGGGCGTGTTCGCCATCGCCCTGATCCTCGGCGCCACCCTGATCATCCCCATCGGCGGGGCGGATATGCCGGTGGTGGTGTCGATGCTCAACTCCTATTCCGGCTGGGCGGCGGCGGCGCTGGGCTTCACGCTGGAGAACATCGCCCTGATCATCACCGGGGCGCTGGTGGGCAGCTCGGGCGCGATCCTGAGCTACATCATGTGCAAGGGCATGAACCGCAGCTTCGTCAGCGTGATCCTCGGCGGCTTCGGCGGCGGTGACGCGGTCGCGGGCGCGGGCGGCGCGGTCGAGACCCGGCCGGTCAAACAGGGCTCGGCCGAGGACGCGGCCTTCATCATGAAGAACGCCTCGAAGGTCATCATCGTCCCCGGCTACGGCATGGCCGTGGCCCAGGCCCAGCACGCGCTTCGCGAGATGGCCGACAAGCTGAAGGAGGAGGGGGTCGAGGTGAAATACGCCATCCACCCCGTCGCCGGCCGCATGCCCGGCCACATGAACGTCCTGCTGGCCGAGGCCAATGTGCCCTATGACGAGGTGTTCGAGCTGGAGGACATCAACTCCGAGTTCTCGAGCTGTGACGTGGCCTTCGTCATCGGCGCCAACGACGTCACCAACCCCGCCGCCAAGACAGATCCCAAGAGCCCCATCTTCGGCATGCCGGTGCTGGACGTGGAGAAGGCCGGGACGGTGCTGTTCATCAAGCGCGGCATGGGCTCCGGCTATGCTGGCGTGGAGAACGAGCTGTTCTTCCGCGACAACACCATGATGCTGTTCGCCGACGCTAAGAAGATGGTCGAGGGGATCGTGAAGGCGCTGTGAGCGCAGGTGAGAAGGGGTGAACCATGGCTGCGGAGCCCAAGACCAGACCGACCGGTGTCCCGGTCGCCGACTTCATCGCCGCCGTCGAGAATCCGCAACGCCGCGCCGACGCCGAGGTGGTGCGGGCCATGCTCAGCGAGGTCACGGGCGAGGAGCCTGTGATGTGGGGGCCGTCGATCGTCGGCTATGGCAGCTATCGCGGGCCGACCGGCGACTGGCCGGTCATCGGCTTCTCGCCGCGCAAGGCGCAGCTGGTGCTCTACATCATGCGCGGCTTCGCGGATTTCGGCGATCAGCTGGCGCGTCTCGGCAAGCACAAGACGGGCGGCGGCTGTCTCTACATCAACCGGCTGGACGACGTGGACCTCGGCGTGCTGCGCGAGATGGCGGCGAGTTCGGTGGCGTGGATGCGCGAGCGCTATCCCGGCTGATCACGCCGCCATGCGGAAGTCTCCGGCCGGGTCGAACGCGGGCCGGGCCTCGTCCCACAGGGCGTCCTCGTCGGCGTAGCGGGCGGACAGGCGGGCGTCGATGACGTCGATCACCTGTTCCTCGAGCCGGTCCCAGATCACGGCCAGGTCGCCGCAGCCGTCGGCCTCGCACGGCACGATCAGGTAGCGGGAGGCGGCGATGGAGGCGGTGGGGGCGAAACGGCGGGCCATGAGAGAACTCCTGAAGCGGTGTGTCTGTCGATGGTTCGACTATGAGACAGCGTTGCGTCAAAATCGGACGTATGCTTCAGTGACGGCATGAGACACGACAAGGCGGCCATGGTCATCGACCTCGCCCGGCGCATGGCCGCCAGCGCCGAGGGCCTGACGCTGGGCGAGATCGAGCGCGACCTCGACGTCGGCCGGCGCACGGCCGAGCGGCTGCGCGACGCGGTGATCATGCTGTTCCCCCAGACGGAGGAGGTCTCGGACCCGCCGAACAAGCGCTGGCGCATCCGCGGCGGCCTGTCCGCCTTCGAACAGGCCCCCACGACCGAGGAACTGGTCGAATTGACCAAGGCGGCCCAGGGGTTGAGGGCTACCGGCGAACCGGGGCGGGCGGCGGCGCTGGAGGGGCTGGAGCGCAAGCTGAAGTCGGCCATGCGCTCGACCACGCTGAACCGGCTGGCCCCCGATCTGGAGGCGCTGGTGCGGGCCGAGACCATCGCCGTGCAGGCCGGACCCCGGCCTTCTGCGGACGAGGCGGTGCTGGCCGAGATCCGGCAGGCGATATTGGCGGGGCGGCCCCTCGGCTTCATCTACAGCCGCCCGGGGGCCGAGGCCCGCAGCCGCAGCGTGGCGCCCTGCGGCGTCATGTTCGGGCGCGCCAACTATCTGGTCGCCGCCGACCGCGAGAGCGGACGCATCCAGACCTTCCGTCTCGACCGGATGAGCGCGGTAAGAGCGGAGGAGGGAGTGGCCTCCCCGCCGGCGGACTTCGACCTGCAGGCCTTCGCCAGCCAGTCGTTCGGCATCTATCAGGACGAGATCGAGGACGTGGTTCTGGAAGTCTCGCCCGACGGCGCGGCGGAGGCCCGGGCCTGGCGCTGGCACCCGACCCAGAGTCTCGAGGACCGCCCGGACGGCGGCGTCATCGTCCGCTTCCGCGCCTCGGGCATGCGCGAGCTCGCCTGGCACCTGTTCAGCTGGAGCGGCCAGGTCCGCATCGTCGCGCCCGAGCGGCTGAAGGCGGTCATGGCCGGAGAACTGGCGGCGGCGACGCGCGCCCTCGACCCGACCCAAGCCTGACGAAAGCTTAAGCTGACACTGTTCGGCCAGGTGTCTACGGCGGAGGACCAGAGAGGGCCTCCCCATGATCCGTTCACTTGCCGCCGCGCTGGCGCTCCTGATGCCGACCGCGGCTTCCGCGCAGACCGGGACGCCGCCGCCCCCGGCCGCCGCGGTGGTCCGCCACGAGGGGGGCGCCTGGACTCTCGACCTCACCCTCGACCGCGACGCGCCGCTCTGGGTGTTCGGCGAGTCCGAGGCTCTGGCCGACGGCCGCGGCTGGCGGCTCCATCAATGGACCGTCGAGACCCCCGGCGCGGTTCTGGAGACCATCGGCGGGCGCGATGTGCTGCGCGGGGTCGACGGCGCGCCCGTGCCGCGGCGGGTGCGGCTGCGCATGGAGCCGCGCTTTGTCGATCTGCAGGCCAACTATGATCCGGTGCTGACGTTCTCGACCGGGGCCGTGGCCTGGTACAGCGAGGCCTTCCACCTGATCCCTCTCGAGGCGGCGGATGCCCTCGCGAGCCTCCCGCGCGACCTCGGGCCCATGGTGGACGCCGTGGGGCCCACGCGGACGACCTGGAGCGACGCCGATGGGGCGGTGCTGGCCCAAGGCCAGCGGCTGGTCGACCCGGACTCGACCAGGAGCGGAACCTATATCCTGTTCGGCGAGGCTGACATCCGGCCCGGCGAGGCCGTTTCGACCGTGGTGGACCCGGGTCTGCCGGCCTGGATCGCCGCCGAACTGTCCGACTACGCCCCGCGCGTCGCGGCCTATTACGCCGCCCGCCTCGGACCGGGCGGGTCGGACGCGCCCACGGTGATGATGAGCTGGACCGGTCCGACCGCCGGGAAGACGAGCATGGCCGGCAGCGTGCTGCCGGGCCTGGTGGTCATGGCCTTCGAGGGCGAGGGCGTGCTGGAGGCCACGCCTGGCGTGCGCAACATGGCCCGCTGGTTCATCGGCCACGAGAGCGCGCATTTCTGGCTTGGCCAGACCGTCCACTACGAGAGCGCCCTCGACTCCTGGATCACCGAGGGCGGCGCGGACCTGATGACCATCAGGGCCCTGCAGACGGTGGACCCCGCCTATGGCGGGCGGGGCCGGCTGCAAGCCGCCGTGGACGACTGCATCGGCTTCGCCGACGAGCCGGTGGCGACTTCGGGCGACCGGGGCGAGTTCAAGGCCCACTATGCATGCGGCGCCGTCTTCGCCATGGCGGCCGAGGCGGTTCAGAAGCGGGCGACAGGCGGGGACTGGTTCGACTTCCTGCAACCGTTGATCGCCGCCAGCCGCGCCGACGGCGTGCTCACCCGCGAGGAATGGCTGTCCGCCCTCGACAAGGTCTCGGGTGATCCCGCCCTGCGCCGTGACATCGAGACCCTGCTGGACCAGGGCTCGGACGACCCGGCCGGACTCGTCGCCGCTGTTCTCGACCGGTCCGGGCTGGCGTACAGGAGGGAAGGGTCGCGCCTCGTCCTCGATTGATCCGTATGGCGGGGAACCGTGAACAGCCCTTCGCGTTATCTGCAGTTCCGCGAAAAGAGGCGCGCCCGGGGGCGGGATGCATGGATACTGCAGAGGTGACGGACACGCTGCCTCAGGTTGACGACCGGTATCGGCTTCTGGTCGACGCCATCACCGACTACGCCATCTACATGCTGGACCGCGACGGCTTCGTGACCAGCTGGAACGCCGGCGCCCAGCGGTTCAAGGGCTATCGGCCAGCCGAGATTCTCGGCGAGCATTTCTCCCGCTTCTACACGGCGGAGGATCGTGCGGCCGGCCTCCCGGAGCGGGCGCTGCGCACCGCCACGGAAGAGGGGCGTTTCGAGCATGAGGGCTGGCGCGTCCGCAAGGACGGCGGGCGGTTCTGGGCTCATGTCATCATCGATCCCGTGCTGGCGCCGTCCGGGGAACTGGTTGGTTTCGCCAAGATCACCCGCGACCTGACCGAGCGGAAGAAGGCGGAGGAGAGCCTGCGCCGCAGCGAGGAGCAGTTCCGGCTGCTGGTGCAGGGCGTGACCGACTACGCCATCTACATGCTGGACCCGACCGGTCGGGTGAACAGCTGGAACGCCGGCGCCGCCCGGATCAAGGGCTATGTCCCGGCCGAGATCATCGGCGAGCATTTCTCGCGCTTCTACACCGAGGAAGACCGGGCCGCCGGCGAACCGGCCAAGGCGCTCGCGACGGCCACCGAGGCCGGTCGGTTCGAGAAGGAAGGCTGGCGGATACGCAAGGACGGGAGCCGCTTCTGGGCCCACGTGGTGATCGACCGGATCCGCAATGACCAGGGCGAGATCATCGGCTTCACCAAGATCACGCGCGACATCACCGAGCGGATGGAGGCCCAGCGGGCCCTGGAGGAGGCGCGCGAGGCCCTGTTCCAGTCCCAGAAGATGGAGGCGGTGGGGCAGCTAACCGGCGGCATCGCTCACGATTTCAACAACCTGCTGATGGCGGTCCTGGGCAGCCTGGAACTCGTCAGAAAGCGGGTCCCATACGATCCGCGGATCACGCCGCTGATCGACAACGCCATCCAGGGCGCCGAGCGCGGGGCGGTTCTGACCCAGCGCATGCTGGCCTTCGCCCGCAAGCAGGAGCTGAAGATGGAGGCGGTCGACGTCCCGTCTCTCGTGCGCGGCCTGATGAGTTTTCTCGACCGGACGATCGGCCCGAACATCGAGGTCAGCATGCGGTTCCAAAGCGAGCTGCCCCGGGTGCACACCGATCCGTACCAACTGGAGGCGGCGCTGATGAACCTCGCCGTCAATGCGCGTGACGCCATGCCGCGCGGCGGCTCCATCACCATCAGCGCCCGGCCCGAGAGACTCCGCCAGCATTCCGTGCTCGCGCCGGGAGACTATGTCCGGCTGATTGTCGCGGACACCGGCGAGGGCATGGATGAGGCGACCCTGGCCAGGGCCACGGAGCCCTTCTTCACCACCAAGGGCGTCGGCAAGGGCACCGGACTGGGGCTGTCGATGGTGCACGGTCTTGCAGGCCAGTCCGGCGGCTGGTTGACACTGAACAGCCGACCGGGAGCGGGCACCCAGGCCGAACTCTGGCTACCTGTGGTCAGCGGCGAGCTCGCGGCGGCCACGCAAGGGGCGGTCGGCGACGACGTGGCGGGGGCCGCGCGACGGCTGCTGATCCTGGCCATCGACGACGACAGCCTCGTCCTGACCAACACCGCCGCCATGCTGGACGACCTCGGTCACGAGGTGATCGTGGCGTCCTCGGGCAAGGAGGGACTGGAGGTGTTGCGCAGCCGGCCCGATATCGACCTGATCATCAGCGACGAGGTCATGCCGAACATGACCGGTTCCCAGTTCGCAGAAGCGGTGCGGCGCAGCCATCCGGACCTGCCGGTGATCATCACCTCAGGCTATGCCGACCAGGCGCCGAATGCCGGCGTCGGCCCGCCTCGCCTGGCCAAGCCGTTCGCCCAGAGCGATCTCGCCGCCTTCGTCAACGAGGCGCTCGAACAGACCCCACCTGCCGCCTGATTCAGCCGGGCTGCGCGGGGCCCGTGAACGGATAGGGGCTGACCGATTTCGACCAGTCGTCCACCGTCAAGGGCCGGTCTACCGGGGGCGCGGCGCGCTCGGCGCAGGGATGGCGGTGGCACAGGCGGCAGGCCGGCCCGATGGGGGTCACCCCGGGCGCGCCGAGGTCCAGGCCGCGCGCATAGACCAGACGGTGGGCGTGCTTCAGCTCGCAGCCCAGGCCGATGGCCAGGTCGTGCCCCTCGGTGAAGGCGTCATGCCCCTGCCGGTCGACCGTGCGGGCGAGGGTGAACCAGCGTTGGCCGTCAGGGGTCTCGATGATCTGGGTGACAACCCGGCCCGGCGTCCGGAAGGCGCTGTGAAGCCGCCAGCGCGGACAGGCTCCGCCGAAGCGCGAGAAGGGGAAGGCGCCCGAGGCGAACCGCTTGGAGATGTTGCCCGCCTGGTCGACGCGCATCAGGAAGAAGGGGACGCCCCGCGCCGTCGGGCGGGACAGGGTGGTCAGGCGATGGGCCGCCTGCTCGAACGAGACGCCGAACCGGGCCTGAAGCCGGGCCAGATCGTAGCCGGTCTGTTCCGCCGTGCGCTGGAAGGCGGCGTAGGGCATCAGGACGGCGGCGGCGAGGGTGTTGGTCAGTGAGACCTTGAGCAGCCGCCGCGTGGGCTCGTCAGGCGGGGTGGCGGCCTCGGTCAGGGCGGTCAGTTCGGCGTCGTGCCCGGCCAGGGCCAGCTGGAAGGCCAGGGCGAAGGCGCGGGACGAGGGGCCCAGCGTCTCGGACAGCAGCAGCCGCTTGCGATGAGGATCGTAGCGGCGGGTCCATTCGACCATGACCTCGGCCGGAAGGGTCCGCACGGCCAGGCCGTGTCGTGACAGCAGGCGGGCGCGGGCCCGGGTCTCGAACGGCTCTCCCGGCGTTTCGGCCTCCAGCGCCTCAGCCAGCGCCTCACCCAGGACGTCGAGTTCGGGAAAGTGGTTGCGGCGCCCCTGGATATAGTCCCGCACCCGGTCGGCGGGCGTCTCGTCGCCGGCGCCGCCGGCGATATCGGCCTCGGCCCGGTCGCGGGCACGCCGATCCGCGAAGGCCCGGTACAGGCGCAACAGGGCGTCGGCGGCGGCGGGCTGGTCCTCCGCCAGCTGGACGATCTCGTGGCGCGGGACCGGCAGGCCCTGGAACAGCGGGTCGGCAAAGGCTTCCGCCAGTTCCGACTCCGTCGCCGGCCCGCCGGATTGGCCAAGGGTGCGCAGATCGACGTCGTAGGTATCGGCCAGACGCAGCAGGAGCTGGGCCGAGACCGGCCGCTGGTTGCGTTCTATGTGGTTGAGATAGCTGGGGGAAACGCCGAGGTCGGCGGCCATCGCCGTCTGGGTCAGCGCCAGATCGCGCCGCAGCCGCTTGAGGCGGCCTCCCAGGAACAGCTTGCGGTCGGCGGTCGCTTCCATCGCCGCACGATGTCACAGAATGACTTAAGAACAAGTGTCATGATGTGACTAAACGACATGATATTTGGCGGGGCTGCAGTGTCATTCGTGACTGTAGCGTGTTCCTCTCCACGCCACCGTGGCGGACCGGCCGCGACTTGCAGAGACCCCGACCATGTCCACCTTCGCCGACCTCGTTCCTTCGCCCGCCGGCCGTTTCGATGGCGTCGAGCGGCCCTATTCGCCCGAGGATGTGCTGCGCCTGCGTGGCTCGCTGCCGATCACCCACACCCTGGCCGAGCGGGGCGCCAACCGTCTGTGGCAGCTGCTGCATGACGAACCGTTCGTCAACGCGCTCGGCGCCGTCACCGGCAACCAGGCCATGCAGATGGTCCGCGCCGGGCTGAAGGCCATCTATCTGTCCGGCTGGCAGGTCGCCGCCGACGCCAACACCGCCGGCGCCATGTACCCTGACCAGTCGCTGTATCCGGCCAACGCCGCGCCCGAGCTGTGCCGCCGCATCAATCGCACCCTGCAGCGCGCCGACCAGATCGAGCATGCCGAGGGCGGGGCGAAGCGCGACTGGTTCGCGCCCATCGTCGCCGACGCGGAGGCCGGCTTCGGCGGGCCCTTGAACAGCTTCGAGATCATGAAGGCCTTCATCGAGGCCGGCGCCGCCGGCGTCCATTTCGAGGACCAGCTGGCGTCCGAGAAGAAATGCGGCCACCTGGGCGGCAAGGTGTTGATCCCGACCCAGGCGCATGAGCGCAACCTCATCGCCGCCCGCCTCGCCGCCGACGTCATGGGCGCGCCGACGCTGATCGTGGCGCGAACCGACGCCGAGAGCGCCCAGCTGATCACCTCGGACATCGACGAACGGGACCATCCCTTCATCCGGCGCGACGATCGCACCCCGGAAGGCTTCTTCCGGCTCAAGGAGGGCACGGGCCTCGACCACTGCATCGCCCGTGGCCTGGCCTACGCCAGATACGCCGACGTGCTGTGGTGGGAGACCTCCCATCCCGATCTGGACGACGCCCGCCGCTTCGCCGAGGCGATCCAGAAGCAGCACCCCGGCAAGCTGATGGCCTACAACTGCTCCCCGTCGTTCAATTGGAAGGCGAAGCTGGACGACGCCACCATCGCCAAATTCCAGCGCGAGCTGGGGGCCATGGGCTACAAATTCCAGTTCGTGACGCTGGCCGGCTTCCACGCCCTCAACAACTCGATGTTCGAACTGGCCGACGGCTACCGCGACCGCGGCATGGCCGCCTATTCCGAGCTGCAGCAGCGCGAGTTCGCCAACGAGGCCGCCGGCTACACAGCCACCCGCCACCAGCGCGAGGTCGGCACCGGCTATTTCGATCAGGTCGCCACCGTCATCTCGAATGGCACGTCTTCGACCACGGCGATGAAGCAATCCACCGAGGCCGCGCAGTTCGTCGCGGCGGAATGAGCAGGAGAAGACCCATGGAACCCATGACCCGACCGCAGGCGATCATAGACTTCTGCCTGGCCCCCCTGAACCTCGACACCCGGAGCGAGGCCGAGCGTGAGGTGCGCCGTCGGCTGGAGCACGTCATCAAGACCTTCCAGCAGCGCGCCGCCCGCCCCGTGGCCGTGGATTTCTCGTCGATGCCCTCGCAGGTCATCAACGAGGCCGCGCACGGCTACGAATAGGCGGGTTCGTCAGGCCGCGATCGACCGGGCCGCCGCCTGGGGCAGGGTGACCATCAGGTTCAGCAGCTCCGCGGCGTCGAACGGCTTGGCCAGATGCAGGTCCGCGCCGGCGGCCTCGGCGGCGACGATGTGTTCCGGCAGGGCGTTGGCCGTCAGCATGACGATCGGCGTCCGCTCCAGGCCCATCGCCGCCTCGTGCAGCCGGATCTCGCGGGTGGCGGTCAGCCCGTCCATCACGGGCATCTGCATGTCCATCAGGATCAGGTCGTAGTCGGCGTCGCGCATGGCCTGCAGCGCCTGGGCGCCGTCCTCGACCGAGGTCAGGGCTACGTCGGCCTGGGCCAGGATCATCTCGACCACGCGGCGGTTCACCGGGTGGTCGTCGGCCATCAGCACCCGGGTGGTCCGGCGCTCGGCCGTTTCGTCCTCCGCCGGCGGCGCGACGGAGACCACGGGCGCGTCGGCGGCCCGCAGCGGCACGGTCAGGATGAAGGCGGATCCGCCGCCCGGCTCGCTCTCGCAGTCGAGGTCGCCGCCCATCATCTCGGCCAGTTGCCGCGATATGGCCAGGCCCAGGCCCGAGCCGCCGAATTTGCGCGTGATCGCCCCGTCGGCCTGTTCGAAGCGGCTGAACAGCCGCTCGCGGGTGTCGCAGTCGAAGCCGATCCCGGTGTCCTCGACCGAGAATCGCAGGGTCGGTCCGCCGTCCCGGTCGGGGCCGGTGGCGGCGGTCAGGCTGACGAAGCCCTCGCTGGTGAACTTGACCGCGTTGGAGACCAGATTGGTCAGGATCTGCTTCAGCCGCACCACGTCGCCGGCGATCCAGCGGTCCGCCTCGGGCGCGATCTCGACGAAGAACTGCAGCCCCTTTTCGCGCGCCGACGCCTCGTAGAGCCGGGCCGCGTCACGGACGGCGCTGCCGAGGTCGAACGCCTCCTCCGACAGTTCCAGGCGGCCGGACTCGACCCGCGCCAGATCGAGGATGTCGCTGAGCAGGACCTGCAGCGTACGGCCCGAGGAGTGGATCAGATCCAGCATCTCGCTCTGCTGCGCCGACAGGCCGGTGTGGGCGAGCGCCTGGGCCACGCCGATGACGCCGTTGAGGGGCGTGCGGATCTCGTGGCTCATATTGGCCAGGAACTGGCTCTTGGCCGCGTTGGCGGCCTGGGCGGCGTCGCGCGCCTCGGCCAGCGCCCGCGCGTCGTTCTTCAGGTCGGTGATGTCGGTGCAGACGGTGACGATGCCCCCGGCCGCCGTGCGGCGGTCGGCCACGCGCAGCCAGCGGTCGCCGGCGATGCGCTGTTCCATCATCGCCGACAGGGCGCGGCGCGATTCCATGCGCTCGGCGATCCATTCCGTCTCGCGGCCCTTGGCTTCGGCGTAGAGACCCTCGTCCAGCCCGATCTGGATGATTTCGCGGAAGGTCATTCCGGCCTGGAGATTGGACGACAGCTCCGGATTCACCTCGTCATAGCGATTGTTCCACAGCACCAGGCGGTCGTCCGCGTCGAAGAAGGCCAGGCCGTCGGGCATGGCGTCGATGGCCTCCCGGATCTGGTTCAGGGCGCTGGCGCGGGAGAAGTAGCCCATCCAGGCGACCGCGCCCGCGACGGCCACGATGCTCATCACCATCACGGTCAGCACCGCCAGCATCGTCGAGGCGGACAAGGTGGGGCCCACGTCAGCCGCGGCGATGGCGCCCGCGGCCTCGGGCGTGACGGCCATGGCGCTCATGGCCGTGAAATGAAGGAAGATGATCGCCAGCGCCCCGGACAGGCAGGTCGCCACGAAGCGTGCGGTTCCCTTGCCGTAGACGACGGCCCCGGTGGCCAGGGCCATGATCAGACCGCCCGCGACGGCGGCTCCCGCAAGGACGGGATCCCAGCCGATGACCCGTCCCGGCAGGTCCAGGGCGGCGATGCCCACGAAATGCATGGAGGCCACGCCGGACAGGCCGACCATGCCGCCCAGCGCGCGGTGCAGGCGGCTGCTCCTGATCATCAGGACGACGGAGCCGAGCGCGACGCCGGCCACGCAGAGGGCGAGCGACGCCAGCGTCAGCAGCAGGTCGTAGCGGACCTCGCCGCCGGCGTCATAGCCCTGCATGGCCACGAAATGGGTGGAGAAGGCCGCGACGCCCCCGACGACGGCGCCGAGCAGCGCGACCTCGCGCCGGCGCGCCCGCTGAAGGCTCCGGGCCTCGACCAACAGGCGGAAGGCCGTCCCGAGGCCGAAAATGCACAGCCCGGCGGCCGCCAGCGTCCAGCGCCAGTCGTGCTCGATCGTCAGGCAGTACAGGATCCGGTCCAAGTCGCCCCCTTCTGACCGGACACCATCGGCGAAAGGGGTGAAGAAACCGTGGCCGCAGCGGCTCTAGACTGCGGCGGGATCGATCTCGACTTCGAACGCCTGGCCGAGCACGGAGGTCGGATTGACCTGGGCGTGGTCGCGGCGGACCTCGAAATGCAGGTGCGGGCCGGTGGAGCGGCCGGTCGAGCCGACCAGGCCGATGCGCTCGTCCGCGGCGACCTTGTCGCCCCTCGCCACATCGATGCGGCTCAGGTGGGCGTACAGGGTGCTCATCCCGTTGGGGTGGCGCACCTCGATGAAACGGCCGTAGCCCTTGGCGTCATAGCCGGTGCGGAGCACCTCGCCCTCGCAGGCGACGTAGACGCTGGTGCCCTGCGGGGCGGCGATGTCGACCCCCTTGTGCTGTCGGGCCCGCGCTTCACTGGCGAGACGGCGCAGGCCATAGGCCGAGTTGATGGCGTAGCCGCGCAGCGGCGCGACGAAGGCGATCAGCCGGGTCATCGCGCCGGCCGGCCGGGCGACGGCGGTCACCGGGGGCGCCTCGGGCACGGCCATCTCGGCTTCGGCAGGCGCGTAATAGGGTTCGGGGGCAGGGGCGAAGGCCATGGCCAGCACGGCGACCGAGGTCAGCGCGGCGGCTTGGCCGGAATGGAACAGGAACGACCGGACGGTCGGCAACAGGCGTCGCATGGGCGGCGTCAGCTCCGTCTTTGCGGCTCGATTGAGCAGTGAAGGCGCCGACGGGCCGCCCGACAGGCGACGCTCTCGGCCGGCGACCGGGAGGAGCTCTTCCTAGGGGCCGGGCTGGGCGACTTTGGGGCCAAAAAGGTTCCGTCAGGGCGACAGGAGGTCGCAGCGGAGCCGTGGAAAGGCCTACAAAATCAATAAAAAGCGATGCGCGCAAAAAAGGCGCGCCACCCGAAGGCGGCGCGCCCGATTGGAGATTCTCCGCGCCTACTGGAGCGGCAGGCGGAAGGTGATGGCCCCGACGTGACTGTCCGCCGCGTCGCCGAAGCGGCCGCGGTAGCCGAACGAAACCGTACCGGGGCCGACGTCGGCCTCAAGTCCGGCCGAGGCGATCATCGAACCGCCGAACGGGTCTTCGATGTCGCGCTCGAGGACCTGTGCGGGGTTGCCGGCGATGCCGACCCGGACGGCGTCGCTGCTGTCGCCGAAGGTGTCGCGATAGCCGCCCTCGATCCAGAAATTCGTCCCGTTTCCGCCGCCCTCGGCCCGCAGCGAGATTTCGCCGCTGGCCGCCTGCACCGTGCGGTCCTCGTATTCGTACTGGGCGGCGATGCCCTGTTCGACGTAGCCGTTGACGTCGGTCGAGACGAAGTTGAGGGCGGCGCGGGGGGAGAGGGCGATGCCGCCCATCTCGAACCAGGTCCCGGCCTGCAGGCGGGCGCCAAGGCTGCCGCCGTCGGTCTCGCCGCTGTGAACGACCGGGGCCAGCGAGGTGACGCGGGTGATGTCGTCGTAGTGGTCAATCGAGCCGCCGACGGTGGCGTTGACGAACATGCCGCCGGAACGCCAGCCGGCGTAGATGTCGAAGGCATAGGTTTGGACGTCGAAGTCCATCAGCCCGGCTTCGACCTCGGCCGTGCGGAAGGTGCCCGCCAGGCCGAAGCGCGCGGAGCCTGACATGACATGGTCGAGGCCGACCCGCCCGCCCCAGCCGGTCGCCTCGGCGGCGGCCACGACGCCGCGGGCGTCAGTTTCGACACTGTCGTAGAGCGCCCCGAACGTCACATGGGTGCCGGGCTCCCACGCGCCGCGCGCCGACAGACCCTCGCTGGCGAGATCCAGCAGGTCCTCGCGCTGGCGGAAGCCTGTTTCGGCCTGGACCGCCGATTGGGCGCCGAGGTCGCCGTAGTAGAGGTAGTCGTTGGCCAGCGCCGCGATCAGCCGGTGCCCGGCGGCCGTCGGGTGGACGCTGTCCCAGTACAGGTAACTGTCGGGGTTGGAGCAGACGGTCAGGGTGACCTGGTTGAAGCAGGCGTCGCGGGCGTTGGTGAGCCCGAAGAGGCCCGGACTGCCCGCCAGGGTGTCGCTGATCTTGTACAGGTCCATCAGGATGATGTTGCTGTCCGGATTGTTGGCGGCGACCGTGAACAGGCCGGCGGACAGAGCCGAGTTGAAGGTGGTCCCGGCGAAGTCGGCCAGCGGGCCGAGCGGCGCGCCCGAGCCCTGGTTGAACTGGGGCGTGATGCCCAGACGCGGCAGGTTGGAAACCAGCACCGTGCCGGCGCCGGCGCCGGCGACCGAGTTGACGATGAAGTTGATGTCCGCGGCGGCGGCCAGGGCGGTGGGCTGTACGAAGGACTGCGGGTTGGTCACGGCCTGCTGGGCCGGCGGCAGAACGGCGAAGGCGGTAAGTTGCTGGAACAGGTTGTTGGCGCCGCCGAGAACGCTGACCAGGTCGTTGGCTCCGAAGGTTCCGCCGCCGCCGGTATAGGCCAGCAGCTGGTTGCGCATGCCGGGCGGCAGGGCGGCGTTGTCGGTGCGCGCGCCGCCGAAGGCGTAGTTGACGCTGCCGGTCACCGGCGCGCCCGCGGTGTAGCGGCCCGCGTTGAAGCCCAGCAGTTCGGTGAACACCGGGCCGTTGGAGAACCGGCCCTGGAAATAGGGTGGGGACGTCGGCTGACCGCTGATGGCGTAGAGGTTGCCGTTGTCGCTGAGGCTGTCGCCGAACACGACCAGACGGCCATAGCTCTGGGCGCTGGCGGTGGATGCGAATGCGCCGATGGCGGCGACGGTCAGCGCGGCGGCCGCCGCGTTGCGCAGGAAACGAGACATCGATGATCCTCCCTCGGTCGTCATCATGCGACCGTTGCGAGCACTCTGCTCCCGTTTTCGCGGTGCGCAAGATGCCGCCGGGGAAGCTTTCAGTGCAGCATCCGGAAGCGCAGCGTCCCGGCCACACTCCGCAACGCCTTCAGCGCGGCCGGATCGTAGTCGCGGTCGACGTCGGTGATGACATAGCCGGTGCGCTCGTCGGTCTTCAGGTGCTGGCCGAGGATGTTCAGCCCGGCCGCGGCGAGGGCGCGGTTCAGCTCGGCCAGAACGCCGGGCTGGTTGCGGTGGATGTGCAGGATGCGGTGCGCGCCCGACACCTCGGCCAGCTGCACGTTCGGCAGGTTGACGCAGAAGGTGGTGTCGCCCCGGTTCAGATAGCCCAGCAGCCGTTCGGCGGCGAACTCGGCGATGGCTTCCTGGGCCTCCTCGGTCGAGCCGCCGATGTGCGGGGTGAGGATGACGTTCTTCAGGCCACGCAGGGGGCTGTCGAACGGATCGGCGTTGGTCGCCGGCTCGTCCGGAAAGACGTCGAGGGCCGCCCCGCCGATCCGGCCCGAGCCCAGCGCCTGGGCCAGGGCGCCGACGTCGACGACGTGGCCTCGCGACAGGTTCAGCAGCAGCGCTCCCGGCTTCATCCGCGACAGTTCGGCCGCGCCGATCAGGGCGGCGTTGTCGGCCCGGCCGTCGACGTGCAGGCTGACCACGTCGCTCTCGCCCAGAAGGGCGTCCAGCGACGGCATGCGGCGCGCATTGCCCAGCGCCAGCCGCTCGGTCAGGTCGTGGAAGACGACCCGCATGCCCAGCGCCTCGGCCAGCACCGAGAGCTGGGAGCCGATGGCGCCGTAGCCGACGATGCCCAGGGTCTTGCCGCGCAGCTCGCGCGAGCCCGTGGCGGACTTGTTCCATTCCCCCCGGTGCATGGCGGCGGACTTGTCGGTCACGTCCCTGAGCAGGGCGATGGCCAGGCCGATCGCCAGCTCGACCACCGAGCGGGTGTTGGACCAGGGGGCGTTGAACACCGCCACGCCCCGCTCAGCGGCGGCCTCGAGGTCGATCTGATTGGTGCCGATGCAGAAGGCGGCGACCGCCATCAGCTTGTCGGCGGCGTCGAGGACGCGGGCGCTGACCTGGGTTCTGGAGCGGACGCCCAGCACGTGCACGCCCTTGATGCGCTCGATCAGGGCGTCCTCGCCCAGGGCCTCCTTGACCGTCTCGACCTGATAGCCGGCGCTTTCCAGCCGTTCGACGGCCGCGGGGTGGATGGCTTCCAGCAGCAGCATCCGCATCCGGCTGCGTGGATACGACCAGCGGCCGGACAGGCCCTCCAGATGCAGCAGTTCGTCGATCGAGCGGACCTCGGCGTCGGCGGCGGCGACCGCCCGCTCGCGGCGGACCACCTCGGTGAAGGCGTAGAAGCGGTCGGCCACGCCGGCCTGCTTCACCTCGGCGTCGGTCCAGCCGTCGCCGACCATGACGACCGGGCGGGGCAGGGAGAGGCCTTTCAGCGCCTCGGCCTTGCCGAACGGGGCGAGCAGGGGGCTGTCGGCGACGCCGGCGACCCGCTCGCCATCGTAGACGAGGTCGTTGGCGACGACCCGGTCGGGCGGAACGCCGAGGCTGTCGGCGACGCCCGCGATGATCTCGCGGAAGCCGCCGGAGACGATGACCAGCCGGTCGGCGTGGTTGCGGAAGAAGGTCCGGTTCCGCTCCACCGAGGGGGTCAGGCGGCGGATGGCGTCCCGCGCCAGCTGGTCGATATGGCCGCGGGTCAGGGGCAGCAGGGCGAGGCGGCGCTTCAGGGCCTCGGCGAAGGGGATCTCGCCGGCCATGGCGAGATCCGTCAGCCGTTCGATCTCGAGCCGGACAGCGGCGGCGTCGGGCCGGTCCTCGAGGGCGATCCCGGCGAGAAGCTCCAGCGTCTCGAAGTCGACGAGCGTGGAGTCGAAATCGAAAACCCAGATCGCGTCAGCCATGGCGTCGAGCTTGGCTCACCTTCGCAGATGCAGCAATGGCCACTTTTCACCCGGGTGAAATCCGCAACGACGGAGTGTCAGCGTCGGCAGAGTCTGCAGAATTGCAGCGGAACAGCGGGGGCGGAGTCGGCAGAGTCGGCATCGGCGCGCCTCGGGCGGTGCGGCGGAGATGCGATTGTCAAAGACCGGCGCCTGCCCTCGCGACAGGACGAGCGGCATTATGCGCCCGCTGTCGGCCCGGGCGGGCAGATGGGCTCGAGAAAAGGCGATGTGATTGAAGTCGCCGCAGGTTTTCCGCGCAATCCGACTATAGATTCGCGGATTGCCAGCACAGCGACCGGAACTCCTTGAGAGCGGGGCATCACCGGCACGAAGACGCCGGCCGCGCCCTTGAGGCCGACCGGCGCACACGCCGCAGGCCGTTCCGTCGGATTCCGACGAGAGTCAGAAGCGTCCGAGGCTGCGCAGCCTGCTGTCGGGCCGCCGGGCGTCGAGCGCCGCCGCGCCCACCGCGGCCGCGATCGTGGCCAGGGCGAGAATCGCCCCGCCTTCCTTCGCGTGCTCGCGGGCGTAGGTTCCCGCTTCGGAGGCGTAGTGACGCGCCCGCTTGCCGTGCTTCTTCAGCGCCTTGCGCGAGGTATGGCGGGTGTCGTGAAGGAAGCGCCGCGAGCGGTGGCCGGCCTCGTCGCCGAACTCGGCGGCGCGTTCGCCGGCTTCGCTGACGCCGCGCCGCACCGTCTCGGCCAGATCGTCGAAACGGGTGCGCAGCCCGTCCGTGTCGACCCAGCGGCGCGGACTGATCCGGCCGCGCAGGCTTTCCAGCCGGGTGGGGCCGGTGCGCTGGTTCAGCAGCAGGGTGGCCAGGCCAACGCCGGCGAGGATGGCGACGACGCCGGCGGCGATGCCGGGATGCTTGCGAACCTCGGCCAGGGCGGAGAACTGTCGAACCATGGGATAGTAGACCTCTTCGTCGAGACCGTCGTCGGTCGGGTCGTACAGCCCGTCCTCGTCCGGTTGCCAGGCGGAACTCCTGTCCCGCATCAGGCTAGGAGCGAACCGCGCGAAAAGAGGTTCCGCGAGGCCCGGCAGGGCGGAATAGAAACTGGCGATCAGCCGGCTGCCGCCACCGACGGTGATCTCCCGGATCGGATGGGCGGCGCAGTACAGGATGGTGTCGGCCACCACATGGGTCGCATAGACCGGCTGGGGATTGTGCATCGCCTGGCCGGTCAGGTTGCGGGCGTGCCTGTTGTAGGGCGTGTCGATGGCCCCGGGCTTGACCAGGCTGACGGTGACCGGCGCCTGTTCGCGCATCAGCTCCATGCGCAGGGCGTTGGTGAAGCCCTTCACCGCGTGTTTGGAGGCCGAATAGACGCCCTGGATCGGGATCGGCGCGTCTGAAAGGATCGAGCCGACGTTGATGATCGCCCCGCCGCCGGGCCGCTCGCGCAGGTGCTTCGCGGCGACCAGCGAGCCGTTGACCACGCCCCAGTAGTTGGTCTCGAACAGCCGGCGCTGGTCCTCCAGCGACGTCTCGCGGATGGCGCCGAAGATCGACACGCCGGCGTTGTTGATCCAGGTGTCGAAACCGCCGAACAGCCGCACGCATTTTTCGGCCGCCTCGGCGAGGGCGTCGTGGTCTGCGACGTCGGCCACGGCCCAGGCCGCCCGCGCCCCGGTGGCCTGAAGCTCTTCCGTCAGCGCCTTCAGATCGCTTTCGCCGCGCGCGATCAGGAACACGCAGGCCCCCGCCCGCGCCGCCCGCCGCGCCACCGCCAGGCCGATTCCCGAGGTCGCGCCAGTGACCACTATGGCCTGCTGGTTCAGGGGCTTGAGCGTCGCTTTGGTCATGAAACCGCCGGCTGGATGGGGTCTGGAAGGGCCTTGGGGAACGGGGCCGCGACCCCGCCGGTTCCTGCTCTAGCACGCTGCCCTTACCATCTGCGATACGGGCGCCTATCTTGCGGCGCTTCCGCACAACCGCCCCCTTCGAGGACCGCCGTGACCGATCACGCGCCCGCCGCCGCGCCTTCCGCTGACAACATCGCCGCCGCCTTCCAGATCGAGGGCTGGCCGGTGCGCGGCCGCCTCGTCCGGCTGGGGGACGCCATCGACGCCATCCTGTCGGCCCACGCCTATCCGGAGCCGGTCGCCGCCCTGCTGGGCGAGGCCTGCGCCCTGGCCGCCCTGATCGGCTCCAGCCTGAAGTTCGAAGGCCGGCTGATCGTCCAGGCGCAGGGCGACGGCCCGGTTCGCTATGTGGTGGCCGATTACGACACCCAGGGCCATCTGCGCGGCTACTGCCGCTTCGATCCCGAGGAGGTGGCCGCCGTCTCGCACGGCTTCGCCCGTCCGGGCGCCCGCACCCTGCTGGGCGAGGGCCTGTTCGTCATGACCCTGGACCGCGGCCCGGACTTCGAGCGCACCCAGGGCATCACCCCGATCGAGGGCGAGAGCCTGTCGCTGGCCGCCGAACACTATTTCCAGCAGTCCGAGCAGATCCCGACCCGCGTCCGGCTGGCCGTCGGGGCCGTGACCACCGATGGCGGCACGGCGTGGCGGGCCGGCGGGGCGCTGATCCAGCTGATCGCCGGCGACGCGGCGCGCGGCTCGACCGAGGAGGCCTGGGACCGGTCGCGGGCCCTGTTCCAGACCCTCGGTGATGACGAGCTGATCGATCCCACCATCTCGCCCGAGACCCTGCTGTTCCGCCTGTTCCACGAGGACGGCGTGCGGCTTGAGGACGCCCGGGTCCTGCAGGCCGTGTGCCGCTGTTCGAAGGAGCGCATCGGCGCCGTGCTGGCCTCGTTCGGGCCGGAGGAGCGCGCGGAGATGGTCGAGCCGGACGGCAAGATCCGGGTGACCTGCGAATACTGCGCGACGGTCTACGAACTGGAGCCGGAAGAGATCGCGGCCGGCTGAACCTGGGCCGCGGGCGGCGACGGCGTCAGGGGGCCCAGCGCAAGCACGCCGTCATAGAGCCCGTCTTCCGAGGGTCGCAGAACGATGCCGCGTTCATCGGGGCGAGGGTAGGCCGGGGCGATGTCGCGCGGTCCGCACCGATCGGCCACGCAACTCCATGACTGACCGCCCTGCTGGGCGACTTCGAGGCTGACGACGTCCGCCGGGGGCAGAAGGGCGGCGGCGCCCAGGAGATCGTCGCCAGGAATGCGCGCCTTCATGGCGTGGAAGTCCCCGACCAGCACAAGCACGCGCGCCCGGGGCCGCGTCTTCGCCGCTCGCGCCAGCCGGACCGCCATTTCGAGTTCGTCGTAGTTCTGGTCGAAGCCTTCGACGCGGCGATCCGAAGGCCGGAAGGCGCTGAACGAGACGTCGTGCCCGTCGGCCTTGAGGCGCCGCACGGACTGCATCATGTCCAGCATGGCTGCGCTGGAGCGGCCGTCCTGGATTCGCAGGTTCCAGAAGGGCGTGTCGTGCAGGGCTGCGGCCGCCGAGGCGTCGTCCGGCGCCTCGAGGAAAGCGTCCAGCCGGGGTTGCATCACGTCGGCCAGTTCCAGCGCTACAATGACCGGGCCCTGTGCAGCCGCGGCGCAGACGATCCTGGCGAAGGCGGCGGGGATTTCCTCTGTCCCGTGATCCTCGCCAACGATGATGAATCGCCGGTCCATCGCCAGCAGCGCCTCCGTTCCGGGCGGCGGTTCGCACCCGGGGGCCGCGGACAACGCCGCCGCCATGACCATGGCGATCATTCGTCAGGCCTCCCTATGTAAGGTTGCATAGCTGGACCGGACACCAAGGCGGAATTGTGGTCCGGTCCGCCGTAACGCCGGCTTGCGAAGCCCCATAGGGTCCGTCATGCTCCGGCGTCCAATCGCTGATCAGGGGAGGATCGCATGACCATGGAATCGCCCAGTCAGGTTCAGGGCTTCGACTGGAAGCAGCTGTTCTTTTCGTTCGAGGGCCGCACGCGGCGCTCCCATTTCTGGATCGGCTGGCTGGTCTGCCTGGGTCTCGGCGTCGTGTTCGGCTGGATCCCGATACTCGGCTTCTTCCTCTCCATCGCGCTGATCTGGCCGAACCTGGCGATCACCGTGAAGCGCCTCCATGACATGGGCCATTCGGGCTGGCTCGCCGCCATTCCCTATGTGGTCGGCATCGTCGGTTCGATTGCGGCCGTCATGATGATCGGCGCCAGCGCCTTCATGAACGCCTCGGCGCTCGAGAACGAGGATCCGGCGGCGATCTTCGCCCTGATCGCCCCGGCCATGGGCCTGTTCGGCGTGATGCTGCTGGTCGGGTTCGGCTTCCTGCTTTGGATCGGCGTGACGGACGGCCAGCGCGGCGACAACCGCTTCGGTCCCGATCCGAAGGCCTCTCCGGCCGCGACCTTCAGCTAGACAGGGCGAAGAACCGGGCGCGGGTGGCGGACGGCGCATTCCGCGCTTTCCGGCCGGACGTAGATCGAGGTCAGTTGCGGAAAGCGGGCGCTCAGGTCCGCCTCGATGCGCTCGATCAGCCGTTCGGCGTCGCCCATCGGCAGGCTGTCGTCGAAGTCGGCGCTTATCGCCACGAACACCACCTCGGGCGAGGTGTGGACGGTGCGCACGTGGTTGACCGAGGTGATGGCCGGATAGTCGTCCAGCACGCTCCACACCCCGGCGAGCAGATCCGGGTCGGCGCTTTCGCCGATCAGCAGGCCCTTGGATTCCCGAGCCAGCAGCAGCGCCACCAGGGCGAGGATCACGCCGATGCCGATGGAGGCCAGCCCGTCGATGCGCGGATCGCCGAGGGCGTGGCTGGCCCAGACGCCGAGGGCTGCGATGATCAGCCCGAGCAGGGCCGCGCTGTCCTCGAACAGCACGATGAAGGTGGTCGGGTCCTTGGAGCGGCGCACGGCGCGCCACCAGCCGGCGCCCTGCCGCTCGCGGTCGAACTTCCGGACGGCGATGGCCCACGAGGTCCCCTCCAGCAGCATGGCGACTGCCAGGACGATGTAGTTGATCAGCGGGTCGCGCAGGGGCTCGGGCTCGCGGATGTGACGCCAGCCCTCGTAGATCGACACCCCGGCCCCGACCGCGAAGATCAGGATCGCCACCACGAAGGCCCAGAAATACAGCTCGCGGCCGTAGCCGAACGGATGGAGGGCGTCGGGCGGGCGTTTGGCCCGGTGCTGGCCGTAGAGCAGCAGCACCTGGTTGCCGCTGTCCACGAGGGAGTGGATGCCCTCGGTCAGCATCGAGGAGGAGCCGCTGATGGCGGCGGCGACGAATTTGGCGACGGCGATGCCCAGATTGGCGACCAGGGCGCCGATCAGGACGATGTTGGCCTTGATCGGATGGGGCTCGGTCGTCTCGCTACCGGTGCGCATGGGCGTCGGGGTCCTGCAGGCCAGGCAGGAACAATCGGCTCAGCCTGGAGTCGTTCCGTCCGCAGCCAGGCGGGCGGCGCGGAACGCGGGGCTCTAGCCCCCCAGGTCCAGCGAATAGCCCGCCGAGCGCACCGTGCGGATCGGATTGACCGTGCCTTCGATGTTCAGGGCCTTGCGCAGGCGACCGACGTGGACGTCGACGGTGCGGGCCTCGACATAGACATCGGAGCCCCAGACGGCGTCGAGCAGCTGCTCGCGGCTGAAGACGCGGCCGGGGTGCTGCATCAGGTGGTCGAGCAGGCGGAACTCGGTCGGGCCGAGGTGGATCTCCTGACCGGCGCGGCGGACGCGGTGGGCGACGCGATCGATGACGATGTCGCCGTGGTTCAGCCGGTCGTCGGCCAGGCCCGGACGGATGCGGCGCAGAACGGCGCGGATGCGGGCGTTCAGCTCGACCATCGAGAAGGGCTTGGTCATGTAGTCGTCAGCGCCGGTGTCGAGACCGCGCACGCGGTCGGTCTCCTCGGCGCGGGCGGTGACCATGATGACCGGCAGGTTGCGGGTCTCGGCCTTGCCGCGGATGCGCCGGCACACCTCGATCCCGGACAGCTTGGGCAGCATCCAGTCGAGCAGCACCAGGTCGGGCATCCGCTCCTCGATCTGCAGCATGCCCTCCTCGCCGTCGGAGGCGACGACGACCCGGTAGCCTTCCTTCTCGAGGTTGTACTGGACGAGCGTGGCCAGCGCGTCCTCGTCTTCCATCACCAGAACATAGGGCTGCACGTCGTGATCTCCCGGTCAGGTCAGGGGATGGCGGGGCCGTCGCCGGGCGCGGGAGTCCAGCGCGGGCGCTCGCCCGTGAACTCCTGTCCCGTGACTTCGTAGTAGATGGTCTCGGCGATGTTGGTGGCGTGGTCGCCGATGCGCTCGAGGTTCTTGGCCATGAACAGCAGGTGGGTGCAGGCGCCGATCATGCGCGGGTCGCCCATCATGTAGGTCAGCAGCTCGCGGAACAGGCTGTTGTAGTGCTCGTCGACCTCGTCGTCGGTGTTCCAGACGGCGATGGCCCGCTCCACCTCGGCGGCGGCATAGGCGTCGAGGACGTCGCGCAGACGCATGGAGACGAGCTTGCCCATCCGTTCGATCGACCGGGTCAGGGGCTGCATCGGCTCGCCCTCGGCGAGGATCAGGCCGCGCTTGGCGATGTTCTTGGCCAGGTCGCCGGTGCGTTCCAGATCGGTGGCCAGCTTCATCGCCGACAGGGTGCGGCGCAGGTCCGAGGCGACCGGCTGGCGCAGGGCGATCAGGCGGATGGCCTTCTTCTCGATGTCGCGGTGCATGGCGTCCAGGCGGGCGTCGCGCTCGACCACGGAGCGGCCCAGGGCGATGTCGCGGCGGGCGACGGATTCCACGGCGTCGGCGACCTGGGCCTCGGCCAGGCCGCCCATGCGGGCGACCTCGGCGGTCAGCTGGTCCAGTTCGTCGCCATAGGCTTTGACGATGTGCTCGGTCATGGGCCCTGTCCTAGCCGAAACGGCCGGTGATGTAGTCGAGCGTGCGCCGCTCGCGCGGGTTGGTGAAGATGTCTTCGGTGTCGCCCATCTCGACCAGCCGGCCGAGGTGGAAGAAGGCCGTGCGCTGGCTGACCCGCGCCGCCTGGGCCATCGAATGGGTGACGATGACGATGCAGTAGCGCTCGCGCAGCTCGTCGATCAGCTCCTCGATCTTGGCCGTGGCGATCGGGTCAAGGGCCGAGCAGGGCTCGTCCATCAGGATGACTTCCGGCTCGACCGCGATGGCGCGGGCGATGACCAGCCGCTGCTGCTGGCCGCCCGAGAGGCCGGTCCCCGGGGAGTGCAGCCGGTCGGCGACCTCGTCCCACAGGCCGGCGCGCTTCAGGGAGGCCTCGACGATGCCGTCCAGCTCGGCCTTGCCGTCCGCCAGGCCGTGGATGCGCGGTCCGTAGGCGACGTTCTCGTAGATGGTCTTGGGGAAGGGGTTGGGCTTCTGGAACACCATGCCGACGCGGGCGCGCAGCAGCACCGGGTCGACCGTGCGGGCGTTGACGTCGGCGCCGTCGATCTCGATCCGGCCCGCGACGCGCGCGCCGGGAATGGTGTCGTTCATGCGGTTCATGGTCCGCAGGAAGGTCGACTTGCCGCAGCCGGAGGGGCCGATCAGGGCGGTGACGGTCTTGTCGGCGATGTCCATCGAGACGTCGAACAAGGCCTGTTTGTCGCCATAGAAGACCGACACGTCGCGCGCGGCGATCTTGACCGGCGCATCGGGGTCGGCGCTGTGCAGGACGGCGGGGCGGGTGATCACCGGCGCCTCGGCGCGGGGGCCGCCGGACGAGCCGTCAGGCGCTCGAAACAACTTGAATTTCATTGGACTACCACCGGCGTTCGAAGCGGCGCCGCAGAACCACGGCGGCGGCGTTCATGACGACCATGAAGGCGAGGAGGACGAGGATGGCCGCGGCGGTGCGCTCGTGGAACGCGCGCTCCGAGGCGTTTTCCCAGATGTAGACCAGCGAGGGCAGGGCGCCGGTCGGTTCGGTCAGGCCGTGCGGAACGCCCGGCACGAAGCTGACCATGCCGATCAGCAGCAGCGGCGCGGTCTCGCCCAGGGCGTGGGCCATCGAGATGATGGCGCCCGTCATCACACCCGGCATGGCCAGCGGCAGGGTGTGCTGGAACACCGTCTGGGTCTTCGAGGCGCCCATGGCCAGGGCGGCCTCGCGGATCGACGGCGGCACCGCCTTCAGCGACGACCGGGTGGCGATGATGATGGTCGGCAGGGCCATCAGGGCCAGCACCAGTCCGCCGACCAGCGGACTGGCGCGGGGCAGGTGCATCCAGTTGATGAACAGCGCCAGGCCGAGCAGGCCGTAGATGATCGACGGCACCGCGGCCAGGTTGTTGATGTTGACCTCGATCAGATTGGTCAACCGCCCCCTGGGCGCGAACTCCTCCAGATACAGGGCCGCGCCGACGCCCAGCGGGATGGCGATGACGGCGGTCACCAGCAGCATCAGGGCCGAGCCGATCACCGCCCCCAGAACACCGGCCAGCTCCGGCTCCGTCGAGTCGCCGCGGGTGAACAGGGCGCCGTTGAAATGGCTCTCCACCTGGCCCCCGGCGCGCATCCGGTCCAGCCAGGCGATCTGCTCGTTCGACAGGCGGCGCTGTTCGGCCGGGGTGTCCAGCGAGATCTCGCCCTTGAAATAGAGGTCGGCGTCGTCCGACAGCGGCGCAGCGATCGGCACGGTCTGGCCGATCAGGCCGGGCTGCGCCTCGATCCGGTCGGCGGCGATGAATTTGAGCTCGGACGAGAACAGGCCCCGCATGGCGGTGGCCTTCGAGCCGGCGGCGTCGTCGACCACGCCGAAGCGGGCCAGCTGCTGTTCGGCGGCCAGCAGTTCGAAATTCGTGCCCTGGGGATAGGCCCGGTCGATCCGCGCCGGGTCCATGTAGACCGGCACGGTCATGGTGTGGGCGTAGAAGGCGGTGTGGCCCTGTTCGACGATCCGGCCGAGCAGGAGCAGCAGGAAGCTGACGGCCACGCCGATGGCCAGCAGGCCGTACAGCCGGAAGCGGATCTCGCGGCCATGGCGGCGCCTGAGGCCGGCGCGCATCCGGTCGGCGCGGACCGTTTCGTCGACGGGCGGGGAGCCCGGCTGAGGAAGGGCCGCGTCAGTCATACTGCTGCCGATAGGTATGGACGATACGCTGGGCGATGATGTTCAGCGCCAGGGTGATCAGGAACAGGGTCAGGCCGAGGCCGAAGGCGGCGAGGGTCTTGGGGCTGTCGAACTCCTGGTCGCCGGTCAGCAGGGTGACGATCTGCACCGTCACCGTCGTCACCGTGTCGAGGGGATTGAGGGTCAGCCGCGCCGCCAGGCCCGCGGCCATGGTCACGATCATGGTCTCGCCGATGGCCCGCGACATGGCCAGCAGCATGGCCCCCGCCACGCCCGGCAGGGCCGCCGGCAGCAGCACCCGGGTGACCGTCTCGGACTTCGTCGCCCCCATGGCGTAGGAGCCGTCGCGCAGGCTCTGCGGCACGGCGTTGATGATGTCGTCGGACAGCGAGCTGACGAACGGGATCAGCATGATCCCCATGACGCCGCCGGCCACCAGAGCCATCTGGTTCTGGACGAGCATCAGATACTGGCCGAGACCGTCCAGCGGTCCGCCGGCCAGCTGGGCCCCGATGCCGTTGAAGAACTCGCGAAAGGCCGGCCCCACGGTGAGGGCGGCGAAGAATCCGTAGACCACGGTCGGCACGCCGGCGAGAATCTCCAGCACCGGCTTGACCGTCGAGCGGAACACCGGCCCGGCGTACTCCGACAGGTAGATGGCCGCGAACAGGCCGACCGGCGCGGCCACCGCCATGGCGATCAGCATGATCAGGAAGGTGCCGGCGAACAGCGGCAGGGCCCCGAAGGCGCCGCTGGAGCCGACCTGGTCGGCGCGGATCGCCGTCTGCGGGCTCCACTGGGTCCCGAACAGGAATTCGGCGATCGGCACCGAGGCGAAGAAGCGCATCGAATCGAACACCAGCGAGGCGATGATGCCCACGGTGGTCAGCACCGCGATGGCCGAGCAGGCGAACAGCAGGCCGACGATCCAACCCTCGACCCGGTTGCGCGCCCGCAGCTCCGGCCGGATGCGGCTGAAGGCGAACAGGGCCCCGAGGACCCCGGCGAGCGCCGCCCCGGCCGCCGCGGCGCCCGCGCCGAGCGACGGAACCAGCACGGCGGCGCCGATCAGCACCGCCAGCGCCGGAACCAGGCTCCAGATCATCGCATAGGCGCCGTGCTGGCCGGGCCGCGAATGGGCCCTGACGCCCTGCTGGCGCCGGCGCGCCAGCCTGCGCCCGCCGATGTAGGCGGCGACGGCCATGGCGATCAGGAGCGGCGGGAGGAGCCAGGTCATGCGGGTCCGGAAGCGGGGAATCAGAACGCACCGGTCGCCCGGTTCACGCCGGGCGGAACCTGCCCGCGAATGGTCAGCGGATTACGACGGCGGCGTGACAGTTCTGTTACGGCGTTCGGCGGCCGGTCGGGGCGTTGTCACGAACCGGCCGTGGCTCCTTCGGGGCCGCCACGGGGAAGTAGGCGGTGAACACGGCGCCCTGTCCCGGCGCGCTCTCCACCGTCAGGCCGCCGCGGTGCCGGTTGACGATGTGTTTGACGATGGCCAGGCCCAGGCCGGTGCCGGAGCGCTCGCCGCTCTTCTGGCCCTCGACGCGATAGAACCGCTCGGTCAGGCGGGGCAGGTGCTCCCGCGCCATGCCCGGGCCGTGGTCGCGCACGGTGACGGCGGCGTAGCGCAGGCCCGTCTCGCGGTCCGGAGTGACCAGCGGCAGCCGCGTCGCCCCTTCCCCCCGGTTGCCGCCGGACCAGGGCGCCGACGCCTCGTCCAGCGTCACCTCGGGCTGGACGACGACCTCGATGGTGTCGCCGGCGGCCGAGTATTTGATGGCGTTGTCGACCAGGTTCTGGATCACCTGCACGATTTCGTCGCGGTCGCCGTGCACCGGCGCGCTGACGGCCCGGTCCTTCAGCGCCACCTGCACCTGGCGTTCGGCCGACAGCACGCTGATGGCGTCGATCACGTCCGAGGCCGCCCGCGCCAGGTCGACCCGGCCGGCCGGGGGGACGTGTTCGTTCAGTTCGATCCGGCTCAGCGACAGCAGGTCGGCGACCAGCCGGCTCATCCGCTCGGCCTGCGCCGCCATGATGTCGAGGAATTTGTCCCGCGCCTTGGGGTCTTCGCGGGCGTGGCCCCTCAGGGTCTCGATGAAGCCCGACAGCGACGCCAGCGGCGTGCGCAGCTCGTGGCTGGCGTTGGCCAGAAAGTCGACGCGCATCATCTCGGTGCGGCGCACGTCCGTCTCGTCGCGCAGCACCACCAGCGCCAGGGCGGACCCCTCCGCCGCGGCCAGGGGGCGGGTAAGGGCCCGCCAGTGACGCGTCTGCGCCCCGACCCCGGTGTAGTCCGTGGTCCGCTCCAGGCCGCCGAACAGGGCCTCGTCGACCGCCTCCAGCACCGCCGGGTCGCGCACGGCCGAGAGCAGCAGGGCGCCCTCGCGCGGAATCCTGAGCAGTTCGCGCGCCGCGGCATTGGCCAGCACCACCCGGCGCGACGCCAGGTCGTCCGCCTCGCCGCCGGACACCACCAGCACCGGATCCGCCAGCGCCTCGAACAGCCCGTCCAGCAGGGCCCGGTCGCCCGGCGACGGGGTCGATTCAGCCTCCCGCGCCTTCGCCCCGGCGGCCGCGGTCCGCGCCGGGCCGGGCCTCCGGTTCAGCGCCCAGGCGGTCAGCGCCACCAGCGCCGCGCCCGCCAGCAGTGGGCCGGCGATCTCCCGGTGCAGCGCCGCCAGCCCCACCAGCACCACGACCGCGAGGCCGGCGCTGGCGCCCGCCGTCCACAGGCGGGATCCGGCGGACGGCGCGACGGGCGAGGGCGGGTCTTCGTACGGCATGCGGTCTCCGGCCGGGTGCGCGCCGACTCTGTCCGCCGAACATGACACGGAATTCATGACAAGGGCACGGCGGAGCGCCGCTCTGCTGTTGTCAAACGTCCTTTACAACCTTACCAATGCCGTCGGAGACCGGTATCCGGTGGAGGGCATATGACGGCGGCATTGACGCTCGACGGGGTGAGCAAGCGCTACGGCGATTTCCACGCCGTTCGCGACCTGAGCTTTCAGGTGGAGAAGGGCTCTATCTGCGGCTTTCTCGGCCCGAACGGCGCAGGCAAGACGTCCACCCTGCGCATGATCCTGGGCCTGCAGCCGGCGACGGCGGGCCGGATCACCATCCTGGGCGCCGACGACGGCCGCAAGGTGCGCGACAGGATCGGCTTCCTCCCTGAGGAACGGGGCCTCTACAAGAAGATGACGCCGGTGGACGCCATCGCCTTCTTCGGCGCCCTGAAGGGCCTGCCGACCGGCGAGGGCCGCCGCCGCGCCCGCGAGATGCTGGACGCCCAGGGGCTGGGCGACGCCAAGCGCAAGAAGATGAAGGAGCTGTCCAAGGGCATGTCCCAGAAGGTGCAGCTGATCGCCTCGGTGGTGCACCGGCCCGAGTTCGTGATCCTCGACGAGCCGTTCTCCGGCCTCGATCCGGTCAATCAGCAGGGGCTGGAGGCGATGATCCGCGGCCTCGCCGCCGACGGGGCCACGGTGCTGTTCTCGACCCATGTGATGCAGCACGCCGAGCGGCTGTGCGACAAGGTCGTGCTGCTGGCGCGGGGCCGGAAGGCCTTCGAGGGCACGGTGGCCGAGGCCCGCGCCACCTCTCCGCGCTTCCTCGAACTGGAAGGCGAGATCGCGCCGGAGCAGGCCGCGGGCCTGCCGGGCGTCAGCGGCGTCGAACTGGTCTCCGAGGCCGGCGGCGTGCGCGTGATCAAGGCCGCCCTGACGGCCGGAGGCCGGGGTCAGGACGCCCTGAAGGCGGCCTTCCTGAACGGGCTGGACGTGCGCCGCTTCGAACTGCGCGAGCCCAGCCTGCACGACGCCTTCATCGGCCTGACCGGAGACAATCCGGATCAGGACCAGTCCGTCAAAGCCGCGGAGGCCGCCCGATGAACCGCACCCTGCTGATCGCCCGGCGCGAGTTCGCCGCCTACGCCAAGACCGTCGGATTCTGGCTGTCGCTGCTGGCGATCCCGCTATTCGGCGCGCTGGGGGGAGGAATGGTGGTCCTGATGAAGTCCAACGAGCCGGTGCGCGAGGTCGTGCTGATTGAGGAAGGACCTCAATCCACCGGCCTCGCCGTCTTCGTCCGCGAAACCTTGGCGTCCGAGTCGGAGGAGCGGTCGGCCGAAGCTGTGGAGGCTCTGAACGCAGCGCAGGCGGCGACCGGTACGCCGATGCAGCCAGGAATGGCGGAAGCCGCCAAGGCCAAGCTCTCCCGACCTTCGATCCGCATTGTGGATGCTCCGCCGGATTTGGCCTCCGCGGCGCCGGGAGACGCGCAGATGGAGGTGGTCCGGAAATACCTGAGCAAGGAAACGCCGAAGGCCGATCGGCTCGACGCGGTGGTTTTCCTGACCCGCGCCGACGACGGCAAGCCTACCGCGCGCGTGTGGAGCGCGAGCGCTACCGATGGCGCGGTTCGGCGCTTCGTCAGCGACGCGCTCAAGTCGGCCAACCGGCGCGAGGTCTTTGCCCAGGCAGGGATCGACCCTGGGGTCGTGATCCAGACCGACACCTATGATCCGGAGGTGGAGACCTTTTCGCCGCAGTCGCTCAGCGGTGGAGCCGTGACCAAGCGGGACATGATCCCCATGCTGGTCGGGCTCGCCTCGGGCTTCATCCTGTGGTCGCTGATCATCACGGGCGCCTCGATCCTGCTGAACAGCGTGATGGAGGAGAAATCGAACAAGATTCTGGAGGTCCTGTTGTCATCGGCCTCCGCGACCGAAATCCTGGCCGGAAAGGTGCTGGGAGTCGCGCTGCTGACACTCACGGTACTTGTCGCCTGGGGCGGCATTGGCGCGATCGGACTGATCACCGCCGCTCCAGCGTGGGCCGCTGACGTCGGCGCGGCCCTGCTCGACGGCGGCCTGATCTTCTACTTCTTCGCCTACATGGTAGGCGGATATCTGATGTATGCGGTGCTGTTCGCGGCCATCGGCGCCTTCTGCGAGACGCCCCGGGACGCCCAGACGCTGATGGGACCGATCATGATGGTCCTGGTGGTGCCGCTGCTGGTCATGCAGATGACCCTGGAAACGCCTGACTCTCCGATCGTCCGCATCCTCTCCTGGGTGCCCTTCTTCACCCCCTTCCTGATGAGCGCCCGCGCCCCGTCGGAGCCGCCGATGATCGAGATCGTCGGCACCATGGCGGGGATGTTCGCCTTCGCCCTGCTGATGGTGTGGATCGCCGGCCGGGCGTTCCGGGCGGGCGCGCTGTCGGACGTGAAGCTGAGCTGGAAGGCGTTCGCCGGCGCGATCGGGCGGGGGCGGTAGGGTTCTCGTCTCCTCCCCATCCGCTGCGCGGACAGGGAGGAGGCGGCTCAAGAAAAAGGCCGCTCCGGTTACCCGGGGCGGCCTTTGATCTTCTGTTCGGAACGTCGGCTTAGCCGCGGGCGGGACCGGCGCCCGGGACGCGGGGCTTCGGCGGCGGCAGCAGGCCTTCGCGCTGGGCGCGCTTGCGGGCCAGCTTGCGGGCGCGGCGCACGGCCTCGGCCTTCTGGCGGGCGCGCTTCTCCGAGGGCTTCTCGTAGTGCACGTGGCGCTTCATCTCGCGGAAGCTGCCTTCGCGCTGCATCTTCTTCTTGAGGGCCTTCAGCGCTTGATCGACGTTATTATCGCGAACGAAAATCTGTACCAGGTTGAACTCTCCTTTGGCCGCCCGCCGCGTCCTGTGAGGGAGACGGGCAGACAAATAAATCTCATCCTCGTCAGACGGGGGTCCGCGAGTGAAGGCGGGCTGATACACGAGCGGCCCCGCCCTGTCCAGATCGTCGCGGCAAGATGTGAAGGCTCGAAACGCCCGCCCGACGGGCTTATGCTGCCCCCATGACCGAGGCGCCACACCTGTCGAACGACCCCTCCCAGGGGGACTGGGCCGACCGCATGGAGCAGGCGGTGCTGGACGCGGCGATCGAGCGCGCGCCGGCGCTGGGCTGGAACGGGCGGATGGTGCGGGCGGCCTGCGAGGCTGAGGGCCTGTCGCAGGGGGACGAGGAGCTGCTGTTCCCCAACGGCGCGCGGGATCTGGCGGCCCTGCTGTCGCGGCGGCACGACGACCGGGCGCTGGCGTCGCTGGCGGAAGTCGACCCGAAGTCGCTGAAGATCCGCGAGCGAATCGCCCGCGCCGTCTCGGCCCGGATGGAGGCCGGCGCCGCCGACCTCGAGGCGACGCGCCGCTGCGCCGCCTTCCTGGCCCTGCCGCTCAACGCCGACCTGGGCCTCAAGCTGGCGTGGGAGACCGCCGACCTGCTGTGGAACTGGGCCGGGGACACGGCCACCGACTGGAACCACTATTCCAAGCGGGCCATCCTGTCGGGCATCCTGGTCCCGGCCCTGACCATGCGCTGGTTCGACGGCAGGGACGCCGCCGACGCCTTCGTCGCCCGCCGCATCGAGAACGTCATGGCCTTCGAGAAATGGAAGGCCGGCAAGGACTTCGACGCCCCGCTGCGGAAGGTGACGGACGTGCTGAGCCGGATGAGGTACGGGGCGAAGGCCGGCTAGAGCGGCTTGACCCGGTTCACATGGCCCATCTTGCGCCCCGGCCGGGCCTCGGCCTTGCCGTAGAGGTGGAGGCGGGCGTCGGGCCTGGCCGAGAGCGTCTTCCACTGCTCGACCTCGTCGCCCAGCAGATTGGTCATCTCGACGCGGGCGTGGGCCGTGGTCGGGCCCAGCGGCCAGCCGGCGATGGCGCGGATATGCTGCTCGAACTGGTCGCAGACGCAGCCGTCCTGGGTCCAGTGGCCGGTGTTGTGGACGCGCGGCGCGATCTCGTTGACCAGCAGGCGGCCCTCGCCGAGGTCGAACAGCTCGACGCCGATCACGCCGACGTAGTCGAGGCCCTCAAGGACGGCCCTGGCGATGGCCTTTGCGCCCTTCTCCGTCTTCGCGTCGACGGCGGCGGGGGCGACGGTGGTCTTCAGGACGCCGCCCTTGTGGATGTTCTCGCCCAGCGGATAGACGGCGATCTTCCCGTCGGCCCCGCGCGCCGCGATCACCGACAACTCGCGGACGAAGTCGGCCTTCGCCTCGAGGATGGCGGGGCGTTCGCCGATCGCGTGCCAGGCGTCGGCGGCCATCTTCGCCGAGCGGACCCAGACCTGGCCCTTGCCGTCATAGCCCTCGCGGCGCGTCTTCAGCAGGGCGGGGACGCCGAGGCGCTCCAGCCCCGCCAGCAGGTCGTCGAGGTTGTCGACTGGAACGAAGTCCACGGTGGTCGCGCCGACGCCGTTGAGGAAGGTCTTCTCGTCGACCCGATCCTGGGCGACGGCCAGCGCCTTGGGGCCCGGCGAGACGAGGGCGCCGCCCTCGGCCAGCTTCCCGACGGAGGCCGCCGGCACGTTCTCGAACTCGAAGGTCACGGCGGCGCAGGTCTGGCCCAGCACGCCCAGCGCCGTGGCGTTGTCGTAGGCCGCGACGATCTGGCCCTGGGAGACCCGGCCGGCCGGGCTGTTCTCCTCAGGATCGAGGATAACGACGTTGAAGCCCAGCCGCGACGCCGCCTGGCTGAGCATCCGCCCCAGCTGGCCGCCGCCGAGTATGCCGAGGGTCGATCCGGGGGGCAGCGGAAGCGTGGTCACTCAGTCCTCGACCGTCTCGTGGACCGCCTCGGTCTGGGCCTCGCGGAAGGCGGCGAGGCGTCCCGCCAGAACCTCGTCCGACAGGGCCAGGATTTGCGCCGCGAGGATGCCGGCGTTCTTCGCGCCCGGCTCGCCGATGGCCAGGGTCGCAACCGGTACGCCGCCGGGCATCTGGGCGATCGACAGCAGGCTGTCCATGCCCTTGAGCGCCTTCGATTCCACCGGCACGCCCAGCACCGGCAGCTCGGTCATCGAGGCCGCCATGCCCGGCAGATGGGCGGCGCCCCCGGCCCCCGCGATGATCACCTTGTAGCCCGCGGCCCGCGCGCCCGTGGCGAAGTCGAACAGGCGTTTCGGCGTGCGGTGGGCGGAGACGACCCTGGCCTCCCAGGTCACCCCCAGCCGGTCCAGCGCGTCCGCGGCGTGCTTCATCGTCGGCCAGTCCGAGCGGCTGCCCATGATGATCGCAACGGGCGGGGTCTGAGTCGCCATGCCGAGCACTTTCGCGGGAAAGCGGCGCGATACAGGACTCGCGTTGCGCCCGCAACCGACCGCGTTAGGCTGAACGCGGGTCGGCGCGCAGTGAGTCGCCGGCCGGGGAGCCTTTTTCTTCAGTGACCGACGCGGCCCTCATCGACCCCATCGCCGAGATCGAGCGGCTCCGCGCCGAGGTCGAGGCCCTGCGCCGCCGCGCCGAGGCGGCCGAGGCGGCGGCCGACCACGACGTGCTGACGCCGGCGCTGAACCGGCGCGGCTTCGTGGCGGCGATGAAGAGCGCCATGGCCTTCTGCCAGCGCCACGAGGTGCCCGCCGTCCTGCTCTACCTCGACCTCGACGGCTTCAAGGGCGTCAACGACAGCCTCGGCCACGCCGCCGGCGACGCGGCCCTCGTCCATGTGGCCGAGATGATGCGGGCCAATCTGCGCGAATCCGACGCCGTCGGCCGCCTCGGCGGCGACGAGTTCGGCCTGCTGATGCTCAACGCCGGCCTCGACGAGGGCCGGGAGAAGGCCCGCAAGCTGGCGGAGACGCTCGAGGCTTCGACGTTCGAATGGGAGGGCCGTTCCGCCGGCCTCGGCGGCTCGTTCGGCGTCCGCGCCTTCGCCGGCCACACCGATCCCGAGGTCTGGCTCGCCGAAGCCGACGCCGCCATGTGGGTCCGCAAGAAGGGCCGGTAGCCCGTCAGGGGCGGGGCGTCCTGACCGTGACGACGCCCTCGGCCGAGATGTCGAACGCGGTGAGGTCCTCGCCTATCGTCAGGGGGCCGTCATAGGTCTCACGGGTCTGCGCGATCAGTTCTGAAAGCGGTGCAGGAGCGAAGCCGCCCTGGGCCGGCCGCGCGAAATGGCTGTAGGCCGCCATGGTCGGCCGTGCGGTGGCGAAGATTCGGCCGGCCTCGCGAGGTCGGGTGTGGGTGTCGAGGATCAGGGCCACCCCCGGGGCCGAGGCCTCGGCCTCGTCGGTGGCGAAGGCCACTTCATGGATCAGGAGATCGGCGCCCGTCGCGAACCGCAGGACGCTGTCGCTGGGTCGTGCATCGCCCGAGATGACCACCGAGCGGCCCTGATAGTCGATGCGGAACCCAAAGGCGTGGTCCACGGCCCGACCATGATCCACCCGGAAGGCGGTCACGCGGACCCCGTCCTGATCATGGACGACGCCATCGGCCGCAAACTCCTCGGCCGCGATGCGGGCGCCCTCCGGCGGCAGTCCCTGGGCTATCCGGTAGCGAACGTCGGCCGCGAACGCCTGCTCCAGATGATGCGCCAGATCCGTCGTGCCGGGAGGACCGACAAGGCGAAATGGCTGCGACCGCGCCCCATGCGGTCCCCGAACCCAGCCCGTCAGCCACAGGTCCGGGAGTCCGACCACGTGGTCGGAGTGCAGATGGGTGAGGAAGGTCGCCGTCAGCGCCGATCCCGGGACGGCCAGCTGCCAGAGCCTTATCGTCGATCCCCGCCCGGCGTCGAACAACAACGTCTGACCGCCGGCCTGCACGAGGGTGGCCGGACCGAACCGGTCGGCCAGCGGCGGCGGGGCGCCGGTGCCCAGCAAGGTGACGGTGATGACCGGCTCTTCGGCTGCCGCTGGCCGGGCCAGCGCCGCCCCCTGAAGCGAGAACAGGCACGCGAAGGCGAGAAGGAGGAGGCGCATGCGTGCTTCACCTGAAGAACCGTGTTCCCCAACCCTAGCACGGTCTCGCCGTCAGCCCTTCAGGCGATGATGTCCGGCAGGACGATGGCCTCGATCTTCACGATCTCGTCCCTGAGTGTCAGCTTCTTGCGCTTCAGCCGGGCGATGGTCAGCTGGTCGGGCACCGGCATGCGGGTCAGCGCCTCGATCGAGGCGTCGAGGTCGGCGTGCTCCTGACGCAGTTCCCTGAGCCTGGCGTGCAGCGCCTGCTCTTCCTCGCTCAGAAAAGGATCGTCGTCGTTCATGGTCGGGCCCCGGAGGCGGGCTTATAGCGCGCGGCGGCTCAGGCCGGAAGCCGTTCGGCGAGGGCGGTCAGGCCGGCGCGCGGCGTCATCGGCGACCACTGCCGCGCCACCGCGATCAACGCCTCCAGCACCGGGCGAGGGGCGCCTTCCGGGGAGGGCGCCAGGGCCTCCAGCGCCGCCAGCAGACGGCGCTCCGCCTCCAGTTCCACGGCCTTGACCTGGGTCCGCACCGCCTCCCGGTCGGCGTCCCCGAGATCGGGGTTTCGGCCCTTGAGCGCCCGCCGCACGTCGCGGAGCGGCGCGATGGCGCTCTCCTGCCAGGCCCGCGCGATGTCGCAGGCGGCTTCCAGCGCATCGGCGTCCGGGACCCGCCCGGTCCGCGCCGCCCATGCCGCCCACAGCAGCAAGGGCACGTTCTGGCCGGCGGCGTCCTGCAGATGCAGGCAGGCCTCGCCGACGCCTTCGGAGGCATAGGCCCGCACGGCCCAGTCCCACAGGTCACTCATTCGGCGGCGGCGCCCTTCAGCCCGGCCCAGCGGCGGACGCCCGACCACTCCAGGCCGAACAGGTCCAGGGCGCGGCCGACCGACTGGTCGACCATCTCCTCGATCGAAGCGGGCCGGGCGTAAAGGGCGGGCAGGGGCGGGGCGATGATCGCGCCCATCTCGGTGAGGGCCGTCATGGTGCGCAGATGCCCCAGGTGCAGTGGCGTCTCGCGCACCATCAGCACCAGCGGTCTGCGCTCCTTGAGCACGACGTCGGCGGCCCGGGTCAGCAGGGTCGAGGTCACGCCGGTGGCGATCTCGCTCATGGTGCGGACGGAGCAGGGGGCGACGATCATTCCCATGGTCCGGAACGAGCCCGAGGCGATGGAGGCGCCGACGTCGTTCAGCCGGTGCGTCACGTCGGCGCGGCCCGTCAGGTCGTCGGCCGACAGATCGGTCTCCTGCGACAGGGTCAGCAGGGCGGCGCGGGTGACGACGAGATGGCTCTCGACGCCCAGTTCGCGCAGCGCGTCCAGCGTCCGCACGCCGTAGGCCACGCCGGAGGCCCCGGAAATCCCGACGATGAGGCGGGGCGGCGAGGCGCGTACGGCTCCGTTCACATCGTCGGCCATATTCAGGTCCAGAGTCGTCGGGTCCGGACGGCCGGCGGCCTCACCGGAAAGTGATTCCACAGCCGGTCGAGCCGGGCGCTCAATCTAGTGGTCCCTTAGACATGGAGGCGCAAGCCATGACCATCGAAGCTCGTATCCGCGAACTGGGAAACCGTCACCGCAATCTGGATGAGACCATCCGGCGGGAGATGATCCACCCGGCCACGGACTCGCTTCGCGTAAGGGAGCTCAAGCAGCAGAAGCTCCGCCTCAAGGAAGAGATCACCAGTCTGGAGGCCCGAGCGCACTAGCGACGGCCTCTCGCCCAAGGAAAGACGGCCCCGGAGCGATCCGGGGCCGTTTTCGTCAGTCCTTCTTGCCGAACACCGATTCGGCGGTCGGTTCGGCCCCGCGGCGTTCGCGGGCTTCCGGCACGAACTCCGGCTCGGCGGGCTCGGGTGCGTCGACCGGCTGCAGGGTGGCGCCACCCTTTTTCGCGTCGTCCCGGGCCTTCTTGTCGGCGGCTTTCCTGACCAGTTCGTCCAGCGCCAGCTGACCGACGAGGCCCAGCGTCACAGGATCGACCGGCTTGATGTTGGCGCTGTTCCAGTGGGTCCGGTTGCGCACGCTCTCGATGGTCGACTTGGTGGTGCCGAGCAGTTTGGCGATCTGGGCGTCGGTCACCTCGGGGTGGTTGCGCACGAACCAGGCGATGGCGTCCGGGCGGTCCTGGCGCCGCGAGACCGGGGTGTATTTGGGAGCCGGCTTGTGGCTCTTCATCAGCTCGGCGTGGCGGCTGACGACCGCCTGCATGCGGTAGTTCTCGTCGTTCTGGGCCTTGTCCAGCTCCTCGCGGGTCAGCTGGCCGTTGACCAGCGGATCGGCGCCGCGGATGTCGCGGGCCACGTCGCCGTCGGCGATGCCGCGCACTTCCAGCGGATGCAGGCCGCAGAAGTCGGCGATCTGCTCGAAGGTGAGGGAGGTGTTGTCGACCAGCCAGACCGCGGTGGCCTTGGGCATGAGGATGTCGGTCATGAGCGTCTTTGCTTCTGTTCTTGGCCCACTGGCCCGGATCGGGGGCGGGTTCCGGATACGACGGCGCCCGACCTTTCGGCCGGGCGCGGAAGCCATCGATATAGGCCTATTCGCCGCAAAAGAAAACGAAAGCCGTCATCGCCGTACAGCCAAGGTTCATCGGCGAAGCTGAACAGTGCTCCCACGGGCGCGTTGTGCGTCGATAGAACCCGATGGAGGGACCCATGCTGATCCAAACCCTCGCCGCCCTGGCTGTGATGTCCGGCGGCCCTGCGCAGGAGGCGGCCCCCTTCGCCCCCGGCGGCCAGGAGCGCGTCGCGCCGCGCGGCGACTATCGCGACAGCTGCAGCGGCGAATACGTCAACCGCGGCCGGCTCTACGCCGACTGCCAGGATCGCCGTGGCAACATCCGCGGCACGTCGATCGAGCTGAATCGCTGCTCCGACTACGAGATCCGCAACGACAACGGCCTGCTGGTCTGCGGTCCCTGGCGCGGGACCTTCGAGGGCCGGCCGGGCGGCGGACGCCCTGACGACGACGGCGGCTGGGGCGGCGGGCGCAACGAGATCACCGTCTACCGCGACGCCCTGTACCGTGGCGCCTCGACGACCTTCCGCGGCGACATGGCCAACCTGCGCAACACCGGGTTCAATGACGCGATCAGCTCGATGCGCTTCCGCGGCACGTGGGAGGTCTGCACCGACGCCTATTTCCGCGGCACGTGCCTGACCTTCAGCGACGACGTCTGGAACCTGCAACAGCACGGGCTGAACGACCGGATATCCTCGCTTCGTCCGGTGCGGCGCGGCGGACGCCGATAGTCAGGCCGTCAGCACGATCTTGCCGATGTGGTCGCCCGCCTCGAGCCTGAGGTGGGCGGCCGACGCCTGTTCAAGAGAGAAGGTCGCCTCGACCGGGGGCCTGACCAGTCCCGCAGCGACCCATGGCCAGGCGGTCGACTCCACCGCCGCGATCAGGCGCGCCTTCTCGTCGGCCGGCCGTGAGCGCAGGGTCGAGCCGGTAAGGACGATGCGCTTCATCATCAGCCGGGCCAGGTCGATCTCCGCCTTCGCTCCGGACAGGGTGGCGATGACCACCCAGCGACCGAGGGGCTTGAGCACCGCCAGGTTGAGGGCGGCGTAGTCTGCGCCGACCATGTCGAGCACCACATTGACGCCGCCGAACGCCTCGATGGCGGTCCGCAGATCATCCGACCGGGCGTCGAGGCTGAGGTCGGCGCCGAGCGCATGGGCGGCTTTCGCCTTGTCGACGCCGCGCGAGGTGGCGATCACTCGCGCGCCCGCCGCCCTGGCCATCTGGATGGCGGTGACGCCGATACCGCTGGTCGCGCCGTGGATCAGCAGGGTCTCGCCGGCCTTCAGCGCGCCCGCCTCGAACACGTTGGCGAAGACGGTGCAGACGGTCTCGGGCAGGGCGGCGGCCTGCATGAGGTCGAGGCCGTCGGGAACAGGCAGGGCGTGGCGGGCGTCGACCACCGCGTATTCCGCATAGCCGCCGCCGGCCAGAAGGGCGCAGACGCGATCGCCGATGGTCCAGCGGCCGGCGCCCTCGCCGACCTGGTCCACCTCTCCGGCGACCTCGAGTCCGGGGATGTCGGAGGCGCCGGGCGGGGCGGGATAGCGGCCCAGGCGCTGCAGGATGTCGGGGCGATTGACCCCGGCCGCGCGCACCCGGATGCGAATCTGGCCCGGGCCCGCGAGCGGATCGGGCCGCTCCACAAGGGTCAGCGCTTCCGCGGGCCCCGACCCGCCGGTGATTTCGACAGCCCGCATCGGCTCCCCGTTCTTGCAAATGTCCCGGTCCGGGCGTTCAGATAGGCGCTTGCCTGTGGATTGGCCAAGAAGGAGGCGGCGATGTTCGAGGACCTGGAGCCCCGTCCGGCGCGGGGAGCGCCCCTGATCTCCCTGACGCGCGAGGATCTGGACGGCTATTCGGTCGAGGACCTCAAGGAACGCATCGCCGGGCTGGAGGCCGAGATCGCGCGCTCGAAGGCCGCCATCGAGGGCAAGTCGTCGCAGCGCAACGCCGCCGACGCCATGTTCAACTTCCGCTCCTGAATCAGCCTGTTGGCATAGCCGTTGCAGACGGCACAGGCGCCGCGCGAAACCGTGCCGGTCGTGATACGGATGCGCCTGTCCTATGAGTCTGACCGAGTTGATGCCCAGCGACGACCTGATCAATCCGACGCCCGCCGGCCGCAACCGCGCAGCCGTGGTGGACGACTTCGCCCGGTCGGAGCTGTTCGACCGCACATTCCGGGAGGGAATGGAGCTGGTCGAGGAGACCGCCGCCTATCTGGACGGCGACGGGCGGCGGGAATCCAAACTGCTGTCGCGGGCCACGGCGCTGGCCTACGCCGGCGAGAGCATGAAGCTGACCACGCGGCTGATGCAGATCGCCTCGTGGCTGCTGGTCCAGCGCGCGGTGCGCGAGGGGGACATGACGGCCGTCGCGGCCTGCGATGCCCGCTACCGCCTGGCCGAGCGCAAGATCGAGGCCGAACCGACCCACCCCGAACTGCCCATCGCCCTGATCGAATATGTGGTCCGGGCCGAGAAGCTGTACGACCGGGTGCTGCACCTCGACCGGCGCATGTATCTGGACGGGCCGGAGGAAGAGGCGGTCAATCCGGTGCAGAGCCAGCTGGACCGGCTGGCGGCGGCGTTCCGGCAGTAGCCCCTACGGCCCGACGTCGTTGGCGACGTTGCGGCCGTCGTCGACCGGCTTGGGCAGGCTGACGGCGATGCCGAGGGCCTCGGCCAGCTTGTCGTCGCGGCCATAGACGTCCTCGCGGAAGGCGACGCGGCCCTGACCGTCGACGAAGGCGGTCCAGTACAGCAGGCGGACGGTGATCTCGCGGCCGGTCTGGATCCGCTTGGTCTCGCGGGTGTCCTGGGCCTCGTCGAACTGGGCCAGCAGCATGGGATCCGGGGACAGCAGCAGGCGGGCGAACTCGACGGCGCCCTGGACCCGGACGCAGCCGTGGCTGCGCTGACGCATGGACAGGTTGAAGGCGGCCTTGGACGGGGTGTCGTGCAGGAAGATGGCGTAGCTGTCGCGCAGCTCGAACTTCACGTAGCCGAGGGCGGCGGTCGGGCCGGCGCGCTGGATGACCTGGCCGTTCGAAATGTACATGTTCTGGCTGGCCAGATAGCCCGGGCCCCTGGGCAGGATCTCGTTGCGGGCGATCGAGGCCGGCACATACCAGGGCGGGTTGGCCACGACGGAGGCGAACTGCTTCTCAAGGCTGGGCGTCTGGTTCGTGGGCGAGCCGCAGACGACGCGGTTCGAGTGAACCGGCTTGCCGTCCTTCCAGTAGACCATGATGGCGGCGGCGGTGTTGACCTCGATCCGTTCGGGGGCGAGGTCGCGCTTCAGCCAGCGCCGACGCTCGAGGTTGAGGGCGATCTGGCGCGCCCGGTCCTCGGCCGAGGCGGACAGCGAGCGCTGGGTGCCGGCGCCGATGCGGCCGTCGGAGCCCAGCCCGTGCCGGACCTGGAAGCCCTTCACGGCCTCGACGAGCTCGGGCCCGTAGAACGTGCCCATCGACGCCAGGCGGTCGCCGTCGGCCGCCGACAGGTCGCCTTCGGCGACGAGGCGCTGGATCAGGACGGGGATGCGGGGGTCGCTGGTTTCCGGCTCGATGGTGGGACCGGCCTGGAAGGTCGGCCAGCCGCGGCCGTCGCGGATCATGCGGCGATAGCGGACATAGCCGGCCGACAGGTTGGAATAGCCGATGTCGGTCGGGGCCAGCCCCTCGAACCAGTCCACCAGCCGGCTCTGGGCCAGGGCGTCGTTCAGCCCGATGGGCAGGTCGACGCGGTTCTTCTGCATCTCCCAAAGGTCTTCGACGGTTTCCGGCCGCACCCGGCCTTCGGCGAGCACCCTGGCGTAACCCAGGGCGGCGGCGGTGGTGCGCATCTCGGCCGCGGCGGGAACCGCCTCCAGGGCGTCGAAATCGAAGAAGTCCACAGACGACAGGCCGTGGCGCTCGGCGCGGATCGCCGCGCTGCGAAGAGCGTCCAGGCGGGCTTCGCTCCACACCGGCCGCCAGCCGTTCAGCTCGTAGAAGGCGCGGACGTCCGGCTGGATGGTCGCGGGCAGACGGGCGAGCTGGTCGTTGAAGCTGTCGTAGAAGGCGATCGACGCCGGATCGCGGGTCTGCGCCCTGGCGGCGACCCCGCTTGCCGACGCGATGGCCGCCGCCGCCGCGCCCAGACCCAGTTGCCGTCGATTCATCACTGCTGCTCTTCGCCCGATTCCACGCAGGACCCTGCGTTCACGCCCCGGTGGCCCAACGCGGGCATGTTATCGGCGTTCCGGGCAAACAGAAAGGCGTCGGTCCCGGACCGACGCCTTCGTGATCGTCTTGACGGGAGGGTGTGGCCGCAAAGCCAGACCGCCTACTTCTTGATGAAGCCGCCGAACTTGTTGTTGAAGCGCGAGACGCGGCCGCCGCGGTCCATCAGCTGCTGGTTGCCGCCGGTCCAGGCCGGGTGGGTCAGCGGGTCGATGTCGAGGTTCAGGACGGCGCCTTCCTTCTGATAGGTGGAGCGCGTCTGGTAGGTCGTACCATCCGTCATCGTCACGGTGATGAAGTGGTAGTCGGGGTGCGTATCGGCCTTCATGGGTCGTTGTCCGGTCTCTGCGCGGTGACGATGCCGACCGTCGGTGCGCGAAAATGAGAAACCCGCCGACATCCCTTGGGAGGTTTGGCGGCGGGAATGAGCGGCGGCGTTTACACCGGGGGCCGTTCCGGGGCAAGAGGCGCGGCCATGACCGATACGACCGCCCCCGCACCCGACGCCGCCGACCTTCGCGGACGGCCCGGCGCCGGCGCGCTGCTGATCGAGCAGATGGGCGAGGCGGGTCAGCGGCGGGCGAAAAAGCGCGACATCCGCCCGCTGGGCCGGCTCCTGCCCTACGCCCTGCGCCACAAGGGCCACATGGCCATGGCGGGGGTCTGGCTGATCCTGTCCACCACCGCCTCGCTGGCCCTGACGGTGACCGCCCGGGGCGCGATCGACAACGGCTTCGAGAACGGCGGGGCGCAGCTGAACCTGTGGTTCATGGTGTTGGCCGCCAACGCCCTGTTTCTCGGCGTGGCGACGGCGGTGCGCTATTTCTTCGTCACCAAGACCGGCGAGCGGGTCATCGCCGACGTCCGCAAGGGTCTGTTCGACCGCATCCTGACGCTGGATCCGGCCTTCTACGCCCGGATGCGGACCGGCGAGGTGCTGTCGCGCCTGACCACCGACATCGCCCTGGTCGAGACCCTGCTGACGACCTCGGTCTCCTATGCCCTGCGCAACGCCCTGACGCTGGTCGGGGGGACGGTGCTGCTGTTCGTGGTCAGTCCCAAGCTGACCGGGCTGGTGATGCTGGTCGTGCCGCTGCTGCTGGGACCGCTGTTCCTGTTCGGCCGCCAGGTGCGCAAACTGACCGTGGCCTCGCAGGACCGGTTCGCCAGCGCCGTGGGCTTCGCGGGCGAGAGCGTCGACGCCATCGAGACGGTGCAGGCCTTCGGCCGCGAGAAGAGCGCCATCGACCGCTTCGGCGAGGCGGTCGAGGCGGCGTTCGGGGTGTCTCTGGTCCGCATCCGGGCCCGGGCCCTGATGACCGCCATGATCATCGTGGTGATGTTCGGCGGCGTGACCCTGGTGCTGTGGCTGGGCGCCCAGGACGTGATCGCGGGCCGGATGAGCCCGGGGGCCCTGCTGCAGTTCGTGCTGCTGTCGGTGTTCGCGGCGGGCGCCGTGGGCGCGCTGGGCGAGAGCTGGGGCGACGTGCAGAAGGCCGCCGGGGCCATGGAGCGGATCGACGAGCTGATGCGCAGCACGCCGTCGATCGCCGCGCCCGCCGCGCCACGCCCCCTGCCGGAGCCGCCGGTCGGCGAGGTGTCGATGTCGGCGGTGCGCTTCAGCTATCCGGGCCGGCCCGACCTGCCGGCGCTGAAGGGCTTCTCCCTGACGGTGCGGCCGGGCGAGACGGTGGCCCTGGTGGGCCCCTCGGGGGCGGGCAAGAGCACCGTCTTCCGCCTGCTGCTGCGCTTCTACGATCCGCAGTCCGGCGTGGTCTCGGTGGACGGCGTCGACGTGCGCGAGGCCGATCCGGTGGCGGTGCGCGGCCGTTTCGCCTGGGTCTCGCAGGAGGCCCCGCTGTTCTCGGGTTCCGCCAGCGAAAACATCCGCTTCGGCCGGGAATCCGCCACGATGGACGAGGTGCGGACGGCCGCCGAGGAGGCCCAGGCCCTGGCCTTCATCGAGGCCCTGCCCGAGGGCTTCGACACGCCGCTGGGCGAGCGGGGCAAGAGCCTGTCGGGCGGCCAGCGCCAGCGCATGGCCATCGCCCGCGCCCTGGTCCGCGACGCCCCGATCCTGCTGCTGGATGAGGCCACCTCGGCGCTGGACGCCGAGAACGAGCGGCTGGTGCAGGCGGCGCTGGATCAGGCGATGGAGACCCGCACCACGATCGTCATCGCGCACCGCCTCGCCACCGTCCTGCGCGCCGACCGCATCGTGGTGATGGACGACGGCCAGGTGGTGGAGGAGGGGACCCACGCGGCCCTGATGGCGCGCGGCGGCCTCTACGCCCGGCTGGCGGAGCTGCAATTCCGGGCGGACTGACCCTGTCGCTGAAAAATAGCGAAACCCTGTCATCCCGACACATTCGGGCAGCCGATCCTGGGGCGGAACGACGCTTGATGGTGTTGTCAAAGACCTGTCCCGCGCAGTGTAGGTCGGCGGTGCGTCAGGATCGGTCGTAGAGCTTGATCGCCCGGCGGCGCGGGCGGTGCGATGCGCGGCGCGAGCCGTGCGAAGCCTGCGGGCGCGCAGCCGCCCGCGCCCTTCACCCCTTGGTCCTGCTGTAAGTGGCCGCGCCTCGTGAGGATGCGACGCACCGGATGGCAGGTTTCGGCGCCAATTGGCAGGGATGGCAGGTATCGGGAATCCACCCAGGAGAGCGAGAAAAGATCCAGCGGTCCGAACCGCCGCCGTTCGCGGCTGTCGCCCACCGCGAAGAAGCGCTGCTGAATTCGTAGCCTAGGCAGCACGGCGTCGAGCCGGCACTCTCAGACCGGCTGCCCGGTCCCAACCCTCTGGTCGACGCCTTGTACCTCGCCCGAAAGCCTTCGATCCGGTGTCCATTTGGGCGTAGGGTGCTGTCTCGGCCATTGACCTTCGGAGGTTGTATGACAGACCCGACCAATCTCGGCGAAATCGTCATCACGGGGCAGCGTGCTCGCGGACCGATGGACGGCCTCGCGTAGCCATACCCCCTACTGGCTGCGGAGGAGCGACGGTCGTCGGATTCGTCCATAGCCATCCGGGGCTAGGGACGGGAGTACCCTCGGATGGCGACTTCAACACCGCGCAGTGGCATGTGGATTACAACGGCGCGCCCGAGAATATCGGCATCTACGTGGTCGCGCAGTATTACGATGCGCAGACCAATACCTATCAGTACGTCGTGTCGAGAGCGGAACTGGCGGACCGGGACGCCGCAAATGCGGGCGAACTTGAGCCTGAGTGGGTCGATCCGGATGCCCAACCTTGTCCTGCTGGCGGGTGAGGAGGACGAGAAATGCTTCGTGTCACTGTCGCTGCCTTCGTCGCCTCCCTGGCATGGTTCAGCCCGGTCTACGCGGAGTCCTGGGTGTCCGCCGGCCGGGAAAACGGCAAGCATGTCGCCATCAATCTTGAAGGCGTGCCTGATGAAAGAGCAGGTCCGTTCCGGGCGACCCTGGCTCTGATACCCGCAGCGTGGCCGGCCAACGGCCATGCCTATGAGCTCCTCATCGCGGAATTCGACTGCACCGCACGCTCAAGAACCGTTTGGACCCGCATCGAGTACGGCGGTCGCCATGACCCCCGGCGGAACGTCGTTTCCACTCCGGTCGCGGTCACCGCCGCTGATAGCGAGGCCGTCGCGCTGCAACTCGGGATCGTGTGTTCGCAAGAGCGCTCCGCGACCCTGCCGAAGTACGGCTGGCTGGACCCGCTTTTTCGATCACTGGGGCTCCCACACGCCTCCCGCTGAACGGCGACGAGGCGCAGTGTGGCTCACGTTGCTGATACACACCGACCGAGCAGGTCTCGGCTGGAGCGTCACGCCGTCAGCGCCGGGTCGAGGAATTTCAGATTCTCCTCGCGGATCTTCGCCGCCGCCTCGTCGTAGAGGAACGGCAGGAAGGCGAAGCGCTCGCCGCGGGTCACCGGCGTCGCCTCGTGCAGGACCGAGCAGGAGAAGACGCAGGCCCCGCCCGGCGGCGGCCGGTAGGTGCGCGAGCCGAACTCCGGGAATCTCAGATCGCCGCCATCGTAGTCCGCGTTGAGGTTGATCGACACGGCGAAACGCCGGTGCGCCGTGCCCTTGGTGGTGTTGTCGCGGTGGGGGCGGAAGAAGCCGCCGGTTTCGGCGTCGTAGCGCGCGACCAGATAGCGTTCGATCCGGGTCGGTCTGAAATTGAACGCCTTTTCGATCTGCGGCAGCAGGCGGCGGGTCAGGCGGGCCACGACCTGCTTCTGCAGCAGGTCGTCCTCGACGATGACGTCCGAGCGCCGCTTGTGCTGGGGGTCGGTCATCAGGGTGGTGACGCCGTCGACCTCGCGCATGAAGCCGGACGGCGTGCCGCCGGTCTCGCGATAGAGGGCGATCAGTCGCTCGCAGAAGGCCGGCTCGAAGATGCGCGGGGTGACCAGCACCGGGGCCGTGGCCGCGAAGCCGCCGTGCTCGGCCGGCGGCGGCAGGGTCGGTATGCGGTCGACCAGGGGGGCGAGGTGGTCCGGGCCCACGGCGGCCATGACGTGCATGGCGGGATCGATCAGGAACCAGCGCTCGGCGTCGCGGGCGTCATAGAGGTCGGCGACCGCGCCCTCGGGGTCGAACAGGAAGCGCAGGCCGGGCACGGCGTCCTGGCGGGCCTTGCGCGCCTTGTCCTTGCCGACGACGACGATGAAGGCGCTGGCGTGGAGGTCGTTGAAGGCGGCGCGGCTGCGCTCGATCATGGCGGCGGCGGCCGCGACGGCCGGACCGGCCTTGACGAAGGCGAGCAGCAGATAACGGCCCGCCGCCGTGTCGAAGACATAGCGGGGATTGTTCACGCCCTCGGTGGCGAAGGTCGGGGCCGGATCACCGTAAAGAAGCGCCATGCGGGCACGATGCCCGGCATGACGCCGTCATATCAAGCCCGCTCGCCTAACCGGCGGCCATGACTCCGCAGACCACCCGGTCGCCGGCGCCGCCGATCGGCTGGCTGGCGTGGTCGTCCATGTTGGCGTGGATCACCAGGGCGGAGCCGTCGGCGTCCCACAGCCACTGGCCCGGACCGTCGCGGGCGATGCGGGCGCTGGTGGTGAAGATCTCGGCGCGGACGCGGCCCTGGGCGTCGGCGAAGACGTTGGGCAGGTCGCCGTCGTCGGGCCCGCCGGGGTTCAGCAACCCGTGCGGGGCCTTCGGCTCCCCGTGGTTGATGTGGCCGCCCGCGGAGGTGAAGGGGGCGGCGCACTGGCCGGTGGCGTGGATGTGGGCGCCGTGCCAGCCGGGGGTCAGACCCTCGGCTTCGATGCGGATCAGCAGGCCGGTCGGACCCTGGGTCAGTATGGCCCGGCCGACGTTGCGGCCTTGGGCGTTCACCAGCGTCGCCTCGCCGAAATCGCCCACCGCGGCCCGCTCCGGACGATCGGAGTAGTCGTTGTCGGTGACGCTGACGCAGGCGCCCAGGGCGGCCACGAGGGGCAGGGCGGCGAGGGCGGCGAGGCGGGAGGCGCGCATGGTTCAAAATCCCTGTGTAGAGGGGGCTTCGATCAGCGGCTTCGCTTTGCCACCACAGCCCCCGGATGCTAGAAAACCCGTTAGCGGATCACGTTCCGATTCCGGCCATTTAAAGCCCGATTTCCTTGACCGACGACAGCTATACCAACGCCCTGCCCCCTTCGGGCGCAGGCGGCGATATCTCCACCATCACGATCGAGGACGAACTGCGCCGTTCGTATCTCGACTACGCCATGAGCGTGATCGTGTCGCGCGCCCTGCCGGACGCGAGGGACGGGCTGAAGCCCGTGCACCGCCGCATCCTGTATTCGATGCACGACCTGAAGATGACGCCGGACCGGCCCTATTCCAAATGCGCCCGCGTGGTCGGCGACGTGCTGGGCCGCTTCCACCCGCACGGCGACGCCTCGGTCTATATGGCGCTGGTGCGCATGGCGCAGCCGTTCTCGATGGGGCTGATGCTGGTCGACGGCCAGGGCAATTTCGGCTCGGTCGACGGCGATATGCCGGCCTCGATGCGATACACGGAGGCCCGGATGGCCCCGGCCGCCTCGGCCCTGCTGACCGACATCGACAAGGACACGGTCGATTTCCAGCCGAACTACGACGAGAAGGAGCTGGAGCCCGTCGTCCTGCCGGCGCGGCTGCCGAACCTGCTGGTCAACGGCGCGGGCGGCATCGCCGTCGGCATGGCCACCAACATCCCGCCGCATAACCTCGGCGAGATCATCGACGCCTGCGTGGCGCTGCTGGACGACCCCCGGATCGGCGACGACGCCCTGCTGGACATCGTGCCGGGGCCGGACTTCCCCACCGGCGGCGAGATCATGGGGCGGACCGCGCCCCGCAACGCCCTGCGCGAAGGCCGCGGCTCGGTCATCGTGCGCGGCAAGGCCTCGATCGAGACGATCCGCAAGGACCGCGAGGCCATCGTGGTCACCGAACTGCCCTTCCAGGTCAACAAGCAGACCCTGATCGAGCGGATCGTCGAAATGGTCCGCGAGAAGCGGATCGAGGGCATCTCCGACGTCCGCGACGAGTCCGACCGCGACGGCATGCGCATGGTCATCGAGCTGAAGCGCGACGCGTCGGGCGACGTGGTGCTGAACCAGCTGTGGCGCTTCACGGCGATGCAGAGCTCGTTCGGCGTCAACATGCTGGCGCTGAATCACGGCCGGCCCGAGCAGATGGGCCTGCGCCAGCTGCTGGAAGCCTTCCTCGAGTTCCGCGAGGAGGTCGTGGTCCGGCGCATCAAGTTCGAACTGGCCAAGGCCCGCGACCGCGGCCACGTGCTGGTCGGCCTCGCCGTGGCCGTGGCCAATATCGACGAGGTGATCCACATCATCCGCTCCTCGGCCGATCCGACCGAGGCGCGCGAGCGGCTGCAGGGCAAGAGCTGGCCGGTGGGCGACATGATCGCCCTGGTCGAGCTGATCGCCGACCCGCGCTCGATGCTGATCGACGGCGACAAGCTGAACCTGACCGACGAGCAGGCGCGCGCCATCCTGGCCCTGACGCTGAGCCGCCTGACAGGCCTCGGCCGGGACGACATCTTCGGCGAGGCGCGCAGCCTGGCGGACACCATCCAGGGCCATCTGACCCTGCTGAGCGACCGCGCCAACATCCTGGCGGTGATCCGCGAGGACCTGCTGAAGGTGAAGGACGAGTTCGCCGTGCCGCGGCGGACCCTGATCGGCGACGGCGATTTCGAGCTGGAAGACGAGGACCTGATCCCGCGCGAGGACATGGTCGTGACCGTGACCCACGGCGGCTACGTCAAGCGCGTGCCGCTGAACGCCTACCGGACCCAGCACCGCGGCGGCAAGGGCCGCTCGGGCGTGTCGATGAAGGACGAGGACGCCGTGGTCGGCGTGTTCTCGGCCTCGACCCACACGCCGGTGCTGTTCTTCGCCACCAACGGCAAGGCCTACAAGCTGAAGACCTGGCGGCTGCCGCTGGGCAACCAGCAATCGCGCGGCAAGGCCTTCGTGAACCTGCTGCCGATCGAGCCGGGCGACAGCATCATGAACGTGCTGCCGCTGCCGGAGGACGAGGCGGACTGGGGCAATTACGACATCATGTTCGCCACCCGCTCGGGCGACGTGCGCCGCAACCGGCTGAGCGACTTCGCCACCGTCAACCGGGCCGGCAAGATCGCCATGAAGCTGGAGGAGGGCGACCGGATGGTCGGGGTGGCCCTGTGCACCGCCGAGGACGACGTCATGCTGACGACGGCCCTGGGCCGGGCGATCCGCTTCAAGGCCGACGACGTGCGGGTGTTCAAGGGCCGGGACTCCACCGGGGTCCGGGGCGTGCGCCTGCAGAAGGACGACGAGGTCATCTCCATGGCCGTGCTGGGCCGGGTCGACGCGACGCCGGAAGAGCGGGCCGCCTATGTCAAACACGCCAACGCCATGCGCCGCGCCGCCGGCGACGAGGACGATGCGCCGGTCGAGGCCGACGACGAGGCCGTCGCGGACACGGCCCTTTCGGTCGAGCGGATCGCCGAACTGGGCGCGGCGGAGCAGTTCATCCTGACCGTCACCGAGACCGGCTTCGGCAAGCGCTCCTCGGCCTATGAGTACCGCCGCACCGGACGGGGCGGGCAGGGGCTGACGGCGCACGGCCTCGGCGGCCGCGCCGGCACGCGTCTGGCGGCGTCCTTCCCGGTCGAGGAGGGCGACGACCTGCTGCTGGTCACCTCGGGCGGGCAGATGATCCGCACGCCGGTCGGCCAGGTCCGCATCGTCGGCCGCGCCAGCCAGGGCGTGACCATCTTCCGCACGGCGGAGGGCGAACGGGTCGTGTCGGTGGAGCGCCTGCCGGACTCCGGGGGCGACGAGGGGACGGACCAGGACGGAGCGGAGGGCGAAGGCGGCGACGCCTGATCCATGACCGCCGATCAGGGCCTGCTGGTGGACGGAGAGCCCGTTTCAGAGGGCGATCTGACCTGTCTGGCGCTGGCGAATTACGGCGCCTACACCTCGTTCCGCGTCGAGGGCGGCGGCGTCCGCGGGCTGGATCTGCATCTGGCCCGGCTGGAGACCTCGGCGGTGGAGCTGTTCGGCGAGGCCGTGGGCGAGGACCGGCTGCGCGATCTGATGCGCCTGGCGGCGGCGGGGCGGGGCGACTGCTGGCTGCGCGTGAGTCTGTTCTCCCCCGAAGTCTGGCCGCGCACGCCCGGCTGGACGGGCCGGCCGAAGGTGATGATCGGCGTCTTTCCGCCGCCGCCGCCGTTGGCCGACAGCGGCCTGCGACTACAGGCCCAGACCTATGTCCGGGAGGCGGCCCACCTGAAGCACACCGCCAATTTCGGCCTGATCCGCGCCCGGAGGCTGGCCCGGGCGGCCGGCTTCGACGACGCCCTGTTCGCCGACGGGAGCGGGCGGATTTCGGAAGGCAGCCTGTGGAACATCGGCTTCGTCAGCGGCGGCGAGGTGATCTGGCCCGAGGCGCCGATGCTGGTCGGAGTCACCCTGACCCTGCTGCAACGTGGTCTCGAAGCCCGCGGCATGCCGAGCCGGGTCCAGCCGGTCCGGCTTGAGGATCTGCCCGGTTTCGACGGGGCCTTCATCTGCAACAGCGCCACGCCCGCCTGTGCGGTGGCGTCGATAGACGGCCTCGCCTTCGATCCGGCGGGCGCCCCGCTGGAGACCTTGCGGGCCATATGGGCATCACAGCCCTGTCAGCCGATCTAGGCCGCCCGTTTCGCACCTGCTAGACCACCCGGAAGGCGGGGAGGAACGCATGCGCATCGGCCTGTACCCAGGCACATTCGATCCCGTCACCAACGGGCATATGGACATCATCGGGCGGGCCGTGAAGCTGGTCGACCGGCTGGTCATCGGCGTGGCGCGCAACGACGACAAGGGCCCGCTGTTCACCACCGACGAGCGGGTGGTCATGGTCCGGGCCGAGGTCGCCCACCTGGGCGCCAAGGTCGAGGTGCGGCCGTTCGACAGCCTGCTGATGCATTTCGCCGAATCGCTGGACGCGAACATCATCGTGCGCGGCCTGCGCGCCGTGGCGGACTTCGAATACGAGTTCCAGATGACGGCGATGAACCAGCGCCTCAATGCCGACATCGAGACGGTTTTCCTGATGGCCGACCCGCGGCACCAGGCCATCGCCTCGCGGCTGGTCAAGGAGATCGCCCGGCTGGACGGCGCGATCGACAGTTTCGTCAGCCCCACCGTCGCCGCGGCGGTGCGGGCCAAGGTCAAGGGATAGTCACGAGTTGAAGTTCGTCACCGCCGCCGCGCTATCGCTTTCGCTGCTGGCCGCCGCGCCCGCGCTGTCCCAGACCGCGCCGGCGGACTGGCGCACCATCGCGCCCGAGAACCTGCTGGTCATCGACACCGCCAAGGGCCGGATCCTCGTCGAGCTGGAGCCGCGCATGGCGCCCCGGTCGGTGGAGCGCGTCCGCACCCTGGCGGACCAGGGCTTCTATGACGGCCTGAAATTCCATCGGGTCATCCCGGACTTCATGGCCCAGACCGGCGACCCCATGGGGACCGGCCAGGGCGGCAGCGACCTGCCCGATCTGGCCGGCGAGTTCGAGTTCCGGCGCGGACGCGACGCCGGCTTCCTGACGGTGACGGCGACGCCCCAGGGGCAGCTGGGCCTGATCGGCTCCGTGCCGGTGATCACCCAGCCCGACGCCCAGATGATGGTCACCGCCGACTTCAAGGCGGGCGCGCAGGGGCTGTTCTGCCCCGGCGTCGCAGGCATGGCCCGCGCCAACACACCCGACAGCGCCAACAGCCAGTTCTTTCTGATGACCGGTTCCCAGGACGACCTGAACGGCCGCTATACGCCGTTCGGCCGTGTCGTGGCCGGCATGGACGTGGTCCGCGCGCTCAAGGCGGGCTCCGAGGCGCTGAACGGACAGGTCGCCGATCCCGACGTGATGACCCGCGCGCGAACCGCCGCGGCCCTCCCCGAGCGCGAGCGTCCGACCGTGCGCGTGGCCACCGGCGCTCACTTGCGGGCCGAGGTCGAGCGGGTCCGGGCCAGCCGCGGCGCGGCCTTCACCATTTGCGATGTGCAGCCGCCGGCCGAGGTCGTCGGGGGCTGAGTCTGCTGTCCAGGATTTCCGGGGAGGCCGCCATGAAGTCGATATCCGCCGCGCTGTTCGCCACAGCCCTGCTGGCCACGCCCGCCATGGCGCAGGACGCGGCGGTTCCGCCGCCGCCGCCGGCCCCGACGCCGGAGACCACGATCGCCGCAACGGAGTGGCGGGCCGTGCCGGCCGAGAACCTGCTGGTCATCGACACGACCCGGGGGCGCATCCTGGTCGAGCTGATGCCGGAGGTCGCCCCGCTTCATGTCGAGCGGATCAAGCTGCTGGCCCGGCGCGGCTTCTACGACAACATCGCCTGGCATCGGGTGATCGACGCCTTCATGGCCCAGACCGGCGATCCGCTGGGCAACGGCGAGGGCCAGAGCCCCTATCCGGACCTGAAGGCCGAATTCACCTTCCGCCGCGACCCGACCATGCCGTTCGCCCCGGCGGCCGAACCCGCCGGCGCCCGCGTCGGCTTCCTGCATTCCCTGCCCGTGCAGACCCAGCCGGATGCGGTGTTCGCCACCAGCGGCGACGGCAAGGTGCACGGCTGGGGGCTGTATTGCCCCGGCGTCGCCGGCATGGCCCGGGACGAGGGCAACGACACCGCCAACAGCCAGTTCTTCATCATGCGGCAGGCCTATCCGGCGCTGGACAAGCGCTACAGCATCTGGGGCATGACGGTGGGCGGTCTCGACGTGGTGCGGTCGCTGCAGGTCGGGGACGGCGAGAACGGCATGATGGCCCAGGCCCAGCCGGATCGCATGACCCGGGTGCGGGTCGCGTCCGACATTCCCGAGGCCGAGCGCCCGGTCGTCCAGATGCTGGCGACCGACTCGCCGCGCTTCCGGGCCATCGTGGACGAGACGCGCGCGGCGCGCGGCGCCGACTTCTCGGTCTGCGACGTGACCCTGCCGGTGCAGGTCGCGAACTAGGGGCGTCAGCGCCGGCGGCGGCGCCGTCTCGGCCGGCGATCCTCACGCATCCTTTGCAGCAGCAGGCCCTCGCGCAGGCCGCGGTCGGCGACCCGGACGCGTTCCGAGGGCCAGGCGCGCTGGACCGCCTCCATGATCGCCGCGCCGGCCAGGACCAGATCGGCGCGGTCCGGCCCGATGCAGGATTCAGCGGCGCGTCCGTCCGGGCCCAGAGCGATCAGGCGTTCCGCGGCCCGTTCGCAGTCAGCCCGCGTCATCCAGAGGCCGTCGACAAGGTTGCGCTGGTAGCGCCGCAGGCCGAGATGGATGCCGGCGAGGCTGGTGATGGCCCCCGAGGTGCCGACGAGATGGGCGCGGCCCGCCGCGAAGACCTCGTGCAGGGCGGGATCGATCGGCGCCCGGGACAGGGCCTCGCCCATGTCGGCCACCATGGCCTCGTACCAGAGGCCCAGCGATCCCGCCGCCTTGCTGTCCGGTTCGGGGTGGCGTTCCGCCAAGGTGACCACGCCGATCGGGGCGGACATCCAGCCCTCCAGCACGAAGGCGCCGCCGGCCCGCTTGAGCCAGCTGAGTTCGGTCGAGCCGCCGCCGACGTCGACGACCAGCACCGCCTCGGCGGTGTCGTCGAACAGGTTCAGACAGCCTTCGACCGAGAGCCGGGCCTCCTCGACCGGGTCGATGATGCGCAGCTTGAGTCCGGTCCCTTTGCGGACCCGCTCGATGAAGGCGGCGCCGTTGTCGGCCTGCCGGCAGGCCTGGGTAGCGACGGCCATGAGGCGGGTCGGCTCGACGCCCTTCTTCGCCACCCGCTCGCCACAGAGGACCAGCGCCTCATACGCCCGCTCCATCGCCGCCTCGTCGAGCCGGCCGGTGCGTGACAGGCCCTCGCCAAGGCGGACGATGCGACTGAAGGAATCGACCACGCGGAAGCCGTCGCGCGCCGGGCGCGCGATCAGCAGCCGGCAGTTGTTGGTCCCCAGATCGAGCGCCCCGTAGAGGGGCGAATCGCGACCTGAAGCGCCTGGTCCGTCGGCGGCGCCGCCTCGGGCGCGCTGACCGCCGGACCCGGAACGCTGGGACCGCTGGACGCCCCCGGGGGCGTCGTCGGTCTCCGGCATGGGCCGAACTTTCAAGGTGGGCGGTCCGAAGCGGCGCCCGTCCCGATCAACCTAGCCCCGACGCCGCGCCGACGCCAAGGACGCTGACGCGAAAATGAACGAGGCCAGCGGCATGCGGCTCAGGTTGCGGAGCGCACTCTGGCGCCATGACAGACGAAATCATCGCCAAATTCGGCCTGGGCCAGATCGTCCGCCACCGCGAGGCCGCCTTCCGCGGCGTGGTGATCGACGTCGATCCGGTGTTCGCGGGCAAGGCCGGCGACACCGGCGGCATCTCGCCTGACCAGCCCTTTTATCAGGTGCTGGCGCTGGGGGCGGAAGGAGGCTTTGTCGCCTATGCCCCGGAGGACGCGCTGGAACACGACCCGGAACTGACGGCCGTGACCCGGGAAGCCGAGGCGAGGTGGTTCACCGTCGACCGCAACGGTCGGCACGCCCCGAAGGCGCACGCCATCCACTGAAGCTCCGCCGCGTGGGGGAGCGCGTTGTGCTGGCGTGGCGGCCGGCGCGGTTCTAGATTGGGCGGAGGGACCGCCAGAGTCCGAGGAGCAGGAGCGCCCCATGTCCGATTTCGAACACGTCTTCGAAGCGCCGCCCGAGGGGGCCGCGGCGGACTGGACCATCCCGCAGAACTGGCCCGCCTACACCGAGGTCGAGCACTCGACCTGGGACACGCTGTACGCTCGCCAGATGAAGATCCTGCCCGGCCGGGCCGCCGACGTCTTCCTGAAGGGGCTGACGGCGCTGGACCTCAACACCGGCGGCATTCCCGACTTCGAGACTATGAACCCCAAGCTGCAGGCCCTGACCGGCTGGACCGTCGTCTGCGTGCCCGGATTGGTGCCGGACGAGGTGTTCTTCGACCATCTGGCCAACCGGCGCTTCCCGTCCGGCCAATTCATCCGCAAGCCGGACCAGCTCGACTATCTGCAGGAGCCGGACATCTTCCATGACGTCTTCGGCCATGTGCCGATGCTGACCGATCCCGACTTCGCCGCCTATATGGAGGCCTACGGCAAGGGCGGGCAGCGGGCGGCCTCGCTGGGCGTGCTGCAGAACCTCGCCCGGCTGTACTGGTACACCGTCGAGTTCGGCCTGATGCAGGACGCGGAAGGGCTGCGCATCTACGGGGCCGGCATCGTATCGTCGGCGACGGAGAGCGTGTTCGCGCTGGAGGACCCGTCGCCGAACCGGCTGGGCTTCGACCTCGAGCGGGTAATGCGGACCCTGTACCGGATCGACGACTTCCAGCAGGTCTATTTCGTCATCGACAGCATCGACCAGCTGAAGCGTGACACCCTGCAGGACTTCGGGCCGATCTACGAGCGGCTGAAGGGCGCCGGGGACATCGCCATCGACGCCATCCTGCCTACGGACCGGGTCTTCACCCGCGGCACCCAAGCCTATGCGGCCCGGGGCGGACGCTTCGCGGCCTGAGGCCGGACGCCCAGCAGCAGGCCGAACCAGCCCAGTCGTCGCGCTGCCTCATAGACGAGGAAGCAGGCGCCGGAGGTCGCGGCGACGACCAGCGCGGCCTCGGCGCCGAGCGGCAGGTTCAGCGGCATCAGATACCAGGCGGCGACGATGATCGCTGTCTGGTGCACGATGTAGAACGGAAAGACTCCGACGCTCAGGTAGCGCAGCACCGGGCCGCCGCGGTTCAGGTAACGCGCGCCGTAGCCGAGGATGGCGGCGATCCAGGTCCACTGGTCCGCGGCATAGACCAGCCGCATGACCATGCGCAGGGCTTCGGGGGGGACGGCGTCGTCGGCGCGCCAGATCCAGGCGTAGGTCGCCCAGCCGGCCCAGCTCAGCACCGCCAGGATCAAGGCCGGCCGGCGCATGCGCACGAAGCCGGTCTTCAGGGTCTCCGACCGGGCGATCAGGAAGCCGAACAGATAGACGCTGAACGACAGGGCGTGATTGTACCAGTCGTCGGTCAGGGCATGGGTGACCTCGAACAGCGGGGCGAGGGTGAAGCGCAGCACGGCGAACCAGAGGACGGGCCAGACCAGCAGGCCCCATCCGGACAGGAGACGCTCGAGGCCTCGCTCGCCCGCCTTGAGCAGGCCGCCGGCGATACCGACCATCAGGGCGACGATCAGGCCGTAGGGCAGCAGGTAGGCGACGAACCACAGGTGGTTCCATGTCGGCGTGGTCAGGCAGCCCGTGTCATCGCACCAGTGCCCGGAGGCGGTCGCGTACTTCACCCAGAAGTCCTGCAGATAGCTGGAATGGGCCGGGTCGGCGACGCCGAGGCCCTGCAGCGCCTGGAGGATCTGGAAATAGCTTTGCGGCGGCACGATCACGAACATGCCGAACAGCAGGGGCGGCAGCAGCCGGATCACCCGCGAACCCGCCAGCCGCCATCCGGCGTGGCCGCCCTTGGCAGCGAAGCCGTCGACCATGAACCGGGTCGCGGCCCCCGAGACGAGGAACAGGAGGGTCAGCCGCCACGGGTTGGTCAGCATCATCAGGGGCTGGAGCGCCTCGACGATGCGCGGGCTCTTCACGTGGAAGTCCCAGGACACGTAGAGCATGCCGACGTGATACAGAATCAGCAGGCTGAAGGCGCCGACCCGGATCCAGTCGAGGTCGTATCGGCGGACGGACGGCGAGGGGTCGGGGAGCAGGGCGGACGACATGGCGGCTTTCCATGAGCGATGAACGGTCCGCCGGCGTCCCATCCGGGGCGGGCGCGCGGCAACCGTCACGGGACAGGCGGGGCGGTCGGCGGGACGTCGCCGCCGGCGCTGTGACGAGCGGCGCGAACCGCGGGACGGGCGGCTGGATCCGGTCTGCCCTCGATGGCCGGGACCTGCGCACCGCCTGGCTGTTCGTCGTGCCGGTGACCATGGTCGTGGTCGTCGTGAACGCCCTGACCAATCTGAGCGACATTCCAGACATCGCCACCTGGGAGCCCTGGGTCTGGGAGATCAGCAGCGCATTGACGATCTGGATCGCGATGCTGCTGCCGTGGCTGGCGACCGCCGCCTCGCCGCCGGACGACGTCGTCGCCGAGGGCTGGCGGCCCAGGGCCCGGTTCGTGCTGATCCACCTGGCCGCGCTGCTGGCCTTCTCGGCCGTGCATGTCGTCGGCTTCGTGGCGCTGCGCCGGGTCGCCTACGACCTCCTGGGCGCCGGGCCCTACGAGTTCGGCGACCGGTTCATCTACGAGCTGCGCAAGGATCTGATCAGCTACGGGACCTATGTCGCGGTCTTCTGGCTGATCGGCCACCTGCGGCGTCGCCGGGAGGAACCGGTGCGCCCGGTCAGTTTCGACATCCGCGACGGGGGCCGCATCCTGCGCGTGCCTCTGGGCGAGATCGTCGCCGTGTCGTCGGCAGGCAACTATGTGGAGTTCTGGCTGGCCGACGGCCGCCGCCCGCTGATGCGCGCCACCCTTGCGGCGATCGAGGTCGAGCTGGAGCGGTTCGGCTTCGTGCGGGCGCACCGGTCGTGGCTGGTCAACGCCGGGGCCGTCACCGGTCTGAGGCCGGACGGCTCCGGCGACTGGACCGTCGAACTCGGTGGAGTCGAGGCGCCGGTCTCGCGCCGCTATCCGCAGGCGCTTGAGCGGCTCAGGTCGCCGGCCTGATCAGTCCGCGTGGACGATCAGACTGTTCCGGCCCGTGTCGCGCATGCGGATATAGGTCAGCAGGGAGACGCCGATCAGGGCCGTGACGTACCAGAAGAAGGCGCTCTCCATGCCCTCGTCCTTGAACCACAGGGCGGCGTATTCGGCGGTGCCGCCGAACAGCGCGTTGGCCACGGCGTAGGGCAGGGCGACGCCCAGGGCCCGGATATGGGCGGGGAACAGCTCGGCCTTCACCACGGCGTTGATGGAGGTGTAGCCGCTGACGATGACCAGGGCCGCCATGGCCAGCAGGAAGGCGAGGAAGGGGCTGTCGACACCGGCCAGGGCGGTCATGATCGGCACGGTGAACAGCACGCCCAGCACCCCGAAGGCGACCATCACCGGGCGGCGCCCGATGCGGTCCGACAGGGCCCCGACCGCAGGCTGGATCAGCATGAAGACGAACAGGGCGGCGGCGCTGATCTCTGTCGCCGTGGCCTTGCTGAAGCCGCTCGTGTTGACGAGGAATTTCTGCAGGTAGGTGGTGTAGGTGTAGAAGGCGACGGTGCCGCCGGCGGTCAGGCCGAGCACCATCAGCGCCTCCTTCGGATGCCGGAGCATCAGCAGCAGGGCGCTGGATTTCGGAGCCTCGCGCGCGTCGGTGGCGATGAAGGCGGCGGTCTCGTCCAGGCGGCGTCTGAGCCAGAACACGATCACCGCCAAGGCCGCGCCGACGAAGAAGGGGATGCGCCAGCCCCAGCTCTCCAGCGCCGCCTCGCTGAGGGTGTTCTGCAGCAGGATGAGCAGCAGCAGGGCCAACAGCTGACCCGAGATCAGGGTGACGTACTGGAAGCTGGACCAGAAGCCGCGGTGCTTCGCCGTCGCCATCTCGGACAGGTAGGTGGCGGAGGAGCCGTATTCGCCGCCGACGCTGAGGCCCTGCATCATGCGGGCGAGCAGCAACAGGGCCGGGGCGGCGAGGCCGATGGTGGCGTAGCCGGGCGTCACCGCGATGATCAGGGCGCCGGCGCACATCAGGCTGACCGACAGGGTCAGGCCCGCCTTGCGCCCCCTGCGGTCGGAATAGACGCCCATGACCCAGGCCCCGACCGGCCGCATCAGGAAGCCGACCGCGAACACGGCCGCGGCCTTGAGCAGTTCGGCCGTGCTGTCGCCGCTGGGGAAGAAGACCGGGGCGAAATAGACGGTGAAGGCGGCGTAGGCGAACCAGTCGAACCACTCGACCAGATTGCCGGCCGAGCCGCCGATGATGTTGCGCAGGCGCCGGGCGGGCGTCATGGCGGCGTCGGTCCTCCGGATATCCCCCTCAGAGGGCGGCATCATCCAGCCGTTTGCCCATCCTGACCAGCGGCACGGGGGCGCCGCCTCGGTCGTCCTCGAAGCGTTCGATCTCGCGATAGCCGGCGGCGCGGTACAGGGGCTCGCCGCCGAGGGTGGCGACCAGTTCGGCGCGGTCGTAGCCGGCGGCGCGGGCGGCCTCCTCGCACAGGCCGAGGATCATCCGGCCGACGCCCTGTCTGAGAAATTCGGGGGCCGTGTACATGGCGCGGATGCGGGCGGCGTCGACTCCCGGCGTCAGCGGCGCAGGCTGGCGGCCGGGGGTGTGGTCGCCGCCGTATTCGGTGATGCGGGCGCTCCAGCCGCCGCAGCCGGCGAGGACGCCCCCGGCCTCGACGATCAGATAGGTGCGGTCGGCGATGATCTGGCTGTCGATGCCCATCAGCCTGCGGCTGGCCGCGATCTGGTCGGGCGTCAGGAAGTCGGCCAGCGGGCCGGAGATGGCGCGGTCCATGAGGGCGACCAGGGCCGGGATGTCGGCTTCGGTGGCGACCCGGTGGGTGAACATCTCAGACCCGCTGGAAGGGGTAGAAGCTGTCGCCCAGTTCGAGGATCGAGCTCAGCTCGTCGAGCGCGCCGCGGCTCTCGTCCAGCAGGGCGGCGTCCGCCAGATCGGCGGGGGTCAGGGTGTCGCGGTACCAGGTGGCGGCCCAGATCGACAGGCGGGCGTGCAGCTCGTCGGTCATCCGCATGGCGGGGTTGGTCGCGGCCAGTTCCTCTTCCGTCAGGGCGACGCGCAGGCGCAGGCAGGCGGGGCCGCCGCCGTTGCGCATCGACTGGCGCACGTCGACATATTCGACCCGGCCGATCGGGCCGTTGGAGGCGGCGAGGGCCTCGGCGACCGCATGGCTGCGGGCGTTGTCGCGGGTCTCGGTCGGGCAGATCAGGGTCAGGCGATCCTCGCCGGGGATCCGAACCAGCATGGAGTTGAACAGGTAGCTGGAGATGGCGTCGGAGAGCGGCAGGTCGGCGGCGGAGACCTGAACGAAGATCGGCTCGAACCGGTCGCTGGCGGCGGCGCGGATGGCGTCCAGCGTCCGGGCCGTGTGCTCAAAGGCCAGCTCGTGGAAGAACAGGGTCTGCAGCGCCCCGACGCAGACCACATCGTTGTGGAAGGTGCCGCCCGCGATGGCGGCGGCGGACTGGCGCGCCAGCACCACGCCCGCGGCGCCGTGGCGGCGGGCGATGGCTTCTGAGGCCTCGCGGGTCTGGCGAGCCGGGTACTGGCCCTGCCAGTGCTCCCAGGCCTCGCGGCCCCAGACCAGCAGGTTGACACCGGCCTCGCCGTGGTCGGCGCACAGGCGGACATGATTGGCCGCGCCCTCGTCGGCGAGGTGGGCGACGGAGGGCAGGGCGTCATGCACCGCGAACCGGGCCGGGTCGGGGAAGAGGGCGTCGAGCGACCGCTTCGTCTGGGCGTGCTCCAGCGAGCGGTGCAGGTTGGTGACCAGATTGGCCGGGGTGAAGTGGACGCGGCCGTCGGCGCTGTCGGCGGAGGGCGTCACCGTGGCGGCGTTGGCGGCCCACATGGGCGAGGCCGAACAGGCGGCGGCGGCGAAGCTGGGCGCGTCCTTCCAGGCCCGCTCCAGCACCTGCGCGTCGGAGCCGGTGAAGCCGAGCGAGCGCAAGAAGGGAATGTGGGGCCGCTCGTGCGGCGGCAGGACGAACTGGGGCAGGCCGAGGTCGGCCAGCCGCTTCATCTTGTCGAGTCCCTGCAGCACGGCCGCGCGCGGGTTCGACGCCTCGCCCCTGTTGAGGCTGGAGGCCAGATTGCCCGGGGACAGGCCCGCATAGGAATGGGTCGGCCCGATCAGGCCGTCGGCGTTGGCTTCGACGGCGGGCGAGCTCACGCCCGCAATCCCTTGATCTCGCTTTCGATATTCTTGACCGCTTCGGCCTCGAAACTGGCCACCGGATAGGCGCAGTAGTCGGCGGCGTAGTAGGCGGACGGCCGGTGATTGCCGCTGGCGCCGAGGCCGCCGAAGGGCATGTCGCCCGCGGCGCCGGTGGTCGGGCGGTTGAAGTTGACCACCCCGGCGCGGATGCGGCGGATGAAGCGGTCCCAGTTCGCCGGCTCGTCGCTGACCAGTCCGGCGGACAGGCCGTACCGGGTGGCGTTGGCCTCGGCGATGGCGGCGTCGAAGCTGGCGACGCGGGTGACGGACAGGAAGGGGGCGAACATCTCCTCGTCAGGGACGTCGACGCCGGTGACGTCGATGATGGCCGGTTTGACAAAGGCGCCCGGCAGGTTGCCGACCGGGCCGGAGGCGCGGATGACCTTGGCGCCCAGGTCGATGCGGTCCTGCAGCGCCTTCAGCGCGGCCTCGGCCGCCTTCACCGAGATCAGCGGCCCGGCGTAGGGCTCCGGCGTCGAATTCCATGGGGCGAGGATCAGGCGATCAACCATTGATTCCACCGCCGCCACGATGGCGTCGCCCTGCGGGCCTTCGGGCACGATCAGGCGGCGGGCGCAGGAGCAGCGCTGGCCGGTGGTGACGAAGGCGGACTGGACCACGATCCCGGCCACGGCCTCCGCGTCGGCGGCGTCCCACACCACGAGCGGATTGTTGCCGCCCAGCTCGAGGGCGAGGATCACATGCGGATCGTCGGCGAATTTGCGCCGGAAATGCGCGCCGGCCGCGCCGGAGCCGGTGAACATCAGCGCATCGATGCCGCTGTCGAGCAGGGCCGCGCCCGTGTCGCGTCCACCCTGGACGACGTTGACGACGCCCGTCGGCAGGTCGGCCGCGGCGAACGCGTCGGCCATCAGCTGACCGGTGAGGGGCGCCTCTTCGGACGGTTTGAAGACCACGGTGTCGCCGGCCAGCAGGGCGGGGACGATGTGGCCGTTGGGCAGGTGGCCGGGGAAGTTGAACGGACCGAGCACCGCCGCCACGCCGTGCGGGCGATGGCGCAGGGTGGCGTGGCCGAAGGCGGTGCCGGCGGAGCGCTCTCCCGTGCGTTCGTCATAGGCGCGGATCGAGATGTCGACCTTGCCCTGCATTGCGGCCAGTTCGGTGGTCGTCTCCCATAGCGCCTTGCCGGTCTCGCGGCTGATCGCCTCGGCCATCTGCGGCGCGCGCTCCTTGAGCACGGCCTGATAGCGCTTCACCGCATCGATGCGGTCCTGACGCGGGCGGTCGGCCCAGTCCGGAAAGGCCGCGCGGGCGCGGTCGACGGCGGCCTGGACCTCGGCGGGCGTGGCGGCGGCGCCCTCCCAGACGGTTTCGCCGGTGGCGGGATCGATGGATCGGAACGTGCTCATGGGGTCCAGATGGGGGCTCACATCTTCACCCGCACGGTTTCGCCGGAGCGCACCTTGAGGGCTTCCGCAGTCTCGCGGTTGAGGGTCACGGTGTCGCCCTCGACCGCCGCCCGCTGGCGGACAGCCCGGAAGGCGGCCACGCTGTCGGTGGAGATCAGCGCCGGCAGTTCGGCCTCGACCTCGTCGGCGATGCGGGCGGTCAGGCGGCGCGCGTCGCGGACGGTGCGGATATTGTCGCGGTCGCAGCAGACGGTCGGGCCGGCGTCGAAGATGTCGACCAGACCGTTGGGGCGGAAGCCTTCGCTCTCCAGCAGGGCCATGGCCGGCACGCCCTGCGGATGGACCTTGCCGATGACGGCGCGGGCCGGCTCGGGCAGCAGCTCGACATAGATCGGATGGCGCGGCGACAGGTCGAGGATGAACTGTTTGTCGGTCGAGCCCGTCATGCGGTCAGCGTCGTCGAACTCCATCGGGAAGAATTTATGCGCCACATGGTCCCAGAACGGGCAGGCGCCGTCGGGGGTGAACACGCCGCGCAGCTCGGCCAGCACCGACTCGGCGAACAGTTCCGGCTGGGCGCCGATCAGCATGTAGCGCGACTGGCTGAGCAGGCGGCCCGCGCCACCCTTGCGCCGGTCGGCCTTGAGAAACAGCGAGCCGACCTCGGTCCAGCCGGTGCATTCGTTGACCAGCACCAGGGTCTGATGGTCCAGCTTGACCCCGAGCGAGGGCGATGACTGGGTGTTGTTGACCAGCCGGAACGAGAAGAACGGGCGGTGCAGGCCGACGGCCGCCTTGACCGAGCCGACGCCGTCGACGTCGCCCGTATCCGACTCCTCCAGCATCAGGGTGTACCAGCAGTCCTGCGGGGCCAGCTTGCCGGAGAAGCTGTCGCGGCTCAGTTCCAGCCTTTCCGCCAACTGGTCGGGATCCTCCGGCAGGCTGGTGAAGCCGGGGCCGCTGAGGATGGCCAGTTCCAGCAGGTGGTCGAGGTCGGCGGGGCCGGCGGGGCGGACGACGAGCATGGGGTTACATCGTCTCCAGACGCAGGGACTTCAGTTTGAGGGCGTCGATCTCGCCCGAGGCGATCTTGCACAGGATCAGGGCGCTGAGCTGCGCGCGATCGACGAAGCTGGCGGGCCAGGCGAACTCCTGGTCCGAATGGATGTCGCCGCCCAGCACGCCCAGGGTGTCGATATTGGGCAGGCCGGCGGCGTGCAGGTTGTTGCCCTCGCAGACGCCGCCCGAGGGCTTCCAGGCGATGGTCTGGCCCAGCAGGGCGCCCGCCTCGCGCACGGCGTCGAAGAGGGCGGTCTGGCTGGCGTCCATCGGCTTGGGCGGACGGGTCATGCCGCCGTGCAGGTCCAGCGTAAGGCCGGGGAAGGGCGGTTCGGCGGCAATCCCGCGCACCGCCGTCTCGATCCACGCCGCCGCCGCGGTGTCGGGGACCCGGACATTGAAACGGACCACGGCGTTGTCGGCGACCACGTTCAGCGGACCTCCGCCGGCGATCTTCGCCACATTGACGGTGACGCCGTCGCGCTGGCCGTTCAGCGCGTGCAGGCGGGCCGCGAGGATGGCGGCGCCCGCCACGGCGTTGGCCCCCTCGTCGAAGGCGCGTCCCGCGTGGGCCGCCTTGCCGGTGACGATCAGGTGGTAGTTGCCGCTGCCCTTGCGTGCGCCCGCCAGGGACCCGTCCGGCATGGCCGGCTCATAGGTCATGCCGACATGGCCGCGCGCGCCCAGTTCGGCGAGCAGGGGGGCGGAGGCCGGGGAACCGATCTCCTCGTCCGGCGACAGCAGCACGGTCCAGCCGACGCGCGCCTTGTCGGGGTGGGTCTCGAACGCCTCCAGCGCCGCCAGCATGACGCTGATCCCGCCCTTCATGTCCGCGATCCCCGGCCCGTTCAGGGCGCCGTCGCGCCGGGTGGCCACGGTCTGGAAGACGCTGTCGGCCGGAAAGACCGTGTCGTAGTGGCCGGTCAGGACGACCTGCACCGGCGCGCCGGGCCGCATGCGGATCCTCAGGGCGTCGGCGTGGGCCTCGGTCCCGACCCGGCCATCGTCGCCGACGCTGGTCGAGCCGGCGGTGGGCAGGCGGGCGACCTCGGCGGCGAGCGGCGCGGCGGCGGTCTCGAGCAGGTCGAGCATCCGCTCCAGGCCGGCGGCGTTGCGGCTGCCCGAATTGACGTTCGCCCAGTCGACCGCCCGACCGACGATGGCCGCCTCGCGCGCCGCGACATGGTCGAGCACGGTCTGGTCGTGGGGGAGAATCCGCATCGGCCGGACCCTAGCGGCGCCGGCGGCAAAGGTGAAGGCGAGGCGGAGATGGCGCTGTCCCCGGGGTCCGGCTAGGTTGCGCAACCACACAGGGAGGACAATGCATGAGCGACTGGATCAAGGCCATCAATCCGATGGCGACGATCGGAACGGAAGCGGAGGCGCTGAGGGCGGCGAGGGCCAGCGCGATCGCCATATTCATCGGGGTGGCGTTCGGCATCGTGGGCGTCGTCGTGATGATGAATGGCGGCATGGAGGCAATGCAGAGCGCAGTGGCCGCGCAAAGCGCCGGAGCGGACGCCCAGGTCGCGAGCATGACGGGAGCGATCGTCGAGTTCACGCTCTACATGATGATCGCCATGGTGGTGATTCAGCTGATCCTCGGCTTCGTCCAGTGGGTGAAGCCCAACCTGGTCATCCCGATCCTCTTCATCGTGCTGGTCGTCTACGGACTTGGCTCGACGCTTCTGGGGCAGGTCATGGCCGGTCAGATGGACGTGCCGGAAACGGCGATGAACACCGCCTGGATGACGGCCCTTGGCATCGCCGTCATGGTCATTGAGCTGATGCTGCACATCGCCGGCGTCCGGGGCGCCAGCGCGCTGCGGAAGTTCCGCGACGCCCAAGCGTACTGAGCCCTACCGGTTCGGGCGCCGGTCCTCGCGACCGGTTCCCGGCTGGGGGGCCTGACGGCGCCAGCGGATCGACAGGCTGGCGTCGCCCTGTCCGCCGAACTTCGAGCTGACGGTCAGGTTGCGCCGCACCTGCCATTCGACGTTCACGGCCGCGCCGTTCTCGCCGCCGCCGATGACCTCCAGATAGATGTCGTCGGTGATGTAGCGGCCGCCGGCCACGGTCAGGCTCGAGGCCTCGCCGCCGAACGACAGCCGGTCGAGACCGGCCAGCTCGCGCAGGTTGCCGATCACGTCGAAGCCGCCCCCGCCCGCGAGCGCGCCCACGCTCGCCGCCAGCTGGGCGGCCTCGAAGGCCGACAGCTGCGACGCCGACCGCCCGAACAGGACCTGCGACAGGATTTCGTCCTGGGGCAGGGCGGGAGTCGAGGTCAGGGTGATCTCGGGCCGGGCCGCCGTGCCGGTGGCGCGGATGGTGGCGGTCAGGGCGGGATCGTCCCGCGTCGCCGTCAGGTTCAGCCGGATCTGCTCGGGCTGCGTCGACAGGGTGACCGTGCCCCGGTCGTCGAAGACGAACCGCTTGCCGGCGAAGTCGTAGTCGCCGCGCACGACCCGGGCGGTTCCGGTGAGCGTCGGCTGGTTGATCGTGCCGGTGACCCGGGCGTTGACGTTCATCTCCACGTTCAGCCCGCGACCGACCACCAGCACGTCCCCACCGGGCGAGCGGATGGCGATGTCGACTCCGATTTGCAGCCCGCGGGGCCGGTTCTGCTCCTCTTCGGGGATGTCGCCGCCGGGCTTGTTGATCTCGACCACGTCCATCTGGACGATGCCCCTCGATCCGGGCGGATTGGCCTCGATGCGGGCCTCGTCGATGTCGATGCGGCCAGTCAGCTGGATCTTGCCGTCCGCCGCCCGCACGACGCTCAGCGGGCCTGACGCGCGGGCTTCGGCGATGTCGTTGTCGATGATGCGGAAGCGGGTCAGGGCCAGTTCGACGCTGGAGCCGGAGCCCTCGCGCAGGCCGATGCGGCCGTCGCCGGACACCGTCCCGCCAGATCCGTCGGTGGCCGAGAAGCTCTCCACCAGCGCCGTGGTGTCGTCGAAACGGCTGGCCAGGGTGACGTCCCGCAGCTGCAGGCCGGTGGCGTTGTCGCGGAAGCCGCCCTCCCACAGGTCCATCCGGCCGTTGATGCGCGGCGCGGCGATCGTGCCGGCCAGGCTGGCGCGGGCGTTGACGATGCCGGACAGCGACCGCTCGCCGCCCAGGAACAGATCCCAGACCGGCTGGACCTGGCCCTGGATGTCGATCTCGCCCGACATCGGCCGGGTGCGCACGACCGCCAGCCTGAGCGGGGCGGCAGAGGCCTCGACCGGCAGGGTGACGTCGGCGGTGGCCCGCACATTGCCCTCGTCCGCCACCCGGGCCTGGACCCGGAGCGCGTTGTCGACCAGCAGGGCGTTCAGGGTTCCGTCGATGGCCAGCCCCGTCGGCGCGTCGACGCTGCGCACATCGTCCAGCGTCACATTGGCGGATCCGGACAGGTCGGCGCCCGAGCCCCGCAGGGAGAGCCGCCCGGTAGCCCGCCCGCGCAGGTCCGGCGCGAGGGAGCCGAGCTCGACGCTGGTCAGATTGGCCTCGATGACGGCGGCGCGGGAATCCTGCCGCAGTTCGCCGGTCAGCACGCCGCCGCCCACGCCGAGATCGACCCGGACGACGCGGCCGTCGCCGGAGAGCGCCACCACGGCCGGATTGCGCGTGGCGAAGGCGATCTCGCGCACCCGGCCGGCGCCTTCCAGCACGACCGTCTGGGCGCTGTCCCGCCGCGAATAGACCCCGGTCCCGTCGAAGCTGACCGGCGTGCGGCCGCCGACGTCGGCCTTCAGGGTGAAGGGCAGGCGATCCAGCGTGCCGCGGCCCTCGAGGTTCAGCGAGCGGATGACCCAGGACGATCCGGTCAGCCGGACGTTGCGGCCGGTGACATCGAGGATGGCGGTCTCGGCGCCCGCCCCCTCGGTCAGGCGGATGCGTCCGTCGGCCGTGCCCGAGGCGAGGAAGGCTCCGGGCCGCGCCGTGAAGGTCAGGTCGGCGCTGGAGGGGAACCGGTTCGACAGGGCGACGGCCCCCTGCGCCGTGATCCCGCCCGCGTCGAGATCGACGTCCGTCAGGCGAATACGCTGGCCGCCGAGATAGAAATTCCCGCTGGCCCGGGCGGGGCCGTAGTTGGAGCCGGCGATGACGGATATCCGCCCGTCCGACTCATCCGCGCCGCGCCGGAAACTCAGGTCCATCGTCGCGTCGGTCAGGACAAGGGCGCCGGCGGCGACCCGACCGAAGGCGGCCCGCAGGTCGGCGCTGGGACGGGCCAGGGTGCCGCCGACGGTTCCGCTGCCGGTCATGGCGCCGTCGATCTCGACCGGTCCCACGCCGAAGGGCCCGCGCGCGTTCCAGTTCATCGCCAGCGTGAGCCGGCCGTCTCCCTCGATAAAGCCGCGGGCGGCGGCGTTTCCGTGGGCCCCGCTCAGCCGCGCCGACTCGATCGCCACCCGCGCCCCGGTCAGGGCGCCGGTCAGCTGCAGCCGGGGCGTCGGGCCCAGCAGCCGGTCCAGTTCGCCGACCCCCAGCCTGAAGCCCCTGCCGCGGCCGTCGAACGTCGCCTGCCAGGGAGCGCCGCTTCGGCGCATGGAGGCGGCGATCGTCCCGCCGAACGCACCGTCCGCCCCCGGTCGCAGGCGCGAGGCGTCGGTGATCTCTGCGCGCCCCCGGAAGCCGAGGCCGCCCAGCAGATTGCGGCCGCCCGTCCCCGTGACCTTCAACGCCTGTCCGGTGGCCTCCAGCCGCTCGAGCAGATACGAGCCGTCGACGAGGCGCGCGGCCTCGAACCGGACGCGCGGGCCCTGTCCGAGCAGGCCGCCCACGATGCCTGCGGTCGATCCTCCGGCGGCGCTGAGGTCGCCGTCGATGTCGTAGCGGCCGGCCCGCGCCTGAATGTTCAGCGGGCCGCGGATGCGCCGGGCCCTGTAGCTCGACAACTCGGCGCCGAGCACGTCGATCGAACCCTGCAGGCTCCACCTGGTCGCGTCGCCCCGGAAGCGGGCGGACCACGCCGCACCGTCTCCGAGCGGCCGTCCCGCCAGCCGCGTCAACGAGGGCGTCGAGACCTTGATGCGCACGCCCTGCGGCACGCTGCGGTCCTTGATCCGGATCAGGCCGCTGGCGCTGGAGTTGAGGTTGTCCGCCATCAGCCGCCAGCCAACGCCCTGCAGGCCGTCCTCGTTACGGTCCGGGGCCGTCGCCAGGGCGAAGCGGGCGGTGCGGCCGATCCGCCGCACGAACGGGTCGAGCAGATCCGATCCGGAGAAGTCGACGTAGCCGGCGATCCGGGCCTGTTGAGGCCCGTAGCGGCCCTTGATCATCAGCGGCGTGAAGTCCCCGGTCCGCACCACGGCGTCGACCACCTCGCCGTTGACGATGGCGGTGGCCAGGAAGGGCTGGTCCGGGGAATAGCCGAGCGCGCCGGCGATGGGGCCGCCGCGCGACTCCTGGGCCCGCAGGTTCAGCCGGACGTCGGCGATGTCCTCGCCCAGGGCGCCGGTGAGGCGCAGGAAATCGCCGGGCCGGCTGTTGCTGTCGGCGTTGACGGTCACCCGCTTCAGCCCCTTGCGCGGAACCAGCGCCTCGCCCGCCAGCTTCCAGCGGCCGTACTCCTTGCTGAAGCCCTCCAGCAGTTCGACGTCGGCGGAGAACCGGTCGATATCCACGGACAGCGGCTGGGGGCCGGGCGGCTCGGTGGCCGGCTCGACCAGCGGCCGCCGGATCAGACGGATGACCTCGGCCTCGACATTGGTGGCGTGAAACCGGCGCGCGATCAGGGGCCACCAGTCCCAGTCGACCCGTACCTTGCGCGCCTCCAGCCAGATTCCGTCGGCGTCGGTCACCGTCACCCGGTCGATGGTGAAGTCGTCGAACAGGTCGCCGCGTACGCCCTCGACATTGATGCGGCCATAGCGGCCCAGCTTCTTGCCGGCCACGAAGCTCGTCACCAGGCCCCGTCCGGAGTCCGACAACAGATACATCCGGCCGCCGATGGCGGTGACCAGCAACAGGGCGGCGAGGATGGCCAGTCCCATGCCGCCGAAGAAGGCCAGGGCCTGCAGCCGCGTACGCTTCTTCCGCGCCTTGACCGCCGGCGTTTCAGGCGTGTCCGAAGGGGGCGGCGCGTCCGTCAAAACGCCTGTCCGATGCTGACATAGATCTGGAAGTCGGCGTCGCGGTCGCGCTTGTCGAGCGGGAAGGCGATGTCGGCCCGGATCGGACCGAACGGCAGCTTGTAGCGCACCCCGAAGCCCGCCGCGTAGCGCAGATTGTTGAAGTTCGGCGTCTCCTGGAAGCCGATGGCGCCGGCGTCGACGAAGACGACCGCGCCGAAGCTGCGCCCGATGTCGCGGCGCACTTCGACCGAGGTCTCGAACAGCGACAGCCCGCCGCGCGGCGTGCCGTCGGGCAGTCGGGGGCCGACGCCCTGGTATTCGAACCCGCGCACCGAGCCGCCGCCGCCGGAGTAGAACAGCCGGTCCGACGGAATGGTCAGTTCCTCGCCGCCCACGATGGAGCCCACCCGAACGCGTCCGGCCAGCACCGTCCGTCCGCCCTCCTGCAGCGGCAGATAGGCCGTCGCCTGTGCATCCGCGCGCAGGAACAGCAGGGAATCATCCCCGGACACGGCCGTCGGCTGGACATTTGCGAGCAGGCGATAGCCGCTGCGCGGGTCGAGCGGATCGTCGGAGCGATCAATGTACGCCCCGCCCCTGAGCGTGACCAGGGCGAGATTGCGGGTGATGTCGAGCGGCAGCTGGGTGACCGGATCGAACCGGTTCTCGTCATACTGTCCGACGTCCACGCCGACGCCGTAGCTGTACCACGACGCCTTGCCCAGTCGCTGGCGGGCGTCGGCGTACAGGACGCCGGCGAAGCGGCGATAGGCGTCGGTGTCCTCGTTGACGATGGCCGCGCCCATCGTCAGCGTCTGGCCGGGTCGCCGCCAGTGCGGCAGCTTCAGGTCCACGCCCAGACGGCTGTCCACGTCGGCGAGTCGCGCATGGAATTCGAGCGTGTCGGCGCGCCCGAAGCGGTTGTGCCAGGTCCACAGGCCTTCGATGGCGGAACCGCCGGTGGCCGACGTCGCGCGCCCGGCCGTCACCGTGGCCCGGGAGGTCGACACGGTGACGCCGGCTTCCTGGATCCAGCGTGGCCGGTCGGTCAGGGTGACCACGACCGGACGGTTTCCGTCGGCCCGGGTCTGGTCCGCCGGGGCCAGGGCGACGCCGACGCCGTCATAGACGCCGGTCTCGAGCAGCCGGCGTTCCAGCTCGGCCACGTCGTCGGGGTCGTACACCTCGCCTTCGGACCAGGGCGCCAGACCGGCGACCCAGTTCGCATTGGTGGGCCCGCGCGTCTCCAGCCGGACCCCGTCGAGGCGCACGAGCGGTCCGGCGACGATATTGTAGGTCGGCTGCACGGTCAGGGTGGCGTGGTCGACCACCACGCGGCGGGGCTCGGCCCGGGCGTCGGCGTGGCCGCGCCGGGTCAGGCCGGCGACGAGCCGCCCCTCGGCGGAGAGGACGTCCACGGCGCGCCCGGGATCGCCCGCCTTCAGCCCGATGTCGCCGCGGACCTCTTCCGCGAGCGGCGGCGCGGGCGGCGGCTCGACCCAGTTGACGATCGGCTCGGTCAGGGCGAATCGGGGACCCGGCGTGATGTCGACGATGGCGACCGGGGTCTCCTCGCCCTCGACCACGTCTTCCAGCACCGGCTGGTAATAGCCCTCCGAGCGCAGCAGGGCCTCCGCGGCCTCCATGGCTCCGCGGGCGCGCCGTCGGGCCTCGAACCGGTTCGAGGGCGGGCCGTCGACCTCGCCGATCGCCCGTTCGATCTGCGCCCTCAGTGCGGCGTCCATCTCGCCGCGCACCTGGGCGCGCGGATCGGCGGCGGCTGTGGACGCCAGAAGCGCGAACCCCGCCACGCTGGAAAGAAACAGGGCGGGCCTCGGCGTCAAACTGGAACCTTCGTCAGCGGCTTGGTCAGCGGGCGGGCGCCCCTTTGATAGGTGGAGGCGGGCAAGGGTCGCATCCACCGGCGGCGCCATTGCGGCGCCGCCCTGCTGGTCACATCAGTAGAACAGGGTCTCGCTGTCCGGCCGGACCGATTCCTCCGAGGTGCGCTTCTCGGCCGGCAGGGTGTCGCTGGGCGGCGTATCGGCGGCGCTCGGGGCCGCGACCGGCGCCTGGGCCTCCTCGGCCGCGGGCGCGACGGGCTCTTCGAACGGCGCGTCCTGCACTTCAGGCTCGGCGGGACGCGGATCGTCGCACGCGGTCAGGGCGACCGCGCCGGCCATGGCGACAAGGGCGATAAGGCGTTTCATCTGGCAGCTCCCCGGATCGGCGTTCCAACGCGCGGCGGTATTGCCTGTTCCATAGCCAAGATCGCCGCGCGGGTCATCACGCGCGGCAACCAATCCTTTTCCAATTCCCGCGATGGTGGCGAACTGGAGGGACTTCAATGACGGCGACCGCCTACGCCATGGTTTCGCAGGTGCGTTACCGCGAACTCAAGACCCGCATTGCGCTCGCCGCCTTCATCGGCGCCACGGCCTGGGTGGTCACGCCGTCCGTCTGGCCGGGAGTCTGGTTCGCCGCCGTTCTGGCCACCCAGGGGCTGGACTGGGCGGTGTTCCGCCGGTTCCGCCTGCAACCCGACTGGCGGCCCGATCGCGCCTACCTTGCCCTGTCCTGCGCGGTTACGGTGCTCAGCGTGATCGTCTACGCCGGCATCACGGCCTATCTGTGGTTCCGGGGCGGAGAAGTCGGCCGGATATTCGCCATGGTCCAGTGCGCCGGCGGCCTGCTGCACGTCAGCCTGCACATGCACCACGTCCGGCCGATCCTGATCGCGGCCGTGGCCTCCCACGCCACCTACTTCCTCGGCCTGCCGATCATCGGCGCGGTCGCCACCGGCAACTGGCACGAACTCCTGATCGCCATCGGCTGTCTGCTTTACATGAGCCACCTGGTCGTCGCCGTGCGACAGAGCTCGATGACGACGACCGCCCTGCAGTCCGCCCGCGACGCCGAACAGCGCGCCCGCCAGAAGGCGGAGGTGGCCAGCGCCGCCAAGTCCGACTTCCTCGCCGTGGTCAGCCACGAAATCCGCACCCCGATGAATGCGGTCATCTCGGCCGCCAACCTGCTGCGGCGAACCCGTCTCGACACTCGCCAGCGCGAGCACGTCTCGATGCTGATCGACGCCGGCGACGTGCTGATGGGCCTGCTCAACGACGTGCTGGACTTCTCCAAGATCGAGGCCGGCAAGATGGAGCTGGAAAGCGCCGCCATGGTCGTGCGCGAGCGGCTCGCGACGCTGAACCGGCTGTGGGAGCCGCGCGCCCGCGCCAACGGCGTCCGGCTGACCCTTCGCGTCGACGCGTCGACCCCGGACGCCGTCCGGACCGATCCCCTCCGCTTCCAGCAGATACTGTTCAACCTGCTGTCGAATGCGGTGAAATTCACCGCGGACGGGGAGATCGTCGTGGCGGTGGGCTGGGACGGCGAGCGCCTCACAGTGGCGGTGTCCGACACGGGCTGCGGCATCCCCGCCGACCGTCTGGCCCAGGTGTTCAACAGCTTCGAACAGGCCGACGTCGGCACCACCCGAAGGCACGGCGGCACCGGTCTGGGTCTGTCGATCAGCCGCAAGCTGGCCGAGATCATGGGCGGGACCCTGACGGTCGCCAGCGTCGAGGGGCAGGGGTCGACCTTCACCCTCTCATTGCCGGTCGAGGCCGTGGAGGGCGAGTCGGTCCTGCCCGAGCGCCAGACGGAGGTGGCGGGCTCGCTTCAGGGGCGGTCCATCCTCGCCGCCGACGACCATGAGGTGAACCGGCGCATCCTGACCCTGTTGCTGGAGCCGCACGGCTGCCGCCTGACCCTGGTGGAGAACGGCGCCGAAGCGCTGGAGGCGGCGTCGCGAGAGCCGTTCGACGCCATCCTGATGGACATGCAGATGCCCGTCATGGACGGGCTGGAAGCCACCCGGCGGATCCGCCAGGGCGTGGTCAACGGCGGCACGCCGGTGATCGCCCTGACCGCCAATGCGCTCGACGTTCACCGCGCCGCCTGGGACGCGGCGGGCGTCCACGCCTTCCTGACCAAGCCGATCGATCCGGTCATGCTGGCCGGAACCCTGGCCGAGGCCTGCGCCGCGGAACGCCGGCAGGCCGTCGACTCCGCCGCCGCCGTGGCCTGAGGCGCCGTCAGCGCCAGCGGGCGAGCGCCTCGTCCAGCGACAGGGGCGCCGGCTGCGGCGTGACCGCCGGGGGTTCGTCGTCGAAGCGCGGCGCCGGCGCCGGCTGAACCACGCCCTGGTCCACGAAGGTCGCGCGCGCGGCGTTGTGGGGATGTCCGGGCGCCTCGGCCATGGTCAGAACGGGTGTGACGCAGGCGTCGGTCCCGGCGAAACGGGCGGCCCAGTCGTCACGGTCCCTGGCGGCGAAGGCGGCGGCGAAGCGCGCGTGCAGCACCGGCCAGGACCCCATGTCGAACTGCGGGGCCTCGGCCGGCGGTATGCCCAGCCCCTCCAGCAGGGCGGCGTAGAACTGCGGCTCCAGCGCCCCCACCGCGACGAATCGCCCGTCGCGGCAGGCGTAGCAACGGTAGAAGGGCGCGCCCCCGTCCAGCAGGTTTGAGCCCCGCGTCTCGTTCCACAGCCCGCGCGCGCCCAGCGCGTGGAACAGGCTTGTCAGCAGGGCCGAGCCGTCGGTCATGGCGGCGTCCACGACGCGACCCCGGCCGGTCGTCCTCGCCTCCAGAAGGGCGGCGAGGACGCCTGTGACCAGCAGCATGGCTCCGCCGCCGTAGTCGCCGACCACATTGAGCGGCGGCCGCGGCGGCCGGTCCGGTTCCCCCATCATGGACAGGGCTCCTGACAGGGCGATGTAGTTCAGGTCGTGGCCGACCTGCCGCGCCATCGGCCCGCTCTGGCCCCAGCCGGTGATCCGTCCGAAGACCAGGCGGGGATTGAGTTCGGCGCAGACCTCCGGCCCCAGACCGAGCCGCTCCATCACGCCGGGGCGGAACCCTTCGATGAGGGCGTCGGAAGAAGCGATCAGCGCCTGGACCCGGGCCAGGTCCGCCGGATTCTTCAGATCGACGTCCACGGCGGGGCGGGCGCGGTGCAGCACCTCGCCGCCGACGTCGGTGAACACCGGGGTCCCGGCGATGGGCGCGCGGGTCAGGCGCAGTATCTCTGCCCCGAGGTCGGCCAGCATCATGCCTGCGAACGTCACCGGCCCCAGACCGTCGAATTCGAGGATGCGCAGGCCGGACAGAGGTTTCATGCCCTTTTGCGTAGCCGTTAGCGCCGCGACCGTCGAGGCGACGCTTGACCCCGGCCCCGCTTTGCAACAGAAGGCGCGTCGCGGTGCGCATGCGCGGGCCGCGTCGGTGTGCGTCCTTAGCTCAGTTGGTTAGAGCATCTGACTTTTAATCAGAGGGTCCTCGGTTCGAGCCCGAGAGGACGTACCACCTCCCTTTCCGGAACAAGCCCCGGCGCGCCTCGTTGTCGAAAGACAGCGAAGGAGGCCGCCCATGCCGCATCAGAACGTCCACTCCTCGAAGGCCACGGCCCAGAACGCCGCCACCGATCCGGTCGGCCCCGGCGACCAGACCCGGGCCGGGGGCGAAACCCCGAGGCCCGAGCCGCGCAGCTACGCCGCCCCTGACGTGGCCGATTCGTCGCTGGCGCCCCCCGCCGCCGGCGAGGTCGCCGACTACATGGACGAGGGCGATCCGCTCGCCGCCGACGACGTCCAGCTGGGCGGCACCAACCGCAACCGGCCCGAGCGCACCGAGAAGATGGACCAGCAGGGACCCAAGACCCGCGCCGGCAACCGGAACAAGGTCAGGACCGGCTCGGCAGGGTAGCGTCCGGCGTCGGGCCCCGCCGCGGCGCCGGCGGCGTTTGGCGTGCAGACCGGCGTGCCAATGGATGGTCCCGCGTGACCGTCCGGCAAGCTCTTTCGGTCGGGCTCGCCCTGTGGTTCAAGACGGCCATGCGCCCGTTCGTCCTGCTCACCACTGTATCACTGCTGCTCTCCGGCTGCGCCGGCATGGGCGGTTTCGGCTCCGGAGTCGGCGCGGCCGCGACGGCCCCCCTCGACGACCTGAACCTGCGCCGCCAGCATATCCCGACCGTGCTGCTGCAGGCCGAGGCCAATCCCTACGACCTGCGCAACCTGAGCCAGTGCTCCACCATCGGGGCCGAGATCCGTCGGCTGGACGAGGCGCTGGGCCCCGACACGGACGAGCCCCCGGCCCAGGACGGCTCGACGATGAGCGAGCGCGCCGGCGACGCCGCCTCCGACGCCGCGCTCGACGCCATACGCGACGCCTCGACCGACTTCATCCCCGGCCGCAGCTGGATACGCAGGCTATCGGGGGCCGAGCAGCACAGCCGCCACGTGCAGTCCGCCATCCAGGCGGGACGCATGCGGCGGGCCTTCCTCAAGGGCGTCGGCATGAATCGCAACTGCGCCCCGCCGGCGGCGCCGGCCTGGTTCCGGCCGGAGGGCGGCAGCCAGCGCTAGCTCGCGCCGAGGGCCTGACGGGCGTGGAAGTCCCGCCGGAAGGCCTCGAACCGTCCTTCGGCGATGGCGGCCCGCATGGCCGCCGTCAGGGCCTGGAAGAAGGCGATGTTGTGCCAGCTCAGCAGCACCTTGCCGAGAATCTCGTCGGCGCGGATCAGGTGGTGCAGGTAAGCCTTTGAATAGTCGGTGGAGGCCGGGCAGGGGACCTCAAGGTCCAGAGGGTCCTGGTCCTCAGCGAAGCGGGCGTTCTTCAGATTGATCGGCCCGTTCCAGGTCCAGGCCTGACCGTGCCGGCCGGCCCGGGTGGGCAGGACACAGTCGAACATGTCGACGCCGCGCCACACCGCCTCGACCAGATCGACCGGCTTGCCCACCCCCATCAGGTAGCGCGGCCGGTCCGCCGGCAGCATCTCCGGGGCGTAGTCCAGCACCTCGCACATGGCCTGGTGGCCCTCGCCGACCGCCAGTCCGCCGATGGCGTAGCCGTCGAAGCCGATCTCCTGCAGCCGCTCCGACGACTCCCGGCGCAGGTTTTCGAAGGTCGACCCCTGCTGGATGCCGAACAGGGCCTGGGCGTCCCGCGTGCCGAAGGCGTCTTTCGATCGTTTCGCCCAGCGCGCCGACAGCTCCATGCCCGAGCGGGCGCGCGGCTCCTCGGCGGGCCAGGCGACGCATTCGTCCAGCTGCATGACGATGTCCGAGCCCAGCCGGTCGGCCTGGATTTCGATCGACCGCTCGGGCGTCAGCACGTGCTTCGAGCCGTCGATGTGGCTGGAGAAGGTCACCGCCTCCTCGGTCAGCTTCGAAATGCCCGACAGGGACATGACCTGGAAGCCGCCGGAGTCGGTCAGGATGGGCTTGTTCCACCGCATGAACCGGTGAAGCCCGCCCAGCCGCTCCATCCGCTCCGGCCCGGGCCGCAGCATCAGGTGATAGGTGTTGCCCAGCAGGATGTCCGCGCCCGTCTGCGCCACCTGATCCACCGTCAGCGCCTTGACCGTCGCGGCGGTGCCGACCGGCATGAAGGCGGGCGTGCGGATGTCCCCGCGCGGGGTCTTCAGCACGCCGGTGCGGGCGCGGCCGTCGGTGGCGGAGATGTCGAAGGGAAAGGTCATGGGGCCGCGCGGAATAGCAGGCTGCCATCCCCGTAGGAATAGAACCGGTATCCCGTGGCCACGGCATGCGCATAGGCCGCCTTCATCGTCTCCAGCCCGGCGAAGGCGCTGACCAGCATGAACAGCGTCGACTTCGGCAGGTGGAAATTGGTCATCAGCACGTCGGCGGCGCGGAAGCGGTAGCCGGGCGTGATGAAGATGGCCGTATCGCCGTGGAAGGGCTGGACCACGCCCTCGTCGGTCGTGGCGCTCTCCAGCAGGCGCAGCGAGGTGGTTCCGACGCAGACGATCCGCCCCCCGGCGGCCCGGACGGCGTTGAGGGCGGCGGCGCTCTCGGCGGAGACCTCGCCCCATTCGCTGTGCATCCTGTGGTCGGCCGTGTCCTCGGCCTTGACCGGCAGGAAGGTGCCGGCCCCGACATGCAGGGTCACGGCGTGGGTCGAGACGCCCTTCGCCTCGATCGCCGCCATCAGGCCCGGCGTGAAATGCAGCCCCGCCGTCGGCGCGGCGACCGAGCCGTCCCATTTCGCGAACAGGGTCTGGTAGTCCGACCGGTCGCGGTCGTCCTCGGCCCGCTTCGCCGCGATGTAAGGGGGCAGGGGCATGACCCCGACGTCGCGGATCGCCTCGTCGAGGAACGGTCCGGACAGGTCGAAGCGCAGCGTCACCAGCCCGTCCTCGCCCTTGTCGGCCACGGTGGCGTCGAGCCGGCCCAGCAGGCAGGCGGAGTCGGCCGCTCTGAAGCCCTCCCCTCGAGGGGGAGGGTTGGGAGGGGTGGAGGCGGGCTCTCGGGAGGCGGGCGCGGATGGGCTCAGACCGTCATCCGGCGCCTCATGCGCCATATCCTGACCCTCACTGCCACCACCCCATCCCCCGACCCCTTCCCCCTCGAGGGGAAGGGGAGAAGAAAATCGAACCCGGTCCCCGATCTTGATCCGCTTGCCCGGCTTCATGAAGGCCGACCACACATCCGGCGCGTCGCGGTGGTGCAGGGTCGCCTCGACCTCGACGGTCAGGGTCTCGCCGTCCGGCCCCACCCGCTCGCGCACCCCCGACAGGCGCGCGGGGATCACCCGCGTGTCGTTGAACACCAGGGCGTCGCCCGGCCGCAGGAAGCCCGGCAGGTCGCGGATGATCCGGTCCTCCAGCCCGCCGTCCCGCACCACCAGCAGGCGCGCGGAATCCCTCGGGTCCGCCGGGCGCAGCGCGATCCGGTCTTCCGGCAGATCGAAATCGAAATCGGCGGTCTTCATGGAGCGGCGCAAAGGCCACGGAGGACGGGTGGGGTCAAGACGCGAACGGGTCGATCCTGTCAGGCCCCGAAACGGCGTCGACAGGCGGCGGAGGGCCCGTGCGCCGCCAGCGGTAGTTTTCGTCCCTGGCAGAGTGGATCGAGAAGGGGGCGTCGAGACGGTGGAATGCGCGGACCTCAATGACCGCCGGAACGATCAGCTGGACCGCGGAAAACACCACGCACAACATATTTCGCCGAACCGCGAAGAGTGCACTCGCTATCAGGGCCACAGAGCCGACGACGAACTCCGCCGCCAGGGCAGGAGCCGCCCATCCATAGCCCACCCTGATGAGGCTCGGGATTAGCACCGGCAACTCCCAGAGCCGGCAGATGGAAAAGACCCCGACTGCGCTCACGACGAGCAGGACGCACGTGGTGAGCAAGGGACCCGGTCTGGCTGGCGTTCGTCGGCCCCTGACGGCGAGCGTGATCAACAGCAGAAGGGTGGACGGTAAAAGGATGAGAATCAGGAGCGGCCACGGCAGTTCTCCGTAGACCGGTATCATCGTTGCGCGAATTTGGTCCCGGCTCAGCAGGACACGAATTTCGGATGCGGCAAGACCGCCCGCGAACATGCCAAAGTGCCCGTGCATGTCTGCATTGAACCGCCCCGTCAGGGCGACGTAGCGACCGCTCAGAATGCGGCGGGCGCGAGGTTCTTCGAACTTGGGACCGTCGACCCAGACCGCGTTGCGGAAGAGCATGGCGTCGAAATCCGACTGGCTCAGATAGATAGCGTCTCCCTCATACTCGAGGTTCAGAAAGCCTTCGACCGTGACCAACTGGCCATCGAAACGATCAGGATTTGCGAGCAGGGCTACCAGAGGGACGGCGGCTGGTTGTTCACGAGGCGCGACGACCGGCGCCGGCGCAGCGCCGATCTGCGTGATCGCAAGCAGCAGAACCAGGAGAATGCGGCGCATGGCCCCAGCCGATCACGCCGTACAGCTTGTGGCAAGCAAATGCCCCGGGCCGTTGACCGATGACACACGACGCGTCAAAGCCCACCCATGCTGCAGAACCTCGAAACCCTCGCGCGGGACGCAAAGTCCTGGCCGTTCGAACAGGCCCGCAACCTTCTGAACCACGTTCTGAAGAAGCGGCTGTCCGACGCCGAGCGCGACGCGGCGAAGCTGCTGATCGACGCCGGCAAGGCGGACGAGGCGCTGGCTGCCTTCGAGGCCCTGCAAAGGCCTGTGGTGCTCGAGACCGGCTACGGTCCGTCCGGCCTGCCCCACATGGGCACCTTCGGCGAGGTGGCGCGCACCACCATGGTGCGCAACGCCTTTCGGGCCCTGACCGGCGACCACTGGCCGACGCGGCTGGTGGCCTTCAGCGACGACATGGACGGACTGCGCAAGGTCCCGGAGGGCATTCCCAACCCGGAGATGCTGCTCGAGGACCTGCACAAGCCGCTGACCGTGGTCCGCGACCCGTTCGGCACGCACGACAGCTTCGGCGCGCACAACAACGCCCGCCTGCGCGCCTTCCTGGACGGCTTCGGCTTCGACTACGAATTCCTGTCCTCGACGGAGCAGTACCGGTCCGGCCGGTTCGACGAGGTGCTGCTGCGCCTGCTGGAGCGGTTCGACGCGGTGCAGGCGATCATGCTGCCGACGCTGGGCGAGGAGCGGCGCGCCACCTATTCGCCCTTCCTGCCGATCAGCCCCGTCACCGGTCACGTGCTGCAGGTGCCGACCCTGGAGCGGAACGTCGGCAAGGGCACGATCGTGTTCGACGACCCGGCCGGCGGGCGCACGGAGGTCCCCGTCACCGGCGGTCATGTGAAGCTGCAGTGGAAGCCCGACTGGGCCATGCGCTGGACGGCGCTGGACGTCGACTACGAGATGTCGGGCAAGGACCTGATCGAGAGCGTACGGGAATCGTCCAAGGTCTGTCGTGCGTTGGGCGGCGTCCCGCCCGAAGGCTTCAACTACGAGCTCTTCCTCGACGTCGAGGGCAAGAAGATCTCCAAGTCCAAGGGCAACGGCCTGACCATGGAGGAGTGGCTGCGCTACGGTACGCCGGAGTCGCTGAGCTGGTACATGTTCCAGTCGCCGAAGTCGGCCAAGTCGCTGCACTTCAACGTCATTCCACGCGCCATCGACGACTATCTGGCCTTCATCGAGGCCTATAAGACGCAGGAGCCGGCGAAGCGGATCGACAATGCCGTCTGGTCGATCCACGCAGGATCGCCGCCGGATCACACCTCGCCGGTGTCGTTCGCCCTGCTGCTCAACCTGGTCGGGGTCGCCAATGCCTCTTCGAAGGCGCAGCTGTGGGCCTATTTCGCCAAATACCTGCCCGAGGCGACGCCGGAGAACGAGCCGCTGCTGGACCAGCTGATGGACCGGGCGCTGAACTACTACGAGGACTTCGTCAAACCGACCAAGGCCTACCGCCTGCCGGACGAGAAGGAAAAGGCGGCGCTGCTCGATCTCGCCGGGCGTCTGAAGGCCCTGCCGGCCGACACCACCGACGGCGAGCTGATCCAGGCCGAGGTCTATGCCGTGGGCAAGGAGCATGCGTTCGAGCCGCTGCGCGCCTGGTTCGCGGCCCTGTACGAGGTGCTGCTCGGGGCGTCGCAGGGGCCGCGCTTCGGCTCTTTCGCGGCGATCTACGGCCTGCCGCAGACGATCCAGCTGATCGAGGACGGCGCCAACGGCGCGCTGGCGTCCTGAGCCGCCGACCGACGTTCGTGCGGTAACGTACATGAACCGAACATAACGGGGCGCCTCCGGGAGCCTTCATGTCCGGCCGCGCATTGTGCCTGCCATCGACCAACTCGATGACAGGAGATGAGCCATGTCGACCAACAAGAACAAGATCACCGTCGCTATCGCCGCCGCCGCCCTGCTGGGCACGCTGGCTCCCGCCGCCCTGCCGACAGCCGCCATGGCGCAGTCGCGCGCCAACGGCGTCACCAACTGCGACGCCCCGGGCGGCCGTCAGCGCGCCGGCGCCCTGATCGGCGCCGTCATCGGCGGCCTCGCCGGCAGCCAGATCTCCGACAATGAGCGGACCCTCGGCGCCGTGGTCGGCGCGGGCGCCGGCGCCGCCGCCGGCTCGTACATCGGCTGCAACCAGCAGCGCGCCCGGTCGTACAACTCCAACTACAGCTACGGCGACGGCGACACCTACCGCGCCACGTCGAACCTGCGCATCCGCTCGGGTCCGGGCACCGGCTACCGCCAGGTCGGCAGCCTGTCGGCCGGCCAGCCGTTCACCGCGGTGAGCTCGCAGGGCGAGTGGGTCCAGATCGCCGGCGGCGGCTGGGTCAACGCCCACTACGTCAGCCGCTGATACGGCCCACGGCATGGAAAGGCCGCCCTCCGGGGCGGCCTTTTTCGTGGGCGTCGCCGCTCGTTCCCTGGCGCGGCGCTACTGGCTGACCCAGAGGATGCGGCCCATCCAGACGATGTCCTTGCGCGGGACCACGCGCGTTTCGTAGGCCGGATTGATCGAGGCCAGGGTCACGGCGCGGGCCGTCAGCCCGGCCACCTCCTTGGCCAGGGTCTCGCCGCCGGTGGTGCGCACCACCACCCGGTCGCCCTTGCGCACGTCCGAGGCCTCGCGGTCGACGATGATGCGGTCGCCCTCGCGGTACAGGGGAGCCATGGAATCGCCGGTGACTCGCAGGCTCAGCAGCGTCTCCTTCGGGCGCGGCAGTTCGGTCTGCTCCCAGCCGTCGCCCACCGGCAGGCCGGCGTCGTCGAAGAAGCCGTCCTGTCCGGCCTGGGCCATGCCCAGCATCGGCACCGTCGCCGCGCGCTCCGGCGCGTCCTGCGCCAGGGCCGCGAAGTCGCCGAGCGACAGGCCTGTGGCGCGCAGCACCTGGGTCAGGCTCTCGGTCGAGGGCCACCGCGGCCGCGGCGGATCGCCCGGGCCGAACCGCTTGGAGGGATTGAAGCTGGTGGCGTCCAGGCCGGCCCGCCGGGCCAGGGCCGAGACGCTGATCCCCTCGCGCCGGGCCAGCCCGTCGATCGCCTTCCAGATCTGGCCGTGGGAGAGGGGCATGGGAGCTCGGCGTCCGCAGCGGCCCGGGGGCCGATTCGACCGCAGGCTACCACAGGCGGATAGGAATATCGACCTAGGATCGGGGCCGGCTATTCCAGGCCGAGGACGCGCCGGTCCCGCCAGGCCTGGAACACGCCGATCGCGAGGGCCAGCAACACGCCGTAGCTGGCTCCGTTGATGACGGCGTAGAAGGCCACCATCGGCGGCCGGACATCCACCAGCGTGAGCACATGGGTCATGACGATCAGCGACTGGAGCGCGCTGGCCCAGACCGGCCATGACCGGCGGCTCTTCCAGGCCACGGCCGCATAGGCGGCGAGGGTGACGGCGTCGACCATCATCAGCCCCCACTGGGGGCCGTGCAGCCGGGTTTCCTCCTGCACCAACAGGGACGCGAGGGCGCTGATCGCATAGATGCCGCCGCCGACCCGCTCGGGCTCGTCTCCCTTCAGGAAGGCGAAGGCCACGACGATCGCACCGATGGCCGCGGCGACCTGGGCGTAGATGGTGTCGAACACTGGATGGCCTCCCCCGCCGGACGCTCATACCCGAGCGTGCGGCCTCTAGATCTCTCCGGACCCCAGGGCCGCCGCGCGCCGCTCCTGCCAGGCCCAGAAGGTCCCGACGGCCATGGCGATCAGCAGCCCGTAGTTGGACATGTTGATGACCGTCGCGAAGGCGTCGGCGGGCGGGCGGAGGTTAGCAGCGACGAGCACGTGGCCGGTCACGATGAGGGCCTGAAAGGCAGACGCCCAGACCAGCCAACTCCGGCGGCTGTGCAAGGCAAGGCCGAGAAAGACCACGAGCAGGACAATGTCCATCGCCATCAGGCTCCACTGTGGAATGCTCAGGTTCCCTCTGTTGGGGGTCACCAGCGTCCCGAGGAAGACCATCGCGTAGGCCGCGGCCCCAAGGCGCTCCGGTTCGTCGCCCTTCCAGAAGGCAAAGCTGACGACCAGCACGGCGGCGGCCAGCACAAGCTGGGAGTAGATGGTCGCAAACACAGAATCGCCCCCACGCTCTCGAGCATGGGGGCGATACTGCCTGAAGTCAGCGCCAGCGGGAATGACCGCTATCGGACATTACCTCGAATTAAACTGCGCGCAGACGGTGCTCGCCGGTGGTCGGCGCTGTGCCGGTCCCGACGCCCTTGTCCTCGCCTTTTCCAGCGTAGACGCCGTAACCCATGCGGCGGTGATCCTTGGCCAGTTCTTCGTGGCAAGAGACGATGGCCTGCCGCGCGGCGCCAAGGGCGGCGATCGCCTCAAGCGCTTTCGCCTGGGATTCCGCACCGACGACGGGCGAAATGCTCAGGGCCGTCCGGGCGCCGATCATCGACTGCACCAAGGTCGTGGCACGAGCGATGGCTGCGTCGACCGATTGCTCCGTCGCACTCAGATCACCGGCGACGCTGGCGATCACTTGAGCCTTATCCATGGAAGCCTCCAAACTGAACAGTAAACGAGGTCTTAACACATGACTCATGATGTCGGTAGGGATTTGTTCACCACGACTTGATCTGTGTCGCCATCCGGACACACCCCGCCGATGGGCGGCGTGTCCCCGGGCTTGTCGACGGGTCCGAGGGCGAGCGCCTCAAGCCCCAGTTTGCGGGCCAGGGCGGCGAGGGTGTTGTGCGTCTGCACCAGATGGCCGCGGGCCTCGGTCAGGGCGCCGATCGCGGCGGCCGCGCCGCTGAAGGCCCGCTGGCCGGTGACCGCGGACAGCCAGGCGTCGGCCCGGGCGGCGGGCAGGGCGGCGGTCAGGGCCGCCGTCTCCGCCATAGCCCGGTCGATGGCCGCTTCGGCCGAGTACAGGCGGGCCGCGAGGGCCTCGCCGATTCCTTGTCTCGTCATGTCTTCCTCCCGTGATTAACCATCACCCTGGAGGAAGCAATCGGACGTTACAATGAGCTACAACTAGAGATCGTAAGTGGAGACGAGGAAGTGGGCGGTGAGAGAGGCGATCGGTTGGGCCTCGTCCTCCTGCCAGGCCTCGGCCAGCACATGCGCCACCCGGCGGCCTGCCTTGCTGATGCGGGCCCGGGCATGGACGTCCGCCGGCCGTCCGGTGCGCAGATAGGCCACGGTGACATTGATCGGCCGGGGCAGGCGCAGGCGGGGCCAGGCCAGCGCCACCTGGGCCACGGCGGTCAGCTCCAGCAGGGCCGCGGTGGCCCCGCCATGCAGCGCCGGCAGCATGGGGTTGCCGATCAGCCGGTCCGCGAACGGCATGGTCACGGTCAGGGCCTCGCCATCCTGATCCGAGGTCAGGCCGAGGAAGCGGGCGTAGGGCAGACGGTCCAGCAGGGCGCTCATTTCGCCGGCTCCCGGCCGTCGCGGGCGCTGAGCACATAGGTCGCCTGCGCCGCCGCCACCGGATCGTCGGGTCCGTCCTCGAACGCCCAGGCCCGGACGAAGGCGATGGAATGGGTCAGCCGATAGCAGCGCGCCTCGGCGATCAGGGCCCGGCCGGGCTCGGCCGCCCGCATGTAGTCGACGCGCAGATCGAGCGTGGCGATCGGCTCGAACCGGTCCAGCGCGAGCCACACCGCCAGCCCGCCGACATGGTCCAGCAGGGCGGTGACGAGGCCCCCCGCCAGCACGCCCGTATCCGGATCGCCGACCAGATCCTCTCGCCACGGCACGCGGATGCGCACCCGATCACCCTCGAGTCCCTCGTAGGCGAAGCCCAGGGCATGGGTGTGGGCCGCGCCGGAGGCGAGCTGGGGCAGCAGGGAGACGAGGGTCGGGGACGCCATGTCCTGCTATCGCCCCGGGGCGGGCGTGGACGCAAGCGCGGCTCGCGCGTTACCTGTCGGCTGAGGGCCCATATCCGACCCATGATCCGTTTCGAGGACCTGCTCAGGCCGACCCCGGCCGGCCTGTACTGCCCGCCCGGCGACTTCTACGTCGACCCGGTGAGGCCGGTCGACCGGGCGGTGATCACCCATGGCCATTCCGACCACGCGCGGGCCGGGCACGGGGCTGTGCTGGCCACGCCGCAAACCCTGGCGATCATGGCGGAACGCTACGGGGCGGGGTTCGCGGGGCGGGAACAAGCCGTCGGCTACGGAGAGGCCGCCTCCCACGACGGCGTCGAGGTGGCGCTGGTCCCCGCCGGCCATGTGCTGGGGTCGGCCCAGGCGGTGATCCGCTGGAAGGGCCTGACCATGGTCGTCTCCGGCGACTACAAGCGTCGCCGCGACCCCACCTGCGCCGCGTTCGAGCCCGTGCCGTGCCACGTGTTCATCTCCGAAGCGACCTTCGGCCTGCCGGTCTTCGTCCATCCGCCGGACGGGGAGGAGATCGGTCGGCTGGTCCATTCCCTGCGGCAGTTTCCCGAGCGCGCCCACCTGGTCGGCGCCTATGCGCTGGGCAAGGCGCAGCGGGTCATCCGCCTGCTGCGCGAGGCAGGCTGGGAGCGGCCGATCTACGTCCACGGGGCGCTCGAACGGCTGAACCGGCTCTATGGGCGCGAGGGCGTGGACCTGGGGCCGCTGTCGCCGGCGACGGGGCTGAAGCCGAACGCGCTGGGCGGGGAGGTGGTCATCGCTCCCCCGTCAGCGACCCAGGACCGTTGGGCCCGCCGTTTCGCCGATCCGGTCCTCGCCTTCGCCTCGGGCTGGATGGGGGTCCGGGCCCGGGCGCGCCAGAGGGGCGTGGAACTGCCGCTGGTGCTGTCGGATCACGCCGACTGGCCCGAACTCACCGCCACCTTCGAGGAACTCCGGCCCGAGGAGGTGTGGATCACCCACGGCCGCGAAGAGGGGTTGTTGCGCTGGTGCGAACTGAAGGGCCAGGCGGCCCGCGCCCTGCGGCTGGTCGGTTATGACGACGAAGACGAGGAAGCGGCCGTGGTCGAGGTCGGCTAGGCCGCCGAGCGCGAGGCCCTCGCCCGCGGCGGCGCCTTTGTGGCGCCGGCGTCGGCGACCTGCTCCAGCGCCGCGTTCATGGCCATGCGCAGCCGCTCCGGCTTGATCGGCTTCTCCACCACGGCGGCCATTCCGCAGGCGAGGTATTTCTTCGCGTCGTCCGGATCGGCGTTGGCGGTCAGGGCCACCACCGGGATGGTGCTCACCGGCCCGTCGAGGGCCCGGATCGCCTGCGTCGCCTGAACCCCGTCCATGCGCGGCATCTTGATGTCCATCAGGACGAGGTCGAACTTCCGCTCCTGCACCGCCTCCAGCGCCTCGACGCCGTCTTCGGCGGTCTCGGAGGTGCAGCCGAACATTTCGCACAGCGCCTGGGCGACCACGCGGTTGGTGGCGTTGTCGTCGACGATCAGGACGTGCGGCGTGCTCGTCATCTCATGGTCGGACAGGGACTGGATGTTCGAGGCCCGCGCCGCCTCCACCTGGGTGCGGTCGACCTCCAGGTCGAAGGCGAAGGTCGCGCCGCGGCCAGGATTGTTCTCGGCCCAGATGCGGCCGCCCATGCGGTCGATGATCTGCCGGCAGATCGACAGGCCGAGGCCGGCGCCGTCCTGCCCGGAGCCGTGCACGAAGGGTTCGAAGATCTGGTCCACGCGGTCGGCGTCGACGCCCGGGCCGTCGTCGCGGATGCGGGCTTCCAGCGCGATGCGGTCGCCGACCGCCACGGCCTTGAGGCTGGCCTCGACCACGCCGTTGCGCGCGAATTTGAGGGCGTTGCCGATAAGATTGTTGAACACCTGCTTCAGGCGCACGCCATCGACCACGGCGGCGAGTTCGGTGTCGCCTTCGTAGCCGATCATCAGGGTGACGTTGTCCTGCGAGGCGCGCGGGGCCCACATGGCCTGGATGTCGTCCATCAGGCCGCGCAGCGGGGTCGCCTCGGCGTGAAGCTCCAGTTCCCCCGCCTCGGCGCGCGACAGGTCGAGCGCGTCCTGCAGGATGCGCAGCAGGGTTTCGGAGGATTCCACGATCGTGGTCACATGGGCGTGGGCCTGGGCGTTCAGCGGCTGGCGGCGCAGCAGCTCGGCCACGGCCAGGACGCCGTTCATGGGAGTGCGCAGCTCGTGGCTCATGATGGCCAGGAACTGGCTCTTCGCGCGGGCCGACGCCAAGGCCTGGGTGCGGGTGTCGCTGAGCTCCCGGGCCTGGTCGGCCAGTTCGGTGTTCTGGCGGCGCTGACTGTCGTTGACGGCCTGCAGCAGGGACACGGCCGTGCCCACGCCGTGGTAGCGGCCGTTACGGGTGACGATGAAGCCGCGCATCAGGGCGCCGGGCCCGCTCTTCAGCAGGGCGTCGCAGAAGGTGTCGATGGCCACCCCGGCCTCGACGATCGCGGGCTCGGGATCCATCACATGGGTCACCGGCCGCTGGGCGTAGAGGGCGTGGCCGAACGCGCCGGCGATCTTCAGCAGGAAGACGTTGCGCTCGATCAGGCCCACCGGGCGCTGACCGTCAACGACGGGGATGACGAGCGTGTCGGGTTCGCTCTCGAAGCGGGCAAAGACCTCGCTTCCCGGCGTCTGGGGCGACACCGCCTCGGCGCGCTCGGTGAGAACTTCGATTGTCGGCATACTCACCGGCACTCCACTGCGACCGGTGGACATTTGCAGGGAACCGTTTGCGGAACCGTTAAGGCCCGCCGCCGCCGCTTTCGCGCCGCTTTTGCGCGGCCCGGCGCGCTGGTGTAGAAGGCCGGCCCCGTCCCGGCCAGTCCTGAACGGGCCTATCACCCCTGTCCATGCGCGCGGCCGACCGGCCGACCGCAGGTTTGTCATGAGCGCTGCCCTGCAAAATCCTGCAAAATCCGCCCTCGTGCTGTTCTCCGGCGGGCAGGACAGCGCCACCTGCCTGGCCTGGGCGCTGGCGCGTCACGAACGGGTGGAGACCGTCGGCTTCGACTACGGCCAGCGCCACGCGGTCGAGATGCAGGCCCGTCTGGCGGTGCGCGACGGCATGGCCCGGGTGCTGCCGCGACTGGCGCACCGTCTCGGGCCGGATCACGTCGTTGACCTCACCGGCTACGGCAGGATCGCGGAAAGCGCCCTGACGGCCGATCGCGCCATAGAGATGGACGCCCGGGGCCTGCCGACCACCTTCGTGCCGGGACGAAACCTCGTATTCCTCACGGTCGCGGCCGCCCTCGCCGACCGGCGGGGGCTGGAGGTGCTGGTCGGGGGCATGTGCGAGACCGACTTCTCGGGCTATCCCGACTGCCGCCGCGCCACCATCGACGCCATGGCCCAGGCGCTGAGCCTCGGCCTCGACAAGCCGGTGGTCATCGAGACGCCGCTGATGGCCCTGACCAAGGCCGACACCTGGGCGCTGGCCCACGATCTGGGCGGGCAGGCGCTGGTCGAGCTGATCGTCGAGGCGTCGCACACCTGCTACCGCGGCGACCGCGGCCAGCGGCAGACGTGGGGCTACGGCTGCGGCGACTGCCCCGCCTGCGAGCTGCGCGCGGCCGGTCATGCCGAATGGGTGGCGCGGACATGACCTGGTCCGCGAAAGAGATCTTCCTGACCGTACAGGGGGAGGGCGGGCAGGCCGGGCGGCCGGCCGTCTTCCTGCGCTTCGCCGGCTGCAATCTGTGGAACGGTCTGGAGCGTGACCGCGCCACGGCGGTCTGCACCTTCTGCGACACCGATTTCGTCGGGACCGACGGCGACGGCGGCGGCAAGTTCGCGAGCGCCGACGCCCTGGCCGACCACGTCGCGGGGATGTGGCGGGGCCGGGCAGGGGACCCGAAGCTGGTCGTCTGCACCGGCGGCGAACCCCTGCTGCAGCTGGACCCGCCGCTGATCGAGGCGCTGCACGCGCGCGGCTTCGAGATCGCCATCGAAACCAACGGCACGCTCGCCGCGCCGGAGGGGATCGACTGGATCTGCGTCAGCCCCAAGGCCGCCGCGCCGGTCGTCCAGACCTCGGGTCAGGAGCTGAAACTGGTCTTCCCGCAACCCGCCGCCATGCCCGACCGCTTCGAACACCTCGCCTTCGAGCGGTTCTGGCTCCAGCCAATGGATGGCCCCGACCGCGAGGCCAATACCGCGGCGGCCATCGACTATTGCCTGCGCCACCCGAAATGGCGGCTCAGCGTCCAGACCCACAAATACATCGGCGTCAGATGAGCGTTTTCGAGATCACCAAGGCGGCCACCTTCGACGCCGCCCACCACTTCCCGTCCGAGCCGGAGGGCAGCATCTATCGCCGCCTGCACGGCCATTCCTTCCAAGTGGAGGCGACCGTGCGCTCCGAGGTGCTGGACGCCGCGCACGGCTGGGTCGCCGACCTCGGCGCGCTCGATCGGGCCCTGCGCGCCGCCGCGGAGGAACTGGACCACGGGCTGCTGAACGAGAAACCGGGCCTTGAACTGCCGTCGCTGGAGAACCTGTGCCTGTGGTTCGCCAACCGCCTGAAGCCGGAATGGCCCGGTCTTTGCCGGATCACCGTGTCGCGCCCGACCATCCACGAGCGCTGCGTCCTCAGCCTGTGACCGGCGACCTGTCGATCCGTCCGTACCAGCCGTCGGACGCGGCGGACCTGTCGGCCCTCTACGAAGCGTCCGTGCGGGCGCTGGGCGCGCGCGACTATTCGGCGAACCAGATCGACGCCTGGGCCTCCCTGACCCCGTCTTCGGAATCGCTCGAGGCCCGGATGAACGACGGACGCATGAGGCTGGTCGCCGTCATGGACGAGGTCGCCGGCTTCGTCGACATCGAGGCCGACGGCCATATCGACCTGCTCTATGTGGCCCCCGCCAAGGCGGGACAGGGGGTCTCGCGCCTTCTCCTTGAGACGGCCGAGGCCCTCGCTCCGCTATTGGGCGCCGGCCGTCTGTACGCCGAAGCGAGCGAGACGGCGCGGCCGGTATTCGAGCGGCTCGGCTATTCAGTTGTCGGGCGCCGCGACTTCGACATCGCCGGGACGTCGATCCACAACTGGGCGGTCGAAAAGACCCTCTAGCAGTCCCGGCCCTGGCGCCGGCGCTGTTCGCAGCGGCGCTGTTCGCGTTCCCAGTCGCGCTGCTCGCGCTCGCGCTTCGCCCGGGTCTCCTCGTCGGAGGTGGTGACGGCGTCGACGCCCGCGCCGACGACCGCGCCGGTGGCCTTGGCCGCCCCTCCGACCACGGCGGCGCCCGCGCCGACGGCGGCTCCGACCACACAACCCTGCAGCATCAGCGCTCCGCCGAGGACGGCGGCGAGGGCGGCGCTGCGTGTGAACATCGACTTCATTGGCGTTCTCCCGACGCCGCATCCTGACGCAGGAATGGTGAACGGCGCCTGACGACAGGCGGATGGTGGGCGGCGAGGGGTTCGAACCCCCGACCCCCTCGGTGTAAACGAGGTGCTCTGACCAGCTGAGCTAGCCGCCCATCCTTCTTGCCCTAACGCTCGCCGCGCGACGGCTCGCTGCTTGAGGACGACCGCATCCTAGAACCGGAAGCTGGCCCGCAGGAACAGCATGTACCGGACGTAGTCCTCGATCATCTCGGCGTCGGCGCTGATCGACAGCATGCCCAGCTCGTTGCCGACGTTGAGCCGGAAGCCGACGATGGGTCCGCCGCCCTCGATGCTGTCGGGGGTCAGGGTGAAGTCGCCGCCGCCCGAGCGGAAGCGGGCGATGGTTTCGCCCGGATCGACCGAGATGTTCTGGCGCCAGCCGACCCGCAGTTCCGGACGCAGCCAGTCGTTCTGGCCCATCTTCATGCCGAAATTGATCGCCGCCGTGGCCGAGAACATGTGGCCTTCGCGGTCATCGATCTCGAGATCGAAGCCGTCGCCGCCGCCCTCTTCGACGTGGCCGTCCTCGCTGAGCGAGAAGAATTCGGCGTAGGCTTCGGGCCGGATGGTGAAGCGGCCGAACTCGCGCTCGTACGACAGGCCGCCGGCGGCGGCGAGGGTGAAGCCGTTCCAGTCGGACTCATTGGACAGGTTCAGCCCGGCCCCGACGAAGCGGCGCTCCGACGTGAACGAGGCGTAGCCGGCCGCGGCGCGGGCCCAGGTGGTCCAGTACTGGCCCTGGGCGCGCCAGTAGAGGCCGAGCTCCAGCAGGCTGGCGGACAGGACTTCCTCGGCCTCGGCCTCGGGGTCCTCGAGATCCGAAGAGGTGAAGGCGAGGGACAGGCCGACCGCGCCAAGGCCGGTGCCGCGCTCGACGCCGCCGGCCACGCCGAAGCCTTCCGAGCGGAAGCCGTAGCTCTCGGTCTTGTCCTTGTCGGCGTAGAAATTGATCTCCTGCACCCAGGCGCTCGTCTCGCCGGGAGCCGCCGCGGCGTTGCGGCCGGTCAGGGCGCGGGTGACCGCGTCCACGCCCGAGGCCAGCGACAGCAGCGGACCGCCCGAGTGGTCGGGCAGCAGCTGCTCGTACAGGTTCACGAAGTCGTCGCGGCCGCTCTGCGCCAGGAAGGCGTTGCGGATGTCCTCGGCGTCGGCCGTGCCGATGGCGCCGTAGAAGGCGTCGAACATCTGGGCTTCGACGGTGATCAGCTCGGCCTCCGCGGCCGTGCGGCGGCGCACGTCGGCGAACACCTGGCCGGCAGGTACGTCGGCCCCGGCCTCGACCACATACAGGAAGGTCGAGTTTTCCTGGATCGCATCCAGATCGAGGTCGCCGATATTCAGCGTCGCGGCGTCGATCAGGGTGAACCGCTCGGGCGCGGCCAGCAGCGAGGTGAACCGCACGCCGAGGCCGGCCCCGTCAGCCAGGGTGGCCGTGCCCGCGACGTTGTAATAGCCCGACTGGCTGTTGGCGGGGTCGAGCGTCACGATCAGATTGCCGTCGCCGCCGACGTTGAGGCTGGACACGTTCAGGCTCGTCGACTGGAGCGACTCCAGCGTGCCGTCGGAGACGTCGATGTCGAGGGCGCCGTCGGTGTCGGACAACTCGCCGCGGACGACGGCTCCGCCGGTGATCGCCAGCGAGTCGGCGCCGGCGCCGAAGGCGATATCGCCCAGGACCAGGCCGTTGCGGATGTCGAGGGTGTCGCCGCCGCTGCCCAGGTTGATCGCGCCGACGATGATCGGTTCGGAGCCGTCGGGCACGCCGTCGCCGTCGGTGTCCGGATTGGAGCTCGTCGCCGTGCCGGCGATCCCGTCCTGCACCAGGGTGACGCCGGTCGTATTGGCGGTGACGTCGATCGCCGTGCCGACGCCCGTGATCGGGTCGCCGTCCTCGTTGGCGTTGACCGTGGCCTGGATCGAACGGGTGTTGGTGATCGAGGTCAGCGTGCCGCTGAGATCCTGGATGGCGAAGGTGTTCGCCACGCCGCCGCCGGTGCTGGCCAGGATCGGGCCGTCGTTGACCAGGCTGGTGACGGTGGCGCCGGCGTCGATCCGGATGGCGGTGACCGTCGCGGCCTCGGTGCTGCTGGCGCCGGCGGTGATGGCGCCGCTGTTGACCAGGGTCGGGGCGATCGCGCCCTCCCCGAAGCGGATCGCCGTGGCGTCGGCGTCGAACGCCAGGGCCACGATCGTGCCTTCGTTGCGGAAACCGCCGGACAGGTCGACGGTCTGGCCGGCGTTGCCGCCGATGACGACCGCGTTGGCGGCGATACCCGCCCGCTCGACGCCGCCGACCGTCATCTTGCCGTACACGCCCTGCGCGGTGACAGTGCCCCGGTTGATGAAGCCGTAGGCCTCGTCGCCCGCGCCGACATTGCCCAGGGCGACCGACTGGGTCGCCGAGCCCACCTCGATCGCGGGGGCGGACCCGAACACGCTCACTGAGGCCGTGGTCTCGGTGGTGTCCAGCAGTCCATTGCCGTCGCGGTCGGTGTCCGAGCGGTTCTTGGTGCCGTCGCCGTCGTCGTCCTCGTCGCCGTTCTTGATTCCGTCGCCGTCGTCGTCGCCCTCGATGCCCGCGCTGGAGTAGCTGGGCGCGCGGTCCAGCAGGACGCCGCCCGCGATATTGCCCTGGATGCTGAGGGCCGCTCCGCCCTGCAGCAGGTCGTCGGCGTCGAGTTCGTCCACGAACAGGACCTGCTGATCGTTCTCCGCCGTTTCGACGAAGCCCTCGGGCCGTTCGCCGGGGCTGGTGGTGAAGCGGTAGCCGGTCGAGGTGATCGTGGACTGGACCACCAGGGCGCCGCCGACGTCGCCCTGGAAGGAGACCGCCGTCGAGTTCTCGCCGCGCGTGGTGATCGCGCCGCCCAGCGTCACGTCACCGCTGATGTCGCCGGTGGTCTGGATGCCGTAGCTGTTCGAGCCGACCACGATGATGTTGCCGAAGCTGTCGAGATCCCCGTTCAGCCCGCCTTCCAGCGAGACGCCGTAGGAATTGTTGCCGTCGACCGCGATCGAGCCTGTGGATTCGATCAGGATGTCGCCGGTCAGCGGCGTCGCGCCGGTCAGCCGGACGCCGTAGCGGCCGGTGCCGTTGGCGAAAGCGCCGTCGCCGTCTCCGTCGTTGTCCGTGTCGATGTCGGTGTCGGCGTTGATGTCGTCGATCACGCCGATGGCGCCGCCGATCGTGATGTTGGCGGTGTTGCCGCCTTCGATCAGCAGGCCGGTCGCGCCGTTGGCGGCGTTGCCCATGCTGATCATGCCGCCGCTGTCGATGTCGAGGTCGTGGCTGGAGTTCACCGTCACCGCCACGCCGGTGTTCACGGCGACCGAGCCGCCCGACGCGATGCGGATGTCGTCGGGGCCGCTGCCGGTGGCGTTCGCCGTCGTGATCGGCGTCGTGCGGGACGTCGAGATCACGACTTCGGCCATGGCGCCGGAAGCCGCCAGCAGGGGAGCGATCGCCACCGCGGTCGCAAGTAGAATACGCATTCGGAGAAACCCCTGTGGACGACACGCGCAGAGACGCCGGCGATCCTCTAACAGGGACCATGCCAGCCTGCCTCAAGTTTCTCGAATTTGAGGCGAATGCAAGGCCGAAGGCGCCTCATTCCCGAAGATCGGAAGCTCCGCTATTGCCGAATGCGGTATCAAAGTGATATCACTTTCATATCGATTCAGGAGGGACTGATGACCACGACCCACTCGAAATCCACCGAGCGCCCGGCGTCCACCGCCAACGGACTGCTCATGCTGCTTCTCGGCCTGCTGCTGATCGTCGGCGGCCCGGTCGCCCTGGCCCAGGATCCCGACAACCTCCTGCTGGTGGCGGGCGGCGTGATCACGGCCGTGATCGGCCTGCTGCTGATCTGCGGCCTCTATTCGCTTCAGCCGAACGAGGCCATGGCGATCCTGCTGTTCGGCGACTATCGGGGCACCGACCGCAAGACCGGCCTGCGCTGGGTTCTGCCGTGGTACACGCGCAAGAAGATCAGCCTGCGCGTCCGCAACCTGACCAGCGACAAGCTGAAGGTGAACGACCGCCGCGGCAATCCGATCGAGATCGCCGCCAACGTGGTCTGGCGCGTGGAGGATTCGGCCCAGGCCCTGTTCGACGTCGACGACTACCAGGCCTTCGTCAACATCCAGGTGGACACCGCCCTGCGCGACATCGCCTCCCACTACGCCTACGATCACGGCGAGGAGGACGCCGCCCCCGAAATGACCCTCCGCTCCGACGCCGAGGAGGTCGCCGGACGGCTCCGCGAGGAGCTGGTGGGCCGGGTCAGCGTCGCCGGCGTCGCGGTCGACGAGGCGCGGCTGGCGCACCTGGCCTATGCGCCGGAGATCGCCGGGGCCATGCTTCGCCGCCAGCAGGCCGAGGCGGTTCTGGCGGCGCGGCGCCTGATCGTGCGCGGCGCGGTCAGCATGGTCGAGAGCGCCCTCGTCGACCTCGGGGAGCGCGGCGTCGTCGATCTGGACGAGGACCGCAAGGCGACCATGGTCTCCAACCTGCTGGTGGTGCTCTGCGGCGACAGGGACGCCCAGCCGGTCGTGAACGCCGGCACCCTTTACGGCTGACATGGCGCGTACCCGCAAGCCTTTCCTGATGCGGGCCTCTCCCGGGCTGATGGCGGCGGTCGAGCGATTGGCCGCCGCCGAGCTGCGCTCGGTCAACGCCCAGATGGAGGTGCTGCTGCGCGAGGCCCTGGCGCGGCGCGGCGTAACCCCGCACGAGGACCCTCCGCCGACGGATGACGCTTGAGCTTCGCCGTCGCGGGCGCTAGGGCGCGCGGATGGTCAAGTCGCATATGTCCAAGGTTCGCAAGGCCCGCCGCATCCAGAAGCGGGTCCGGCGCGTTGGCCCGCTCGGGATCAGCGCCGCGGAGAGGGAACTGATGAACCTCGCAGGTCTGGAGGTCCAGGAAGGCGAGCTGCGCCTCATCCCCGGCTGGGATGAGGAGGTCTCGGAGACGCTGCGGGCCACCAAGGCCGCCGGCGAGGACGAGCGGCCCCGCCTGGTCGACACCACCATGCTCTATGCCCCGCGTTCGGGCGGGGTGAAGCGCTACCTGCTGTCCAAGAAGGCCTGGCTGGAGGCCGAGCGCCCCGGCGTCGCCCACTCCCTCGTCGTCCCCGGCGCCCACCACAAGGCGGGCGAGGACGGCATCGTCCAGCTGCACGCCACCAAGCTGCCGTTCGGCGACGGCTACCGCTGGCCCACCTCGGTGCGCCGCTGGGGCGCCTGGGTCGCCTCGCTCAACCCGGCCCTGATCGAAGCCGGCGATCCCTATACGCCGGGACAGGGGGCCCTCGAGGCCGGCCAGCGCGCCGGCTGCCCTGTGGTCGGCTTCTGCCACTCCGATCCCGCCGGCCTCGCCGCCCTCCACTTCGGCGAATGGGCCAAGAAGCCGGTCGAGAAGCGCTGGGCCCGGCTGTTCGGCCAGTTCGACCGGGTCGTCTCGCCCAGCCGCTACATCGCCCGCCGCCTGGAAGAGGCCGGCATCAAGGACATCGTCATCCAGCCGCTCGGCGTCGAGGTCGACACCTTCCATCCCGATCGCCGCGACCGCGACTGGCTGCTGAAGAAGCTGGGCCTGCCGGCCTCGGCCCGGCTGCTGTGCTTCGCCGGCCGCCCGGCGCGCGAGAAGAACATCGACGTGCTGATCGAGGCCGTGCAGCGCCTCGGCGCGCCCTACCACCTCGTCCTGGTCGGGGCCGGCGCCGGCCTGCCGGCCGAGGATCGCGTCATCTCCCTGCCGTACGAGGCCAATCCGAAGGCCGTGGCCCGGATCATCGCCTCCTGCGACGCCTTCGTGCACGCCAACGACAAGGAGCCCTTCGGCCTCATCGTGCTTGAGGCCATGGCCTGCGGCCGCCCCGTGGTCGGGGTCAACGCCGGCGGCGTCAAGGAAACCGTCGACGAGACCGTCGGCCAGCTGGCGAAGAGCGCCGACCCCGTCCACTACGCCGCCGCGGTCGAGGCCCTGTTCGCCCGCGACATCGAGGCCGTCGGCGCCGCCGCCCGGGTCAAGGCCGTCGAACGCTTCTCGTGGGGCCGGGTGTTCGAGGACCTGTGCATGACCTACGCGGACGTCAGCGGCCAGCGCGCCTTCGTCGAACCGCGCGGCGCGTGGGCCGAGCACTGACGACCTCGACAGCGCACGCGCGTCCGGTCAGTCTGCGCCCAAACGGGGACCTTCCATGAAACGCCTTCTGCTCGCCGCCGCGCTGTCGCTCGCCACCGCGCTTCCGGTCATGGCCCAGACCGTGGTCATCGTCCGCCATGCCGAGAAGGCCGACGCCAGCGCCGATCCGCTGCTGTCAGAAGCGGGGCAGGCGAGGGCGCGGGCGCTCGCCGCCGAACTGGCCGACGCCCATCCTTCGGTGATCCTGACCAGTCCCCTGCAGCGCACCCGCCTGACCGCCGCCCCGACGGCGGACTATCATTCCGTGACCGCCGAGGCCGTCCCCCTCGACGGTGGTGTCCAGGCCCATCTCGCGGCCATCGTGGCGAAGGTCGAGGCGGCGCCGGAGGACGCCACGATCCTGATCGTCGGCCACAGCAACACCGTCCCCCTCATCGCCCGCGCCCTCGGCTACGCCGAAGCCGCCGACATGCCGGAATGCGAATACGACCGGCTGACCACCCTGCACCTGCTTGGCGAGGGCCAGGCGCACGGCATCGTCAGCCGTTACGGCGAACCGACGACCTGCTGAATCCCTCTGTTGAGGATCACTGATCCACCATGTCGGTGATGTCGGCGATGCGTGCGCCTCCGACCGAATAGAAGCGGTCGCCCGCCACAATCACCAGGGTCAACTGGTTCTGGATCGACAGGAAAACGTGGGTCTCCACCGGGCCCTTCGATACGATCTGGGTGTAGAACAGCATGGCTCCTTCGCGCTGACCCTCCGGCGGAGGTTCGGCGAAGAAGCAGGTGTTGCTCAGCTGGTCGCGCCGCAGCATCGTCCGGCCGTCGGCGCTGATCCGGAACCGGTAGTGGCCGCCGATCGGGATCTGGTCGTTCTCCATCGGAGTCAGCAGCCAGACCAGCCAGTCGTCGCTGTCCGGGTCCGCGAGCACCACCGTGTTCATCTGCCGCGAGCAGCGCAGGCGCCCGATGTTCGCGATCGCTGTCTGCCGGGCGAGGAACCGGGCGCTCTCCCCGGCGGACAGAGGGGCGTTCACCGCTTCGACGGGTCCCGCGCGACCGTCGCGCACGATGATGTCGAAGGCGGCCTTCAGGGCATCCGCCTCCTGCCGGAGGAATCGAACCTTCAGGGCGTCGCCGTCCTCGACCACGATCCAGCCGGCCATCCCGGCGGGAGGCGGCCCGGCGCCGAATGAGGCCAGCAGGGCGTCGGTCGCGACCCAGGCCGCCACGTCATGCCGATAGATCTCCTGACCCATCTTGCTGACCTTCTCCAGCGACCACTCCTCGATCGGCGTCGGATCGGGCGCGCGCTGGGCCGCGGCCGGCGGCGCGGCGACGGCCAGCAGGGCGGCGGCGACAATGGCGGTGCGCATGACGGCTCCCCTTTTACGGGAGCACCCTGCCACTACACGTCCAGCTCATCCACCACGAAGCGGGCGTTGTCCTGGATGAACTGGTAGCGGGCCTCGGCCTTCTTGCCCATCAGCCGTTCGACCAGGTCCTCGATGTCCTCTTCGGAGGCCGGCACCGTGACCCGCGCCAGGGTGCGCTTCTTCGGGTCCATGGTGGTCTCCTTGAGCTGGGAGGCCATCATCTCGCCGAGACCCTTGAACCGGCCGATCTCGACCTTCTTGCCCTTGAACACCGTGGCCAGAAGCTCGTCGCGGTGGGCGTCGTCGCGGGCGTATTCCGACAGCGGTCCGGCCGAAATCCGGTAGAGCGGGGGCAGGGCCATGAACAGCCTCCCCTGACGGATCGTCTCGGGCATCGAACGGTAGAAGAAGGTGATCAGCAGGGCCGCAATGTGCGCCCCGTCCACGTCGGCGTCGGTCATGATGACGATGCGCTCGTAGCGCAGGTCCTCGATGTTGAACCGGCTGCCCGGCTGCACCCCCAGCGCCAGCGCCAGATCGGACAGTTCGATATTGGCGCGCAGCTTGTCGGCCGTCGCCGAGGCCACGTTCAGGATCTTGCCCCGCAGGGGCAGGATGGCCTGGGTGGTGCGGTCGCGCGCCTGCTTGGCCGAGCCGCCGGCCGAGTCGCCCTCGACGATGAACAGCTCCGTGCCCTCGGCCGACTGGCGCGAACAGTCCGACAGCTTGCCGGGCAGGCGCAGCTTGCGCGTCGCGGCGGCCCGCTGGACCTCCTTGTCCTTGCGGCGGCGCAGGCGGTCCTCGGCCCGGTCGATGACGAAGCCCAGCAGGGTGTTGGCCTGTTTCGGGCTCTCGGTCAGCCAGTGGTCCAGCGGATCGCGCATCAGCTGTTCGACCAGCCGCTGACCCTCCGGCGAGGACAGCCGGTCCTTGGTCTGACCCTGGAATTCCGGATTGCGGATGAACACCGAGATCAGCGCCCCGGCGTTGGCGATGACGTCCTCGGCGGTGATCAGCCCGGCGCGCTTCTCGTTGACCAGTTCGCCATAGGCCTTCAGCCCCTTGACCAGGGCGGCGCGGAAGCCGGCCTCGTGGGTGCCGCCGTCCGGCGTCGATACGGTGTTGCAGTAGGAGCTGACGAAGCCGTCCGCCTCGCCGAAGCCGATCGGCGACCAGGTCACGGCCCACTCGACCGCGCCCGCCTCGCCCTTGCGTTCGACCCGGCCGGCGAAGGCCGGCGTGACGGTCTCGATCTCGCCGATCCGCTCGGCCAGCGCATCCGCCAGGCCGTTGGGGAAGTGGAAGACCGCTTCCGCCGGCGTGTGGTCGGTGATCCGCTCCGGGGCGCAGGTCCAGCGGATCTCGACGCCGCGGAACAGATAGGCCTTGGACCGCGCCATGCGGAACAGCCGCGCCGGCTTGAACGCCGCCCCGACGCCGAAGATCTCCTCGTCCGGCTTGAACCGGATCAGGGTGCCCTTCTTCCTCGAGGCCTGCACCTGGGCGATCGGGCCCAGCGGCAGGCCGCGGCTGAAGGACTGTTTCCACTCGAAGCCGTCGCGCCAGACGGTGACTTCCAGCTTCTCGCTCAGGGCGTTGACCACAGAGACGCCGACGCCGTGCAGGCCGCCCGAGGTCTCATAGGCCTTGCCCGAGAATTTGCCGCCCGAGTGCAGCACCGTCATCACCACTTCCAGCGCCGACTTGCCGGGGTGTTTCGGGTGCGGGTCGACCGGGATGCCGCGGCCGTCGTCGCGCACCGACAGCCAGCCCTCGCCATCGAGGTCGACGGTGATCAGCCTGGCGTGTTTGGCGACCGCCTCGTCCATGGCGTTGTCGAGCACTTCGGCGAACAGGTGGTGCAGGGCCCGCTCGTCGGTGCCGCCGATATACATGCCGGGGCGTTTGCGGACCGGCTCCAGCCCCTCCAGCACCTCGATCGACGAGGCGGAATAGCCGGTCGCCGCCGCCAGCGGGGCGGAGGAGGCGTGATCCGCCAGCCTCGCGGCAGGCTCCGGCTTCGGCGCCGCGGCCTGGGGCGTCAGGGCGGGCTCGACGGCCGGGACGGGCGCGGGAACTGGCGCGGCGGCGGGCTCGCCCGGGCGCGGCTGCGTCGGTTCGTCGTCAAACAGCGAAAGGAGGTCGGCGGACTGGCCCATGCGGATACTGTGCGGCGATTCGGGAGCCGGTCTGGTAGGCCCGGCGGCGCTTCTCCACAAGCGGAACGGCTCCGGGCGCCGGCGCCGGCAGGACCGCCCGGGTCAGCACGGCCATGAACAGCACCCACGGCAGGCCCTGGTGGGCCAGCAGTATGCTCTCCGACAGGCTCAGCACGAAGAAGGCGGCGAGGAAGCCCAACGCCCACCAGCCCTCGCGCACGCCCTGTCCCATCGAGCGCAGCAGGGTGACCAGCGTCGTCGCCGCCATCAGCGTCCCGACCAGGATCGCCCCCGGCCAGCCCAGCTGCACCAGCAGGTCGATCCAGCCGTTGTGGGCGTTCGGGACCGGCCACTGGGTTTCCTTGCGCACCCAGTCGGCCGGCACGGACTCGCCGGCCCGCCCCCAGAAGGCGCCGTAGCCGTAGCCGGTCCACGGCTTGTCGGCGACTTTGCGCATCAGGGCGTCCCAGATCTCGGTCCGCCCGGTCAGCGACGGATCCTTGCCCAGCGCCTCCAGCACCGCGACCGAATGGGTCTCCCAGGTCCACACGCCCAGCCCCGCCACGACCACGGCGCACCAGATCGCCACGACGCTGAAGGCCGCGCCCCCGCGGCGCAGGCTCCAGAAGCCGGCCACCATGGCCAGGCCCACGCCCAGGCAGAGCAGCGAGGTCTTCGACTGGGTCGCCAGCACCAGGCCGCTGGACAGCGCCAGGGCGATAGCCGGCAGCAGCCGCCGCGGGTCGGGCGAGGCGAGGCAGGCGGCCGAGGCGGTGGCCCCGATCACCATCACCGCCCCCATCTGGTTCTTCTCGTACCAGAGCCCGCGCCACAGGCCGGCGTTGTCGTACTGGTGCACCCCGATCTCGGGGAAGGCGAAGACCATCACCAGGCTGCCCACCGCCATCAGCAGCGCCGTGTGCATCAGCAGCCGCGGCAGGTGCGGCCCCCGGAACACCGCGCCCAGATACAGGGCGAACACCCCGCTGATGGCCAGGGCGATGACCCGGCGGCTGGTCGTCGCAAAGTCGATCGACCAGTATCTCGAGGCGAAGGCCAGCCCGACCAGCAGCACCACGGCGATCGCCGCCGGCCACGCCCGCCACAGGCGGTCTATCCGATACAGGGCCATGCCGAAGATGGCCGCATAGGCCGGCAGCCAGACCAGCCGCAGCACCGGCGTCTCTTCCTGCAGCGGCGCGAACACCGGCCCGATCAGCGCGCCGGTCATCATGGCGATGATGACGACGCAGATCGCCCGCTCCCACAGGCTGGGAGGGGTCTCGATCAGCACCGCGTCTGGACGGGATTCGCGCACCCCTGCAGGGTCGGCCAACGGGCTTAACGAAGGGTTGGAGTTTCGGCGGGCGCCTTCGGTCCGGCCACGCCGCTGTGCTGTGCGAATTGGTCTTTTCACCATCGGGTCGCATCCAACAAGCGCGGTTGCAGCCTCAAGTCTCATGGAGGGACCGGATGAACAGTCGCATTTCAGGGTCGAAGCTGTGGTTCACGGCTATCTCGGCGGCCGCCATCTTCGGCGCGACGCCCGCCGCTTCTCATCCGCAGACCCCGCCGACGTTGACGGAAATGATCCGCACCTACGCCGGCGCCCACGATTTCAGCGGCACGGTGCTGGTGGCGCGGGACAGCGAGGTCCTGGCCGTCGAGAGCTTCGGCCTGGCCGAACGCGCCTTCGGCGTCCCGGCCGCCAATAATACCCGCTACCGGATCGCCTCGATCACCAAGCTGTTCACGTCGACTCTGCTCATGCAAATGGTCGACCGTCGAGAGGTCGATCTGCAGTCCTCGGTGCGGACCTATCTGCCGGACTATGCGGGAGACCCCTCGGTCACGGTGCACAGCCTCCTGAACCATACGTCCGGCATACCCAATCCCGATGCTGGCGCGGACCCGGAGAGGGGGGTGCCGCTCTATCAGCTGCCCCATACGCCGGCCCAGCTCGTCTCTGAATACGCCAGCGCGGCGCCGGTCCATCTGGTCGGGACCCATTTCGACTACAGCAATGCCGACTACTTCGTTCTGGGGCGCATTATCGAAGTCGTGGCGGGCAAACCGTTCGACGAGGTCCTGCAGACCCGCATCCTCGATCCCCTCGAGCTGAAGGACACAGGCATGCTGCGCCAGCGGGACATCGTCCCGCGCCTGGCCGCGTCCTACTTCCGCCTGGGCGACGACCAGCCCCTGATCAACGACCTGCCCGTCTACGCCGACAACTGGTTCGCGGCGGGCGCCATGTACTCCGACGCCGATGACCTTCTGGCGTTCGCCGACGCCCTCTACGAGGGCTCCATGATCAGTACGGAGAGCCTGAATCGCATGCTGACGCCCGGGCTGGACGACTACGGTTACGGGCTGTGGATCTGGGACATCGAGGCCAACGGTCGCAACTATCCGGCCTACGTCCGGTTCGGCGGGATCATGGGCGCCAACGGCGTCGTCTACCGTGTCGACGGGGCGGATGTGACCGTGGTTATTCTTTCCAACACCAACCTCACCGACATGGGCGACTTCGCGCGCCATATCGCACAGGCGGTGCTGGACTGAGCCTCACGTCTTCTCCACGAACGTGTCGATCACCTTCTTCTCCCCCGCCTTGTCGAAAGCCACCAGCAGCTTGTTGCCCTCGATGCCGGTGATCAGGCCGTAGCCGAACTTCTGGTGGAACACCCGTTCGCCCTTCGACCAGTTCCCGCCGGCCTTCGGATCGGCCGTGGCCACCAGCCGGCCGTCGCCCTCGATTAGCGTATGCCGCGCCGGCCGGGCCGCCGGGGCCCGCGCCGCGGTGAACGACTGCGCCCGCTTCCAGCCCGGCGAGGAATAGCCCGAGCCGAAGGTCGGCATCTCGTCCCAGCGGGACTTGGCCTCCTTCATGCCGGGGGTGACGCCATAGTAGCCGGTGTCGCTCTCGGCCTCGACGTGGTCGATCGGCAGTTCGTCGACGAACCGGCTCGGCAGCTGCGAGGTCCAGCGTCCATAAACCAGCCGGTTGGCGGCGAACGAGATGCGCGCATCCTGCTTGGCCCGGGTCACGCCGACATAGGCCAGGCGGCGCTCCTCCTCGAGCCCCTTCTCGCCCTTCTCGTCGATGCTGCGCTGACTGGGGAAGACGCCTTCCTCCCAGCCCGGCAGGAAGACCAGCGGGAACTCCAGCCCCTTGGCCCCGTGCAGCGTCATGACCTGCACCGCGTCCTCGGCCCCGCCGCGGTCGAGGTCCATGACCAGGGACACATGCTCCAGATAGGCCGGCAGGCTGTCGAAGGCCTGCATCGACTGGATCAGCTCCTTGAGGTTGTCCAGCCGCGTCTGGCCGGTGGCCCGGTCGGCCTTCTGCATGTCGGTGTAGCCGCTCTCCTCCAGCACCGTCTCGGTGAGCTCCCAGTGCGTCGTCGTTTGGGCCAGCGCCCGCCACCGGTCGATGTCGCGCACGAAATTGCTGAGCGCCGTCCGCGTCCGCGCCTGCAGTTCGTCCGAGACGATCAGGTCGCGCACCGCCGCCATCGCCGACACCCCCGACTGGCGCGCGATCTGCAGCACCTTCTGCACGCTGGTGTCGCCGACGCCCCGCTTGGGGACATTGACGATCCGCTCGAAGGCGAGGTCGTCGTCCTCTGACAGGATCAGCCGCAGATAGGCGTGGGCGTCGCGGATCTCGGCCCGCTCGAAGAAGCGCGGTCCGCCGATCACCACATAGGGGATGGCCAGCAGGACGAACCGCTCCTCGAACGCCCGCATCTGGAACGAGGCCCTGACCAGCACCGCCATGTCCTTGTAGGCCATGCCCGCCCGGCGCGCGGTCTCGATCTCGTCGGCGATCAGCCGGGCCTCGGCCTCGCCGTCCCAGACCCCGCGCACCCGGACCTTGTCGCCGCTCTCGTCCTCGGTCCACAGCGTCTTGCCCAGCCGCCCCTTGTTGGCCGCGATCAGGCCCGAGGCGGCCCCCAGGATGTGCCGCGTCGAGCGGTAGTTGCGCTCCAGCCGGATCACCTTCGCGCCAGGAAAGTCGCGCTCGAAGCGCAGGATGTTGTCGACCTCCGCCCCCCGCCAGCCATAGATCGACTGGTCGTCGTCGCCGACGCAGCAGACGTTGCCGGTCGAGGAGGTCAGCAGCCGCAGCCACAGATACTGGGCGACGTTGGTGTCCTGGTATTCGTCGACCAGGATGTAGCGGAACCGCTTGCGATATTCCTCTGCGATATCCGCGTGTTTCGACAGAATTGTCAGGTTGTGCAGCAGCAGATCGCCGAAATCGCAGGCGTTCAGGCTGACCAGCCGCGCCTGATAGGCGGCGTACAGCGCATGCCCCTTGCCGTTGGCGAAGTCCTCGGTCGACGGCAGTTTCTCCGGCGTCCAGCCGCGGTTCTTCCAGTGGTCGATCAGCCCGCTCAGCGAGCGCGGCGTCCATCGCTTGGTGTCGAGGTTCGCCGCCTCCAGAAGCTGTTTGCAGACCCGCTCCTGGTCGTCGGTGTCCAGGATGGTGAAGGTCGACTTCAGCCCCACCAGCTCCGCGTGCCGCCGCAGGATCTGCGCCGCCACCGAGTGGAAGGTGCCCAGCCAGCGCAGCCCCTCGGCCGACGGCCCGATCAAATGGGTGATCCGCTCGCGCATTTCCCGCGCGGCCTTGTTGGTGAAGGTGACCGCCAGCAGCTCCCACGGCCGCGCCCGGCCGGTGGCGAGGATGTGCGCCAGCCGCGTGGTCAGCACCCGCGTCTTGCCGGTCCCCGCGCCCGCCAGCACCAGCACCGGCCCGTCGACCGTCTCCACCGCCTCGCGTTGCTCGGGGTTCAGCCCCGCCAGATAGTCCCGCGCGCCCGAGGGCTCGACGCCCCCGGGTCCGCGCGAGCGGGCGAGATCGGAGATACGCGGGGCAGGGGTGTCAGGCAGACTCATCGGGAGAACATAAGGGGCACGGAGGCAGAAGTCAGCGCCCCCGTCGCGTGGCGCTGCGGGAACCGTCAAGCCTGGCCATCGTTCCGATTGCCGACAGAGGGTCACAGGGAAGGGATGCCGATGGCTGACAACATCAACAACACGACAGGGGGCGGCAATAACACCGGCCTGGCCTTCATCGTCGGCGCGGTCGTCGTCGTCCTCGCCGTGATCGCATATTTCGTTTTCGCCCGCGGCGGCGCTCCCGAGACGAAGAAGGTCGACGTCGACGTCAACCTGCCCGAGGTCTCGGCCCCGGCCGTTCCCGGCACGGGAGGCTGATCGATGACCGATCCCAACCTTCCCCCGCGCGACGACCGCCCCGAGGTCGTGCATCACACTACGATCAACAACCCCTCGACCGGCGGCGGCGGCGGGGCCGGCTGGATCGGCTTCCTCGTCGGCGGCCTGGTGGTGGTGCTGGTCATCATCGCCATCGTGATGTTCTCGAACGGCGGCCTGGACCGGGCCACGGACACCAATGTCGACCTCGACGTCGACCTGCCGGCGCCGACCCTGCCCGACGCGCCCAGGGCTCCGGACCTGCCGGACCTGCCGCAGGTAGAGCCGCCGACGGCGCCCGACCCGACTCCGGCCCCGGCGACCTGAGCGCCTATTTCAGGCGATAGCTGATCGTGGTCACGACCCGGACCCTCTGGTCCGGGGACTGGCTCGCGTCGCCATAGCCCTCGCGCGGCAGGATTTCGAACGACCCCTGCGTCGCCTGCCGGATCGGCCCCAGCGGGGCGCCGGAATCCTTGGCGAACTGGGCCGCACCGGTCCGGGCCGAGGCGGTCGCCTCGGCGATCATGGCCGGGCGCACGTCGTTCAGCTTGGTGAAGATGTAGGTCGGGCCGGCGAAGTCCTGCAGCACCACGCCCTGCCGCACCAGATCGTTCAGCGACCGGGTGGTCGCCTGTATGCGCGCCACGTCCGTCGTGCGCACGATGACCGTCTGGGCCAGAATGAACCGCGGACCGCCGTCCTGGCTGCCGTATTCGCGGGACTGCCGGTCGGCGACCTCGAGCCGGCCCAGGCTGACCGCATCCGCCGGATAGCCCTGCGCCGCCAGGAAGCGGCGGACGACGCCCAGGTCGGTGTCGATACGGGCCTGCACCTCCGACAGCACCTCGCCCGAGGCGGTGAAGCGCAGCGGCAGCACCGCCAGGTCCGCCTGCACGTCGCGCTCGGCCAGGCCGCGCACGGTGACCGACCGGTCGCCGACGCGGGCGTTGACCACGCCCTGACCGATCAGGGCCCCGCCGCCGATCAGCCCGACCGCGAGCAGGCCCCCGACGACGACGGCGGGTATCAGTTTGTTGTCGATCATGATGCGCTCTCCGAAGGAAAGGATGCGCCAACCTTGGCCGCTGTCAATCGGACGAGCCCTGTTCCGCGAAAGATCGGTCGCCGCCCGCCCACGCCAGCGCCAGCAGCCGGCAGGCAGAGGCCAGCGGCGTGCGGCCGCGCCGCTCGTCGATCCGCTTCATCAGCGCGGCCTGGCCCAGATCCATCTCGGCCGCGATGGCGTCCAGCACGGCCCAGAAGGCGGGCTCCAGCGCCACGGAGGTGGCGTGGCCGGACAGGGAGACGGAGCGTTTCCTCAGCATCCGCCGACCCTAGCGGAGGGCGACGGCCGCGGCGAGCGGCCCCTGGCTTATCGCCGTTCACCTGAGGGCCGGGACGCGCTATGCTGGGGCGTCCCTTCGCAGGATAGCCGCATGACCGCCGCCGCCGACTTCGACCGCTTCCGGCCCCAGCCGCTCGAGCCCCTGAAGGCCCTGCGCGCCTTCGGCCGCCTGGTCCGGGACAAGGAGGACACCGCCCAGGTGTTCGAGATCATGCGCGCCCTGTCGGGCCGTTCGATCGCCCGCGGCTACAATCGCATGCTCGGAACCATGGAAGGAGGCCGCCAGGCCTTCCTGCGCGAGGAATTGGCCCGGAGGCTGGATGATCCGGCGTGGCTGGCGCGCTTCGGGCCCGGCTCGGTCGGCGCCGCCTATCGCGCCTTCCGTGAAGCGCGCGGCTTCACCGCCGAGGGGCTGGCCGAGGAGGCCCGCAAGGTCGCTCCGCTGGTCGACGCCCCGCACCCCGTGATCTGGTACTCCCGCCGCCTGCGCGACGTGCACGACGTCTGGCACGTCCTGACCGGCTATGAGACCGACGCCTTGGGCGAAGCCTGCGTCGTCGCCTTCTCCTACGCCCAGACCCGCAATCTCGGCTTCGCCTTCATCGGCTGGGGCGCCGCGCGCGAGATCCAGCGCGAGAACCGCGCCATCCCCGCCCGCAGGGCCGTCTGGCAGGCCTGGCGTAATGGCCGCGCGGCCCGCTGGCTGCCCGCCCTCGACTACGAGGCCCTGTTCGCCGAGCCGCTCGACGCCGCCCGCGCCCGCCTGAACATCCGCCCCCCGGGCATCTACGAACGGGTGCCGCCCGAGACCCGGCTCGCCCTCAAGCTGCGGGCCTGACGGCGCTTTCCGGACGCCATAAGGACAGCTTGTGACGCCCGGACCATTCCTCGGCTTGCACCCGGCGCCGGGCTCATCCACTTGGCGGACATGACCGCTCCCACCGAGTCCCTCGCTCCACCGCCGTCCGGACTGTCCCGTGCGACGCTGTGGGCGATTGGAGGCGTCGCCCTGTGCGCCGCCATCTGGGGCACGACCTGGTATGCGATCACCCTGCAACTCGGCCAGGTCGCGCCGCTGGCGTCCATCGTCTGGCGCTTCGGCCTGGCCGCCGTCCTGATCTTCGCCGGCTGCCTGATCACCCGCCGCTCCCTGAAGCTGACGCTGGACCAGCATCTCGCCGCGGCGGGGCAGGGCGTCTTCGCCTTCTCGATCAGCTACAGCTTCACCTATGCCGCCGAGGGCCGCATCGCCTCGGCCATCGTGGCGGTGATCTTCGCGTCTCTCGCCCTGCTGAACCTCATCCTGTTCCGGGTCGCCGCGGGGCAGAGGGCGGCGGTCCTGTCGTGGGGCGGCGCGATTCTCGGCGTGATCGGCGTGGCGGTCCTGTCCGGGTCGGAAATCCTCGGCGCCGGCCTCGACCAGGCCAGCGCGGGCGGCGTGGGCTTCGCCTTCGTGGCCGTCATCGCCTCGGCCTTCGGCAACTATTTCGCCTGGCGCGGCCAGAACGCCGGCTCGGCCGTGATCCCGTCGACGGCCTGGGCGATGGCCTACGGCTCCGGCCTGCTGGCGCTCTATGGACTGGCGACCGGCGTCCAGTGGTCGATCGAACCCAGCTTCACCTACATCGGCTCGCTGCTCTATCTGTCGGTGTTCGGTTCGGTCATCGCCTTCGTCGTCTATTTCACCATCGCCCGCACCCGCGGCTATGCCCTCGCCAGCTACATCTCGGCCCTGACGCCGCCGATCGCCATGCTGGTCTCGATCCTGTTCGAGGGCGCGCATTTCGGCTGGCTCGCCCTCGCCGGCCTCGTGCTGGTGCTGGCCGGTCAGGTCCTGCTGATCCGCGCTCCGAAGGTGTCGGCGGTCTGATCACCCCGGCGGTAGGGGTCTAGCCGAACCAGCCGCGCTTCTTCTTCGGCTTCTCCGGCGATTCGGCCGACGCCGCCGCAGCCTCCGCGGCCTCCCTGCGCCGCTTGCGCTCGGCGGCGACCCGTATAGCGACCAGCATCGGGATCAGGCCGTGCCGGTTGTGCGGCATGTCGCCCATCTCAGTCCTCCAGCTTCGAGCCGTCGAGCAGCCGGGCGGCGGCCGCCCGCTCTTTCTCGGCCTTCTTCCGCTCCGCCTTCGTGCGGCCATGCGCGCTGCGGTTGGCGGCGGCCGTCGCCTTGGCCTCGGCCTTCGCCCTGTCCTTGCGGACCCGGTTCAGGTTCACGACCTCGCCCATGACGCCTCCGTTATGCAACCCGACCCGAGGCGGGACGGTTTTCCTGACATCCATCCGTCAGGAGTTCTCCATGGTAGACCTCTCGCTCCTTCGCGAAAGCCTCGAAGTCGTCGGCTCGGACGGCGAGCACGTCGGTCGTGTCGACCACGTCCACGGCGACCAGATCGAACTGGCCAAGCTGGACCTCGGCTCCGGCTTCAAACACCACCTGATCCCGGTCAGCTGGATCGGCCACATCGACGCCCACGTCCATCTCAACGTCACCCGGGATGAGGCAAAGGCCCGCTGGACGGAGAAGCACTGATGCCCGCCGACGCCTTCGCCATTCAGGAGGATTTCGAGGTCCTCGGCTCCGATAACCGCCACGTCGGCGACGTCGACGCCCTCACCGACGACGGTCTCAAGCTCAACCGTCGCGACGCGGGAACCGACGGTCGCCACCACCTGCTGCCGCTCGACATGATCGACCGCGTCGTCGCCGACGAGCGCAAGGTCTTCCTCAACTGCACCCAGGAAGAGGCCCAGGCGCGCTGGCGCACCCTGGATTAGGTCAGCCCGGCGAGATCATCTTCTCCGGCCGCACCCATTCGTCGAACTCCGCGTCCGTCAGATAACCGCCGCCGACGGCCTCCTCGCGCAGGGTCGTCCCGTTCCTGTGCGCCGTCTTGGCGATCTTCGCGCAGGCGTCATAGCCCAGCTTGCCGTTCAGCGCCGTCACCAGCATCAGGCTGTTCTCCAGCCCGCGCCTGATGTTGTCCTCGCGCGGCTCGATCCCGACCACGCAGTTGTCGGTGAAGCTCACCGCCGCATCGGCCATCAGCCGCACCGACTGCAGGAAGTTGTAGGCCATCACCGGGTTGAACACGTTCAGCTCGAAATGCCCCTGCGAGCCGGCGAAGGTGAGGGCGGCGTGGTTGCCGAACACCTGCACGCAGACCTGCGTCAGCGCCTCTGACTGGGTCGGATTGACCTTGCCCGGCATGATCGACGAACCCGGCTCGTTCTCCGGCAAGGCCAGCTCGCCCAGCCCCGAGCGCGGCCCCGAGCCGAGGAAACGGATGTCGTTGGCGATCTTGAACAGCGACGCCGCCACCGTGTTGATCGCCCCGTGGCTGAACACCATGGCGTCGTGCGCCGCCAGCGCCTCGAACTTGTTCGGAGCGGTGGTGAAGGGCAGGCCGGTGATCGCCGCGATCCGCTCGGCCACCTGCTCCGCGAAGCCGACCGGCGCATTGAGACCGGTGCCGACCGCCGTGCCGCCCTGGGCCAGCTCCATCAGCTTCGGCAGGGTCTGTTCGATCCGCTCGATCCCGTTGGCCACCTGCTGGGCATAGCCGCCGAACTCCTGCCCCAGCGTCAGCGGCGTCGCGTCCTGCGTATGGGTGCGGCCGATCTTGATGATGCCCTGCCAGGCGTCCGACTTGGCCTTCAGCGCCCCGTGCAGATGCTTCAGCGCCGGGATCAGCGTCTTCACCACCTGCTCGGCGCAGGCGACGTGCATGGCCGTCGGATAGGTGTCGTTCGACGACTGGCTCATGTTGACGTGGTCGTTGGGATGGACCGGCTTCTTCGAGCCCATCTCGCCGCCCAGCATCTCGATGGCGCGGTTCGAGATCACCTCATTGGCGTTCATGTTCGACTGGGTGCCCGATCCGGTCTGCCAGACCACCAGCGGGAAATGGTCGTTCAGCTTGCTTTCGATGACTTCATTGGCCGCTGCGACGATGGTCTCGCCCAGCTTCGGATCCAGCCTGCCCAGCGCCATATTGGTCTCGGCCGCGGCGCGTTTGACGATGCCCAGCGCCCGCACGATCGGCAGCGGCTGCTTTTCCTCGCCGATCTTGAAATTGCCCAGCGAGCGCTGCGCCTGCGCCCCCCAGTAGCGGTCCGAGGCGACCTCGATGGGGCCGAAGGTGTCGGTTTCGGTGCGGTTCGTCATGGCGCGGCAGGCTCTTCAGGCGTGGCGGGAGGATGCGCGGCGGTGTAGCACGGGGAGGCGAGGGGACAAGGCGGAGGACCAGCGATGCGGACGATGATCATGGCGGCGGCGATGGCCCTGTCGGCCTGCGCCACCCCGGTCAGCGGCGCCGACCGGCCGCGCGTGGTGCTGGAAACCGACGCCGGTCGCATGGTCGTCGAACTGGAGCTCGAGCGGGCCCCCCTGACTGTCTGCAACTTCCTCGGCTACGTCACCGACGGCGACTACGCGGGCGGTTCCTTCTTCCGCACCGTGGTCAGCGAGACCAACGACAACCCCAACCCCATCGACGTCATCCAGGCCGCCACCCCGCGCGGCTCGGACGACGACCTGCGCCCGCCGATCCCGCTGGAGCGCACCCGCGACACCGGCCTCAGCCACACGGCGGGGGCGATCTCCATGGCCCGCGACGGGCCGGACACCGCGACCTCCAGCTTCTTCATCGTGACGCAGGACACGCCCAGCCTCGACTTCGGCGGCGGCCGCAACCCCGACGGCCAGGGCTTCGCCGTCTTCGGCCGGCTGGTCGAGGGCCTCGACGTCGCCCGCCGCATCCAGATGTCGCCCGCCGACGCCGAAGAGCAGCTGACTCCGCCCGTCGCCATCCGCAGCGCCAGCCTGATCGGCGTTGTGCCGCCGGAATGCCGTCCTTGACCGCAGGCTGGATCGGCACGGGCAAGGTCCGCCTGCGCGAACAGGGCGACACCGTCGAGATCGCCATCGACGGCCTGACCACCCAGGCCAAATACTACAAGCCGCTGGTCTACGAATTCATGCGCAAGGAGTGGGCCTCGCGCCCGTCCTGGGGCGATTTCGTCGTCGAGATCCGCATGGAGCACCTCGGCGATCCGCCGCACATCGACCTCGACAACCTCGCCAAGGCCCTGCTCGACGCCATCAAGGGCTATCTGTTCCACGACGACGCCCAGGTCGCCCGCCTGCTGGTCGAGCGCCACGAGGGCGAACGCGAGCGGATCACCCTCCGGGTCTTTCCGCGCTCCTGACTACTTCAGCCGCTCGTACCGCAACACCCCGACCACGCCCCCGCCGCCGTCGCTGGGGTGGTTCACCCCGTCGTTGACCAGCACCTCGGCGAAGTCGAACGGGCTCACCCCCTCCAGACAGGCCGCATTGACCCCGTATTCATTGGGGTTCGAGCGCCGCCGGTGGTGGGTGTAGATCCCGCATCTCGAGCAGAAGAAATGCCGCGCCACGCTGGTGTTGAACCGGTACTCCCTCAGCGCCTCAGCCCCCTCCAGCACCTCGACCCCGTCCAGCCCCGCCGTCACCGCCACCGCCCCGCGCATCCGGCACAGGGAGCAGTCGCAGCGCCGGGCGCTGGCCAGGCCGTCGCTGAGCCGCACCCGGAACCGCACCGTCCCGCAATGGCAGGCCGCCGGCGACCAGCCGTCCTCATCCACGGTCAACCCGGCCGCGTCGGGTCGGGAGGTCCCGGAGGGCCGACGATCGCGGCCCATCAAGGATCGCTCCGCTGAAAGCGGAGCGTCGGCAGCCGAAGCTGCATTTCGGCGCCGACGAACAGTTGCGGTTCCGACGGAATGGCGATCCCGGCCTCCGCCTCCTTGCGCGCCACGCACGCCCGCGCCCCCGCCGCCAGCGCGAGGAAGTCCGTCGCCGCCGGCAGGGTCTCGATCACGCAGCCGTCGAACCACGGCCAGGTCTCGTCCGCCCCGCAGCCGAACGAGGTCCGCTCCCGGCTGGCCGCGGTCAGCACCATCCGGTTCGGCGCCGCCAGCGCATTGACGAAGACCCCCGAATAGCAGGCCGAGACGATCACCACCGTTGGCCGCGTTCCGCACCACCGCCGCACCAGATTGGCCATCGCCGCCGGGGTCAGGGTGGCGTCGGGCCCGAACACGATGCCCTCGGGCGAGCCATGCGACGTGAAATACAGCAGGCAGCCGCGCGTCGCCCGCCCGGTCGCCTCGGCGACCCCGCCAAGGGCCTGCGCCGCCGTGACCGGTTCGGCGGCGTCGGGCCGCAGTGAATAGCCGACCAGGTCCTGGCGCGGCAGGCCCGCTTCCAGCAGTCCCGCGGTCACGTCGCGCCGGGCGTTGTCGAAGGCCTCGATCGCCTTGCCCCGGCCGTCGCGCCAGTCCGCGGCGATCACCGCCGTGGCCCAGCCCGCGAACCGGCCGGAGGGGCTTTCCCGGGCCGGGCTCTGGCCGCACGCGGGTCCCGCGCCGGCCAGCAGCGCCGTCAGCATCAGCAGCAGCAATCCCCGACCCATGCGTCTCCTCGCCCAGGTTCGGGGCAAGGTTAGCGCAAGCGGCGCGGCGGAAAAGACCTACTTCTTGCGGAACTGGTCCAGCGAGACGACCTTGGGCCCGTCGTCGCCGGTCGGCGGCGGCGTCTCGGCCTCGACCTCGGCGACCTCGGCCGCGGCCTCCTCGATCAACGGCATCTCGAACTGCAGCAGGAACTGCACCGACGGGTCGTAGAACCGCGTCACCGCCGTATAGGGCATCGACAGGACCTTCGGCATGCCGCCGAATTTCAGCATCACCGAGAACCGGTCGGCCTCGACCTTCAGGTCCCAGTACTGGTGCTGCAGCACCACCGTCATCTCGTCCGGATATTTGGCCAGCACGTCGGGCGGCACGCTGACGCCCGGCGCCCGGGTCTTGAAGGTGATGTAGAAATGGTGCGCGCCCGGAATGCCCTCGGGCATGGCCGCGCGCTCCAGGGCCGAGCGGATGACGCCGCGCAGGGCGTCCTGCGCCAGCTGCTCGTAGTGCATCTCGTCGACTGGCGGGGTCTCGTCGGCCATCGGGTCCTCGGCGTTGCAGTCGAGGGTGTAGCCGCGCGGAAGGGCCGGCGGAAGATGGCGAGACGGTAAACTGGAAAGGAAAACGCCGGGATTCTGTTGCCAGGCTCCCGACAGGCCCCGCCCTGGGATCTGAACCCCAAGGACTTAAGTGTTCGAAATCACCCGAACCGCTTACGCGGCGAGAGCGACTTCTCCAGCGAAGTTATCGTTCGCAGTTAGTTAAAGGCCCGATACGGTGGGCCAGGACGGGCGAAAGCAGTCCTCTTTACACGTCCGTCGATGCTAGTCGGCCCCGCACCGCCCGCCGATACACGGGAGGAAATGGTGGAGCCGCCGGGAATCGCACCCGGGTCCGGTCCGCTTATTACAGGCGCGTTTATCGCCATAGTCCGGGCGAACCCGGACACCCCCAATATAGGGCATCGGACGTACCGTTCCAAGGGGTTCGCCCGATGGCGGCGAGGGATCGGTCGTCGACATCAGCCGTTAGGGGCAGCGCCCCGGCGTCGCCGGACGACTGGACAATCCGCCGCCGACATAGTCAGGAGAAGGCCATGACCCTTCATCGCCTGTTCGCCGCCGCCGCCGTTGTCCTGGCGGTCTCCGCTCCCGCCGCGGCCGTCATGGCCCACGCGCGGCTGGTCAACTCCACCCCGGCGGCCAATACGACCGTCGCCTCGCCCGGCTCGATCTCCCTGACCTTCAGCGAACGGGTGGTCCCGGCCTTCTCGTCGTTCGACCTCGTGGACGCGGCCGGTCGCGAGACTCCCGTCCGCACGACGGTCAGCGAGGATGGCAAGACCCTCTCGGCGCGGGTGGCCCGCCCGCTGGCGGCGGGCGCCTGGACTGTCAACTGGCGGATCGCCACCGGCGACGGCCACCGCATGACCGGATCCTACGGCTTCACCGTCCGCTGACATGATCGAGGCCGCGCTGATCGGGCTTCGCGCGATCCAGTACGCCGCGGCCGCCATCGTGCTCGGCCTGCCTGCCTTCATCCTGTACAGCCGCGCCGCCCTGGCCGGCGTCCAGACCGGCTGGGCGCGCTCCATTGTCCGGTCCGCCGCCGCCGTCCTCCTGCCCGCGACGCTGGCGGCCCTCGTGGCCCAGACGGCGGTCATGGCTGGATCGCTGGCCGAAGCGGCAAGGCCCGAAACGCTCGGCTTCATGGTCACGGGGACCGCCCTGGGGACCGCCTACGCCGTCCGGGCGGCTCTGGCCTTTGTCATCCTGCTGCTGGTCCTGACGCTGCATCCCGGCGGACGCCTGTGGGCGAGCCTGATCGTCCCGGCCGTGCTGATCGCCGCCTCCTTCGCCTGGACCGGGCACGGCGGCGCCACCGAAGGGCCGTGGCGCTGGCCCCATCTCGCCGCTGACGTCGTCCACGCCGTCGCCGCCCTCGTCTGGATCGGCGCCCTGGCCGGCTTCGTCTTCCTTGCGCGTCGGCGGAATGGGGCCGACCGTCCACCGGACGGCCTCGCCGCCGCTCTCGTGGGCTTCGCCCGCGTCGGAACCCTCGCCGTGACGGCCCTTATCCTGTCCGGCCTGATCAACACCTGGGTGCTGGTCGGTCCCGACGGCCTGCCGGCCGTCCTGTCGACAGCGTGGGGCGCGTTGCTGGCGGTCAAGCTGGCGGCCTTCGCCGGCATGCTGGCCCTGGCTGTCCTGCACCGCTACCGCCTCGGGCCCGGCCTGTCGGCCGCGGCCGGCTCGGCCACGCCGCATCTGGCCAGGCTCAGGCGCACCCTTTTTGTCGAGTTCGCCCTCGGCCTGGCGATCCTCGGCCTGGTCGCCGCGATGGGGCTGCTGCCGCCCTCCGCCTCGCTCTAGGCGCCCGGGGCCGCCCGCGAGGACCAGTGGATGTGCTGGATGCGCCAGCCGTCGGCATGGCGGCGCAGCAGCATGGTCTCGACCGTCAGCCGGTCGACCGGCCGGCCGTTGAATGTCCCCGTGGTCCGGCCCTCGCTGGTGATCCAGGCCATGTCGCCCGAGGCCTCGCCCGAGCGCCGGGTCACCGCGTCTGCGGTCGCGGCGGCATAGGCGGCGTCCGAGGCCAGGTGGTGCGAGGCGTATTCGGCCCGCGACCGCTCCGCCCCGCCGGCCTCGAAGATCAGGGCGTCCTCGGCCAGCAGGGCCAGCGCCGCCTCCCGGTCGCCCTCGCGCAGGGCCGCGTGGAAGGCGTCCACCGCCGCCGCCGCCTCGTCTGCGGCCGCCGCGATCCTGGCGGGCGGCGCGTCGTGGGCATGCTGGGCCAGCCCCGGACCGGCCGAGAGGGCGAGTACGACGGCGGCGAGGGCGAAAGGCTGGCGGGACATTGGGACTCTCCGAAGGCTCCGCCGCCACCGTAGCTGGATTAAGCCGTCTGTCAGCCGGGTTGTCGCCGCCGTCCGCCGGGCGCTTCCGACTTGCGGAGCGATCTGGCACACAGGCTGGCATGGCCGCGGGGCCGTGCGGGGGGATTTCCGATGCCGAAGCTGGGCGCCGTCGTGGCGGCGATGATCACCGCCCTGTTGCTGCTGGGCTCGCCCGCGCTGGCGCAGGAGGTCACGGCGCGTGACCGCGAGCAGATCGAGGCGCGCATCGACATCCTCGAACAGGCGCTCTCCGGCGGCGACTTCGCGGCCAGCCTCGACGTCACCCCTCCGGCCCTCCGCGCCGCGCTCGCCCGCCGCTTCGGGATCACCGAGGCCGAGATGCGGACCCTGATGGCCGAGGCCCTGGCCCCGATGATGGCCGACCTGACATTCGTCTCCTATGCGACGGACGTTCCCGCCGCCGAGATCCGTACGACCCCGGCCGGCGGCCGCGTCTATCTGCTGATCCCGACCACGACCGTGATGGACGTCAGGGACGCCGGTCGGCTGCGGGTCAGAACCGACACGCTGGCCATCGAGGAAGCCGGCGACTGGTATCTGGTCCGGGTGCAGGAGGAGGCCCAGGTCTCCATGCTGCGCGAGGTTTATCCGGAGTTCGCCGACGTCCAGTTCCCGGCGGGCGTCACCGAACCGGTCCCGGGACCCGCGCCCACTCCGGCGTCTGGTTCCTGAACCAGGTCAGCTGCCGCTTGGCGTAGTTGCGCGTCGCCTGCCGCGTCGCCTCGACCGCCGTCTCCAGCGAGGTCTCGCCCCTCAGATGGGCCGCGAACTCGCGCACCCCGACCGCCTTCATCGCCGGCAGGGCCGGATCCAGCCCGCGCGCCACCAGGGCCCGCACCTCGTCCAGCGCCCCGGCCTCGACCATCCGCGCCACCCGCGCGTCGCAGCTGGCGTACAGCGCCGCCCGCTCCGGCTCGACCACCAGTCCCGTCCACGACCCCGGCGCCAGCAGCGGCGTGGTCTCCGCCGTCCAGTCGCTCAGCGCCCGTCCGGTGTGCTCCGCCACCGCCCAGGCTCGCGTCAGCCGCTGCCGGTCGCCGGCCTCGATCCGCTCCGCCGCCGCCGCATCCACCGCCGCCAGCCGGGCCCGGAACGCCGCCTCGCCGAACCGGTCGTACAGCGCCCCCGCCGCCTCGCGAACCTCCAGCGGCACATCCGGAATATCGGCCAACCCTTTGGTCAGGGCCGTGAAATACAATCCCGTCCCGCCGACCAGCAGCGCCGGCCGCCCCGCCGCCGCCAGTTCCTCCAGCACCGGGATGACCGCCCGGCTCCAACGCCCCACCGACCAGGCCTCCGCCGCGTCGGCGACGCCATACAGCCGGTGCTCCGCCCGCGCCTCGTCCTCCGCCGCGGGCCGGGCGCTCAGCACCCGCAGATCGGCGTACAGCTGCTGGCTGTCGGCGTTGACGATCACCGCTCCGGTGCGCTCCGCCATCTCCAGCGCCAGCGCCGACTTGCCCGAGGCCGTCGGGCCCGCCAGCAGCGTCACGGCGGGTCTGGATGTGTTCTGGGGCAAATCGGCGCTCGCGGGGATGACCTATATCGGCGATAGAACGCCCGCCTCGCGCGCGGCAACCCCAAGCGTAGCACAGGAGCCTTCCGCCGTGTCCCACCCGTCCCCCGACCGCGACCAGGTTCTCGCCGCCCTCGACGCGGTGATCGACCCGAAGAGCGGGCAGGGGCTGGCCGCCGCCGGCCTGGTCCAGGGCCTGACCGTCGCGGCCGCCGACGACGGGGTCCGCGCCGGCTTCGTCATGGAGGTCCCGGCCCGCGAGACCGCCGTCTACGCCCCCGTCCGCGACGCCGCCGAGGCCGCGCTCAGGGCCCTGCCGGGCGTGGCGCGGGTCTCCGTCGTCCTGACCGCCGAGGCGGTGCAGAAGCCGCGCTTCAAGACCGCCGGCCTGTCGCCCCAGGCGGTCCACCAGATCCGCCCCAACGCCCCGGTCCCGACCGAGCGCCCGGCCCATGTCCGCCGCGTCCTCGCCATCGCCTCCGGCAAGGGCGGGGTCGGCAAGTCCACCGTCGCCGTCAACCTCGCCGCCGCCCTGGCCGCCCGCGGCCTGTCGGTGGGGGTGCTCGACGCCGACGTCTACGGCCCCTCCCTGCCGACCATGACCGGCGTCTCCGGCAAGCCCGAATACCGCGACGACCGCATGGAGCCGCACCTCGCCCACGGCCTCAAGGTCATGTCAGTCGGCCTGCTGACGGAGAAGACCGACGCCATGGTCTGGCGTGGCCCCATGGCTTCGCAAGCCATCACCCAGATGCTCACCCAGACCCGCTGGGGAACCGAAGCCGAACCGCTCGACATCCTCGTCGTCGACCTGCCGCCCGGCACCGGCGACGTCCAGCTGACCCTGATCCAGAAGACCCCGCTCGACGGCGCGGTCATCGTCACCACCCCGCAGGAGGTCGCCCTCGCCGACGCCCGCCGCGCCCACACCCTGTTCCAGAAGGTCAAGGTGCCGACCCTCGGCCTGATCGAGAACATGAGCGGCGACGTCTTCGGCCGCGGCGGCGGCGAGGCCGAGGCCGGCCGCCTCGGCGTGCCCTTCCTCGGCGACCTGCCGCTCGACGCCGCCCTGCGACAGGCGGGCGACGCGGGAACGCCGCTGGTCGCAGCCGAGCCGGACGGCGACACGGCCCGCCGCTTCGCCGTCGTGGCGGCCCGCGTCGCGGACGTCCTCGGCGTCTAGCCGCTCACAGTCTGCCGAACGACACGCCCTTCCAGCCCCAGCCGCCCTCGGCCGCCGCCTTGTGCAGCGGGCCCTTGATCTCGCTGGTGTTGAACCGGTAGCTGTAGACCTCGCCCCACGACCCGTCCTCGCGGAAGGCGTGGACGCTCTCGTAGCTCATCTCCCACGACTGGCCCCGGAACCCCGACGCCGCGAGGCTGAGGTCCGGCACGCCCGCGCGCCATTCCACCGACCACTCCTGATCGGCCGAGCGCACCACGCCGCGCGCCTCGTCGAACTTCATCAGCACCTTGAACACGCGCTGAACGCCGGCCTTGGCGAAGATCTCGAACCACCGGGCGTCGACGATCTTCCATTCGGCGACCAGATCCACCCCCTCGGGCTTGCCGTCGCGCACCACGAACGGCGCGGTGTCGCGGTTCAGCGCCAGCAGCCGCTTGCGCAGCGCCGCCACGGACTCCCGCCTGACCCCCGCCGGCGCCGCCCGGCTGCCGGTTATCCAGCTCAGAATGCCCATCCCAGGTCCCCCCGACCCCGCCCGGTCCGCCGGGCCCCTGCAGCTTGGCACGATCACGGCGGGCTCACCACCAGTCCTCCTCGGCGAAGTCCCGGTCGACGGCCTTCAGGCACATGTCCGAGGCGGCCGTCAGCTGCGCCGGCGTGAGGGAGTCGTAGAAGGCGTAGGAGCTGCCGATGGCCTGCCGGCTGCCGACGTCGCCCATCGCCGCCGCGGCCTTGCGCCCATAGGCGGCGTAGCCCTCGAGCACCGCCGCCCGGTCGCCGCCCGCACGGCCTTCCAGCATCGCATTGCTCATCGTGCCCAGGATGACGGCGCAGACCACCAGCGTCGGCCGTTCGGGCGGCGTGTCCCCACCCGGAGCCGCGGCGACCGCGGCTGGAGTCACCGGCGGCTCCGGCGCGGCGCACGCCGCTGGCCTCGTCAGAAGGATCGCCGTCGCGAGCAGACGCCCGGTGCGGTTCACTCCGGCTCGACCACCGCCGCCGTGCCGTAGGCCAGCACCTCGGTGACGCCCTCCATGATCTCGTTGGCCTCGTAGCGCATGGCGATCACGGCGTTGGCGCCCATGGCCTGCGCATGCTGGACCAGCTCGTCGTAGGCCTCGGCCCGCGACGCCTCGGCCAGTTTCACATAGGCCCCGACCCGGCCGCCCAGCATCGACTGCAGCCCGCCGATGGCGTCGGAAATGACGTTGCGCGAGCGGACCGTGATCCCCCGCACCAGTCCCAGGGTCTTCACCACCCGATATCCGGGCACATCGTTGGTGGTCACGATCAGCATGGCGGAAGCTCCTGTTCAGCGCCGCTCCAGAACGCGGAAGACGAAGGCATGGTCGTCCTTCTCCCCCGCGGGAACGGCCTCCGACGATAGCTCGGCCCAGGCCGCCTCGTCGAACGCCGGAAACACCGCATCCCCCTCCGGCTCGGCCTCGACCTCGGTCAGGTACAGCCGCTTCGCCCGGGGCAGGGCGGCGGCGAACAGCGCCGTCCCGCCGATGATGCAGACCTCGTCGACCCCGTCGTCCATGGCCTGTTCGCGGCCGATCTCCACCGCCTCGTCCAGTGTGGTGCAGACCACCGCCCCCCGGGCCTCGAACGACTCGTCCTTCGACAGAACCAGGTTCAGCCGCCCCGGCAGGGGCTTCAGCGGCAGGCTCTCCCACGTCCGCCGTCCCATGATGCACGGCTTGCCCATGGTCACCGCCTTGAACCGCTGCAGGTCGCTGCGCAGCCGCCACGGCAGGCCGCCGTCCCTGCCGATCACCCCGTTCCGGGCGCGGGCGACGACGAGGGCGAGATGGGGCAGGGGCGTCACGCCTTCGCCTCCAGCCAGTGCAGCCATTTCCGCTGCATCGCCGCCTCCAGATCGATCCCGGCCCGGTCGCAATAGATCAGCAGCATGCCCAGCACGTCCGCCGCCTCGTCGCCCAGCTTGTCCGCGTCCGCCGTCCCGCGCGCCCGCCCGCTCATGCGCAGATGCTCGGCGGTCAGCTCGCCCAGCTCCTCCTGCACCTTCAGCAGGGCCCAGTCGCCCGACCGCTCGATGCCGTGCTCGCGGGCGTAGATGTCGGAGATGCGCAGGACGTCTGCCTGCAGGGTCTTCAACTGCATGGCCTCAGACCGCCACCGGCGCCTTGATGTGCGGCCACGGCGCATAGCCCTCCAGCACGAAGTCCTCCAGCCGGTAGGCGAACAGGTCGTCCTTCGGCGCGATCGTCATGGTCGGCAGCGGCAGCGGCTCGCGCGCCAGCTGGGTCTCCGCCTGGTCGACATGGTTCAGATACAGGTGGGCGTCGCCGAAGGTGTGCACGAACTCCCCGGGCTCCAGCCCGACCACCTGCGCCACCATCATGGTCAGCAGCGCATAGGAGGCGATGTTGAACGGCACGCCCAGGAAGACATCGGCCGAGCGCTGATACAGTTGGCAGCTCAGCTTCCCCTCGGCGACGAAGAACTGGAACAGGCAGTGGCAGGGCGGCAGGGCCATGTCGTCGACGTCGGCCGGATTCCACGCCGAGACGATGTGCCGGCGCCCGTTCGGATTGGTCTTCAGCCCGACGATCAGCTTCTCGATCTGGTCGATGACCCGCCCGTCCGGCGCGGCCCACGAGCGCCATTGCTTGCCGTAGACCGGCCCCAGCTCGCCCTCGGCGTTGGCCCATTCGTCCCAGATGCTGACGCCGTTTTCCTTCAGCCAGCCGATATTGGTCTCGCCGCGCAGGAACCACAGCAGTTCGACGATGATCGACCGCAGGTGCAGCTTCTTGGTGGTCAGGACGGGGAAGCCCTTCGACAGGTCGAACCGCATCTGCCGCCCGAACACCCCGCGCGTCCCCGTCCCCGTCCGGTCGTCGCGCACCGCCCCGTTGTCGAGGATGTCGCGCAGCAGGTTCAGATACTGCCACTCCGGATGATCGGCCGCGACGGCGCCCGTGCGGGCCTGAAGGTCGGCGAAGGTGGCGACGGCGTTCATGGGGCGAGGATGCCGCTGATTCGAGCGACGCGGCAGCCACCTGATTCGCTTGCCCACAGAAACCGCGGGCCCTCCCCCCCTTGCGGGAGAGGGAGACCGCACACGGCGGCGTCAGCCGACGTCCTCGTGCGGTCGGATGAGGGGTCGCGCGCCCCCCTCCGGCGCGACCCCTCATCCGACCTCGCTTCGCTCGGTCGCCTTCTCCCGCAAGGGGAGGAGGGAACATCAGACCAGCTTCTTCCCCACCAGCAGCGCCCCCAGCTCGCTCGAGGCCCCGTCGTAGAACCCCGCCTCCTTCGGCGCCGCCTTTGGATTGCGGTACGTCCCGAAGATCATGTCGATCAGCGGCAGGTCGCAATAGTTCGACCGGTGCTCGCCGCGTTCGTGGTGGGCGGCGTGCATCTCCGGCCGGGCGATGAACCACCCCAGCCAGCGCGGCGTGCTGACGTTGGCATGGGTGAAGACGGCCATGAAGCTGGTGACCAGCACGATCGGGATCACCGCCTCGAGCGACAGGCCGACGATCCACACCAGCGCCAGGCTGGCGTGCAGGGTCCAGGCGACCATGTCCAGCGGATGGAACCAGAAGGCGCTGTAGACGTCGATCCGCTCGGCGCTGTGGTGGGTCTGGTGCAGGTGCCGCCACAGGAAATCGACGCCGTGCAGGGCCCGGTGCCACAGATATTGGGTCAGGGCGAAGACGAGCAAGCCGACACCCAGCTGCAGCCACAGCGGCTGGCGCGTCAGGTCGATCAGGCGATGTTCGGCCAGGAAGGCGTCCCACACCAGCGGCGCGGTCAGGGCGACCGCCATATAGGCCACGAAGGCCAGCAGACCCTTGATCCGCCACCCCGGTGTGGCGGGATAGTCCCGTGGCCGCCAGACGGTGTCCAGCAGGATGAAGCCGGCGAATATCGCCAGTACGGAAACGGTTACAACATTGATCATTCTTAACCTCCGGAGGGGCGAAACGGGGAGGCCGAAGTGATAGAAGGCGCCGCCACGCGCGGTTAGCCGTCGCATGGTCCAGTCAGCTGTCGGGGCGTATTTCCCGTTCGTTTTCAAAGCCATCTGCTCGCGCCGCCGCCGTTTCGCGGGCCGGTCATGTGGCCGAAATGAGGAAAACCGCACTCATGGTGCAGTCCCTTCTCCTGGCAAGATCCCAGGTCCGCGTCTCGCGCGGCGAGCAGACCCGCGATCGCATCATGGACGTGGCCGAGGCCTCGGTCCTCGCCAAGGGTTTCGCCGCCACCTCGATCGACGAGATCCTGTTCGAGGCCGGCATCACCAAGAGCGGCTTCTTCTACCATTTCCGCGACAAGAACGACCTCGCCCTGGCCCTGGTCGAGCGCTTCCGCGACCGTGACCTGAGCGTCTTCGAGGAGACGTTCCGCCGCGCCGAAGAGCTCAGCGACGATCCTCTGCACGCCTTCCTCGTGGGTCTGAAGCTGCTCGCCGAGACCATGGCGGACATCCAGGCCGAGCGGCCCGGCTGCCTCGTCGCCACCTTCGTCTATCAGGATCAGCAGTTCGACAGCCGTGTCCGGGCCGTCCTCGCCGAGGTGGTCGATATCTGGCGCGCCCAGTTCCGGGCCCGCATCGAGGCGATCGCCGCCGTCTATCCGCCGCGCGTCGACGTCGATCCTGAGGCCCTGGCCGACATGCTCCTCACCGTCATCGACGGCGCCATCGTCGTGGCCAAGGCGGTCGGCCGTCCGCGCATGCTGGAAGACCAGATCCTCGCCTACCGCACCTGGGTCAGGACGGTGTTCCTCGGAGTGTGAAGCGAAGCGGCCGGGGGCTGGCGGGAGTCGGCGCCAATCCCTTGCGTCCCGCGCCGCCCCCTCCGTCCGGCCGGCTGTCCCGCCCTTCTTTCGTCATCCCGGGACAAGCGGCGCAGCCGCGCCGACCCCGGGACAAGGCGGCGCGCGTGAGCGCGAACCTGTCGGGCGCGCCTCTGGCTGGTTCATCACGAGAGCACGACTGCTCCCTTCCTTTCGTCATCCTCCGGCAAGGCGCTTCAGCGCCGCGACCGGGAGACCCAGCGGCGCGCGACAGCGCGACCCTGCCGGGAGCGCCGCCGCTCCCGGCAGCCTGCCTGAACAGGTCGCCTTCGCCGCCGCCGGGTCCCCCTGTCTCCCCCCGCGTTCGCGGGGGTCGCCGGAGGATGACGAAAGCAGGGGCGTGACGCTGTGCTGACAATCCGCGAATCTATAGTCGGATAGCGCGGACGATCTCCCGCCTTTCCAGACACATCGCCTTTTCTCGAATCGATCTTCTGCGCACGCTGGATTCCGGGCGCATAATTTACCCATCCCGTCGATGGGGAGGGCGTCGGATCCACGCTCCTCGACGACGGCGGGCTGTGGTCGAGCGATGAAGCCCGGACGATGGAGAGTCCGGGGGTCCTCGAGGGCAGGGATGGATCCTGCCCGCTTGCTCGCCGCGCGCCTTGGGTGCGGTCAGATGGCCTCGCGATGGCGGGGGTATGTCCGTCCCGCTCCGGTGCGTCGCAAGGCGTCCGGGGCGATCCGTCAAAGGCCCGAATGCAGGGCCGCCAGTCGGAGGGCGTGTGGAAAACGACCGCGCGGGGCAGTCACCTCGTCGAAACGGTAAACCAGAAACACATCCGGGCGAGGCCCGGCTGTCCCGCACCCTCCCCACCTTGCGCCGGCCCTCCGGCGGAGGCCGATCAGCCACGCATGCACCCTATCTCACCCCCGGAACCCGTCCGCCTCCAGGAAGGCCTGCTCCTCCGCCGTCGTCTCCCGGCCGAGCGCCCGGTTGCGGTGCGGAAAGCGGCCGAACCGTTCGATGACCGCATGATGATGCTCCGCCCAGCGGTCGTCGGGCGGCCGCTCCATGGTCTGGAACAGGGCCAGCTGCCGGTCCTGCAGGGCCATGTCCTCGGCGTGTTGCAGCGGCAGGTAGAAGAATCGCCGCAGGTCGTTCTCCACGGCCCGGTCGAACCCGGCGTCCAGCGCCTGGAGCGCGAACATCCGCGCCAGCGGGTCGGTGGCGAAGGCGTGCGCCGTGCCGCGGAAGCAATTTCGCGGGAACTGGTCCAGCAGGATCAGCAGCGCCAGCGCGCCCTCCGGCGTTTCGGCCCAGTGATCCAGCTCGCGCCGGGCGGCGGCGACATGGGCCGCCTCGAACCGCTCGCGGAATTCGGCGTCGAACGCCTCGTCCTTGGCGAACCACATCTTCGGCCCCGCCTCTTTCCAGAAGGCGACCACGTCGGAAGGCGCTATGTCTGTGCTCATGACCGATAACCTAGGCGCCCCGCTCCCCGTCTTCCATGACCGCGACTGCGATCTGTCGATCATCCGCGACAGGCGCGTGGCCGTGATCGGCTACGGCAGCCAGGGCCGCACCCACGCCCTCAACCTGCGCGACTCCGGGGTCGCCGACATCGTCGTCGGCCTCAAGGCCGGCTCCGCCACCCGCGGGAAGGCCGGCGCCGACGGCTTCCCCGTCCTGACCGCCGGCGAGGCCGCGGCGGACGCCGACGTCGTCGCCGTCATGGTCTCCGACGAAGCCCATCGCGACCTGTGGCGCGACGAACTGGCTCCGGCGATGAAGCCCGGCGCGGCCCTGGTCTTCGCCCACGGCCTCTCGGTCCGTTTCGGCCTCGTCCAGCCACGCCCCGACCTCGACGTCATCCTCGCCTCGCCGAAGGGCATCGGGCCGCGCATCCGCGACCTCTACGTCGAAGGGGAGGGGGTCTTCGCCCTGTTCGGCGTGCATCAGGACGCGACGGGCGGCGCCCATGCCCTCGGCCTGTCCTACGCGGCGGCGCTGGGCTGCGGCCGCAAGGGCATCCTCGAGACCACCTTCGCCGCCGAATGCGAGAGCGACCTGTTCGGCGAGCAGGTCGTCCTCTGCGGTGGCGTGGGCCAGCTGATCGACGCCGCCTTCACCAAACTGGTCGCCGCGGGCTATCCGCCCGAGGTGGCCTGGTTCGAATGCTTCTACGAGGTCAAGCTGGTCACTGACCTGATGTTCGAGCGCGGCATAGCCGGAGCCTTCGCCAAGATCTCCAACACCGCCGAATACGGCGCCTATCTGACCGGCCCCCGGGTCGTCGGCGAGGAGTCGAAGGCGGCCATGGACGCCGTCCTGGCCGAGGTCCGTTCCGGAGCCTTCGTCCGCACCCTCATGGCCGACTACGACGCCGGCTCGCCCGACCTCCTGGCCCGCCGCGAGGCGCTGGGCCGGCGTCCCATCGAGGCGGTCGGCGCGCACCTCGCCGGCGTCGCCCGCCGTGCATCCGAAGGTTGAAGCGCGGCCGGGGTTTGCCTAGCCTGCGCCCGGTTCTCAGTGGGGGGTAACATGTCCAGATCCGTCGCCGTTCTCGTCGCCGCCGTCGCTCTCGCGGCCGCCTCGCCCGGATTCGCCCAGTCGATCGAGCGCTCGACCACCCGGTCCGAGACGACCACGACCTGGGAGGGGGACACCACCCGCAGCGTGACCCGCAGCACCACCGTCGGCGGTTCGGTCTCGGTCGACGGGGAACAGCTGGGCGAGGCGCTGGCCGGGGCTCTCGTCGACCGTCTCGATCCGGAGGAGAGCCGCCTGCGCCGCCTGGCCGAGCCCGCCCGGACCGAAGACGCCTTCGGCGCCTGGCTCGTCACCGACGGCGGCCGCGACGTGGGCGAGTGCCGCTTCGAGATGGCCGAGCGGGCCGGCTTTCTCGGCGTGCGCAATGCGGTGGCGACCGGCTGTCCGCGCCGGCTGGGGCAACTGGCCAAATGGCGCGTCCAGGACGGCCAGCTCGTCTTCTACAGCGGCGCCGGTCAGGAGCTGAAGCGGCTTCGCTACGTCGAGGGCCGGTTCATCGGCGCCGGCGTCGAAATGGTTCGCGCCGAATAGACGAGGGGGGAAGCGAAAGGCGCCCCGGGAAGGCGCGGGATAGATGGTCGGAGTGGCAGGATTCGAACCTGCGACCCCTGCGTCCCGAACGCAGTGCTCTACCAGACTGAGCCACACTCCGACTTGAGGAGCGGGCTTATAACGAGGGGGTCTGCCCCCCGCAAGCGGGGAAACGCACCGCTGCGAAATAGTCTGGAATCCGCGTCTTGCATCCCCCGCGGCCTTGTCGTATCTCGCACGCCTCCCGGCGCCACGGCGCCGGAAACGCCGGACCTGCTGGGGAATGGTGTAATGGTAACACTCCGGTTTTTGGTACCGTCATTCTAGGTTCGAGTCCTAGTTCCCCAGCCATCCGCTTCTCCGGAACGCCCTGCGGTCGAACGACTTGCGTCCGCTTCTGACGCAGGCGCATGCGACTCTGCCCGCCAGCGCAACGGAAGCGGACGACGGCGATGGCGGGCTCAGTGCGACGGAAGGGATTCCAGCGGCAGGCGGATGCGCACTCCGACCCCGGCCTCGGGCGCCGTCTCGATGGTCATCGAGCCGCCCAGGTGCTCGACCAGGCCACGCACCAGTCTCAGGCCCTCGCCCGGCTCCAGGGTCGCGGCTCCGATCCCCGAATCCCGCACCACCAGGCTGACGCCGCCGACGGCGCGGGAAAACGCCACGGCGATCGAGCCCCGCCGGTTGTCGGGGAAGGCGTGGCGGCAGGCGTTGGAGATCAGCTCGTGGGTGATGATGGCCAGCGGCAACAGATGGCTGTCGGGCAGCAGGGCCGACTGTCCGCGCACATCCAGCCTCACGGGGCGGCCCTCGCAGGCGCGGGTCCAGAAGGCGGCCACCTCGCCGAGATAGCCGGCGAAGTCCAGCGGCCCCTCGACGGTCATCCTGCGGCTGATCAGCTCCACAGCGGCCGTGACGTCGCTGAGCCAGGTCAGATGCCGCACGCTTTGCGGATCGGTGACGCTGCGCAACCGGATGCCGACGAGCGTCTGCAGCAGCTGGTAGCCCCCCAGCAGCCGGCGCTGAAGTTCGACGATGCCGTCTCCGGCGACCGTGGCCATCATTCCCCCGAACACTGAAAAGCCCACGAATTCTTACTCCAGACAGAACCAAATAGCCAATGAGGCGTTTCTCCGTCCGCTAGCGGACACAGTAGTGGTAAACGCGTCTGGTTAGCGTTCGGGGGAACAGTTGTGTCCGAGTCACCCGACCTGCGGGTCATGATCGTCGAAGACCAGGCCCTGCTCGCGATGGAGCTGGAGCTGGTGCTTGGCGAATCCGGCTGCGACGTGGTCGGCTGCGCCATGGATCAGGTCAGCGCCTTCACTGTCGCGGCCCGCGAACACCCCGATCTGGCTCTGATCGACGTCAATCTTCTCGACGGCCTGACCGGTCCCCGAATCGCCCAGCGGCTGGTTGGCGAATACGGAACGGCGGTCGTTTTCCTCACCGCCAATCCGGAGCAGATTCCCGAGGGCTTCGCCGGCGCCCTCGGAGCGGTGTCCAAGCCCTTCGACGAGCGCACCATCCGGGCTGTCGTCGATTTCGCGCGCCAGTTCATCCATCACCGCACCGTCGGCGAGCCGCCCCGCCGGTTCCGGCTGGCGCCGTGGCTGACCACGCCGCCGGACGACATCGCGCCGCACTGACCGGGGTCGGCGCGGCGCGATCCGCCCTCAGTCGATCTTCAGCCGCATGAAGACCATGCCGCCGTCCGGGTCGCCGCCATAGGCCGGCTCCAGCGCGTCGGGGACGCGATTCAGGCTGTACAGCGCCCCGACCCCGAAGCGGACATTCGCGGCCAGGCGCCAGTCGTGCACCGCACCGACCGACGCCTTCGACACCGTATAGAGTTCGCCATGTCCGCCGCCGGGTCCCGGCAGCAGTTCGTCGGTCTCGATCCGCTCGGCCCGTGCGAACACCGTCCAGCGGCCGTTCGGGCTGACCGCCGTCTCCAGCAGCCAGGCGTCCTTCGACTCGTCGTGATCGTTGGTCTTGCGGCCCCAGGCCAGGGTCGACGACCACCAGCCTTCCGTTCCGAACCGTCGGGCGTGGATGGCGCTGGCGGACCATTTGGTCTCGTTCTCGTCCGGCTCCAGCTGCTCGGGCGCGGTGACGTCGGCGTAGGAGGCCTGCAGGGACCATTCGGGCGCGGGGTTCCACGACGCCCGCACCGACCAGCTGTCCAGCTCGGGGCTCTCGATGTCGTAGCGGTCCTCGTCCGGCTCGCGGCCACGGAAGGACGAGGCCTCCAGCTTTAGGCCGTCGTGCACCCAGCCAAGCGTGGCGACGCCGAACACGATGTGCGTCGAGTCCAGCCAGTGATGGGTGATCGGCGCCTCCGGGCTGTCCATGGCGCTCATGCGGTGCATGAAGGCGGGGGGACCGAAGGCAGGCTCTCCCGGCAGGCCGATGTAGGCGAAGACGCTGTCGTGGTCGCCCAGCCGCCGCGCATAGCTGGCCGACAGCTCCATCACCAGCTCATGCGGGTGCTGGCGGTCGATCAGCGGGGTGACGCCGTCCGCCGTCTCGCCGGCCGCGAGCAGCAGCGGGAAGCCGTCCTTGCCCATCAACGGCTCGGGGCTGAGCATGGCCCGAAGGTTCAGGGTCGAGCCGTCGGCGAAGTCGCGCCGCGCCGATCCCATGATCATGCCGCCGACGAAGGTCTTGTCGTCCCCGCGCGGGCCGTCCTGCCAGTCGTAGGTCAGGTTCAGCATGGCGTGGCCCATGAAGGACCAGTCGCCGCGCACCACATGGACGCCGCCGTGTTCCGACAGGTCCGGCTGCCAGCTGGTGCCCGAGGCGTCGCGGCTCATCGGCCAGTGTCCGAGCGGGCTGGTCATGGCGTGCCCTTGCTCCGCCATCGCCGACATGTCGTGGCCCTGATGCTCGCCGGGCGACTGCGGCGCGGGCGAGGCGGCGGGCATGGCATGCCCCGCATGAGGATGGGCCGGGGGCGCGGCCGGGGCCTGGGCGGGGGTGGGAATGGGAGTCGGAGCCGGAACCGGAGCCGGACTCTCGGCGGTCTGGGCGGGGTGGTGTGAATGATCCTGCGCCGACGCCGGAAGTGCGAGGGCGAGCAGGGACGCGCCAGCGAAGGGCGCGAAGGAGCGGGCAGCCATAATGGCCTCCTGAAAGAGCATGGATAGGGCACGGGCGCTACGCCGCGCGCGAGCTGTCTTCAGAGGAAACCCGGACGCGGAGGATGCGGTTCAGGGGCCGGTTGTTCGCCGGAAAGCAGGGCCACGGGGCGGGGAGCGGCCGCCGGCCGGGGTGTGGTCACCCGGGCCCGTTCGGGCGCTGGCGGGGCAGGCGCGGCCACGCAGGCGATACAGCAGTCCATCGCCTTCATTGCCTTGCCCGCCCCCGGCGAGGGCGTTTCCGCACCGGCATGGTGCATCGGCGCCTCGTGGCATGGCGGCGGCGAAGAGGCTTCACCCAGGGCGTTCGCCGGCGCAGCGCCGGCCATCAACACCGCGAGGGCGCCGAGCAGCATCATCAGGGCATGGACGGCGCGCATTCCGCCCAACTAGGCGCTGCCGCGCCCTGGTTCAAGCGAGACCGCCGCCGAGGTCGAGCCCCGGCGCCGTCGGCGGCCCCGCCCGGGGATCGAGATCAAGCTGCATCAGGGTCACGTCCAGCCAGCGGTCGAACTTCCAGCCGACCTGCCGGTAGGCGCCGGCGTCGCGGAAGCCGAGCGACCGGTGCAGGGCGATCGAGGCGGCGCTGGTGTCGCTGTCGCTGATGGCAGCGATAACATGCCGAAGCCCCATGGCGCGCACCTGCTCGATCATCGCTTCCAGAAGCCCCCGACCGACGCCTTGTCCGCGCGCCGCCTCCTCGACGTAGATCGAGCCCTCGACGCCGTAACGGTAGGCCGGCCGGGGCCGGAACGGCGAGGCATAGGCATAGCCGGCGAAGGCGCCGTCGACCTCGGCCACCAGCCACGGCAGGCCGTGACGCTTCACGGAGGCGAAGCGGCGGGCCATCTCGTCCTGCGTCGGAGCTTCCAGTTCGAACGTCGCCGTGCCGTTCCTCACCTCGCGCCCGTACAGGGCGGTGATGTGGCCCAGGTCGGCCATCGTGGCGTGGCGGATCGTGCGCGTCATCTGGTCAGCCCCTGCCAGCCCGAACGTCAGCGACCGTCAGTGGAAGAGTCACCGACCTGTGATATCCTTCGGCCTCTATCGGGGGAGATCAGAGACATGAAATCAAGCTTCATTGCGGTGTTCCTCGCCGCCTCCATCCTCGCGCCCGACCTGGCTCTCGCCCAGGCCAAGCCGAACAAATTGGCCCCGGCGACGGTCGACATCCAGGTCTGCAACCAGAGCGGCCGCAACGGCACGGTGGCCATATCCTACGTCGAGGTTGGCACGAACCAGTTCATCAACCGCGGCTGGTATGAGGTGGCCGACGGGGCCTGCGAGAGCATCGTCAGCACGGACAACGCCAACTTCTACATGTACGGCGACACGCTCGACGGCTCGGGCCGGTCATGGTCGGGAAACCATGCCCTGTGCGTTCAGTATCCCGGTCCCTACACCTTCTGGTCCGACGGCGGCGACACCTGCCCGACCGGTTACGAAATCCGCAATTTCGTCGCCATGCACGCCGACGACACGGGCGTCTACACCTGGACCCTCGAACCCTGAGCCGGCGGGCCGGGGGCGGTCAGGACCGCTCCCAGCCCTTGTCGATGGCCCACACGGCGAAGGCGTAGTCGTGAGCGACCTCCTTCAGATAGTCGAACCGGCCGGACGCCCCGCCATGCCCCGCCTCCATATTGATCTTCAGCAGCACCGGCTTGCCCGAGGTCGTCGCCGGCCGCAGCTTCGCCACCCACTTCTCGGGCTCCCAATAGGTGACGCGCGGATCTGACAGGCCGCCGGTGGCCAGCACGGCCGGATAGGCCCTGGCCTCCACCTGGTCGTAGGGGCTGTAGCTCATCATGTAGTCGTAGGCTTCGGGGTCCTCGATCGGGTTGCCCCACTCGGGCCACTCCGGCGGCGTCAGCGGCAGGGAGGTGTCGCTCATGGTGTTGATCACGTCGACGAAAGGCACCTGGCCGATCACGCCGGCCCACAGGTCGGGCCGCATGTTGTTGACCGCCCCCATCAGCAGCCCGCCGGCCGAGCCGCCCTGGGCCACGATGCGCCCTGCCTTGCCGTGGCCGCTCGAGATCAGGTGCTCCGCCGCGGCGATGAAGTCCGTGAAGGTGTTCTTCTTGGTCATCTTCCGGGCGCTGAGGAACCAGTTCCAGCCCTTGTCCGAGCCGCCGCGGATGTGGGCGATGGCGTAGATCCAGCCCCGGTCGACCAGCGACAGCCGGTTGGTCGAGAAGCTCGCCGCCATCGGAATCCCGTACGAGCCGTAGCCGTACAGCAGCAGCGGCGCCGATCCGTCGACCGGCGTGGTCTTCCGGCGCAGCACGGTCACCGGCACCAGTTCGCCGTCCGCCGCCGGGGCGTTCAGCCGCTCGACGACGTAGTCCGCCGGGTCGTGGCCCGACGGCACCTCCTGCACCTTGCGAAGGACGCGCTCGCGGGTCTTCAGGTCGTAGTCATAGGTCGAGGTCGGCGTCGACGGCGAGTTGTAGCCGTAGCGCATGACGGTCGTGTCGAACTCCGACGCGCCCGACAGCGACAGGGAATAGGCCGGCTCGTCGACGGCGATCTCGTGCTCGGCGCCGGCGCGGTCGCGGACGATGATGCGGGTGTTCGCGTCAGCCCGCTCCTGGCGGACGATGAAGTCCTTCACCAGCGCCACGCTCTCGATGTAGCGGCCCGGCGTGTGGGGGACGAGATCCTTCCAGTTGGCCTTGCCGGGCGCATGGGTCGGCGCCTCGACGATCTTGAAGTCGATCGAGTCGTCGGCGTTGGTGCGGATCACCCAGCGGTCGCCCCAGTGGTCGGCGTCGTAGAGGCGCGCCACCTCGCGAGGCTCCAGCACGGCGGGCGCGGCGGTCGGGTCGGACGCCGGGATGACCCGCGCCTCCGACGTCTCCTGGTTGGCGATCGAGATGACCACGAAGGCGTCGTCGCTGGTGCGGCCGACGCTGATGAACATGCCCTCGTCGGCCTCCTCATAGACGAGCGTCGTCTCGCCGCCGCGCGCCGGGCGGCGGAAGATCTTGTCCGGCCGGCCATTGTCGTCGCGGTTGGTCCAGAAGATCCACCGGCTGTCGGGCGAGAAGGTGAAGTTGCCCGTCGCCGAGCCGATCGGGTCGGGCAGCACCTCGCCGGTGGCCAGGTCCCTGACGAAGATCTGGTGCACCTCCGAGCCCTGGGCGTCTTCGGCGTAGGCGAACAGCAGGTGGTCGGGGCTGTTCTCGGCGGCGCTGACCTCCGAATAGGCCTTGCCCTCGGCGAGGGCGTTGGCGTCCAGCAGCAGTTGCGCATCGCCCGCGCCCCTTCTCGGCCTGCGCATGAAGCGCGGATGCTGATCGCCGGTCCTGAACTCGGTGTAGTACTCCCACGGTCCGTCAGGGGCGGGGACCGAGCTGTCGTCCTCCTTGATGCGGCCCTTCATCTCCTCGAACATCTGCGCCTGCAGGGGGAGGGTCGAGGCCATCATCGCCTCGCGGTAGGCGTTCTCGGCGGTCAGGTGCTCCTTGACGTCGGCCTTGATCAGGGTCGGGTCGCGCAGGACCGCCTGCCAGTTGTCGTCCTTCATCCACTGATAGTCGTCGACCCGGACCCGGCCCAGCTGTTCGATCCGCACCGGGATCTTCTTCGCGACGGGCGGGACGGGGAGGGTCTGAGGCATCGAGGCTCCGGTGGCGCGGGCGGGGACGGGCAGGGCGGTCGCCGCGAGGGCGGCCGAGGCGGTGGCGAGCAGGTCGCGGCGGTTCATCGTGTCCCCCGATGGCGGATTGGGCGGCGGACCTTGTGCGAGCCACCCCGCCGCCGTCAAATGAACAAACCAGCAAGGCCCGATCCTGTCCGATGTTCGACCTGCAGCTTCCCCCGGAACCGGTCCGCGAGCCTCCCGCGGCGGCGCTTCAGGCGCCGGCCTGGGACCTGACCGTCGGCCTGATCGCGGCCACGGTTCAGCTCGACCAGCCCAACGGCGACGGAGCGACCCGGCGCGTGGGGACCGGCTTCCTGATCGACGCGCCGCGTCCGGACGGACAGCCGCGCACGGTGCTGGTCACCGCCCATCATGTGCTGGACGGGATGCCTGAGCCCGATGCGCGGATCGGCTGGCGGGTCGAGCGACCGGAGGGGGGCTGGCGATTCGCGCCGGAGCCGCTGCGCATCCGCGCGGAGAATGGCGGTCCGGTCTGGATCCGCCATCCCGAGCGGGACATCGCCGTGATGGAGATTTCGGCCCCGCCGGCCTTCGCCCGGGCCGCCATTCCGCTGGGCTGGCTGGCCGACGCCAACGCCCTGGACGCCTGGCAGGTCGGGCCGGGGGACGAACTCTTCACCCTCGGCTATCCCCGAGGCTATTCGTCGAATACGGCCGGATTCCCGATCCTGCGCGCCGGACGGGTGTCGTCGTGGCCGCTGACTCCGATCGAGACCTTCCCTGTCTTCCTGCTCGACTTCCCGGTCTTTCCCGGCAACTCCGGCGGGCCGGTGTTCTGGACTCCGAGCGCCCGCAAGCTGCCGGGCACGGTACAGCCGGAACATCCGTTCATCGCCGGGGTGCTGGTGTCCGAGGTGCGCCCCGGCGACGAGCCGCTCGGCATCGGCATCGTCGCCCATGCCGTCTATGTCCGCGAGGCGATCGCCCTGCTGGACGCGGCCTCGCCCTAGCGCGGCGATGCCGCCGATGCGCCAGCTCGCCCGTCGCCATGCCCGGAAAAAAAGCATGGTGGCATGGTCGGCAGAGTCTCGAATGCGGTGCGGGAAAATCACGGTGGCGGAGTCGGCAGAGTCTACATGGACCCCGGGGTGGTGGCCGGCTCCCGACGCAGGACGGCGGGGGAGGCGCTGGATTCGGTTGTCAAAGACCACGGGTCCGATGACGGACACGGCGAACAGTATGAACCCGCTGTCTACTCAGGCGCGTCGATTGTCGGCAAAAACTCTCAAGTCGTTGACCCAAAACGATATCGGTCGCCAGATCGTGCTAACATTTCGGGAATAGCGAGCACTCCGGTCCGCGCGGACCTACCCCGCCAGCACGTCCACGCTCATCCGCTCCAGCAGATCGCCGCCCTGTCCGACCGCGGCCAGCCGGCTCGAGACGTGGCCCAGCACATTGGCGGCGTAGACTTCGTAGAGGGTGATCCGCCCCTCGAGCCACGCCGGATCGCCTTCGCCGGCGTCGAGTATGGCCCGGGCCGCCAGCGCGCCCTTCGCCAGCATCCAGCCGCCGACCACGTCCCCGAGCAGCTTCAGATAGGCGTCGGCCCCCGCCAGAACGTCGGCGGCCCGCGCGGGGTCGGCCTTGGCGTCCAGCAGCCAGAGGGTGGCGTCCTCGACCGCCTCGACGGCGTTGGCGAGGCGCTCCACCGGCTTGCCCGAATACAGGCGCGGCAGCACCGCCAGCGTCGCCTTCATGTCGGCGATCAGCTCGCGCGCCGACTGGCCGCCGTCCTGACCCAGCTTGCGTCCGACCAGATCCATGGCCTGGATGCCGTTGGTCCCCTCGTAGATCGGGGCGATGCGGGCGTCGCGATAGTGCTGGGCCGCCCCTGTCTCCTCGATGAAGCCCATGCCGCCGTGCACCTGGACGCCCATCGAGGCGACCTCGACCCCGACGTCGGTCGACCAGGCCTTGGCGATCGGGGTGAACAGGTCCTCGCGGCCCTTCCAGCGGCGGCGCTCCTCCTCCGTGGCGACGTGCCGGGCCAGATCGGCGGCGACGCCGGTCGACAGGCAGATGGCGCGGGCGGCGGCGATCTTCGCCTTCATCACCGACAGGGCGCGGCGCACATCCGGGTGATCGACGATCGGGGCGTTGGCCTGACCGGTCCACACCGACCGGCCCTGACGCCGTTCCCGGGCATAGTCCAGCGCCTGCTGGTACGCCCGTTCGGCGATGCCGACGCCCTCGACGCCGACGGCCAGCCGGGCCGCGTTCATCATCACGAACATATGGGCCAGGCCCTGGTTCGGCTGGCCGACCAGTTCGGCGGTCGCCCCCTCATAGGCCATGACGCAGGTCGGCGAGGCGTGGATGCCCAGCTTGTGCTCGATCCCGACCGGGCGGAAGGCGTTGCGCTCGCCCAACGATCCATCCGGCTTCACCAGGTATTTCGAGGCCAGGAACAGGCTGATGCCCTTGGGCCCCGGCGGCGCATCCGGGAGGCGGGCCAGCACCATGTGGACGATGTTGTCGGTGGCGTCGTGGTCGCCCCAGGTGATGAAGATCTTCTGGCCGGTCAGGCTGTAGGTCCCGTCGCCGTTGGGAACCGCCGTCGCCGTCAGCGCCCCGAGGTCCGACCCGGCCTGCGGCTCGGTCAGCACCATGGCCCCGGTCCATTCGCCCGAGACCAGCTTCGTCAGATAGGTCGCCTTCTGGGCCTCGGTCCCGACGGCCTCCAGCGCCTCGATCGCCGCCAGCGACAGCATCGGACACAGGCCGAAGGCCATGTTCGCGGCATGCACCGTCTCATAGGCGGCGAGTTCGAGCGCCTTGGGCAGCTGCTGGCCGCCGGCATGGGCCGGGGCCGACAGGCCGGTCCAGCCTCCTTCGGCGAACTGGCGATAGGCGTCGGCGAAGCCCGGGGCGGCGGTGACGACGCCGTTGGCGCAGGTCGCCCCCTTCTGGTCGCCGATCCGGTTCAGCGGGGCCAGCACGCCTTCGGAGAACTGCCCCGCCGCCTCGAGCACGGCCGCCATGACCTCCGGATCGTAGTCGGGAAAGGCGCCGGTCGCGGCCACGGCGTCGACGCCGGCCACTTCGGTCAGGGTGAAGATCAGGTCGCGGACGGGGGCGTGGTAGGTCATGGGCGGGTTCTCGCAAACGTGCGACCGTTCATGCCGCCTTGCCGCCGGGTCAGGCAAGGTGCGGCTTGGCGAACCCCGTCGTCTGCGTCAGGCTGCGACGCTGAAGACCGAGAGGGAGGACGCCCGTGGCCGAGCCGCGCAACCGCTATTCGACCGTTTCGCTGATCCTGCACTGGCTGATCGCCGCGCTGGTGGTCGCCCAGATCGTGCTGATCCAGGCCCACGAGGCCACTGACGGCCCGATCTCCCGCGAGTTCGTCAACCTCCACAAGTCGGTCGGCCTCGGCATCCTGGTGCTGACCCTGGTCCGCCTCGGCTGGCGCATCGCCAATCCTGCCATCCCGCTGCCCGCGGGGACGCCGCGCTGGCAGAAGCTGGCGGCGCGCGCCACCCATGGGCTGTTCTACGTCTTCCTGATCGCCATGCCGCTGGTCGGCTGGGCCGCCTCGTCGGCGGCGGGGCGCGAGATCATCTGGTTCGGCCTGTTCGAATGGCCCGCCCTGCCGATCGGCGGCGGCCGCGAAACCGCGGGCCGGCTGATGGACCTGCACGAGCTGGCGGCCAAGCTGCTGATCGCCCTGGTCGTCCTGCACATCCTCGGAGCCCTGAAGCACCACTTCATCGACCGCGACAACGTCCTGCACCGGATGATCCCGCTGATTCCCCGCCGGCCGTGAGACGCCGGACCGTCCTGTTCGGCGCCCTGGCGGCCCTCGGGCTGGGCGGGTCCGCCGCGCCCGAGTCGTGGTCGGTGGTGCGCGAGGCCTCGACCATCGAGATGTCGGTGCGCGCCTTCGGCGGCTCGCACCGGGGCCGCTTCGACGACTGGCGCGGCGACATCGTCTTCGATCCGGACGCCCCCAACCGCACCAGCGCAACGGTGATGGTCCAGGCCGGCTCGCTGAAGATGAGGCCGGCGGCGGTGACCGGCCGGGCGGTCGGACCGGCCTTCCTCGACGCCCGGCGGTATCCAGTCATCCAGTTCCAGCTCCGGTCGCTGGAGCCGCTCGGTGCGGAGCGCTATTCCGCCCGCGCCGAGGTGACGATGAAGGGCCGCACACGCCCCGTGATCTTCCCGGTGGACTTGCGCGTCACCGGTGACCGGGCGCATCTGACGGGCGCGTTCACTCTCGACCGCAGCGACTTCGGAATAGGAACCACAGGCGCGTGGAACAGGATGGTCGGCCGCGAGGTGACGGTGCGGGTGGCGCTTCAGGCGCGCCGCACATAGACGCCCCCCATCCCGGCGCCACCGACGCCCAGGCGGCCGAAGCCCTCGCGGCCGGCGGTCTCGTCATCCTGCCGACCGAAACCGTCTATGGCCTCGCCGCCGACGCGGGCAACGCAGCCGCCGTCGCCGCCATCTTCGAGGCCAAGGGCCGGCCCCGCTTCAATCCGCTGATCGCCCACGTCGCCGACGCCGTCGCGGCCGAGAGCATCGCCGTCTTCGACGCCCGCGCCCGCGCCCTCGCCGAGGCCTTCTGGCCCGGTCCCCTGACTATCGTCGCGCCGGTGCGGGACCGGGACCGGGTCTGCGACCTCGCCCGGGCCGGGCTGGACAGCGTCGCCGTCCGGGTGCCCGGCCACATCCGCGCCCGCGGCGTCATCTCGGCCTTCGGCAAGCCCGTCGTGGCGCCGTCGGCCAACCGCTCCGGCCGTCCCAGCCCGACGACCTTCGAGGATGCGCTGGAAGAGACCGGCTTCGCCGCCGCCGACGCCGTGGACGGCGGCCCCTGCGCCGTCGGGGTGGAGAGCACGGTCGTCTCGGTGCTGGACGGCCGCGTCGCCCTGCTGCGGCCGGGTTCCGTGACGCGGGAGGAGATCGAAGCCGTGGCCGGTCCGCTCGACCGGGACGGGGAGGGGCATCGCTCGCCGGGCCGGACCGCGCTCCACTACGCCCCGGACGCCCCGGTGCGCATCAACGCCGAGGCGGCGGGGGAGGGCGAAATCCTGCTCGGCTTCGGCCCCGGCGTGGGCGACCCGCGCTGGAGCCTGAGCCCGTCGGGCGACCTGCGCGAGGCGGCGGCCAATCTGTTCCGTCGGCTGCGGGAAGCGGACCGCGAGCGGCCGACGGGAATCGCGGTGTCGCCCATCCCGGCGCACGGCCTGGGCGAGGCGATCAACGACCGGCTCAAGCGGGCGGCGGGGTTCGTGGGGTAGGGCGCTTGTCATCCCGGACGCCGTGCAGCGGCGATCCGGGACGGCGTGATGAAAGAAGGTCCCCGTCCCGGAAGCTGCGCTTGCAGCTATCCGGGGCAATGCCTGCGGCAACCCGTCTCCCGGATAATCGCGCTGCGATTTCCGGGAGGGTCATCCGGTGATGGAAAGCCGTCCCGGCACTACGCTTCGCTTCGGCCGGGATGACAAGAGCCAGAGCGATGGCCGACCGGGCCGCCCCCTACTGCGCCGTCCAGCCGCCGTCGATCGAGAAGCTGGCCCCGTTGGCTGAGGCGCCGAGGTCCGAGACCAGATAGAGCATCATGCCGGTCAGCTCGTCGGTTGTGACGAACCGCTTGGTCGGCTGGGAGCCGAGGATGACGTCCTTCAGCACCTGATCCTTCGACATGCCGCGCGTGCGGGCCTGGTCGGCGATCTGCTTCTCGACGATGGGAGTCTCGACATAGCCGGGGCACAGGGCGTTGCAGGTGATGTTGTCCTGGGCCAGCTCCAGCGCCACCGTCTTGGTGAAGCCGAGGACGCCGTGCTTGGCGGCGACATAGGCCGACTTGAACGGGCTGGCGACGAGGCCGTGGGCCGAGGCCACGTTGATGATCCGGCCGCGACCTTGCGCCTTCATGATCGGGATGGCGGCGCGGGTGGCGTAGAAGGTCGAGGACAGGTTGACGGCGATGATCTGCTCCCACCTGTCGGACGGGAATTTCTCCACCGCCTCGACGTGCTGGACGCCGGCGTTGTTGATCAGGATGTCGACCCGGCCCAGCTGGTGCTTGCCGTAGGCGACCATGTCGGCCACCTCGTCGCCGCGCAGCATGTTGGCGGCGTGGTAGCGCACCCGCACGCCGCAGCTGGCTTCCAGCTCGGCCCGGGTCCGTTCGATTTCCGAAGGATCGCCCAGCCCGTTCAGCACGACGTCGCCGCCGCGCGAGGCGATGGCGCGGGCGAACGCCAGCCCGATCCCCGAGGTCGAACCCGAGATCACCGCCACCTGACCCTTCAGGTCGCCGATGTCGCGGAAGGGCGCGCTTTCGGCTTCCGAGCCGTCACCGCGTTTGGGCCACTGGAACATTGAGTCTCGTCCGTCTGTCTCTGCGATCAGCCTAGCCGTTCGCGTTTGCGAAGGCGACAGGGCGTCAGGAATTTCCTGTTCTGGTGAATATCCAGTCCGTCCCGGTCGAACCAGCCTTGTCGAAGCGGTAGCCGTCGCGGTCGAAGGCCTTCAGGTCCTCGGCCCGCTCGATCCGCTCGTCGATGGCGAAGCGGGCCATGCCGCCCCGCGCCTTCTTGGCGAAGAAGGAGATGATGCGGCTCTCGCCGTCCTTCGCCTCGCGGAAATGCGGCGTCACCACGGGAAGGTTCAGCGCCTTGGCGTCTATGACGCCAAAATATTCCTGGCTGGCCAGGTTCACCAGCGTCCGGTCGGCCATGCCCTCGGCCTCGGCGTTGAGGCATTTCGAGATGCGGTCGCCCCAGAAGTCGTAGAGGCTGGACCCGCGCCGGGTCTTCAGCCGGGTGCCCATCTCCAGCCGGTAGGGCTGGATGCGGTCGAGCGGCCGCAGCAGGCCGTACAGGCCCGACAGGATGCGGATGTGATCCTGGGCGAACGACAGGGCCTTGGCATCCAGCTCCCGCGCCTTCAGCCCCTCGTAGACGTCGCCGGCGAAGGCGAAGGCCGCCTGCACGCCGTCCGTCGAATCGGGGTCGAAAGCCTGGAAACGCTCGCGGTTCAGCCGCGCGAGATCATCGGAAATGCCCATCAGCCGGCGCAACTCGGCCACGGTGCGGGCGCGGGCCGTGCGGGCCAGGGACGCCGTGTCCTCGCGGAAGCGCCGTTCCGAGGCGGGCAGGGAGGGATCGGCTTCGGTGAAATCCAGCCGCTTGGCCGGGGACAGGACGATCAGCAAGGCGGGGCTCCGGCGGCGGGGATGCCCCGAATAGGCCGCTTCGGCTCCGAATTGAACCGCCGGCGGTTCAGTCCGCCCGCTGGTACAGCGCGCCGAGCAGGGCCGGCAGCCGCCCGGGCAGATCCTCCGCGGTCAGCCCGGGGCCGAAGTCCCGGGCCGCTTCCGCATGCAGCCAGGCCGCGGCCCGCGCCGCGTCGAAACTGTCCATCCGCTGCGCCACCAGCCCGCCGATCATGCCCGCCAGGACATCCCCCGAGCCCGCCGTCGCCAGCCAGGGCGTGCCGTTGCCGTTGACCGCCAGCCGCCCGTCGGGCGCGGCGATCACCGTCGCGGGTCCCTTGAGCACCACCACTGCTCCGGCCCGTCTGGCGGCTTCGGCGGCGGCCGCCTCGCGCCCCGCCTCCAGCGTTCCCGGGAACAGCCGCCTGAACTCGCCCTCGTGAGGCGTCAGCACATCGTCGCGATCCAGCACCTCGAACAGCTCGTCGGGAAAATGCTCGAACGAGGTGAGCCCGTCGGCGTCGATGACGAGGGCCGCCCCCGTCGCCGCCAGCGCCCTCAGGTTTATCGCGGTCGTGTCGCCGACCCCGGCGGCCGGCCCGATCACCACGGCGTCCATCCCCCGCGCCTCATAGGCCAGCGATTCGGGCGAGCCGAACGGCGTCAGCATGATCGCCTCGATGGCCGGCGCGATCACCGCCGCCGCGTCCGGTGGACACAGGATGCGCACCAGGCCGGCTCCGATGCGCAGGCCGGCCCGCGCCGCCAGCCGCGCCGCCCCCGTCTGGGTGGCCCTGCCGGAGACCACGCCCAGCCGCCCGCGCGCGTGCTTGTGCGTCTCGGGGCCGGGCCAGGGGAAGCTGTCGCGCCAGTCAGGCAGGGCGGCCCCGGTCATCGCACGAAGTCTCCGTTCACGGATGACGACGGATGCTGAAAAAGGCTTGCCTTATTGTGCAATGCAATGTCCCTTTACCGCCCGAGCGCGCGGCGTATTAAGCCCGCCTGGGATCGCCGATGAAAAAGATCGAAGCCGTCATCAAGCCCTTCAAGCTCGATGAAGTGAAGGAAGCGCTCCAGGACGCCGGGGTGCAAGGGATGACCGTGCTGGAGGCCAAGGGATATGGTCGCCAGAAGGGCCATTCCGAACTCTATCGCGGAGCCGAATACGTCATCGACTTCCTGCCCAAGATCAAGATCGAGGTGGTGGTTCCCGACGACATGGTCGCCTCGGTGATCGACGCCATCCAGACCGCCGCCCGAACCGGAAAGATCGGCGACGGCAAGATCTTCGTTTCCGACGTCCTCGACGTCATCCGCATCCGCACCGGCGAAACGGGGGCCCAGGCCGTCTGACCGCCAAGACCACCGGCCGCTCCCAGGAGCGGCCGTTTCATTTCCTCCCCCCAAGAAACGGACCCCTCGAAGATGAGCGCCAAGAAAATCCTCTCGGAGATCAAGGAGAAGGACGTCAAATACGTCGATCTCCGCTTCACCGACACCAAGGGGCGTATGCAGCACGTCACCTTCGACATCGACCTGGTCGACGAGGAGTTCCTGGAGGAGGGGACGATGTTCGACGGCTCCTCGATCGCCGGCTGGAAGGCGATCAACGAGTCCGATATGCTTCTGAAGCCCGACCTGAACGGCTTCTGGATCGATCCCTTCTATCAGCAGACGACCCTGTTCCTGTTCTGCGACGTGCTGAACCCGGACACCGGCGAGCCCTACAACCGCGACAGCCGCTCGATGGCCAAGAAGGCCCTGGCCTATGTCCAGTCGTCCGGCGTGGGCGACACCGTCTATTTCGGCCCCGAAGCCGAGTTCTTCATCTTCGACGACGTGCGCTGGAGCACCCAGCCGCACGACACCGGCTACACCTACGATTCGATCGAGCTGCCGGCCAACACGGGCGCGGAATATTCCGAAGGCAACATGGGCCACCGCCCGGGGCCCAAGGGCGGCTATTTCCCGGTCAACCCGACCGACAGCGCCCAGGACCTGCGCAGCGAGATGCTCGGCGTCATGCGCGATCTCGGCATGCAGCCCGAGAAGCACCACCACGAGGTCGCCCCCGCCCAGCACGAGCTCGGCCTCAAGTTCAGCGACCTGCTGACCATGGCCGACCGGACCCAGCTCTATAAGTACGTCATCCACAACGTCGCCGCCGCCTACGGCAAGTCGGCCACCTTCATGGCCAAGCCGACCTTCGGCGACAACGGCTCGGGCATGCATGTGCACCAGTCGATCTGGCGCGACGGCAAGCCCCTGTTCGCGGGCGACAAATACGCCGGCCTGTCGGACCTGTGCCTATGGTACATCGGCGGCATCATCAAGCACGCCAAGGCCATCAACGCCTTCGCCAACTCGACGACCAACTCCTACAAGCGGCTGGTCCCGGGCTACGAGGCGCCGGTGAAACTGGCCTATTCGTCGCGCAACCGCTCGGCCTCGATCCGCATCCCCTGGGTCAACTCGCCCAAGGCCAAGCGCATCGAAGCCCGCTTCCCGGACCCGATGGGCAACCCCTACCTGACCTTCGTGGCCCTGCTGATGGCGGGCCTCGACGGCATCGAGAACCGCATCGATCCGGGCGCCCCGGCCGACAAGAACCTCTACGACCTGCCGCCGGAAGAGCGCGGCAACATCCCCGAGGTCTGCGGCTCGCTGAAGGAGGCGCTCGACAGCCTCGACAAGGATCGCGCCTTCCTCAAGAAGGGCGGCGTCATGGATGACGACTTCATCGACAGCTACATCGAGCTGAAGATGGAAGAGGTGATGCGTCTGCAACTGCACCCGCACCCCGTCGAATTCGACATGTACTACAGCTGCTGATCGACAGCCGGGGCTGACGAAAAGAAGGCGCCGGACGGCCAGCCGTCCGGCGCCTTTGCTGTCCGGGCGATCGCCCTTAGCGGTTGGTCGTCTCGACCTCGATCCCGTTCTCGCCGGCGCGGACGGTGGTGCTGTCGCCGTCGCGCTTCTCGACCACGACCGGGGGCGTCGGAACGGGGACCTCACGTTCGACCACGACCGGGGCGGCCGGGACCTCACGCTCGATGATGGTGGTGGTGTCGCGACCCTCGGTCGTGGCGTCGTTCGCCGTGTCCGCGTCGTTGTCGGCTGGCGTGCAGGCGGCGGCGGCCAGCGCCAAGGCGCCGATCGAAGCGACGACGGCAGGGCGATTGAGAGCGGTCATGGGCGGACTCCTGAATGGGAACCCGGCTCAAACGGCCACGCTGCGGCGGGGTTCCGATCAGGCGGCCGCTTCGGCGGCCTCGACCTTGCCGCGGCGCAGTTCGATCAGCCGCACGCACCAGATCGAGACCTCGTAAAGCAGCACCAGCGGCACGGCGAGCATCAGCTGGCTGATCGGGTCCGGCGGAGTCACCACGGCCGCCACCACGACCACGCCGACGATGGCGTAGCGCCGCCCCTCGGCCATCACCTTCGACGAGATGATCCCCGCCAGACCGAGCAGCGTCATGACGACGGGCAGCTGGAAGCACAGGCCGAAGGCCAGCAGCAGGGCGGTGACCAGGTCCAGGTAGTCCGAGACCTTGGGCAACAGCTCCGCCGAGACGCCGCCGGCGGTGATCTGCTGGCTCAGCGAAAACCACATCACGAACGGCAGCATGACGAAATAGACCAGCGCCGCACCCAGCAGGAACAGCAGGGGCGCCGCGATCAGGAAGGGCAGGAAGGCGCCCTTCTCGTTGCGGTACAGGCCTGGCGCGACGAACCGGTACAGCTGCCAGGCCAGAACCGGGAAGGCCACGACGATGGCCCCGAAGCCGGCCAGCTTCATCTTGGTGAAGAGGATCTCGAGCGGCGCCGTGTAGATCAGATTGACCATCTGTCCGTCGACCACCGGCAGCGCCTTCAGCCCCGCCGTGCCGAGGATCAGATCCAGCGGCGAGACATGACCGCCGGGACCGACCGTGCTGTGGAAGGCTGCGGCGGCCGCGAACGGCTTGACCAGGAAGATGTAGAGGGGCTCCGAAAACGCGAAGCACAGGATGAAGCCGAGCACGAAGGCGACCACGCAGACCACCAGCCGCCCGCGCAGTTCGATCAGGTGATCCATCAGGGGCGCGCGTGACGCCTCGATCTCGGCCTCGTCGCGGTCCAGCCGGGTCACAGGTCCACCTTCTTCGCGCGAGTCGGCCGGGGCTTGCCGTCGGAGGCCCTGGCGGTGGCCTTCTTCGCCGCCCGCGGCTTGCCGGCCGTCCGGGGCGTGGCCGCCTTGCCCTTCTTCGGCGCGGGCTTCGGCGCGGGCTTCGTCGTGGGCTTGGGCGCGGGCTTCGGCTCAGGCGCGGCGACGGTCTCGAGCGGCTGCATGACGGGGGCGCTGTCCGGCCATTCGTCGGGCGCATCAAGCGCCGGCTGGCCCGCCGGCTCGTAGAGGGGCCGGTTGAGATCGTTGCGGATGTCGCGGAAGGCGGCGTCGGCCTCCGCGCCCAGCGGGACCAGGCCCTGGCCGGTCCGCAGCGCCTCGACCTCCTTGCGCAGCTCGTCGAGTTCCGATTGCCGCGCCATCTCGTCGAAGCTCGAACGGAACTCGTTGGCCATGGCCCGCGCCCTGGCCATGGCCTTGCCGACCTTGCGCATCAGCACGGGCAGGTCCTTCGGCCCGACGACCAGCAGGGCCACGAGGCCGATAACAAGGATTTCGAGCCCGCCGATGCCGGGGCCAAGTCCACCCATCCGTCAGTCTCTCCGACGCGATGCGACTATTGCTTCAGGTCTTCTTTTTCCGCCTCGGTGCGGGGCAGGGCGCCGGCCCGTTCGTCCTTGGGCTTGTCGCCGTCGGTGTCCTTCAGGCCGTCGCGGAACGCCCGCACGCCCTTGGCGGCGTCGCCCATCAGGCCCGACAGCTTGCCGCGGCCGCCGAACAGCAGCAGCACGATGATGGCGACGATGGCCCAGTGCCAGATGCTGAAAGAACCCACGAGATGTCTCCTGTTCCGGGTCACAGGGACCCGCTCAAACTCTTCCGCCGCATATAGGCCGTTCGGTGGCGCGACGCCAAGCGAACCTGTTAGGGACGCGCGCATGAGTCACGTGATCATCCACACCGACGGCGCCTGTCGCGGCAATCCCGGCCCCGGAGGCTGGGGCGCCGTGCTCCAGACCGGCGGCGGTCACGAGAAGGAACTGTGGGGCGGGGAGGCGCTGACCACCAACAACCGCATGGAGCTGATGGCCGCCATCATGGCGCTCGAGGCCCTGACCCGGCCCTGCCGCGTCGACCTCCACACCGACAGCAAATACGTGATGACCGGCATCACCGAATGGATCCGGGGCTGGAAGGCGCGCGGCTGGAAGACCGCCGACAAAAAGCCGGTCAAGAACGAGGACCTGTGGAAACGCCTCGACGCCGCCCGCGCGCGGCACGAGGTCAAATGGCACTGGGTCAAGGGCCACGCGGGGCATGAGCTGAACGAACGCGCCGACCGCCTGGCGAATCGCGGGATCGACGAGATGAAGGGCTAGACCGCCCGCACCTTCAGCCGGGGCCCGTCCATCCCCTCGACGATGACGCTTTCGCCAGCCAGTGGCGCGTCGCCCTCGATCTCGGCGACCCATTCGGCGCCCGAGACGAACACCCGGCCGCGGCCGTTGACGAAGGCCTGCACCACCTGGGCGCGCTGGCCGATCAGCCGCGCGTCGCGGGCGTTGATGTCCGGGACCTCCGAGGGATTGACCCGCTGGATCAGCTTTCGCGACAGCAGGGTCGCCGCCACGGTCAGGACCGCGAACAGCAGCACCTCGCCCACAAGGCCCAGCGGCAGGCCCAGCGCCGTAACCACCGCCACCACGCCCGCCGCCACCGCCGGCCACAGCAGCCACTCGGTCGAGAAGGCGGCCTCCACGGCCAGCAGGATCACGCCGAGCGCCAGCCAGACCCAGTACGGCTGTGCGGCGTGGAGATCGATCAGGGCGTTCATGGGTCAGGTTCCCGGAACGGAGCCGCCGCCGCGCGGCGCGCGTGGAGCGGAGGGCGTGGAACGGGGCGCCGCGGCCGGCGCGGCGCGGACCTGCTGCTGATCCTTCGCCAGACCGACCAGTTCGCCCAGGCCGGCGATGGTGCCGACCAGTCCGGACATTTCGGCCGGCACGATGACGGTCTTGGCCGTCGGGTTGCGGGCCAGTTCGGCGAAGGCCTCGACGTATTTCTGGGCCACGAAATAGTTGATGGCGTTGACGTCGCCGCGGGCGATGGCCTCGGACACCATGGCGGTGGCCTTGGCCTCGGCCTCGGCCTCGCGCTCGCGGGCCTCGGCGTCGCGGAAGGCGGCCTCCTTGCGGCCCTCGGCTTGCAGGATGGCCGATTGCTTGGCCCCCTCGGCGCGGGCGATGGCGGCCTGTTTCTCGCCCTCGGCCTCGGTGATGACGGCGCGCTTCTCGCGCTCCGCCTTCATCTGGCGGGCCATGGCGTTGGTGATGTCGGCCGGCGGGGTCAGGTCCTTGATCTCGATGCGGTTGACCTTGACGCCCCACGGCTCGGTCGCCGCGTCGATCACGGTCAGCAGGCGCGAGTTGATCGAGTCGCGCTGGAACAGCACCTCGTCCAGTTCCATCGAGCCGACCACGGTGCGCAGGTTGGTCATGCACAACTGGGTGATGGCGTAGGGCAGGTTCTCCACCCGGTAGGCGGCGGCCGAGGCCTCCATCACCTGGATGAAGACGATGGCGTCGACCTTCACCATGGCGTTGTCCTTGGTGATGACCTCCTGCTGGGGCACGTCGAGGACCTGCTCCATCATGTTCATGCGGCGCCCGATGCGCTCGACGAACGGCGTCAGCAGGCTGATGCCGGGCGACAAGGTCCGCGTGTATTTGCCGAACCGCTCGACGGTCATCTCGCGGCCCTGCGGCACGATCTTCACCACGCTGAACAGCAGGATGAACGCGAGGACGACCAGCGCACCGACGAAGAGTGTGGAAAAGTCCATCAAAGCCTCCCTATTCCTTTCAAGGTTAGCATCCGGGGCCCCGCCTGCCAGCGAAACCGGACCCCGGTTCATGAACTCGCTGTAATGCTTCAGACGGCCGCAGCCTCCACGGCCATGCGGATCACCCGCCGCGTCTCGTCCCAGCCGACCAGCGCCGCGACCTCGTCCAGGGGCACGAAGCGAGCCTCCAGCGCGTCGTCGCCAGCCACCGGCTCGCCCGAAAGCCAGCGGGCGGCGTAGTCGATCAGGACATAGTGCCGCTCGGCCTCAGGGAAGACTCCGTCGATCACGTCAAGCAGGCTGGTGATTTCCGCCTCGACGCCGGTCTCCTCGCGCAGCTCCCTCAGGGCGGCGTCCACCGTTCGCTCGCCCGGCTCGATCCGTCCGCCGGGCAGGCTCCACTCGCCCAGTCGCGGCGGCCGCCCGCGCCGGATCAGCAGCACCTCGTCGCCGCGCAGGCAGACGACGCCGACACACGGGACGGGGGCGGGCAGGGGGCCGGTCATGGGCTAACCCTGGCCTGGCCCTTTCCCGAGGTCCACGACTTTGACACAACCTGCGCCATGACCCCGCCGTCCGCCGCAGCCCTCGCCGCCCTCAAGTCCGCCCTCGGCGACGGCGGCTGGACCGAGGATGCCGCCGAGATCGCGCCCTGGCTGACCGAGTGGCGCAACCGCTGGAACGGCCACACGCCCCTGATGCTGACGCCGAGTTCGACCGAGCAGGTGGCGGCCGCGGTCAGGATCTGCGCCGGGCACCGCGTCGCCATCGTCCCGCAGGGCGGCGACACCGGCCTCGTCGGCGGGCAAATTCCGTATGGCGAGGTGCTGCTCTCGACGCGCAAGCTGCGCACGGTCCGCGACGTGACCCCGCTGGACGACGCCATGACGGTGGAGGCCGGCGTCACCCTGCTGGAGGCGCAGCAGGCCGCCGCCGCCGCCGACCGGATGTTCCCGCTCAGCCTCGCCGCCGAGGGCACGGCCACCATCGGCGGGGTGATCTCCACCAACGCCGGCGGCACGGCCGTGATCCGCTACGGGGTGATGCGCGACCTGGTGCTGGGGATCGAGGCCGTCCTGCCCGACGGCGAGATCTTCCACGGCCTCAAGCGGCTGAGGAAGGACAACACCGGCTACGATCTCAAGCAACTGCTGATCGGGGCCGAGGGCACGCTTGGCGTGGTCACCGCCGCGACCCTGAAGCTGTTCCCGGTCATGCGCTCCCGCGCCACCGCCATGGTCGGGCTCGACAGCCCGCGCGCCGCCATCGAACTTCTGGCCCGGGCCAAGGCCGAGACCGGCGGCGGGGTCGAGGCCTTCGAGCTGATGAAGCGGCTGGGCATGGAGTTCGTGCTCGCCAATATCCCCGGCACGCGCGAGCCGCTCGACACCGCCCCGCCCTGGTACGTCCTGGTCGAACTGGTCTCCGGCGAGCCCGGCGCCGCCGACGCGGCCATGGAGCGGCTGTTGTCCCATGCCTTCGAGGCCGGCCTGATCACCGACGCGGCCATCGCCCAGAACGACGCCCAGCGCGCCGCCTTCTGGAAGGTCCGCGAGGAGCAGTCCGCCGCCCAGAAGCCCGAGGGCGGCGGCTGGAAGCACGACGTCTCCGTCCCGGTCTCGCGCATCCCCGACTTCCTCGAGGAGGCCACCGCCGCCGTCGAACGCTTCCACCCCGGCGCCCGGGTCAGCGCCTTCGGCCACGTCGGTGACGGCAACCTCCACTACGACGTCCTCTGTCCGCCCGGCGGCGATCGCCCCGCCTTCCTCGCCCGCTGGGCCGAGGGCTCGCAGATCGTGCACGACATCGTCGCCCGCCACGACGGCTCCATCTCCGCCGAACACGGCCTCGGTCGCCTCAAGACCGATGAGGCCCGGCGCTACAAGACCCCGCTCGAGATCCGCGCCATGCAGGCTGTCCGCGCCGCGCTGGACCCGCACCGGATCATGAATCCGGCCGTGCTGTTCTAGATATCAGCCCCGGATCACATCCATCAGCGCCAGCCACGGCGCCGAAGGGGCGACGAGGAACAGCAGGAGCGGTTTGAGCAGGACGATCAGCGCTCCGCCCCACAGATAGGCCGGATGCGGTCTGCGGTGTGCGATCCAGTCGAAAGCGATCACCGCCGCGACCGCCAGGGTGGTCAGGCCGAGGAAGCCGATCGGCCCGCCGTTGAAAGGTATGACGATGCGCGCCAGGGCCGGCGTCAGCAGGCTGACCGTCGCCATGACCATCAGCCGCTTGTGCCAGTCGGCTTCGCGCCGCTTCGCCGCCGCCCAGCCGATCAGGCCGGCGAAGATGGCGATGTCGCCGAACGGCAACATGGCGAACACGCGCGGGTCCAGGCCCGGCGGGGCGGAGCCCGCCCGCAGGGCGTCCACGCCGGCCGCGACGCCGAGCGCCACCATCGCCGCCGCCAGCGCCAGTCCGGCCCACCCAAGCCGCCGGTGCCATTTGACCTGCCGGGCCGGAATCAGCGCCGTCTGCACCAGAAACACGCCAAGCCAGGCGGTGAAAACGATCCCATGCACGACCAGCAGGGGCTTCAGCGGCCCGGTCTCGGCGGCCCGCAGGTAGAAGCTGGGCGCGAAGCCGGCGAACACGATCGCGGCGGTCGCCAGGGCCACGATCAGATAGAACACGCGTCGCGGCGCCCGAGGGCGTGGCTGGACGACGGTCATGACGGACTCTCCTCCCTGGTCCAGGCGGGACGGTGCCACGGAACCCGGTTCCGCGAAAGATCGCTTTGATCTCGCGACGGGGTGCATCTTGCCCCTGCCGCGAGCCCGGCCTATCGCTGCCGCCTCGATTCACGGCCTTCGGAGCGCCTCATGACCCTCGCCCTGCTGTTCCCCGGACAAGGCAGCCAGTCGGTCGGCATGGGCGCGGCGCTCGCCGACGCCTTCGCGTCAGCCCGCGATGTCTTCGCCGAGGTCGACGAGGCGCTGGGGCAGAAACTGTCGTCGCTGATGCGCGAAGGGCCCGAGGATCAGCTGACCCTGACCGAGAACGCCCAGCCGGCTCTGATGGCCGTGTCGATGGCGGCCGCCCGGGCGCTCAAGATCGAATTCGGCGTCGACGCCAGCCGCGCCGCCTTCGTCGCCGGCCATTCGCTCGGCGAATACTCGGCCCTGTGCGCCGCCGGGGCGATCAGCCTCTCCGACACCGCCCGCCTGCTGAAGCTGCGCGGCCAGGCCATGCAGCGCGCCGTGCCGGTCGGCCGCGGGGCCATGGCGTCCCTGATCGGACCGAAGACCGATCTCGCCCTGGCCGAGGAAGCCGCGAAAGCGGGCTCGGAGGTCGGCGTCTGCGTCGTGGCCAACGACAACAACGCCGGCAACATCGTCATTTCCGGCGACAAGGCCGCGGTCGACCGGGCCATCGAAAAGGCCAAGGAACTCGGCGCCCGCGCCATTCCGCTGAACGTCTCGGCGCCGTTCCACTGCCCGCTGATGCAGCCCGCCGCCGACGAGATGGCCACCGCCCTGGCCGGGGCGACCATCGTCGCGCCCGCCGTGCCCGTGGTGGCCAACGTCACCGCCCGGCCGGAGACCGATCCCGAGATCATCCGCGGCCTGCTGATCGAACAGGTCACCGGCCGCGTCCGCTGGCGCGAGTCGATGGAATGGATGGCCGGCCAGGACTCTGGATCGGGGGGCGTGACCCGTTTCGCCGAGATCGGCTCGGGCAAGGTCCTGACCGGCATGGCCAAACGCATCGCCCCCGACGCGGAGAGCCTGTCGCTGAACACGCCCGAAGACCTGGAAGCCTTCGCGAAGACTGTTGCGTCAAATGACCGATCGTGATCCCGACCTCGATAGGTTGATACTTGAGCAGCGTCATTTGGCTGAAGTCGAGAAAGGTGAGAGAGCCACACTCATTCAGCAGGCTGCAGATGCTTGTGAGTGGATGAAATCTGTGGTCGGTGCATATCCCGATGCTGCGAAGAAAGTAACAATCCACCAGTACTATGAGACGGCAAAGGTTTCATTCCTTGGATCCGACGGCCAAGTCGTGTTCTCGGGCGGTCAGGTCATTCATTGGTATTTCCCCGATTTTTCGTGTCCCGGGGGCATCAGCGGTCAGTCCAAAGATGACGGCGGCTATCAAGCAGACTTCAAACGAGCGCTCGGGATTTGGATAGCAAGACAGTTGCCGTATCACTTGGCTGCCGATGAGGCGCAACAGATAGAGGAAGAGCGCAAGCGTTCCGATGCTGCCGCCAAAAAGCGTATCGACACCAAACTGAACCTGAGCCTTGCGGCATTCGCGATACTTGTTGTCGTGCTCGCATGGTACTTGGGTAGCCGCCCGTAGTAGGAGAAAAAATGTTCAATCTCACCGGCAAGACCGCCCTCGTCACCGGCGCCACGGGCGGCATCGGCGGGGCCATCGCCCGCGCCCTGCACGCCCAGGGCGCGACTGTTGTCCTCTCGGGCACCCGCGAGGCGGTGCTGCAGGATCTGGCGAAAGAGCTGGGCGAGCGCGCCTTCACCGCCGCCGCCAACCTGTCCGATCCCGACTCCGTCGACGGCCTGATCGCCCGCGCCGAGGAAGCCGCCGGCGCCCCGCTGGACATCCTCGTGGCCAACGCCGGCATCACAAAGGACGGCCTGCTGATGCGGATGAAGGACGAGGACTTCACCGACGTCATCAAGGTCAATCTCGAGAGCTATTTCCGCCTCTCACGCGCCGCCATGAAAGGCATGATGAAGCGCCGCTCGGGCCGCATCATCGGCATCACCTCGGTGGTCGGCGTCACCGGCAACCCGGGCCAGACCAACTACGCCGCCTCAAAGGCCGGCATGATCGGCTTCTCCAAGTCGCTGGCGCAGGAGGTCGGTTCGCGCGGCATCACCGTCAACTGCATCGCCCCCGGCTTCATCGCCTCGCCGATGACCGAGGTGCTCAACGACCAGCAGCGCGAGACCATCCTGAAGAACATCCCGGCCGGGCGCCTCGGCACCGGCGACGAGATCGCCGCCGCCGCCGTCTATCTGTCGTCGGACGAGGCCGCCTACGTCACGGGCCAGACCCTGCACGTCAACGGCGGCATGGCGATGATCTGAGGCGATCACGGATCGCTACAGGCTATTTCCAGCCCTCACGGCTGTGCTAAAGCCCACGCAACCGGTTCGCCTGAGTCTTCGTTGAAGGCTTGCGCAGCCGTCGCCGTCGTCATACGGCAAGGACTGACAACAGCCGCTCAGGCGGCCCAACGAGCAGAGACAAACATGTCCGACACCCTGGAACGCGTCCGCAAGATCGTCATCGACCACCTGGACGCCGATCCGGAAAAGGTCGTTGAAAAGGCCAGCTTCATCGACGACCTGGGCGCTGACTCGCTCGACAACGTCGAACTGGTCATGGCCTTCGAGGAAGAATTCGACATCGAGATTCCGGATGACGCCGCCGAGCACATCCAGACGGTCGGCGACGCCGTGAAATTCATCGACGAGAAGCTGGCCGGCTGATCGTCGCCAGCCAGATACGGCTCTGATGGCCGCCGTGGCGCGCCCCTAGCGGGGCCGCCCGGCGGCCATTACTGTTTAAGGTCAAGATTCTGAGTGAAGGAGCGGGCATGCGCCGCGTTGTCGTCACGGGCCTCGGCCTTCTGACCCCCCTGGGCTGGGGCGTCGAACACAACTGGAAGGGCATCGTCGAGGGCCGTTCCGGCATCGGCCCGATCACCAGCTTCGACACCGAGGGCTACGCCTGCACCATCGCCGGTGAGATTCCCTCGGTCGACGGCCGCGGCGGCGGCGCTCCCGGTCAGCCGGGCGTGTTCGACCACGAAAAGGTCATGTCGCCCAAGGACCGCAAGCGGGTCGACGACTTCATCGTCTACGCCATCGCGGCGGCGGACGAGGCGCTCGCCGACGCCGGCTGGAAGCCGGAGACCGAGGAACAGCGCCAGCGCACCGGCGTCATGGTCGGCTCCGGCATCGGCGGCCTGGGCCCCATCGCCGACACCGCCATCATCCTCAAGGAGCAGGGTCCGCGCCGGGTCAGCCCCTTCTTCATTCCCTCGGCCCTGATCAACCTGACCAGCGGCCAGATCTCGATCCGCCACGGGCTCAAGGGGCCGAACCACTCGGTCGTCACCGCCTGCGCCACCGGGGCCCACGCCATCGGCGACGCGGCCCGCATGATCGCCCTCGACGACGCCGACGTGATGGTCGCGGGTGGGGCCGAAAGCTCCATCGTGCCGATCGGCATCGCCGGCTTCCTCGCCTGCAAGGCCCTGTGCACCGCCTACAACGACCAACCGGAGAAGGCCTCGCGGCCGTGGGACAAGGACCACTCCGGCTTCGTCATGGGCGAGGGCGCCGGCATCGTCGTGCTGGAAGAGTACGAGCATGCCAAGGCCCGCGGGGCGACCATCTACGCCGAGATCGTCGGCTACGGCCTCAGCGGCGACGCCTACCACATCACCGCCCCGGCCGAGGACGGCGAGGGCGGCTACCGGGCCATGCAGATGGCGGTGAAGCGGGCCGGCATCGACGTGTCCGACATCGACTACGTCAACGCCCACGGCACCTCGACCATGGCGGACTGGATCGAGGCCGGGGCGATCGAACGGCTGATGGGCGATCACGCGCCCAATGTCGCCCTGTCCTCGACCAAGTCGATGACCGGCCACCTGCTGGGCGCGGCCGGGGCCATCGAGGCCATCTTCTGCATCCTGGCCATCCGCGACCAGATCGCCCCGCCGACCATCAACCTCGATGATCCGGAGCGCGAAACGCCCCTGAACCTGGTCCGCGACAAGGGCCAGCCGATGAAGATCGACGTCGCCATGTCCAACAGCTTCGGCTTCGGCGGCACCAACGCCAGCGTCATCTTCAAGAAGGTCGGCTGATGTTCGGACGCTTTCGGGGAGCGGGGGCTCCGAAAACCAGCCGATCCCGGTCGGGGCGGGCCACGGCCCTGCTTGCGGCCTCGGCCACCTTCAGCGTCTTCCTGATCATCGCCCTCGTCGCCGGCTGGAGCGTCTTCTACGCGCCCGGACCGGCCGCGCGCGAAGGGGACTCCACCATCGTCACCCTGCCCAGCGGGGCCGGGGTCAACGCCATCGCCGCCAATCTGAAGGCCGCGGGCGTGATCCGCTCGACCGATATGTTCAAGGCCGCCGCGACCCTGACCGGCGCCGATCGCAAGCTGAGGGCGGGCGAATACGAGGTGCCCTCCCGCGCGTCGTTGCGCTCCGTCCTGGTGCTGCTGGTCGAGGGCAAGGTGGTCCGCCACTACGTCACCCTGCCAGAAGGCTGGTCCTCGGCCCAGGCGGTCGACATCCTCAACAACCAGCCCCTGCTCACCGGCACGATCGACACCGTGCCGGAGGAGGGCTCGCTGTGGCCCGATACTTACGAGATCAGCCGCGGCGAGACCCGTGCGTCCGTCATCGCCCGCATGACCACGGCCCAGGCCGATAATCTCGCCCGCCTGTGGGCCGCGCGTTCGCCCCGCACCGTCGTCAAGTCGCCCGAGGAGGCTGTCATCCTCGCCTCCATCGTCGAGAAGGAGACCGGTGTCGCCGCCGAGCGCCCGCGGGTGGCCGCCGTCTTCTCCAACCGCCTGCGCATCGGCATGCGGCTGGAGAGCGATCCGACCATCGTCTACGGCCTGACCCAGGGCCGGCCGCTGGGGCGGGGCATCCGCCGCTCCGAGCTGGAGCGCCAGACCGCGTGGAACACCTATCAGATCGACGGCCTGCCGCCGACGCCGATCGCCAATCCGGGCCGTGAGGCCATCGCCGCCGTGCTGAATCCGCCGCCTTCCAGCGAACTGTATTTCGTCGCCGACGGCTCCGGCGGCCACGCCTTCGCCCGCACCTACGAAGAGCACCTCGCCAACGTCGCCCGCTGGCGCGAGATCGAACGGCGCAAGGCCGGCCTGCCCCCCGGCAGCCCGCCGCCGGCTGTCCCGGGAACCGTCCCCACCGTGCCCAACGCCAGCCCCGAGGCCGGAGCCGTCCCCCCGGGCGTCGTCGTCCCGCCCGGCGCCCAGGTCATCCGCGTTCCGCAAGCGGCTCCGGCGCAATGAGCACCATTTCCGGCATGACCGGCTTCGGCCGGGCCGAGGGTGCGCAGGGGGCCTGGACCTGGTCGGTCGAGACGCGCTCGGTCAACGGCCGCAACCTGGAGGTCCGCTTCCGCGGCCCGCCCGGTTTCGACAGCCTCGAACGCGCCGCCAAGGCGTCGGCCCAGAGACATTTCAGCCGCGGCCAGGTGACGGTCGGCGTCCAGGCCAAACGCGCCGACCCGGGCGCCGCCGCGCTCAAGGTCAATGACGACATCCTCGCCCGCTACCTGGCCCTGGCCAACCAGCTGGCGGAGGAGGGGGCGACGCCGCCCTCGGCCGACGGCCTGCTGGGCCTGCGCGGCGTGCTGGAAGCCCCCGAGGAGGAGGAGGACGCCGAGGCCCGCGCCGCCGTCGAGGCCGCCATGGCCGCCTCCATCGACGCCGCCTTCGACGCCCTGAAGACATCCCGCGATCGTGAGGGCGCCCAGCTCCTGCCGGTGGTCGAAGCCTTTGTGGAGCGGATCGAGGTTCTCGTCGGCCGTGCCGAAGCCGAGGCGGCCGCCCAGGTCGAGGCCATACGCGACCGCTTCACCCGCCGGATGACCGAGCTGGCCCCCAATCTTTCGGAACTGGGCGCCCCGGGCTTGCAGGACCGCATCATCCTCGAGGCCGCCGCCCTCGCGACCAAGGCCGACGTGCGCGAGGAGCTCGACCGGCTGACCGCCCACCTCGCCTCGGCCCGCACCCTGTTGCAGCAACCCCCCGCCGGGCGGAAACTCGACTTCCTGATGCAGGAATTCATGAGGGAGGCGAACACCCTCTGCTCGAAATCGGCTACGACCGCGCTCACCGGAATCGGCCTCGAGCTGAAAGCCGTCATCGAGCAGTTGCGGGAACAGGTCCAGAATGTCGAATGAACGCACGCCCCGCCGCGGCGTCCTCCTGATCGTCGCCAGCCCCTCGGGCGCCGGCAAGACCAGCCTGTGCCGCCGCCTGATGGCCGACCACGGCGGCCTCGAACTGTCCGTCTCCATGACAACCCGCGGCATCCGCCCGGGCGAGGTCGCCGATCGCGACTACCATTTCGTCAGCGACGCCGAGTTCCAGCGCATGGTCGAGGCCGACGCCTTCCTCGAATGGGCCGACGTCCACGGCAGCCGCTACGGCAGCCCGCGCGCGCCCATCGACCGCGCCCTCGCCGAGGGCCGCGACGTGCTGTTCGACATCGACTGGCAGGGCGCCCGCGACATCGCGCGCAAATGCCCCGAGGATGCGGTCCGGGTCTTCATCCTGCCACCCAGCCTGGAAGAGCTGCGCCGCCGCCTCGTCACCCGCTCGCAGGACGCCGAGGAGGTCATCGACCGCCGCATCGCCAACGCCAAGGGCGAGATCGAGCACTGCGGCGAGTTCGACTACGTCTTCGTCAACGACGACTTCGACCGCTCCTACGCCGAGCTGGCCCACATCTACCATGCCGAGCGCTCGAAGCGTTTCCGCAACATCTGGGTCGAGAAGTACAAGACCGCCCTGCTGAACGAGGCGGTCTGACCCATCGGGGGGCGGCCCCGGCTCTTGAATGCCGCGCGCTGCTCCCCATCTCCAACGCACTGTTTCAACAACGAAAGGAGGTGGTCGAATGTCTCATTGTCTCACGCCGCGCGCGGCCCGTCGGATGAGCCCGGCCTCCCCTCTGGCGGGGGCTGTCGCCTGAAGACGAAGCCGTTCGCCGGCTGACAATGGAAGGGCCGCTCCCCCGGGGGCGGCCCTTTTTGTTGCGCCGCGCCCGCGTCATCGGGAGGCCGACTGCAACCAACTGGCCGCTCGCAACCTTTCGTCGGGGCTGGCGGAGGTAACCATGTTCGGAAAGAGGGGGGCCGAGAGCCTGGAGCGGCTGGTCTATTGCAGCCGGGCCTGTATCGACACCACCTCGCTGCAGGCGATCTCGGAGCTTCTCGGGGAAGCCCAGCGCAATAATGCGCGCGAGGGCCTCACCGGCGCCCTGGCCGTCAACGATGGATGGTTCCTGCAGGTGATCGAGGGGCCGGCGCCGGCGCTCGACGGGCTGCTGCGCCGCCTCGATGCCGACGCCCGCCACACCGACCTCACGATTCTCTCGCGCCGGCCCGTGAGCGGCCGGCTGTTCCGCGACTGGTCGATGGTCGCCGCCCGCGTCACCCCGGACGTCGGTCCCCAGTTGCAGCGGCTGATCGACGACTGCCGGGTCTCCCCGGAGGCGGCGGTGGACGCCCTGCTGCGGATCGTGGTGGAGCGCAAGGCGGAGACCGCCGCGGGAACGCGCTAGGGCCGCGGCGGGGCTATGGCGCCGGCGCCCCGCGCCGCGCCGCCGTCATCCGGTTCGCCGCCGCCCATGCGGCGCGCCCCGCCGGCTGTTCGCCTGCCAGCCACCGCTCGCCGACGCCTGCCAGCAGGGCCAGGTCCACGACATAGGCGAGGCCGATCTTCGCCGAGACCATCGCGCCGTGCGCAAAGCTGCGGTCCAGCAGCCGGATGACGTGTCCCAGAACGATCAGACCGGCGGCGCCGGCGGCTACCGCGGTCCACCATCGGTCAGACCGGAAATTGAGCCAGCCAAAGACGAGAAAGATGGCGCTGTCCATGATTATGAAGCCCGGATAGAGGTCGCCGACCTCCCAGCCATTGGCGTGGTTCGCCACCAGGCAGGCGAGCAGCAATACGCCCGCGCCCAACCGTTCGGGCGGTCCGCCCCTCACCCACGCGACGGCGTAGGCGAAATAGCCGAGGACGAGTCCGCCGGATTGCCAGGCGGTCACGGGACGGAGGTTTCCTGCAGCCGCGCGCCGTCCCTGCGGCGACGCCTCCACGCCGTCGCCCTGTCGGCCGCCTTCCATGCTGCGAGGCGGGCCGGCTCCTCCCCGGCCAGCCAGCGCTCGCTGACGCCGAGCAGCAGGGCCAGGTCGATCAGATAACCCAGACCGACATGGGCGGAGGCCACCGCATACTGGGTGACGGCCGGGATCAGAAGCTGGGCGGCGTATACGAAGAGCATCTGCCCCAGGGCCGCGGTGATGACGAAGCTCCACCAGCGGTCGAACCGCAGGCACAGCCAGCCGAAGATCAGCAGACGCACGCAATCCTGCGCCATGGCGAACCAGTAGAACCCGCCCACCTCCCAGCCGAAGGTCAGGCTCGAGAGCAGGCAGGTGAACAGCAACACACCCGCCGCCAGCCGTTCGGGGCGCCCGCCCCAGATCCAGGCGATGGCATAGGCGATCAGGCCCAGCACCAGCCCGCCGACTTGCCATGAAGTGAGCTCCGTCATCCGCCGCAGGTCTTCACCGGTTCGCTCAACCGCCCGGTCCCAGCGCCTTCGCGAGCCGCAGGAATCCTGCGCCGTCGATCACCTCCGCCCGCGCGCCCGGCTCGATCCCGGCCGCCTCGCACAGGGCCGCGCCGCCCAGTGTCTTCAGACTCGACCGCAGCATCTTGCGGCGCTGGCCGAAAGCCGCCGCCGTGACCCGCTCCAGCCGCTTCAGCGTCTCGCGATCCGGCCGGTCCGGCCTCGGGACCAGATGCACCACCGCGCTGGCCACCTTGGGCGGAGGGGTGAAGGCGGCGGCGGGCAGGTGCATGACCAGCCGCGCCTCGCACACCGCCTGGGCGATCACCGCCAGCCGGCCGTAGGCGTCGTCTCCGGGGGCGGCCACGATGCGTTCGGCCACCTCCTTCTGGAACATCAGGGTCAGGGCGTACGGCAGCCACGGCCCCGTCAGCCATTTGATCAGCAGGGCGGTGCCCACGTTGTACGGCAGGTTCGACACCACGTGCGCCGGGCCCGCGACCAGTTCCGTCTCGCGCACCTTGAGCGCATCGCCCTCGATGATCTCGAGCCGGCCCGACCCATCGTCCAGCTTGGCCAGCAGCGGCAGGAAGCGCGGATCCTTCTCGACCAGCACCACCTTGCCCGCGTCGCTCTCCAGCAGCGCCCGCGTAAGCCCGCCGGGGCCAGGCCCGACCTCGATGACGGCGCGCCCCTCGAACGGTCCGGCCAGCCGCACGATCTTGCGGGTCACGTTCAGGTCCAGCAGGAAATGCTGGCCGAAACTCTTCTTCGCCGACAGCCCGTGGGCGTCGAGGCTCTCGCGGAGGGAGGGGAGGTCGGTCATTTCGAGCAAAACGCGCCGGTGAAGTGAGGAGTGACAGTGCCGGTGAGCCCTCGTCGCCCCCCGTCCTGCTCACTAGCACTGTCACTGTCGCCGCTGTCCAATTCTCCGGCGCGGCGCGACCCTGCGGAAGCGCCAGTCGCGATCCATCCGCCCCGTGATGCCCACAAGCTGAAGGAAGGTCACCACCAGAATGGCGGCGCCGGCGACGGCGCCACCTTCGAGCGTCGGGGACGCTTCGATGAGCAGGGGCAAGATCGTCCAGCGCGCCGGGAAGGGCATCACATCGACCTCCGGATCGGCCTTGAGGTGCGGGCAGTATCGCAGCGACCGGTCCACGCAGGCCTTGTGCGAGGGCGCGATTGACCCCGCGTCCACGACCACCTGCCTGTCCTCGATCTCGCGGGACAGCCCGACGGCCTTGCCGGCCCGGCGCAGAAGGCCGGCCGGCGTCTGGCGAGCCACCTGGGTCCATCGGTCTTCGGGCGGGGTCGGCCGGCCGCACATCGGGCACAGCATGCCGAGAACGGTCCGGCGCTGTCGCACCAGATGGTTTTGCGAATAGACGGGACGGCCATTGCCGGAGGCCTCGGTCTGGACGAGGGCGGGGTGTCCGCCGACCGTCGGGCACCGCCTGACGCCCACGATCGTCTCCACCGTCCAGCTGGTGACCCAGGGAACATCGACCCCGACGTTCAGAGCAGACTTCTTCATTTCCCCCTCCGAATGCCGCGCACGGCAATCTCGACTTTGCACCGTGGCGCAAGCCGACCCGCCGGCAGAACGCACGAGGACATTTCCGGCTCCACGGGCTTCCAAATCCGGGCAGGCGCGTTAGACCCGGCCCATGCTTTCGCTTCCGACTTCGCTGAACGACGCCGTGGCCGCGGGCCAGCAGGCGATGACCCTGGACGCGGCCGTGCTGGCCAAGGTCACGGACATGGCCGGGGATCTGGCGGTCAATCTGACGATCGCCTCGATCATCCTCGTCGCCACGGTGATCGGGGCGAAATGGGCCTCGCGGATCACCCGCCGGGCCCTGTCGAAGGTGCGTGGCTTCCGTCACGACCCGACCGTGCTCAGCTTCGTCGTGCAGGTGGTGCGGGTGGTGGTCTACATCGTCGGCTTCATCGCCGTGCTGCAGCGGCTGGGCGTCCAGACCACCTCGATCATAGCGGTGCTCGGCGCGGCGTCCCTGGCGGTCGGACTGGCGCTGCAGGGAACGTTGTCGAACGTCGCGGCGGGCGTGCTGCTGCTGGTCCTGCGACCCTACAAGGTCGGGGACGTAATCGACGTGGGCGGCGCGTCGGGCACCGTGCAGCGGCTGGACCTGTTCACCACGCAGATGTCGAACGCCAACAATCACAAGATCGTGGTGCCCAACTCGAAGGTGCTGAACGATGTGATCCTGAACCTGTCGGGGCAGAAGACCCGGCGGATCGAGATCAATTTCACCGTCGGCTACGGCGAGGACCTGAACGCGGCGCGGGCGGTGCTGGCGGGGGTCGCGGAGGGCCATGAGAAGGTGCTGCCGGACCCGCCGCCCTGGACGGGAGTCACCGGCCTGCTGGACAGCGCCGTGCAGATCTCGCTCCAGGCCTGGGTGAAGTCGGAGGACTGGTGGCAGGTCCAGGCCGACCTGATGCAGGGAGGCAAGGAGGCGATCGACGCCGCGGGCATCGAGATTCCGTTCCCCCACCAGGTGGCCGTGCCCTATGGCGACGAGGACGTCATGCCGGTGGTCACCGTCCGCACGGTCGAGCAGAAGGCCCATCGCGACGACGGTTCCGCGGATGACCCGGCAGAGGGAGAAGGCTGAGCGATGCGTTACGACTTCGGATCGGACAACACCGCAGGCATGGCTCCGGCCGCGCTGCAGGCCCTGGTCGAGGCCAATGCGGGCTATGCGCGGGCCTACGGCGCCGACGACGTCACCGCCCGGGCCGCCGACCAGATCCGCCGCCGGCTGGACGCGGACGCCGAGATCCGCTTCGTCTTCTCCGGCACGGCGGCGAACGCCATCGCCCTGTCGATGCTGGCGTGGCCGCACGAGGCGGTGCTGGCTCATCATGCCGCCCATGTCTGCACCGACGAGACAGGGGCCCCGGGCTTCTTCGGCTCAGGCGTGGGCCTGATCGGCCTGCCCGGATTCTCCGGCAAGATCGACCCGCTGGCGCTGACCGCGGCGCTCGACGAGCCGGAGGTCGGCCACCGCCAGCCGCCGGCGGCTCTGAGCCTGACCCAGTCCACCGAATACGGCACGGTCTACAGCGAGGAGGAACTGCGCCACCTGGTCGAGCCGGTGAAGCTGAAGGGCTACGGCGTGCACCTGGACGGAGCGCGGCTGGCCAATGCGGCGGCGGCGGGGTTCGACCTGACCCAGATCGCCCGGTTGGGAGTGGACGTGCTGGTGTTCGGCGGGGCCAAGGCGGGGGCCAACTGCACCGAGGCCATCGTCATGTTCGACAGGTCGCTGGCCCGGCGGATCGACAACCGGCTGAAACAGGCGGGGCAGACCGCCTCCAAGGCCCGCTATCTGGCCGCGCCCTTCCTGGGCCTGCTGGAAAGCAACGCCTGGGAGGACGGCGCCGCCCACGCCAACCTGATGGCTCAGCGGCTGGCGGACGGCATCCTCGCGGGATCGGCCTTCGCCCTGGCGCATCCGGTCGAGGCCAACGCCGTCTTCGTGCGCATGTCGCCGGAGGCCCACCGGCGGCTCAATGAGCTCGGCTGGGCCTGCTACCGGTTCGACGACGGATCGGTCCGCTTCGTCTGCTCCTGGGCCACGACGGCCGAGGCGGTGGAGGAGCTGCTGGACGCAATTCGCAGTCTCTGATGCGGAACATTATGTCGGAAAGCCGACTTAACTGTTCAACTTCAGTGCGCCGCAGGTTAGTGAAGCAGCCTATGGCGAAGCGATTGAAAGATCAGGAAATGCCGCCGGTGGACCGGGTTTTGCGCGACGCATTCGAAGCCGTCGAGACCGAGCCGGTGCCCGAGGCAATCACCACCCACGTCGACCGGCTGGCCGCCGACCCGAAGCGGGCCGACAAGCTCTCCTGAGCCTCAGGCGTCTCCGCGGGGCATGTCCATGGCCTCGGCCAGACGATTTCGCGCGCGGTTGACGCGGCTCTTGATGGTGCCGAGCGCGCAGCCGGCGATCTCCGCCGCTTCTTCGTAGGACAGGCCGGCGGCGCCCACCATGACGATGGCCTCGCGGTGCTCGGGGGGCAGGTCGTCGAGGGCGGTCTTCAGGGCGCTGAGCTCGACGGTCCATTCCTGGCTGCCCTCGGCGGTCAGGCGCGCGGCGTGGTGGCCGTCCTCGTCCGCCACCTCACGGCTGCGCTTTGCGACCGAAGAATACCAGGAGTTCCGCAGGATGGTGAAAAGCCAGGCCCTGAGATTTGTGCCGGGCTCGAAGCGGTCGCGGTAGGTCCACGCCTTGGTCAGGGTCTCCTGGACGAGATCGTCCGCGTCGGCGCCGTTGCGCGACAGGGACCAGGCGAAGGCGCGCAGCGAGGGGATGCGCGCCGTGACGGCCTCGCGCCAGTCGGTCCGGTCGACGATTCCCCCGGGGGCGGCGGGGCCGGAATCCTGACCCTCCAGTGGCGCACGGGGCAGCGACATGCGGAAAAAGCTCTCGATAACGGAATGTCACCGGAAATCAGGGACGTGTGATCTGAACGCCTGCTCGGCTGGACCGTTCCGCTGGACAGGCAAGCTTCCGCATGGAACAAAACGGGACCATGGCGCGTTGTCCCGAACCGCCGGGCTATGGCAAGGGGGCTGAGCATGAGCGCAACCATCAGGGCCTCCGCGACGAGGGGCGCGATGATCGAGGAGTTCCGCCGCGTCCGCTCCGCCATGCCGGCGCTGACCTGGGGGCTGAGCCCGGAGGACCTGGCGGCCCAGTCGATGCCCGACTGCAGCCCCGGCAAGTGGCACCTGGCCCATACCAGCTGGTTCTTCGAGGCCCTGATCCTGGGCGATGAGCCGGGCTACCGGCCGGTCGATCCGCGGTTCCATACCCTGTTCAACAGCTATTACGAGGCGCTGGGCGAGCGGGTGGAGCGGCGCGAGCGCGGGCTGATGACGCGGCCATCCCTGGACGAGGTGCTGGCCTACAGGCGCGAGGTCGACCGCCGCATGGAGGCGTGGCTGGAACGCAGCGCGCCGGATGAGCGGCAGGCCTATCTCTTCACCCTCGGTCTGCATCACGACCAGCAGCATCAGGAGCTCTTCCTGATGGACCTGCTGAACCTGATGTCCAGGTCGCCGCTGGATCCCGCCGCCTATGACGCGGAGCCGCGAGGGCTGCCGGCGCAGGGTCCCCGGGGCGGCATGACCCGGTTCGAGGGCGGCCTGGTCAGGATCGGCCACGAGGGGGGCGGCTTCGCCTTCGACAACGAGGGACCGGCCCATCGCGAATGGCTGGAGCCCTATGGGCTGGACCATGATCTGGTCAGCAACGCGGACTGGATGGCCTTCATGGAGGACGGCGGTTACCGCCGCCCGGAGCTGTGGCTGTCGGACGGCTGGGCGGTCGTGAAGGCGGAAGGCTGGGCGGCTCCGCTATACTGGCGCGGGGGCGACGGAGCCTGGACCACGATGACGCTGGCGGGGCGGCGTCCGGTCGAACCCGACGCGCCGGTGCGGCACGTCAGCTTCTACGAGGCCGAGGCCTTCGCCCGCTGGGCCGGCCGGCGCCTGCCGACCGAGGCGGAGTGGGAACATGCGGTCCGCTGCCGGCCCGAAATGTTCTCGAACGCTTTTGGCGAGGTCTGGCAGTGGACCTCGAGCGCATACACCCCATATCGGGGCTTCAGGCCGACCGAAGGAACCGCGTCTGAGTACAACGGCAAGTTCATGGCCAATCAGATTGTGCTGCGCGGGTCGTCCTGGGCGACGCCGGAGGGGCATGGACGGGTCAGCTACCGGAACTTCTTCTATCCGCATCAGAGGTGGGCGTTCATGGGATTGAGACTGGCCGAAGATTTGCCGCCGACGCCTGCGCGCGCGCAGAAGGACGGCGAGACGGCCCGCTTCCGCCGCGACCTGCTCGCCGGCCTGGCCCGCTCGCCAAAGACCGCGTCGCCCAAATGGTTCTACGACGCCGAGGGGTCGCGGCTGTTCGAGGAGATCACCCGGCTGCCGGAATACTACCCGACCCGGCAGGAGGCCGCCCTGCTGCGGGAGGTCGCTCCCGCGTGGGCGGCCCGGTTCGGCGCGGATGCGACGCTGGTCGAGTTTGGATCCGGCGCCAGCGAGAAGACCCGGATCGTGCTGGACGCGGCCCCCGGCCTTGCCGCCTACGTTCCGATCGACATCAGCGCCGACGCGCTGAACGCCGCGGCCCGGCGGATCGCCGAGAGCTATCCGGCTCTCACCGTGGCGCCCCTGGTGGGCGACTTCCTTCACCTGGCCGCACTGCCCGAGGGAATAGGCCGGGGCCGGCGGGTCGGCTTCTTCCCCGGCTCGACGATCGGGAACCTGGAGCCGGCGGAGGCCGAGGCCTTCCTGAGCGCGGCCCGGACGCAGCTGGGCGAGGGCGCCCTGTTCGTTCTCGGCGTGGATCTGGTCAAGTCACCCGAGGTGCTGACCGCCGCCTACGACGACGCGGCCGGGGTGACGGCCGCCTTCAACCGCAACCTGCTGGTTCGCGCCAACCGTGAGCTGAAGGCGGGGTTCGACATCGACAGCTTCGTTCACCGGGCGGTGTGGAACGCGGACGCCTCCCGCATGGAAATGCATCTGGAGGCGAGCTGCGATCAGGAGGTGGAGATCGACGGCCGTGTCATCGCCTTCCGCAAGGGCGAGACCATCCACACGGAGAACTCGCGCAAATTCACCGAAGCCTCGGTGCGCGAATTGGCGGCGGCCTCGGGCTGGAGGGTCGCGGCCTTCGAAGCGGGCCCCGAGCCGTCGGTGGCGCTGGCCCTGCTCGAGTCCTGACCGGCAAAAAAGGGGCGGCTCCCCGGAGGAGCCGCCCGTCGGTTGGGGAACCGGTGGCTAGGCCTGATCGCCGCGGCGCGCGTCCTTGGTGCGGGAACCGTGCGAGGCCTCGCCGCCCTTGCGTCCCGCCTGGGCCGCCAGGCTGCGATCCTGCGAGAAGCTGCGCTTTTCGCTCGGCACGCTGGCTCCGCCCTTGCGCGCGATCTCGCGCTGTCGCTCGGGGTCCATGGAGGCGAAGCCCCGCTTGGAGACGCCAGAGGCTCGTGTGGGCTGACCTACTGCCATTGCAATGTCCTTTCACGCCGACGGTCGAGGTTGCTGAATGAACCCCCGCGCCGCCGTCCGGTTCCGGCCCGCACCTCACGGAAACGCGAGCGAATCAGGGGGTTTGGAGCGGCGTCAGCCGCCGCCTTCGCCATAGGGTCTTGAATCGCCTTCGCCGCCGCCGCCGGGGTCGAGGGGCGGCACCTCCGCAGGCGTCGAGCCGGGATCGATGTCCGGCTGGGGGGTGTCCGGTTGCGGGATATCGGGCTGGGGCGTGCCGGGCGGGGTGGGTTCGATATAGGTCATGGCGGCCTCCTTCAGCGAACTGAACGCCGGGCCGGAGGGCCCGTTCAATCACGATCCGAAAGGTCCGGAACCGCCGCGGCGTGCGCGGATTGAACTGCCGAAGTCCACCCCCAGGGAGCCCGCCATGACCGAGACCTACACCGGCCCGACCTCGCCCGAGGACATCGAGGACGAAGCCGATCTGGAGACGGCCCGCCTGGAACGGGAGGCGGACGCCATCCTGGCGGAGGGCGAGGCGCGGGCTTTCGGTCCGAAACCGGTGCACGAGGCGGTGCGCGAGGACGCTCTGGCCGCGCGCGAGTGGAGCCGGGCCCGGACCGAGCGGCTGCGGCGCGCGGTCGAGGACGAGCCGATCAGGGCCACGCTTTACGCCCTGGGAATCGGCGTCGTGATCGGAATGCTGATCGCCCGCTAGGACGGCCCCGTGGCGGCGCGGGCGATCGGGGCCCGCCGCATGGCCTCGTCGGACACGAAAGGATTGTTCCGCCGCTCGGCCCCGAAGGTCGAGCTGGGCCCGTGCCCCGGGACGAAGGTCACGTCGTCGCCGAGCGGCCAGAGCCGGGTCACGATGGCGCTCAGGAGTGCGCCGTGGTCGCTGCGCGGAAAGTCCGTCCGGCCGATCGAGCCCTGGAACAGGACATCGCCCACCTGGGCGAAACGGGCCTCGCGGTTGAAGAAGACGACGTGGCCGGGCGTGTGGCCCGGGCAGTGGTAGACCTCCCAGGTCGTTTCGCCGAGCGTCAGCACGTCGCCATTGGCCAGCCAACGGGTCGGGGTGAAGCTGCGCGCCTCAGGCAGGCCGTACATCCGGCCCTGCTGAGGGATGCCGTCGATCCAGAACTGATCGTCCGGGTGGGGGCCGATGATGTCGAGGCCGGTCTTTTCCTGCATCTCCGCCGCGCCGCCGGCGTGGTCGAGGTGGCCGTGGGTGATCCAGATGGCGTCGAGCGTCAGCCCCTGCTTCGCCACTGCGCCCAGAAGGGCGTCGACCGAGGCGCCCGGGTCGATGATCGCGGCCTTCAGCGTCTTGCGGCACCAGACGAGGGTGCAGTTCTGCTGCAGCGGCGTGACGGGGAAGACGGCGACGCCGATCGGGGGAGGGGGCTGGTCCATGGCCTCCCAGATAGCGGCTCCCGCCTTCGGCCGAAACCCGATCCCTGCGGGTTCACATTGACCTTTCGGGCCGTCCTCTACATAAGGGCGGGCTTCAAGGCGCCGCCTCACCGGAAACGGCTTCGAGGCGGCCCTTTTTGCTTTACCCACACCGCGCAGCGCCTGCCTCAATGGCGCCGCCCCAGAGCGTCAGAATCCCGACCATGCAAGTCGTCGAAAAGTCCTCCGAAGGCCTCAGCCGCGTGATCGCGGTGACCATTCCCGCCGAGGAGCTGAACCAGAAGCTTGACGCGAAACTGAAGGAAGTCGCGCCGCAGATGAAGCTGAAGGGCTTCCGTCCCGGCAAGGTCCCGGCCTCGCACGTCCGCAAGACCTTCGGCCGCGACCTGATGGGCGAGATCGTCAACAACGCCCTCAACGAGTCGAGCCAGAAGGCGCTGGACGACGCCAAGGTGCGCCCCGCCGCCCCGGCCGAGATGAAGCTGACCTCGGACATGGACAAGGTTCTGACCGGCGGCGAGGATCTCGCCTACGAGATGTCGCTGGAGGTGATGCCGGACTTCACGCCGGTCGACATCAAGACGCTGAAGCTGAAGCGTCCGACCTACGAGGCCAGCGACGCCGACCTCGAAGAGGCGCTGAACGAGCTGGCCGGACAGGCCAAGACCTACGAGGACAAGACCGGCAAGACCGTCAAGGCCGCCGAGGGCGACGAGGTCACCATCGACTTCCTGGGCAAGCTGGACGGCGAGCCGTTCGAGGGCGGCGCCGCCGAGGACACCCAGCTGGTGATCGGTTCGGGCCGCTTCATCCCGGGCTTCGAGGAACAGCTGAAGGGCGCCAAGGTCGGCGAGGAGAAGGTTCTCAACGTGACCTTCCCGGAGGACTACCAGGCCAAACATCTGGCCGGCAAAGCCGTGACCTTCGACGTCAAGGTCAAGGCCATCAAGGCCGAGGCCCCCGCCAAGGTGGACGAGGACTTCGCCAAGCGCATCGGCCTGGAGTCGCTGGACAAGCTCAAGGAGCTGCTGCGCGACAACCTGAACCAGCAGTACAAGGGCGCGGCCCGCTTCAAGCTGAAGCGCGCCCTGCTCGACGAGCTGGACAAGGCCCACGACTTCCCGCTGCCGCCCAGGATGGTCGACGCCGAGTTCGAGGGCATCTGGTCGCAGGTTCAGGCCGACAAGGAAGCCGGCCGCCTGCCCGAAGAGGACGCCAAGAAGTCCGAGAAGAAGCTCAAGGAAGAGTACCGCAAGATCGCCGAGCGCCGCGTGCGCCTGGGTCTGGTGCTGGCCGAGATCGGCCGCGCCAACAACGTCCAGGTCACCGACCAGGAGCTGAACAACGCCATCATGAACGAGGCCCGCAACTACCCGGGCCAGGAGCGTCAGGTGCTGGACTTCTACCGCCAGAACCCGAACGCCGCCGCCCAGATGCGCGCCCCGATCTATGAGGAGAAGGTCTGCGACCTGATCTTCGATCAGGCCAAGGTGACCGACGCCAAGATCACCAAGGAAGAGCTGCTCAAGGAAGACGACGACATCTGATCCCGTCTTCCCTCCCTGATTTCCAGCCCCCGCTCCGCCCGCCGGAGCGGGGGTTTGCATGTCCGGCCGCCCGATTGACGATCCCGGCTTTCGGGAACAGGGTACAACTCCGGCTTGGGCCGGAGCGCAACCTGGCGGCCCGCCATGACCTTCGCATCCCTGCTCGGCGCCCTGACCCTGGCGGCGCTGTCACCACAGAATTCGCCAGCCGTTCCCCAAACGCCCCCGGCCGATGATCCGACCGGCGCCGCGGTGCTGGAGGATGTGGTCATCGACGGCCGGCGTCTGGATGAGCGGGTCCGCGAGTTCGTCGAAGAGGTGGCCGCGCCGCCGCGCAGAAGGGGCATCGCCCGTTGGTGGGACCGGGTCTGCTTCGGCGTGGTCAATCTGCAGCCGGATCAGGCGCGAGCCCTGGTCGACAGGCTCTCGACCGTGGCCGACGAGTACGGCGTTCGGCTGGCGGAGCCCGGTTGCCGGCCCAATGTGGTGGTGATCTTCGCCGATGACGGCCGGGCCATGGCCGACGCCGTCGTCGAGGCGGAGCGTCCGCTGTTTCACCTCGGCGTAGGCGGGCTGGACCGCGGCAAGGCGGCGCTCGAGGTCTTCCGGCAATCGGACGCGCCGGTCCGCTGGTGGCACGTCAGCCTGCCGGTCATCGGATCGACCGGTCAGCGCGCGATCCGCATGCCCGGCGACTTCGGACCGATCTACGTCCCGGCCGAGGGTCTGGTGAACCACGGCCGGCCCATCACCGACGTGCTCAACAAGGTCATCGTCATCGTGGACGCGGGGAAGGTCGAGGGGATCGGCGGCGACCAGCTGGCCGAATATCTGGCGATGGTCAGCCTCGCCCAGGTCGATCCGGAGGGCGATATCGCGGGCTACGACACCGTCCTGAACCTGTTCGCCGCCTCGGCGGCTCCCGCCGGGCTGACGACCTGGGACCGGAGCTATCTCGAGAGCCTGTACCGGTCCCGGCCCGACCGGATCGATCCCTCGCGGCAGGCGCGGGCGGTGACCCGCATCCTCAGGGCAGGGGAGGACGGCGCGCCGGAGGCCCAGCCATGATCGTCGGCGCACTGCTCGCCGCGGTCCTCGCCGCGCAGCAGGTTGCGCCGCCGGCGCCCGTCCCGGCCGACGACCCGGTCCGGCTGGAGGATGTCGTCGTCGATGCGCGGCGGCTGGAGGCCGCGGCCGAGGAATACGTCGACCTGGTCGCCGCCCCCGCGGGCCGCCGTGGGCTGGCGCGCTGGCATGACGGCGTCTGTGTCGGCGTGGCCAACCTCGAGAACGGGGTGTCGCAACAGCTGGCCGATCAGGTCTCCGACGTCGCCCGCGGTCTCGGCCTGAGGGCGCACGAGCCGCCGTGCCATCCCAGCGTTCTGATCATCGCCACCACCGACGCGGCGCGCTTCGCCGAGGATTTCGTGGCTGTCCGCCCGGTGCTGTTCCGGGTCGGCTCGCCGGGAATGGACCGGGGCAAGGCGGCGCTGCGGGACTTCACCACCGAGGAGCGGCCGGTGCGCTGGTGGCATGTCAGCCTGCCGATCGACAGCCAGACCGGCATGCCCGTGATCCGGATGCCCGGCGAGGTCAACGGCGATGGCGTCGGGCCCGGCGCGGCGATGGACTATGCGCCGATCACCAACGTGAATTCTCCGTCGCGGCTGAGCAGCCAGTATGTCGATGTGCTGAAACGGGTGTTCATCATCGTCGACGTCGACCGTCTGAACGGCGCGACGGCGCAGCAGCTCGGGGCCTACCTGGCCATGGTGGCGCTGGCCCAGGTGGATCCCGACGCGGACACCAGCCAGTTCGACACCATCCTGAACCTGTTCGACGATCCCGCCGCGGCCCCGCCGGGGCTGAGCGGCTGGGACCAGGCCTATCTGGAGGGGCTGTACGGCTCCGGCTCGGAATCGCATCGCATCAACCAGCGTAGCCAGGTCCAGGCGGTGGCGGCGGCGATCGCCGATGCCTACCGGAACAGGCCGGAGGGGGCGTCCGAACCCGATTGACGGCGTGCGCCGCGGTCGCCACGGTCGGGAAATTCCCTCCGGAGTTCCCGATGTCCCTGCACGCCCTGGCTGTCCTGTCGCTGCTGGCCGGTTCGCCGCAGCAGGCCCTGCCGCAGCAGCCTCCGGCCGCGCAGGCCCAGGAGCCGGCGACCGATCTGGGCGAGGTCACGATCGAGGGACGCCGGCTGGCCGGGATGGCCCGTGATTTCGTCGGCGAGATCGCCGCCCCGGCCCAGCGTCGGGGGCTGGCCCGCTGGCGCGGCGACATCTGCGTCGGCGTGGCCAATCTGGAGAGCGAGCGCGCCCAGTATGTCGCCGACCGGATCTCGACCGTGGCGGAAGACCTCGGCCTGTCGCCGGGGCAGCCGGGCTGCCGCGCAAACATACTGGTGGTCTTCGCCGACGACGGCCAGGCCCTGGCGGCGGCCCTGGTGGACCACAACCGCCGAGCCTTCCATCTCGGCGTCAGTGGGCTGGATCGTGGTGGCGAGGCGCTGGAGCGGTTCGCGGCGAGCATCCGGCCCGTTCGCTGGTGGCAGGTCAGCCTGCCCGTCGACCGCGACACGCGCGAGCGGGCGGTGCGCCTGCCCGGCGACCTGTCGCCGCCGGTGACGACCGTCCGGGGCGTGTCGCGGCTGAACAGCCAGGTGGTCGACGAACTGAACAAGACGATCGTGATCGTCGACGTCGATCTGGTCGCGGGCGCCGACATCGTCCAGCTGGCCGACTACGTCGCCATGGTTTCGCTGGCCCAGGTCGATCCCGACGCCGACACTACCGGCTTTGACACCGTGCTGAATGTGTTCTCCGATCCTGGCTCGGCTCCGGGCCTGACGCCGTGGGACTGGTCATACCTTCATGCCCTGTACGGCTCCGAGCGGATGCGCCAGAATCCGGGCAGCATCGCCGGGGAGGTCGCCGATGGCCTGGCGCGGTCGCGCCGGTCGTCGGACGAGGCGGAATGAGGAGCGAGCGACCTCGCGCCTTGCGTCAACCGTCCCGCGACGCGATATCCTGTCCAACAGGCGGCGGCCGGTGAGTCGCCCCGAGCATCCCGAGAAGGCCCATATGCGCGATCCCATCGAACTGATGAACATGAACCTCGTCCCGATGGTGGTCGAGCAATCCAGCCGGGGCGAGCGGGCCTTTGACATCTTCTCTCGGCTGCTGCGCGAGCGGATCATCTTCCTGACCGGACCTTTCGAGGACGGCATGGCGTCGCTGATCTGCGCCCAGCTGCTGTTCCTGGAATCGGAGAACCCGAAGAAGGAAATCAGCATGTACATCAACAGCCCCGGCGGTCAGGTGACCTCGGCGCTGGCGATCTACGACACCATGCAATACATCCGCTCGCCGGTTTCGACGGTGTGCATGGGCATGGCCGCCTCTGCCGGCTCGCTGATCCTCGCCGCCGGCGCCGCCGGCCAGCGGGTGGCCCTGCCAAACGCCCGCATCATGGTGCACCAGCCCTCGGGCGGCTTCCGTGGTCAGGCCTCGGACATCGAGCGCCACGCCGAGGACATCCGCTACACCAAGCGCCGCCTGAACGAGATCTACGTCCACCACACCGGCCGGACGTATGAGGAGGTCGAGAAGACCCTCGACCGCGACCACTTCATGTCGGCCGAGGAGTCCAAGGCCTGGGGCATCGTCGACCACGTCTATGACAAGCGCGAGCAGGCCGACGAGGACGGGGTCAAGACGCCCGGATCCTGATCCGTCCTGCATGAACGGAAGAGGCGCGCCCCCCGGGGTGCGCCTTTTTCATTTGTGCTATCAGGCCGCCATGCAGACGCGTGACACCAGCGGGACCGTCGAGGTCGACGGCGACATCTATCACTGGCAGCTTCGGCGCCAGCCCCGGCCCACCACGGGCGGGCAGTGGGAAGGCATCGCCGTGACCCTGCGGCAGCAGGACTTCAAACGGGAGGCCGTGGTGCAGTTCCCGCCGCCGCTGCGCCCCAACGGCCGCCCGGACACCGAGAAGCAGTTCGTGAACACGGATCACGTCCGCAACGCCGTCGCCGCGGCGATCGAGGCGGGCTGGAACCCGACCTCGCGCGGCAAGGCCGTAGTGTTCGACGTGGACGCCGAGGGGCGGTGAACCTCAGGGACGGCCGGTGAAGACCCGGAAACCCGGCTCGTCGGCGATCTGCAGCATCTCCGTGTCGCCGGAGGTGTCGCCATAGGCCGCGGCGAGGCGGACCTGCTCGCCATAGACGGCGCGCAACCGCCGCACCTTCTCCTCGCCCCGGCAGTTGGGGCTGGCGAAGGCGCCGGTGACCCGGTCTTCGGCGTCGAACACCAGCGGCGTCCCGAGCAGGGCCTCCGCGCCGAGCCGGCGGGCGAACGGGGCCACGGTGGTTTCAGGACTGGCGGTGACGATCACCCGGTGCGCGCCCTTCTCGCCCCAAGCGTTCCAGCAGGCGAGGGCGTCGGGCCGCATGAACCTGTCCCAAATCCGGTCAGCGAAGCGTTCGGCCTCGGCCTCCAATGTCGTCCGGTCCACGCCTTTGAGGAATTCGCGCACCGAGGCGGCCTTGATCCGGCCCCGGTCACGGTCGTGGGCGTAGGTCGCCACGGCGGGGGCCATCTTCACCAGACCCAGCGCCCAGCCGCCCGGACCGGCCCGCCAGCGCAGGAATTCGGTGAAACTGTCGCGGATCGTCAGGGTGCCGTCGAAGTCGAAGGCGACGATGGCCTGATCCTTGCGGGGCCGCTGGCGAAACGGAGCGTCGCTTCCCATGTCAGACATTCGCCGCGATCACCATCAACAGTGAACCGTCCGCTTCCGCCTCCTGCTCCGCTTTCGCGGGGTTGTGGCGGGCGGCGGGATGGGTGATTGTCATTTTTTGAAGACCTTTGCGCCCATTGTTCGGGAATCAAACGCAGGGGATGCGCGTTTGGCCTCATATCGGGGCCATCGCGGGAGTGAGAAGGGTCGATGACCAAAGCCGCCGGCACAGACGCCAAAAGCACGCTCTACTGCTCTTTCTGCGGAAAGAGCCAGCACGAGGTGCGCAAGCTCATCGCCGGGCCGACCGTGTTCATCTGCGATGAATGCGTCGAGCTCTGCATGGATATCATCCGTGAAGAGCACAAGATCTCGTTCTCCAAGGCCAAGGACGGCGTGCCGTCGCCCAAGGAGATCCGCGAGGTCCTCGACGACTACGTGATCGGCCAGTCGCACGCCAAGAAGGTGCTGAGCGTCGCCGTCCACAATCACTACAAGCGCCTGAACCACGCGACGAAGAACAACGACGTCGAGCTGGCCAAGTCGAACATCATGCTGATCGGGCCGACCGGCTCGGGCAAGACGCTGCTGGCCCAGACGCTGGCGCGCATCATCGACGTGCCCTTCACCATGGCCGACGCCACGACCCTGACCGAAGCCGGTTATGTGGGCGAGGACGTCGAGAACATCATCCTCAAGCTGCTGCAGGCCTCGGACTACAACGTCGAGCGGGCCCAGCGCGGGATCGTCTACATCGACGAGATCGACAAGATCTCGCGCAAGTCGGACAATCCGTCGATCACCCGCGACGTCTCGGGCGAGGGCGTGCAGCAGGCCCTGCTGAAGATCATGGAGGGCACCGTCGCCTCCGTGCCCCCGCAGGGCGGCCGCAAGCATCCGCAGCAGGAGTTCCTGCAGGTCGACACCGCCAACATCCTGTTCATCGTCGGCGGCGCCTTCGCCGGCCTCGAGAAGGTCATCTCGGCGCGTGGCGACGGGGCCTCGATCGGCTTCGGCGCCAAGGTCAAGGAGATCGACGAGCGCCGCACCGGCGACATTCTCAAGGGCGTCGAGCCGGACGACCTTATGCGCTTCGGCCTGATCCCCGAGTTCATCGGGCGCCTGCCGGTTCTGGCGACGCTGGAGGACCTCGACGAGGAAGCCCTGGTCAAGATCCTGACAGAGCCCAAGAACGCCCTGGTCAAGCAGTACAAGCGGCTGTTCGAGATGGAGAACGTCGACCTGACGTTCACCGACGACGCCCTGTCGGCCGTCGCCAAGAAGGCCATCACCCGCAAGACGGGCGCGCGCGGTCTGCGCTCGATCCTCGAGGGCATCCTGCTGGAGACCATGTTCGAACTGCCCACCTTCGAGGGCGTCGAGGAGGTCGTCGTCAACGCCGAGGTGATCGAGGGCAAGGCCCAGCCGCTGCTGATCTATTCGGAAAGCAAGGGCAAGAAGACGGCGACGCCCGACAGCGCCGCCTGAACTTCCCACACGGGGATTTGATCGGGGCGGGTCCTTTTGAGGGGCCCGCCCTTTTCGTTGCCCGAGGTGATGCGGCGGGAGCACAGGCGGCCGTGGCGACTTCGTGCGGCGTAGCGGCGCGCCCGCGCATGACCGGTGCGGGGGAGTCGTAGCCGGCGCCGGCGGCTTGCTCTCAGGCCCGCTGTGGACGGAACGGACGACCCGACGCCCGTTACGCTTGAACCCCGCGCGATCCGAACCACATACTCTTCACAAGGCCGCCGAATGGCGGGCCGAGTCGAAACGGCGGGGTCAGTCGCCCCGGACGCCGGCCCGGCGGGCCTGAGATCAACGAGGGCCCCGGGAAGTACGCATCATGTCCGAGAATACGACCAAAACCCTGCCCGTCCTGCCGCTGAGAGACATCGTGGTCTTTCCGCACATGGTCGTGCCGCTGTTCGTGGGCCGAGAGAAGTCCGTCAAGGCGCTCGACGAGATCATGAAGGGCGAGAAGCAGATCCTGCTCGCCACCCAGAAGAACAGCGTCGACGACGACCCGCAGGCCGACGCCATCTATCCGATCGGCGTGCTGGCCACGGTGCTGCAGCTGCTCAAACTGCCTGACGGCACCGTCAAGGTGCTGGTCGAGGGCAAGAGCCGTGCGCGCCTGACCCGCTTCACCGACCGGACCGAATATTTCGAGGCCGAGGCCGTCGAGATCGCGGATGATCCGGGTGAACCCTCGCAGTCGGAAGCCCTGCTGCGCGCGGTGATCGAGCAGTTCGAAAACTATGTGAAGCTGAACAAGAAGGTGCCGCCCGAGGCCCTCAGCTCCATTCCGCAGATCACCGACCCGTCCAAGCTGGCGGACTCCGTCGCCGCCCACTTGTCGGTTAAGATCGCCGACAAGCAGGGCCTGCTGGAGACCATCTCCGTGCCGTCCCGGCTGGAGAAGGTCTATGGCCTGATGGAAGGCGAAATCTCGGTCCTGCAGGTCGAGAAGAAGATCCGCTCGCGCGTCAAGCGCCAGATGGAGAAGACCCAGCGCGAATATTATCTCAACGAGCAGATGAAGGCGATCCAGCGCGAGCTGGGCGAGACCGACGATTCGCGCGACGAGATCATGGAGCTGGAGAAGCGCATCCGTAAGACGCGCCTGTCCAAGGAAGCCCGGATCAAGGCCGAGGCCGAGGTCAAGAAGCTGCGCAACATGAGCCCGATGTCGGCCGAGTCGACGGTGGTGCGGAACTACCTCGACTGGCTGCTGTCGATCCCTTGGGGCAAGGCCAAGACCAAGCCCATCGACCTGGAGAAGGCCGAGGCCATCCTCGAGGAGGACCACTACGGCCTCGAGAAGGTCAAGGAACGGATCATCGAATACCTGGCCGTCCAGGCGCGCACCAACAGCCTGAAGGGCCCGATCCTGTGCCTCGTCGGCCCTCCGGGCGTCGGCAAGACCTCGCTGGCCAAGTCGATCGCCAAGGCGACCGGACGCGAATACGTCCGCATGTCGCTGGGCGGCGTGCGCGACGAGGCCGAGATCCGGGGTCACCGCCGGACCTATATCGGCTCGATGCCGGGCAAGATCATCCAGTCGATGAAGAAGGCCAAGACGACCAACGCCTTCGTCCTGCTGGACGAGATCGACAAGCTGGGCGCCGACTGGCGGGGCGACCCGTCCTCGGCCCTGCTCGAGGTGCTGGACCCGGCCCAGAACAATGCGTTCGGGGACCACTATCTCGAGGTCGACTACGACCTGTCCAACGTCATGTTCGTGACCACGGCCAACAGCCTGAACATGCCGCAGCCGCTGATGGACCGGATGGAGATCATTCGGGTGTCCGGCTACACCGAGGACGAGAAGGTCGAGATCGCCAAGCGTCACGTCCTGCCCAAGGTGACGGCCGACAACGGCCTGAAGCCGGCGGAGTTCGTGGTGCCGGACGACACCATCCGCGACCTGATCCGCTACTACACCCGCGAAGCCGGCGTGCGGTCGCTTGAGCGGGCGCTGGGCGGCCTGGCCCGCAAGGCCGTGCGTGAGATGGCCCGCGAGAAGTCCCTGTCGATCACCGTCGACGCGGCCAAGCTGGCCGAGTACGCCGGGGTGAAGAAGTACCGCTACGGCGAGACGGACGAGGAGGATCAGGTCGGCATCGTCACCGGCCTGGCCTGGACCGAGTTCGGCGGCGACATCCTGACCATCGAGGCGATCAAGATGCCGGGCCGCGGCCGTATGACCGTGACCGGCAACCTGAAGGAGGTGATGAAGGAGTCGATCTCCGCCGCCGCCTCCTACGTCCGGGCCCGTTCGCTGGCCTTCGGCGTAAAGCCGCCGGTGTTCGAGAAGACCGACATCCACGTGCACGTGCCGGACGGCGCGACGCCCAAGGACGGTCCCTCGGCGGGCGTGGCGATGACAGTCGCCATGGTCTCGGTGCTGACCGGCATCCCGATCCGCAAGGACATCGCCATGACCGGCGAAATCACCCTGCGCGGGCGGGTCACCGCCATCGGCGGCCTGAAGGAGAAGCTGCTCGCGGCGCTCCGCTCGGGCATCAAGACGGTGCTGATCCCTGAGGAGAACGAGAAGGACCTCGCCGACGTGCCCGACAATGTGAAGGGCGCGCTGGAGATCGTCCCGATCAAGACGGCCGACGAGGCCCTGAAATGGGCCCTCACCGGTTCGCTGACTCCGGTCGAATGGGACGAGGTGGCCGAGCCTCTGCCCGCCGCCCCGCCGATCCAGGATCCGGGCACGGTTCCGGCGACGCACTGATCAAAAAGAACCCCGCCCGGAGCGATCCGGGCGGGGTTTTTCGTTGCGTCGGTAAAGGGGTCTAGAGGCTGTCGACCATCACCAGTTCGGCGTCGGCTTTCGCCGTGATGGTGATCTCGGCCTCGTCCTTGATGGCCGCGCCGTCGCGTGCGTTGAGGCGCACGCCGTTGACCTCGACCTCGCCGACGGCGGGAACCAGATAGGCGCGGCGGCCCTCGGCCAAGTCGTAGGTCAGGCTCTCGCCCGCCTTCAGCGTGGCGCCCAGCACCCGGGCGTCGGCGTTGATGGTCAGGGCGTCGTCGGCGGCGTCGCCCGAGGCCAGCACCGAGAATCGGCCCGTGCGGTCGGCCTTCGGGAAGGCCTTGGCGCCCCAGCCCGGCTTGGCGCCCGGCCGGTCGGTCTCGATCCAGATCTGGAACAGGGTCGTGGTCTCGTCCTCGAGGTTGAACTCCGAGTGGCGCACACCCGTCCCCGCGCTCATCACCTGAACGTCGCCGGCGCCGGTGCGGCCCTTGTTGCCCATCGAGTCCTCGTGGGTGATGGCTCCGGTGCGGACATAGGTGATGATCTCCATGTCGGCGTGGGGGTGGGGAGGAAAGCCCGACTTCGCGGCGATCTCGTCGTCGTTCCAGACGCGCAGCCGGCCCCAGCCCATGCGGGACGGGTCGTAATAGTTGGCGAAGGAGAAGTGATGCTTCGCGTTCAGCCAGCCGTGGTTGGCGCCGCCGAGGCTGGAGAAGTGCCGGACGTCGATCATGAGGGGTCTCCCGATGGGGGCGCGCAGCATACGGCGCACCGTTCGGGAGCTATATAGGTAACAGTGTCAGTGGCGGAAAGGGGTCACCCCGCCTGCGCCCGGTGTCTCAGCATCGCATCGGCCAGGACGCAGGCGGCCATCGCCTCCACCACGGGCACGCCGCGCAGGGCGACGCAGGGGTCGTGGCGGCCCCTGGTGCGCAGGTCGGTCTCGGCGCCGTCGCGGGTGACGGTCTGGCGCGGCGTCAGGATGGAGGAGGTCGGCTTGAAGGCGACGCGGGCGGTCAGCGGCTGGCCCGTCGAGATGCCGCCGAGCACGCCGCCGGCGTGGTTCGACAGGAACACGGGGCGGCCGTCGTCGCCGAGGCGCATCTGGTCGGCGTTGTCCTCGCCCGACAGTTCGGCCGCGCCGAAGCCGGCGCCGATCTCGACGCCCTTGACGGCGTTGATCGACATCATCGCCGCCGCCAGTTCGGCGTCGAGCTTGCCATAGACCGGCGCGCCCCAGCCGGCGGGCACGCCAGTGACCTCCAGCGCCACGACGGCGCCGATCGACGAACCCGCCTTGCGTATCCCGTCCAGATACGCCTCCCACGCCGGAACCACCTCGGCCGAGGCCGCGAACAGGGCGTTGTCGTAGACGGCGTCGAAATCCACGGCCTCCGGCGCGATCCGGTGCGGGCCCAGCTGGACCACGCCGGCGCGGATGCGCACCGCCTCGCCCAGCACCTTGCGCGCCACCGCCCCCGCCGCCACCCGCATCGCCGTCTCGCGCGCCGAGGAGCGGCCGCCGCCGCGGTGGTCGCGGACGCCGTATTTGGCCTGGTAGGTGAAGTCGGCGTGGCCGGGCCGGAAGGCGCGGGCGATGTCGCCATAGTCCTTGGAGCGGGCGTCCTCGTTGTCGATCTGGATGGCGATCGGCGTGCCCGTGGTGACCGGGCCGTCGCCGTCGTCGAACACGCCAGACAGGATGCGCGCCGTGTCGCTCTCGCGCCGCTGGGTGACGAAGCGGCTGCCGCCCGGCTTCCTGCGGTCCAGCCACGGCTGCAGGTCGGCCTCCGTCAGGGGGATCAGCGGCGGGCAGCCGTCGACGACGCAGCCGATCGCCGGCCCGTGGCTCTCGCCCCAGGTGGTCACGCGGAACAGATGGCCGAAGGTGTTGTGGGACATGGCCCGTCAGGCTTAGGCCGCGAGCCGGTCCGGCGTCCAGACGCGTGTGAAGCGGATCAGCAGGTCCTCGGCGGCCGAAGGGATGTCGTCGGAGGGCTGCAGGTTGACGAACAGGTGCCCTTGCGGCCGCCCGCCGCGCGCCGGCAGGCCGAGGCCCTTGAGGCGCAGACGCGGCGGGGCGTGGCCGGCGACGATCCAGGCGGAGCGGGAGCCGGCGTGGGTGTCGATCTCCAGCCGGCCGCCATCCTCGAGCAGCCGTGTCGGCACGGGGGCGTCCATGAACAGGTCGTCGCCGACCACGCTGAGCCCGTCCGCGCCGCGGATCAGCACCGGCAGATAGACATCTCCGCCGCCGCAGGCGCCGCGCAGGCGCAGATGTTCGCCGCTGCGAAGGCCCTTGGGCAGGCGGACATTCAACGTCCGCCCCGCCAGGCGCACGGCCACCTGTCCCCCGTTCAGGGCGTCCATCGGGCCGATAGCCACCACGGGCGGGGAGGGCGGGGGCGTGGCGGGCCCGGAGAGCGCCAGCGGTCGCGCGTCGTGGTCCTGGATCAGCCGCCAGGCGGCGATGACCTGGCGGAAGCGCACTTCGTCGCCGCCCCGCGCCGAAGGATGCGCGGCCTTCACCGCCGCCCGGAAGGCGGCGGTCAGTTCGGGCTCGGCCGTCCTGCCGGTCAGGCCGAGCAGGGCGTGGGCCTCGGCGAGCGAGGCGACCTCGGAGCGGGAGCGGACGTGCATCCGTCCATAAGGCCGCAGCTATGGTCAAGGCGGGGTTAACCGTGACGCCTCTCCCCAGAGGGGCCGCGAGGGTCTATCTGCACATCATGACCGCGCCCGTGATCCCGCCGAGCCCGACCCGTGAGGAGTACGCCGAGCAGTACGCCGCCGCCCTGGCCGCCAACGGCGACGAGACCATATTCGATCGCGCCGAGCCGATCGGCCTGTTCGTGGAATGGCTCGGCGACGCGAAGGCGACGGAGCCGAACGACGCCAACGCCATGACCCTCGCGACGGTGGACCCTGAGGGCCGGCCCGACGCGCGGGTGGTCCTGCTCAAGGACGTCGACGCCCGCGGCTTCACCTTCTACTCCAACCGGGAGAGCGCCAAGGGCCAGGCCCTGGCCGCCCATCCCTCGGCCGCCCTGCTGTTCCACTGGAAGTCGCTGAGGCGGCAGGTGCGGGTGCGCGGCGCCGTGGAACCGGTCAGCGAGGCCGAGGCCGACGCCTATTTCGCCAGCCGCGCCCGGGAGAGCCGAATCGGCGCCTGGGCTTCGGACCAGTCGCGGCCGCTCGAAAGCCGGGAGACGCTGGAGCTCGCCGTTGCCCGCGAGACGGCCCGCTTCGCCGACGGGGACGTGCCGCGGCCGGAACGCTGGACCGGCTGGCGGGTCGTGCCGGACTCGGTGGAGTTCTGGCGCGACCGGCCGTTCCGGCTGCACGACCGGCTTCGCTTCGACCGGGCCGGATCGGGCTGGACGAAGACCCGCCTCTGGCCCTGAGCCTGCTCTCGTGCGCGTCAGGCCGCGTAGCGGGCCAGGAAGGTCTCGACCGCATCGGCGACGACCTCGGCCGTCGAACGCCGCATCCGCACCTCGTCGCCGGTGACCAGCGGGACAAGGAAGACCGGGTGCTCGATCATTCCCATCAGTTGACCGGCGGCCCAGGACGGCTGCGCGATCGGCTTGAGCGCGCCTGACTCGCACAGCCGGACCAGCAGCGCGATGAGCGTTCCCCCGAACTCCGTCCGGCCCTTCTCGAAGAAGCGCAGGGCCACCGCCTCGAAGCGCGGCCGCTCGGCCATCACCAGACGGAACACCGAGCGGACGAAGCCGTCACCCATGAAGTCGGCGTAGGCCCGGGCGAAGCTGGTCAGGGTGGTGCGGGCGTCGCCCTCCTCCGCCCGGACGGTCGCCATCTGGCGCGCGAAGTCTTCGGCCGCGTCGTCGATCACCGCCGTGAACAGCGCGGCCTTGCCGCCGAACAGGGCGTACAGGGTGGCCGTCGACACCCCCGCTTCCCGCGCGATCGGCTCGATCTTGGTGGCCGCATAGCCTTCCCTGACGAAGCGCTGACGGGCATGGCGCACGATCAATTGCCGCTTGGGATCGGGCGGGGTGGCTGGAGGGATGACGGAGCCGTGCATCGTTTGGTCGCCTGCTTGGAGGCCAAGCTGACGCGCGCGGGGGGACGCGGTCAAGAGGTCGCCGGCCGATGTTCGCCGGTCAGCCGGTAAAGAGGCGCGCCAGCAGTGGATGGGCCAGCACCGGCGCCGCCAGCCGGACGACCGCCTGGGGGTCTTCGAGCCGGACAGCGGCCGTAGCATCGGCGACGATGAAGTCGGCGTTGACGCGCGACGGCTCGGTCAGCCGCTCATGCCCGGGGCGGACGGTGGCCAGATACTGCTGGATCACGGAATCGGCCGTGCGGCCCCGCTCGGCCTGGTCGCGCAGCAGGCGGCGGATGAACCTGATGTCGGCGGGCGTGTCCACATAGACGCGGATGTCGAACAGCTCGACGAGGCCGGGCGTGCACAGCACATGGGTGCCCTCGACGATCACCACCTCGGCCGCCCGCACCGGTTCGCCGCCCGGTTCGCGGCCATGGTGGATGAAGGAATAGACCGGGGCGGTGATGTCGCGTCCGGCCTTAAGCTCCGCCAGGTCGCGGATCATCAGCTCGTGGTCGCGGGCGGCCACGTCGTCGAAATCGAAGGTGGCGGCGTCGAAGCCCGGCAGGCTGGCCGCGTCCCGGTAGTAGGAATCCTCGCGCACCAGCACGGCGGCGTGCTCCGGCAGGGCGGCGACCAGAGCTTCCGCCAGGGTGCTCTTGCCCGAGCCGGACCCTCCGGTGATGGCGACGAGAATGGGCATGACGGCCTTCTAGGGCCAACCCGGGGTCCGCGCCAAGGCCGCGGTGGTTGACCCCGCGTCACGTTGCCTAACGTCAGCGGCCCCGATACTCCTTGCGGCAAGCGCCTCGGATAGCAGGCGCAAGCGAGGGATACCGATGCTCGGATTGATGCAGGACTGGCCGCTGACGGTCGACAAGATCATCGACCACGCCCGGAACTGGCACGGTCATCGGGAGGTGGTGACCCGGTCGGTCGAGGGGCCGATCGTCCGCACCACCTATGCCGAGATCCACGCCCGCGCCAGGCGCGTGTCGGGCGTGCTGAAGGACTGGGACGTCAAGGTCGGCGACCGCGTCGCCACCCTGGCCTGGAACAGCGGCCGCCACATCGAGGCCTGGTACGGCATCATGGGCATCGGCGCGGTCTGCCATACCCTGAACCCGCGCCTGTTCCCGGAGCAGCTGGCCTACATCATCAATCACGCCGAAGACAAAATCATCTTCGTCGACCTGACCTTCATCCCCCTGCTGGAGGCGGTGCTGCCGCACTGCCCCACTGTCGAGCGGGTCGTGGTCCTGACCGACGAACTGCACATGCCGGCTACGAAGCTGCCCGGCGCGGAATGCTACGAGGCACTGCTGTCGGGGGCCCCGGAGGACGTCGAGTGGGGTGGGTTCGACGAACTGACGGCCTGCGGCCTCTGCTACACCTCGGGCACGACCGGCAATCCGAAGGGCGTGCTGTACTCGCACCGCTCCAACTTCATCCATACCCTGCTGGGTCTGCAGGCCACGGTGCTTGGCGCGACGCCCAGCGAGGTGATCCTGCCGGTGGTGCCGATGTTCCACGCCAACGCCTGGGGCATCGCCTTCGGCGGGCCCGCGGCCGGGTCCAAGCTGGTCATGCCGGGCGCGCGGATGGACGGCGCCGCGATCTATGAGCTGATCGAGAGCGAGGGCGTGACCTTCTCGGCGGCGGTGCCGACGGTCTGGCAGGGTCTGCTGACCCATCTGCGCGAGAATAATCTGAAGATCCCGACGGTGAAGCGTGTGCTGATCGGCGGGTCGGCGGTTCCCGAAAGCCTGATCCGCGCCTTCCACGACGAGTTCGGCATCGAGGTTCTGCAGGGCTGGGGCATGACCGAGACCTCGCCGATCGGCACCCTGTCCAACCTGCCGCCCGAGCTGAAGGCCCTGCCGTACGACGAGCAGATGAAGTGGCGGGTCAAGCAGGGCGTGCCGCCGCTGGGCGTCGAATTGAAGCTGAAGAACTACGCCGGTCAGGAGATGCCTCACGACGGCCACACCTACGGGCGGCTGATGATCAAGGGGCCGACCATCGCCGGGGCCTATTTCAAGGGCGAGGGCGGCGACATCCTCGACCACGAGGGGTTCTTCGACACGGGCGACGTCTCGACCATCGACGAGCACGGCTTCATGCAGATCACCGACCGCGCCAAGGACGTGATCAAGTCCGGCGGCGAGTGGATCAGCTCGATCGAGATCGAGAACATCGCCGTCGGCCATCCCAAGGTCGAGCTGGCGGCTGTCATCGGCGCCGCCCATCCGAAGTGGGACGAGCGCCCGGTGCTGGTGCTCAAGCTCAAGCCGGGCCAGAGCGAGAACAAGCAGGAGCACCTCGAATTCCTGCAGGGCAAGATCGCCAAATGGTGGATGCCCGACGACGTGGTCTTCGTCGACGACATCCCGCTGGGCGCGACGGGCAAGATCGACAAGAAGCTCGTCCGCGAGCGGATGAAGGACTACCGCCTGCCGACGGCAGGCTGAGGCGATGGCGGGCCCTGGGCGCAGGAGCGGGGGAGGCGGCCAGCGTCTGGCGGCGATCGTCGTCATCGCCCCGATGTTCATTCTCGCCGCCGCCCTCGGCACGCGGACCGGCGTGTGGAGCTATGAAACCGGTCACGACCTGCTGACGGCGCGGATCGGCGTGACTCTGGGAACCATGGCGGTGCTGGCCGCCCTGGCGCTGCTTGTCTCCGCATTTCGACGCCGTGCACCGGTCTGGCTGGCGACGCTGGCCCTCGTCGTCTCGGCCCTCACCCTTGGAGGACTCGGCTGGCATATGACCCGGCTCGCGTCGGGACCGCCGGACGACATCAGCACGGACATGGCCGAGGTCCCCGGCTTCGGCGCGCTGGACGCCCGCCGGCGGGGCGCCGGCCCGGCTGCGAGAGGCGGCGTCGAGTCCTGCCCGGGCGCCCTGCCAGCCATGACCCAGGTGGCGCCCGAGTCGGCGGCCTGGGCCCTCCAGGAAGCCGGCTTCAGCCTGCAGGGCGGGGTCAGCGTCGGCCGCGCGGCGGGCACCCACACGGGCTTCTGGTTCGGCACGGTGCACGACGCCGTCATCCGCATTCGCCCAGGCCGCACCGATGTGCGGGTCGCCGCGCGGGACGGCCGGCCGCACGGCGGAGAGGCCTGCCGCCTGGCGACGCGGATCAGTGAGAGCCTGCGCGGCCTCGACTGAGGCTCAGGCGAGGCTCCAGACCGCGCTGATCCCCGGCTCCGGAGTCGCGCGAACCCGCCCGCCGCGCTCGAGGGCGATCAGGTGGGCCCAGACCGACAGCCCCGCCGCCGGCCACAGGCGCGAATCCACGGCGGCGTAGAGGCCCGGAACCATGTCCATGATCCGCCGCGGACCGCCCGCCAGCTGGGCCAGGACCTGCGCCTCCCGCTCCAGTCGATGCGCCCGATAGGCCTCGAGGAAGGGGCCCGGCTCGGTGACCGGCGCGCCATGGGTGGGCCACAGGGTGGAGAAGTCGCGCGCGATCACCGCGTCCAGGCTGGCCATATAGGCCGCCATGTCGCCGTCGGGCGGGGCCACCACGGTGGTCGACCAGCCCATGACGTGGTCGCCGCTGAACAGGGCGTTCTCCTCGCGCAGCACGAAGGCCATGTGGTTGGAGGCGTGACCCGGCGTGGCCATGGCCTCGATCGTCCAGCCGTCGCCGTCCAGCACCTCGCCGCCGGTCAGCACCACGTCCGGCGCGAAGGTCTCGTCGTCCTCCTCGTCGAGCGCGCCCGAGGCGTGGATCACCCGCGCCGGCGGCCGCGCAGCCAGCACCGGCGCTCCGACGGCCGTGGCGAAGGGGCGGGCGAGGGGAGAGTGGTCCCGATGGGTGTGGGTGACCAGCACGTGGCTGACGGTCTGGCCCTCCACCGCCGCCAGCAGGGCGTTGAGATGGGCTTCGTCGGGCGGGCCGGGATCGATCACCGCCACGCACGCCCCGGCTCCGGCGCGCCCGACGATATAGGTCCCGGTGCCGGTGAAGGTGAACGGGCCAGGATTGGCTGCGATGACCCGCCGGATCAGCGGCGACACCGGATCGGCGCGGCCATAGGCCACGTCCAGCTCGCGCACGAACGGGATCACGCGGCCCCCACAGTGCGGCCCGGCCCTTGCCTCGAAGCTCCGTAAATCATCCGCGGAGTGCCCGACATGGCCGTTTCCATCGCCCTGTCTGTATCAAAACGGCTCCAGCCCATCGCGGCGGCCTTCCTGTGTCTCATGGCGGCGCAACTTTTCGCCGCCTCCTGCACGCCGGATCCGGCGCCCTACGCCGTCCGCGTCGCCGTCGGCCGCTGAGCCCTTATAGCGGAACGCGGCCGAGGTCGTAGCCCGCCGCGGCCGCCGCCTGCCGCAGCTGCGCGGGGTCGGCGCCGGCCTGCCGCTCGGCCATCGCCCAGGCGGCCGCCGACCGCATGCCGGATCGGCAGAAGAACAGCGCCTTGTCGCTCTCTCCCAGGGAGTCGAGCACTGCACGGGTCGCCGCCACCGCGGCGGGGTCCGGCAGGCCGCGCGCCGGCGCGTGCACGACCGCCAGCCCCGCCTCGGCGCAGGCGCGGGCGATTTCCGCCGCGGACGGCTGACCCGGCTCCTCGTCGTCGGGCCGGTGATTCACCAAACAGGTAAATCCAGCTCCGCGCAGATCGGAAACCTGCCCCGGGGTCACCTGGCCGGTGACCCACACCTGCCGGGAAAGTGGCCGCAATGTAGCCGGCGGTAAGCTCATTCGAATAGACTTTCCAATGACTTCCTTTGGCGTGTGGCGGGATTGCGACAGACTGGCGATGATCGGGTTACGGCGCCGTATTTATGCTGCGCCTCGCCATTGCCAAGTCTAAGGTCGGGGCAATCTGCGTGCATTGGGGTGCGCGGAGTTGGTTGCCGTCGATGCTCGCTTCCTCCTGGATGCGCCCGGCGGTCTCAGGAGGACCACCCTTTGAAGACCCAAACCATCAAGCAGCGCTTGCTCCACTCGACGATGATCGGCGGAGCGGCGCTCATGGCGCTGGTCGCGGCTCCGGCCGTGATGCTCGCCACGCCGACCGCCGCGGTCGCGCAGGACTACACCACCGGCACGCTCGCCGGCACGGTCCAGGGCAATGACGGGCAGCCGATCAGCGGCGCCACCGTCACGGTTCGTTCGGCGGCCCAGGGCATCACCCGCTCGTCGGTGACCGGCGCTGACGGCGGCTTCCGCATCGCCCTGATCCCGACCGGCGCCTATGACGTCACCATCGAGGCCCCCGGCCGCGAAACCCTGAGCGAGCGCGTCAACGTCACCCTCGGCGGCGTGTCGAACTTCGCCTTCACCGTCGGCTCGGCCGGCGGCGCGGACGGCGCGACCAACGTCGGCGAAGTCGTCGTCACCGGCGTCCGCCGCCAGCTCGACCTGTCGCGCACGGCGACCGGCGTGACTGTCGACGTCGACGAACTGGTCGACCAGGTTCCCGTGGCCCGCAACGTCACGGCCGTTACCCTGCTGGCGCCGGGCGCCGTCGCGGGCGACACCTCGTTCGCCGTCGGCAGCGCCCAGCTCCAGGCTCCGCCGTCGATCTCGGGCGCCTCGCCCGCCGAGAACGCCTTCTTCGTCAACGGCCTGAACATCACCAACTTCGTCAACGGCCTCGGCGGCGCCACGGTGCCGTTCGAGTTCTACAAGACGGTTGAAGTGAAGACCGGCGGCTACTCGGCCGAGTTTGGCCGCGCCACCGGCGGCGTGATCAACGCCATCACCAAGTCCGGCACGAACGACTTCGTGCTGGAACTGCACGGCACCTGGGCCCCCGACTCGCTGCGCGAGGACTCGCCGAACGGCGTGACCACGCCGAACGGTCCGGGCGCCTACAACGCGCTGTCGGGCTTCGAAGAGAAGACCTTCACCATCGAAATGGGCGGGCCGATCATCCGTGACCGCCTGTTCGCCTACGGAATCGTGGCCTACCAGGACACGGAATCGCAGGTCGCCGACATGAGCGGCACCTATTCGGAAGACACCTTCAACGACGACCCCTTCTACGGCGTCAAGCTGGACGGCTACATCACCGACGATCACCGTCTCGAGTTCACCTACTTCGACACGTCGCGGACCCGCACGCGTAACAACTACGCGTTCGACACCACGACGGGCGTCATCGACTACGCCGCCGGCCCGCTGACCATCGACACCCTCGAACAGGGCGGTGAAAACTGGGTCGGTCGCTACACCGGCACGCTCACCGACTGGCTGACCGTCTCGGCCGCCTACGGTGAAAGCACCACCAATCAGTCGGCCGTCAACAATCTGATCGGAGAGTCGCGGGTGAACGACTTCCGCAGCGGCGACAACATTCGCCGCAGCCGGCAGACGGCCCTCGCCTCGACCACGCCGTTCCTGGCTGAGCGCACGTTCTGGCGCGCCGACGCCGACATCTTCTTCGACATGATGGGTCAGCACCACGTTCGCCTGGGCTATGACCACGAAGAGACGCTGCTGACCGAGTTCTCGATCCGCAACGGAGGCCGCAACATCGAGTATCGCATCGCAACGGCTGACAACACCCTTGGCCTGGCCGACGGCGACGAGTACATCCTGACCCGTTCGTTCACGGCGGGCGGCGGCTTCGAGGGTGAGAACGCGGCCTGGTACATCCACGACTCGTGGGATGTGAACGACAACCTGAACCTGCAGATCGGCTTCCGGAACGACACCTTCTCGGTGGCGGATCCGAACGGCACCACCTTCATCGACTTCGATGGCGAGAAGGCTCTGCGTCTGGGCTTCGCCTATGACCCGATGGCCGACGGCACGATGCGCTTCTACGGTTCGTACGGCCGCTACTTCCTGCCGCCGGCCTCGAACACGGCGTTCCGCATCGCCTCGCCGGCGATCGACTACAACGAGTTCTTCCGCGGCTCCGGCCCCGGCGGCACCATCGGCGGCCTGGACCCCGTCACCGGTCTCCCGACCGCTGGCTTCGGCACCCAGATCACCGCCGCGACCGGCGCCACCAGCCTGCAGACCTGCCCGAACGGCGTGGGCGCGACCCAGCCGGGCGTGGTGGCCTGCTCGGTCCGGGACGACGGCACCTCGACGCCGCCGGAACTGATCACCGCCCGGAACCTGGAGTCGACCTACGAGGACGAGTTCCGCCTCGGCTTCGAGTATCGCCTGACGGACCTCTGGACCGTCGGGGTCAACGGCACGTACCGCAAGCTGGGCCGGGTCGTCGAAGACGCCCTGCTCGACCAGGGCGTGATCGGCTACTGCCAACGTGAGGGCATTCCGATGACCATCGGCATCGTCGGCGGCGATGCCGGCGCGGCCGACGGCGAAGGCTGCGCTGAGCTGTTCCCGGGTCAGAGCTACTATCTGATCATCAATCCGGGCTTCGACACGGAAGTGACCCTGCCGGTCACCTTCGACGGTGAAGCCGGTCCGCGGACCATCACCCTGTCGGCCGAAGACCTCGGCATCCCGAAGGCCACGCGTGAGTACACGGCCCTCGAGTTCACCTTCGAACGCGCCTTCGACGGCGTGTGGGGCCTGCAAGGCTCGTATGTGCTGTCCCGCTCGGAAGGCAACTACGAAGGCGCGGTCAAGTCGGACATCGGCCAGACCGACGCCGGCATCGTCCAGGACTTCGACTTCCTGTCGTTCATCCCGGGCGCCTACGGCCTGCTGCCGAACCACCGCGGTCATCAGTTCAAGGCCTTCGGGTCGTGGCAGGCGACTCCGGAACTGCTGGTCGGCGCCAACGTCTCGGTGACCTCGCCCCGTCGCTACGGCTGCATCGGCCTGGCGCCGAACGACTACGCCGGCGGTGAAGGCCAGGTGGCCAACGACTCGTACGGTGCGGCCGCCCGCTTCTGCAACAACCTGGTTGTGGATCGCGGTTCCGTCTTCGCGACGGATTGGGTGACGCGCTTCGACCTGTCCCTGCGCTACAGCCTGGACGATCTGGTCCCGGGCAACCTGGTTCTGCGTGCTGACATCTTCAACGTCTTCGATCTCGACTCGTCCATCCAGGCGAACGAGTTCGGCGAAGGCGACGATGGCCAGCCGGAAGGCGACTACCAGGCTCCGACGGCCTTCCAGGCCCCGCGCTCGGTGCGTATCGGCTTCGACTGGGCCTTCTAAGGCGCCTTTCGGAACCACCAGGGATGAGCGGCGGACCTCCGGGTCCGCCGCTTTTTCTTTGCCTGGCGGCCGTCATCGAAAAACCATTGCCGCGTCTGAAGCGTTGCGGCATCCGAACCCCGTCCGACGATCCGTCCTCCGGAGCCTTTCATGATCGCCAGCCTCGTCCTCGCCACCGCCCTCCTGATCCAGGACGGCCCCGTCGTCACCGCTCCGCAGGACGGGCCGGTGGCCACCGCCGGGCCCGCGACGGGCGAGACCGCCGACGCCCTGCGCCTGCGCGAGGCGGTGGCCTACGCCAATCCGCTGCCGCGCGGCGCGCCGGAGCAGGACTATCCGCTGGTCGCCTGGTGCGAGGCGCTGGTGAACGGCCATGTCGCGCTGGGCGAGACCCTGACCGACGCCGATCCGCTGGACCGGGACATCATCCGGCTGGGCAAGCTCGAGGCCGCCGATTTCCGCTCCGCCCTGCAGGCGGCTGAACCGCGCCAGTCCGCCGCCAGCCGCGCCGCCGCCCGCGCCGCCGCCGCCGAGGCCACGTCCAAATGGGCCCCGCTGGCCAGCCAGGACGAGTCGGTGCGCAGCCAGGCCTTTGGCCTGTTCTTCGGCCTGCCCGGCCGTTGCGAGCACGCCGCCCGCCGCCTGCGTGAGAACATCACCACCCCGCCCGCGACCCCCGAAGAAGTGGGGCTGGAGTAGGGGCGGGTCACACCACCAGCGCCGTCATCTTCGGGGCGTGTGTTGCCCTAGGCCGCCACCGCCCTCGCGTCCGGGTCGTAGTTGAGGATCGGCGCCAGCCAGCGTTCGGCGGTCGCCATGTTCCAGCCCTTGCGCCGGGCGTAGTCCTCGACCTGGTCGCGGTCGATCTTGCCGACGCCGAAATAATGGCTCTCCGGATGGCCGAAATACAGGCCCGAAACGGCCGCCGTCGGGGTCATGGCGAAGCTCTCGGTCAGCTGTATCCCGGCCTTCGCTTTCGCGTCCAACAGTCTGAACAGCGTGGCCTTTTCCGTATGATCCGGTTGGGCCGGATAGCCCGGCGCGGGACGAATGCCCTGGTAGTTTTCGGCGATCAGGTCCTCGACGGAGGTCGCCTCGTCCGGCGCATGCCCCCACAGCTGCGTGCGGACCTCCTTGTGCAGCCGTTCGGCGAAGGCTTCGGCCAGCCGGTCGGCCAGGGCCGTGGCCATGATGGCCGAATAGTCGTCGCCCGCCGCCTTGAAAGCGGCGGCTCTTTCCTGCTCGCCGTGCCCCGCGGTGACCGCGAAGGCCCCGATCCAGTCCTCGCCGTCCTCGGCCACGAAGTCCGACAGGCACAGGTTGGGCTTGCCGCTGGTCTTGGCGATCTGCTGGCGCAGGCCGTGGAAGCGCGCGAGCTCGGTCGTCCGGTCTTCGTCGCTCCACACCACGATGTCGTCGCCGCGCGCATTGGCCGGCCAGAACCCGACCACACCGCGGGCCGTGAACCACTTCTCCTCGACGATCCGCTTCAGCATCGCCTGCGCATCCCTGAACAGGTCGCGCGCGGCCTCGCCGACGATCTCGTCCTCGAGGATCAGCGGATAGCGGCCGATCAGCTCCCAGCTGGCGAAGAAGGGGGTCCAGTCGATGTGGTCGGCGAGGTCCTGCAGGTCCCAGCCGTCGAAGGCGCGCACGCCGAGGAAGGACGGCTTCGGGGGCAGGGCGGGGGACTGCGGCCGGAAGCGGTTGGCCCGCGCCGCCGGCAGGCTCGCCCGCGCCTTGACCTCGCGCCCGCGCGCGAACTGTTCGCGGATGCGCACGTATTCGTCGCGGGTGGCCGCCTCGTTGCGCGCCTTCTCCGTCGGCGACAGCAGGCCCGAGACCACGCCCACCGCCCGCGAGGCGTCGATCACATAGGTGGTCGAGCCCCGCTTGTAGGCCGGCTCGACCTTGACCGCCGTATGGGTCCGGCTGGTCGTCGCCCCGCCGATCAGCAGGGGAATGTCGAAGCCGCGCCGTTCCATTTCACGCGCCACGAAGACCATCTCGTCGAGGCTGGGCGTGATCAGGCCCGACAGGCCGACGATGTCGACCCTGTGCTCGATGGCGGCGTCGAGGATGCGGTCGGCGGGGACCATGACGCCCAGGTCGATGACCTCGTAGTTGTTGCACTGGAGCACGACGCCGACGATGTTCTTGCCGATGTCGTGGACGTCGCCCTTGACCGTGGCCATCAGGATCTTCCCGGCCTGCTGACGCGGCTGGCCGGTCTTCTCCGCCTCCATGAACGGCTCGAGCCAGGCCACCGCCTGTTTCATCACCCGCGCCGACTTGACCACCTGCGGCAGGAACATCCGGCCCGAGCCGAACAGGTCGCCGACCACGTTCATCCCGTCCATCAGCGGGCCCTCGATGACGTGCAGCGGCCGCTCCGATTGCAGCCGCGCCTCCTCGGTGTCGGCCTCGATCCAGTCCGTGATGCCGTGCACCAGGGCGTGTTCGATCCGCTTGCCGACAGGCTGGTCGCGCCATGTCAGGTCGACGACCCGCGCCGCCCCCTTGTCGCCCTTGTAGTTGGGCGCGAGGTCGACCAGCCGCTCGGTGTTCGAGACATTGGTCCGCTGCGGCCGGTTCAGGATCACATCCTCGACGGCTTCCCTCAGCACCGGGTCGATGTCGTCATAGACCGGCAGGTCGCCGGCGTTGACGATGCCCATGTCCATGCCCGCCTGGATGGCGTGGTACAGGAAGACCGAGTGGATCGCCCGCCGCACCGGCTCGTTGCCGCGGAAGCTGAACGACACGTTCGACACCCCGCCCGACACCCGCGCATAGGGCAGGGTGGCCTTTATCGCCCGCGTCGCCTCGATGAAGTCGACGGCGTAGTTGTCGTGTTCCTCGATGCCCGTCGCCACGGCGAAGATGTTGGGGTCGAAGATGATGTCCTCGGGCGGGAAGCCGACCTCGTCGACGAGGATGCGGTAGGCCCGGGTGCAGATCTCGATCTTGCGCGCGGCGGTGTCGGCCTGGCCCTGCTCGTCGAACGCCATGACCACTACGGCGGCGCCGTAGCGCAGGCATTTGACCGCCTGGTCGCGGAACTCGGCCTCGCCCGCCTTCATCGAGATCGAATTGACGATCGGCTTGCCCTGGACGCATTTCAGCCCCGCCTCGATCACCTCCCATTTGGAGCTGTCGATCATCACCGGCACACGGGCGATGTCCGGTTCGGCCGCGATCAGGTTGAGGAAGGTGCGCATGGCGACGACGCCGTCCAGCAGCCCCTCGTCCATGTTCACGTCGATGATCGAAGCCCCGGCCTCGACTTGCTGCCGCGCGACGGCCAGCGCCCCGGCGTAGTCGCCCTCGACCACCAGCTTGCGGAATTTGGCCGACCCAGTGACGTTGGTCCGCTCGCCGACGTTGATGAAGGTGGGACGCACTACGCTACCAGTTCAAAAGGCTCGAGGCCCGACAGTCGCATGGCCACGGGCCGTTCCGGAATGGCGCGCGGCGGCAGGCCCGCGACCTCGTCCGCCACATGCCGGATGTGTTCCGGCGTCGTGCCGCAGCAGCCGCCGACGATGTTGACCAACCCCGACTTCGCCCACTCCTCGATGAAGTGGGCCGTCTCGTGCGGCTGTTCGTCGTATTCGCCCATGGCGTTGGGCAGGCCGGCGTTGGGATAGGCGGCGACGAGGGTGTCGGCCACGCGCGAGAGTTCGGCGATGAAGGGCCGCATCAGCTCGCCGCCGAGGGCGCAGTTGAAGCCGACCGCGAAGGGTTTGGCGTGCCGCACGCTGTGCCAGAAGGCCTCGGCCGTCTGGCCGCTCAGGGTCCGGCCGGAACGGTCGACGATGGTGCCCGAGATCCAGATCGGCAGCGGCTCCAGCCCCTCGTCGGCAAGGTCGAGGATGGCCTTGATCGCCGCCTTGCAGTTGAGCGTGTCGGTGATGGTCTCGATCAGATACAGGTCGACGCCGCCCGCATGCAGCGCCCGCACCTGATGGCGGTAGGCCTCGTAGACCTGATCGAAGGTCACGCTGCGCGCGCCGGGGTCGTTCACGTCCGAGGACATCGACAGCATCTTGTTCAGCGGCCCGATCGAGCCGGCGGCGAAGCGCGGCTTGGCGGGGGTCTTCGTCGTCCAGCGGTCGGCCTCGGCGCGGGCCAGTCTGGCGCCCTCGAAATTGATGTCCCACACCGCCTGTTCGTCCAGGGCATAGTCGTCCTGGGCGATGGTCGTGGCCGAAAAGGTGTTGGTCTCGGTGATGTCCGCGCCGGCGGCGAAATACTGGTCGTGCAGGTCCGCGATGACGTCCGGCCGGGTGAGGCACAGGATGTCGTTGTTCCCCTTCAGCTGCACCGGATGCTCGGCGAAGCGGTCGCCGCGGAACTCGGCCTCGGACAGGTCGCGGCGCTGGATCATCACCCCCCAGCTGCCGTCCAGCACGAGGATGCGCTCGCGGGCGGCGGCGTGCAGGGCGGCGATTCGATCTTGTCTGTTCATCGTTCAGCTCCCCTGCGCGCGTCGGACCCCTCCACCCCTTCGGGGTCCCCCTCCCCATCTGCGACGGGGAGGAGACGAGGCGGCGCGACCTGTCTCCTCCCTGTTCGCGCAGCGAATGGGGAGGGGGACCGCGAAGCGGTGGAGGGGTCGTGGAGTTCACGCACCGGCCGTCTCGCGCACGCCCAGCACCCGGCAGATGGCGTAGACCAGGTCGGCGCGGTTCAGGGTGTAGAAGTGGAAGTCGGAGAACCCCTCCTCCTGCAGCCGGGCGCAGGTCTCGGCGGCGACGGAGGCGGCGATCAGCTTGCGGGTCTCGGGGTCGTCGTCCAGCCCCTCGAAATGCGCGGCCAGCCAGTCGGGCACCGCCGCGCCGCAGCCCGCCGACATCCGCTTCAGCCCGGCGAAGTTCGACACCGGCATCACGCCCGGGATGATGGGGATGGTCACGCCCGCCGCCCGCACGCGGTCGCGGAACCTCAGGAAGGCGTCGATGTCGAAGAAGAACTGGCTGATCGCCCGCGTCGCCCCGGCGTCGACCTTGGCCTTGAGCACATCGAGGTCGTGGGCCGCCGACGGGCTCTCCGGATGGCCCTCGGGATAGCAGCCGACGCTGATCTCGAACCCGCCCCGCCGGGCCACGGCGGCGGTCAGCTCGGTGGCGTTGGCGTAGCCGTCCGCGCGCGGGACATAGGCCCCGCCGAGGCCGGCGCCGCCGGGCGGATCGCCGCGCAGGGCCACGATGTGGCGCACCCCGGCAGCGCGATAGCCGTCGATGACCGCGTCGACCTCGTCGCGGCTGGCCTCGACGCAGGTCAGGTGGGCGGCGGGCGTGAGCTCGGTCTCGGCGAGGATGCGCTGCACGGTGCGGTGGGTGCGCTCGCGGGTCGATCCGCCGGCGCCGTAGGTGACCGAGACGAAGTCCGGTTTCAGCGGGGCCAGGCGGGTCACCGCCTTCCACAGGTTCGCCTCGGCCTCGTCGGAGCGGGGCGGGAAGAATTCGAACGACACGCGCGGCCGCGAGCTGTCCTGTCCGGCACGGGCCACGGGCCCCAGCGGCGACAGCAGCAGGGCGCGGGCCTCGGCAAGGCTGAGGGCGGGGGCGGTCACGCGACCTTCGCCTTCTGGTCGGTCGACCGTTCAGCTGTCCAGATGACCACGGTCAGACCGTCGGTGTCCGGGGGCAGGGCGATCGGCGCCGAGGCGGTCAGACCGGCCTCGCCCAGCCAGCGCCGCATCTCTTCGTCGGAGAAGCCGAGCCGCCGGTGCTGATGCTCCTCGCGCAGATGTTCCAGGGCGTGCGGCGCGAAGTCGACGATAAGCAGTCGTCCGCCCGGCATGACCAGCCGGGCCGCCTCGGCCACGGCCGCGGCCGGATCGGCGAGGTAGTGCAGCACCTGGTGCACCAGCACCAGATCGGCGCTCTGCTGCGGCAGGCGGGTGGCGAAGATGTCGCCGTGGCGCAGCTCGACCTTGTCCAGCCCGGCGCGGGTGACGTTGGCGCGGGCGATGTTGAGCATGTTCTGGCTGAGGTCGAGGCCCAGCGACATTTTCGCCTTGCGGCCCAGCAGGGTCAGCATCCGGCCCGATCCGGTGCCCAGATCCACGACCCGCTCGAACGGACCGTCCCCCGCGGCCTTGAGGATGGCCGCCTCGACGGCGGTCTCGCAGACGTAGAGGGAGCGAATCCGGTCCCACTGCGGCGCGATGCGCTCGAAATAGGCCCCGGCGGCCGCCTCGCGGTCGCGCCGCACCTCTTCCAGCCGGCGGTCGTCGGCTTCGCCGGCGCTGGTCTCGACGACGTCCAGGACGGTGTCGATCAGGCGCCGGGCCGGAGCATCGGACGTCAGGCGGTAGAACACCCGCGCCCCGTCCGGAAATCGTTCGATCAGGCCCGCGTCGGTCATCAGCTTGAGGTGCCGCGACACGCGCGGTTGGCTCTGGTCGAGGATGCGCGACAGCTCCATCACCGACAGCTCTTCTCCGGCCAGCAGCGACAGCACCCGCAGGCGGGTCGGCTCGCCCGCGGCGCGCAAGGCCTCGACGGTCTGGTCTGCGGTCAGTGACATGGCTTCATATAAAGATATCCTTATATGATTATGCAAGCGGAAACCGCTGGTCAGGGCAGCCGTTCAGGCACAATCTGTCGGGACCGGCACAGCCTATCAGGACCCCTGTGATGACCTCTCGCGCCCACGCCCTGGCGGCTTCGGTCGCCGTCCTGTTCCTGTCCTCGCCCGCCGTGGCCCGGACCACCCCGGCTCAGGACCCCGCCGCCACGCCCACGCCAACACCCATGCGCATGGGCCCGCCCGGAGGCGGCATGGGTCCGGCCCGCACCCTGGCCGAGGTTCCCGCCTGGACCGACCGGCTGTTCGGCCGCCTCGACGCCAACCAGGACGCGGCCATTACGGGCGACGAGCTGGCGGTCCTGACCCGCGGGCCAGCCGGCGCCATGGGCGGGGGGCGCCTGCGCACCATGATCGCCCAGTCGGACACCAGCGGCGACGGTCGCATCACGCGAGAGGAACTGGGCGTCGGGACCGAGCGCATGTTCGTCCGCATGGACGCCAACGGCGACGGCCAGTTGTCGGACGACGAGATGCCGCGCCCGCCGGCGCCGCCGCGCGCGCCGTCGATCCCGATGCCCGCGCCCGAGCCCATGCCGATGCCGGACATGCCCGGGGGTTCGGCCTGATCAGTCCTCGGCCGGCCCCTTCCGGGTCAGGGCGCCGACGGCGGACCAGCCCCTGAAGTCGATACCCGGCGCGGCCGATGGCGCGGCGGAGGCCGGCGGCGCGTCCGGCAGCGGCGCCAGCCGCCGCTTGTTGACGTGGCTCTCCGGCCGGGGCTCGGCCTGGTCCGGATACTCGCCGCGGAAATAGTAGCGCTGCCACGCCTGCTTGATCGCCTCGGGATCGCCCGCGGCCATGCTGTTGTTGAACAGCGTCCGCGTCTCCTTCCACGTCTCGTACTGGCGCGCGAGGTCGGCGTCGTCGTCCAGCGAGACCCGCACGGGCTCGAAGGCCTCGATACGGCGGTGCTCGACCGGCTGGATGAAGCAGAACGGCTCGTCCTTCTCGAACCGGACCTTGCCCGGCGCGGTGAAGGCCCAGTTCATCGTGAACGGATAGGGCAGCCAGTCCGTCTCGACCAGGCCCTCCAGCGGCGCGAGCCCGTGCTTGAACCGGTTCGGAACGCCGGACGCCCGCAGCGCCCAGCCCGGCGGCGTGCGGAACAGCCATCCGGTGTGGAAGGTGACGATCCCGTGCGTGAAGTGCGAGGCCGCGAAATGGTCGAACAGGGTCGCGTCCGCGTCGGGGGCGAAGCGGATCGCGTCGGCCCCCTGTCCCCCGTCCCACTCGGCCTCGAATCCGAACGGGCAGAGCAACTCCCAGCCAGTCGTATTGGCCATGCTCAGCGGCAGACAACGGTAGGGGTGGCGGGCGGTGAAGGCGTCCATCCAGTCGCGGTCCGGCCGTCCGGGAACCAGCGGCGGCGGCGACGGACGGGTCGGGAAACACTCCAGGGTCAAGGGCGCGGACCTGGTCGGGGACGAGGCCGCCGGCGGGGTGGGGGAGAGTGCTTCGGACAAGGCCTGACTCGCAACTGGAGGACGAGCGCGACTATGCCATGGCCGACCGTCCACGCCAGTGTTCGAACCTGATCAGTCCGGGACGGGCGTCTTCAGCGGCTCGCCGGCGAAGGCCGCCTCGAGGTTCTGCAACAGCAGCGCCAGCATGCCTTGCACCGCCTCCGTCGTGGCCCCGCCGGTGTGCGGCGTCAGCACGGTGTTGGGCACGCCGGCCCAGCGCGCGGCCTGCGTCGGCTCCTCCTCGAAGACGTCCAGCGCCGCCTGGCCCAGACGACCCTCCTTCAGCGCCGCGATCAGCGCCTCTTCGTCGACCAGCTGGCCGCGCGCCACATTGACCAGCAGGCCGGCCGGCCCCAGCGCCTCCATGACCTCCCGCGAGATCAGGCCGACATTGCTGTCGTCGGCCTTGCAGGCGACCACCAGGATGTCGCTGTCGCGGGCCAGGTCCAGCAGGCTGTCGGCGCGCGGCCAGGCCGCCGCCTTCTCCCGCGGTCCCCACCATCTGACCGCCATACGGAGAGCCTCGCCTCGTCGGGCCACGGCCTCGCCGATATGGCCCAGACCGACCACGCCCAGCCTCTGGCCGTTCAGGGACGGGGTGATCATCTTCGACTCGGCGGTCCAGTCGCCCGCGCGGAGGGCGCGGTCGCCGGCGGCGATCTGGCGCCGCGCCGCGAGGATCAGGCCCAGGGCGTGGTCGGCGACATCCTCGTGATTGACCGCCGGCGCGTGCGTGACCGGCAGCCCCCGCGCCCGGCACCACGCCACGTCGATGCGGTCGTAGCCCGAGGTGAAGCAGGCGATCAGCTGCAGGTTCGGCAGCGTCTCGATCAGATGCTTGTCCAGCGGGAATTCCCCGGCCACGACCAGCGCCCGGATGTCGTGCGCGGCCTCGATCGGCGGCCCTTCCCAGAACCGGTAGACATCGTAGGCGCTCTCCAGGAACGCCGTCAGCGGCGCCAGATGGCGCTGCATGATTAGCAGGGCGGGGCGTTGGGTCATGGTGCGATTACACCAGCCCCGGCGGTTTCCGCCAAGCGGCGGCTAGAGCCCGTCGTCGCCCCACGGCCGCGGCGCACCCATCAGGCCGCCATCCGGATCGAGGGTGATCATCCAGTCGGAGGTGGGCGGCAGGTGGGCGACGAGGCCGAGGAAATACCTCCCAGCCTGTCCGTCTCCCGGCAGCACCAACGGCTCTCCGGCGAACTTGTCTGCCCCCACCCCGGGCAGAACCAGCGGCTGGTTGTACGGGAGGAGTGGGAGGACGAAGGCGTCGTCGGACTTGCCGCCCGTCAAGGCGGGCAAGATTTCGGGGCCCTCGTTGGCTTTTCCGCCAGGATCATCAACCGATCCCGGCAGGACCAGCGGTTCGTCACCGGAACCGGACAGCAACTCGACCGGAATGGCTCCGTCGGCTGAGGCCTGGCCCGTCCAGTACATCCGGTTCAGTTCCAGCACCCGGCCGTCGCCGAAGCGGATGCTCTCGACACCAGTGAGGCTGTCCCGCCCGTCCGCACCTTTGAGGATGAAGTTGTCGCCGTCCATCAGTAGCCGGTAGCCCGACACATCGCCGGAAACGATGAGAACGTCCTGGCCTGCGCCGCCATCGATCCGGTCATTGCCCGTTCCGGCCGTGATGAGGTCGTCGCCGGCGCCCGCCGAGATCGTGTCGTTCCCGGCCCCGGCGGTGATCGCGTCAGTGGCGCCGGTGCCGGTGATGAAGTCGGCCGCGGCGGTGCCCGTGATCGGATTGGCAATCGGCGCTCCCGTGAGGTCGTGGAGTCCGTCAGCGAACATCAGCTGCTCGATCCCGGTCAGGGTGTCCGCGCCGTCGCTCCCGCCGCTGATGGTGGTGACCCCGTCGACGGTGCTGATCGAATAGGCGGCGCGGTCGCCCGTGAAGACCGCCCTGTCGACGCCGTCGCCGCCATGGATCGCGTCGGCGCCTTCGCCGCCGGAGAAAGTGTCGGCGCCCGCGCCGCCCCACAGCGTGTCATCGCCTTCTTGGCCGTCGATCAGCCCGATCTGTACGCCGCCCCGGCCGTCGAATACATCGTTCCCGCGGCCGAGCAGCACCGCCCCGTCGATTAGGCCGGTGTTGTCGATCTGGTCCGCGCCGTAGTCCATCTCGATCCGGCCGCGCACCTCGCCGCTGTTGATCAGGTGCAGCGCCCCCGGCCCGTAGCCGTCGTGCACGCGGATCGCCGTGTCGCCGGCGATCAGGCCGGAGTTGTTGAGGGTCGCGTCATCGCCCAACTCGTACCAGAGGGCCGTCGCCCCGTCCGGAATGTTCGAGGTTGCGACGATCTCGCCCGAATTGTTGTGGGTGCCCGCGTTCACCACCACGCCCACGGCGTAGTTCATCGCGAAGCCGAAATCCAGCGGCCCGGCCTCGCCTACGTGGATCATGATCCGGCCAGTGTTCTCGAACGCGCCCCCCACGATAAGCCGGATGCCGAGGGCGGTTCCGGCGCCGACCTCGAAGAAGATGTCGCCGTCGTTCCAGATCTGCCCGAGCTCCAGCCCGAATAGGGCCCCGGCGGCGCAGTACATGTCGATCGTGCCGAAGTTGTGGATCTCGGTGAAGGTCGACAGCTGGATCCCGACTGCCCCGCGATGGCCCGCCTCGGTGGCGTGGTTCTCGATCAGGATCAGGCCGTTGTTGACGATGGAGTCGATGTTGGAGCGGCCGCCGATCACCGACAGCAGGCCCACGCCGTCGGCCGCGCTCTCCCGGTAGCTGACCAGGGCTCCGTCGATGGTTAGGGTGACCCCGGAATAGGAGATCAGCACCGGCCCGCCGCTTGCGGACAGCCAGGTCTGCTCCTCGCTGATCGTCACCGACTGGTGCAGTTCGTAGCTCTCCAGCACCAGCACATTGCTGGTGAAGTCCAGCCCCCCGGCCTCGCCTGGGACCGGGGCCGAGCCGACCGGAGCGTCCAGCCCGCCGCCCGTGGCCGCGCCGCCCGTGGCCACCGCGCCGTCGCCCGCCACCAGCACGGTCCGCCCGCCTTGGCTCCACGCCCGCCAGGTCACGCCGTCGATCTGCTGGTCCGGCCCGGCCGTCCACGCCCCGACCAGGTTCAAGGCGTCGCCGGCGCCGGTGGTCACCCTCAGCGTCGTCTCCGAGCCGGTCAGCGCCACAATGTCCTCACCGCGGATCGACAGCGTCTTGCCGCCGCCCAGCACCAGGTGCTCGATGTCCGAGACGGCCCCGCCCTGCAGCACCGCCGCCAGGTCAAGGGCCCGCGCCCCGCCCGGCAGCACCAAGGTGTCGAACCCGGCCCCGCCGTCAACGCGGCGGAAGCCGAAGTCCCCGGCCTCGAGGGTGTCGTCGCCGGCCCCGCCCGACGCGTCGTCCGCCCCCACGGTGACGATCCGGTCACGGCCGAATTCGCCGTACAGGCCGTCGGCCCCGGCCCCGCCGATCAGCACGTCGTCGCCCGAGCCGCCCATCAGCAGGTCGGCCCCGCCGAAGCCCTCGATCCGGTCGGCTCCGTCGTCGCCGGCCACCTGGTCTCCCAGCGCTGAGCCGAGGAAGGTGTCCGCGCCCCAGCCGAGGTCGATGATCCCCTCGATCGTGCCGTTGCGCGTGTCGACCCGGTCGTTCCCCTCTTCCATGAAGATGTGGCCGACGATGTCGCCGTCGTTGGTGACCACGTCGTCGCCGCGGTCGAGCAGGAAATGGCCCTCGATCCGTCCCGTCGCCGTATTGGTGATGTGCTCGACGTTCGGCTGCGCCGTCGTGGCGCTGAAGCTCGAGACGAAGGCGTAGTCGGCCTTGAACAGGCCGCTGTTGATCACCTCGATGGGCCGGAAATTGTGCGCCAGCATGGCGCCGATGGACGGCCCGTCGCCCAGCGAGCGCACCTCGATCCGGCCGTCGTTGACGATCCGCGTCGGATCCCCGTCCGAACTTACCGCACCGTCGCCGTACATCTGGATGCCGATCGGCGCCAGGCCCTCGACGAGGATGGAGCCGCCGGCCTGGTTCAGCACCGCCCCGCCGTTGTAGAGGACGTAGCCATAGGCCGAGCTGTTCAGCGCCTGGACGGCGATCAGGCCCGAGTTGGTGAAATAGCCGCCCAGCGAACTCTCGAGCAGCGCGGCGTAGTTCGCGTTGTGCGACAACACATAGATCGAGCCGGTGTTGGTCAGCCCGGTCTCCGAGAAGCCGACGGTCCGGGCCACGCCGGAGGTGGTCTCCAGCACCATCACTCCGTTGTTCTGGATGTCGCGCGCGCGGTTGTAGCGGACGAAGGTGTTGAACGTCGCGTCCGATCGGCCGACGACGCTCCAGATCGTGCCGTTGTTGATCAGCGGCCCCAGGAAGCCGAAGTCGCTCTCGAACAGATACGACAGGTTCACGCCGTAAACGTACTGCCCAGCCGTGACCGTATAGGCGCCGTCGGCCACGATCGGCGTGGTCACATTGGCCGGCCCCGGCGGCGCGCCGGGCAGGGTGATGAGCGGTCCCGAGGCCGCCTCGGCGCCGAGTGTCTCGCGCAGCGGCGAGGGGATACCGGCCTCGAAGCCAGGCAGGCGACTCCGAACGGCTCTGCTCATCGCCCCCCTCGCGACGTATACTTCCCATTAGACTTGCACGCGCGCACCGGTACGCCAATAGGAGTCGCGTCTCGGGGGCAGGCACGATCCTTGTGCTGGATTTCGCCAATCTATCGGTAATCGGTCGCGGTTGTGTTTGTGCGAGCGGAAACAGGGGCGGCGAGGGGTACATGACCACGGCCGCAACGGCCTCACAACGGCACGACGGGGCCGGAGCGAGGGGCGTCTTCGTGTCGCGACGACAGGCGACGCTGATCGATCGGCGCGCCGCGCGATCCATACGGCCCCCCTGTACGAGCCGACCATCTCCGCAGCGTTCTCCGGCTCCGTCCGTGTTCGTCCTGCCTTCGTCGTGCCCGTCGTGATGAACCGGCCCTCGCCGATCCCGGCCGCGGCGGGGGCCGGAACCTACCGCCCGAATTTCTGGAACTTGATCCGGTGCGGGATCAGGCTCTCCACCCCGAGGCGACGCTTCTTGTCTTCCTCATAGGCCTCGAAGTTGCCCTCGAACCATTCCACGTGGCTGTCGCCCTCGAAGGCGAGGATGTGAGTCGCCAGGCGGTCGAGGAACCAGCGGTCGTGGGAGATGACCACGGCGCAGCCGGCGAAGCCTTCCAGCGCCTCCTCGAGGTTCTGCAGGGTCTCGATGTCGAGGTCGTTGGTCGGTTCGTCGAGCAGGATCAGATTGCCTCCGGTGGCCAGGGTCTTGGCCAGGTGGACGCGGTTGCGCTCACCGCCGGAGAGCTGCCCGACCTTCTTCTGCTGGTCGCCGCCCTTGAAGTTGAAGCTGCCGACATAGGCGCGTGTGTTGATCTCGCGCTTCCCGACCATCATCACATCGGTGCCGCCCGAAATGGCCTGCCAGATGGTCTCCTCCGGCTTCAGGTCGTCCCGGCTCTGGTCGACATAGGCCAGCTTGACCGTCTCGCCGACGCGCAGCGTGCCGGCGTCCGGCTGTTCCTGGCCGGTGATCAGGCGGAACAGGGTCGACTTGCCGGCGCCGTTGGGGCCGATGACGCCGACGATGCCGTTGGGCGGCAGTTTGAAGCTCAGGTCCTTGAACAGCAGCTTGTCGCCGTAGGACTTCTCCAGCCCCTCGACCTCCAGCACGACATTGCCGAGGCGCGGGCCGGGCGGGATCTGGATGACGGCGTGGGTCTGGGCCGCGCGCATGCTTTCCTGCTCGTCGACCATCCGCTCATAGGCGGCCAGACGGGCCTTGGACTTGGCCTGGCGGGCCTTGGCGCCCGAGCGCACCCATTCCAGTTCGCGGGTCAGGGCCCGCTGGCGGGCCTCGGACTCCGACTGCTCCTGCACCACGCGTTTGGTCTTGGCCTCCAGCCAGCTGGAGTAGTTGCCCTCGTGCGGGTGGCCCTTGCCGCGGTCCAGCTCCAGCGTCCACTTGGTGACGAGGTCGAGGAAGTAGCGGTCGTGGGTCACCAGGATGACGCATCCGGGGAAGTTCTCGAGGTGGTGCTGCAGCCAGGCCACCGACTCGGCGTCGAGGTGGTTGGTCGGTTCGTCGAGCAGCAGCATGTCGGGCTTGCTCAGCAGCAGCCGGGCCAGGGCCACCCGGCGCTTCTCACCGCCGGACAGATTGGTGACCTCCCAGTCGTCGGGCGGACAGCGCAGGGCGTCCATGGCCATTTCGATGCGGCTGTCGATGTCCCAGACGTCGCCGGCGTCGATCTTCTCCTGGAGGGCGGTCATCTCCTCCATCAGCTCGTCGGAATAGTTCTCGGCCATCTCCATGGCGATGGCGTTGAAGCGGGTGACCCACTGCTTCTCCTCGCACCAGGCCTCGACGTTCTCGCGCACGTTCAGGGCCGGATCGAGCTGCGGCTCCTGCTCCAGATAACCGCGCTTGACGCCGTCGGCCGCGCGCGCCTCGCCGGTGAACTCGTTGTCCAGCCCGGCCATGATCTTCAGCAGGGTCGATTTACCCGAGCCGTTGACGCCGACGACGCCGATCTTGGCGTCGTTGTAGAAGCTCAGCCAGATGTTCTCGAAGATCTTCTTGCCGCCGGGAAAGGTCTTGGTGAGACCCTGCATCTGGAAAATATATTGCTGCGCCATGAGGTGCGTCGCGCCCTGTCGTCCGGGGGTGATGGGGAGGTTGGCGCGGGGTGTAGCGACCGCGCGCCGTCAGGGCAAATGACTAGCGATCGGGCAGGGCGGTTTGATGGCGGCGCGCAAGGCCGAAGGACCGGCGGCTCCCCGCCGCCGGTCCGCGAGACTCAGGCGTTATGGCCGCCGTCAACGAGCAGGCCCGAGCCTGTGACATAGGCCGCGCCGGGGCCGGCGAGGAAGGCCACTGCGGCCGCCACCTCCTCCGGCCGTCCATAGCGCGGCACTGCGAGGCCCGGGAGGACGAGGGGCGCGAACGGACCGTCGGCGGGGTTCATGTCGGTGTCTGTCGGTCCCGGACGCACCAGATTGACGGTGATCTCACGCGAGCCGAGTTCGCGGGCCAGGCCGCGCGTGAACGACTCCAGCGCCGACTTGCTCGCCGCGTAGACGGTGATCCCGCCGAAGGGCACCTGTTGTCCGACGTTGCTGCCGATGGTGATGATGCGGCCGCCGTTGGGCATGTGGCGCAGCGCAGCCTGGGTGGTCAGAAAGACGCCGCGCACATTGACGTTTAACAGGGCGTCGATGTCTTCCAGCGGCTGATCGGCGAAGTCTCCCTGCCAGGCGATGCCCGCGTTGTTGACGAGGATGTCGACCCCGCCGAGAGCGGAGACCGCGCCCTCGACGGCGGCGGTGGCGCCCTCGACCGAGCCGGCGTCGGCCTTGATCGCGACGGCGGTGCGTCCCGTGGACCGGATCTCCTCGGCCAGGGCGGCCGCAGCCCCGGCGGAGTTCTGATAGGTGATGGCGACATCGGCGCCGTCGGCGGCGAGGTGCCGGGCGATGGCGGCGCCTATGCCGCGGCTGCCGCCGGTGACCAGGGCGCGTTTGCCGGAGAGGGGAAGGGAAGAGGTCATGCTGGGATCCATTCTGTAACGAGCGCTACAGAACGGCAGATGCGTAGCTTGCTCCCCGGCGTCAAGGGGTTATGTATCGATCCTTCGGAAAGGACGTCCGTAAGGCGCGAATGGCTGGCCGACCCCGCAGTTTCGATCGTGAGCAGGCGCTCGCCCGGGCCATGGAGGTGTTCTGGTCCAAGGGCTATTCAGACGCGTCCATGGCCGAGCTGACCGCGGCCATGGGCATCAACGCGCCCAGCCTCTATGCAGCTTTCGGAAGCAAGGAGCAGCTGTTCCGCGAGGCGGTCGCGCTCTACCAGCAGACCCAGGGCGGGACGGCCTGGGCCTGTATCGACGGGCCGACGCCGGTGCGCGAAGCCATCGAGGGGCTGTTGCTGGCCGTCGCAGAGTCCGCAGCGAGCGGGGACCGGCCCTCGGGCTGCCTCGTGGTCCTGTCCGGCGCCTATCCGGAGAGCCTGCCGAAGGATGTCTGCGCAGATCTGGTCGATCTGCGCCGGCGGAGCCTTGACCAGCTTGAACAGCGCCTGCGCCGCGCGCAGGCGGCGGGCGAGATTGGACCCTCGGCCGATCCCGCTGCGATCGCCGCCTTCTATTCGACGGTGCATCAGGGGATGACCTTCCGCGCCCGCGACGGCGCCCCGCCCGGCGAACTGCGCGCGACAGCCGAGGCGGCCATGCTGGCCTGGGACGCGCTCGCTAGAGGCGTACGTTCTTCAGCCTGAGCGCGTTGGTGACCACGCTCACCGAGGATAGCGACATGGCCAGGGCGGCGATCATCGGCGACAGCACCAGGCCGAACACCGGGTAAAGCACCCCCGCCGCCAGCGGCACGCCCAGGGCGTTGTAACCGAAGGCGAACCACAGATTCTGGCGGATATTCCGGACGGTGGCCTTCGACAAGGCCCTGGCCCGGACAAGGTCATTGAGGTCGCCGGACAGCAGGGTCACCCCGGCGCTCTCGATGGCCACGTCCGCCCCGGCCCCCATGGCCACGCCGACATCGGCGGCGGCCAGGGCCGGGGCGTCGTTGACGCCGTCGCCGGCCATCGCCACGACCCGGCCCGCAGCCCGCAGCCGCTCGACCACGGCGGCCTTGTCGCCCGGCGAGACCTCAGCTTCCACAGTATCGATGCCCAGCCGGTCGGCCACGGCGCGGGCGGTGACGGCGTTGTCGCCGGTCAGCATCACGAGCGTCATGCCCTGGGCGTGCAGGGCGTCGATGGCGGCGCGCGTGGTGGGCTTGACCGGATCGGCGATGGCGAAGGCGCCGGCGAGCACGCCGTCGACCGCGATGAACACCACCGTGGCGCCACCCCGGCGGAGCTCATCGGCCGGACCGGCCAGGGGCGCAGCCTCGACGGCATTGTCCCGCAGATGCCGCGCGGAGCCGATCAGGACGCACCGGCCCTCGATCACCCCGGTGACGCCGCGCCCCACCGGGCTGTCGAACTCCGTCGCCGAGGCCAGTGGCAGCCCGCGCGCCTCGGCGGCGCGGACCAGGGCCCGGGCCAGCGGATGCTCGCTGGAGCGCTCCAGTCCGGCGGCGATGCGAAGCAGGTCGTCGTCCCCGAATCCGTTCGCCGTCCGGATGGCGGTCAGCGCGGGACGACCCTCGGTCAGGGTGCCGGTCTTGTCGACAACCACGACGTCCACCTTGCCGAACCGCTCCAGCGCCTCGGCGTCGCGGATCAGCACGCCGGCCAGCGCCCCGCGCCCCACTCCGACCATGATCGAGATGGGCGTCGCCAGTCCCAGCGCACAGGGACAGGCGATGATCAGTACGCTGACCGCCGCGACCAGCGCATAGGCCAGCCGGGGCTCCGGGCCGAAGGCGCTCCACGCCGCGAAGGCGACCGCCGCGACCAGCGCCACCGCCGGCACGAACCACGCCGCCACCCTGTCGGCGAGCCGCTGGATCGGGGCCCGGCTGCGTTGGGCCTTGGCCACCAGCTGGACGATCTGGGCCAGCAGGGTGTCGGCCCCGACCTTTTCGGCGCGCATGACGAACGAGCCGGTGGTGTTCAGGCTCCCCGCCACCACGGGATCGCCGGCGCCCTTCGTTACCGGCATCGACTCGCCGGTGACCAGCGCCTCGTCCACCGCCGCCCCGCCCTCGACCAGGACGCCGTCGACCGGGATCTTTTCTCCGGGCCGCACTCTCAGCCGGTCGCCGACACCGATGTGTTCGACCGGAATCTCCTCGTCGGACCCATCGTCGCGCACCCGCAGCGCCTGCTTCGGCGCCAGGTCAAGCAGGGCGCGGATCGCGCCCGAGGTGCGCTCGCGGGCGCGAAGCTCCAGCAGCTGGCCAACCAGAACCAGGGTGACGATCACCGCCGCCGCTTCGAAATACAGCGGCGGCTCGCCGTGTGCGTTGCGGAAGTCGGCCGGGATCAGGCCTGGCGCGATCACCGCCACTGTGCTGAAGCCCCAGGCGACCAGCGTGCCGAGGCCGATCAGGGTGAACATGTTGAGGTTCCATGTCTGCACGGAGGCCCAGCCGCGCTCGATGAACGGCCAGCCCGCCCACAGCACGACCGGCGTCGCCAGGATGAACTGGATCCAGCCGGTCCAGCCGTGCGGGACCGGCAGGGCGAGGCCGGACAGGTGCGCGCCCATCTCGATCACGAACAGCGGCGCGGTCAGGGCCGCCGCGATCCAGAAGCGGCGTGTGAAGTCCACGATCTCCGGGTTCGGGCCGACGTCGGCGGTGGCGTCCTCGGGCTCCAGGGCCATGCCGCATTTGGGGCAGGCGCCGGGACCGACCTGCCGCACCTCGGGGTGCATCGGACAGGTGTAGATCGCGCCGGGCGCGACCGGCTCCGGATCGCGCGCGGCCGGATTCAGGTAGCGCTCCGGATCGGCGATGAATTTGGTACGGCAGCCCGGGGAGCAGAAGTGAAACGGCCGGCCGTCATGCGTCGCGTGGTGGCCCGTCGTCACCGGGTCGACGGTCATGCCGCAGACCGGATCGATCGTGGCGCCGCCGCCCGGGGCAGGGGCGTGGCCGGAACAGCAGGCGTGATCGTGCGACATGGCGGTACTCCGGTCTGGACCTCCCAAATATACCCTCTCCGGGTATTGTGCAAATTACCCCCGGCGGGTATACTCCGTGCAAATGGAGCCTGTCATGGACCACCACGACAAACCCAGACTGCTGAACCGCCTGAACCGCATCGAGGGGCAGGTGAGGGGCGTCTCGCGCATGGTCGATGAAGGCCGCTACTGCATCGACGTGCTCACCCAGGTGCGCGCCATCCGCGCCGCTCTCGGCCGCTTCGAGAGCGAGATGCTGAAGGGCCACCTCAATCACTGCATCGAGGACGCCATCGTCTCCGGCGATGCGGAGGCGCAGCGTCGCAAGGCCGCCGAGATCATCCAGCTGCTGGAGCGGGCCGACCGCTGAGGCGGCCGGTTACAGGCGGCCAGGCGTGGAGCCGGCGTCCGGCAGATAACGTCCGCCGACATAGGCGACGGCCAGCCAGAGCGAGGTCCACAGGCTCCAGATCACAACCGCCAGAGAGACGTCGGTGTGGGCCGTCCCGGCGGCGTCGACCTGGCCTATCAGCCCCACGCAGGCCGCCGCCAGGGCAGCCGCATAGACCACGATCCGCGACCATGGCCGGCAGGCCAGCAGGGCCACGGCTCCGACGATCAGCAGGATTCCGGTCAGCAGCCACGGAAACTGCGGCACCCAGAGCCCCAGCGTCATGTGGAAGCCGCTGTACAGCAGAAGGATCACGCCGGTGGCGCGGGGCAGGAGCATGACGGGTCCGTCGCACGAGGTCGGCCCGGGCGGGGCGCGTCCCACCATAGGCCGGTCATCCTTGGCGCCAGCTTAACCGGGAGTATTAACGTCGATGGTCAGGCGTAGTTGAAGCTGACCGAAATCCGCTCGCTCCTGGCGGCGTTGGCCGGCACCTCGTGCCGCAGCCAGCTCTCCCACATCAGGACCGTGCCCGCCTGCGGCGCGAGATAAACGAAGGGCCGCTCGGCCTCGGGCGCGTCCGCGTGCACCGCCGGGCGAGCCATCATCATCGGCAGGCGGGGATCCTCCAGTTTCAGCGCCGAGGCGCCGTCGGGGACCTCGACATAGACCGTGCCCGACAGGAAGGCGTGGGGGTGGATGTGGCCGGTGTGGCCGCCGCCGGGCTTGAGAATGTTGACCCACAGGCTGTCGAGCCGAGGCTTGCGGGCGAGGCTGAAGTTCAGCGCCTTCGCATAGACGGCGGCGTGCCGGTCCAGATGGCGTTTCAGCTCGGCGAACTCGGGCAGGCGGTGCGGCAGGTCGGTCAGGGAGCCGTAGGAGGTGTAGCCCCGGTAGCCATGTTCGCGGCACCACCTCCGTCCGGCCTGGTCCTCGACCGCCAGAATGCGGCAGGCGTCGGCCAGCGCCGCATTGAAGGCGGGGAAGCCTGGGGCGGAGGCCAGGGAGGCTTCATAGACCTGGGTGACGAACAGCGGGCGCAGGGACATGGCGCTTCTCTATCGCGCCGCCGCGTCGTCGTCGCGCACGATCACGCCGTCCTTCATCACCAGCCGGACCGCCCGGACCGCGGCGATGTCCCGCGTCGGATCGCCCTCGACCGCCACCAGATCGGCGAGCAGGCCGGGACGCACCGCGCCCAACCGGTCGTCGATTGCGAAGATGCGGGCATTGCCGGACGTCGCCGCCCGGACCACGTCGATCACGGACATGCCGCCGGCGACCATCAACTCCATCTCCCGGACATTGTCGCCGTGCGGGAAGACGCCGACGTCGCCGCCCATGCACATGCTCACCCCGGCCTCCAGCGCCTCGGCGAAGGCACGGCGCTTGGCCAGCACGGCCTCGGGCGCGGGTTCCTCGCCATTCCAGCCGCGGTAGCGGTTGATCGCGTCAGTCGCCGCCAGGGTGGGACAGAAGGCGACGCCGCGCTCGTGCATCAGGCGGAAGATCTCCGGCGTGCCGGCGTCGCCGTGTTCGATGGTGTCCGCCCCGGCCAGGATCGCCCGTCGCATGCCCTCGGCCGTGCTCGCGTGCACCGCCACCTCGCGCCCGGCCGCATGGGCGGCGGCCACGGCGTCCTCGATCTCCCGCTGGGTGAAGGTCGCTCTACTCGGTTCTCCGGGCCCCCATCGGTAGTCGGCATACAGTTTGACCACGTCCGCGCCGGCGCCGATCTGGCTGCGCACCACGCGCAGCAGGTCCGGCCCGTCGGCCTCCTCGGCGCCCAGCGGAATCGCCACGCCCGGCTCGAATCCCTTCGGACCGTAGGCCCCGGTCGCCACGATGGCGCGGGTCGAGGCCAGGATGCGGGGGCCCGGGATGACCCCCTGGTCGATCGCCCGCTTCAGCCCCACGTCGGCGTAGCCCGCGCCCTCGGTGCCGAGATCGCGCACGGTGGTGAAGCCGGCCATCAGGGTGTCGCGCGCCGCCACCGTGGCCCGCACGGTGCGCAGCGCCAGCGGCTCGTGCAGAACCTGATCGTCCCAACTCGTCTCATTGTAGGGGTGCAGGAACAGGTGCGAATGCCCCTCGATCATGCCCGGCATCAGCGTCAGGCCGGGCAGGTCGACCACGGTCGCCCCCTCCGGCGCGGCCAGGCCGGGCCCGACGGCTTCGATGGTCCGCCCCCGCACCAGCACTGACCAGCCCTCGTGCGGCCGCGCCTCGACCCCGTCGAACACCCGCGCGGGACGCAGCAGCACCGTCTCCTGGGCTGCGGCCGGCGCCGCCAGGGCCAGGCTCAGAAGAAATACAAAGATACGCATCGCGCCGCCCTCGTTCGATCTCGCACTCAAGCGCGGGCCGCGCTGCCCGGCAAGCCGTCACCAGTCCAGCGCCGCCTCGCCCCGCAGGATCGCCTCGGCCTCCGCCGTATGCTTGCCGCCCGACCGGTCGTGCAGCACCAGCGGCGGCAGCAGCCGCAGCGGCGCCTTGCCGGTCTTGATCGCCTGCACCAGCACACGCTTGGCCGGCTCGTCGGCGTAGGGGTGCACCGGTCGCACCGAGAACGACCCCGCCGTCTCGCCCAGCAGGGACAGCAGGTCGGCCAGGCGATCGGCCCGGTGGATGACCACGATCCGCCCGCCCTCGCGCACCGCCTTGAGCAGGAACCGGGCCCACGCCGCCAGGCCGTCATCGGCCATCCACGCCCCGTGCTTGCCGAGGGAGGGGGCTCGCAGGGCGCCCGGATCGTCGAAGAAGGGCGGGTTGCTGATCGCCCGGTCGAACGGCTCCAGCCCCAAGGCCCGGAAGCCCGCCGCCACATCGCCCTCCAGAATCGTCGCATCCGCCGCGTTCAGCGCTGCGTTCTCCCGCGCCAGCGCCGCCATGGCCGGATCGCGCTCGACGCCGGTCAGGCTCACGCCCGGCGTCCGGGCGGCGACCTGCATCAGCACCGCCCCGGCTCCGCAGCCCGCCTCGATGATCCGCTCGCCGGCCTGCGCGCCCGCCGCCGCCGCCAGCAGGGCCGCGTCCATGCCGGCGCGATAGCCCTTCGCCGGCTGGCGCAGCCGGACGCGGCCGCCCAGCAGGGCGTTCTCGACAATGTCTCCGCCTTGCGGAACGAACGATGCGACGGTCACGCGGCTTGACCCTTCATGGCCCGGTCACCATTGTGCGCCGCGTCGCCGCCCTGCAAGCGGCGGTTGGATTTTCAGGCGTGATCCTCCCCCCGCGCCGTGCCCATGAGTTCTCCATTGGACGCTGTCACCGTCGCCCAGTCCCGCTCCAAGGGAGACGTTGAGCCGCTCGTGCGGCTGGCCAAGCGCGACATGTCGGCCGTCGACGCCCTGATCGTCGAGCGTATGCAGTCGCAGGTGCCCGTCATTCCGCTGCTGGCCGAGCATCTCGTCTCGGCGGGCGGCAAACGCCTGCGTCCCCTGCTGACGGTGGCCGCCGCGCGCGCGTCCGGCGCGGCCGACGACATCGACGCCTCGCGCAAGCTGGCCGCGGCCGTCGAGTTCATCCACACCGCCACCCTGCTGCACGACGACGTGGTCGACGGCTCCAACCTGCGGCGCGGCAAGACCGCCGCCCACCTGATCTGGGGCGCGCCGTCCAGCGTCCTCGTCGGCGACTTCCTGTTCGCCCGCGCCTTCGAGCTGATGGTCGAGACCGGCCAGATGCGCGCCCTGGGCATCCTCGCCACCGCTTCCAGCGTGATCTCCGAGGGCGAGGTGCTGCAACTGACCCGCGCCCACGACCTCAACCTCGACCAGGACACCTATCTGCGCATCATCTCGGCCAAGACCGCCGAACTGTTCGCCGCCGCCGCCGAGGCCGGCGCGGTCGGGGCGGGCGCCGACGAGGCGGCGGTTCAGACCCTGCGCGCCTACGGCCTCAATCTCGGCCTGGCCTTCCAGCTGGCCGACGACGCCCTCGACTACGGCGGCACGTCGGAGGTGCTGGGCAAGAACGCCGGCGACGACTTCCACGAGGGCAAGGTGACCATGCCCCTGCTGCTCGCCGCCGCCCGCACGCGCGGCCGCGAGGACGCCTTCTGGGAGCGCACCATCAACAGGGGCGAACGCACCGACGACGACTTCCGCCGCGCCCGCGAGCTGATCGTCGGCACGGGCGCCATCGGCGCCACCCTCGACACCGCCTGGGACTACGCCGCCGCCGCCCAGGAGGCGCTGAAGCCGCTCCCGGCGGGTGAATGGCGCGACGCGCTGGAGCTGCTGGCCGACTTCGCCGTCAGCCGGGCGTCCTAGCGCCGGCGGATAAGGCCGCCGAGAACGCTGCGGAGGGCATCGGCGGGATCGGGAGACCGTTGACGCGAGTCGGGCGTTTCACGTTCCCGGGACCGGCCGTCTTCATCGGCGAGGTCGCTCATGTCCATGCCCAGCATGGTCGTTACGCCGGAGGTGTAGCGGACCTTGACCACATGCTCGATGTTCCAGGTCTCGCGGGCACTGTTCGGCCGCGGCGGATAGCTGAAATTGGCCTCGCCGCCGAAGGCGATCACCCGCAGCATCGACTCGGGCGCCGCCGTCTGCACGGCGCCCGGGATCGGGCAACGCGTGGTCGAGGCCGGCAGCACCACCCCCTGGCGGATCAGGCGCTCCACATCGGCGGGCGACAGTATGTCCGGGATCTGGCCGAACGAGACCGGGACCTCGCTGGAGGTCCAAACCACCATGTCCCCGGCCTCGTTGCTCCCCATCGTCATGGCGAAATAGCCCCGGGCTCCGCCGACAGCGTGCCAGCCCAGCGGTCCGCCATCGGCGACGCCGGTCAGCTGCACGGGATCCATGAAGTCCTGGTCCGCGCCCAGCCGGAAGGCGATGTCCGGCGTGTAGTTGCCGCGGACCAGATGGTCGCCGACCAGTGAGCCGTTCGCGGGAATGGCCTGGCTTGAGCGCTCGTTCGGCCATTCGCCATAGGTCCGGCCCGCCCCCGGCGAGGGAGGCGTCTCCGGCGACACCCGCACCGCTTCCATCAGGGCGGCCATCTGGCTGGCCCCCCGGGCGGGATCGTCGGTAGAAATCTCGATCACCAGCGGCTGGCCGGAACCCGTGGATTCGCCACAGCCGTGATAGATGAGCATCCGCACCCGCCCGCCGTCGCCCCGCGATGGCGGCGTGAAGTCGGAGGGCGGCGGAGCGGGATGGTCCCTCGGCGTGACCAGCGGGAGAATGCCGGTGCCCAGGCCCTGCGGCGGCTGATGCCCGGCGTCGGGCGAGGCGGCCGTTCGCTCGCTCTGCAGCTGCAGGGAGAGGGACTTCTGCACGCCGCCGCCCGACATCATCGCCATCGGGTTGAACCCGGCGCCGCCCGTCGGCAGGCCGGAGCTCGTCCGGACGGTGACCCAATAGGTCGCGACGGGGCCGGTGGTTCGCTGGCCCTGGGCGGGAGCCTGGCCGGCGGAGAGGAGAAGGACGGCCGCGAGGGCGCTGCTGCAGGTGAGGCGGAGCATGGAGCGGATTCCAGACAGCTTCATCGGAACACGTTTCGCAGGATGCGCCGCGTTCCGGCTCCATGGCTAGGCCAATCCGCACACCGCGGGTTTGACCAGGATCAAATCAGGCTGGCGCAGAACCGCTGGATCCGGCGGCAGGCCTCTTCCAGCACATCCTCCGACGTCGCGTAGCTGATGCGGAAATAAGGGCTGAGCCCGAAGGCCGAACCCTGCACCACCGCCACGCCCTCGGCGTCCAGCAGCTCCGTCGCGAAGGTGTCGTCGCCGTCGATCGTCGTTCCGCCCCGGGTCTTCTTGCCGATCAGCCCCTCGATCGAGGGATAGACGTAGAAGGCCCCCTCGGGCGTGGCGCAACGGATGCCCGTCGCCTGATTCAGCATCGACACCACCAGGTCCCGCCGCGCCTCGAAATGCTTCGCCCGCTCGGCGATGAAGTCCTGCGGCCCGTTCAGCGCCTCGACCGCCGCCCACTGGCTGATCGCCGACGGATTCGTGGTGGTCTGCCCCGCCACCTTGCGCATCAGGTCGATCAGCGGCTTCGGCCCGCCGCCGTAGCCGATGCGCCAGCCGGTCATGGCGTAGGCCTTGGACACGCCGTTCACCGTCAGCGTGCGGTCGTACAGATCCGGCGCGACCTGGGCGATCGTGCGGTAGTCGAAATCGCCGTAGATCAGGTGCTCGTACATGTCGTCGGTCAGCACCCAGACCTGCGGGTGGCGGCGCAGCACGGCGGCCAGCGCCTCCAGCTCCGCGCCGGTATAGGCGGCTCCGGTCGGGTTCGATGGCGAGTTGATGATCAGCCATTTCGTGCGCGGGGTGATCGCGGCCTCCAGGGCCTCGGGGCGCAGCTTGAAGCCGTCGGCCTCGTGCCCGACCACCGTCACCGGCTCTCCCCCCGCCAGCAGCACCATGTCGGGATACGAGACCCAGTAGGGCGCAGGCACGATCACCTCGTCGCCCGGCGAAAGCGTCGCCACGAAGGCGTTGTAGATCACCGTCTTGCCGCCCGGCGCCACGTGGATCTGGTCGGTCCCGTAGGACAGGCCGTTCTCGCGCTTGAACTTGGCCGCCACCGCCGCCTTCAGCTCGGGGATGCCGTCGACGTCGGTGTATTTGGTCTCGCCGCGCCGGATCGCGGCGATGGCGGCTTCCTTGATGTTGTCCGGCGTGTCGAAGTCCGGCTCGCCGGCGCCCAGGCCGATCACATCGCGTCCCTCGCGCTTCAGCTCGCGCGCCCGGGCGGTCACCGCCAGGGTGGCCGACGGCTTGACGCGGGCGAGGGCGGCGGACTGCAGGCTGGACATGGCGACTCCCGGAACGGCGCCCATTCCTTACGCAGTTGCGAAAGGGCGATCAAATGGCGGGGCCGTCCCGCCTCATCCCGCGGGCGGCAGATACTCCGCTGGTATCGGCGTGGCCGGCGTCTCGGCCAGCCAGTAGACGCCCAGAATCCACCAGCGGCTCCCGTCGTGGAACAGCTGGATGCTGTTGATCCCGCGCATGAAGGGCGCCGGATCGGACCGGCTGTGCACGCTGTCGTAGGTCGACCAGACATGGACCATGTGGCCGAAGCGTTCGGACCGGCTGGCGATCTCGCGCTCGTGGAAGCCGTCGCGCATCAGCACCGGCCCGCTGCGCCCAATATATTCCTCAGGCGTGATCGAGCGGGCGACGCCGACGCCCTGCGGATTGACGCCCGAGGGCATCAGCCGCGCCGTCGGGTGAAACAGCGACCGGAACCGGTCCCAGTCCCGCTCGACGCCGGCGTCGCCCGAGATCACGTCGTACAGCGCCGCCACGATCGCCTCGGGCGAAGCGACATCGGCCGCCCGGGCGGCGGGCGGCGCCGCGGGGGCCAGGGCCGGGGCCGGGGCAGGGGCGGCGGCGGCCTGGGCGGCCGCCGGCGCGGCGCAGCCCAGGCTCGCGGCCGCGAGGGCTGCGGCGAGGATCGAACTGCGCATCACGCCCCCTGGCCGCCGCCGAGCCGGCCGAACAGGTCCGACAGCGCCTTCAGCCGCGCTGCGTCGGCCTTGGCGGCGTTCTCGGGAACGACGGCGAGGGCCTGTGACAGCGTGGCGGCCCGCGCCTTGTCCGCCTGTCCGCCGCGCCATTGCTCGACCAGCGCGCCGGCCTGACCCGCCAGACCGGCGTCGATGCCGCCCGACCGCGCGAGCTGGTCCAGATAGGCCTGCGCCAGATCGGGACTGTCCCGCCACACCGGCCGCGTCTGGGTCTGCGGGTTGATCGTCTCCTGCATCACCTGTTCGGCCACGGCGATCTCGGCGGCCGACAGCCGGTCGCCGGGCTGGAGCCGCAGAACGTCGAGGCCGCGGGCGATCTCGCTCGCGTAAATCCGGCCGTTGAGCCAGTAGGCCGACCAGTGGCCGCCCACGTACAGCCGCTCCGCGTCGATGGGCCCGCGGTCGAAATAGGCGACCTCGAACGGCTTGGCCGGATCGGTGAAGTCGACGATCGACACCCCGCCCTGGTACCAGGCCTGGACCATCAGATCTCGTCCCGGCACCGGGATCAGATTGCCATTGTGGGCGACGCAGTTCTCGGACGCCGACTGGACCGAGGGCAGCTTGAAGTAGCTCTTGCCGACCAGGCGTCCGTCCTCGATCGCGGCGATCAGGTCGGCGCCCCAGGTGGCCGGATCCTCGGCCCGGCAGCGCGCCGCGACGCCGCCGCCCCATTCGTCGGTGAACAGCACCTTGTCGCCGGCGGCGTTGAATGTCGCCGAGTGCCAGTAGGCCATGTCGGGGTCGAACATTTCCGACACCCGCGACGGGTGCTCGGGGTCGGAGATGTCCAGCAGGATGCCGTTGCCGCTGCAGGCGCCCGCCGCCAGGCCGATCTCCGGATAGGCGGTGATGTCGTGGCACTGGTTTGTCGGGGCCGTTTCCTGGCCCGCGACGCCGAAGCGGCCGCCCTTCCACAGGCCGGCGATCTCGCCGGTTTCACGGTCGGCGAAGATGCGCGGGCGGCTGACGATGGCCGCCTGCTCCGGGGCGTTCAGCGGCACCTTGATCACGTCGATGGAATACAGGGCCGTTTCCGGGTTCGCGCCCGGTTCGCCGCCCTGGCAGATCGCCAGTTCGTCGCTCTTGCGGACGTCCGCCGTGCCCGAGACGTAGATGTAGAGGACGTTGGGATCGGTCGGGTGGGGCACCTGGGTGTGGGTGTGCGAGCCGCGGCAGGTCTGCACCGCCGCGATCTGTCGGGGCGCGCTCAGGTCGCTGATGTCGAAGATGCGGACGCCGCGGAAGCGTTCGGCGTTGACCTCGCCCTCGGCGTCCCGGACGCCGCAGTCGAGGCGGGCGCGGTTCTGCTCGACCGACATGAACAGCAGGTTGCCGTGAATCGACACATCGCCCTGGCCGCCGGGGCAGACCACCGACAGCACCAGTTCGGGTTCTCCCCGGGTGACGTCATAGGCGTTGAAGCCGTGGAAGCTGCCGACGAACAGACGGCCGTTCGAGATGGCCATGTCGCTGTTGGCCAGGGCCAGCGGGCTGTATTTCGGAGCGGGGAGGGGCTGGGCCGTCCCGGCCTCGACCGCGGCCTGGCGGGCCCGCATGGCCGCCGCCTCCTCGCGGGTGGGCGGACCCCACAGGGAGTCCGGATCGAAGAAGCCCGGCGGCGGGGCGATCGAATATTCAAGCGTCAGGCCGGAGACCGCCTGCCCGGCGTCGCGCAGGCCGGGGGTCAGGGTGGAGCGGGCGTCGACGCCTACGGCCGGCGCCTGCGCCTGGGCCGCCACGGCCCCGAACAGGAGGCTGGCCGCCGCGGCGGAGCTCAACAGAAGACTGCGGATGATCATGGTGGCCCCTCGGATGGATGGATCTACAGCTCGGACAGTATGGACTGCATGCGCAGGATTTCGGCCGACTGGTCGGCGGTGACGGAGTTGGTGAAGTCGGACAGGGTCGGATCCTCGGCCGCCTCGGGATCGTCCAGCAGGGCCTCGACCATGTTCAGCGCGCCCTGGTGGTGCTGGATCATGCCTTCGAGGAACAGCCGGTCGAAGGCCGGACCGCTCGCCGCGGCCAGGGTCGCCATCCGCGCGGGCGACAGCATGCCCGGCATCAAGGGCGTATCGGCCGTCATCGCCCCGTCCATGTGGCCCTGGTGGCCGGCATGCAGGTCCGCCGGCGCGACGGGCTGGCCGCGCTCGCCCAGCCACTCCCGCATCAGCGCCATCTCGGCTTCCTGGCTGCGCGCGATCCGCTCGCCCAGCCGCCGCACCGTCGGCGACGCGGCCCGCGTCTCCATCAGGGCGACCATCTCCACCGCCTGGGCGTGGTGGACGATCATGTGCTGCATGAAGCGGACATCGGCCTCCACGAAGCCGGTGCGGCTCAACTCCACCGCTTCGGCCGGGCTGATCACCCGCGAGGGCGCGCCCGGAGCCCCCGGATTGAAGATCGGCGGCGTCTGCTGCGCCGTCGTCCCGATCAGACCCGCGAAAATCACTGCAAGCGTCAGGGACAAGCGATCAGGCTCCGGCCGGCCAGGGTGGCGGCGGGGACAGTAGGGGCCGAAAACGGGCGGGGGCAAGACGGAAAACGAGCCGGACGGCGCTGGCCGGTCCGTGCGCCCCGGGGGACGCCGTCTCCTCCACTCTCGCCCACGCGGCGGCGGCCTGCTAATCCCCGGGGCTCCATGCGCCGCCTTCTCGACTTCATCCTCAATATGGAAGGCCGCCGCTGGCGGGCGGCGCTGGCGACGGCGCTGCTGCTCGGCGCGACCGTCGCCCTGCTGATGATCGGCAAGAGCCAGCTCGGACTGGCGGCCGAGGAGAAGCTCGAGGCCTGGCTGCAGGGCTACGCCGGAAGCCCCTGGGCCTTCGCCGCCACGGTCGTGCTGTTCGTCGCCGCCGCCTTCATCGGCGCGCCGCAGTTCATCCTGATCGCCGCCTGCGTCGTCGCCTTCGGGCCGTGGTGGGGGTTCGTCTACAGCTGGGTGGCGACCATCGCCTCGGCCGGAGTGACCTACTGGCTCGGGCGGGGCCCGACGGCGCGGATGCTGGACCGGTTCGGCGGGCGGACCCTGAACCGGCTCAAGGGCTTCGTCGGCAAGAACGCCTTCTACGCCAGCTTCATGATCCGCAACGTGCCCTCGGCGCCGTTCATCGTCGTCAACATGGCCTTCGGGGCCACGCGCGCGTCCTTCCCCGCCTACCTGTCCGGTTGCGCCCTCGGCGTGCTGCCGAAGACGGCGCTGGTGGCCTTCTTCGGAGGGGCGGTGGTGTCGGCGGTTTCGGGCGACGGCGTCTGGACGTCGCTGATCCTGGCGGCCGTCGCGGTGGTCTGGCTCGGCCTGATGCTGGGCGTCCGCGAACTGGTCAAACGGCGCGAGCGGGCGGCCGGGGGGACCGACGAATAAGCTTGGCTGACGCTATCGTGAACGGCCACGCTCCAGATAGCGCGGACACAGCCCCCGTACGCGCCGCATGGGGCTTGTAATCCCCCCCGCACACGGGCAAACGGGCCTTCGGTCGGTCAGGCGATAACGATCAGGAGGCGGCGCTCATGGGGATGCGCGCGGCCGGGGCGTCGCCGAAGCGGATCGAGACAGCGAACGCCCTATTCAAGGCCCGAACGAACGGTATCCCGAACCCATGTTCTCCAGCATTTTCGGCGCGATCTCCAACGACATCGCCATCGACCTCGGCACCGCCAACACCCTGATCTACATGAAGGGCAAGGGCATTGTGCTGAACGAGCCCTCGGTGGTCGCGCTGCGTAACGTGGGCGGCCGCAAGATCGTTCACGCCGTCGGCATCGAGGCCAAGCAGATGCTGGGCCGCACCCCGGGCCACATGGAAGCCATCCGCCCCATGCGCGACGGGGTCATCGCCGACTTCGAAGTCGCCGAGGAGATGATCAAGCACTTCATCCGCAAGGTTCACAACCGCAAGGGCTTCGTGAACCCCAAGGTGATCGTCTGCGTGCCGTCGGGCGCCACCGCCGTCGAGCGCCGCGCCATCAACGACTCCTGCCTCAACGCCTCCGCCCGCCGCGTCGGCCTGATCGACGAGCCGATGGCCGCCGCGATCGGCGCCGGCCTGCCGATCCACGAGCCGACCGGCTCCATGGTCGTCGACATCGGCGGCGGCACCACCGAGGTGGCCGTGCTCTCGCTGTCGGGCATCGTCTATTCGCGTTCGGTCCGCGTCGGCGGCGACAAGATGGACGAGGCGATCATCTCCTACATGCGCCGCAACCATAACCTTCTGATCGGCGAGACCACCGCCGAGCGCATCAAGAAGGACATCGGCACCGCCCGCATCCCGGCCGACGGCGAGGGCCTGTCGATCGACGTCAAGGGCCGCGATCTGATGCAGGGCGTGCCGCGGGAAGTGCGCATCTCCGAGCGTCAGGCGGCGGAAGCCCTTGCGGAACCCGTCACCCAGATCGTCGAGGCCGTGAAGGTCGCGCTGGAAGCCACTCCGCCCGAACTGGCCGCCGACATCGCCGACAAGGGCATCATGCTGACCGGCGGCGGCGCCCTGCTGCGCGGCCTGGACGCCGAGATCCGCGACCACACCGGCCTGCCGGTCTCGGTCGCCGACGATCCGCTGTCCTGCGTGGCCATCGGCTGCGGCCGCGTGCTCGAGCACCCGCGCTGGATGAAGGGCGTGCTCGACTCGGCCCTCTGAGGCGCCGCGTCGAACGTCCGCCTCAAATCCCTGTCATCACAGGGGTTACGGCGGTTTCCAAACGGTCCGGATTTTGCGATAGGCTCGGCATATCGGCGGGGGGCGTCCCGCTGATTCCCTTTTTCTGAGGAAGGCGCGCCGTGGCGTTTCGCGACGGACCGTTCGAAAACATCAAGGTGCCGCTGGTCTGGACCGCGGCGGTCACCGTCGTGGTCGCCGCCGTCGGCTGCGTCCTGCTGCTGATCAGCGACGCCCGGGCCCAGAATTCTCCGTACCAGCCCGTCCGCGCCGGCGTCGAAAGCGTCTCCGGCCCCGTCGGCGGCGTGTTCGCGGCCCCGGTGCGGTGGTTCGGTCACGCCTCCGACTATGTCGGCGGCTACTTCTTCGCTGTGTCCGAGAACCGCCGGCTCAAGCGCGAACTCGCCGAGCTGCAGCCGTGGCGCGACCAGGCCATCGCCCTGAAGAACGTCAACGCCCGCTACGAGGCGATGCTCGGCATCCGGCCCGAGCCGCCCGTGGCCATGCGCACCGCCCGCTCGATCTCCGACACCCGCGGCCCGTTCTCGAACGCCCGGCTGATCGACGTCGGCTCCGCCAAGGGCGTCAAGGTCGGCAATCCGGTGATCAACGAGCACGGTCTGGTCGGCCGCATCGTCGGAACCTCGCCCAACATCAGCCGCATGCTGCTGCTGACCGACGTGGCCAGCCGCACGCCGGTGCTGGTCGACCGCACCGACGCCCGCGCCCTGCTGACCGGCGACGGCTCGGGCAATCCGCGGCTCGAGTTCGTGCGCGGGGCCGGGTCGGTCCAGGCGGGAGACCGCATCCTGTCCTCCGGCGACGGCGGCGGCTTTCCGCGCGGCGTGCCCATCGGCGTCGCCGCGAAAGGCATCGACGGCTCGTGGCGGGTCAAGCTGTTCAGCGACCGCGGGGCCATCGACTACGTCCGGGTCATGCTGTTCGAGGACTTCGGCCAGCTGATCGGCCCCGACGATCTGAACGCCCCGCCGCTGGCCGCGCTCGATACCGTCGCCGCGGCCACACCGGCCCAGGCCGCCGCCATCTCCGACGCCGCCGCCCGCCGCGCCGCCGCGGCCGCGACTCCGCCCGCGCAGCCGGCGGCCCGGACCCCGGCCCGATCACCCGCCCAGTCGCCGGCCCAGTCGCCGGCCCAGTCGCCGGCCCAGCCCGCGACGCCGCCTGCGCCATCGCCGGGAGGGACCGAATGAGACGTCCCGTCGCGGTCCGCGTGGTCGGGCCGATGCAGTGGATCGTCTATCCGGCGCTGATCACCGTCGCGGCCACCATCGTCCTGCAGACCCCGGTCGAGCTGTTCGGCCTCCACCTGCCCGAGCCGGTGATCCCCATGGTGCTGGCCTTCGCCTGGCCGCTGATCCGGCCCTCGGTTCTCGCGCCGCTTGTGCTGGCCGGCCTGGGACTGCTGCTCGACATCCTGACCTACGGCCCGCTCGGCCTCTGGGCCTTGGCCTTCCTGGTCATCTACAGCGTCGTCCTGGCCTCGCGCAGCTTCCTGGCCGGGCAGGACACGGCGGTGCTGTTCGTCTGGTACGCGGCCTGCTGCGGCCTGGCCTTCCTGCTGGCCTACCTCGCCATGGCCGTCATCACCGGCATGCCGGCCAGCCTGATCTCGCTGGCCCTTCAGGTCGCCCCGACCCTGCTGCTGTTCCCGTTCGCGCACCGGCTCATCGAGCGGTTCGAGGACGGCGACGTGAGGTTCCGATGAGCTCGGAACCGTCCATCTTCTTCTCCGACACCAACGAGCGGCAGGGCTCCTTCCTGCGCCGCACCTTCGTCCTGGGCGGGCTGACCACCCTGGGCGGCGTCGCCCTGACCGCCCGGCTGGCCCAGCTCCAGGTCTTCCAGGCCGGCGAATACGCCACGCTCGCCACCAACAATCAGTTCAACTTCCGCCTCGTGCCGCCGCCGCGCGGCCGCATCCTCGACCGAAACGGCGTGGTCATCGCCGGCAACCGGCCCAGTTTCCGCGTGCTGGTGGTCCGCGACGAGACCAAGGATCTAGACCAGACGCTCGACCTGCTCGGCCGCCTGCTGCCCGACACCCTGGAGCGCCGCCGCGCCATCATCCGCGACGTCAACGCCGCGCCGCGCTTCTCGCCGGTCCCGGTCAAGAGCGATCTGACCTGGGAGGAGTTCGCCCGGGTCAACCTCTACGCCAACGAGCTGCCTGGCGTGATGGCCGACATGAACGAGGCCCGCTACTACCCGTTCGGCGGGTCGTTCGCCCACGTCATCGGCTATGTCGCCAAGCCCAACGACCGCGACATCAAGGCGATCGAGGAGCGTGGCGAGAAGGTCCCCGAGATCCTCTACAATCCGGGCTTCCGCATCGGCCGCCAGGGTGTCGAGAAGGCCTTCGACGCCGACCTGCGGGGCGAGGCCGGCGGCAACCGGGTCGAGGTCGACGCCCGCGGCCGCGTCGTCGCCGAGGATATCGGCGGCTCGAGGCCCGCCATCCCCGGCAAGGACATCGTCCTGACCCTCGACGCCGACGTGCAGAACCGCGCGCTCGAGGTCTATGGCGAGGAGTCGGGCGGCTGCGTGGTCATGGATGTCCGTAACGGCGACATCCTGTGCATGGTGTCGGCGCCGTCGTTCGACCCGAACCTGTTCGTCGGCGGCGTGCCCGGCAAGATCTACAACGCCCTGCGCGACTACGAACGCAAGCCGCTGCTGGACAAGGCGATCTACGGCACCTTCCCGCCGGGCTCGACCTTCAAGATGACCACGGCCCTGGCCCTGCTCGACGCCGGCATCGATCCGGCCGAGCGGGTGACCTGCACCGGCGGCTATCGCTACGGCAGCCGCACCTTCCGCTGCTGGCGGGCGGGGGGGCACGGTCCCATGGACATGCACAACGCCATCAAGAACTCGTGCGACACCTATTTCTACCACCTGTGCAACCGGGCCGGCGTGGACCGGATCGCGCGCGTGGCGAAGAGCCTCGGCTTCGGCCAAGCCTATGAGATCGGCATCGCGGGCCAGTCCAGCGGCACCGTGCCCTCGACCCAGTGGAAGCGCGACTATACGGCCCGCACCAAATGGGACGACGACGGGACCTGGTATCCGGGCGAGACCCTGTCGGTGGCGATCGGGCAGGGGGCCCTGGCGGTCAATGCGCTGCAGCTGGCGGTGATGACCTCCCGGATCGCCAACGGCCGCAAGGCGGTCCAGCCGCGGCTGGTCAAGGCGGTCGGCGGGGAGGCCCGTGCGCCGCAGCCGGCCTTCGCCGACCTGCCCTTCTCGAGCGAGCATCTCGACATCGTCCGGGGCGGCATGGCGGCCGTGGCCAACGACGTCACCGGTACGGCCTATCGGGCCTCGCAGCTCGGCCTCGGCGACATCCAGATGGCCGGCAAGACCGGCACGGCCCAGTCGCGCGACTACCGGCCCGGCGAGTCCCGCGGCCCCCGCAACGCCCAGTGGTCGCGCCGGGACCATGCCCTGTTCGTCGCCTTCGCGCCGCACGACGCGCCGCGCTACGCCATCGCCCTGATCATTCAGCACGCCCCCGCGGGCGGCGCCGCCGACGCCGCGCCCAAGGCGCGCGAGATCATGAAGACCGTCCTGCTCAAGGATCCGGACATGCGCGCCCGCATCGAACGGCCCCTGCCGCCCGAAGCCGAGGCCCCCGTCGGCGCCGACGAGGGCGAGGCCGGCGCCGGTCCGGGCGGCGAGGTCACCGGCGAGGCCGCGGCCGCGGTCGCTCCGCCCCCTTCGCGCCCTGCGCCCACGGCCACCTCGGGACCGCGCCCCTATCTGTCGGAGCCGCGCCAATGACTGCTTCGGCCCTGACCCGTCCCGGCGAACGGGACCGGATATCGATCAAGGTCACCGAGATTGACTGGCGCATCGTCGGCTTGCTGTGCGTCATCGCCGGCGTCGGCGCGGCCATGCTCTATTCGATCACCGGCGGCCACTGGCAGCCCTGGGCCGCCGACCATCTGATCCGCTTCGGGGTCATGCTGGTTGTCATGCTGTGCCTCGCCCTGATCCATCCCAAATGGTGGTTCCGCGGGGCCTATCCGCTCTATGCCCTGCTGCTGCTGCTGGTCCTGATGATCGAGTTCACGCCCCTCGGCTATACCGCCGGCGGAGCGCGCAACTGGCTGAACCTCGGTTTCATGCGGATCCAGCCGGCCGAGTTCATGAAGCTGGGCCTCGTCCTCGCCCTGGCCCGCTGGTACCATAACCATTCGGCCCAGGACGCCCGCTGGTCGTGGAAGCTGCTCATCCCCGCCGGCATGATCGGGGTGCCCTTCCTGCTGGTCGCCAAACAGCCCGATCTCGGCTCGGCCATGATCATCGGCCTGACCGGCGCGGCGGTGATGTTCGTGGCGGGGCTCAGCTGGCGCGTGATCGCCGCCGGCGCGGCGGCCGCCGTCGCCACCATCCCGCCGTTCGTGATGTTCGTCATGCACGACTACCAGCGCAATCGCGTCCTGACCTTCCTCAATCCCGAGGCGGACCCGTCAGGCACCGGCTACAACATCATCCAGTCCAAGATCGCCCTCGGCTCCGGCGGACTGCTGGGCAAGGGCTATGGCCTGGGCAGCCAGAGCCAGCTCGAATTCCTGCCCGAGCGGCACACGGACTTCATCTTCTCGACCGTGGCCGAGGAGTTCGGCTTCATCGGCTCGTTCACCGTCCTGGCCTGCTATGTCGCGGTCATCCTCATCGCCCTGCGCATAGCCTCGCTGGCCCACAGCCATTTCGGACGCATCGCCGCCGCCGGCATGACGGCCTTCTTCGCCCTGTTCGTTCTGATCAACGGCGCCATGGTCATGGGCATGGCCCCCGTCGTCGGCGTGCCCATGCCGCTGCTGTCCTACGGGGGCTCGTCGATGATGACGGTGATGATCGGTTTCGGCCTCGTGCTGTCCACCCGCGTGCACCGCTACGCCGAGCTGCCCAAGGGCCACGGGCTGTTCTGATCGGCCGTTTCGCGCGTTAGGTTGGGGTCATGACCCAAGCCGAAGCCGATTCCACCCTCCCCAAATTCGTTCCGGACTGGGAAGACGAGCCCTGTCCGCAGCCCATGCTTCCGAGCGCCTCGCCCGAGCGGAGGGCGGGTCTGACCGAAGGCGTGCGTATGCGCGAGAACCCGGCGGAGTGGGCGTTCGTCCGTCTGTCCAAGCTGATCGAGGATTTCGAAAAGGGTCTCGACCGTGACGAGGAGATCGCCGCCCACCTCGTCGGCGGTCCCGGCGACGCCACCATGCAGATCGAGGATGTCGGCTTCTGGGGGCCCGACTTCATCATGTTCACCGGCAAGAACGCCGATGGCCGCCCGATCCGGCTGATCCAGCACTACGCCCAGATCAACGTCCTGCTGAACGCCCGCAAGAAGCCGGAGGAGCGCGAAGCCCGCCGCATCGGCTTCCAGCTCTCGGAGCTGGTCGAGAAGACCAACCCCAAGTGAGGCGACAGGCAGCAGTGACGATTGTGTTGCGTCGGCGGGCGGGGCCCTAATCCCTACTGCCTGTCGCCTGGAGCGACGCCGCCCAGTCCGTCGCCCGCACCAGGCTGTCGACGATGCCCGGCTCGGTCGAGGCGTGGCCCGCGTCCCTGACGATGTCCAGCTTCGCCTCGGGCCACGCCCGGTGCAGCGCCCAGGCGCCCGACAGCGGGGTCACCACGTCGAACCGGCCCTGCGCGATCCAGCACGGAATGTGGCGGATGCGGCCGATGTTCTTCAGCAGCCAGCCTTCCTCGGGGAAGAAGCCGCCATTGGTGAAATACCAGTTCTCGATCCGGGCGAAGGCGACGGCGAAATCCGGCTCCGCGAACTTGTCGGGACGCGCCTCGGGGCCTTCGACGCTGACGGTCTCGCCCTCCCAGCTCGACCAGGCGATGGCGCAGCGTTCCCGCTCCGCCCGGTCGTCGCCGATCAGCCGCTTGTAGTAGGCGCCCATCAGATCGTGGCGCTCGTTCTCGGGGATGGGGGCGACGAACCGCTCCCAGGCGTCGGGGAACAGGTTCGAGGCGCCGTCCTGATAGAACCAGTGCAGCTCCGGCCGGGTCAGCAGGAAGATGCCGCGCAGCACCAGGGCCGAGGTCCGTTCGGGATGGGTGATCGCATAGGCCATCGACAGGGTCGAACCCCAGCTGCCGCCGAACACCACCCACTTGTCGACGCCCAGCAGTTCGCGCAGCCGCTCGATATCGTCGATCAGGGTCCAGGTGGTGTTGTCCTCCAGCGAGGCGTTCGGCCGGCTGTTGCCGCAGCCGCGCTGGTCGAACAGCACAATCCTGTATTTCGACGGGTCGAAATACCGCCGCATGCCCGGATTCACCGCGCCGCCGGGGCCTCCGTGCAGCACCACGACAGGCAGGCCCTGCGGGTTGCCGCATTCCTCGTAATAGATCTCGTGCACGCCGTCGGTCGGCATGAAGCCGGTGGCGTAGGGCTCGATTTCAGGGAACAGGTCGCGACGCGGCGTCTCGGGCACGGGGAAGGCCATACGGGTACTCGGTCTCTCTTCGTGGCTGTCAGGCGTTGGCGGTTTGTGTCCGCAATGCGGCAAAGGCGATCAAAAGCCAAGCCGAGATCATCAGTACGCCGCCGATCGGGGCCACGGCGCCCATCGCCAGCACGCCCAGCAGGGCGATGGCCGAAAGAGCCAGCGCGAAGATCAGGCCGCCCGCCGCGGCCAGCCAGCCGGCGACCACGATCAGCCGGTTCCGGGCGGGCCAGACGGCGCAGACGAGGGCGAGGATGGCGTGCGCCAATTCGTACTGCGCGCCCGTGGTCAGCAGGGACTTGATCTGCGGTCCGGCGCCATGGGCCCCGAAGGCGCCCAGCGCCACGGCCAGTGCTCCGTTCAACGCGGCGAAGGCCGCCAGACTGCGATCGACTGTCATGTCGTGAACGCTAGCCGACAGAATCCCGCGCGTCTGCTATTCGCCCGCCATGACCGCCGCCCAGCGCATGGCTTTGCAGTATGTGTTGCTCTTCGGCGCCAGTGGCGTGTCCCTTCCGTTTGCAGGCCTGTGGTTCCGCTCGCAAGGGTTGAGCGGAGCCGAGATCGGGACCCTGCTGGCCGCGCCCATGCTGGCGCGCGTGGCGAGCGGACCGCTGCTGGCGGTCTGGGCCGACGGCTTTCACCGCCGGCGCACGCCGATCGCCCTGCTCGGCCTGGCCATGGCCGGCGGCTACGGCGCGGCCGGTCTCGTCGACGGATTCGCCGCCTGGGCGGTCTGCTGGTTCGTCGGCGCGACCGCCGCCGCGGCGCTGATTCCCCTGACCGACGTCCTCACCCTGCGGCTGGCGGCGCGGGACGGGTTCAGCTTCTCGCTGCCGCGCGGCTGCGGCTCGGCCGCCTTCGTCGCCGCCAACCTCGGCATGGGCGCCCTGCTGCTGGCCGCCCCGGTCGACGCCGTCATAGTCTGGACGACCCTGGCGGCGCTCGGCGTCGCCGCCGTCGCCGCCTTCCTCCTGCCGCCCGAACCGGTCGCGGACGGCGTCCCGGCGGCGGGGCTGGAGCGGTTCCGGGGACTCGGCCGCCTGCTCGCCGACCCGGTCTTCATGACCGCCATCTTCGCCGTCGGCATGGTCCAGGCCGCCCACGCCTTTCAGTACGGCTTCTCGGCCATCCTGTGGAAAACCCAAGGGATAAGCGAGGCGGTCACCGGCCAGCTCTGGGCCTTCGGCGTGGTCGTCGAGATCGGACTGATGTGGCTGTTCGAGCCGTGGCGCCGCCGGGCCGGGATCGGGCCGTGGAGCCTGTTGATGACCGGGTCGGCCGCCGCCGTGCTGCGCTGGAGCGCCATGGCCTTCGCCCCGCCGCTATGGCTGCTGTGGCCGCTGCAGGCGCTGCACGCCCTGACCTTCGCCGCCACCTTCCTCGCCGGGGTGCAGATCGTCGAGCGCCTGGCGCCGCGCGACAGCCAGACCGCCGCCCAGACCCTCGGCTCGGTCCTGTCGGCGGGCCTGCTGATCGGCCTGGCCACGGCCGCCTCGGGGCCGCTCTACGACCGCTTCGGCGCCGGCGGCTACTGGGCCATGGCCGTCATGGCCGCCATCGGGCTCGCCGCCGCCGCGCCGCTGCGGCTCAGGCTCGGAGGGCGCTGAGGCCGTTCAGGCCAGGTCGCCGATGGCGGCGTCCAGCAGCATATAGGCCCGGCCGCCGTCCGAGGTCAGCCGCCCCAGCACCCCCGGTCCATCCCCGGCCGCGGCCCTCGCGCTCAGGTCGCGCGAGAAGGTCCGCACATAGGCCTCGGCGTCGGCGCGAAGGTCGGCGTCCGTCAGCACCCGCCGCGACACGCTGCGCACCGCCGCAGGCGCGACCCGCCGCACGATCTGCCGGGCCCGGTCGGCGTCTCCGGCGGCCACCGCCTGGGCGGCCTCCTCGACGCGGGAGCGCGGCAGCAGGGCGTTGGGGTCGACGCCCATGCGGCGGATCGCGGCCGTGATCCGCTCCCCCAGGGCCTCGCCGTCGGCGGCCGGCATGACCGGCGTGTCGAGATCCAGCGGCGCCTCGCCGGGGCCCTGATCCTCCAGGTCGCTCCAGTCCAGCCGGTCCTTCTCCGGCTGGTTCGGTGGGGCGGCGCCGGGCATGGGCTCCAGCTTCAGCCGTCCACGCAGGCCGAAGCCGCGCGGCTCCGGCTCCGGCCGTTCGGGCCGTGCCCGCTGGGGCGCCTCCGGCTCGGGCGGCGGGCTCGCGGCGAGGGTGTCGCGCCGGCGCGGAATGGCGGGGCTGTCGCCGGACACCACCCCCATCAGCCGGACCGCCTCGGTCAGCATGTCGTAGTTGCGCCGCACCCGCTCCTGGAATCCGGCGTCCAGCGCCTCGGTGTCGGCGGCGGCCTTCTGCGAGGCGGCGGCCAGGGCGGCGAGGCCCTCCTCGACGGAGGCGCGCACCGCCTCGACCCGCTTCTGGGCCTCCGCGGGCAGGCGCGCGGCCCGCTCGTCGAGGTCGGCCATGGCGTCGTCGATGCGAGCGAGGGCGGCGTTCATCCGCTCCACCGTGTTCTCGAGTTGCTCGAGGGCGTGCTGCCCGGCCTCGTCGACCAGGCTGCTGGTCTCGGAGACGATGCGCCGGGCGCTGTCGACGCGGGCGTCGGCGGCATGGTCCGCCTTCTGGGCGGCCTCGAACAGGGCCTCGCCCAGCCGGTCGGCGCGGACCTGGGCCTGTTCGGCCGCCTCCTCGGCGGCGAGGCGGGAGTCCTCGGCCGTGGCCTGCAGGGCGGCGAGCGCCCGCCGGGTCTCCTCGACCAGGGCGTCGCGCGCTTCGGCCGCCAGGGCCTCGAACCGGTCGAGCGCCACCTTGGTGGCGTTGTCGAAACCGTCGGCCTCCCGCTGCGACATCTCGACGAGGGCCCGGAACTGGTCGGTCGCGGCCTCCACCAGATCCTTGATGCTCTCGGTCGTGCGCAGCGACGTCTGGCCCAGTTCGTCGGTGACGGCGCGCGTGGCTGACAGCTGCTCGGTCAGCTGCGCCCTCTGGCTCTCGACCTGGGCCGAGAAGTCCTCCTGGTCGGTGCGCAGGGCGTAGGCGGCCGTGACCAGGGCGGCGCGCTGCTGGCCGAGGCCTTCCTCGACCGACTGGATCTGTTCGGCCACGCCCGAACCGGCGTTCTCCAGCCGCAGCGTCTGCCGCGCCAGGTCGTCGGCGGCGATGCGGGCGGCGTCCTGCGCCTCGCCGGCGGCGGCGGCCAGATCGGCGGCGCGCGCGGCCAGGGCGGCCTCGGCTTCCCGCAGCTGCGTCTGGGCGAGGTCGGAGGCGTCGACCACCATGCGCGACTGCCGCTCGACCGCGTCGATCACGCCGGTGGCCTGGCTGTCCAGCTGGACGCCCAGGGTCTGCATCTGGTCGCGCTCGTGGCCGAGCTGTTCCGCCAGCCGGCGCGCGGTGCGGCCGGCGTTCTCGGCGGCCTCGTTCAGGCGCTGTGTTTCCTGGGCCAACGCCTCGCGCAGCAGGGTCATGTCGTGCCGCGCCCGCTCGGCGGCCAGCGAGGCCTGGTCGATGTCGTTGCGCAGCGAATGCAGCACCTCGCCGGTCTGCTGGGCCGCCAGCGCGGTCGGCGCGATCAGCGCCTCCGACAGTTGCCGGGCCCTCCGCGTTTCGGCGGCCAGGCCGGCGCCCTGCCGCACCGCATGGGCCAGCATGATGGCCAGCCCCGCCGGGGCGAGGGCGATCAGCGCATAGACGGCCAGCCGCAGGGGCTCCAGCCCGGCGGCGCCCGAACCCACCTCAAAGGCCAGCCAGGCGGCCACGCCGCCGATCCACAGGGCCGCCGCGACGCCCGCCAGCAGATAGGCGTGACGTCCGGACGGAGCCTGTTCGGCCTGACGCCGGAGCGGGGCGGGGGAGGGGGGCGGCTCATAGGCCACCGGCGGCGCATCGGCGGAACGCCCAAGCTCCGGCGTCACGGCCGGGGCCAGGGCCTCCGCCTCGCGCCGGGCGGCCTCGGCGGCCTTCTGCTCGGCCTGGCGGCGCTCCTCGGCGAGGCGCCGGCGGCGTCGCTCGGACATGGGCCGCTCCGTCGTTTCGGGAGCCGGTTCGGGCTCCGGCCCGGCGGCGGGCTCGGGCGGCGGCTCCGGCGCGGCTTCCAGGTCGGCCAACGCAGCCGCCTCGGGATCGGGGTCGGTCAGGTTCAGCGGCGGCCGGTTGCGGGGCGACTTCATAAGGCGGCGATCTCGTCAGGATGCGACGTCGCGCAGCCGGGGCGCGCGACCCGCCGGAACCCTAGCGGCTCATTCGCGGCGCGCAAAGGCGACGGCGGACGAATCCGGGGGAAGGAGTCAGCAGTCCTGCTGGTCGCCGGCGGCGGTCAGTATGGCGGCGGCCGGCTTGTCGCCGCAGTCCTGGACGCGGTGAACCTCGCGCCGGGGCTTGTCAGGGGCGTCCAGCTGCAGGCCGAATTGGGACAGGGCCGCTGCGGCCAGCAGGGCGACGAAGCCGATGATCATTTCGATCAGCGCCTGCATCGCCGACCTCCCCCGTCCAGAATGAGCCTTCTTATGCCCTGAAACCAGCGTTCCGGCAATCCGGCGCTCCCCGACCACGTCCGACGGCGCGCGGGCGGGATTGACCTCGGGGGACAGGCCATGGAACGGAACCGGGCGGAATGCGTCCTGTAGAGCTTGGGCGCGCGCCGCCGTCATGCGAATCGGTCAGGCTGCCCCCATGAGCCTTTTGGCGGACGAACAGAACGAGCCCTGGCTGGAGCCGGGACGGAACTGCTGGCGGGTCGAGACCGCCGGCCGGTTCGCGGTCCTGATGGAGAACGCCGCCTATTTCGACGCGCTGCGGTCGGCCCTGGACAAGGCGCGGCGCTCGGTCGTCCTGCTGGGCTGGCAGTTCGACCCGCGCACGCGCCTCGATCCGGAGACCCTGCCCGACGACCATCATGCCGAGATCGGGCATCAACTGCGCATGATGGTGAAGGCCCGTCCCGACGTCGACGTGCGGCTGCTGATCTGGAAGTCGCCGCTGGTCATCGCCGCCTCGCAAGGCTTCTTCCCGCACCGGGCCCAGAGCTGGTTCCGCAAGCGGATGGTGGCGTTCCGCCTCGACCGCGCCGGTCCGGTCGGGGCCTGCCATCACCAGAAGGTGGTGATCATCGACGACCGCGTGGCCTTTTGCGGCGGCGGCGACATCGCCACCGACCGCTGGGACTCGGCCGAGCACCTGGACGACGACCCCCGCCGCTGCCAGCCGTCCGGCCTGATCCCGTCGCCCCGGCACGAGGTCATGTGCGTCATGGACGGTCCGGCGGCGCGCGCCCTCGGCGATCTGGCGAGGGACCGCTGGTTCCGCGCCACATCGGAACGGGCCGTGGCCGACGAGGTGGCGGAGGATCCATGGCCGGACGGCGTCGAGCCCGACCTGTTCGACACGCCCGTGGGCATCGCCCGCACCGAACCCGCCTGGGCCGGCCGGACAGGGGTGAGCGAAAACGAGCACCTCCACCTCGACGCCATCCGCCGCGCGCGCCGGCTGATCTATCTCGAGAACCAGTATTTCACCTCGCCGAAGATCGCGGCGGCCCTCGCCGAACGGCTGGCCGAGCCTGACGGACCCGAGGTCGTGCTGGTCTCGACCGGCGGCAGCCCCAGCTGGTTCGACCAGATGACCATGGATACGGCGCGGTCCGAGGTCCTGTTCCGGCTCGAGCAGGCCGACCGGAACAACCGCTTCTTCGCCTTCGCGCCGCACACCCGGGGCGGCGAGCGCATCATCGTGCACGCCAAGGTGTCGATCTACGACGACGAACTGCTGCGTATCGGCTCGACCAACCTGAACAACCGGTCCTTCGGCTTCGACACCGAGTGCGACGTCGCCGCCGCGCCGGCGACGGAAGAGGGCCGCGCCGCCATCCGCCGCTTCCGCCACCGGACCATCGGCCATTGGATCGGCGAGAGCGCCGACGAATTCGCCGCGGCCGAGGCCCTGGTCGGATCGGTCGGCGAGGCGATCCAGAAGTTCGACACCGGCCGGATGCAGGCGCTGGGCGCGGCCCCGCCGTCGGCGGTCGAGCGGTTCATCGCCGAGTTCCAGCTGGGCGACCCGACCTCCCCGTCCGACGCCTTCCGGCCGTGGAAGCGGCGCAGCCCGTCGCACCGCAACCGGCCCCGGATCAGCGCCTGATCTCGAAATCCACGACCAGCGGCAGGTGATCCGAGGCCATTCGGGCGAGGGGGGAGAAGGGGGCCGTCACCCCGGTCACCACCAGCTCCGGGCTGGTGAAGCAGTGGTCGATGCGGATCGCCGGGAAGCTGGAGGGGAAGGTCTTCACCGACGGCCGCAGACCCAGCGCCCGCTGGCAGTCCGACAGCCGCCGCGCCAGCGCCTGGTAGGGACGGGTGATCGAGGTGGCGTTGAAGTCGCCGGTCAGCAACGTCGGCCCCACGCAGGAGGGATGGCCCAGCCAGCCCTCGCCCAGCAGGGCGGCGGTCTGCAGCCGCTGTTCTCGCGGCACGAGGCCCAGATGGGTGTTGATCACATTGAGGGTGGCGCCGTCGAATTCGATCGCGGCCCACAGGGCGCCGCGCGGCTCCAGCCCCGGCACGCCGCGCACCGTCGGCAGGGCCCCTGACTTCACCAGCCGCTCGGGATGCGGCGTCAGGATGGCGTCGCCATACTGTTCCGCCTCGACCTTCATGGCGGCGTGGAAGTGGAAGGTCATGGCCAGCCGGTCGGCGATGGCGCTCGCCTGGTCCACCAGCCCCGTCCGGACGCGGCCCACGTCGAGCTCCTGCAGGCAGACGATGTCCGGCTCGTGCTCGGCGATCACCGCGGCGATCCGCCCGACGTCCAGCTTGCGGTCGATGCCGACGCAGCGATGCACATTGTAGGTCAGCAGGCGGGGCATGTGGTCCTGGAAAGGGGCCGAAACGCACTGAGGCGGCCGGGCTAGGCCATTTCAATCAGGAATGCGACCCCCGTGCGGCGCGTTCCGGCGGGGCGTCAGATCACGACCAGCCGGTCGGGGACCTCGTTCGGATTGGCGGGATGCGGCGGGAAATGCGCCGCCAGAACCTCGCCGCAAAGCGCGATGGCCGCCTCGAAGCCGGCGGCCGGATCGCCACGCTTGAGGCCCGTGGACAGCGCCTCGGCGGCGTCCCCCCAGACCTCGTGGTCCACGCGGCTGTAGATTCCCCTGTCGGCGACGACCTCCACCTGGTGGTCGGACAGGGCGGCGAAGAGCAGCACCCCCGTCCGCGCCTCCGTGACGTGCAGGCCGTGGGCGAGGAATTGCTGCAGGGCGGCGTCCCGGACGCGGGCCCGGCGGACGGCGCGGGGCGTTACCCACCGCGTCACCGTCGGCAGGCGGGTGATCAGATAGGTGGCGAGGAAGACGACCGCCTGGATCACGGCGTAGGCGCTCAGGGCCTGGCCGATCGACACGTCGCGCGAGGCCAGGTGAGCCGCCTCCCAGCTGTCGGCCATGCCCGGGATCCAGGCCGGATCGAAGCCGAGGGGGATCAGACCCAGCGGCAGGATGAGCGCCGCCGCCGCGGCCCAGCCCAGCGACACGTCGCGGTAGGACGAGACACGCCGCGCCAGCACGCAGAAGACTTCGCCGGAGGTGCGCGTCTCGGCCGCCGCGATGGCCGCCGCGATCCGGTCGTGGGCCTCGTTCGAGAGATTGATCACCATCCGCCGGACGCGCCCCCGCCGCCAAAGCTGCCGCCGCCGCCGCCGAAGCCGCCGCCGCCAAAGCCCCCGCCGCCGCGGAAGCCGCCGCCGCGCCCGCTGTTGCGCATCGCCTCGGACGCCGCCCAGATCAGGATGGGCGCCACGCCGGAGCCCCCTCTGCGCCGTCCGCCCCGCGCCAGACCGCCGATCATGGCGGTGAACATCAGCAGGAAGAGCACGCCGATCATGATCATCGGCCCGACGGGAATACCCGGCTTCGGCCTGGCGGCCGAGGCGGCCCGCGCCTGCGCTTCCGCCGGATCGAGACGCAACTGCTCGTCGATCGCGTCGACGCCGCGTTCGATCCCGCGCTCGAAATGGCCTTCGCGGAACGACGGCAGGATCTCGTTCTGAATGATCAGCGCCGACAGGGCGTCGGTCATGATCCCCTCGAGACCGTAGCCGACCTCGATCCGGACCTTGCGCTCCTCGGGCGCCACCAGCAGCAGCACCCCGTTGTCCTCGCCCGCCTGGCCGATGCCCCAGGCCCGTCCGAGCCGGTAGCCGTAATCCTCGATCTCCAGCCCCTGCAGGCCGTCGACGGTGACGACGACCAGCTGGTCGGAGGTGTCGCGCTCAAGCGCCTCCAGCTTCGCCGTCAGCGCCGCTTCCTTCTCGGGCGTCAACAGCCCGGCCTGGTCGACGACGCGGCCGGTCAGGGCCGGGAAGGCGGGTCCGCCGGCCTGCGCCAGCACGGCCGGAGCGGACGCGAGCCATAGCCCCGCCAGCAGCGCGAAGAGCAGCGCCGGCAGTCGGCCGGACCGGCGGGACGGGGATGAACTCACTGCGCGGGCGGCGCCGCGCCGGGTGTCACGGGCGCGGCGGCTCCACCGGGCCGCGCCGCGGGATTGAGCGCGTCGAAATTGACCGTCGGCGCGGTCTGGGCCGCCTCGGTGGCCGTGAACAGCTGCATCGGCTCGGATCCGCCGTGGATCGTCTTGGCCCAGATCACCGTCGGGAAGGTGCGCAGGGAGGTGTTGTAGTCGCGGACCGCCTCATTGTAGTCGCGCCGCGCCACCGCGATGCGGTTCTCGGTGCCTTCCAGCTGCGACTGCAGGGCGATGAAATTCTGGTTCGAGCGGACTTCCGGATAGCGTTCGACCACCAGCATCAGGCGCGACAGGGCCTGGCTCAGCTGGCCCTGGGCGGCTTGATACTGCTGGAAGGCGGCGGGATCGGTCAGGGTTTCCGGCGTCACCGTCACCCCCGTGGCGCGGGCGCGCGCCTCGATCACCTGGGTCAGGGTGGTGCGCTCGGCGATCGCCGCGCCCTGCACCGTGGCGACGAGGTTCGGGATCAGGTCCGAGCGACGCTGGTACTGCGACTGCACGTCGGCCCAGCGCGCCCGGGCCGTCTCTTCCTTGGTCGGGATGGCGTTGATGCCGCAGCCGGCGGCGGCGGGGGCCAGGACCACGACGGCGGCGATGGCCGCCGCCCGGGAGTTGAAGGGAATCATCGTCGTCTCCTGACAGGCGGCAGACCGGGAGGAACGACTATCGGAGGTTAGGGTTCGCCGTTCAAGCGTCCAGCGCTTCAGGCGTGACCCCGGCGGCCCGGCAGGCGGCTGTGTAGGTGTTGGCCAGCAGGCAGGCGATGGTCATCGGGCCCACGCCGCCGGGCACCGGCGTGATCCGTCCGGCGACCGCCGCCGCCTCGTCGAAAGCCACGTCGCCGACCACCCGGGTCTTGCCCTGGGCCGCCTTCATCGGATCGCGCGACGGAACCCGGTTGATGCCGACGTCGATCACCGTCGCGCCCGGCCTGATCCAGTCGCCGCGGATCATCTCGGCCCGGCCCACGGCGGCGACCAGAATGTCGGCCGTGCGGCACAGGGCCGGCAGGTCGCGGGTGCGCGAATGGGCGATGGTCACCGTGCAGCTTTCGCCCAGCAGCAGCTGCGCCATCGGCTTGCCGACGATGTTGGAGCGCCCGACGATGACGGCGTTCAGCCCCGACAGGTCGCCCAGTTCGTGCTTCAGCAGCATCAGGCAGCCCAGCGGCGTGCACGGCACGAGGCCCGGCAGACCGACCGCCAGCCGCCCGGCGTTGACGACATGGAAGCCGTCGACGTCCTTGTCCGGATCGATCGCCCCCAGAACGGCCGCCGCATCGATGTGAGCGGGCAGGGGCAGTTGCACGAGAATGCCGTGGATGCCGGTGTCGGCGTTCAGCGCCGCGATCAGCTCCAGCAGGGTTTCCTGGTCCGTCTCGGCGGGCAGGCGGTGGGTGTCGGAACGCATCCCGGCCCGCTGCGTGGTCTCGCCCTTGTTGCGGACATAGATCTGGCTGGCGGCGTCCTCTCCCACGATGACCACGGCGAGGCCGGGCTTCACGCCGTGGGCCGCCTCAAGCCGGGCCGAGGCGGCGGCGACCCGCTCAACCAGGCCGGCCGCGAAGGCCTTGCCGTCGATCAGGGTCGCGCGGGCGGGTTCGGCCGTCATGGTTTCGGCTCCGGTCGTCAGGAATCGTGCGGTGTGCGCGATTTACAGACGGCGCGGTTCGGCGTCTATGATCGAGCCGCAATCAGGGGGACCGCATGCGCCGTCAGACCATTCTCGCCGCCGCCAGCTGCCTGGCGCTCGTCCTCGCCGCCGGGCCCGCCCTGGCGCAGTCGGCCGAGCCGCTGGCCGTAGGCGCCACGGTCGAGGGATCCATCGGCGAAGGCGACCTCACCGGGGGCGGGGACTCCTACCGGTACGACGACTACGCGGTCAGGGTCCGCGCGGGCCAGCGGCTGGAGGCGGTGCTCCGCTCGGAGGCCTTCGACGCCTTTCTGGAGGTGTTTCCCGAAGGCGCTGCGGACGAGGCCCTCGCCTCGGACGACGACGGTCTCGGCGAGGGGACCGATTCCCGCCTGCGCTTCACGGCCACCGCCGCCGGGACCTGGATCCTGCGCGCCCGGCCGCTGTCCGGCCTGGAGGGCGGCGCCTACACCCTGAGCCTGGCGGAACGCCCGCCGGCGCCGCGCGCCCCGCGTCCCTCGGGCATCCGCCTCGGACAGACGGTCAACGGCGACCTGACCGCCCGCGATCCGGAAACGGACGACGGCGCGCCCTACGACGCCTTCAGCTTCCGGGCCCGCCAGGGCGACCGCTTCACCGTGGCCCTGGACAGCGAGGCCTTCGACCCCGTGCTGCGCGTCGGCCGGATGATCGACCGGGCCTTCGTCCAGCTGGCCGAGAACGACGACGGACCGGACAGCGGCCTCAATTCGCGCCTCGTCTTCACCGCCCCCGACGACGGCGATTATCTGATCCGGGTCACTCCGCTGAACGGGGCCGGCGGCGGCGCCTATGCGCTCAGCCTCCGGGAGGCCCCGCCGCCCATTCCGGCCGAGCCTGTCGCCATCGGCGCGACGGTCGAGGGCCAGCTGACCGGGAGCGACGGCAAGAACGAGAGCGACGTCCCGGCCGACGCCTGGCGTTTCGAGGGCCGCGAGGGCCAACGGGTCCGCATCGACATGACCTCGGACGACTTCGACACCTACCTCGAACTGTTCGACGAGAACCGCGTCAGCCTCGGACAGGACGACGACGGCGGGCCCGAGGGCACCAACTCGCGGCTGACCGTCACCCTGCCGCGCACCGGAGCCTACATCGTCGAGGCGCGCGCCTTCTCGGAGGCCACCGGCGGCTACAGCCTGTCGATCGCCGAGGTCGAGCCGGACCGCGCGGCGGAGCCGATCGCCTTCGGCGCCAGCCTGCAGGGCGAGATCGGCGAGGACGACCCGCGCGACGACGAGGACCGCGGCTATGACGCCTTCACCTTCACCGGCCGCGAGGGACAGCGCATCCAGGCGATCATGCGTTCGGGCGACTTCGACACCTTCCTGCAGCTCAGCAAGGCCGAGGGCGAATTCACCGTCATCGCCTCCGACGACGACGGCCTGATGGAAGGCACCGACTCGCGCCTGAACTTCACCCTGCCCGCGGACGGCGACTACGTCCTGCGCGCCCTGCCGCTCGGCTCCGACGCCAAGGGGCTGTATGCGCTCGAGCTCATCGACCGCGGCCCCCAGCCCCAGCCCGGCAGCATCCTGATCGGCTCCACGGCCTGGGGCGCGTTGACCGGGACCGATGCGACCACGGACAGCAACAGCCACTACGACGCCTACCGCCTCACCGTGCGCGAGGACGAGAAGCTTCTCATCATCATGGTGTCGAACGACGTCGACAGCTTCCTGACCATCGGCCGCCAGACGGAGGACGGCGAATTCGAGATACTGGGCTCCGACGACGACGGCCTGACCGACACCCACGCCAGGCTGGAGTGGACCGCGCCCGAGGACGGCACGTTCGAGATCCGCGCCGGGGCCTACCAGCAGGGCCAGACGGGCGCCTACGCCCTGACCGTCGAGAAGCAGCAGCCCTGAACCCCACCGCGACAGGCGGAGTAAGCGTTTGACCGACATCACCGCCCGCAAGGACCAGCATCTCGACGTGATCCTGGCGGGGAAGGCGCGGCACGGCCTCGACAGCGGCTTCGCCTCCGTCCGCTTCGTGCATGAGGCGCTGCCCGATCTCGACCACGGCAAGATCGACCTCGGCGCCGACTTCCTCGGCCGCCGCCTGAAGGCGCCCCTGCTGATCAGCTCGATGACCGGCGGGCCGAGCCGGGCCGAGGCCATCAACGCCCGGCTGGCCGAGGCGGCCCAGCACCTCGGCATCGCCCTGGCCCTCGGCTCCCAGCGCGCGGCCCTGGAGGCGGACGGTCCCACCCCCGGTCTCGACATGGCCCTGCGGCTCAAGGCCCCCGATACCCCGATCCTGGCCAATATCGGCGCCGCCCAGCTGACTCGCGGCTTCGGCGTCGACGAGGCGCGGCGGGTGCTGGACATGGTCGCGGCCGACGCCCTGATCGTGCATCTCAACCCGCTGCAGGAGGCCTGCCAGCCCGAGGGCGACCGCGACTGGTGGGGCGTGGGCGCGGCGCTTCAGGCTCTGATCAAGGCGCTCGACGCCCCGGTTCTCGTCAAGGAGACCGGCGCCGGCGTTTCGGCGGCGACCGCCAGACGGCTGGTCGAGATGGGCGTGGCGGGCATCGACGTCGCCGGCGCCGGCGGCTCCAACTGGGCCACGGTGGAGGGCGAGCGCGCCACGGACGCCGGCGACAAGGCCCACGCCGCCGCCTTCGCCGACTGGGGCATCCCGACCGCCCGCGCCATCGCCGAGGTCCGCGCGGCGTGCCCCAAGACCCTGATCATCGGCTCGGGCGGGATCGCCGACGGCGTCGATGCGGCCCGGGCCCTCCGCCTGGGCGCCGATATGGTGGGGCAGGCCGCGGGCGTCCTCGCCGCCGCCACCGTCTCGACCGAGGCGGTGATCGAGCATTTCCAGACGGTCATCCGTCAGCTGCGCACCGTCTGCTTCTGCACCGGCTCCGCGAACCTGACGGCCCTGCGCAAGGCCCCGCTGCAGGGCTGAGCGGTCGTTGCGATAGCGGTATCGCTCATGCCGACGGCAGCAGATCGCCGGCGAACGTCCGATACCGCCCCGCCCGCACCCCGTCCGTGGCCCGCGCGATGTCCGGCGCGAAATAGTGGTCGCTGCCGTACGCCGCCGCCGCCTCGCGCACGATGGCGTAGACCCGCTCCAGATCGAGCGAGGTCTTCAGCGGCCGGTGGAACTCGATGCCCTGCGCGGCCGCCAGCAGTTCGATCGCCACCACCGTCGCGGTGTTCTCCGCCATGTCCAGCAGGCGCCGCGCGCCATGCGTCGCCATCGACACGTGGTCTTCCTGGTTGGCGCTGGTCGGCACGGTGTCGACGCTGCACGGATGGGCCACCATGCGGTTCTCGGCCACCAGCGCCGCCGCCGTCACCTGGGCGATCATGAAGCCCGAGTTCAGCCCGCTCTCCTTCACGAGGAAGGCGGGCAGGTCGCTCATCTTGGGATCGACCAGGATGGAGGTCCGACGCTCGGAGATATTGCCGATCTCGCACAGGGCCATGGCGATCTGATCTGCTGCGAAAGCAACGGGTTCGGCGTGGAAGTTGCCGCCCGAGATGACGTCGCCCTCGTCGATGAAGACCAGCGGATTGTCGGTCACCGCATTGGCCTCCCGCGCCAGGGTGGCGGCGGCGTTCCTCAGCACGTCGAGCACGGCGCCCATGACCTGCGGCTGGCAGCGCAGGGAGTAGGGGTCCTGCACCTTGGAGCAGTCGTGGCGATGGCTCTCGCGGATGGCCGAACCGCTCATCAGCTCCCGCAGCCGCGCCGCGACGTCGATCTGTCCCGGCTGGCCGCGCAGGGCGTGGATACGGGCGTCGAACGGCGCGTCCGACCCCTTCAGCGCGTCCACCGACAGCGCTCCGGCGGCCACGCCCGCCGCGAACGCCGCTTCCGCCGCGAACAGCCCGGCGAGCGCCAGCGCCGTCGAGCACTGCGTCCCGTTGAGCAGCGCCAGCCCTTCCTTGGGTCCCAGCACGATCGGCTTCAGCCCGACCGTCGCCAGCGCCGCTTCCGCCGGCATCGTCTCGCCTTTGACCCGCGCCTCGCCGACCCCGATCAGCACGCAGCTCATATGCGCCAGCGGCGCCAGGTCGCCCGAAGCGCCGACGGATCCCTTCGACGGGATACACGGCATGACCCCGCCGTTGACCATGGTGATCAGGGCTTCCAGCGTCTCCCGCCGGATTCCCGACGCCCCCTTCGACAGCGAGGCGATCTTCAGCACCATCAGCAGCCGCACCACCGCATCGTCCAGCAGCGGCCCGACCCCGCAGGCGTGGCTCAGCACCAGGTTCTTCTGCAGCGTCTCCAGGTCGTCCGCCGCGATCGAGGTGTTGGCCAGCAGGCCGAAACCGGTGTTGACCCCATAGACCGTGCGCCCCTCCGCCACGATGGCCGCGACCACCGCCGCGCCGCGCTCGACCGCGCTCCAGGCAGCGGGGCTCAATGAAATGCTCGCCGGGCCTTCAAGCACGGCCCGCAGCTGGGCGAGGGAGAGGGGGGACTGGCCGAGGGTGAGGTTCATGGATGGTCCATTAATACGGAACCCTCTCCCGGCGGGAGAGGGCTTGAGCGCACGGATGCGCCAGCATCCGTTCTTGCGCGAAAGGGTGAGGGGCCACGGCGTGAAACGGCGACCCGCGGACGCCCTCGCCCGACCGCGCCAGTACGACGGCTGCGCCGCCGTGCGCGGTCTCCCTCTCCCCTCGGGAGAGGGTCATTTGAGCGACGGCAGGTTCAACCCATGCTCCCGCGCCGCCGCCTTCGCGATCTCGTATCCCGCGTCCGCATGGCGCATCACCCCCGTCGCCGGGTCGTTCCACAGCACCCGCTCCAGCCGCCTGGCCGCTTCCGGCGTGCCGTCGGCCACGATGACCACGCCCGAATGCTGCGAATAGCCCATGCCGACCCCGCCGCCGTGGTGCAGCGACACCCAGCTGGCCCCCGAGGCCGTGTTCAGCAGGGCGTTCAGCAGCGGCCAGTCCGACACGGCGTCCGACCCGTCCATCATCGCCTCGGTCTCGCGGTTGGGGCTGGCCACCGAGCCCGAGTCCAGATGGTCGCGCCCGATGACGATCGGCCCCGACAGCTCGCCCGACGCCACCATCTCGTTGAACATCAGCCCCGCCCGGTGCCGGTCGCCCAGGCCGATCCAGCAGATGCGCGCCGGCAGCCCCTGGAACGCGATCCGCTCCTCCGCCATGTCGAGCCAGCGGTGCAGGCCGGCGTTGTCGGGGAACAGCCGCTTCATGGCCGCGTCGGTCTTGCGGATATCCTCGGGGTCGCCGGTCAGCGACGCCCACCGGAACGGCCCGATCCCGCGGCAGAACAGCGGGCGGATATACGCCGGCACGAATCCCGGGAAGTCGAAGGCGTTCGCCACGCCCTCGTCGAAGGCCACCTGGCGGATGTTGTTGCCATAGTCCGTGACCGGAATGCCCTGCGCATGGAAGTCGAGCATGGCCTTCACGTGCACCGCCATCGATTTCCGCGCCGCGGCCTCGACGGCGGCGGGATCGGTCTGCCGCTTCGTCTCCCACTCGGCCACAGTCCATCCCGCCGGCAGATAGCCGTTGACCGGGTCGTGGGCCGAGGTCTGGTCCGTAACAAGATCGGGCCGCACCCCGCGCCTGACCAGTTCAGGCAGAACCTCCGCCGCATTGCCCAACAGCCCGACCGATATAGCTTTTCTATCCGCCTTGGCCTGTTCGATCAAAGCCAGCGCCTCGTCCAGCGTCTCGGCCATGACGTCGAGATACCGCGTCCGCAGCCGCATCTCGATCCGGCTGCGCTGGCACTCCACCGCCAGGCAGGACGCCCCCGCCATGGTCGCCGCCAGCGGCTGGGCCCCGCCCATGCCGCCGAGGCCCGCCGTCAGGATCCATTTGCCCGACCAGTCGCCGCCATAGTGCTGGCGCCCGGCCTCCATGAAGGTCTCATAGGTGCCCTGAACGATGCCCTGGGTGCCGATGTAGATCCACGACCCGGCCGTCATCTGGCCGTACATCATCAGCCCCTTGCGATCGAGCTCGTGGAAATGCTCCCAGGTCGCCCATATCGGCACCAGGTTGGAGTTGGCGATCAGCACCCTCGGGGCGTCCGCATGGGTGCGGAACACCCCGACCGGCTTGCCCGACTGCACCAGCAGCGTCTGGTCGGCCTCCAGCGTCCGCAACTCGTTCACGATCCGGTCGAACGACGCCCAGTCCCGCGCCGCCTTGCCGATCCCGCCATAGACCACCAGGTCCTCCGGCCGCTCCGCCACCTCGGGATCGAGGTTGTTCATCAGCATCCGCAGCGCCGCCTCCGCGGCCCAGGTCTTCGCCGTCATCTCAGGCCCGCGCGGGGCGCGGATGACGCGGGTGTTCGGGGTCTGTTGAGTCGTCATGGGCACCTCTTACCCCTCTCCCATCGGGAGAGGGAGGGGCCCGCGCGCAATGCGCGTGGGAGGGAGTGGGGTTGCCCTGTCTGGCGCCCCGCATCGCCACTCCCCGGCGCCCCGTCCCCACTCCCTCCCGTCGGCTTCGCCGCCGGGCCCCTCCCTCTCCCGATGGGAGAGGGGTAAGGAGGGATATGACAGACTCAGACGCCCTCGGCTGGCGCTCCATCGCGGACCTGCTCGGGAACCACCCCGACGCCCCCGTCGCCCTGATCGGCGCCGGCCTCAATGAGCGCTCCCTGACGCCCGGCCGCTGCGACCTCGGCCCCAGGGCCTTCCGCGCCGTCCTGCCGCGCTTCTCCACCTACGATGTCGAAACTGGCGCCGAGCTGTCCACGCCCATCCACGACGCCGGCGACGTGGCGGTGAAGGCCCTGTCGCCCGCCGACGCCTTCGAACCCGTCCGCGACGCGGTGAGGGCCCAGGCCTCCCGCGCCCTGACCGTCCTGATCGGCGGCAACAACGCCATCACCCGCCCCGGCGTTCACGCCCTCGGCCTCGCCAAAGGGCTTTCCACCGTCGGCCTGCTGACCCTCGACGCCCATTTCGACCTGCGCGACACCGATCAGGGCCTGACCAACGGCAATCCGGTGCAGGCGCTGCTTGAGGACGGTCTCGACGGCCGCCGCATCAGCCAGATCGGCCTCGCCCCCTTCGCCAACACCCGCCGCGCCCACGACAAGGCGAAGGCGGCCGGCATCTCCGTCCGCACCGCCCGCGACTGCCGCGAACAGGGCCTCGCCGCCGTCGTCGCCGAAGAACTCGCCCGCCTCTCGGCTCTCTGCGAGGTCATCTACGTCGATTTTGACATCGACGTCATCGACCGCAGCCAGTGGCCCGCCTCGCCCGGGGCCCGTCCCGGCGGCGTCTCCGTCCACGACTTCTTCGAGGCGACCCGCGTCATCGGGGCCCATCCGAAGGTGAAGGCTGTCGACCTCACCGAATACGATCCTTCGCTGGAGCTCGGCGACCTCGCCTCGCTCACCGCCGGCCGCTGGTTCTGCGAACTGCTGGTGGGGTTCGAGGCGCGATGACTTTCCGTTCCGCTCATCCCGGCGCAAGCCGGGACCCAGTCCTGTCCAGCGGGGCTCAGGCGCATCAGGACTACGATCCGCATAGCCCTCGCGTGGGCCCATCACCCAAACCACTGGGTCCCGGCTTGCGCCGGGATGAGCGGATATGAAGGTCGATACGCTCCTCACCGACTGCCGCCTGGCTGCCATGACCGAGGGCGACCAGCCCTACGGCGCTGTCGACGACGCCGCCCTCCTGATCGCCGGCGGCCGCATCCTCTGGGCCGGGCCCCGCGCCGACCTGCCTGTGCACAAGTCTGTGGAAACCCACCGCCTCGACGGCCGCTGGATCACCCCCGGCCTGATCGACTGCCACACCCACCTCGTCTTCGGCGGCGACCGCTCGGGCGAGTTCGAGCAGCGGCTCGGCGGCGCCACCTACGAGGAGATCGCCCGCGCCGGCGGCGGCATCGTCTCCAGTGTCGCCGCCACCCGGGCGGCGTCCGAGGATGAGCTCTACGCCTCCGCCCTGACCCGCCTCGCGGGCCTCAAGGCCACCGGCGTCACCACCGTCGAGATCAAGTCCGGCTACGGCCTCGACCATGCCAGCGAGCTGAAGATGCTGCGCGTCGCCCGCCGCCTCGGCCGCGAGGCCGGGGTCCGCGTCCGCACCAGCTATCTCGGCCTCCACGCCGTGCCGCCGGAGCACCGCGCCGACCGCGCCGCCTATGTGGACAAGGCTGTGGATGACATCCTCCCGGCCGCCCACGCCGAGGGTCTGATCGACGCCGTCGACGCCTATTGCGAGCCCATCGCCTTCTCCACCGACGAGGTCGCCCGTCTGTTCGACAGGGCCCGCGCCCTCGGCCTGCCGGTCAAGCTGCACGCCGACCAGCTCTCCGACGGCGGCGGCGCGGCCCTGGCGGCGAAATACGACGCCCTCTCGGCGGACCATATCGAGCATTCCAGCGAGGCCGGGATCGCGGCCATGGCCGAGGCCGGCGTCGTCGCCGTCCTGCTCCCCGGCGCCTTCCTGATGCTGCGCGAGACCACGCCGCCGCCGGTCGACCTGCTGCGGCGGCACGGCGTGGCCATGGCCGTGGCCACCGACTGCAACCCCGGCACCTCGCCCGTCGCCTCGATGACGGCCGCCCTGAACCTCGCCTGCGTGCAGTTCCGCCTCACCCCGGAAGAGGCCCTCGCCGGCGTCACGCGGATCGCCGCCCGGGCCCTCGGCCTGCAGAACGAGACCGGGACCGTCGAGCCCGGCAAGGCCGCCGACCTCGCGGTCTGGGACATCGAACGCCCCGCCGAGCTCTGCTACTGGCTCGGCAAGCCCCTGCTGGCCCGACGCTATCTCGGCGGCGTCGAGCGGTAATCGCCCGTAAAGCCGAATCCCCCCAGTCTCCGGGGATGCGCCCGGCTCGCGACCGCACCGAAGACCTGATGATCGCGGCCCTGGTCGTGGTGACGCTGCTGTTCGCCGTGGCGACCGGCTTCTCGATCCAGTCGCTCCTGGCCTAGGGCCGCCAGACGACCTTCTGCGCCATGTCCGGCCGCGGCCGCTCCAGCGGCGGCTCCGCCAGCATCCCGACATGGATGAAGCCCGCCACCTGCTCGCCTTCAGCAACGCCAAGCAATGCAAGGGCTTGTGGATCATAGCTGTACCAGTCCGTGATCCAGCTGGCCGCATATCCCAGCGCGTTCGCCGCATGCTCGAGGTTCATGCAGACCGCCCCCGCCGACAGCTGTTGCTCCCAGACCGGAACCTTGTGTCCCTCCACCGGCGTCGACACCACCAGGATGCTCAGGGGCGGGGCGGTCAGCTTGCTCAGCACCTTGCGCGCCTTGCCCGGGTCCGCCTGCCGGTCGGCCAGCGGCAGCAGCGCCGCCGCCAGTTCCGCCCGGCTCTGCGCCCCCATGACCACGAACCGCCACGGGAACAGCTTGCCGTGGTCCGGCGTCCGCGCGCCCAGCTCCAGAATGCGCCCGATCTCGGCCGGGGAGGGGCCCGGGCCGGTCAGCGCCTGGGCCGGGGCCGAGCGGCGCACGGTCAGCCGCGCCTGCATCTCGGCGGAGGGGACGGGGAGGGGGAGGGCCTGGCCCAGATCGTCGTCGGACATGCCGCCTAGCTAGTCGTCCGCGCGTCCCGGCGCCATATGCGGCGGATGACAGACTCCCGCGACGCCTTCGACGCCGACCGCCCCGCGCCCGCCTGGGACGATCCCGCCGACCGCCCCCCGCCGTGGCGCAGCGACGGCGAGAGCCTGATCTTCGAGAACCCGTGGATGCGGCTGACTCGCCATCCCGCCGTGGCCCCCACCGGCTTCGCCGCCGACTATGTCGTCATGCGGCCGAAGAATCTCTCGGTCGGCGTCCTGCCCATCCACGACGACGGAAGCGTCACCCTGGTCGGCCAGCAGCGCTTCGCCCTGATGAATTGGTCGTGGGAGATGCCCGAAGGCGGCGCGCCGTTCGACGAGGATCCGCTGGAAGGCGCCCGGCGCGAACTGGCCGAGGAGGCGGGCCTCAGCGCCGCGCACTGGCGCGAGGCGCTGAAGGTCGAGATGGCCAACTCCATCACCGACGAACGGGCCCTGTCGTGGCTCGCCTGGGACTTCACGCCCGCGCCCGTCGCCCCCGACCCGACCGAGGTCATCCGCGTCGCCCGCGTCCCCTTCGGCGACCTGCTGCGCGAGATCGGACGCGGCTCCATTCGCGACATGTTCACCGTGGCGACCACGCTGCGGGCCTACCATATGGCGCGCGAGGGCGAACTGCCGCCCGAACTGGCGAAGGCCATGCTGGCGAGCGTATGATGCCCGCGAAGGAGTCCCGGATGCCCCAGCTCGAAGTCGTCCCCGTGCACTCCGATCCTGCGCGCCCGGACGTGTGGGAGCAGTTGCGCGCCGCCGCCGACCGGACCGCCCGCGCCGAGCCCCACCTCGCCTCGCAGATGAATGCGGTGATCCTGTCGCACAGCGACCTCGCCGCCGCCCTCGGCTTCCAGATCGCGCGCAAGCTGGGCGACGCCGAACTGGGGGCCATGTCGGTGCGCGAGATCTGCCGCGACGCCCACGAGGCCGACCCGTCGATCGTCGCCGCCGCCGCCGCCGACCTGCGCGCCGTGGCCGAGCGCGACCCGGCCATCAAGTCGCTGCTGCAGCCCTTCCTCTACTTCAAGGGCTTCCAGGCCCTGCAGGGCCATCGCGTCGCCCACTGGCTGTGGAACCAGGGCCGCGACGCCCTGGCCTTCCATTTCCAGAGCCGCATGTCCGAACTGTTCCAGGTCGACATCCACCCGGCCGCCCGGCTCGGCTCGGGCCTGTTCCTCGACCACGGCACCGGCATCGTCATCGGCGAGACGGCGGTGGTCGGCGACGACGTCTCCATGCTGCACGCCGTCACCCTCGGCGGCACCGGCGCCCAGCGCGGCGACCGCCACCCCAAGATCGGCAAGGGCGTCCTGCTCGGCGCCGGCGCCAAGGTGCTCGGGAACATCACCGTCGGCGACTACGCCAAGGTCGCCTCCGGCTCGGTGGTGCTGAAGCCGGTGCCGGCCGGCTGCACCGTCGCCGGCGTTCCGGCCCGGCTGGTCAACTGCCCGACCGGCGAGGCCCCGGCCCGGACCATGGACCATACCCTGGCCGACGTCGTCTACGACTTCGTCATCTAGGCCGCGGCGGCAAGCCCTTCCCCTCGCGCGGCCCTTTCTCTAGGGTCCGCCGCTTCAAGACTGACCCTGAGGCCGACCATGAACACCGCCGACATGAAGCGCGTCGAGACGCACCTGAAGCGCACCTTCAACACCGGCGGCATCATCCTTAAGCCGCGCGGCAAGCCCAGCGATTCGGCCGAGGTCTATGTCGGCGACGAATTCATCGGCGTGGTCTTCGAGGACGAGGACGAGGCCGGCAGCTTCATGTTCGAGATGGCCATCCTGGCGGAAGACCTCCCGGAAGCCTGATCCGCCTCTGACGAGCGCGCACGAAAAAGCGCCGGAGGATCGCTCCTCCGGCGCTTCGTCGTTTCGGGCCCCTGCCGGGGCGCCGGTCAGCTGGTCTTGCCGAAGATCCCGTCGAGCAGCCGCGTCAGGAAACCCTTCTTCTCGGCGGGCCTGGCGGCGGGCGCAGCGGCCGGAGCGGCGGCGGCCGGGGCCGCAGCGGCGGCCGCTGGCTTCGCAGCCGGAGCGGCGGCCGCGGGCTTGGGAGCCGGAGCGGCGGCGGGCTTGACGGCGGCCGGAGCGGCCTTGGGAGGGGCGGCCTTCGGCGCAGCCTTGGCGGCCGGCTTCTTCGCCGCGGGCTTGGGAGCGGCTTTCGGGGCGGCGGACCTGGCGGCCGGCTTGGCGGCGGCGGCCTTCGGAGCCGCCTTGGCGGCGGGCTTCGGGGCGGCCTTGGCGGGCGTCTTCGCGGCGGCGGGCCTGGCGGCGGCCTTGGCGGCGGGCTTGGGCGCGGCCGGCTTCGGCGCGGCGGCCTTGGCCGGAGCCTTGGCCGCAGCCGGCTTCGCGGCGCTCGACTTTGCGGCCGGTTTCGGCTTGGAAGCGGCGGCGGCCGCCTTCGGTTTGGCGGTACTCGACTTGGACGGTGCTTTAGCCATGGTTTCCCCGACCCCTCGGTTCAGTTGGTTGATGCTGGCGGCGGAGCGCACGCCAGCGCGCGCCTCGATTCGCAATGATAGCGGTGTTTGAGAAATGTCCGAGTCCGCAGTTCAAATTATAGCGAGGGGCCCCCGCGCGATCGCCGAGGCCGCCGCCACGTCTCTGGATTCCGACCCGTTGCTGGAAGGCGCCACCTATTCGATCCTCGAGGAAGACGAGGACCGGGGCATATGGCGGATCGACGCCTTTCCCAATGATGAAGACGACGCCCTCGGCATAGAGGCGCGGCTCAAGGCGCACGACGGCCTGACCGTGGTGGTCGAGAAGCTGGCCGACGCCGACTGGCTGGCCATGTCCCTCTCGGGCCTGCCGCCGGTGCGCGCCGGCCGCTTCTTCATCTACGGCGCCCACGACCAGGGCGTGGTGCCGAAGAACACCGTCAATCTCAAGATCGACGCCGGCGCGGCCTTCGGCACCGGCCATCACGGCACCACCGTCGGCTGCCTCGTCGCCTTCGACGAGCTGCTCAAGCGCGAGCGGTTCGAGCGCGTGCTCGACGTCGGCTGCGGCACCGGCATCCTCGCCATCGCCGCCGCCAAGACCGGCTCCAGGGTCGCGCTCGGCACCGACATCGACGCGCCCTCGGTGCGCATCGCCAACGAGAATGCGAAGCTCAACCAGGCCAACGCCCGCTTCGTCCACGCCTTCGGCCTCAACGACCGCAAGGTGCGGGGGCAGGGGCCCTACGACCTCGTCTTCGCCAACATCCTCGCCCCGCCCCTGGTCAGCCTGTCCCAAGACATCAAGGAGGCGCTCAGGCTCGGCGGCGTGGCCATCCTGTCCGGCCTGCTGCGCACCCAGGAGCGCCGCGTCACCGCCGCCTATCTGTCGCGCGGCTTCGTCCTCGAGCGCCGCATCCACCGCGACGCCTGGAGCGCCCTGGTCCTGCGCCGGGTGGGTTAACGGGCGGAACGGACCGCAACCGCAGCCGTTGCGGCAGTCCAATGGAGGACTGCCCGTGACCCAGTACGATCCGAACCTCGATCCGCGCCGCCCCATCGGTCCGGGCGACCGCGTCGACACCGTGGAAACCGTCGTCGCCGGCCCGGGCGTGGTGACCGAGAGCGTCGAGACGGTCGTGGTGCGCGAGTCCAACACCGGCTGGTGGATCGCCGGCATTCTCGGCGGACTCGTGCTGCTGGCGGTGCTGTGGATCCTGTTCGCCCGCGGCTCGGAGCCCACGACGGACGAGGCCCTGCTGGACGCCCGCCTCGACGCCGCCGAGGCCCAGGCCCAGGCCGATCAGGCCCTGGTGGCGGGCCAGGTCGCCGGCGCCCAGGCCAGCGTCGACATCGCCCGCGCCAACGCCAACGCCGCGGTCGCCGCCGCCGAGGCCCGCGCCGCCCAGGCCCGCGCCGCCGAGCCCGTGATCATCGAACGCGAGGTCCCCGCGCCCGTCCCCGCTCCGGCGCCGACCGGCCCCGCCGTCGTCACCCCCACCACTCCGCAGAACTGAGGCTTGGGGCGAAAGCCTGGCGGAGGCGGCGGCGCCGATCCCCCTCCCTTTCGTCATCCCGGGGCAAGCGGCGCAGCCGCGCCGACCCCGGGACAGGGCGGCGCGCGCGAGCGCGACCCTGTCGGGAGCGCCTCTGCTGAACCAGCCTGCCTGAACAGATCGCCTTCGGCGCCGCCCTGTCCCGGGGTCCGCTTCGCGCCCCCGGGATGACGAAAGCGGGAATTGCTGCGCTGCAAATCCCGCCTCTGTCTCCATAGTTCGAACAGCCAGGCCGCTGATTTCGCGGCGCATCCTCCCCGCGCCAGCGTCACGAACGCGCCCTGGTAAAAACCCGGCCCATACTATTGCCCATCCCGTCGATGGGGAGGGCGTCGGATCCACGCTCCTCGACGACGGCGGGCTGTGGTCGAGCGATGAAGCCCGGATGACGGAAAGTCCGGGGGTCCTCGAGGGCGGGGATGGATCCTGCCCGCTTGCTCGCCGCGCGCTATTGGAGTGCGGACTGCTGACGTCAGCTTCATGCCGTCATGTCCGCCCCGCGTCGGGGTCAGCAATGGCCCCGGCGGTGATCCGGCAAGGCCCGAATGTCAGGGCCGCCAGCCGGAGGGCGCGTGGAAAACGACCGCGCGGGGCAGCCTGTCTCGTCGAAACGGTAAAACCAGAAACACATCCGGGCGAGGCCCGGCTGTCCCGCACCCTCCCCACCCTGCGCCGGCCCTTGCCAGCGGAGGACGAACCCCCGTGCCCACTCCCTACTGCCTGTTGCCTGTTGCCTGTTGCCTGTTGCCTGTTGCCTGTTGCCTGTTGCCCGTCGCCCGCCGCCCGGATCCCCAATCCCTCCCATGCGTCACGACGGTTCATTGTCCCTGAACCCGCCTCCGCCTATCTTGGCCGGATGAGTACGCGCTGGACGCCCGAGAGCTGGAGACAGAAACCCGTCGTGCAGATGCCGACGGACTATCCGGACATGGCCGCCCTGCAGCGCGTCGAGGACGAGCTGCGCGCCATGCCGCCGCTGGTCTTCGCCGGCGAGGCCCGTCACCTGACCGCCAAACTGGCCCAGGTGGAGGCCGGGGAGGCCTTCCTGCTGCAGGGCGGCGACTGCGCCGAGAGCTTCAAGGAATTCTCGACCGACAACATCCGCGACACCTTCCGCCTGATCCTGCAGATGGCCGTGGTCCTGACCTTCGCCGGCCGCAAGCCGGTGGTGAAGGTCGGCCGCATCGCCGGCCAGTTCGCCAAGCCGCGCTCCTCCTCGCTGGAGACCATCGGCGACACCACCCTGCCCAGCTACCGCGGCGACATCATCAACGGCATGGCGTTCACGCCGGAAGAGCGGCTGCCGGACCCCCGGCGGCTGCTGCGCGCCTACAACCAGTCGGCCTCGACCCTGAACCTGCTGCGCGCCTTCGCCGGCGGCGGCTACGCCGACCTCTACAACATCCACCGCTGGACCATGGGGTTCGCCGCCGACAGCGCCTATGGCGCCCGCTACCGCGACCTGGCCGACAAGATCACCGAGGCCCTGGCCTTCATGGAGGCCGTGGGCGTCACCCCCGAGACCCATCCTGACCTCAGCCGGGTCGAGGTCTTCACCAGCCACGAAGCCCTGCTGCTCAACCTCGAAAGCGCCCTGACCCGGCTCGACGGCGCCACCGGCGAATGGTTCGACACCTCGGCCCACATGGTCTGGATCGGCGAGCGCACCCGTCAGCTGGACGGCGCCCACGTCGAATTCGCCCGCGGCATCCGCAACCCGGTCGGCCTCAAATGCGGCCCGACCATGGAGCCCGACGACCTGCTGGCCCTGATCGACGTGCTCAATCCCGACAATACGCCCGGCCGCCTGACCCTGATCGGCCGCTTCGGGGCGGACAAGGTCGGCGACCGCCTGCCGCGCCTGATGAAGGCCGTGAAGGCCGAGGGCCGCCGCGTCGTCTGGTCGATCGACCCGATGCACGGCAATACGCTCAAGGCCGGCAACGGCTACAAGACCCGGCCGTTCGAGCGCATCCTCGCCGAGGTGCGCGCCTTCATCGACGTCGCGGAGGCCGAAGGGCTCCACCCCGGCGGCGTCCACCTCGAAATGACCGGCCAGAACGTCACCGAATGTCTCGGCGGGGCCCAGGCCCTGACCGAGGACGACCTCAGCAGCCGCTATCACACCCACTGCGATCCGCGCCTCAACGCCGACCAGGCGCTTGAGCTGGCCTTCCTCGTCGCGGAGCGGCTCAAGGCCGGCCGGATCAACCGCTCGCAGGCGGCCTGAATGGAGCCCGTCGGCCGCCCCGACGGCGACGATGCGCCGGGCCGCTGCGCCTATCAGGGCGCGCCGGGCGCCTTCAGCCACGAGGCCGTGGTCGATCTGCGTCCGTGGGACGAACCCGTCGCCTGCGACAGCTTCGAGGCGGCCATCGACGCCCTGAAGGCGGGGGAGGTGGGCTGCGCCCTCATTCCCGTCGAGAACACCACCGTCGGCCGCGTCGAGCCCGCCGCGTCTCTGGTCGAGGCGGCGGGGCTGACCGTCGTCTCGGAGGTCTGGCGGCCGATCCGCCTCGCCCTGATGGCGCCGGCTGGCGCGCGCCTCGGCGACATCCGGACCGCCGAAAGCCACCCCGCCGCCCTCGGCCAGTGCGCCGCCACGCTGAAGGGCCTCGGCATCGAGCCGGTCGAGGCCTTCGACACCGCCGGGGCGGCCCGCGCCGTCGCCGAAGCCAGGGAACCCACCCGCGCCGCCGTCGCCCCGGCGCGCGCCGCCGAGGTCTATGAGCTGTCGATTCTGCGCAACGACATCCAGGATTCGGCCGACAACCGCACGCGCTTTGTGCTGTTGAGCGCCTGAGTGCTTGACGGCGCACGATCCATGCGCCCAAAGACGCCCATGGTCCGCTCGCCAGCCCTCGCTGCGACTGCATTCGCCGGCTTCACCGCCGCCGCGGACCTGTATTTCTACGGCTTTCGATACGCCGGCTGAGGCGTCGGGCATCGCGTCCCGGCCGCCTCGCCGGCGACCGCTCCGCGATGGAGCGGCGGCTCGCAAAACGTCCAGCCCCGTATCGAAACCGAAAGACCCTCCCGTGCCCCACAGTCCCAAAGCCGCCCTGCAGCAGGTCTGGCCCGCGCCGCTCGAAGTCTCCGCCGAACAGATGGCGCTCGCCGCCCTGCGTCACGAGATCGACGTCCTCGACGACCAGCTCCTCGCCCTGTTCGAGCGCCGCCTCGCCATCGCCGCCCGCGTCGGCAGGGCCAAGGACGCGCCGTCCGGCCCCCATCTGAAACTCCGGCCCGATCGCGAGCAGACCGTCCTCGACCGCGTCCTCGCCCAGGCCGCGCCCGACAACCGCGAGGCCGTCGAATCCCTCTGGCGCCAGGTCGTCGGCTGGGGACTGGCCCGTCAGGGCCGGATGCAGGTCCAGGTCTGGTCGCCGGTCGAGCCGACCCGCGCCTTCGACGGCGCCCGCCTGCGCTTCGGCGCCGCCGCCGACATGCGCGCCGTCCACGATCCGCAGGCGGCGCTCGCCTGGGCCGCCGGGGGTCACGGGGTGGCCGTGCTCGCGATCAACGCCGGCGACCCGTGGTGGACCGGCCTGCGCCGCCAATGGGCCATGCTCAGCGTCTTCGACGGTTTCGGCGGCGAGACGCCGACGGCGCTGGCGGTCGGCCGCATCGATCCCGCGGCCCTGCCCGGCGGCCGCCGCGTGCTGGTCACCGCGGGGGGAGACGCGGGCGACGGGGCCGGCCTGCGCCGCCGCGGCCTCGACACCCACCACGGCTGGACCCTGTCCCTGACCGACGCCGTCCTCCCGCTCGGGGGCGACGAAGGCTGCGTGGGCTCGATCGGCTAGAGGCGGGCGGCTAGACCGCCATATTGTCGATCAGCCGGGTCTTGCCCAGCCAGGCGGCGGCGAGGACGCGGGCGGGGCCGTCGACCCTTCCGCCCGCGAATTCCCCCAGATCCTCCGCCCGCCGCACCGCCACATAGTCGACGTGGCTGAACCCGGCCTCGAGCAGGGCGGTCGCGGCCCCGGCCTCGATGGCGGGCAGGGGGCCGCCCGCCGACGCCCGCGCCCCGGCCTCGGCCAGCACGCCGTTCAGCCGCCGCGCCACCTCCAGCTCGTCCGCCGACAGGTAGGCGTTGCGCGACGACAGGGCGAGGCCGTGCCCGTCGCGGATGGTCGGCGAACCCACGATCTCCACCGGAATGTCCAGGTCGCGCACCAGCCGGCGGACCACGATCAGCTGCTGGAAATCCTTCTCCCCGAACACCGCCACATGCGGCTGCACCTGGTTCAGCAGCTTGGCCACGACCAGCGCCACCCCGCCGAACATCTGCGGCCGGAAATCGCCCTCCAGTCCCTCGGCCGGGGCCCCGACCGAGATCGTCGTGGTCGCGTCGGCCGGATACATCTCCTCCACGGCCGGCGCATACATCAGGGCGCAGCCCGCGCCGGCCAGCAGTTCGGCGTCGCGCGCCTCCTGCCGGGGATAGGCGCCGAGGTCCTCATGCGCCGCGAACTGGGTCGGGTTGACGAAGACGCTGGCCACCACCCGGTCGGCCCGCTGGCCGGCCTCGCGCACCAGCGTCAGGTGGCCTTCGTGCAACGCCCCCATGGTCGGAACGAAGCCGACCGTGAACCCCTGCCGCTTCCAGCCGCTTACCGTCTGGCGCAGGTCCGCGATGGTGCGGGCGACGGGCAGGTCTGGAGTGTCGGACATGGTGAACGGATTAACCCTTCGCCTTAAGCGTGCTTGTGAACCGTGCCTCAAAGCCCGGCGTGCCAGGGTGCGCTTATGACGCCGAGCCTCATCATCCGTCCAGTGCTGGCCTGTCTGGCCGCCGCCGCCCTGTCCGCCTGCGGCATGGTCGAGCCGAACCCGCATCGCTTCGAGGACATGGCCGAGGCCGTCGCCGCCATTCCGCTGGACGGCCAGGCCGGGGCCGCGCCGGCCCGCGCCGTCGTGGCCCGCACCTCGACCGGGGCCGGCCTGCGCCCCGCGCTGCAAGTGCAGGTCATGGATCCTCACGCCCTGTGGGACGCCCGCGACGGCGACCTTCGCGGCGCGGCGGAAGAGCAGGGCCGGCGCCTCGCCGCCGCCGCGGCGCCGGCGGTGGCCGAAGCCATGGTGCAGACGGTGTCCGCCCGCATCGACGGCGCCGCCGCCCAGGCCGGCCTTCGCCCCGCCCAGGTCCGCCGCGAGGCGGTCGCGCCCCGCGCCGGCGGGCTCGTGCAGATCGGCGCCTACTCCAGCGAGGCCGCCGCCCGCGCCGCATGGTCGCGTCTGAAGGAAGGCGGCGCCGCCTGGGCCCTCGACGGCCTGACGCCGACCTATGAGGCTGTCGAAGTGGGGGGGCGCCGCCTGACCCGACTCAAGGTCCGGGCTCCCGCCGCCGGCGCCGCCGCCGTCTGCGCCGCCGCCGGCATCGACGATCCCTGGTGCCACCGCGCCGCCTGAACGCCCTGCCTGAACGCCCGGCCTGAGGCTCCGGCGCCTCACATCCACAGTCACTGACCGCCGCTCCGTTGACGCCGCGCCCCGGCCCGGCGATTCTGGCGCCTGAAGGCCGCGCGTCGAGTCGGCGGCTGCAGAGGCATCGGGAATCCATGGCTGACCCCACGGTCATCGTCGTCGGCAACGAAAAGGGCGGGGCGGGCAAGTCCACCCTGGCCATCCACATCGCCTGCGGCCTGCTGCACGCCGGCAAGACGGTCGCGATCATCGATCTCGACCTGCGCCAGCGGTCGATGGCCAAATTCTTCGCCAACCGCGCCGCCTGGACGGCCGGCAACGGCCAGGTCCTGCCGATGCCGGTCGAGCCCGACATGGGCGACGGCAAGGCGCTGGCCAAGGCCGACGAGAGCGAGCAGCTGGCCCGTTTCGACGCCGCCTTCGCCGAGGCCCGCGCCACGGCCGAGGTCATCCTGATCGACACGCCCGGCGGCGACACCCTGCTGTCGCGCACCGCCCACGGCCTCGCCGACCAGATCGTCACCCCGATGAACGACAGCTTCGTCGACTTCGACCTGCTCGGCCAGGTCGACCCGGTCACCCTCGAACTGCTCAAGCCCTCGATCTATTCCGAAAGCGTCTGGGAGGCGCGCAAGCACCGCGCCATCACCGAGGGCCGGGCCGCCGCCATCGACTGGATCGTGGTCACCAACCGCCTCGCCGTCGCCGCCGCGCGCAACCGCCAGCGCCTCGAGGAGCGGATGGAGAAGCTGGCCCGCCGCGTCGGCTTCCGCATGGGGCCGGGCTTGCGCGACCGCGTCATCTACCGCGAGCTGTTCCCCTTCGGCCTGACCGTCGCCGACCTGTCCAACGAGGTGCGGCCGGTGGCGGTGTCGCTGGCCCATGTCGCCGCCCGCCAGGAGCTGCGCAACCTGATGCGGGCGCTCGGCCTCGACGGCGGCTCCCTCAACGCGCCGCTGGACGCCGCGGCGTGAGGTCTTGAGCCTCGTCTGGCTGGCGCTGGCGGCGATCGCCGTCTGGGCGCTGGTGCGGCTGGGCCGCCAGACCGAGCGGCGGGGCCAGGGCCACTGGCGCGTCACGGCCACCCTGTTCAGCGCCGTCCTGATCGCCGGAGCCGTCCTTCTGGCGGCGCGCGGCGCCTGGCTCCCCGCCGCGGCCCTCGCCGGCGCCGGCCTGTGGCTCACCCTCGCTTCGCGTCAGCGCGCCGCCCGGCCCCGCACCGAGGCCATGAGCGCCGCCGAGGCCCGCTCGCTGCTCGGGGTCTCCGCCGACGCCAGCCCGCAGCAGATCAACGCCGCCTGGAAGCGGCTGATGGCCCGCGCCCATCCGGACCAGGGCGGCACGGAAGGCCTCGCCTCCCGCCTCAACGCCGCCCGCGACCGGTTGCTGAAGGGCTAGGCCTTCGCCGGAGCCTTCTTCGCCGCCGCCTTCTTCGGAGCGGCCTTCTTCGGAGCGGCCTTCTTCGCGGCCGGCTTGCTGGCCGCTGCCTTCTTCGCCGGCGTCTTCCTGCCTCTCGACGGCGCCGCCGCCGCCCGGGCCGCCAGCAGCGGCAGGGCGTCCTCCAGGGTCAGATCCTCGGGCGCCATGCCCTTGGGCAGGGTGGCGTTGATCTTGCCCGACTTCACATAGGGGCCGAACCGCCCCGCCATGACGTGGATCGGCTCGCCCGTCTCAGGGTGCGTCCCCAGATCCTTCAGCGGCGCCGCCGCCGCGCCGCGCCCGGCGAACTTCCCGGCCCGCTTCTCCGCCAGCAGCACCACGGCGCGGTTCAGGCCGATCTCGAACACCTCGTCGATGTCGGCGACGTTGGCGTAGGTCCCGGCGTGCTGCACGAACGGCCCGTAGCGGCCCAGCCCGGCGGTGATCGGCTTGCCGTCCTCGGGGTGCAGCCCGACCTCGCGCGGCAGGGCCAGCAGCCTCAGCGCCTGCTCCAGCGTCAGCGACGCCGGCGACCAGCCCTTGGGCAGGGACGACCGCTTCGGCTTCTCCTCGCCCGGCGGCGTCGTCTCCACATACGGCCCGAACCGGCCGATCTTCAGGTTCACCGGCTGTCCGGTCGCCGGATCGACGCCCAGTTCGCGGTCGCCGCCCTCGGCCCCGCCCTCGGCCGCGTCCGGAGACGCCACCGGCCGGGTGTATTTGCAGTCGGGATAGCGCGAGCAGCCGATGAAGGCCCCGAACCGGCTGGTCTTCAGGCTCAGCTGCCCCTGATGGCACAGCGGGCATTCGCGGGGGTCCGAGCCGTCTTCCTTCTGCGGGAAGATGTGCGGGCCCAGCGACTCGTTCAGGGCGTCGAGGATGGCCGTGGTGCGCAGTTCGCCCGCCGCGCTCGTCGCCGTGTGGAAGTCGCTCCAGAACTCGCGCAGCAGCACCTTCCAGTTCAGCTCGCCCGCCGAGACCTCGTCCAGCCGGGTCTCCAGCGCCGCGGTGAAGTCGTACTCGACCCATTTGCGGAAGAACTGCTCGAGGAAGGCCGTGACCAGCCGCCCCTTGTCCTCCGGATAGAACCGGCCCTTGTCGGCGCGGACATATTCCCGGTCGCGCAGGGTGGTCAGGATCGAGGCGTAGGTGGACGGCCGCCCGATGCCCAGCTCCTCCAGCTTCTTGACCAGGGTCGCTTCCGAATAGCGCGGCGGCGGCTCGGTGAAATGCTGCTCGGTGCGGATGGCCTCGACCTTCGCGGCCGCGCCCTCCTTCAGGGCGGGCAGGCGGGTGGTGTCGTCCTCGTCTTCCGCCCCGTCCTTCGGCTTGTCGTCGCGGCCCTCTTCATAGACCGCCATGAAGCCGTCGAAGGCCACCACCTGGCCGGTGGCGCGCAGGCCGGTCTGACCGTCCGGAGTCTCGACCTCGACCGTGGTCCGGTCCAGCCGCGCCGATTCCATCTGGCTGGCGACCATCCGCTTCCAGATCAGCTCGTACAGCCGCGCCAGATCGCTCTCGAGCCTCAGCGTCTCGGGCGCGCGGGCCAGGTTGGTCGGGCGGATGGCCTCGTGCGCCTCCTGGGCGTTCTTGGCCTTGGTCTTGTAGTAGCGCGGCTGCTCCGGAACGTAGGCCGGACCGAACCGGCTGCCGATGATCTCGCGCGCCTGGGCGATGCCCTCCGGGCTGACCGACAGGCCGTCGGTCCGCATATAGGTGATCAGGCCGCCCTGGTCGTCGACGCCTTCATAGAGCTTCTGCGCCGCCTGCATGGTCCGCTGCGCCGTGAAGCCCAGCTTGCGCGCCGCCTCCTGCTGCAGGGTCGAGGTCATGAAGGGCGGGGCCGGCGCGCGCCTGACCGGCTTCTTCTCGATCGACCGGATCGTGAACGATCCGGCGTTGATCGCGTCGCGCGCGGCCGTGGCCATGGCTTCCGAGACGATGTCCAGCCGCTGCACCCGCTTGCCGGCGTGCTTGACCAGCCGCGTCGTGAACGGCGGGCTGTCGGCGGTCAGGTCGGCCTCGACCGACCAGTATTCCTGCGCCTTGAACCGCTCGATCTCCATCTCGCGGTCGACGACGATGCGCAGCGCCACCGACTGCACCCGGCCGGCCGACCGCGCGCCCGGCAGCTTGCGCCACAGCACCGGCGACAGGGTGAAGCCGACCAGATAGTCCAGCGCCCGCCGGGCCAGGTAGGCCTCGACCAGTTCCATGTCGAGCTGGCGCGGATTGGCCATGGCCTCCAGCACCGCCGGCTTGGTGATGGCGTTGAAGGTGACCCGCTCGACCGGCGTGTCCTTCAGCGCCTTCTTCTTCGTCAGAATCTCCAGCACGTGCCAGCTGATCGCCTCGCCCTCGCGGTCGGGGTCGGTGGCGAGGATGACGCGGTCGGCCTTCTTCGCCGCCTCGGCGATCTCCGACATCCGCTTGGAGGCCTTGGCGTCGATCTCCCACGACATGGCGAAGTCGTCGTCCGGCAGCACCGACCCGTCCTTCGACGGCAGGTCGCGGACGTGGCCGTAGGACGCCAGGACATGGAAGTCCGGGCCCAGATATTTGTTGATGGTCTTGGCCTTTGCGGGGCTCTCGACGACGACGAGGTTCATGCGGGGAGGGGGCCTTCAGGGGGCTCGAAAGGGGGCGGAACGTGGTTGGCGCAGGCGTCGCTGTCAATCGGCGGCGTAATTCGGGGCTGATATCAGAGCGAAACCAGCCCTCCCGGCAGCAGGGTCGCGCGGCCCGCCAGGCTCAGTTCCAGCAGCGCCGCGGCCACCAGTCCGATCGGCGCCGACAGCGACCGGGCCAGCTCGTCCCGCGGCGTCGGCGTCGGCGACAGCAAGGCCGCGACCCGCTCCAGGAAGGCGTCGTCGACGTCGTCCGGCGCCCCGGCGAACGGATTGCCGGCGGGTGGCTCGCGCAGGGTGCGCAAGGTCGAGAAGGCCCGCTCCACATCCTCCAGCCCCTCGCACAGGATCGCCCCCTGGCGCAGCAGCTCGTTAGGCCCGCGCGACCTCGGGTCCAGCGGCGAGCCCGGCACGGCGAAGACGTCGCGGCCCTGCTCGCCCGCCAGCCGGGCGGTGATCAGCGAGCCTGAGCGCAGTTCCGCCTCCACTACGATGACGCCGCGCGACAGGCCCGAGATGATGCGGTTGCGGCGCGGGAAATCCTTCGCCTGCGCCCTGGCGCCGATCCGGCTCTCCGACACGACGCAGCCCTGGTCGGCGATCAGGCGGTAGAGGTCGGCGTTGTCCGGCGGATAGACGTCGTCGACCCCGCCGCCCAGCACGGCCACGGTCCCGGTCGGCAGGGCCCCGGCGTGAGCCGCGCCGTCTATGCCCCGCGCCAGCCCCGACACCACCACATGGCCGGCCTCGCCCAGGTGCTGGGACAGGCCGCGGGCGATCCGCTGACCGCCGGCCGAGGCGATCCGGGCCCCGACGATCGCGATGCACGGCCGGCTCATCAGGCTCGCCTCGCCCAGCGTCCACAGCACCGGCGGCGGCGGATCGACGGCGGCCAGCATCTCCGGATAGTCGGCGTCGCCCAGCACGATCAGCCGGGCCCCGATCCGGACGCCGGCTTCGATCTCCGCTTCGATGTCCCCGGCGGGCGCCAGATCGTGCCCGTGTCCGCCGCCGCGCCGCAGCAGGTCGGGCAGGGCTTCGATGGCGCGTCCGGCCGAGCCGAACCGGTCCAGCAGCTGATTGAAGGTGACGGGGCCGACCCTGTCGGTCCGCGCCAGTCGCAGCCGGGCGAACCGCTCCGTCTCCGGCAGCCGCGCCCGGGCGGTCACGCCTTCCCGGCGCCGATGCGGGGCTCGGCCCCCTTCAGCAGGCGGGCGATGTTCTGATGGTGCCGCACCCAGATCAGGGCGGCGGTCACGGCGGCCAGCACCAGGATGGGCGCCGGCGTGGGCAGGCCCAGCGCCGCCAGCGGCAGCAGGGCGTACAGCGGGGCGGCGGCCGATGAGACCAGCGCCGCCAGCGAGGAGATGCGGAACACGGCCGCGACGATCAGCCAGGTCGCCCCGGCCAGCAGGCCCAGCGGCCAGGCCGCGGCCAGCAGCAGGCCGAAGAAGGTCGCCACCCCCTTGCCGCCCCTGAAGCCCAGCCAGACCGGGAACAGGTGGCCGAGGAAGGCCGCGCCGCCCGCTACGGCGGCCATCGCCGGCACGCCGGGGAACAGGTAGCGGGCCAGCAGCAGCGCCGCCGCCCCCTTGCCGGCGTCGAGCAGCAGGGTGGCGATCGCCAGGTCCTTGCGTCCGGTCCTCAGCACATTGGTCGCGCCGATATTGCCAGAGCCGATCTGGCGCACGTCCCCGGCGCCCGCCGCCCGGGTCAGGATCACGCCGAACGGGATGGAGCCCAGCAGGTATCCGCCCGCCGCCGCGAGCGCGAGCGTCCCCAGGGCGGGTCCGGCCAGATCCTGCAACTGATTCGCTCCCCTCTAGCGTGCGTCGTGGACGATGCGTCCGCCGACGACGGTGAGCAAGACCTTCCCTTGCAGGCGGCGTCCGTCGAACGGCGAGTTCTTCGACTTGGATTTCAGCGCGGCGGCGTCGATCACCACCGGCGCCCCGGGATCGAACAGCGTCAGGTCGGCCGGCGCGCCTTCGGCCAGCAGTCCGGCTTCGAGGCCCAGCAGCGTCGCCGGCCCGTGCGTCAGCGGGCGAAGGATGTCCAGCAGATCCAGTCCGTCCTCGTGGTGCAGCGACAGCGCCGCGGGCAGCAGCGTCTCCAGACCGACGGCCCCCGGCGTCGCCTCGGCGAAGGGCCGGCGCTTGTCCTCGGCCGGGGCGGGGGCGTGGGCGCTGGTGATGGCGTCGATCAGACCGTCGCGCACCGCCTCGATCAGCGCCTGCCGGTCGCGCTCCGGCCGCAGGGGCGGGTCCATCCGGTAGAAGGTGCGATAGTCGCCGATGTCGATCTCGTTGAAGCACAGGTGGTTGATCGACACCGAGGCGGCGACCTCCAGCCCCTTGGCCCGGGCCCGGGCCAGCGTCTCCAGCGCCCCCTCGGTCGAGATCTGGTCGACAAGGAACCGCGCCCCGGTCTGCTCGACCAGGGCCAGGTCGCGCTCCAGCTGGATGCGTTCGGCGATCGCCGGCGCGGAGGCCAGCCCCAGCCGCGTCGCCAGTTCGCCCGAAGTCGCCACCGCTCCCTCGCTCAGCCACGGATCGGCCGGGCGGCACGACACCAGGGCGTTGAACGCCGCCGCATAGCTCATCACCCGCTGCAGCATCCGCGTATTGGCGATGACCCGGTCGACGTCGGTGAAATACAGGGCGCCCGCCTCGTCCATCAGGCCGATCTCGGCCATCCGCTGGCCGTCGCGTCCCTGCGTCGCCGCGCCGGCCGCCCGCACATTGATCAGGCCCAGGGCCGCGCCGCGCCGCTGGATGAACTCGATCATGGCCGGGTCGTCGATGGCCGGATCGGTGTCCGGCTGGATGACGATGGTGGTCACCCCGCCCGCCGCCGCCGACAAGGAGGCCGACTTCAGGGTCTCCTTCGGTTCCGCACCCGGTTCGCCGGTCTTGACCCGGATATCGATCAGGCCGGGCGACAGGCACAGGCCGCCCGCGTCGACGGCCTCGACCCCGGCCGGAGCCGCCGCGCCATGACCGCGGATCACCTCGACGATCCGCCCGTCTTCGACCAGCACCGCGCCGGGGCCGTCATAGTCGCTCGCCGGATCGAGCAACCTCGCGTTCAGGATGGCGAGCGCGCTCATCGAGTCTCCTCCCTGTCGCGCAGCGATGGGGAGGGGGACCGCGAAGCGGTGGAGGGGTCGTCGGCTTCACGACGAACAGACAGGGCGGCCAGCACCGCCATCCGCGCCGCCACCCCCATCTCGACCTGGTCCTGGATCAGGGACACGGTCAGGTCGTCGGCGACGTCCGAGTCGATCTCCACCCCCCGGTTCATCGGCCCCGGATGCATCACCTTGGCGCCCGGCCTCGCCCAGCCCAGCTTCTCGCGGTCCAGCCCCCAGAAGCGGAAATACTCGCGGGTCGAAGGCACCAGCGCCCCCTCCATCCGCTCCAGCTGCAGGCGCAGCATCATCACCACCTCGACGCCCTGCAGCCCCTCGCGCATGTCGTGGAACACCTCGCAGCCCCACCGGTCGGCGTCGCCCGGCACCAGGGTTGGCGGCCCGATCAGCCGCACCCGCGCGCCCATCATCGAGAGCAGCGCCACATTGGACCGCGCCACCCGGCTGTGGGCGATGTCGCCGCAGATCGCCACCGTCAGCCCGCCGACGTCGCCGAAGGCCCGGCGCAGGCTCAGCAGGTCCAGCAGCGCCTGGGTCGGATGCTCGTGCCGTCCGTCGCCGGCGTTGACCACCGAACAGCCGACCTTCTGCGACAGCAGGGCCGCCGCGCCCGAGGCCGAATGGCGCACCACCAGCACGTCCGGCTTCATGGCGTTCAGCGTCGCCGCCGTGTCGATCAGGGTCTCGCCCTTGGCCGTCGACGAGGTGCGGGGGCTCAGCGCCGTCACGTCCGCGCCCAGCCGCTTGGCCGCGATCTCGAACGAGGCGCTGGTGCGGGTCGAGTTCTCGAAGAACAGGTTCATGACCGTGCGCCCGCGCATCAGGTCCAGCGACTTCGACGATTGCCGGTTGAAGTCGACGAAGGCGTCGGCGAGGTCCAGCAGCGGCGGGACCGTGGCGGCGTTCAGATCGCCTGCGGACAGGAAATGGTCGCGGGGGAACGGCGCCAGCCGCTCGTGGATCAGGTCGGTGACGGCGGCGGGCTGGGTCATCGAGGCCCGGCTATACGGTGGACTCACAGGAAACGGAAGGCCGCCAGCAGCAATGGGATGGTCGCTGCGCTGACAACCGTCGTGAGCGCCACCACCCCGGCCATCAGCGGCGCATCGCCGCCCATCTGCCGCGCCAGCACATAGGACGCCGCCGCCCCTGGCGCCGCGCCGGCCAGCAGGGCGATTCCCTGCGCCGTCCTGTCTCCGCCCAGCCAGCCGCAGACGTAGAACATGGCCACCGGCAGCAGCAGCAGCTTGATCGCCGACACCGTGATGATCAGCACCGGCCGGCTGGCGGCGTAGCGGAAACTCAGCCCGGCTCCCGCTGTGATCAGCCCCAGGGCGATGGCGCCCGGCCCCATCATCCCGAATATTCCCTCCATGATCGGATGCGGCCTCAGTCCGGCCAGGTTCAGCGCCGCCCCGACGCCGCAGGCCCAGATGATCGGATTGCGCGCCAGCGAGCGCAGCGCCAGCCGCCAGCCGCCGCCCTGTCCCGCGCCCCATTTCGCCAGCGCCAGCACGCAGATCACGTTCAGCGCCGGCGCCAGCACCCCGAAGGCCACCGCCGCCGTGCTCAGACCCTCCGGCCCGAACACCGCCCCCGCCACGGGCAGGAAGACGAAGCCGTTCCAGCGGATCACCCCCTGGAATACGCTGGTGAAGCCTGGATCGCTGATCCTGATCGCCGGCCTGGCCGCCAGCGTCGCCGCGGCCACCGCGAAGGACACCCCGATGGTGCTCAGCGCCACCGGCCCGGCCGTGCCGGCGCCGAAGTCAGCGCCCCACACCGCTGGCACGAGGAAGGCCGGATAGAAGATGAAATAGGTCAGCCGCTCGACCGCCCGCCAGCCCTCGTCGGCCAGCAGGCCGCGCACCCTCAGCCCCCAGCCGAGCGCGATCATGGCGAACACCGGCACGATCCCGGCCAGCAGTCCGCTCATGCCCGCAGCCGGTCCAGTGCGCCCTGCAGGATCCAGGCGGCGGCGGTGCGGTCGACCACATTGGCCCGCCGCTTGCGGTTCAGGTCCAACTCCTCGATCAGGAACCGCTCGACCGCGCTGGTCGACAGCCGCTCGTCCTGGAAGGCTACCGGCACCTCGCGCAGCCGCTGCAGGTTCCTCGCGAAGGCCCGGCACGACTGCGCCCGCGGCCCTTCGGACCCGTCCATGTTCAGCGGCAGGCCGATGACCAGTCCCGACGCCTTGCGCCCGTCCATCAGCTTCAGCACCGCCTCGGCGTCCTGGGTGAACTTCGTCTTGCGGATCAGCACCAGCGGGCTGGCGATCATCCGGGTCGCGTCCGACGCCGCCACGCCGATGGTCTTCTCGCCGAGGTCCAGCCCCAGCCACGGCGTGCCGGGGGGCGTCGAGGCGGCGAGGTCTTCGAGTGTCACAACTGTCACGGCCTGCGGGTAGGACTGGCGCGAGCCCGTGTCAAAGTGCAAAGCTTCGCCGCGTTAGACGAGGAGGGTCGTCCAATGAAGCCGCTGCTGTTTCTCACCACCCTGATCGGGCTCGCCGCCTGCGACGCCGGAGTCGAAACCCGCAAGGACGCCGTGCCGCCCGTCGAGCAGGCCCCCCCGCCGGCCGCCGTCGCGCCGCTCGCCGCCTCCGGCCCCGCCACCACGCTGCAGCCCGAATCCGGAGCCGCCGTCCAGGAGGCCGCCGCCGTCGTCCGCCTCGACCAGCTGGCGGGGCAGGGGCCCTTGGCCGCCAAGCTCTTCGGCACGGCCGGCGGCGATCCGGCCATGAACGGCCTCTACGTCCACATCGCCTTCTTCCAGAGCCCGGCTGAGGGCTGGCGCGTCTTCCGCCTCGGCGACGTGCTCGACTACCGCATCCTCTCCCAGCGCGCCGGGCGGGTCGATCTGGAGCTCGAGGAGAGCACCATGGACGAGGCCTCCGGCCGCATCGGCAGCCGCACCCGCCGCATCATCGTCGGCTGGTCCATCGCCGCCGACGGCTCGGTTCCGGCCACGGTGACGGTCACCCCGGCGCAGTGACGTCTGAATCCTTGTGATTCCGGGCACGGGCGGCTAATCCCGCCCGCTTACGTTCTCGCTATCGGAGGGCCGCATGGCCATCGACGCCGCGACCGTGCGCCGGGTGGCGCACCTCGCCCGCATCAAGACCCCGGAAGACCGGCTGGAGCCGCTCGCCGCCGAACTGAACGGCATCCTGAACTGGATCGAACAGCTCAACGAGGTCGACGTCGAGGGCGTCGAGCCGATGACCTCCAACGTCCGCCAGCCCCTGCGCCTGCGCGACGATGTCGTCACCGACGGCGACAAGGTCGCCGACGTCCTCGGCAACGCCCCGAAATCCGCCGACGGCTTCTTCGTCGTGCCCAAGGTGGTCGAATAGAATGTCCGACCTCACGAAACTGACCCTCAAGGCCGCCCTCGACGGCCTCAAGGCCCGCGACTTCTCGTCCGAGGAAATCACCCGCGCCTTCGTCGCCAACATCGACGCCGCCAATCCGCGCCTGAACGCCTATGTGGTCCAGACCACGGACAAGGCCCTGGAGATGGCCCGGGCCTCCGACGCCAAACTGGCGAAAGGCGAGGGCGGCGCCCTCGAGGGCGCCCCGCTGGGGATCAAGGACCTGTTCTGCACCGACGGCGTCCAGACCACCGCCGGCTCCAACATGCTGCGCGGCTTCGTCCCGCCCTATGAGTCCACGGTCACCGCCAACCTTTGGCGCGACGGCGCGGTCATGCTGGGCAAGCTGAACATGGACGAATTCGCCATGGGCTCGTCGAACGAGACCAGCGCCTTCGGCCCCGTGGTCAATCCGTGGAAGTCCAGCGCCTCCAACGCCGACCTGACCCCGGGCGGCAGTTCCGGCGGCTCGGCCTCGGCCGTCGCCGGCGATCTCTGCCTGGCCGCGACCGCCTCTGACACCGGCGGCTCGATCCGCCAGCCCGCCGCCTTCACCGGCACGGTGGGGGTCAAGCCGACCTACGGCCGGGCCAGCCGCTTCGGCATGGTCGCCTTCGCCTCCTCGCTGGACCAGGCCGGCCCGATCGCGAAGACGGTCGAGGACGCCGCCATCCTGCTGCGCTCGATGTGCTCGTTCGACCCGAAGGACTCGACCAGCCTCGACGTCGAGACGCCCGACTGGACCGCCAGCCTCGGCAAGGGCGTCAAAGGCCTGCGCATCGGCGTGCCCAGGGAATACGTCGTCGACGGCATGCCGGCCGAAATCCAGGACCTGTGGGACCAGGGCGTCCAGTGGCTCAAGGCCGCCGGCGCCGAGATCGTCGAGATCAGCCTGCCGCACAGCAAATACGCCCTGCCGGCCTATTACATCATCGCTCCGGCCGAGGCCTCGTCCAACCTGGCGCGCTACGACGGCATGCGTTTCGGCCACCGCGCGGAAAAGGCCTCCAGCCTGACCGACCTCTATGAGACCAGCCGCGCCGAGGGCTTCGGCAAGGAGGTCCAGCGCCGCCTGACCATCGGGGCCTATGTCCTGTCGGCCGGATTCTACGACGCCTACTACGTCCGCGCCCTCAAGGTCCGCCGCCGCATCGCCATGGATTTCGACGCCGTCTGGGACCGCGTCGACGCCATACTGACGCCCTCTACGCCTTCGGCCGCCTTCGCCCTCGGCGACAAGCAGATCGACCCGCTGCAGATGTATCTGAACGACATCTTCACCGTCACCGCCAACCTCGCCGGCCTGCCCGGCATCTCCGTCCCCGCCGGGCTCGACAAGGGCGGCCTCCCGCTCGGCCTCCAGGTCATCGGCAAGGCCCTCGACGAGGCGACGGTCTTCCAGGTCGCCGACGTGCTGGAGCAGAGCGCCGGCTTCACAGCCCGGCCGGAGAAGTGGTGGTAGTCTGATCCGAAACCCTCTCCCAAAGGGAGAGGGAGGGGCCCACGCCGAAGGCGTGGGAGGGAGTGGGGTTACACCTGATGACGCCCGAGACTCGAACCGCCCGCGCTCGCGATCTCCGGAAGCGCCAAACCCGCGCCGAAGCCACCCTCTGGCAATACCTCCGCGCCAGCCGCCTCGATGGCCTGCGTTTCCGCCGCCAGCACCCCATCGACGGCTATTTCGTCGACTTCGCCTGCCTCTCCCTGAAGCTTGTCATCGAACTCGACGGCAAGGTTCACGATGACGACGACCAACAACTCAACGACTATCACCGCCAGCAGGCCATCGAGTCCCTTGGCTGGTCGGTCCTGCGCTTCACCAACGATCAGGTGATGGTTTCTCTTCCAACGGTCCTCGATGCTGTCCGCGCCCAAGCGAAACTGGCCGGCGACGTAACCCCACACCCTCCCGTCGACGCCGTCGACGGGCCCCTCCCTCTCCCTGAGGGAGAGGGGTTTCAAAAGCGCCGTGTACCCAAACGTCGACTCCCCAAATTCCGACCCTGAAACCCTCTCCCATCGGGAGAGGGAGGGGCCCGCGCGCGCAGCGCGTGGGAGGGAGTGGGGTTACGGCGCCAGCCGTCTTCCGCCGACTGGCCACGACACGGTTGTCTACCGCTCCCCGAAAATGCAAAACCCTGACAGCCGGGCCGGCACGGCCGACATCGCAACCCCACTCCCTCCCGTCGGCTTTGCCGCCGGGCCCCTCCCTCTCCCGATGGGAGAGGGGTAAAGACAGCGACATGACCGACACCACCACCCCCTCCAAACTCATCCACGGCCGCACCGGCCCGTGGGAAATCGTCATGGGGCTGGAGATCCACGCCCAGGTCGCCTCGAAGGCCAAGCTGTTCTCCGGCGCCGCCGTCGGCTTCGGCGCCGGTCCGAACGAGCAGGTGTCGCTGGTCGACGCCGGCTTCCCCGGCATGCTGCCGACCCTGAACAAATTCTGCGTCGAACAGGCCGTCCGCACCGGTCTCGGCCTCAATGCGAAGATCAACAACCGCAGCCAATTCGACCGCAAGAACTATTTCTATCCCGACCTGCCGACCGGCTATCAGATCAGCCAGCTCTTCTACCCGATCGTCGGCGAGGGCGTCGTCGAGGTCGAGGCCGAGGACGGCTCCTTCTTCAACGTCGGCATCGAGCGCCTGCATCTCGAACAGGACGCGGGCAAGCTGATCCACGACCTGTCGCCCACCGAATCCTACGTCGACCTGAACCGCGCCGGCACGGCCCTGATGGAGATCGTCTCCCGCCCCGACATCCGCTCGCCGGAAGAGGCGGTCGCCTACGTCAAGAAGATCCGCACCATCCTGATCTATCTCGGCACCTGCGACGGCGACATGGAGAAGGGCAACCTGCGCGCCGACGTCAACGTCTCGGTCTGCCGCGAGGGCCAGTACGCCAAATACAAGGCGACCGGCGACTTCAGCCATCTGGGCACGCGCTGCGAGATCAAGAACGTCAACTCGTTCCGCTTCATCTCCCAGGCCATCAACTACGAGGCCCGGCGCCAGATCGAGATCCTCGAGGACGGCGGCAAGGTCGATCAGGAGACCCGCCTCTACGACCCCACGGCCGGCGAGACCCGTTCGATGCGCTCCAAGGAGGAGGCGATGGACTATCGCTACTTCCCGGACCCCGACCTGCTGCCGCTCGAGATCGAGCAGGCCTGGATCGACGAGATCAAGGCGAACCTGCCCGAACTGCCCGACGCCAAGCGCCGCCGGCTGATGGCCGACTACGGTCTGTCGCAATACGACGCCGTCGTCCTGATCTCGGAACAGGCCAAGGCCGACTATTTCGAAGCCGCCGCCAAGGGGCGCGACGCCAAACTGGTCGCCAACTGGGTCACCAACGAGCTGTCCGCCCGCCTCGCCGCCGACGGCAAGGACTTCTCCGAATGCCCGCTGCCGGCCGCCCACGTGGCCCAGCTGGTCGAGCTGATCGAGACGAACGTCATTTCCTCGAAGATCGCCAAGGAGGTCTTCGACCACGTCTGGAACGGCGAGGGCAGCCCGGCCGAGGTCGTCGAGAAGCACGGCCTCAAACAGGTCACCGACACCGGCGCCATCGAAAAGGCCGTCGACGAGATCATCGCCGCCAATCCCGACAAGGCCGCCGCCGTCGCCGAAAAACCCCAGGCCATCGGCTGGTTCGTCGGCCAGGTCATGAAGGCCACCGGCGGCAAGGCCAACCCCGCCGCGGTCAACGACATCCTGAAGGCGAAGCTGGGACTCTAGGGCACTCCCTTCTCCCCTTGCGGGAGAAGGTGCCCCGGAGGGGCGGATGAGGGGTCTCTCCGGCCCCGACCGTGCGGCCCTCATCCACCCTCGCTCCCCTGACACCTTCTCCCCCGGAGGGGAGAAGGGCCAGGGACGGACTAATCCAGCAGCGACAGGATCACCCCGGTCGCCAGCGCCGCGATCACGATGTCGCCGGTGTCGGTCCGGTAATAGCCGTAGCCGCGCGGGGGAGGGGCCCAGCCGTAGCGGTGATAGTCGCGCACATACCAGTTGCGGCGGTAGTCGTAGGGGATCACCGCACCGCGATGCCAGCGACGATAGTCGCGCCGGTAGTCGCGCCGGTCGTGACGCCAGTCGCGCCACTGGTCGCGCTGGCCGCGCCGCCAGTCGCGATACCGTTCACGGTCGGTGTAGCGCCCGCCGTCCCGGCGGTTCCGGTCCGCGCGGCGCTCCCAGCGTTCATAGCGGCCATCGCCGTCCCGGTCGCGTCGCCAGTCCTGGGCCGAGGCGGCCATCGGGGCGGCGAGCGTCGCCAGCGACAGGGCGCCGATCATCAGGGGTTTCATCATCTGAACGTCTCCTTCGTCTGGAGCCGCGGTCGTCTTTCATCGGAGCCGCGACCTGAGACCCGACAAGGCGGAAAGGCTGCGCCGGCCTGGCTGAACCGCCGCTGAACACCGCGTTTAGGTGCTCGATCCGCCCAGGTGTCTGACGGAAGCGCCGCGCCCGATCGCCCGGAACCATCCCGGGGCGGCCCGGTTGGACGGCTTCAGATCAAGGGAGCGCAGCATGCTGGCGATGGACTACCGGGGACCGCGTCGGGTCCGCATCGAAGAGAAGCCGATGCCGACGATCCAGCATCCCCGGGACGCGATCGTCAGGGTGACCCGATCATGCATCTGCGGCTCCGACCTGCACCTCTACCACGGCATGGTGCCTGACACGCGCGTCGGCATGACTTTCGGCCACGAGTTCTGCGGGGTCGTCGAGGAGGTCGGCGACGACGTCAGCAACCTGTCGAAGGGCGACCGCGTGCTCGTGCCGTTCAATATCGCTTGCGGCCAATGCCACTTCTGCAAACAGGGCCTGTTCGGCAATTGCCACGAGTCCAACGCCCAGGCGACCGCCGTCGGCGGCATCTTCGGCTATTCGCACACCGCGGGCGGCTATGACGGCGGCCAGGCGGAATACGTCCGGGTGCCCTATGCCGACTTCGGCCCCACCCTGATCCCCGAATGGATGGACCCGGACGACGCGGTCCTGCTCACCGATGTGGTGCCCACCGGCTACCAGGCTGCCGAGATGGGGGGCATCCAGAAGGGCGACACGGTGGTGGTGTTCGGCGCCGGTCCCGTCGGCCTGCTCGCCGCCCGCTGCGCATGGCTCTTCGGGGCAGGGCGGGTGATCGTCATCGACCACCACGAATACCGGCTCGACTTCGCCCGCAGCTACTGTCCCGCCGAGGTCTATGACTTCCGCGAGATCGGCGACCCTGTCGTCTTCCTCAAGAAAGCCACCAACGGCCTCGGGGCGGACGTCTGCATCGACGCGGTCGGGGCCGACGCCTCCGGCAACGGCTGGCACACTATGTTCGGCAAGAAGCTGAAGCTGGAGGCCGGCTCGGCGGTGCCGCTGCACTGGGCCATCAATTCCGTCAAGAAAGGCGGGGTGGTGTCTATCGTCGGCGTCTACGGCCCGACCGGCAACATGGTCCCGATCGGCAATGTCGTGAACAAGGGTATCACCATCCGCGCTAATCAGGCCTCGGTGAAGCGGCTGCTTCCGCGCCTGATCGACCACGTGAAGGAGGGCCGGATCGACCCCAAGGCCATCATCACCCACCGCATGCCGCTGGAGGAGGTCGCCGAAGCCTATCACCTGTTCTCGTCGAAGCTGGACGGCTGCATCAAGCCCGTCCTGATCCCCAACGCGGCCTGACCGGAGAACAGCGACATGAGGACCCAGAGCGACAAGGCCGACGCCGCCGCCGCCGACGCCCACCCCCGGATCGATCCCGCCACCGTCGTCGGCTGGGGTGTCGACGCCGACCCGGACAACGACCCCACCTGGCCGATGCGCGACCGCTCGCAGGACGACGGCCCCGGCATGAACTGGGCGCGCCCGCCGGTGCAGGACACGGACGTCGAAATCCTGCAGTCGGTCGAGCACAGGCGCCGACCGGCGGCCGTGGGAACCTCGACTCCGCCCGCTGGGCTCAGCGGCTCTGTGAGGCGTCAGGCCTTCCGGCTGAGCGAGAGTCAGTGGGGCCACTGGCTCCTCCTGATCCTCGCCGACCGGATCAACACGGTTGAGGGCTTATTTCAGGACATCAGGCGCGGCCGGATGCCCAACCCGCTTGTCGAGATGGGCGTCGTCCCGCAGTCGCGCTCGCGCGAGGCGGCGGCGGGAACCGTAGCTCTGTTCGCCATTGGCGTGATGGCGGGCGTCCTGCTTCTGCGTCGTCGCCGCTGACAGGCGTCGCGCCTGCCTACTCGAACAGCTCCCCGCTCTCCGGCGCGCCCTCGATCGCCGCCCGGGCCAGCGCCCGCGTCACCGGCCGGTGCAGCGCATCCAGTCGCTCGACCACCTCCGCCGCGGCCGCCGCCGACCGGTCGATCCGCCGCAGCAGATAGGGGATGACGTCCCTGGCCGGGCGGATGCCGCGCTCGGCGAATCGCGCCTCCAGCATGGCCGCCAGCACCGCGTCGTCCGGGACCTCCACCGCGATGGTGCGGACCGAGTCCAGCCGGGAGCGCAGGTCGGGCAGGGCGGTCGACCAGGCCGACGGCGGCTCGCGCGAGACCATCAGCAGGGCCCCGCCCGGCGCCTGGGCCAGGTTGATCAGGTGGAAAAGGGTCTCGTCGTCGACATCCCGGGCGCGGTCCAGCAGCACCGGCCGCCCCTCCAGCTCCAGCGGGTCGATCAGCGCCGCCTCGGCCCCGTGCAGCGCCGTCGCGCCGACCCGTTCCGCCCAGATCTGCCCCAGACGGCTCTTGCCCGCGCCCTCGGGGCCATGCAGCGCCATCACCCCGCCGATCAGATCGGGCCAGGCCGCCAGCGCCTCGTGCGCCGACCGGTTGCTGTCCGAGACCACGAACCCGTCCGCGCCCTCGGGCAGGTCGCGCTGCAGCGGCAGGCGCATCTGGTCAGGCGGAGAGGGGCGGGCGGTCATTGCGTTCACCATAGCAGAAGCCGCGTCCCGTCCGCTGCGCCCACCACGGCATCCGTGAATAGACCGGTTCCGCTTGTGGACGCTTCGCCGCGCCGCGTCGTCCCGGGGCTCCCCGAGGGCGTGACGCTGTGCTGGCAATCCGGGGAATTATAGTCGGGTTCAGCTGAAATTCGCGCGTCGTTTCAATGTTGTGGCTGTTTCTCAAAGCCATCTTTCCGCCTGAGAAGACAGCGGGCGTATCATGCCCGCCTGTCTGTCCCGGTCTTTGACAATCGAACCGCCGCCGCTCCGCCCCAGGAGCCGCGATGCCGACAGGGCGAAATCGCCACGTCTGGAGCTCCCCCGGGGCCGGCGCCGACTCTGCCGACTCTGCCCCCGCGTTTTCCCGCGCGCTTGCCGACCCTGCCGACTCTGCCCCCCCGATTTTCTCGCGGGCCAGACCTGTCGCGCCAGCCCCGCAACGCCGCTGGCCTTGACTTTCGGGGGCGATAATGCGCCCTTCCGGCCTCCCGATTTGAGGCCTCCCCGGCCCGTATTCCAAGACGAACCGACCATGCACGCCTACCGCTCCCACACCTGCGGCGCCCTCCGTTTGGCCGATGCGGGCTCCAATGTTCGATTGTCAGGGTGGGTGCACCGCAAGCGCGACCATGGCGGCCTGCTGTTCGTCGACCTGCGGGATCACTACGGCCTGACCCAGCTGGTGCTGCACCCCGAGACTCCCGGTTTCGAAGCCGTCGAACGCCTGCGCGCCGAGAGCGTCATCCGCATCGACGGCGAGGTGGTGGCCCGCGAGGCCTCGGTGGTGAACCCGAACCTGCCGACCGGCGAGATCGAGATCCGCGTCGCGGGGGTCGAGGTCCTGTCCGAGGCCGCCGAACTGCCGCTGCCGGTCTTCGGCGAGCCGGAATACCCTGAGGAGATCCGCCTCAAGCACCGCTACCTCGACCTGCGCCGCGAGACCCTGCACAAAAACATCGTGCTGCGCTCGAAGGTGATCCACTCGATCCGCCGCCGCATGGTCGACCAGGGCTTCCTCGAGTACCAGACCCCCATCCTGACCGCCTCGTCGCCGGAAGGGGCGCGCGACTTCCTCGTTCCGTCGCGCCTGCACCCGGGCAAATTCTACGCCCTGCCGCAGGCCCCGCAGCAGTTCAAACAGCTGCTGATGGTCTCGGGCTTCGACCGCTATTTCCAGATCGCCCCCTGTTTCCGTGACGAGGATCTGCGCGCCGACCGTTCGCTGGAGTTCTACCAGCTCGACGTCGAGATGAGCTTCGTCACGCAAGAGGATGTTTTTGCTGCGATCGAGCCCGTCATGCATGGCGTGTTCGAGGAGTTCGCCGACGGCAAGAAGGTCGACCCCTATCCCTTCGTCCGCATCCCCTACCGCGAGGCCATTTCGCTGTTCGGCACCGACAAGCCGGACCTGCGCAACCCGATCGAGATGTCGGACGTCAGCGACCATTTCCGTGACGGCGGCTTCGGCCTGTTCAACAAGATCCTCGCGGCCGACGCCAAGAACGCCGTCTGGGCCATTCCGGCCCCGACCGGCGGCTCGCGCGCCTTCTGCGACCGCATGAACTCCTGGGCCCAGGGCGAGGGCCAGCCGGGTCTCGGCTACATCTTCTGGTCCGAGGACCAGGGCGGCTGGGGCGGCCCGATCGCCAAGAACCTCGGCGCCGAGGCGACCGACGCCCTGATGAAGTCGCTGGCCATGGGCAAGGGCGACGCCGCCTTCTTCGCCGCCGGCGACCCCTCCGTCTTCTACAAGTTCGCCGGAAACGCCCGCACCAAGCTGGGCCAGGACCTCAACCTGATCGCCGACGACGAGTTCAAATTCTGCTGGATCGTCGACTTCCCGATGTTCGAATGGAGCGAGGAAGAGAAGAAGGTCGACTTCTCGCACAACCCCTTCTCGATGCCTCAGGGCGAGATGGAGGCCCTGCAGACGAAAGACCCGCTCGATATCCTCGCCTACCAGTACGACATCGTCTGCAACGGCTACGAGCTCTGCTCCGGCGCGATCCGGAACCACAAGGCCGAGATCATGCTCAAGGCCTTCGAGATCGCCGGCTACGACGCCTCTGTGGTCGAGGAACAGTTCGGCGGCATGCTCAACGCCTTCCGCTACGGCGCGCCCCCGCACGGCGGCCTGGCCCCCGGCATCGACCGCATCGTCATGTTGCTGGCCAACCAGACCGCCATCCGCGAGGTCATCGCCTTCCCGCTGAACCAGCAGGGCCAGGATCTGCTGATGAGCGCGCCGTCCGACGCCGCCGAGCGCCAGTACAAGGAACTGCACATCCGCCCGGCTCTGCCGCTCAAGGGCTGATGCGAAAAGGGCCCCGCCGGAGCGGGGCCCTTGTTCAGCGGCCGCTGCTGGCGACCACGAGATTCCGGCTGCGGGGCGGGACCGGCGGGGCTGGCGGACGCGGCGGCGCCGGAACGGACCTGACGGCGCTCAGCCCCCGACAGGTCCGCGGATTGAGGTTGCTTGGCAGGCGGGTGTTGGCGTCGCCGCAGGCCCGGCTGATCTGTTCCTGGGTCAGACCGCGGGCCCGCGAGAGGTCGGCGCCGCGGATGTCGGTCCGGTTCATCTCGGCGTCCTCGAAATCGGCGCCGGCGAAGGCGCCGCCGGTCAGCCGCGCTCCGTTCAGCGTCGACCCCGAAAAGTCGGCTGAGCGGAAGTCGCCGTTCGAAAGGTTCGACACGCTGATGTCGGAGCCAGAAAAATCCGCGCCGCGCGCGCTCACATTGGCCAGGGTGGCGGCCACGACCTCCGCGTCGCTGATGTCCGCGCCGCTGAGGACCGCGCTGTTCAGATTGACGCCGACCAGCTGGGCTCCGGACAGATCGGCGGTGGCGAAGCGGGTGCGCACCAGGGTCGCCCCGGACGCATCGACGCCGGCCAGGCTGGCCCCGGTGAAATTCGCGCCGGTGAAATTGGCCCCGACCATGGTGGAGCCGTCCAGATCGGCGCGGCTGAAGTCGCTGCCCGAGAAGTTGGAGCCCATCAGCTCGGCTCCGCGCAGGTCGGCGCCGACGAGGGTGGCGTTGGTGAAGCTCGCGCCGTGGAAGGCGGCGCCGGTCAGGTCGCGGCCGGACAGTTCGCAGCGGTTGCAGGAGCCGCCCAGCGAAACCATCCGCGCCACGTCCCGGTCCTGGAAGCCGTACTGCAGCCGGATCTCGGCGGCGGCCGGCGTGGCCATCAGGGCGGCCATGGCGGCGCCCGCGGCCAGGCCGGCGGTGGTGAGGCGGCGGATCATGGGCGAAGCGATCTGGGTCACGCTCCGTTTCTGCCTCCAAAGTACGGCAAACCCTACTTAAATCGCGGTAAGGTGCATGGCCGCGGCCTGTCCGCTCAGCAGTGAGGGATGCTCAGCCCCGCCGGCAGTTCGGTGGCCTCGTCGCCACACGCCTGATTGAGCCGGGCCTGGCTCAGCCCCGTCGCCCGCCGCAGGGAGGCGCCCGCGAAATTCGTTCCGCTCAGCGTGGCGCCGCTGAAGTTGGCGCCGTCCAGATAGGCTCCGACGAAGCTCGCATTGGTCAGGTTCGCCCCGGCGAAGCTGGAGCCCGAGAAGACGCCGCCGTAGGCCTCGACATCGCGCAGGTCCGCGTTGGAGAACCGGGTGCGGTTCATCACGCTGAGGCTCAGGTCGGCCTGGCGGAGACGGGCCCCGCTCAGATTGAGGCCCCGGGCCTGAAGGCCGGAGAAATCTCCCTGGAACAGGTTGCAGCCGGCGCAGCTGGCGCCGTCGCGCACGCGGGCGATCTGCCCGGCGTTCTGGGCCGAGGCGGGCAGGGCCGCCGCGGCGGCGGCCAGGGCGATGACGGCGGTGAGGATCGGCTTCATGGCGGGCTCCGTGTCTCGCACCCCGTGGATGCAAGTCCCGCGCCATCATGGAAGGAAATCGTTGATTATCCCTGCATGGAGGGCGCGGCCCCGCAGGTGTCGCAGATCCAGCCTCCGCCGCGTTGCTGGAGCGAGAAGTCGCCGCAGGCGGGGCAGGCGGTGGCCTCGCCGGCCGAGGTCGCCGCCGCGGGAGATTCCCGCTTCTGTCCGAACGGCAGGACAACCAGGTTGTCGGGCGTGGCCCCGCGCGCGAATCCCTTGGAGATGAAGCGCGCCGCCGGCACCGCCTCGACCTCGTCGCTGGATCCGCCTCCCAGGCCGTCGGCGTTCAGGCCCTCCGGATCGGCGTTGGCCAGTTCATGCCGGTCCAGATAGGACACGCCCAGCTCACGGAAGATGTAGTCGAGGATCGAGGTCGCCGAGCGGATCGAGTCATTGCCGGTGACCCGCCCCGCCGGCTCGAATCGGGTGAAGACGAAGGCGTCGACGAACTCGTCCAGCGGCACGCCGTACTGAAGGCCGATCGAGATCGCGATGGCGAAATTGTTCATCAGCGACCGGAAGGCCGCGCCTTCCTTGTGCATGTCGATGAAGATCTCGCCCAGCTCGCCGTCGTCGTACTCGCCGGTATGGATGTAGACCTTGTGGCCCCCGACGGCGGCCTTCTGGATATAGCCCTTGCGGCGGTCCGGCAGCTTGCGGCGGGTCCGCTCCCGCTCGACGACCTTCTCGACCACCCGTTCGACGGCCCGCACCTCCGGCTCCCGTCGACGCTCGCGCGGGGCGTCGGTGTCGGGCAGGTCCAGCAACCGGCCGGAGGGAGCGGTCCGGCGCATCAGTCGGACGGCCCGACGCCCGGCCCGCGCCGCCTCGCCGAGCTGGCGCACGCCCTGGGCGGGCGTCGCGCGCCAGTCCAGGTCAAGGGGCGCGATATCGGGTGCGGGGCTGCAGGGCTCGAGAGCGCCGCGGAGACGCGCCTCGAAGGCGGCGAGGTCCGCCAGCACCGGCCGCAAGGCTTCCGGCGCCTCCGGCCACGTCGACAGGTCTCCATGTCCAAAGGCCCACGCCTCCGCCTCGGCGATGGCTTCCGGCGTGAAGCCGAGCCGGACCAGCAGGTCCCCCTCGCCGGGATCCTCGACCCCCAGCACATCCCGCAGGAAGCCGGCGTCCAGGACCGGCGCGCGGAATGCGTCCGCCAGTCGCTGCGTGCGTGCGAGCGCCGCCTCCACTCCTTCCAGTTCTATGTCGGTCAGACCGCGCGCCCGCAGCGCCGCATGGTCGATGCCCGGCGCCCCAGCCAGCGTGCGCCGCCCGAGCAGATGGCGCTCTGCGGACTCCACGTCGCCGCCGGCCCGGGCGATGGCGGCGGCCAGCGAAGGCCGAAGGCGCCGCGCCACCTCGCCGTCCCCGCTTTCGAACAGGTCGATGGCGGCCAAGGGCGTGAGGCCAAGGCGCAGGCTCGCCTCGATGTCCTCGATGAAGAGGCTGGAGGGGGCGGCATACTCCACCGCCAGCTCCGCCAGGTCCGCCGCCAGCGCCTCTACCTCTCCGAGATCGCCGGCAACCGCCACATCCGCCAGTCCGCCGAGGCCGAGGGCTGGCCGCGCACCGGCATGAGCTTTCGACCACAGCGTCAAGAGGGCGGACAGGGCCGGTCCGAACTGGTCGCCGGCGACAGCATGCAGGGCGGGCAGGGACAGCAGCACCGCCGGACCGGACGAGGCTTCGATCAGGGCCTCGGCGGCGCCTGCGTCGAAGGTCAGGATCAGGTCGCCGTCCATCCCGGCCTCGGCCGCGAGCAGGGCGACCGGTGCGCCGGCGGCGACGAGGTCACGGTCGGCCAGAGCCAGGATCGGCCGGAATGCCGGGGTGCTGAGTGGGCTGACCTCGCACGGTTCACCCGCGACCGCGCGCAGAATGTCGGCGTCGGCCGCGCCGGTCCTGCGCGCCGCCGCGGCAGCGCGGGCGAGGGCCGGGTTCCGGGCCGGATCGGCGCAGTCGGCCGATGGCCCTTCGCAGCGGCTGACGGCATCGGCCACGCCCCGGAGCGAGGCGGCGGCGGCCTCGACAGCCGTGGCGGCGAGACGGGCGGCGCGCCGGCCCGCCATCTCCGCGCGCAGCCGCCCGGCGGCCGTCGGATCGGAAAGGTCGAGCCGTTCCGGAACAGGGATTACGGGGGCGGCGGGCGACGCCAGACCCAGCAACAGCGTCGCCGCCAGTTCTTCGGCTTCGGAGCCCTCCAACCCCAGCCGCCCGGCGAATCGCGTGGCTGCGTCCGCGAGCGGGTCGTCGGCGCCGACGGCCAGGTCCTGCGCCTCCGCCCAGTCGATCCACGCCTCTACCTGGGCGTCCGGCCAGCTTTCGGGCGCGCGCACCGTCATGATCCTGTCCGGGCGTTCGATCTCGCGCCGGGGACGACGGGCCAGGGCGGCAAGCAGGGCGAAGCGGAACGGCGGGCGCATGCGACAGTCTCGGCTGAGCTGGCTCGGATGCTAACCTTCCTCACCGCATTCGCAATAAATCTGGCGTGTGTGGGTCAGGTTACCCCCAAGATGTTGAGGCTTCCCGCCACCGCGTCGCGCTGGACGGACCGCCCGGAGGTTTCTATGATTGCGCCGACGTCGCCAGCCTCCCCGCGCGACCTGAATGAGTGGATTCCCGACGTGCTAGGCAAGATCTTCGGCTGGACCAGCGGTGCGACCATCGGCACGTTGTTCACGATCGCCAAGCGCGGCGTCCTGGTCGGCACGGACGAATTCGGCAACCGATATTTCCAGTCGCGGGACACGACCAGCTATGACGGACGCCGCCGCCGCTGGGTGATCTACAACGGCTATGCCGATGCATCCAAGGTGCCGCCGGACTGGCACGGCTGGCTGCACTACACCTTTGACGAGCCGCCGACCGAACATCCGCTGCCACGCCGTGCGTGGGAGAAGGATCACCTGCCGAACCTGACGGGTACGCCGATGGCCTGGCGGCCGCAGGGCTCGCTCGCGGCTGAGGGCCGGCGTCCCGCGGCCACGGGCGACTACGAGGCCTGGCAGCCCGAATGAACACCAGGGCGACCATCCTTGCGGGCGTCACCGCGCTGGCCCTGCTGGCCTCCGGGGCCGTGGTCGCCTCGGCGCTGAACGAAATGCCGCAGGAGGCCCAGCCGGCGCCGCAGAATCCGACCGCCGACCTGAACCGCCAGCCGACCCCGCCCGTGCCGCAGGAGCCCGCGCCGGAGGCCGCGCCTGCACCGGCCGCGCCGATCGCCATCACACCGCCCGCCCCGGTGATCGTCGTCGCCCCGGAAACGCCTGGGGACGAAAGCGAGACGGAGGAGGCCGGGGAGGCGGAGGAAGAACGCGTCGCCGTTGTGAGCGAGCCGGCGGCGCCTCCCGGACGCCGCCAGCGGCGGCGCGTCGCGATCGTCGAGGCCGTCGACAAGGTCACCGCCGAGACCATGAGGTTCGAGGTCGAGGTCGGTGGCCGGCCCGTTCGTTTCCAGAAGACCCTGATCTTCACGGCTCGCGCCTGTGAGCTTTCCGCTCCCGACGAGCTTGTCGAGGATTCGATCGCCTATCTGGAGGTCAGCCTGCAGCCGCGGGGGGTCCTGCAGACCTCCGAGCCGCGCCAGATCTTCCGCGGCTGGATGTTCGCCTCGGCTCCGGCCGTCAACGGCCTTCAGCACCCGATCTACGACGCCTGGGTTGTTGGCTGTAAGGCGTAGAGGACCGCCTCGGCGCCGCTCATCGGCTCGAACAACGAGCGTGTGTCGGGACGGACCGTTCGCGCCGCGTCCAGCAGCCTGAGATAGGCGGCCTGCGGCGTCTCCACCGCACCGAACTGGCTCAGGTGCGTCGTCAGGAACTGGGCGTCCAGCAGCCGCCATCCGCCGCGCTTCAGCCGCGCTACAAGATGCACCAGCGCCACCTTCGACGCATCGCGCTCGCGGCTGAACATGCTTTCCCCGAAAAAGGCGCCCCCCAGCGTCACGCCGTAGAGCCCGCCGACCAGCCGCTCGTCCCGCCAGCACTCGACCGAATGGGCGTGACCGCGGGCGTTGAGCTCCACATAGAGCCTTCGGATGGGGTCGTTGATCCAGCTGTCCTCCCGCCCGGGCGCTGGCGCGGCGCAGGCCTCCAGCACGGCGGCGAAGGCGGTGTCGACCCGGACTTCGAATGCGTCGCTGCGCACGGTCCGGCCGAGACGGCGGGGGATGCGAAATCCGTCCAGCGGAATGACGCCCCGTTGCTCGGGCTCGACCAGGAAGACCCGGGGGTCGTCGCGGGCCTCTCCCATCGGAAAAACGCCCGTGGCGTAGCAGTTGAGCAGTTCGTTGGGGCCAAAGCCGCCGAACGGTCCGCTGGCGCTGAAGCCGGGTTCGTCCACCTTGGCTAGGCGTCGCCCTTCTGGCGTCTGGCCCAGTTCTCGAGCCAGTGGATGTCGTAGTCGCCGGACAGGATGTCGGGCTCCTGCAGCAGCTTCTGGAACAGGGGGATGGTGGTGTCGATGCCGCCGACGACCATCTCGCCCAGCGACCGCTTGAGCCGGGCGATGCACTCCTCGCGGTCGCGGCCGTGGACGATCAGCTTGCCGATCAGGCTGTCGTAATAGGGCGGAATCGAATAGCCGGCGTAGATCGCGCTATCCAGCCGCACGCCCAGGCCGCCCGGGGCGTGGAAGTCGGTGATCGTGCCCGGCGAAGGCGTGAAGGTTTCGGCGTTCTCGGCGTTGATCCGGCACTCGATGGCGTGGCCCTCGAAATGCACATCGTCCTGGGTGAAGGACAGCGGCAGACCGGCGGCGATGCGGATTTGCTCGCGCACCAGATCGACGCCGGTGATCATCTCGGTCACCGGATGCTCGACCTGCAGCCGGGTGTTCATCTCGATGAAGAAGAACTCTCCATCTTCCCAAAGAAATTCAATGGTTCCGACGCCGAGATAGCCGATGGCGGCGATGGCCTTGTTGACCGTTTCGCCGATGGCGGCGCGTTCCTTCGCCGACAGGGCGGGCGAGGGGGCCTCTTCCAGCACCTTCTGGTGGCGGCGCTGCAGCGAGCAGTCTCGTTCGCCGAGATGGACGACGTTGCCGTGACTGTCGGCGATAACCTGAAGCTCGATATGGCGGGGCTTCTGGAGATAGCGCTCCATATAGACGGCGCCGTTGCCAAAGGCGGCCTGGGCCTCCGACTGCGCGGTCTGCACCGCCTCGACCAGATCGTCGGCGGTGAGGGCGACCTTCATGCCGCGCCCGCCGCCGCCCGCCGCCGCCTTGACGATCAGCGGGAAGCCGATGGCCTTCGACGCCTCGATCGCCGCTTCGACGGTCTCGACCTCGCCCTTCGAGCCCGGCACGCAGGGGATGCCGGCGTCGAGCACCGTCTGCTTGGCGGTGATCTTGTCGCCCATGATGCGGATGTGCTCGGGCCGGGGACCGATGAAGGTCATGCCGTGGGCTTCTACGATCTCGGCAAAGCGGGCGTTCTCGGACAGGAAGCCGTAACCGGGATGGATCGCCTGGGCGCCGGTGATCTCGGCCGCGGCGATGATCGAGGGGATGTTAAGATAGGATTTGGCGGCCGGAGCCGGCCCGATGCAGACGCTTTCGTCTGCCAGCCGCACCCACATGGCTCCGCGGTCGGCCTCCGAGTGCACGGCGACGGTGGAGATGCCCATCTCCTTGCAGGCGCGGTGAATGCGCAGGGCTATTTCGCCGCGGTTGGCGATGAGGACCTTGGTGAACATTGTCATGGCTGGGGCTTACGCCTCGAGTAGGACGAGGGGCTCGCCGAATTCGACCGGCTGGGCGTCGCCGACCAGGATCTCTTTCACGACGCCGTCGCGCGGAGCCTGGATCGGGTTCATCGTCTTCATGGCCTCGACGATCAGCAGGGTCTGGCCCTTCTTGATCTTGTCGCCCGGCTGTACGAACGGCGGCGCCTCGGGCGAGGCCTGCAGGTAGGCGGTGCCGACCATCGGCGACTTCACCTCTTCACCCGAGCGGGCGACGATGGTGGCGGGGTCCGAGGGCATCGAGGCGGGCGCCGGGGCGGCGGCGGCAGCGGGCGCATGGGCGGCGGGCGCCGGGGCGGCGGCATACTGCACCGGCGCGGCCATGGTGATCTCGCGGGCCACGCGGATCTTGAGATCGCCGCGCTCGACCTCGATCTCGGTCAGGTCGGTGTCGTTCAGGATGTCGGCGAGGCCGCGCACCAGGGCGGTGTCGATCTCGTCGTTCTTGAGCTTGGGCGCGGGCGTCTTTGAATCGGCCATGGGAGCCTCTTGTTACCTTCTAAACCGAACGGTCGGCGGCGGCGCGGTGTTCCTGCGCCAGCCGGAGAGCGGCCTTGACGGCCAGTTCGTAGCTGAACGGGCCGAAGCCCGAAACCACACCGGCCGCGACCGGCGAAACATAGGAGCGGTGGCGGAATCGCTCGCGCGCCGCCGGATTGGAGAGGTGGCATTCGACGATGGGGATCGTCAGCGTCTTCAAGGCGTCGAGCAGGGCGACCGAGGTGTGGCCGTAGCCGGCGGGATTGATGACAAGCGCCGAAGCCTTTTCCCTGGCCTCGTGAATCCAGTCGATCAGTTCGCCCTCGTGGTTGGTCTGGCGAAAGACCACGGCCGCGCCGTCGGCGGCCCGCTCGCACAGCAGGCGGACGTCATCGAGGGTCTCACGCCCATAGACGTCGGGCTCACGCACCCCGAGCAGGTTGAGGTTCGGGCCGTTCAGGACGTAGAGGACGGGGGTTTCGGGCATTCGCTCGAGGTTATGACATCCGGCCGCGCGGATTCGGAGCGGCCTTTTAGCTGAGGCGTGGCGGTAATCAAACCGTCGGCCGCGAGAGATTGACGTAGCGTCATGCGTATTCTGGTCAATGGCGAACTCCGCGAGGTTGCGGCGGCGACGGTTCTGGCCCTGGTCGAGGAGCTTGGGCTCGACGTGCGCAAGGTGGCGGTCGAACGCAATCTCCAGATTGTGCCCAAGTCGCTGCATGCCGTGACGCCCGTGGCCGAAGGGGACCAGTTCGAGGTGGTCCAGTTTGTCGGGGGCGGCTGAATGACGCGTCTGCAGCCTTGGGCGATCGACCTGATCAACTACGTTGACCCCGACGAGGCTCGGACGGGCATGGTCATGTCTGAAGACCTGATGGCTCACGTCGTGTCGCGTGAGCACCTGCGGATGGCGTTGGCGAACCTCAGGGAGGTCTTGGCTGATCAGGCCGTGACGAACGCTGACCTGAAGGGGCGCCTGAACCGCGCCTCGGGCCGGACCTGGGGCGGAGAGTATGATCGCGTATTCAGCCCGCGGGAGTTTCTGGAAACGCTCGCGGCCGCCGTAGAGGCCTACCTGCACAAGGCCTGAGGCTCAGCGCGGGCCCTCGAGGTCGCGCAGGTCGCGGCCGCGGGTTTCGCGGCCCACTACCGCTATCAGGCCCAGGGCAACAACCGCCAGACCACCGACTGCGGCGGCGGCGGCTCCGAGGGGCGGGGCGGCGGCCAGCACGCTCAACCCCTGCGCCAGCAGGCCGCCCAGCTTGCTGCAGCCGGCGATCCAGCCAGTGGCCCGGCCACGGATGCGCAGGGGATAGTTCTCGGCCGTGTAGGGCAGGATGATCGCGATGACGCCGCTCGAGCCGACGATCAGCAGGGCCAGCGCGATGACGGGGTCCGCGAGCAGGGCGACGCCCATGCTGCGGAGCAGGAGGCCGAACAGGCCCGTGGCGGTGACGCCGAGCATCAAGGCCAGCGCGCCACGGGTGCTCCAGGCGCTGTAAAGCCAGACGGAGAGCAGGATGGTGGGCGCCGCTATCAGCGTCGATTTCGCAATCAGGGCCGAGGCGGCCTCGACGCTGCGGCCCTCGGCGACAAGGGCGCTGGGCAGCCATAGCAGGATGCCGAAATTGACCAGGCCCCAGGCGAGGGCGGCGAGGGTGAGGGCGATGGTGATGGCCAGGTGGCGGCGATCGACCGGCGGGAGGTGCGAATGGCTTTCCTGCACGGCCGGGGCGGCGACGGCCTGCACCCGGGAGCCGAACCGCGCCAGCATGGCGCGGGCCTCCTCGCCCCTGCCGACGTGCTGAAGGAAGCGCGCCGACTCAGGCAGCAGGGGGCTGAGGGCGATGAGGATCAGGCCGGTGGGCAGGTTGAGGAACCACATGATCCGCCAGCTCCAGTCCGGCTGCAGCCAGGCGGACAGCGCGCTGGCGGCGAAATAGCCGCCGACGGCGCCGATGCCGCCGACCAGCACCAGGGCCCAGCCGCGGTGCTTCGTCGGCATGATTTCGGCCAGGAGGGCGTAGGCGACGGGCAGCATGCCGCCGGCGGCCGCGCCCATCAGGAAGCACATGCCGACGTTCCACCAGAAGTCCGGCATGGCGCCGCAGATGGAAGTGCCGACGAACATCACCGACGACAGCAGGATCGAGGCGCGTCGCCCGTAGATGTCGGCGAGCCAGCCCCAGACGAAGGAGCCGACCACGGTGCCGCTGAGCGCCGCGAACGGCAGCACCGCGACGAGGGCGTCCGACAGGCCGTACTCCTCGCGCATGCCGGGGGTGACGAAGCCGAGGCTGGCCGGCTTCATGATGTCGACGATCAGGGCCACGGACAGCAAGGCGCACATGGCCCAGTGCGCCCCCGTAAGCGGCGCATCCTCGGGCGGGGCCAGCACCTCGAGGGGCGTCTCGTCTCCCTTGTGCGCCGGCAGCAGGCCGAAAGCCGCCAGGGCGACGCCGACCAGGATCAGGGCCATGCCCCACACCATCCCGGCGTCCATCGGCATGCCGGACAGGCGGAAGCCCATGTCGCGGCCCATCCAGTACATCGGCAGGTGCAGGGCCACGCCGGCGGTGACGACGAGGCAGCCGAGCCAGAAGGCCCAGGCATGGCGGCGGTCGCCGAAGACTCTCGCGGTGGTCAAGTTGGCGCTCCCCGTTCCGGCGGACCGGCAGTCCTGACCTAGCCTCCGGCGGCCGGGGCGTCGAGGGGCCGGGAACCCGGGCGATGGCGGCTGCATCAAAGGACCGACGCAGACATCATGAGGACCGCCCGATGCTCGCACTCAGCCCGACCGTCTCCGAAGCGCACGAGAGCCACGCCGACCCGGCCTGCCTGCCGTACCGGAGGCCCAGCCGGGCGGAGGCCGAGGCGGCGGTGCGGACCCTGATCGGCTGGGCCGGGGATGATCCGCGCCGCGAGGGACTGCAGGCCACGCCGGGCCGGGTCGTGCGCGCCTATGAGGAGTGGTTCGCCGGCTATGGCGAGGATCCGGCGGCGATTCTCGAGCGAACCTTCGGCGAGGTGGCGGGCTACGACGAGATGGTGCTGTTGCGGGACATTCCGGTGGAGTCCGTGTGCGAGCACCATATGGCGGCGATCCGGGGCGTGGCCCATGTCGCCTACCTGCCGCGGGAGCGGGTGGTGGGCATCTCCAAACTGGCCCGGCTGGTCGACGCCTATGCGCGGCGGCTGCAGATCCAGGAGCGGCTGACGGCCGAGATCGCCGATGAGCTGGAGCGGACGCTGCGGCCGCGGGGCGTGGCGGTGATCATCGAGGCGTCGCACGCGTGCATGTCGTCGCGAGGGGTGCGCAAGCACGGGGCCTCGCTGACCACGCGGCGCTTCACCGGCGTGTTCGGGAGCGGCGAGGCGCGGCGCGAGGTGCTGGCCGCCCTGACCGGCTGATCGCCGGGAACCTTGCGCCGGGCGGCGCATCCAACCGATATGAGAGCCGGGAGCGCGCCATGCGGAAGCCGAGACACGCCGATCACGAAGCGCTGGACGAGGCCGGGCTGGTGCGCCTCGCGCAGGCAGGCGACGGCGAGGCGTTCCGGGTCATCATGCAGCGCGGCAACCAGCGGCTGTTCCGGGTGGCGCGCGGCGTGGTGCGGGACGACGGCGAGGCCGAGGACGTGCTGCAGGAGGCCTATGTCCGCGCCTTCGCGGCGATCGGCGGGTTCCGCGGCGAGGCCGGGCTGATGACCTGGCTGACGCGGATCGTCCTCAACGAGGCCCGGGGGCGGCTGCGCAAGCGGCGGCCGACGGTGGGCCTGGACCAGATCGAGGCGGCGCAGATGGAGGGAGCCCAGGTGATCCCGTTCCCGAACGCCTTTGGCGCGGCCAGTCCGGAGGCCGACGCGGCCCGCGCCCAGATCCGCGGGCTGATCGAGCAGGCCGTGGACGAGCTGCCGGAAGCGTTCCGGATCGTCTTCATCATGCGCGACATCGAGGAGTGCAGCATAGAGGAGACGGCGGCCAATCTGGGCCTCAAGCCGGAGACGGTGAAGACCCGGCTGCACCGGGCCCGCAGGCTGCTGCGCGAGGCGCTGGACGCCCGGCTGGCCAGCACCATGGCCGAAGCCTTTCCGTTCATGGGCGCGCGCTGCAACCGGATCACCGGGGCGGTGCTGGCCCGGCTGGAGGCCGAGGGGCGGTTGACGTCAAATCCGGGAACCTCCGGGGCGGTGTGACATCCAATGGACGGCGGCCGCTTCCCGGCCGGTCCAGAGGAAATCCCCATGTTCAAGAGCCTGATTCTCGCCGGCGCCCTGGCGCTGGCCCCGGTGGCGGTCGCTTCGGCCCAGGACGCCGGTCCGACCGACGCCCAGATCGCCCACATCGCCTACACAGCCGGCCAGCTGGATGTCGCCGCGGCGCGGCAGGCGCTGGAGAAATCGACCAATCCCGAGGTCCGCGCCTTCGCCGAGCTGATGGCGCGGGACCACGCGGCGGTGAACGACCAGGCCGTGGCGCTGGTGACCCGGCTGCGGGTCACGCCGGAAGCCAATCCGGTCAGCGCCGCCCTGACCGAAGCCGCCGCCGCGACCCATGCCCGGCTGGACGCGCTGGAGGGCGAGGCGTTCGACGCCGCCTATGTCGCCAACGAGGTCGCCTTCCACGAGACGGTCAACACGGCCCTGAGCGGGACCCTGATCCCGCAGGCCGACAACGCGGAACTGAAGGCCTTGCTGGAAACCGGCCTGACCCTGTTCCAGTCGCACCAGGCGCATGCCGAGCATCTCGCGGCCTCGGTGCGGTAGGCCGATCATGGAAATCGCCGACCCGACCCGCCGCGCGGTTCTGCTGACCGTCGCGGCCTCGGCCGCGGCCGCCGCCCTGCCGGCGGCGGCCCGGGCCCGGACCCACACCATCATCATGGAGAAGATGAGGTTCGGGCCGTCGCCGGCCGGCCTTCGGGTCGGCGACACCATCGTCTGGGTCAATCGCGACCTGTTCCGGCACACGGCCACGGCGCGCGACCTGTTCGACGTCGACCTGGCGCCGGGGGCCAGCGGCCGGACCGTGCTGAGGAGGGCAGGGCGCATCGCCTATGTCTGCCGCTTCCACCCCGGCATGAGGGGGGTGCTGACGGTCTCGGCCTGACCATCGGGGCCGGCATGGCCGCCTGAGACGATCAGGCGCTTCTCGTGGCGGGAGAGAAGGTCTATCTGGCCGCCATGACCGCCTCCCAAGACACCTGGACCGTCGCCGGCCGCACCTTCTCGTCGCGGCTGATCGTCGGTACCGGCAAATACGCCGACTATGCCCAGAACGCGGCCGCCGCCGAGGCCGCGGGGGCCGAGATCGTCACCGTGGCCCTGCGCCGGGTGAACCTGAGCGATCCGTCGCAGCCGATGCTGGTCGACTACGTCAAGCCGGACCGGTTCACCTTCCTGCCCAATACGGCGGGCTGTTTCACCGGCGAGGACGCGGTGCGCACGCTGCGGCTGGCGCGCGAGGCGGGCGGCTGGAGCCTGGTCAAGCTGGAGGTGCTGTCGGACACGGCGCACCTGTATCCGGACATGGTCGAGACGCTGCGGGCGCTGGACCTGCTGGTCAAGGACGGCTTCGACGTCATGGTCTATTGCACCGACGACGTGGTCATGGCGAAGCGGCTGGAGGAGGCGGGGGCCGCGGCGATCATGCCGGCGGCGGCCCCGATCGGCTCGGGCCTCGGCATCCAGAACCGGATCAACATCCGGCTGATCGTCGAACAGGCCAGGGTGCCGGTGCTGGTGGACGCCGGGGTGGGAACGGCCTCGGACGCGACCATCGCCATGGAACTGGGCTGCGATGCCGTGCTGATGAACACCGCCATCGCGGGCGCGAAGGATCCGATCCTGATGGCGTCTGCGATGAAGCATGCGGTGATCGCCGGGCGGGAGGCCTATCTGGCCGGGCGGATGCCGAAGCGGATGTACGCCAGCGCCAGTTCGCCGATGGCGGGGCTGATCTGATCCGGCCGCCCGGGATTTCACCCGGGTGAAAAGGAAAACCACGGTGGCGGAATCGGCAGAGTCTGCATGGCGAGAAATCGCGGGGGCAGAGTCGGCAGAGTCTACATGGGCGCGCCTGTCGCGGCGCGGCGGGGATTCGGTTGTCAAAGACCGGCGGGCCGGGGCTCGCGTGGAACAGGGCATTATGGGGCGGCCGCTTGCTGCGGCGGGTTCATGACGCTGGCGAACGGGACTTGCGCAAGGAAAACAGCGGCCTGGTCGGTGAAAGTGTGATGGCTGGGTGCGGATTTGCAGCGCAGCAAACATTGTTTCGGCGGACGGTTGGTCGCAAGCCCACGGGATAGTCCGACGTTCAAACCGCCCTTAGGATGACGGGGAACTCGCAAGGGGAACGACCATGTCGACCATCAGCCGCCGCCTCCTGATCGGTTCCGCCGCCACCCTCGCCCTGGCCGGCGGCGCTCAAGCCCAGACGCGGGCGAGCCGGGCGCTGGCGGTTTACAAGTCGCCGACCTGCGGCTGCTGCGGGGGCTGGGTGACGCACATGCGCCAGGCCGGCTTCACGGTGGCGGTGCATGTGGTCGAGGACCCGGGCACGGTCCGCCGCGCGCGCGGGCTGCCGGATTCGGTGGCGTCCTGCCACACCGCGGTGATCGACGGCTATGCCATCGAGGGCCATGTGCCGGCGGGGGACGTCGTGCGTCTGCTGGCCGAGCGGCCCCAGGCGGTCGGCCTGGCCGCGCCTGGGATGCCCATGGGGTCGCCGGGGATGGAGACGCCGGACGGCCGGAAACAGCCGTTCGATACGCTGCTGGTGCTGCGCTCCGGGCAGACGCGGGTGTTCGGGCGCCACGGGCGGGGGTGACTTCTGATTCCTTCTCCCCTTGCAGGAGAAGGTGGCAGCCGAAGGCTGACGGATGAGGGGTCGCACAGCGGCGACGCCGTTGTCGGCGTCGGCGAGACCCCTCATCCGACCCGCTTCGCGGGCCACCTTCTCCCGCAAGGGGAGAAGGGAGAGCGGGGCGGGTTGGCGGAATCCGCGGCGGGGGTTAGAGCAGGCGCTCCCCGAACCGAGACCGACCATGCACGACATCCGCGCCATCCGTGACAATCCCGCCGCCTATGTGGCCGGGTGGTCGTCGCGCGGGGTGGCCGAGGCGGACGGGCTGGTGGCGCGCATCCTGGAGCTGGATCGCGAACTGCGCACCGCCCAGACGACCGGGCAGGAGGCGCTGGCCAGGCGCAATGCGGCGTCGAAGCTGATCGGCGCGGCGATGGCGAAGAAGGACATGGCCGAGGCCGACCGGCTGAAGGCAGAGGTCGAGGCGCTGAAGGGCGATATCGCGGCGGCGGAAGAGCTCGAGCGCAGCCTGAAGGCCGAACTGCTTGGGCCGCAGGGACTGCTCGCCAAGCAGCAGAACATCGCGGCCGACGACGTGCCGGACGGCGAGGACGAGAGCGCCAACGTCGAGGTCTCGCGCTGGGGCGAGCCGCGCAAGACGGGGCCGGCCAAGGATCACGCCGATCTGGGCGAGGCGCTGGGCCTGCTGGACTTCGAGGCGGCGGCGCGGATGAGCGGCGCGCGGTTCGCGGTGCTGAAGGGCGGACTGGCGCGTCTGGAACGGGCCATCGGCCAGTTCATGCTGGACGTGCAGACGGCCGAGCACGGCTATCTGGAGGTCAATCCGCCGTATCTGGTGCGCGACGAGGCGATGTTCGGGACGGGGCAACTTCCGAAATTCGAGGAGGATCTTTTCCGGGTCGGAGAACACCTGCTCATCCCCACCGCCGAAGTCTCCCTGACCAATCTCGTCCGCGAGCAGATCCTGCCGGAGGAGCAGCTGGCCGAGCCGATGCGCCTGACCGCCCTGACGCCGTGCTTCCGGGCCGAGGCGGGGTCGGCGGGGCGGGATACGCGCGGGCTGATCCGCCAGCACCAGTTCCACAAGGTCGAGCTGGTCTCGATCACCCGGCCGGAGGACTCCGAGGCCGAACACGAGCGGATGGTGCGCTGCGCCGAGACGGTGCTGGAGAGGCTGGGGCTGCCGTATCGGCGGGTGCTGCTGTGCAAGGGCGACATGGGCTTTTCGGCGCGCAAGACCTTCGATCTGGAGGTGTGGCTGCCGTCGCAGGGGACGTATCGCGAGATCAGCTCCTGCTCGAACTGCGGGGATTTCCAGGCCCGGCGGATGGACGCGCGCTTCAAGCGGGCCGGGGAGAAGAAGACCGAGTTCGTGCATACCCTGAACGGCTCGGGCCTGGCCGTCGGTCGCACGCTTGTCGCGATCATGGAGAACTATCAGGAGCCGGACGGCGCCATCCGGGTGCCCGAGGCGCTCGTACCGTACATGGGCGGGATCACGCGGGTCGGTTGACGACAATCCCGCTCATCCCGGTGAAAGCCGGGACCCAGTGCTTTCGTCGGGCATTGGGGTTGGGTGAGGACAGCCGTCACGCGCGTGTCGCACCGGTTTGCCCAAGGATCTGGTTCCCGGCCTTCGACGGGATGAGCGGAAAAAGGAAGTTCAGATGAGACTGATCGCAATTGTCGCCGCCGGCCTCGCCCTGGCGGCCTGCGCCACCGGACCCGACACCGCGCCGCCGCCGGCGGGGCTGGACCTGTCGGGCGGGTCGTTCACCGGCTGGGCGCGGGTGACCGGCGACGAGTTCCAGCTGTTCGCCGAGCAGCGCGACCTGCGCCAGCCGGGCTCGCGGGCCTGCGTCTCCGGCGCGCTACCGAGGAACGCCCAGCGGGCGTCGGGCGATATTTCGGGCTCGCAGGTGCGGTTCACCGGCCGGACCCTGGCCTGGGCCGATCGCAACCAGGTCCAGAGTCACGACTGGCAGGGGTCGAACATCATCAACGGCTGCCGCAAGGACGTGGTCATCCTCGCCGACCGGGTCGAGGTGCTGCGCTAGCGGCAGGGCCATCGTCATCCCGGCCGCGCTTTTTGGGGGTGCGCGCCGCGGGCCCAGGCTTTAGTCAGGCGGCATGCGAATCCTCCTCACCAACGACGACGGCATCGAGGCCGAGGGGCTGGAGTGCCTGGAGCGGATCGCCCGGACGCTGTCGGACGACATCTGGGTGTGCGCGCCGCAGGTCGAGCAGTCGGGCAAGGGGCGGGGCATCACCCTGACTGAGCCGCTGCGGGTCAACGCCATCGGCGAGAAGCGGTTCGCGGTGACCGGGACGCCGACCGACTGTGTGGTGCTTGCCGTCAACGACCTGATGCCGGAGCGGCCCGACCTGGTGCTGTCTGGGGTCAACCGCGGGCACAACGTCGGCGAGGACTGTTCCTATTCGGGGACGGTGGCTGGGGCGCTGCAGGGGATGGCCTTCGGCATCCGCTCGATCGCCCTGAGCCAGTCGCTGGAGCGGTTCCACGACGATGTGGTCGCCCACTGGGAGACGGCCGAGGCCTATGCCCCGGCGATCATCAGCCGGCTGCTGGCCCAGCCGTGGCAGGCCGGGGTGGTGATGAACCTGAACTTCCCCAACCGGGCGCCCGAGGCGGTGACCGAGGTCGAGGTGACGCGGCAGGGCTTCCGCGATGTGGGCGAGATGCATGCGGTGCGGCGCACCGACCTGAGGGGGCGGGACTATTATTGGATGAGCTTCCGCGGGGCGAAGCAGGAGCACCCGGCCGGGACCGACCTGCGGGCCATGGACGAGGGCAAGATTTCCGTCACGCCGCTGCACATCGACCTGACGCACATGCCGAGCGTGCACGACCTGAAGGGCGTGCTGGGCGGGGCGCCGCCGAAGACGGTGGCGGCGGAATGAGACTCGACGACGATCGCGCCGGGCGGCTGATCCTGGGCTTGCGGCAGCAGGGGGTGACCGACCCGAAGGTGCTGGCGGCGATGGAGTCGATCGACCGCGCGGTGTTCGTGCACGAGAAATTCCTCGACCAGGCGTGGGAGGACCAGGCCCTGCCGATCGACTGCGCCCAGACCATTTCCCAGCCCTATATCGTCGGCCTGATGACCCAGGCGCTGGACGTGCAGCCGAGGCATCGGGTGCTGGAGATCGGCACCGGGTCCGGCTACCAGGCGGCGGTGCTGAGCCGGCTGGCGCGCTATGTCTATTCAGTGGAGCGCTATCGCAGCCTGCTGACCGAGGCCGAACGGCGGCTGAAGGAGCTGAAGATCGACAACGTCATCACCCGGCACGGCGACGGCGGGCTGGGCTGGCCGGAGCAGGCGCCGTTCGACCGGATCATGGTCACGGCGGCCTCGCCGGGCGAGCCGACGGAACTGCTGCACCAGCTGAAGCCGGGCGGGATACTGGTGTGCCCGGTGGGGCGGTCGTCGGTGCAGCGGCTGCACCGCTACGTCAGCCTCGAGGACGGCTCGTTCCGGCGCGAGAGCCTGGCCGAGGTGCGGTTCGTGCCGCTGGTCGAGGGGACGGCGAAGGAGGGGTGAGGGCGAGGGGACAAGCAGCAGGCCGCAGGCATCAGGCAGCAGGCAGCAGGCAACAGGCAACAGGCAACAGGCAACAGGCAACAGGCAACAGGCAACAGGCAGCAGGCAGCAGGCAGCAGGCAGCAGGCGGTGAGTGCTGACAGGATGGGCAGGCGTCCCGCCGCCGCCGGCCGCGATGTGATCATCCCTGCTGCCTGTTGCCTGTTGCCTGTTGCCTTCCTGTTAACCTTCCCGCCCAACTTTGGCGCGGTTTGCGGGGTCTGGTCCGGCGGGGCGAGAGTCGAGTTTGAGGAGCGGGCGAATGATCGGGATCAGGGCGGGGCTGAAGGCGCTGGCGGTGCTGGGGGCGGTGAGCCTGACGGCGGCCTGCGCCAGCTATCCGACCGAGCCGCGCTATTCGATCCACGCCGACCCCGCGCCGGTGCGCGCGCCCGCCTATCCGGAGAGGCCGGCGGCGCCGGTCCCGGGCGGCGAGGGCGTGCGCGGCCCGACCAATCCGGCCTATGAGGCGCCGCCGCCGGCGACCGCGCCGGTCGGCGAGATCGAGGGCGGATCGCTGGATGCCCCGGTCGGGACCACGCCGCGCCATGACCCGCCTCCGTCCGGAGCCGGGCCCGCGGCGGGGCCGGCCAGCGAAGGCTTCGCCAGCCCGCCGCCGCCGGCGCGGAGCGGCGCCCCCGTGGTGGCCGGAGCGAGCTACGAGATTCAGCCGGGCGACACGATTTCCGGCATCGGCCGGCGCTTCCAGACGCCGGTGCAGACGCTGATCGACCTGAACAACCTCGGACCGAGGGCGGATGTGTCGCCGGGCCAGCGCATCGTGCTGCCGGCCGACGCGGTCGACATCGGCGGCGACCCCTACGCCACCGGCCCGTCGCCGGCCGGGGTCAATGTGGCCGACGCCGGGACGCCGCCGCCGCCGCCGCCGCCGCCGCCCGCCAACGCGCCGCCCCCGGCGCGCGAGCCGGCCGTGACCGCCGGGCCCGTCGGCCAGCCGCCCGTCTCGACGACGGTGGCGCTGGACTGGCCGGTGCGGGGCGACATCCTGCGCCGCTTCGGCCCTGTCGGCATGGGCGAGCGCAACAACGGCATCAATATCGGCGCCGCCCGGGGGACCGAGGTGCGGGCCTCGGCCTGGGGGACGGTCGGCTATGTCGGCGACGACCTGGCGGGGCAGGGGCTGACGGTGCTGATCGTGCACCGCGACGGCTGGCGCTCGGTCTATGGCCATCTGGGCACGGCGACGGTGCGCGACGGCGACGTGGTGCAGGCCGGGCAGGCGATCGGGACGGTCGGCACGACCGCCGGCGACGGACGGCCCTCGATCCATTTCGAGACCTGGCGCATGCAGGGCGACGAGCCGACCGCGATCGATCCGCTGAGCGTGTTGCCGCGCTGACGCAGCCGACGGGTTCCGCCCAGGCGGCGCGTTGCAATGTCAGGCGACGCGCCCTAGGTTCCGCGCCTCATTTTCAGGGCGCCGCGGGGCCCGGTATCCAGAGAACGATCGATGACTCCGACTGACGGCGGCCTGATGGCCATGATCATCCAGTTCGCGCCTATCATCGCGATCGGCGTGATGGGCTATTTCCTGCTGGTCCGCCCGCAGATGAAACAGGCCAAGGCCCATCGGGAGATGGTCGCCGGCATGAAGCGCAACGACACGGTGGTGCTGTCGAACGGCATGATCGGCAAGGTCACCCGCGTCGAGAACGACGAGGCGATGGTCGAGATCGCCCAGGGCGTGAACGTCCGCGTCGTCAAGGCGATGATCACCCAGGTGCGCGACCGCACCGGCGTGGCCGCCAACGACACCAAACAGGTCTCCAAGGCCTGATCCCGGCGTTCTGAAAGGTCGGGGAAGCCCGCATGATCCATCTGTCGCGCTGGAAGGTCGTCCTTCTCGCCCTGTCGTTCGCAGTCGGACTGCTGTTCAGCTATCCGAACCTCCTGACCGCCGACCAGAAGGCGGCGCTGCCGGGCTGGCTGCCCAAGAGCGGCGTCAACCTGGGCCTGGACCTGCAGGGCGGTTCGTACCTGCTGCTGGAAGTCGACGTCCCGGCCATGCGGGCCAAGCGCCTGACCAACCTGGGCGAGGACGCCCGCACGGTGCTGGAGGAGGCGCAGGTCGACATCTCCAACATCGCGCAGGAGCAGTCCGGGGTGCTGGTCACCCTGGCCAATCCGGCGGACATGGATCGCGCCCTGACGGCGATGCGTCCGCTGGCCGCCGCGAACGCCACGGGTGGGGCGCCCGACCGGACGGTGCAGCGCCAGGGCCAGGACGGCATCCGCTACGCCTTCACCCAGCGCGCTGCGGACTCCATGGCGTCGGACGCCGTGAGCCAGTCGATCGAGGTGGTGCGCCGCCGGATCGACAGCCTGGGCACGCGCGAGCCCTCGATCACCCGCCAGGGCGCCGAGCGGATCGTCGTCCAGGCGCCGGGCGAGAGCGACCCGGCCCAGCTGGAGCGCGTTCTGGGCCAGACGGCGCAGCTGACCTTCCAGCTGGTCGATGTCGAGAATTCGGTCGAGGAGGCCATCGCGGGCTTCCCGCCGCCGGACGCCGAGGTCATCCCTGACGAGAACGGCGTCCCCTATCTGGTCAAGAAGCGGGTGCTGGTCTCGGGCGAGAACCTGACCAAGGCCGAGGTCACCGTCGACCAGAATAACCAGACCGCCATCGGCTTCCGCTTCGACGGGGCCGGGGCGCGCCGCTTCGGCGAGGCGACCGCCGCCAACATCGGCAAGCCGTTCGCCATCATCCTGGACGGCAAGGTCATCTCGGCTCCCAACATCAAGAGCGCCATCACCGGCGGTTCCGGCATCATCGAAGGCAGCTTCTCGATCGAAGAGGCGTCGGAGATGGTCAACCTGCTGAACGGCGGGGCCCTGCCGGCGCCGCTGAAGGTGCAGGAGCGCCGCGTGGTGACCGCCGAACTGGGCGCCGACGCGGTCGCCGCGGGCGCCCTGTCGACCGCCATCGGGGCGGTGATCATCGTGGTCTTCATGCTGCTGGCCTACGGCTTCCTGTTCGGCGGCATCTCGATCATCGGCCTGGTGCTCAACGGCCTGCTGATCATCGCCGCCATGTCGATGACCGGCGCCGCCCTGACCCTGCCGGGCATCGCCGGCCTGGTGCTGACCTTCGCCGTGGCGGTCGACGCCAATGTGCTGATCTACGAGCGGATGCGCGACGAGGCGCGGGCCGGGCGGTCGGTGATCGCCTCGCTCGACGCCGGCTTCAACAAGGCGATGGGCACCATCATCGACGCCAACCTGACGACCCTGGTGGCGGCGCTGATCATGTTCATCTTCGGCGCGGGCCCGGTGCGCGGCTTCGCCTGGACGCTGACCATCGGCGTCTTCACCTCGATGCTGTCGGCCGTGCTGGTCGCCCAGGTCGGACTGGCCTGGTGGCTGAAGCTGGCCAAGCCCAAAAAACTGCCGATCGCGGAGTGATGGCGATGCGTGGATGGCCCCTCATCAAACTGCTGCCGGTCAAGACGGACCTGCATTTCGTCTCCTTCGCCAAATACGCCGCCGCCCTGTCGGCGGTGCTGGTGATCGCCTCGCTGGTCGGCCTCTTCTACCCGGGCCTGAACATGGGCATCGACTTCCGCGGCGGCGCGTCGATGGAGCTGACCAAGCCGGGCGGACAGACCCTGGATCTCGGCGCCGTCCGCGAGGCGGTGGGTGAACTGGGGCTCGGCGACGTCGGGGTGCAGGGCATCGACACCGAAAGCTCGGCCATCGTCCGTTTCCAGGTGCCGGAAGGGCAGGATCAGACGGTCGTGGTCCAGCGCGTCGAACAGGCGATCGACGCGGCCGTCGGCGAGGTGGAATACTCCGGCGTCAGCGTCGTCGGCTCCAAGGTCTCCGGCGAACTGTTCACCTCGGGCCTGATGGCGCTCGGCCTCGCGATCGCGCTGATGTTCGCCTACATCTGGTTCCGGTTCGAGCCGCAGTTCGGCCTCGGCGCGGTGGCGGGCCTGCTGCACGACGTGATCCTGGTGTTCGGCCTGATCGTGCTGATGCGGCTCGAGTTCAGCCTCAACATGGTCGCCGCCATCCTGACGGTGATCGGCTATTCGATGAACGACACGGTCGTGGTGTTCGACCGCCTTCGCGAGAACCTGCGCAAGTACAAGACCATGCCGCTGCGTGAGGTGATCGACCTGTCGATCAACGAAACCCTGTCGCGCACGGTGATCACCGGCATCACCGCAATCATGGTGCTGGCGGCCCTGGCGATCTTCGGCGGCGAGGCGCTGTTCGGCTTCTCCATCGCCCTGATGGCCGGCATCATCATCGGCACCTATTCGTCGATCTATGTCGGCGCGCCGATCATCCTGCTGTGGGGCGTCAAGCGCGGCGAGCGCAAGGACGACGACGCCAAGCCGATCAAGCTGGGCATGGCGAGCCGGCCGTAGGGGCCATCTGATTTCAGAATGATCGATGGCCTTGTCGTCCCGCATCGCCGCATCGCGGCGTTCGGGATGACAAGGGCGTGCCCTGAAAGCCCCTAAACTCTATCGGTGTTTGTCGCCTTCAAGCAGCGCTATGGTCGCGGTTCAACGATTCTCGCGGCAGGTTGTCGCCGCGTTCCGAACGAAACGCCCGGGGAGGGGCGATCGACATGGGCAAGCTGCTTTCGAACTTCCGCACCACCATCCTGCTCAGCCTCGTGCTGGCCGGGGTGATGATCTACGCCTTCGGCAGCGTCGCGCCGGGTGGTTTCGACCTGATCTTCTGGCAGGCGGTGTTCCGCTGGACGCACGTCTTCGCGGGCATCCTGTGGATCGGCCTGCTGTGGTATTTCAACTTCGTCCAGATCCGGGTCATGCCGTCGATCCCGGCCGAACTGAAGCCGGCCATCGGCAAGCACATCGCGCCCGAGGCCCTGTTCTGGTTCCGCTGGTCGGCGCTGGCCACGGTGCTGGCGGGCCTGGCGCTGGCCTTCAGCCGCGGCCACGCCTACGCCGTCGAGGTGCTGAGCTTCGGCCTCGCCGGCGGCCTGACCGAGGACCAGAAGGGCTATACCCTGATGGGCATCGGCGTGTGGCTGGCCATCGTCATGTTCCTCAACGTCTGGGGCGTGATCTGGCCGAACCAGAAGCGGGCGCTGGGCATCGTCGTCGTCGATGACGACGCCAAGGCGAAGGCGGCCCGCACCGCCATGCTGGCCAGCCGCATCAACATGCTGCTGTCGCTGCCGATGCTGACCTCGATGGCCATGTACCAGACGCTGTTTGGCTGACGTCCCGCGCGGGCGGGTCGCGACTCGCCGCCGCCGGAGTGGCATAGGAAACGTCGCGCCTGTCCGGGCGCGGCGTTTTCGCATGGGAGGCCGACCTTGGCCGGAGTGAGCGGCAGAGAGTGAACCCTTCCCTCGACGAGCAGGTCCGCGCGGCCGATCCCGACCGATGGCTGTCGAGCCGGTTCGTGGCCGACCCGCAGGCGCGGGCGGACCTGATCGCCCTCTATGCGTTCGAAGCCGAGCTGCTGGCGATACCGACCCGCGTGACCCAGCCGCTGCTGGCGGAGATGCGCTACGCCTGGTGGCGGGAGCAGCTGGACGGGGTGTTCGCCGGCGTAGCGCGCAAGGGCCATCCGGTGCTGGAAGCGCTGACGGAGGTGGTCGCCCGGCGCGGACTGGAGCGGGCGCCGTTCGACGCCCTGATCGAGGCCCACATCGGCCGGGTGCATGGCGAGGCGCACGATCTCGACGCCTTCTACGTCGGACCCATGCAGGCGGCGGCGCGGATCCTGGCGGGCCCGGGGCACGAGGCCGCCGTGGCCGGGGCCGGGCGGGTGTGGGGTCTGACACAGACCGGGCGGCTGGATGAGGCGAACGCCGCCCGACCGGATGCACGGGCGGCCCTTCGGTCCCTGCCGGTGGCCGGCTTTCCCGCGGCGGCCCACGCGGCGCTGAGCCGTCCGGCCGAGGCCGAGCCGCTGAAGCGCCTGCGGCTGGTCTGGGCTTCGCTGACCGGACGTATCTGAAACCGGCCTTTGCGAAGCCGCCGCAGCGGGGCCATATGGGCCGCATGGCGAGACTGGGTGAGCGGACGGGGCGACGAGGCGATTCGGTGGCGAAGGCGGCGCAGGGCGCGCCTCCGGCCGACCCGCCCCAGGGACCGCCGACCGGCCGGGCGCTGCTGGACCTGATGCGGCTGGTGCAGCGGTCGAACGCGCCTCAGCTGCCGCTGCGCCTGCTGGCCGCCATCGGAATGACGCTGGGCGGCAAGGCGCTGGGCGTGCTGGCGCCTCTGGTGCTCGGCGCCGCCGTCAACCGGCTGGCGGCCGGGCAGGGCGCGGGCGTCGCCATGGCCTGGGGCTTCGGCGGCTTCGCGGTCGGCTGGGCCGTGGTGAGGCTGCTGTCGGCCATAGCGCCCAACGCCTCGGACGTGGTGTTCGCGCCGGTGCGATCGGCGGCCCAGCGGACGGCGGCCACCGAGACGTTCGCCCACGCCCTCAGCCTGTCACTCGACTTCCACCAGACCAAGCGTTCGGGATCCCTGTCGCGAACCATGGATCGCGGCGCGCGGGCGGTCGACTTCCTGCTGCGCATCCTCGCCTTCAACCTGATCCCCACGGGGGTGGAGCTGGTCCTGGCGGCCGGGGTCCTGGCCGGGAAATACGACTGGCGTTTCGGGGCCGTGGCCGTGGCCGTGGTGGCGGTCTACGCCGTTTCCACCTTCGCCCTGTCGAACTGGCGGATCGAGCACCGGCGCGAGATGAACGCCGCCGACACCCAGGCCGCCGGGGTCTCGGTCGACGCCCTGCTGAACTACGAGACGGTCAAGTCGTTCGGGGCCGAGGCGCGGGCGGCGCGGGTCTATGACCAGGCGCTGGGCGACTACACGCGGGCGGCGCTGAAGGCCAACAGCTCGCTGGCGCTGCTCAACATCGTGCAGGCGGTGATCATGAATCTCGGCCTCGCCGTGATGGCGGTGATGGCCGGCTTCGAGGCGGCGGCCGGGCGGATGGGGCCGGGCGATGTCATGGCCGCCGTGCTGATCATGATCTCCCTGTATGCGCCGCTGAACATACTGGGCTTCGCCTATCGGGAAATCCGTCAGTCTTTCATCGACATGGAGGAGATGCTGAAGGTGACGCGGCAGACGCCGCAGGTGGCCGACGCGCCCGACGCCCAGCCCCTGCCGCGCCCGGCCGACGCGCGCGGCGCTGCGCTCGCCTTCGAGCAGGTGGGCTTCCGCCACGACGCCCGCGCCAACGGGCTGGAGGACGTCAGCTTCGTGGCCCCGCCCGGAACGACGACCGCCCTGGTCGGACCGTCGGGATCCGGCAAGTCGACGATCGTCAAGCTGGCGCTGCGGCTGCTCGACCCGCAGGAGGGCCGGGTGCTGATCGACGGCTTCGACGCGCGGCAGGTGACGCAGGAGTCGCTGCGCGCGGCGGTGGCCCTGGTGCCGCAGGACGTGGCGCTGTTCAACGACACCATCCGCGCCAACATCGGCTTCGCCCGTCCCGATGCAGACGAGGCGGCGATCTGGGCGGCGGCCGACGCGGCCGAGCTGGACGACTTCATCCGGGCCCTGCCGCAAGGCATGGACACCATGGTCGGCGAACGCGGGCTGAAGCTGTCGGGCGGCGAGCGCCAGCGGGTCGGCATCGCCCGGGCCCTGCTGGCCGACCCGTGCATCCTGATCCTCGACGAGGCCACCAGCGCGCTGGACAGCCGTACCGAGGCGGCGATCCAGAAGACGCTGCGGCGGGCGCGGACGGGGCGGACGACGCTGGTGGTGGCGCACCGGCTGTCGACCATCGCCGACGCGGACCAGATCCTGGTGCTGAAGGGCGGGCGGATCGTCGAGCGCGGCGCGCACCATGAGCTGGTGGCGCGCCAGGGCGGGGAATATGCGGCGCTGTGGCGCAAGCAGACGCGCGGCGCGAAGGCCGGGCCTCAGCCGGCCTGACCGAATTTCTTCGCGACCATGGCCGACAGCTGGGTGGTGACCGCCTCGCGCTGCCGGACCGCTTCGGCCGGCAGGGTGTTCAGCAGCTGCAGCGACTGGATGTGCACCTGCAGGATGCGCCAGTCGAAGCTGTGTTCGGCCGCCGCGCGGTCGACCATGTCGCACAGGCTTGAGGCGACGGCGCAGATGTCGTCGAGGCCGAACGGGCCGGCCGCGTCGATGATGTGGTTGGCCGACTGGTAGATGCGGCGGAGGCTCTCGTCCTTGGCCTCCGGCGTGGTCGGCTGCTGGAGGGCGGCCAGTTCGCCGATGTGGCGGGCGACCTCTTCGAGGCCCTGGCCGTGCAGCCGGGCGATGTTCTCGCGGGCGCGGGTCAGGGCGACCCCGACGGCCATGCCGCCGGCGCTGTCGATCATCTTCGCAAGGCGGGATGTGCGCCGGGCGTGGGTGATGACCGTCACGGCGCGTTTCCGGCTGCGACGGCGGCGGCCGTGGCGGCCTTCTCGGCCTCGAACTGGGCCAGGCGAAGGCGATCGGATCGCCGCTCCTCGCCGGGCGCCTGGCCCTCGCGGAAGCGGCGGTCAGGCCCGAAATATTCGCCGACCTCGAGGAAGGGACGGTTGTCGCGGGCGACCCAGACGATCCGCTCCAGCAGGCTGGAGGCGCTGAACGGCTTGGTGACGATGTAGTTGGCCCCGCAATTGCGCGCCCTGTTGACCATCGAGCGGCGGATGTGGGCGGCGGTCATGATGACCGGCACAAAGGCGTTGGGCGGACCCGAGCGGCGCAGCCACTGGACCATTTCAAAGCCGTCCATGCCCGGCATTTCGCAGTCGATCACCAGCAGGTCGATCTCCGTCTCGGCGAGGATCTGCATCGCCTCGGGGGCGCTGCGGCATGAATGGCGGGTGCGGATTCCAAAGCCGAGGAGGGCGCTGGTGGTGATCTCGGCGGAGAAGGCCGAGTCGTCCACGACCATGGTGACCGCCCCGGTCAGATTGATGATGGCGGTATCGCGTAGCGCCTCGCCGACAGTACTCATGCCACTCGTCCCGGCCGAGTCGCGCCTGCAACTCAGAATATAGACGAGCGTTGCCAGACAACCGTCGCCGAAGGGTTAACGAAACCCTCAGCCCATGCGGCCGATGGCGTAGAAGCGGTCTGCGCGGGCCTGCCGGATCTGCTCGGGGGAGAGGGTGGACAGGGTGGCCAGCTCCTCGGCCAGCACGTCCCCGACGGCGGTGATGGCCGCGGCCGGATCGGCGTGGGCGCCGCCGGTCGGCTCGGGGATGATCCGGTCGATGATCTTCAGCTCGAGCAGGTCGGGGGCGGTGATCTTCATGGCCATGGCGGCGTCGCGGGCGCGGGCCCCGTCGCGCCACAGGATGCCGGCGGCGCCCTCGGGCGAGATGACCGAATAGATCGAATGTTCGAGCATCAGCACCCGTCCGGCGGCGGCGATGGCGATGGCCCCGCCGGAGCCGCCCTCGCCGGTGACGGTGGCGATGGAGGGCACGCCGAGGGTCAGGCAGCGCTCGGTCGAGCGGGCGATGGCCTCGGCCTGGCCGCGCTCCTCGGCGCCGAGGCCGGGATAGGCGCCGGCGGTGTCGACGAAGGTCAGGACCGGCAGGCCGTATTGCTCGGCCAGATCCATCAGCCGGACCGCCTTGCGGTAGCCCTCGGGCCGGGCCATGCCGAAATTGTGGGTCAGGCGGGTCTGGGTGTCGTGACCCTTCTCGTGGCCCATGACCACCACCGGCGAGCCGCGGAAGCGGGCGAGGCCGCCGAGGATGGCCTGATCGTCGCCGAACTGGCGGTCGCCCTTGAGCTCGACGAAGTCGGTGAACAGGCCTTCGACATAGTCGACGAAATGCGGCCGCTGCGGGTGGCGGGCGACCTGGGTCTTCATCCACGGGTCGAGCGAGGCGTAGGTCTTCCTGCGCAGCTGCTCGGCCTTCTTGCGCAGGCCCTCGACCTCGGCGTCGAACGAGCCGGAGGTCGAGGAGAGCAGGTTCAGCTCCTCGATCTTCGCCTCCAGATCGGCGATCGGCTTTTCGAACTCGAGGTAGTGCACGGCCATCAAGGCGTCCGGGACAGGCGCGCCACGCGGCGCATCGGGAGGCGGCGGAACCTAGTGGGGTCAACGCCGGGGGGCAAGCGGCGGTTCAGTCGTCCCGCGCCAGGGGATGCTTGTCGCGGACCACCTGGGCCAGGCGGTCGACCGCCACGTGGGTGTAGATCTGGGTGGTGGCGATGTCGGCGTGGCCGAGCAGGGTCTGGACCACGCGGAGGTCGGCGCCGCCCTCGAGCAGGTGGGTGGCGAAGGCGTGGCGCAGGACGTGGGGGCTGACGCGGGCCGGATCGATGCCGGCGTCAATGGCGGCCTGATCCAGCAGCTGGGCGAAGCGGCGCGGGGTCAGGTGGCCCTTGGCCGATAGCGACGGGAACAGCCAGGGGCTGTCGGGAGCCTTGTCCGGGCGGGCCGCGTCGCGGGCGAGGAGCCAGGCCTTCACGGCCTCGCGGGCCGAGGCGTTGAGCGGGGCCAGCCGCTCCTTGCCGCCCTTGCCGCGCACGATCAGGAAGGCGGGGTCCCGGCGCACGGCCTCGACCCGCAGGCCGAGCAGTTCGGACACACGCAGGCCCGAGGCGTAGGCCAGCTCGACCAGTGCGACGAGGCGCAGGCCCGCGGCGCCGTCGCGGGCGGAGGCGGCGGCGAGCAGGCGTTCGACTTCGTCGCGGGCGAGGGTCTTCGGCAGGCTGCGGCCCTGTTTGGGGGCGTCGAGGCGGCGCGAGGGGTCGTCCTGCCGCCAGCCCTCGCCCAAGGCGAAGCGGTAGAATTGGCGCACGGCGGAACGCCGGCGGGCCTGGGTGGCGGCCGAGAGGCCGCGCGCGCCAAGCCCGGCGTACCAAGCCTCGACCGCGGCCTCGTCGGCCTGCATCAGCCCGCCGGGCAGGGCGGCCTCGGCGTCGGCGAGATCGCGCGCGTAGGCGGACAGGGTGTGGGGCGAGGCGTCGCGCTCCACCGCCATCATCTCGAGAAAGGCCTCTACCTGCGAGGTCGCGTGGGGCGTGGTCATGCGCGGGACCGCTTTGCGTCGGCGGCGCCTGGTGTAAAGGGTGGTCGGGTCATGACGCCTTGCCTGCCGCCGTCCGTTTCGCCGCCGCCGCCGCACCGCCTCACGCGAGGCCGGCCGTGAGCGAGGGGCCGATTCCGGTCCATCGCCGCACCATAGCGCTGGTCGGACTGATGGGGGTGGGGAAATCGACGGTCGGGCGGCGTCTGGCCAAGCGGCTGAACCTGCCGTTCGCCGATGGCGACATCGAGATCGAGGCGGCGGCGGCGATGACGGTGTCGGACATCTTCACGGAGCTGGGCGAGGCCGAGTTCCGGGCCGGCGAGGCGCGGGTGATGAAGCGCCTGCTGGAGGGCCCGCGAATGGTGCTGGCCACCGGGGGCGGGGCGATCCTCAATCCCGAGACCCGGGCGCTGCTGAAGGAGCGCGCGGTGACGGTGTGGATGCGGGCGGACCTGGAGACGGTGGCTCAGAGGGTGCAGCGGCGGGACACCCGACCGCTGTTGCGCGGACGCGATCCGCTGACGGCGCTGCAGGCCATGGCCGAGGTACGCTATCCGGTCTATGCGACCGCCGACCTGACGGTGGACGTGGCGGGCGGGGCGCACGCCCAGGCGGTGGAGGCGATCATCGAGGCGCTGGAGGCGTACTGGTCGGCGCATCAGCCGGAGGTGGGGGCGTGACGACGATCGTGCCGGTCTCGGGCGGGGACTTCCGGCCCTATGAGGTGATCGTCGGACGCGGCTTGCTGTCTGGTCTCGGCGCGCGCGTGGCCCCGCTGGCGCGCGGGCGGACCGTGGTCATCACCGACGAGACTGTGGCCGGCCTGCACGGCAAGGCCGCGCTTGCGTCGCTGAAGGCGGCGGGCGTTCACGGGCGGCTGCTGACCGTGCCGCCCGGCGAGGGCTCCAAATCCTTCGCCGAGCTGGAGCGGGTGATCGACCGCATGCTGGCCTTCAAGCTGGACCGGACCGATGTGGTGGTGGCGCTGGGCGGCGGCGTGGTCGGCGACCTGGCGGGACTGGCGGCGGCGCTGTTCATGCGCGGCATCGACTTCGTGCAGGTTCCCACGACCCTGCTGGCCCAGGTCGATTCGTCCGTCGGCGGCAAGACGGCGATAGACACGCCACGCGGCAAGAACCTGGTCGGGGCCTTCCATCAGCCGAGGCTGGTGCTGGCCGACATCGATGTGCTGGCCACCCTGCCGGAGCGGCAGCTGCGCTCGGGCTGGGCCGAGGTGCTGAAGCACGGGCTGATCTGCGACGCCGAATATTTCGACTGGCTGGCGGACACGTCGCCTTCGGGGGGCGCGGCGGGCGCGTCGGGCGATGCGGCGGCGCTGGAGCGGGCCGTGGTCCGATCGGTCGAGATCAAGAGCGCCATCGTCGGCGAGGACGAGAAGGAAGCCGGGCGCCGCGCCCTGCTGAACCTGGGCCACACCTTCGGCCACGCCATCGAGGCGGAATTGGGCTTCGACGAGACGAAGCTGACGCATGGCGAGGCGGTGGCGCTGGGCTGCGCCCTGGCGTTCCGGTTCTCGGCGGAGACGGGGCTCTGTCCGCCCGGGGAGGCCGCGCGCGTCGAGGCGGTCGTCGCGGCGGCCGGGCTGCCGACGCGTCTGGCCCAGGGCGGGGTCTTCCAGGGCGCGCCCCTGGTCAGGCGAATGGCGGGGGACAAGAAGGCCGAGGGCGGGCGGCTGACGCTGATCCTGGCCCGGCGCATCGGCGAGGCTTTCACGGCGAAGGATGTCGATGCGGCGGCGCTGACGGCGTTCCTCGAACGGGAGGCCTCGGGATCATGAGACTCGAACCGGTCGTGCTGGAGAACCGCTGGGTGCGGCTCGAGCCGTTCGCGCCCGAACTGAAGGAAGAGGCGCGGACGGCGATCAGCGTCGACGAGCCGGCCTGGTCGATCATGGTGACCACGGCCTATGGCGAGAATTTCGACCCCTGGTGGGACGGGTTCGTCGAGCGGATGGCCGCCGGCCGGGACACGCCCTATGCCGTGCGGCGCCAGAGCGACGGTCGCCTCGTCGGCGTGAGCAGCCTGCACGACCTTTTCCCGTTGCACCGGCGCGTGGAGCTGGGGTCGACCTTCTATCACCCGGACGCGCGCGGCGGGGCGGTCAATCCGGCCAGCAAGCGGCTGCTGCTGCAGCACGCATTCGACAGCGGGATCGTAAGGGTCGAGATCATCACCGACGGGATCAACGCTCGCAGCCAGGCCGCCATCGCCAGGCTGGGCGCGGTGCGCGAGGGCGTGCTTCGACGTCACAAGATCACCCATACGGGCCGGGTGCGCGACACGGTGATGTTCGCGATCACCGATCATGACTGGCCGGACGTGCGGGCGCGGCTGGACGCGCGGCTGGCGGGATTCTAGTCGATCGCGCGGCAGTCGGTGGGTTCGCGGCCGTCGCCGGTCCAGCGCGCCATCACCCCTTCGCCGCGCAGCTCATAGCCCGAGGCGCGGTACCACAGGCCCGAGGCCGCCCGCTCCTGGAACAGGTCCACCGCCTCGCCATTCGAGTTGCGGACCGTGGCCATCTCGCGCGGGTTGTCGAAGTCGACCGTCAGGCGCTCGCCGTTGTTGCACAGGTAGATGGTGCGGATGACGCGGTTCAGCGCCCGTTGCTGGACTTCCGCGCCCGTGCGGCGGCGCGCGGTCTGGGCAGTCCGGGCCCGTTCGCGGACCGACTCACCGTCGGTCGGAGCGTCCGCCGGCTTCGGGCCACAGGCGGTCAGGGCCAGAACGGAGAGAACCGCGAAGGGCGCCAGACGCATGAAACAAGCCTTGCCGTGGAGGACGGGCGGTTGAACGCGCCGTTCAGGACGCTGTTCCCTTGCGCCGGGCCCGGAAGAAGGTCCGTAGCAGGTCCGCGCCCTGCTCCGCCAGTACGCCGCCCGCCGTCGCGGGCCGCCAGTGACAGGTCGGCTGGTCGAAGAAGCGCGGGCCGTGGACGACGGCGCCGCCCTTGGGATCGTCGGCGCCCCAGACCACCCGGCCGATGCGGGCGTGGCTGATGGCCCCGGCGCACATGGCGCAGGGCTCCAGCGTCACATAGAGGGTCAGGCCGGTGAGGCGGTAGTTGCCCAGCCTGGCGGCCGCGGCCCGCAGGGCCACGATCTCGGCGTGGGCGGTCGGATCGTGGGCCCCGATCGGCCCGTTGCGGCCCTCGGCGACGACCTCGCCGGAGGTTTCGTCGACGATCACGCAGCCGACGGGAGTCTCTCCCGCGTCCGCAGCCGCTTGCGCACAGGCCAAGGCCATGTGCATGAACCGCTCATCATGGCCAGCCATCCCCGAGACAACGACAAGAAGCCGCGCCCGCGTCAAGACGGCGACCGCGACGGCCCCCGCAAACCCTACGTCAAACGCGCCGAGGGCGCCGACGACCGGGGCCCGCCCAAGGGCGGCAAGTCCTTTGGCAAGGGCGGCGGAAAGCCGTTCAGCAAGACCGGCGGCAAGGACGGCAAGCCGGGCGCGAAGGCCGACGAGGCTCCGAAGCGCAGCGAACGCATCGCCAAGGCCATGGCCCGGGCCGGCATCGCCTCGCGGCGCGAGGTCGAGCGACTGATCGGGTTGGGCAAGGTGGCGGTCAACGGCAAGATCCTCGACACGCCGGCGACCCTGGTGACGCGCGACGACGTCATCACCGTCGACGGCAAGCCGATCGGCTCGGCCCAGGCGACGCGGGTGTGGCGCTATCACAAGCCGGCCGGCCTGCTGACCTCGCACACTGACCCGGCCGGGCGGCCGACCGTGTTCGACGCCCTGCCGAGCGGCCTGCCGCGGGTGATCTCGGTCGGGCGGCTCGATCTCAACACCGAGGGCCTGCTGCTGCTGACCAACGACGGCGAACTGAGCCGGGCGCTGGAGCTGCCGCAGACCGAACTGGTGCGCCAGTATCGGGCCCGGGCGCGGGGGCGGGTGAGCCAGTCGCAGCTGGACACGCTGAAGGACGGGGTGACGGTCGACGGCGTACGTTACGGCCCGATCGAGGCGACGCTGGACAAGGTCAAGGACAAGGCCGAGGGCGAGAAGGCCTCGGCCAATCTGTGGATCAGCGTCTCGATCACCGAAGGCAAGAACCGCGAGGTCCGCAAGGTGCTGGAGCACCTGGGCCTGACCGTGAACCGGCTGATCCGCCTGGCCTACGGACCGTTCCAGCTGGGCACCCTGCCGGTCGGATCGGTGGAGGAGGTCGGGCCGCGGGTGATCCGCGAACTGCTGGCCGAGCACATCCGGCCGGAGAATCTGCCGACCGGCAATACGGTGGCGACTCCGGCGCCGATCCCGGGACGGCGCATCTCCACCCCGATCTTCAAGGGGGCCTCGGGTTCGGCCATCTCGGATCCGTCGCGCAAGCCGAGCCGGGTCCGCGCCGCCGGGGCCGCCGCCGATGCGGCCGCCGAACGCGCCGCCCGCCCGCAGAAGAAGGCGGGCTGGGCCAAGGCCTCGCCGAAATTCGAGCATCCGAAGCGTGAGTTCAGGCCACGGGCCCGGCCCGAGGGCGAGGCGGCCGCCGGAGATCGTCCGAAGCGCGCCTTCAAGCCCCGCGAGGATCAGTTCATCGACAAGCCGCGCGGGGCCCGTCCGGAAGGCGGCCGGTCCTTCGCAGGCAAGCCGGCGGCGGACGGCGATCGGCCGAAGCGGCCGTTCAAGCCCCGTGAGGGTTCGGCGGGACCGCGGGGCGAGACGCCCTCCGGCGGGTTCAAGCCGCGCGGCGGGGGGACACGGAGCAATCCGCCCGGTGGATCGCGTCCGCCGCGTCCGGGCGCCGGCCCGGCGGGGGGGCGCGGCAGTCCGCGGCCGCGCAAGCCCTAGACGGGGGCCGCCCGCAGCCGCGCCGCCAGCCGGAGGGTCCGTCTCACCACCGTGACGGCGGTGAGGACGACGATCAGGGCCAGCGTCAGCAGCAGCATGGGCGGTCCGCCGCGCCACAGGGGCTCGGCGGCGGCCAGCAGGCAGCCGGCTGTCAGGGCCGCCATGCGGTGCGGCTTGGCGCCCGGCCCGGCGAAGTCGGCCTCGAAGCCGAGCGCGCGGCCGAGTTCGCGGATGTAGGCCGTCAGCACCGCCAGGACGGCGGCGAGCCAGCCGAGGAGGGGACCCGGGTCTGGGCTCAGGTGGCGCAGGGCGTAGCCGGCCCCGACGAGGAACAGGGCGTCCGCGATCCGGTCCGGGAGCTCGTTCCACACCGGACCGAGGGGGCCGCCCCGGCCGTGCTCGACCGCCACCATGCCGTCCAGCAGATTGGCCAGCAGCCTGAGCTGGATGCAGAGGGCGGCGGCGATCAGCAGGGCGGGCCTGCACCAGCCCCCGGCGTCGGCCGAGAGCCAGAAGGCCGCCGCGCCGGCGAGGGCGAAGACCACGCTGGAGGCCGAGATGACGTCCGGGCGGACGCCGGTGCGCGCCAGGCCGGCGGCCAGGGCGCGGGCCCAGCCGGCGCCGCGGGACTTCAGGGGTCTGCGGCTGTCGGTCATCGGACGCGCTCCAGGCTGGCGACGTAGATGAAGGCGTACAGGGTCGAGACGGTCCACGGCAGGGCGATGGTGCGGATCACCTCGGGCGTGCTGGCGGCCGTATGGACGCCGTACAGCAGGGCCGCGACGAGGGTGCAGCTGATCAGGGGCGGGGCGAGCCGGGCGGACAGGCCGGACAGCCGGGCATGGCCCGCCTCGAGCCCGCGCTTCATCACGAGGGTGATCAGGCCGGACAGGGCGCCCTGGACGACGAAGGCGAGGAGAACGGCCCCGGCGCCGTGGTCCCGGTTGGCGAAGGCCGCCCAACCGCCCATGGCGACGAAGGCGAAACCCACGTGCAGGGCTGTCGAACGCAAGGGATGCGTGTTTTCCGCCAACTGCGCCATACTGTATCCGAAACCGATTCCGGAGGGCACTCTAGGGCATGATCGAGGCGCTGACAGCGGGGCTGGATCAGGTGCGGCCGCCGCTGCTGTGGGGCTTCGGCGGCGTGTTCGGCGTGCTGCTGGTCGCCTCGGCCCTGGTGCTGATCCTGCCGGCGGTGAAGCCGGGAGGCGACTGGCGCGAGCTGCGGCTCAGGGTGTGGTCGTGGTGGGTCATGATCGCCCTGCTGGCCGGCGCGCTGGCGCTGGGCTGGATCGCGGTGACCCTGCTGTTCGCGGCCATCGCCTTCATTGCTCTGAGGGAATTCCTGTCGCTGGCCCCGCTGCGGCGCGAGGACCGGCTGGTGGTGCTGTTCGCCTATCTGTCGGTGCCGCTGTCGTTCGGCCTGGTCGCGGCGGGCTGGTACGGCGTCTATCTGGTCGCCATCCCGGTGTGGTTCTTCCTGACCGTGGCCTTCCTGATGGCCATCGGCGGGCAGACCCGGGCCTATCTGGCGACGGTGGCGACCATCACCTGGGCGGTCATCGTCTGCGTCTACAATCTGGGCGTCATACCGCTGCTGATGCGGACGCCGGACGAAGGCGGCGCCGCCGGGGCGGCCGGCATGGTCTTCCTGCTGCTGTTCGCCACCGAGGCCAACGACGTGCTGCAGTACTGCTGCGGCAAGTTGTTCGGGCGGCGCAAGATCACCCCCGCCGTGAGCCCGAACAAGACATGGGAGGGCTTCTTCGGCGGCTGGATCCTGACCGGGGCCCTGATCTGGTTCCTGGCCCCCGTGTTCACGCCGATGACGGGGTATCCGGTTCTGATCCTCGCCCTGCTGTTGCCGGTCGCGGGCTTCGCCGGCGACGTGACCATGAGCGCGGTGAAGCGCGACCTGGGCGTCAAGGACACCAGCCGGCTGATCCCGGGGCACGGCGGGCTGCTGGACCGGATCGACAGCCTGACCTTCACGGCCCCGCTCTATTTCCACTTGATGGCCTATTATGCCCTCGACAAATACTGAGCGGGCGGCGCGGCCGTTCGGGCCGACGCGGATGCTGTTCCTGACGCTGATCGCGCGCCCCGTCGTGCGCTTCATGACCGGCATGGACGTGTGCAATCCCGAGCGGCTGCCGAAGGGCGGGCCGGCGATCGTCGCGGCCAACCACAACAGCCACATGGACGCCTTCATGCTGCTGAGCCTGTTTCCGGCGCGGCTGCTGCACAAGGTGCGTCCCGTTGCGGCGGCGGACTATTTCCTGGCCAATCCGGCGATCAGCTGGTTCTCGCGCAAGATTATCGGCATCGCGCCGATCTCGCGGTCCGTGGCGCGGGGGGAGGACGTGCTGGCCCCGGCGCGGGCGGCGCTGGAGCGGGGCGAGATCATCCTGGTGTTCCCCGAGGGAACCCGAAGCAGGGACGGGGCCCTGGCCCCGCTGAAGGCGGGCGTGGCGAGGCTGGCCGAGGCCTTCCCCGACGTGCCGGTCATCCCGGTGTGGATCGAGGGGGCGGGGCGGGTGCTGCCCAAGGGAGCCGTCGCGCCGGTGCCGATGAACTGCACGGCCCTGGTCGGCGAGCCGCTGGTGTGGTCTGGCTCGCGCAGCGCGTTCATGACCGAACTGCGCGACCGGCTCGACGCGCTGGCCGCCGAGGCCCCGCCGCAGCGCTGGGCCAACTGACGGGCCGGTTGACGGCGGCGCCAATCCCGCTGATTGAGCGGCCATGAGGATCGTCGCCGGCAGCCTGAAGGGGCGCAGCATCGTCGCACCGGAAGGGCAGGGCACCCGCCCGACGTCCGACCGCGCCCGCCAGGCTGTGTTCAACGTGCTGGAGCATGCCGCCTGGGCCGAGCCGCTGGCGGGGCTGCGGGTCATGGACCTGTATGCCGGGTCGGGCGCGCTGGGGTTCGAAGCGATCAGCCGGGGGGCGGCCTTCTGCCTGTTCGTGGAGACGGACGACGAGGCGCGCGGGGCCATACGCGAGAACGCCGACGCCTATGGGGTGATGGGACGGACGCGGGTGCACCGGCGCAGCGCCACGGATCTGGGCGTGCGCCCGGGTCCGGACGGGGAAGCCTTCGACCTGGCGTTCCTGGACCCGCCCTACCGCAAGGGGCTGGGCGAGCAGACGCTGGCGCGGCTGCTGGAAGGGAACTGGCTGAAGCCCGGGGCGGTGGTGGTGTTCGAGCGCGGCTCGGACGAGCCCGAGACCGACACGCCGGGCTACGAACGGCTGGACGCGCGCGACTATGGGGCCGCGCGCGTCCTGTTTCTCAGGGCGTCACCAGCGGCGCTCTGAGACCCGGTTGTCGAGCTGGCTGTGCATGCGCGCCAGACCGTCGCGGTTGACCCGGTAAGGCCCGCCGCCGATCGAGGCGATCAACCCCTTCTTCTTCAGCTTGCGCCACACCGACAGGGTGCAGTCGGTGAGCAGGAAGCCGTCGCGGGTGAAGCAGTCTGCGCGCAGCAGGCTGCCGTTTTCATCGCGGATCAGCACGATGCCGCCACCCTGCGCGAGGGCGTGCAGCGTGCGCTGCTCCGCACGGGAGATGTTCATTTGTGGAATGTCCGATAGGCGTGAACGAGTGCGCCGGCGCGGTTGGCGCGCCTGCGGGTTCAGAGGCTCTTCACAGTCAGCGCCGTGAGGCCTCAGGCCTTGCGGACAATCTCGGACATGGGCTTCCGAAAGGGGTGGAACGGCGCGTATAGCGCAGGTCGCGGTTCTGCGCCAAGCTGGCGGGATGAGCATCCTCGACCGCCGCACCTTCCTCGCCGCCGCCGGAGCCTCCGCGGCCGTTCCCTCCGTCGCCTGCGCGCAGGAGCCTGCAGAGAGCTGGAACGCGCGTGCGTCGCTACCGTGGCCGGTGCAGGAGATCTACGCCGCCGTCCACCAGGGCCGGATCGTCACCGGCGGCGGACTGGTGGCGCGGGCGGGACAGCCGCTGCACATCGAGGATCGGGTTGGACTCTATGACCCGGCGACAGATGCTTGGAGCGAGCTGCCGAAGCTTCCGTCGCCGCGCCACCATCCGATGGTTTTTGCCAGCGATGGCGAACTGTTCGTGTTCGGTGGCTATGGGCGCTCGGCGGCGGGGGAATGGACCTCGATGCGGGACTGCTGGGTCCTGTCTGAAGGCGCGTGGGTCGAAACCATTCCGCTCGATGCGCCGCAAAGCGAGGCGGTGGGCGTTTCCCATGACGGTCTGCTGCATTTGATCACTGGCCGGACGCCCGGAGGCTTGGGCAACGGCAACTGGAATGATCAGGTCGATACCGATGCGCACCGGGTCTACATCACTGGCGCGGATGCTTGGGACACGGCGCGGCCCTGTCCAATGGCGCGGAACAGCGCGGCGGCGGCGGTGATGGACGGGGCCATCTGGGTGGCGGGCGGACGCACGGTCAGCGGCGGCGGCACGGGGCGGCTGGACCGCTACGACCCGGCGGAGGACCGCTGGGACACCTTGGCGCCGATCCCGCCGTCGCCGGAAACCGGCCAGCAGGTGGGCGGCGGGCTGGCCATGGCGGCGATCAGCGGCCGGTTGGTGGCCTTCGGCGGCGAGTGGTTCCAGCGCGGCGGCGGCGGAGGCGTGTTCCGCGAGACCTGGATCTATACGGCGGCCGACGACGCCTGGCGGCGCGGTCCGGACATGGCGACGCCGCGGCACGGCCTGGCCGCCGCGGCCATCGACAACACGGTCTACGCCATCGCCGGCGGGGAGGTGGTCTCGGGTGGCCGGGCCGGAAACGTGGTCGAGGCCTGCGAGTTCAGCCTCTTCTACTGAAGTGCTTCGCGAGAGCGCGGGCGGCGGCGGCGACCTCCGCCCAGGTGACCTCGAAACCGGCCTCGTCGCCGAACCACGGATCGGCCACGGCCTGACCGGCGCGGCCCTCGACGTGATCGAGCAGCAGGCTGAGCTCGGCCGTGGCGTCGGCGGGGGCGAGCTTGCGCAGATTGGCCAGGTTGCCGTGGTCGAGCGCGATCACGTGGGTGAAGCGCCGGAAGTCGTCGGCCCGGACCTGACGCGCACGGAGACCGGAAATGTCGACGCCATGCCGTCGGGCCACGGCCTGCGCCCGGGCGTCGGGCGGTTCGCCGGCGTGCCAGTCGCCGGCGCCCGCAGAGTCGACCACGACCTCCAGCCCAAGCCGCGCGGCCTCCGCCCGGAATGCGCCCTCCGCGAGCGGTGACCGACAGATGTTTCCGAGGCAGACGAAGAGGACCGACTTCATCGCCGCCCGAACAGCTTTTCGAGATCGGCCAGCTTGAGCTCCACATAGGTCGGGCGGCCATGGTTGCACTGGCCGGAGTGGGGCGTGGCCTCCATCTGACGGAGCAGGGCGTTCATCTCGGGGGCGGAGAGGACGCGGCCGGCCCGGACGCTGCCGTGGCAGGCCATTGTCCCGCAGACCTCGCCGAGCCGCTCCGAGAGGGCCAGGGCGGCGCCGTGCTCGGCCAGGTCGTCGGCGATGTCGCGGATCAGGCCCTGGACATCGGTGTCGCCGAGCAGGGCCGGGGTCTCGCGCACCAGCACCGCCCCGGCGCCGAAGGGTTCCACGATCAGGCCGAGCTGGGCCAGTTCGTCGACGCGGGCGCTGACCCGCTCGGCCTCGGCGGGGTCGAGTTCGACCACCTCCGGGGTGAGCAGGGCCTGCCGGGTCACCGAGCCGGCGGCCATCTGGGCCTTCATGCGCTCGTAGACGAGACGCTCGTGGGCCGCGTGCTGGTCGACGACGACGAGGCCGTCGCGGGTCTGGGCGACGATATAGGTGCAGTGGAGCTGGGCGCGGGCGGCGCCGAGCGGGTAGTCCAGCGGATCGATGACCTCGGCCGTCGAGGCGTTCGTCAATGATTGATCGGCGAACGTCGGTTGGGATTCGACCCGGGCCGAGCGCTCGTTCAGGCCGGGCAGGACCTGGGCGGCAGCCGCCGCGGAGCCGGCCCAACCCTGCCAGCCGCTCCAGCCCTGGGCCGAAGGGGATGAGGGGCTGAAGGTCGCGCCATTCCCCACGCCCCAATGCGGGCGGAAGCCGGCGAGGGCGTCCGCGGCCACGGTGGTCGAGGCGCGGTGACCGGCGCCTGCCAGCGCGTGACGCAGGGCGCCGACGATCAGGCCGCGCACCAGCTGCGGATCGCGGAAGCGGACCTCGGCCTTGGCAGGGTGGACGTTGACGTCGACGTAGAGGGGGTCGACCTCCAGGAACAGCACCGCCGCCGGATGCCGGTCGCGGGCGAGAAAGTCGGCGTAGGCGCCACGCAGCGCGCCCTGCAGCAGACGGTCCTTCACCGGCCGGCCGTTGACGAACAGATACTGGTGGCCCGCGTTGCCGCGGCTGTAGGTCGGCAAGCCCGCATAGCCGGTCAGGCGGACGCCGTCGCGCGACTGGTCGATCAGCAGGGCGTTGGCCTCGAAGTCGCGGCCCAGCAGGGCGGCCAGCCGCTTCAGCCGACCCTGGTCGCCCGGATGCTCCGCGGGCAGGCGCAGGGTGGTGCGGCCGTCGAGGTCGAGGGTGAAGGCGACGGCTTCGTGCGCCATCGCCTGGCGCTTGATCTCTTCCGAGATGGCCATGGCTTCCGACCGCTCGGACTTCATGAATTTGAGCCGGGCGGGGGTGGCGTAGAACAGGTCGCGGACCTCGACCCGCGCGCCGTGGGGGCCGGGGAAGCCGGCGGGGGCGACCGGGCGCTGGTCCCCGCCCTCGACGGTGATCTGATGGGCGTCGCCGCCCTCTCTCGGACGACTGGTGATGGTCAGCCGGGCCACCGAGCCGATCGAGGGCAGGGCCTCGCCGCGGAAGCCCAGGGTGTGGATGCGCAGCAGGTCGACGTCGCCGGCGTCGTCGGGCTCGAGCTTGGAAGTGGCGTGGCGCTCGACCGCGAGGGCAAGCTGGTCGGCGGCCATGCCGTGCCCGTCGTCCGCGATCAGGATGCGGCTCAGTCCGCCGCCGTCGGCCTGGATCTCGATCCGCGTGGCGCCCGCGTCGAGGGCGTTCTCGACCAACTCCTTGATGGCGCTGGCCGGGCGTTCGACCACCTCGCCGGCGGCGATGCGGTTGACGGTCTCGGGCGGGAGGCGGCGGATGGGCATGGACCCGGAACTATGGGCTGATCCGTGGGGCGGGAGAAGCGCCGCTTGGTCTCACTCTGGGGTTAGGTCACTATGGGCTGGGGACAGGGGCCAGGACGGGGGAGAGTTTTCCGGATGCGCAGCCTTCTGATGTGCGGCGTCGCAGCGGCCACGGTGCTGATCGGGCCATCGGCGCTGGCCGACGCCACGACCGACCGCGCGGTGACGGACCTGATCGAGCGGCCGCGGATCTGCGGGCCTGGCGGAGTCCAGGCGGAGGGCGCGGCCTTGGCCGACATGGTCATGGTCGACGGCTTCGGCACGGGCGGCTTCAAGGTCGATACGGCGAGCGCCGAGGCCCAGGCCTGGTTCGATCACGGGGTGCGGCTGCGTTGGGCCTTCGAACACGGGGAGTCGGTGCGCGCCTTCCGCAAGGCCCGTTTGCTGGACCCGACCTGCGGGATGTGCGCCTGGGGCGAGGCATGGGCCATGGGCCCCAACCTCAACGGCGGCGGAGACGGGGAGGAGACGCGGACGGCGGCGCTGAAGATCGCGCGCGACGCCCGCCGGCTGGCGCGCGACGCCACCCCGATGCAGCGCCAGATGATCGACGCCCTGGTGCAGCGCTATTCCGGGCGGGAGTCTTCGCGGGCGGCCCGTTTCGCCACCGCCATGGACCGGATCGCCCGGCGCAACCCTTCCGATGTCGCGGTCGCCGCCATCGCCGCCGACGCCTGGATGATGAAGGCCGACCGCTGGTGGGACGACGAAGGCAAGGCCGCCGATCCGGGCATCACGCGGGCCATGGATATCCTCGAACAGACTCTGGCCCGGGCGCCGGACGATCCGGGCGCGATCCACCTCTACATCCACCTGACCGAATGGTCGGACGACCCGCACAAGGCCATTCCGTACGGCGAGCGGCTCGCCGCCCTGGCGCCGGGCGCCAGTCATCTGGTGCATATGCCGTCGCACACCTTTTACCGCGTGGGACGCTACAGGGACGCGATGATGTCCAACGTCGCCGCCGTGGCGCTGGACCGGCGCTATGATGGGCTGGCGCGGCCACCGGGCGGGGTGCCGGGCATGCCGCTGCACGGCCACAACATTCATTTCGGCATGGGCGGAGCCCTGATCGCCGGCGGCGGGGACGAAGGGCTGAAGCTGGCCGACTGGTTTCTGGCCACCTGGCCGGACATTCCGGCGGACAACCTGTGGCGGCAGATGGTCGCCAACAACGCCTACGCCATCTATGGCCGCTTCGGAGATCGGGAGCGGGTCGCGGCGCTGAAGGAGCCGCTGGCGACGCATCCCATGCTGCGGATCAGCTGGGGCTACGCCCGGGGCGAGGCCGCGGCGCGCGCGGGGGACGCCGGGGCGGTGCGGGCCGAGGCGGCCGCCATCGCGGCCCTGCGGAACGACCCTTCGTTCGCCGCGGGCCCCATGCAGGATGAGCGAAGGGCCTTCACCGAACTGTCCCAGCGCGTGCTGGAAGGCCGGGCGGCGATGATCGACGGCGACCACGCCGCCGCCATCGCGGCCTTCGCACGCGCGGCGGAACTGCAGGGCATGGGCGACGAGGGCGGCGACCCGCCGGTGATCTGGTATCCGACGCGGCGCAGCCTTGCGGCGGCGTTGCTGGCTTCGGGAGACGCCGCAGGGGCGCGCGCCAAGGTGCTGGAGTTGCTGAAGGACTGGCCGAACGACCCGTACAGCTATTTCGTGCTGGCGCAGGCCGAGACCGCCCTCGGAGACTCAGCCGCCGCCGCCGAGGCCGAACGCCGCTCGCGGATCGAGTGGATCGGCGGGGCGATGGACCTGAAGCTCGCCTAGCCGGCTTTCGCCTCCCGGATCGCGCGCTCGAGCGCCGCCGGCTGGATGGACTCGCTGGCCTTGCCGTTGACGAAGAAGGTCGGCGTGCCGACGAGTCCGAGGGCCATGGCGGAAGTCTGCATGTCGGCCATGTGGCGGGCGAGCTCGGGGCTCGACATGGCCGCCTCGGCCTGCGGCATCGAGACGCCGTTGGCTTCGAGGATGGCGTCGATGGCCGATTCCGACAGCGATGGCTGGGCCATCAGGTCCCGGAACACGGGCAGGTATTTGCCTTGCCGGTGGGCGGCCTGGGCGGCCCGGGCGGCGTAGTGGGAGACGCCATTGGTGGGGCCGTCGAGGATCGGCCACTCCTTGAACACGAAGCGCACGTCCGGATGGGCCTGCATCATACGCAGCACCTCGGGCGCCGTGGCCTTGCAGCCGGGGCAGCGGAAGTCGAAGAATTCGATCACCGTCACCCTGGCGTCGGCCGGGCCGAAGGCGGCGTCGCGGCTATCGACGGTCAGCAGGCCGGGATTGGCCGCCGCCGCCGCAGTGATCTCGGCGGTCTTCCGGCGGTTCTCGACGATCTGCTGCTGCTGCGCCTTCTCGTCGAGGGCGTTGCTGACGTCCTGCAGCACCTCGGGATGCTGGATCAGATAGCTCCTGACGCGCGAGCCGAAGTCGGTTCCGGTGGCGTAGGGCGCGACCGAGACGACCAGGGCGACTACCGACACGGCCAAGGCGGCGACGCCGGCCCGATTCCCTGACAGCAGGCGGCTGAGCATGGACGGCGCGGGCGCGGGATCAGGCGTTTGTGTCATTCAGGCTCTCAGAGGGGTTCAGCCGGCGACCGGCTGAACGGTGGGGCGGCGACGTTCGTTGCGGCGATCCACGTCGTCGACGTCTTCCTGGGTGGCGCCCGAGGCGAAGACGATGTCCATCGCCCGGGTCCATTCGGCGGAGCCGGGCTCCAGCATGTCGCGGGCCCGAAGGGCGAACTGGGTGGCCTCCCGCTCGGCGCCGATGGCGAAATACATCTCGGCCGAGGCGAGCCGTGCCTCGCCCTCCTTGCCTTGACTGGCGTAGGCCTGGCTCAGCAGCCGCCAGGCCATGCTGTTGTCCTTCTCCAGCGCCGTGGCCCGCTTCAGCTGGTCGACCGCCGCGTCGAGCCGGGCGGGGTCGGCGGTCTCGATCAGGGCGTGGGCCAGGTTGATGCGCAGCAGGGGGGCGTCCGGCTTGATCTCGACCGAGCGCTGGTGGGCGCCGATGGCTTCCTCGGGCCGGCCTTCCTCGAACAGGATCTGGCCCTTCAGCTCCCAGAAATACGGGTTCCCGGGCTGTTCGGCGAGCAGGACGTCGACGGCGGCGAGGGCGCGGTCCGTCTGGCCGTCCCGGTACCAGGCGATGGCGCGGGCATAGCGGGCGGGCAGGGCGGTGTCGGTTTCGGGATAGTCGCGCAGGGTCTCGCGCGGATCGTCCATGAAGGCGTGGATCTTGGCCAGGATCAATGCGTGCTGGGCCATCCGCTCGGGGCTGTCGCGGTGGGCGTAGTGGGGCTGTTCCGCGACGAAGCGGCGCAGGTTCTCGATGCGGTCGGAGGACAGCGGATGGCTGCGGAAATACGGGTAGCGCCGGGCGTCGGAGAACACCTCCTGAGAGCGGAAATTCTCGAAGAAGGTGACCAGGCCGCGACCCGACTCGCCGGCGGCCTCGAGGGCGCGGGCCCCGGTGTTGTCGGCCTCGCCTTCCTGGTGGGTCATGTAGCGCAGGGCGCTGAGGGTGCCGAAATACTGGCTGTTGCCCAGCAGCACGGCGCCGGCGTCCGGCGCGCCGGCGGCGATGGCCAGGGCGCCCAGCGCCATGGTCATCAGCATCGGCTGCATGCCGGCGTCCTGGGCTCCGTCGCGCAGGGTGTGGCGGTTGCGGATGTGCCCGCCCTCGTGGGCGATGACACCCAGCAGTTCGTTGGGGCTGGTGGTCCGCAGGATCAGGCCGGTGTTCAGGCCCATGATCCGCCCGCGCGTGGCGAAGGCGTTCAGCTCGTCGTCGTTGATCAGGACGATCTCGACCTCGGACGGCTCCAGTCCCATGCCGGTGAACACCGGAGCGGCCCAGTCGTGGATGATCGACTCGATCTCGGTGTCGCGGATGGCGTTCTGGGCGGAGGCGGGGGCCGCCGCGGCCAGCACCAGGCCAGCCGCGGCGGCGGCTCCGGCGAGGCGGGCGGCGTGTCTGGTCAGCCAGCTCATGGCGTACTCCCGATACCGTCGATCGCCCCCGCGCCGATCCTCACTATCTAATCGCGGCCATTCAACGGCGCCACCATCCCCGCTTCGGCTTCTCGGGCGGGGCGACGATCTGGTTCGGGTCCTCGGCGATCAGGGCCGCGACGTCGACCTCCGGCGCCGGGGCGGGCGTGGGCTCGGCGACGGGGGGCATCCCGGCCTCCACCACCGGCTCGGCGACCGGCTCTGGAGCGGGGGCCGGTTCCGGCGCGGCGGCCTCGACCGTCTCCGTCTCGACGGCCTCGGCCTCGGGGGCTTCAAGCGCGGGGGCGGCCCCGGCGGAGACCTTGCGGCGCACGCGGCGGCGCTTGGGTTCCTCGATCGCGACCGGGGCCGGGGCCTCGTCCGCGCCGGCCATGGGCGTATCGGCCGGAGCCGGCGGCTCCATGCCCTCATTGGCAGCGCGGGCCTCGGCGGAGGTTTCCGGCGTCAGGTCGCCCGCGGCGCGATCGCGGCCGCGGCCACGACCGCGGCGGCGGCGCGAGCGGCCCGGGCGTTCGCCGGTTTCGCCGGCGTCGGCCTCGAGACGTTCGCGGGGCGCCTCGCCGCCTTCGGCCGTGGCCTCGGCGAGCGGACGCGGCGCGGCGGCGCCGGGGTTGAGCGGGTCGAACCAGACGTACGGGTCCTCCAGCGACGGCGTACGGCCCCGCACCCAGTTGAAGCCGTCGCGCTCGCCGCCCTCTTCGCGCACCCGGCGTCCGCCGCGGCGGCCACGGCGTCGGCGGCGGCCGGCCTCGCTGTCGTCGTCATCCTCGGCCACAGGAGCGCCGACGGCTTCGCCGGCTGGAGCCTCGCCGTCTTCACGGCGTCCACCGCGACGCCGACGGCCACGACCGCGGCCGCGCTCGCCCTCGGCGCGCTCGCGGGGCTCGCCATCGACCGTGTCCTCGTCGAGGGCGTCCTCGTCATCCTCGACCACATCGTCGACGAACTCGTCCTCGTCCTCCTCCTCGTCGGCGAAGGCGCTGTCGTCGAAGTCGTCGTCGAGATCGATGAAGGCCTCGACGCCTTCGGGCGGGGTGAAGTCCTCGTTGGTCTCGGTGCGCTCGATGGTGTGCTCGCCCTGGGCGAGGCTGTCGTCGATCTGGATGATCACATTCAGGCCGCGCCGGGTCAGCAGGCTCTGCAGATACTCGCGCTTGTGGTTCAGGATGTAGAGGGCAACGGCGGTGCAGACGCGCAGGTTGACCGTTCCGGCGCCATTGCGGCCGGCCTCGATGTCGACGCCGCGAAGGGTCATGAGGGCGGCGCTTTCGGCCGAGCGGATGCGGCCGGCGCCCTGGCAGTGCGGGCAGACCTCGGTGGCGCCCTCGATGACGCCGAGGCGGCGGCGCTGGCGGCTGATCTCCATCAGGCCGAAGCCCGAGATGCGGCCCATCTGGATGCGGGCCCGGTCCTTGGCCAGGGCGTCCTTCAGCGCCTTCTCGACCGCCCGGTTGTTCTTCGACTCGTCCATGTCGATGAAGTCGATGACGATCAGGCCGGCGAGGTCGCGCAGGCGCAGCTGGCGGGCGGCCTCGACGGCGGCCTCCATATTGGTCTTGAAGGCGGTGGCCTCGACGTTGCGCTCCTTGGTGGCGCGGCCGGAGTTGACGTCGATGGCGACCAGGGCCTCGGTCTGGTTGATCACCAGATAGCCGCCGGATTTCAGCGGCACGGTCGGCTGGTGGATCTGGGTCAGCATCTCCTCGATGCCGTTGGAGGCGAACAGCGGGCGGGCGCCCTGGTAGAGGTGCACCTTCTTCGCCTGCGAGGGCATCAGCACCCGCATGAAGTCGCGCGCCTCCCTGAAGCCCTCGACGCCCTCGACCTGGATGCCGTCGAAATCCTTGTCGAACATGTCGCGGACGGCGCGGCGGACGAGGTTCTCTTCCTCATAGATCAGCGAGGGGGCGTTGGAGGCGAGGGTGGTTTCGCGGATCGTCTCCCACAGGCGCAGCAGATATTCGTAGTCGCGCTTGATCTCGGCCTTGGTGCGTTTGGCGCCGGCGGTGCGGATGATCAGGCCCATGCCGCGCGGCACGTCCAGCGCGGCGGCGGCGGCCTTGAGGCGCTTGCGGTCGGTGGCCTGGGTGATCTTGCGCGAGATGCCGCCGCCCTTGCCGGTGTTGGGCATCAGCACGCAGTAGCGGCCGGCCAGCGACAGCCAGGTGGTCAGGGCCGCGCCCTTGCCGCCGCGCTCGTCCTTGACGACCTGGACCAGCATGACCTGGCGGCGCTTGATCACGTCCTGGATCTTGTAGCGGCGCATCAGGCGGCGCTTGAGCCGCTCCTCCTCGGCCATGCCGCCTTCGGATTCGTCGTCGGCGCTCTCGCGGCCGAGATCGTCGTGGTCGTCCTCGTCCGAGTGCGCTTCGGCCATGATGGCTTCGCGGTCGGCGACGGGGATCTGATAATAGTCTGGGTGGATCTCGTTGAAGGCCAGGAAGCCGTGTCGGTTGCCGCCGTATTCGACGAAGGCGGCCTGCAGGCTGGGCTCTACGCGGGTGACCTTGGCGAGATAGATGTTGCCCCGAAGCTGGCGCTTCGAGCGGGATTCAAAGTCGAATTCCTCGATCTGACGGCCCTCGACGATCGCGACGCGGGTTTCCTCCGCGTGGGCGGCGTCGATCAACATGGTCTTTGACATGGAGTGTTTCTTTCTGGCGCGCTCGGCCGTCCCCGCTGGGGGGTGACAAGGCGGCTCGCCGAAGGGGAGTGGGGGCGAAGGCGTGCGCCGTCCCGTCGCCGCGGCAAGGGCCGGTGGCGAGGTCGGTCCGATCGGACCGGAAGGGAGCGCAGGCGGAATGGCCCATGAAGGTTCAGTACGGTCCTGGGCCCGGACGCGCCGTCGAAGGGCGTCCCGGACCCGGTCGTCGAATCGGCGGGGCGGGCCCGGCCGGCTCTCGGATCAGTGAAAGTCATGCCGCGAAGAGGGCGCGCCCGGCCTGACGGATCAGGGGACGCGATCGTTCGCGAGCGGATCAAGCATAGGGATGCCGGAGGCGAATGAAAAGCCGTGACGGCTTTAACCCGTTGGCGACCACGTCGGGGCATGATGGGGTCAACCAACAAGGTGGGTCTCCGGCGAATGCACGGGCTGTCGCGTATCAGGGTGGCGAATTGGGGCGTCCGCGAGCGGGTTCTGGCCGCGGCGGGCGTCGTGCTGTTCTGCGCCGCCCTGCTGGCCGCGGGGCGCGGCCTGGCCTCCGGCGCCATGGGCGAGGTGATGCGGGTCCGCTTCGGCGGCGACGCCGAGCGCACGCGGGTGGTGGTCGACCTCGACCGCACCTCCCGCGGCCAGGTCCTGCAGGGCGGCGACGACGGCCGGGTGGTCGTCAGCCTGGCCGGCGTGGCCCCCGCCAGCCGGCTGACGGGCGACGGCCAGGGGCTGGTGCGCGGCTTCCGGGTCGCCGGCGCCGGGACGGCCTCGCGGATCGAACTTGACCTGGCGACCAGCGCCGAGATCGAGCGCCGCTTCCTGCTGCCGCCCGGCGACGGCGTCGCCCACTACCGCTACGTCATCGACCTGAAGGCGACCGGCCGCGCCCCGGCCCGGACCACGCCCCGCGCCGAACGCCCGGCCCGTCGGGCCGAGCGGCCGCTGATCTACATCGACGCCGGCCACGGCGGACGCGATCCGGGCGCTCAGGGGGCAAGCTCGCGGGAGAGCGCCGTCACCCTGGCCGCCGCCCAGGCCCTGAAGCAGGAGCTGGAACGCGGCGGCCGCTATCGGGTGCGGCTGACCCGCGACAGCGACGCCTATGTCGACCTGTACCGGCGCGTGGCCATCGCGCGGCAGGCCGACGCCGACCTGTTCATTTCCCTGCACGCCGACGCCGGGGCCGACCCGGCCACGCGCGGGGCCAGCGTCTACACCCTGTCGGAACAGGGCGCGGGCCGGGCGGTGCGGGAGTTCACCCGCGGCGACAATTGGCAGCGCAGCCTCAACCTGCCGGGGCGCGATCCGTCGGTCGACCGCATCCTGCTGGACATGACCCAGCGCGCCACCCAGAACCGCTCGGCCCAGCTGGCGCGGACCCTGCTTGGCGAGCTGGAGGGCGCCGACCATCCGCTGCTGCGGCGCAGCCACCGCGACGCCGGCCTGGCCGTGCTGCTGGCCCCCGACGTGCCGGCGGTGCTGCTGGAGATGGGCTTCATCACCAACCCCGAGGACGAGCGGCTGCTCAACGACAGCCGCGCCCGCCGCCGGCTGATGCGCGCCGTGGCCGAGGGCATCGACCGCTATTTCCGCGAGCCGGCCGGCGACCTGCAGATGGCCTCGGCGGGCGGGGCCGAGGCGAACTAGCTCTCCTGATCCCGCTCATCCCGGCGAAAGCCGGGATCCGGTGCTGTTCAGCCTGACGCCCGGCGCATCGGGACAACCAGCCAGACCCGCCCTCGAGCTCCCATCTTCCAAAGCTCTGGGTCCCGGCTTTCGCCGGGATGAGCGGAACAGGCTCACCACTCCGACTCCTTCAGCCACGGCGGCGGCAGGATGCCCTGATCGATCAGCGACTGGCGGCCCGCAGCCCATTCGGCGTCGCCGGCCGAGCGCCGGCCAGCGGCGTAGACCAGCCGCCAGGATTCCGCATGCACGGCGGAATGCCACGCCTCCTTGCGGCGGTGCATCTCGGCCCGCAGCCGCGCCTCGAACGAGGGCGGCGGCGGGCGCGGCGGGCGGCGGGTGCGGGGCAGGGGCATGGTCGGTCCTTTCTTCAGACGTGCGGAAGCGGCCTCGCGCGGGCGGCGCGAGGGGCGGGGAGGCGTGCGGAGCGCCGGGCCTGCGCCCGGAGATCGTTGTGAGAATACCGTTTCGACGCAGACTGACGCTCCGCGTGGAGATTTTCCGGCAGCTTGCGTCGGGTGGCGCTCTTAACGCCTTACCGCAGCGCTCCCGGCGGGCGGGCCATGCTTGCGACACGGGCCCCGGACCGGGCGAGTATCCCCCTCGCCCCTGACATCCGACTTGTGATCAGACCCCGGGCGAACGCCTGCCTTGCGATGGCAGGCCGGAACCGGGCTCCCGCTTCTCCACATCCCGCCGCGCCAAGGACGCAAGGCCTTTGCGCCTCCCCGTGCGACGGAACCCCAGCATTATGCGCCCGCGGTTTGCTATGGCGGGCTCATGACGCTGACGGAGAGGGGAAGGGGAGGGAGAACAAGGGGTTAGGGCGCGGGATTATGAAGACAGACGGGGAAAAGGTAACAGAGCCGGGCGGCTTGCTGTCCAGCACAGGAGGATTTGGCGAAATGCGACGGGGCGCGTGTCGAGGGTCTGCGAACATTGATCTATGGTTGATAATCGCGTGATCGGTCTTGCGTCAACTTCTCGTTTTGCGTGAATTGCGCTCTCCATATGGGAGAGTGGTGGTGGAAGACGAAGAGCCTACCGAAATTGACGATGTGGTGGTCGTTGGCCGCAGGGCTGGAACGGGTGACTACTTCATCAGCATTCCCGTCAGCTCAGGCAACGGGACGTTCATCATCAGCCAGCAGGTGGTCGATCAGTATATATCGGATAGCGGCAGCACCACGGCCCCGGACTCGCAGGAACGGTTTGAGGAAATCGGCGTCTTCGTCCTGACCGAGCTGCTCAAATACATGAAGCACCTTCCGGGGCTTACGCCGCAGGAGCTTCAGGAGCTGGACCGCATCATCGAGAGGTTCCAGCAGGCGTCGAACCTCTACGCCCTCGGGCAGATCGACCGGGAGGAATTCAAGAACACGGTCCAGGACGGCCTCGAACTCCTTTTCGAGCAGGTCGGCGACTATCTCGGCTCGGCCGTGACCGGCGCGATCGTCGGCGCCGCTGCGTCCGTCGGCTTCGCCCCGACCTCGGTCGGCGGTCTTGCCGCAGGCGCCTTTGGCATCGCCGTTGGCGCGGCGGTGGCCCAGGCGTTTCCCGATGAAGCTCTGGCGGCTGGCATCACGGATCTGCTGTTCGGAGATTCCGAGACGATCAATCGGATCGAAAACCATCTTCAGGAGCAGATCGAGAACCGCGCCTTCGATTTCTATCAGGAGTTTCTCGACTACATTTTCCGCAACTTCCCGGAAGACGCGCCACGACCGTATGCAGAGCGCGGCATGACTGTCGGGACGGAGGAGAACGGCGTCGTCGTCTATGCGGGCACGATCGGCAGGGACAATATCAGTTTCGCTAACGCGGCGGCCGCGGTCAGCGTCGATATGAGCATCGACGCAGCCCAGAACAGCGGCGGCGCCGGGCAGGTTCGGCTGCTCACGATCGACGGCGTATTCGGATCGCAGTTCAACGACACCCTGCTCGGCAATGCGATGGACAACCTGTTCGCCGGCGCGGGAGGCAATGATTACCTCGATGGCCGCGACGGTTTCGACTTCGCCGATTACAGACTGGCGGTGGCGGGCGTGACGGTGAACCTAGGTCTGACCGTCCAGAACACCGGCGGGGCCGGTGTCGACACCCTGATCGATTTTGAAGGGGTCATCGGGTCGGCCCACAACGATGTCCTGATCGGGGACGCCGGAAACAACACCCTGTACGGCCTGGCCGGTGACGACACGCTCCAAGGTGGCGATGGAGATGACCTTCTGGTCGGAGGGTCGGACCTGAACGGAGGCATCAACGTCCTGGACGGTGGCTCAGGGTTCGACACGGTTTCCTACGAGCACGAAACCCGAAATATCTGGGTGGGTCTGGCCGATGGAATGCAGGCGTTCTACGCGGCCGACGGAATGACGCTGATACCAGCGGATTCCCTCTTCGGCATTGAAGGCGTGATGCTGGGAACTGGAAACGACACCGGCTCGGGAAGCGCCGGCGACGACCGGATCTTTGGCAATGACGGCAGCGATCTGTTGAGCGGTGGGGACGGGGACGATCTGCTGGAGGGAGGCGCCGGCAACGACACCCTGAACGGCGGCGCCGGCTTTGACACGCTGAGCTATGCGGCGGCCGCGGGCGGTGTGACGGTCAACCTCAACGCGGTCCAGCCCGACTGGTGGTGGGCCGGATGGGCGAACATCCATTCAGGCGGCGCCGGCACAGACCAAGTCTTCGATCATTTCGAGGGCCTGTTGGGCTCCACGCACAACGACACCCTGATCGGCAATTTCCTCGACAACGACATCCGGGGCAGTGTTGGCAACGACCGACTGGAAGGCATGGCCGGGAATGACCGCCTGTTCGGGGGCGAGGGCCAGGACACGATGCTTGGGGGCGCGGGAGCCGACAGGTTCGTTTTCGAACGCTTCGACGACTCCCCTGTCAGTCTGCCCGATGTCATCCTCGACTTCGAGGTCGGAAGCGACCTTCTCGACCTCTCGGCCCTGGACGTGACGGGCCAGCAGGTGACCTTCAGTCTGACGGCAGGTTCGACGTTTGTCGGGATCGACCGGAACGCGGACGGCGTCATGGATCTCATGATCGAGCTCCGGGGCACGACGGGCTCCCTGGGTCTCGGGAGCACGATACTCGAATGACACCCATGGGGCGCGGACGTTTTCACCTGTCGGCGGCGGGGGGGCTGGCGCTTGCGGGCCTTTCCCTGGCCGGTTGCACCGGGGAGGTCGCCTCTCCCTCGTCCGACAGGGTGCCTTCCGAGGCGGAAGTCACGGCCTATCTGCAGTCCAAGGCTGAGAGCCTGTATCCCGATGTCGACGGCCTGACGCTGACGGGCCTCAGATTTTCCTCCGACCGGACCCTGATCTGCGGATGGGCCAACGCGCCCGGGCAACGGCCCCTGCTGTTTACCTCGGTCGACCGAACACCCGAGACGCTGGAGCGGTCCATCGGCCTGCCGCCGCTGGGCGAGGACACCCCTGTCACTCGCGCAGTACGGGCCCGGGACATGGAGCGGGCGGAAGATCTCTGCCGGCGCAACGATCTTCTGCCGGCAAACCGGTAGGGCGCGCGAGGGGCTGCTCTGGCTCGCACTCCCGCTTCGCATCCCCTATCTCCGTCCCATGCTTCTCCGTGTCGTCGACCTTGAAACCACCGGTGGGGACCGGGACTCGGAGATCATCGAGGTCGGGGTGGTGGATGTGGTGGGGGACGGGGCCGGCGGGTGGCGGGCCTTGCCGCCGGTGTCGAGGCTGTTCCGGCCGAAGGGGCCGATCTCGTTTCACGCCATGGCGGTGCATCACCTGACGCCGGACGACTTCTGCGAGGACGATCCGCACTGCGACGAATACCGGCTGCGCGAGATGCTGATGGCCGGGCCGGAGGTCGGGCCGGCGGATGTGATGGTGGCGCATTCGGCGCGGTTCGAGCGGGGGTTCATCGCCGATACGGCGACCGGCGGCCTGCCGTGGATCTGCACGGTGCGCTCGGCCAAGCAGGTGTGGCCGCAGGCGCCGGGGCATTCGAACCAGGTGCTGCGCTACTGGCGCGGCTTGCGGCTGGACCCGGCGCTGGCCAATCCGGCGCACCGGGCCGGGCCGGACGCCTGGGTGACGGCGCACATCCTGATCGACCTGCTGAAGGAGGCGACCGTCGAGCAGATGCTGGACTGGACGCGCGAGCCGCGAAGGCTGGAGCGGATACCGTTCGGCAAGCACCGGGGCAGGGCCTGGGCCGAGGCGCCGGAGGACTATCTGCGCTGGATGGCGGGGCAGGGGGACATGGACGCCGATGTCGTGGCCGCGGCGCGACACGAACTGGACCGTCGCGCCGGGGCGGCGACGGGGGCTCTGGCGGCGGCGCCCGACGCGGGCTAAACCGGCGGACCGGGCGCGTCATGCGGAGTATCAGGTGAAGATTGCCGAACGCTGGTTCGTGATGGCGGGCGTCGGCCTGCTGGGCGCGATCGCGCTGGCCGGGCTGGTGGTGGCCATCTATGCGGCGTGGCTGTTCCACGACCTGCCGGATGCGTCCGAGCTGGCCGACTACCGGCCGGCGACGGCGACTCGCGTCTATGCCGGCGACGGCACGCTGATCGGGGAGTTCTCGGACGAGCGGCGCATCTATGTGTCGTACGAGCAGATCCCCGAGCCGGTGGTGCAGGCCTTCCTGGCGGCCGAGGACCGCAACTTCTTCAGCCACGGCGGGGTCGACGTCTCGGGCCTGGGCCGGGCCATGTTCAAGAACATCTTCAACGCCGCGACCGGGCGGCGGCTGGAGGGCGGCTCGACCATCACCCAGCAGGTCGCCAAGAACGTGCTGCTGACCAACGAATCGAGCATCAACCGCAAGGTCAAGGAAGCCATCCTGGCCAACCGGCTGGAAGCGACCCTGACCAAGCCGCAGATCCTCGAGCTGTATCTGAACGAGATCTTCCTCGGCTATCGCTCGTACGGGGTGGCGGCGGCGGCCTACAACTATTTCGGCAAGTCGCTGGACCAGCTGACGCCGGACGAGGCGGCCTTCCTGGCGGCCCTGCCCAAGGGGCCGAACAACTATCATCCGAAGCGGCATCCGGCGGCGGCCAAGGGCCGGCGGGACTGGGTGCTGGGCGAGATGGAGGAGAGCGGCTTCATCACCGAGGCGGAGCTGGCCACGGCGCTGGCGCGGCCGCTGGTGACCCAGGACGCGCCGCGGCGGGCCGCCTATGCCGACGCGGACTTCTTCGTCGAGGAGGCGCGGCGCCAGGCCATCGCCCGGTTCGGCCGCGAGGAGGTCAACCGCGGCGGCTACTATATGCGCACGACGCTGGATCCCGAGCTGCAGTCGGCGGCGCGCGACGCCCTGATGAAGGGGCTGGAGAACTACGACCGCCGCCACGGCTGGCGCGGGCCGTGGGGCGCGACGGACTTCGCCGAGGGCTGGCAGGCGGTGGCGCTGCGCGGGACGCGTCCGCCCGAGCGCCGGGCCTGGCGCGCCGCCGCCGTCGAGAGCGTAAGCGGCAACACCGTGCGGGTCCGTCGCGCCGACGACGGCTCGACCGGAACCCTGCTGGCCGAGGACGCCGCCTGGGCCAACGCCAACCGGCAGCTGAAGCGCGGCGACCTGATCTTCGTCGAGCCGCGCGGCGGCCAGTTCGCCCTGAAGCAGGTGCCGGCGGTGAACGGCGCCCTGGTGGCGATCGAGCCGACCTCGGGCCGGGTGCTGGCCATGGTCGGGGGCTATTCCTACGCCCTGTCGAGCTTCAACCGGGCGACCCAGGCCGAGCGGCAGCCCGGCTCGGCGTTCAAGCCGTTCGTCTATGCGACGGCCCTGGAGGGGGACTATACGCCGGCCTCGATCGTGCTGGACGCGCCGATCAGCTTCGCCGGCGGACCGAACGGAACGCGCTGGAGCCCCGAGAACTACAGCCGCGAATACTACGGGCCGCAGAGCCTGAGGCGAGGGCTGGAGCTGTCGCGCAACGTGATGACGGTGCGGCTGGCCCAGGCCATCGGCATGAAGAACGTCGTCGACCTGGCGAAGAAGATGGGCGTGTCCGACACGCTGCAGCCGAACCTGTCGGTGTCGCTGGGGGCCGGGGAGACGACGCCGTACCGGCTGACGGCGGCCTATGCGGCCTTCGTCAACGGCGGGCGGCGGGTGAACCCCTATCTGATCGAGATCGTGCAGGACCGCGACGGCGAGACCATCTTCCGCGCCGACGACCGCCGGTGCCGCGAGTGCGGCCGGCCGTTCAGCGGCCAGGAGTCGCCCCGGCTGGAGCCGCGCGGCGAGCAGGTCATCGATCCGATCACCGCCTATCAGATGAGCTCGATCCTCGAGGGCGTGGTGCAGCGCGGCACGGCGGCGAGCGCGCGCGGCCTTGGCCGCTGGGTCGGCGGCAAGACGGGCACGACCAACGAATACCGCTCGGCCTGGTTCGTCGGCTTCTCGTCCGACATCGTGGTCGGGGTGTTCATCGGCTTCGACGACAACCGGCCGCTGGGCTCGGGCGAGACGGGGGCGACCGGGCCCGTGCCGGTGTTCACCGACTTCATGCAGGTGGCGCTGAGGAAGCGGCCGGCGCGACCCTTCGTGCGGCCGAAGAACGCGGTGTTCCGCACCGTCAACGGCATCGAGGAAGCCTTCCGCCCCGGCACCGAGCGCCGCCGCGAGGAGGAGCAGCCGCGCCCCGAGGTTCCGACCGGGCCGCAGAACTACAACGACGTGATCCGCAGGGAGCAGGAGGAGGCCGCCGGGCTTCCGCCGACGGCCACGCCGACCCCGCCGCCAACGCCGCCGCCGACGAAGAAGGAGCCGGCGGAGGATTTGAGCGGGCTGTACTAGAGGCGACAGGCAGAGGGTGACGGAGGGGCCGCAAGGAACCACGCCCTCCGCGAAACGCGAGGATTCAATCCAGAGGGCTGTTGCCTGTTGCCTGGCGCCTCACTCTTCCCCTATGTCCCCGCCTCACCTTCATGTCGCCGGAGAATGCGATGAGACCGGATGTCGAGGCCATGAAGGCCGACATCGAGCAGAGCATCGCTCTGCTCAGGAGGCGTCTTTGACTGGGATGTCGCCGTACGAAAACTCGATGAGCTGAACGCGCGGGTCGAGGACCCGACGCTGTGGGACGACCCGGAGGCCGCCCAGGCGGTGTCGCGCGACCGCTCGCGTCTCGAAACCCAGATCAACGCCGTCCGCGAGATGGAGACCGGTCTGGAGGAGGGCGTCATGCTCGCCGACATGGCCGACGAGGAGGGCGACGAAGCCACCCTCGAGGAGGCGCGCGCCCAGCTGAAGTCGATCAAGGACCGGGCCGCCCGGGCCGAGCTGGAGGCCCTGCTGTCCGGCGAGGCCGACGCCAACGACGCCTATCTGGAAGTGAACTCCGGGGCCGGCGGCACGGAGTCGAACGACTGGGCGGGCATGCTGCTGCGCATGTACAGCCGCTGGGCCCGCGCCCACGGCTACGAGGTCGAGGTCGAAGCCGAGGAGGGCGGGGAGCAGGCGGGCATCAAGTCGGCCACCATCCTGGTCAAGGGGCCGAACGCCTACGGCTGGCTGAAGTCGGAATCGGGCGTGCACCGGCTGGTGCGCATCAGCCCCTACGATGCAGCCGCGAAGAGACACACCTCGTTCGCCTCGATCGGGGTCTCGCCCGTCGTGGACGACACCATCGAGATCGACATCAATCCGGCGGACGTGCGCACCGACACCTATCGCGCCTCGGGCTCGGGCGGCCAGCACATCAACAAGACGGACTCGGCGGTGCGCCTGACGCACATCCCGACCAATACGGTGGTGGCCTGCCAGGCCGGGCGGTCGCAGCACCAGAACCGCGAACAGGCGTGGAAGATGCTGCGGGCGCGGCTGTACGAGCTGGAACTGCAGAAGCGCGAGGCGGCCGCCCAGGCGCTGGCCGACGCCAAGACCGACATCGGCTGGGGTCACCAGATCCGGTCCTACGTCCTGCAGCCGTACCAGATGGTCAAGGATCTGCGGACCAACGTCGAGACGTCGGACACCCAGGGGGTGCTGGACGGGGACCTGGACGCCTTCATGGGGGCGGCGCTGGCGGCCCGGGTCGGCGAGACGCGCGGGAGCACGGTGGAGTAGGGACCGGCGCGTCGCGAGCACGGCGCGCCCTTGTCGGAAGCGGACTCGTCTGAAGTCTTTTGAGGGTGGAAACCGGCCTTTCGCGCGAGACAGCAAGCCTCAACGATACGGCTCTGTCACGTCAGTGCCACGCTTGCAGCTACCTCAAGGACAATCGATGACGTCCAAGCTGCCAAGTTTCTGTATCGCGACAGTCCTCCTGCCGACGAAATCCTCCTCGACCAGCAATTGGCCCGAGAAGGTGAGACGTATGCAGAGAGGCTCTGTTTTGTCCCACTCTTTAACCACGGTAGCTATCCGCCTCTGAGCTTCGTCATCTTGGGCGCGGATCGAATAAATCTCCCCGTTCGCGGCCCGAAAGAAAGAGCCCTCGAAAATCTCCACGACCCCCGCGAACTCTTCATCCGGCAAGGATTGTGCAGATGTTCCCGCGCAGCCCGTCAACGCCAAGATGAGCGCGATGGTCGGCCAGCGGGATCCGGCAACAAACTTGGCGCGTCGACTTGTCATCGCCCGAGCTTAGGCGTGCGCGCGAGCGTCCGCAAAGGGTCGGCAGCGGACCTGCAGTCACTCGTCGCGACCGCCCATGGCGGCATGGGAAAAGGCCCCGGATCGCTCCGGGGCCTTTTGTCTTTACTGCCGGAGGCTTACGCGCCCGGTTTCATGTCGATGACCTGCGGGCGGTCGTCGCCGTGGGGCGGCGTGGCGCTGGCGGCGGGGGTGGACGGTTTGGGCGCGGCGGCGGGGGCGTCGCGGCGGCCCTGCAGGACACGGCCCTGGAAATAGGCGCCGATGTCGATCGACAGCTGCTCGGCGGTGATGTCGCCGTCGACATAGGCCGTGGCGATCAGCTTGACCTGCTTGCCCGAGACATTGCCGACGATGCGGCCGCGGACCTCGACGTAGTCGGCCGAGACGCCGCCCTCGACCGCGCCGGTCTCGCCGACGATCAGCCGGCCGACGCGGACGTCGCCCTTGATGGCGCCGTCGATCTGAAGGTCGCCGCCGCCCGAGATGCTGCCGTCGAACTGCAGGTCCGACGACAGGGTCGACAGGCCGCGGGCGCTGACCGGCGAGGCCGGGGCACGGGCCGCCGCCGCCGGGGCCGAACCGCCCGGCATGGGCAGGTCGGGCAGGGGCGGGATGGCTGAACCGGTGTCGGCGCGCGGCTGCGGCGACGAGGGGGCGGGGGATTTAGTCTTGTTGAACAAGTTGGTCTCCGGCTCTCATGAAGCGGGCGGGGTTTTGCGGGCGGCCGTTCATCCACACCTCGTAGTGCAGGTGAACGCCGGTGGAACGTCCGGTCGTGCCCATGGCGCCGATGCGCTGGCCCAGCGCGATGCGCTGGCCGGGCCGTACGGCCATGGAATTGAGGTGAGCGTATCGTGTCTTGAAACCGCGCCCATGATCTATCTCAACGGTGTTGCCATACCCTGAACGCACCCCGACGAAAGACACGATGCCGGGAGCGGGCGCGCGGATCGCCGTGTTGAGCGGGGCGGCGAAATCCTGTCCCTGGTGGAGGGCGGGGCGGCTGTTGAACGGATCGAAGCGCACGCCGAAGCCGGAGGTGGTGCGGGCGTCGGTCGGGCGGTGGAAGGGCATGCCCTCGGCGGCATCGGCCAGGACCCGCATGTCGGACAGGTCGTCGGCCGCCCGGCGGATGCGCACGGCGAAGGCCTCGTCCACGTCCAGCACGGCGGCCAGGGCGCGGGGGTCGCGGGCCTCGACCAGCGGCCCTCCCAGGCCCGCGCCACTGGTCGGCGCATAGGCGGAAGGGTTCAGCCCGGCCAGGCGGAAGGCGAGGCGCAGGCGCTCGGCCCGGGTCTGGGCGACGCTCTCGGCGCGGGCGATCAGCCGCTCCTGGTCCATGCGCACGGCCAGCATGCGCTGCACCGGCGAATGGTCGGCGGGATCGAGGGATTTGGCGGGGGCCAGCGCGGCCTCGGCGCCGTCGACGCCGCGGAACATGCCCATCACCTGGGTCAGGGCCGCGTGGCGGCGTTCGACCATCTGGGCCATCTCGTCCAGCGAGCCGGTCGTGGCGGTCATGCGTACGACGGCGCTGTCCAGCCGCGCCTGAAGGTCGGCGTTGAGGCGTTCGGAGGCGGCGCGGGCGCGGGCGACCGTCCGGTCGGCCTGGCTCTGCATGACGAGGTCGAAGGCGAAGCCGCCGGAGGCCACGAGGAACCAGCCGCCGAGCAGGATCGCGGCCGCGGCTCCGGCCATCTGGCGGGCGGGAGTCAGGGCCCAGGCGCGGACTTCGTCGCCGTCCCGCAGATAGACATACCGGGTCGGAAACCACCGACCCATCAGAGACCTTCGATCAGTCGTCTGTCCGGTCATTACGCTACGCCCCCACGCACGGCGGGCGTTATGCGCCACCTTGGCCGCCGGGGACAAGTGCGTTCACGAACTGTTAACCATCCTGACCGGTTTTCACGCGAACTTCGACGGTATTCGGCTCCGATGTTCGCCTGTCAGGCGTATCCGCGAATCTGTGTAACCGCCGTTACATCTGTTGCGGCGTAGATTCGTCCGTCCTCAGAGCGATCGAACGGCCTCCAGCACTTCCGCCGCATGGCCCTTGACCTTGACCTTGCGCCAGGCGCGCCGGACCACGCCCGCCGCGTCGACCAGGAAGGTGGCGCGCTCCACGCCCATGTAGACGCGGCCGTACATCGACTTCTCGCCCCACACCCCGAAGGCCTCGGTGACCTCGCCGGGCTCGTCGGAGGCGAGGACGACCTTGAGATCGTATTTGGCCCTGAAGCGGTCGAGTTTCCGCACCGGATCGCGCGAGACGCCGATCACGGTCGCGCCGGCGGCGGCGAAGTCGTCGGCGAGGGCGGAGAAGTCCTGGCCCTCGGTTGTGCAGCCGGGGGTGTCCGCCTTGGGGTAGAAATAGAGGACGTAGGGCCGGCCGCTCAGGTCGGCGGAGGAGACGCGGCCGCCGTCGCTGGTCGCCATGTCGAAGGCGGGGGCCGGCTGGCCTTCGGTGATGTCCATCGTCTTCTTCTCCCGTCATCCTCGGGCTTGACCCGAGGATCAGATGTTGAGGCGGACCCGGTGTCCGCGAGGGCCCTGGGATCGTCGGCCAACGACCTTCGACGCAGCACCGGACCGTCTGGCCCTCGGGTCAAGCCCGAGGATGACGGCGGGTCAGATCGGCCGCACCAGTACGATCTTCTTCTTGCCGGCGGCCAGTTTGAAGACCCCGTCGGCGTTGACGTCGGCGGCCTCGATCGGGCGGGCGCCGTCGGCGATGGCTTCGTCATTGAGGCGCAGGCCGCCGCCCTGGGCGAGGCGGCGGGCCTCGCCGTTGGAGGCGGTCAGGCCGGCGCGCGTGGCGACGGCGGCGATCATGGCGCCGACGACCTCGTCGCGCGGGATCTCGACGGTCGGGAGGTCGGCGGAGAGCCGGCCCTGTTCGAAGGCGGCCTCGGCGGCGCCGCGGGCGTGGGCGGCGGCGTCGGCCCCGTGCAGCATGGTCGTGGCCGCGTCGGCCAGCGCCTTCTTGGCGTCATTGATGCCGGCGCCCTCCAGCGTCTCCAGCCGGGCGATCTCGTCCAGCGGCAGGTCGGTGAACAGGCGCAGGAATTTGCCGACGTCGGCGTCGTCGACGTTGCGCCAGAATTGCCAGTAGTCGTACGGCGACAGCTGCTCGGCGTTCAGCCACACCGCGCCCTGGGCCGTCTTGCCCATCTTGCCGCCCGAGGCCGTGGTCAGCAGGGGGGTGGTCAGGCCGAAGGCGGCCTTGTGATCGACGCGGCGGACCAGGTCGACGCCCGAGACGATGTTCCCCCACTGGTCCGAGCCGCCCATCTGCAGGGTGACGTTGCGGGCGCGGTTCAGCTCGAGGAAGTCCACCGACTGCATCAGCATGTAGTTGAACTCGAGGAAGGTCATCGGCTGCTCGCGCTCGAGGCGCAGCTTGACCGAGTCGAAGGCCAGCATCCGGTTGACGGTGAAGTGCGTGCCGTATTCCCGGAGGAACTGGATGTAGCCGTAGGTCGACAGCCACTCGTCATTGTCGACCATGACCGCGTCGGTGGGGCCGTCGCCGAAGGTCAGGAAGCGCTCGAACACGGTGCGGATCGAGGCGATGTTGGCGGCGATGGTCGCGTCGGTCAGCTGAGGGCGCGAGGCGTCCTTGCCGGTCGGGTCGCCGACCTTGGTGGTGCCGCCGCCCATGAGGACGACGGGCTTGTGCCCGGCCTGCTGCAGACGGCGCAGCATCATGATCTGGATCAGGCTGCCGACGTGCAGCGAGGGGGCGGTGGCGTCGAAGCCGATGTAGGCGGTGATCACGCCGGAGGCGGCGGCCTCGTCGAGCTCGGCCGGGTGGGTGATCTGGTGGATGTAGCCGCGGTCCCGGAGCGTGCGCAGGAAGTCGGACTTGAAGGCGGTGTCGGTCATGGACGGCGAGGCTTTGCTTGGGGAGAGGGCGCGTGTAGCACGGTCATCTGCCGAGGCGAACCAAGCGGCCACTGATGATTCTGAACGCAGCCCTGCGCCCATATGAGGAAACGCCCGGCCGGCGCGGAAGGTCGATCGATGCCTCCGTCAATATTGAAGGCCGCAGCTATGTGTTCGTGACCTTCCGCCTGAACGGCTTCGGCGACGGGATACTTGTTCCCGAGCCGTCCGAGTCGATTTCGCGCGTTCAGGTCAGGCGTCAGCGTGACTTCGCAGAAGCTGCCTTGATGCAACTGGCCGGCGAGAAGGTGGGGGCCGTCGGCGCTGCTTCTGACGTCGGTCGGACCGATGGGCTCTGGCGCAGCACGTGCTTCGAGGTCTTCGCCCGCCTGCGGGACGGTCGCTACGCCGAGTTCAACATCTCTTCCTCAGGCGAGTGGGCGGCGTACGGATTCACCGGCTATCGCGAGAATATGACGAATCTCGCAGGTCCGATCAGGGTGATACGAGCCGAGCGTACCGACTACGCCTTCGAACTGGAGGCCATGGTCAGCTGGACCGATTGGCCTTTCATCGAACGCATCGGCCTCTCCGCCGTCATCGAGGACATCGACGGCAATCTCTCCTACTGGGCCCTGGCGCATCCGCCGGGTAAGCCTGACTTCCACCATCCCGATTCCTTCGCCCTGATCCTGCCGCCTCCGGAGCCCGCATGAAGACCGGCCTCGACCGCCTGTTGTCCGATCCCGCGCTGCGGGCGCCGCTGAAGGGGCGGCGGGTGGCCGTGCTGGGGCATCCGGCCTCGGTGACGGCGGATCTGACGCATGCGATGGACGCGCTGGCGGCCTGTCCCGACATCCGGCTGACCGCCGCCTTCGGGCCGCAGCACGGCATGAGGGGCGACCTGCAGGACAATATGATGGAGTCGCCGGACTTCACCGATCCGCGGCTCGGCATTCCCGTGTTCAGCCTGTACGGCGAGGTGCGGCGGCCGACCGGGCAGGCCATGGGCACGTTCGACGTGCTGCTGGTCGACATGCAGGACCTCGGCTGCCGCATCTACACCTTCGTCACGACCCTGCTCTATGTGCTGGAGGCGGCGGCGGAGCACGGCAAGACGGTCTGGGTGCTGGACCGGCCCAATCCGGCCGGGCGGCCGGTCGAGGGCCTGACGCTGCGGCCGGGCTGGGAGAGCTTCGTCGGGGCCGGGCCGATGCCGATGCGGCACGGCATGACGCTGGGCGAGCTGGGGCTGTGGTTCATCGACCGGTTCGGGCTGGACGTGGATTACCGCGTCATCGAAATGGAGGGCTGGGAGCCCGAACAGGGCCCCGGCTACGGCTGGCCGCTGCTGGAGCGGGAGTGGATCAATCCCAGTCCGAACGCGCCCAATGTTTCGATGGCGCGGGCCTATGCCGGGACGGTGATGCTGGAGGGCACGACGCTGTCCGAGGGGCGCGGCACGACCCGGCCGCTGGAGCTGTTCGGGGCGCCGGACATCGACGCCCGGGCGGTGATCGCGGAGATGCAGGCGTTTGCGCCGGCGTGGCTGGAGGGGTGCGTCCTGAGGGACATCTGGTTCGAGCCGACCTTCCACAAGCACGTCGGCACGCTTTGCAACGGGGTGCAGATGCATGTCGCCGGGCCGGCCTACGACCATGCGGCGTTCCGGCCGTGGCGGGTGCAGGCCTTGGCGTTCAAGGCGATCCGGCGGCTGTATCCGGACTACGATCTGTGGCGGGACTTCCCGTACGAATACGAGTTCGGGAAACTGGCCATCGACGTGATCAACGGCGGGCCGGGGTTGCGGGAATGGGTCGATGCGCCGGGGTCGACGGCGGCCGATCTGGACGCGATCACCGTGCCGGACGAGCTGGCGTGGGTGGAGGAGCGGAAGCGGTTTCTGCTCTACTGACGGTCGCGAAGTCGCCGTAATCGACGGTTGTTGTGGCCGCCCGAGTGAGGTCCACCATGATCGCATTGCTTTTTGCCGCCGTTCTGATGGTTCAGGACCCGACGCCCTTGAGTCCGGAAGCCCGGGCGCTGATCGCGCCGGTGACCGACGCCATGGCCGCCGAGGAAGCGCGGCAGGCGGCCCTGCCGCCGCCGATTGATGTGCGGGAGCGTCTGGAGCGGATGGGACAGCTGGATCAGGTTGGCCGTCGGGCGTCCATTGCGGTTGACGTCAGCGTCCTGCCCGAAGAGGAGCGGCAGGCGGCGTTGTCGGCGATGTGGGCGCCGGTGGCGGCCATGGATGAGCGGCTGCTGGGCGAACTGTTGCCGCTGGTGCCGGAGGAAGGTTGGTTCACGGAGGAGGAGTATGGCGAGCGAGCGTCGAACGCGGCCTTCCTGATCATCCAGCACTCCAACGTCGAACAGTGGCGGCGCTTCGTGCCGATTCTCGAACCGCTGGCGCTGGCCGGAAAGATTGACGGGCAGGATTATGGGCTGATGTACGATCGTTTGGCTGTCAACGAGGGTCGTCCACAGCGCTACGGCACGCAGATGACCTGCAAGGCCGGGAAGGTCGTCATCGACTGGGAGAATATCGAGGACCCGGCGAACGCCGACGCCCGCCGCGCTGCGCTGGGAATTCCCGGGACGTTGTTGGAGTATGAGGCTCTATTCGCCCACTATCCGCCCTGCACCGAGAACTGATCAGGCCGGCTTCTCTTCCAGCCGCTTGTCGAGGTAGGCGCCGACGCGGCGGTCGACGGCGTCGATGTGGTCCTGCCAGAAGTGGGTGGCGCCCTCTTCCAGCTCGTAGTCGATGACGATGCCCTTCTGGGTGCGCAGCTTGTTGACGACGCGCTCGACCTCGACCGGCGGGACGATGGTGTCGGCCGTGCCGTGCAGGAACAGGCCGGAGGCCGGGCAGGGGGCCAGGAAGCTGAAGTCGTACATGTTCGACGGCGGCGACACGGAGATGAAGCCGTCGGTCTCGGGCCGGCGCATCAGCAGCTGCATGCCGATGTAGGCGCCGAACTGATAGCCGGCGACCCAGGTCTGGGTGGCGCCGGGGTTGTTGGCCTGGAGCCAGTCGAGGGCGGTGGCCGCGTCGGCCAGCTCGCCGATGCCCGAATCGAACTCACCCTGCGACTTGCCGACGCCGCGGCTGTTGTAGCGCAGGGTCGCGAAGCCGCGCTTCACGAACAGCTGGTAGAGGGTCACCGTGACCGGGTTGTTCATGTGCCCGCCCGCCTTGGGGTGGGGATGCAGGATCAGGGCGATCGGAGCGTTCGGGCGCTTGCCCGGCGAATAACGGCCTTCGATACGGCCAGAGGCCCCGGGCAGAATGACTTCAGGCATGGGCGGCGCGAATTCCCGTGTTCAACTGTCGTTTCGCATCTGCGTAATACTTGACCGGGGCAGTAGGACTTTCTAAGTCCGCCCTGCGTGCTGACGCTTTTGCGAAGGCGCGGGTTCTAGCACAGGACCCTCGAAAAGCGCGCGGTTTTTGCGGGTAGCGCGATGCGACTGTCGACCAAGGGACGATACGCCGTGATGGCGATGGCCGATCTGGCCAGGAACGGGCGCACCGACGGGGTGCAGCGGGCGGTGTCGCTGGCCGAGATCGCGGCGCGGCAGGAGATTTCGCTGAGCTATCTGGAGCAGCTGTTCGCGCGGCTGAGGAAGAGCGGACTGGTGCAGAGCGTGCGCGGCCCCGGCGGCGGCTACCGGCTGGCCAAGGGCGCGGATGAGACGGTGGTGGCGGAGATCGTGCTGGCCGTCGATGAGCCGATCCGGGCCACGCGCTGCGTCGGCCACTCGTCGCCCAAGGGCTGCATGATGGCCGGCGAGCGATGCATCACCCATAATCTGTGGGAGGATCTGGGCGCCGAGATCCATGCCTATCTGGCCAGCGTGTCGCTGGAAGACGTGGTGATGAACCGCACCGGCAGGCGCCGGTCGGGCGCGAACCAGGACGTGGGAGTGGCGGCGTGAGCGCGGTCTATCTGGATTACAACGCCTCGGGCCTCGTTCGTCCCGAGGTCCGCGAGGTCATGGCCGAGGTTCTGGCCGAGGGGGGCAATCCCAATGCGGTGCACGCCGCCGGCCGCCGCGCCCGGGCGCGGGTGGAGACGGCGCGGGCCCGGGTGGCCGAATTGATCGGCGCCGATCCCACGGCGATCGTCTTCTCGTCGGGAGGAACGGAGTCCAACGCCCAGGCGATCCAGAGCGCCCTGGCGGCGGGTTGCGAGCGGCTCATCGTCGGGGCGACGGAACACCCGTGCGTGGCCGAGGCGGCGAATGTCAGCGGCAAGCCGGTGGAAATCCTGCCGGTCGACGCGAACGGGGTGGCCGATCTGGAGTGGCTGGCCGAGGCGCTGGCCCGGCCGGGCCGGGCCGTGGTGGCGATCCATCATGCGAACAACGAGAGCGGCGTCATCCAGCCGATCGAGGCGGCGGCGAAGCTGGTGCGGGCGGCGGGCGGCTGGCTGCATGTCGACGCCATCCAGTCGGCGGGAAAGATCCCGGTCGACATGCGCAAGCTGGACGCGGACACCCTGACCCTGTCGGCGCACAAGCTGGGCGGGCCGCAGGGCGTGGGCGCGCTGGTCTCGAAGGAGGGCGTTCCGGTGATCCGCACCCTGCACGGGGCGGGGCAGGAGCGCGGGCTGCGCGCCGGGACCGAGAACGTGCCGGGCATCGCCGGCTTTGGCGTGGCGGCGGACTGCGCCGCGCGCGACGTGCCGTCGGCCATGGCCCACAGGACGTGGCGCGATGAAGCCGAGGCGAAGGTGAAGGCCGCCGGCGCGACCATCATCGGCGGCGCCGTCGAGCGCCTGCCCAACACCCTGTTCATGGCCGTCGAGGGCTGGGACAGCCCGCAGCAGCTGATCACCCTCGACCTGATGGGCGTCATGGTGTCGGCCGGAAGCGCCTGTACGTCGGGCAAGACCAAGCCGTCGAAGGCGATCTCGGCCATGGGGCTGGATCACCTCGCCACCGGCGGCGTCCGGGTTTCGGGCGGCTGGGGCACGGTCGAGGGCGAATGGCAGCGGTTCGCCGACGCCTGGGTCGCCGCGTATCAGAAGCATGTCGCGCGCGTCAGTGAGCGCGCGAAGGAACTCGCGTAGGTCATGGCCGCAGTCAAGGAAACCATCGAAGCGGTCGCCGCGCTCGAGAAGTACGAGCACGGCTTCACCTCGGACATCGAGACGGAGTTCGCGCCCAAGGGGCTGAACGCCGACATCGTGCGCTTCATCTCGCAGAAGAAGGGCGAGCCAGCGTGGATGCTGGAATGGCGCCTCGCCGCCTTTGAGCGCTGGCAGGCGATGGAGGAGCCGACCTGGGCTTCGGTGAAATACGAGCCGGTCGATTACCAGGACCTGTTCTACTACGCGGCGCCGAAACAGAAGGAGGGGCCGAAGAGCCTCGACGAGGTCGATCCGGAGCTGCTGGCCGTCTACGCCAAGCTGGGCATCCCGCTGAAGGAACAGGAGGTTCTGGCCGGGGTCGAGGGCGCGCCGCGCTACGCCGTGGACGCGGTGTTCGACAGCGTGTCGGTGGTGACCACCTTCAAGGCCGAGCTGGCCAAGGTCGGGGTGATTTTCATGCCGATTTCCGAGGCCTTGCGCGAACATCCTGAGCTGGTGCGCAAATACCTGGGCTCCGTGGTGCCGGTCTCGGACAACTATTTCGCCGCCCTGAACAGCGCGGTCTTTTCGGACGGATCGTTCGTCTACATCCCGCCGGGCGTCCGCTGCCCGATGGAGCTGTCGACCTATTTCCGGATCAACGCCAGCCAGACCGGCCAGTTCGAGCGGACGCTGATCATCGCCGACAAGGGGTCGTACTGCTCGTACCTGGAGGGCTGCACGGCGCCGACCCGGGACGAGAACCAGCTGCACGCGGCGGTGGTCGAGCTGGTGGCTCTGGACGACGCCGAGATCAAATATTCGACGGTGCAGAACTGGTATCCCGGCGATCCGGTCACCGGCAAGGGCGGCATCTACAACTTCGTGACCAAGCGGGCCGACTGCCGCGGCGACCGCTCGAAGGTGTCGTGGACGCAGGTGGAGACCGGCTCGGCCATCACCTGGAAATATCCGTCCTGCCTGCTGAAGGGCGAGGACAGCTCGGGCGAATTCTATTCGATCGCCATCACCAACGGACGCCAGCAGGCCGACACCGGCACCAAGATGGTGCACCTGGGCAAGAACTCGAAGAGCCGGATCATCGCCAAGGCGGTGTCGGCGGGCAGGTCGGACTCGACCTATCGCGGTCTGGTGTCGGTGCATCCGAAAGCGACCGGGGTGCGCAACTTCACCCAGTGCGACAGCCTGCTGATCGGCAAGGAGTGCGGTTCGCACACCGTACCCTATATCGAGGCCCGCAATGGCTCGGCCCAGCTGGAGCACGAGGCGACGACGACGCGCCTGTCCGACGACCAGCTGTTCTACGCCCAGCAGCGCGGCCTGTCGCAGGAGGAGGCGGTGGCCCTGCTGGTCAACGGCTTCGTCCGCGACGTGCTGCAGGAACTGCCGATGGAGTTCGCCGTCGAGGCGCAGAAGCTGGTGGCGATCAGTCTGGAAGGGAGCGTGGGGTGACGCTCGCCGAAGACCTCTTTCGCCGCGCTTCCGAGCAACATCTCTTCGAAGGCGAGATCTCCGACTCCGATGGGCATCCGGTGAGGATGTATTCGGTGGTTACACCCGTGGGGCAGATCTGCCAGCACTACGAGGCCGGAGCCCAACCAATCGTACTTGAGCCCGGAGTCAAACTCGTCGTGCTCGGTACGGCCGATGGGGACCGGAGCCTGCTTTGGCTTCAGGTCGATCATTCGGGCCATCCGTGGGTCAACGCCGACGTGGTGCTCTCCTCTTCCGATGTTCGATATCTCTGCGAGGCCGGCGACGACCTCCACATGAAGGCCCGACACTGACCATGCTCTCCATCGCCAACCTCCACGTCTCCGTCGGCGACAAGCCGATCCTCAAGGGGCTTTCGCTCGATGTGCCGGCGGGCGAGGTGCACGCCATCATGGGGCCGAACGGGGCCGGCAAGTCGACGCTGGGCTACGCCCTGTCGGGACGGCCGGGCTATGAGGCGACCGAGGGCGCCGTATCGTGGAAGGGCGAGGACCTGCTGGCCCTGGAGCCGGCCGAGCGGGCCGCCAAGGGCGTGTTCCTGTCGTTCCAGTATCCGATCGAGATTCCCGGCGTCCCGGCCCTGACCTTCGTGCGCACGGCGCTGAACGCCCAGAAGCGGGCGCGCGGCGAGGAGGAGGTCTCGGCCCCCGCCTTCCTGAAGATGGTCAAGGCGGCGTCGGCGGCGCTGAAGATGGATTTCGACATGCTGAAGCGGCCGCTCAACGTCGGCTTCTCGGGCGGCGAGAAGAAGCGGATGGAGATCCTGCAGATGGCCCTGCTGGAGCCGTCGCTGCTGATCCTCGACGAGACGGATTCGGGCCTCGACATCGACGCCCTGCGCATCGTGGCGGACGGGGTCAACGCCCTGCGCTCGCCGGAGCGGGCCATGCTGGTGATCACCCATTACCAGCGGCTGCTTGACTACATCAAACCGGACCGGGTGCATGTGCTGGCCGCCGGCCGCATCGTCGCCTCGGGTGGACCGGAGCTGGCGCACCAGCTGGAGGCGGAAGGCTACGACAAGTATCTGCCGGAGGCGGCGTGAACGCCCTGCCGCTCATCGATCTGAAGGACGCGTCCAGCTTCCCGTCCCGTCGGACTGAGGCATGGAAATACAGCGACCTGCGCAAATATCTGCGCGAGGCGCCCGCGCCGTCGCCGTCGGCGGCGATCTCGATCACCGGCGGCGGGCCGTTCGAGGCGCTGGGCGGCGAGGCCATGGTGTTCGTCAACGGCCGGCCCGTGGGCGCCAGCGCCTTCATGGGCTCGGGCCAGCAGACGGTGCGGCTGCGCTTCATGTCCAAGGCGACCGGCACCGGCCATGCGACGACCGCGCGCATCTCGGCCCGGGCCGGGGCGAAGCTGCTGATCCTCGAGACCCACGAGGGCGAGGGCTCGGCCTATGTGGCGCACAACCGGCTTGAGCTGGACGTGGCGCGCGGCGCCGAGGTGACGCGGATCGTCCTGACCGACGAACCGGAAGACGCGATCTCGATCACCCAGGCCCAGGTCCGGGTCGAGGCCGGCGGCCGGTACCGCCAGACCATCGCGACGACGGGCGCCCGGCTGCAAAGGCTGGAGACGGAGGTCCGGCATCCGGGGCAGGGCGCCGAGGTGCGCATAGACGGGCTCTATGTGCTGTCGGATGCGCGGCAGGCGGACCTGACCTCCGTGGTCGATCACGTCGGCGCCGACGGAACCACTTCCCAGCTGACCAAGGGCGTTGTGCGCGACACCGCCCGCGGCGTCTTCCAGGGCAGGATCGTCGTCGAGCGCGGGGCCGACGGCACCGATGCCCGGATGGGCCACCATGCCCTGATCCTCGGCGAGCGGGCGGAGGTCGACGCCAAGCCGGAGTTGGTCATCTACGCCGACGACGTGCAGTGCGCGCACGGCAATACGGTCGGCAATCTGGACCAGGCGGCGCTGTTCTATCTGCAGCAGCGGGGCATTCCCGCCGACGAGGCGCGGGCGTTGCTGACCGAGGCCTTCCTGGTCGAGGTGGTCGACCGCATCGAACACGAGGGCGCGAGAGAGGTGGTGCGGGAATGGCTGACGGCTCGCCTGTGAACCGGCTGTTCGACGCCCACGCCGCGCGGGCGCAGTTCCCGATCCTGTCGCGGACGGTGAACGGCAGGCCGCTGGTCTATCTGGACTCGGCCGCCTCGGCGCAGAAGCCGCGGGCGGTGATCGACGCCATGGTGCGGACCATGGAGGGCAGCTACGCCAACGTGCATCGCGGCCTGCATACCCTGGCCAACGAGACCACCGAGGCGTTCGAAAGCGCGCGCGAGAGCGTGGCCCGGTTCCTGAACGCCGAAGCCGCGACCAACATCGTCTGGACCAAGGGCGGCACGGAGGCGATCAATCTGGTGGCCTCGGGGATCGGCCAGTCCATCCAGACGGGCGACGAGATCATCGTCTCGGAGATGGAGCACCACTCCAACATCGTGCCCTGGCATCTGCTGCGCGAGCGGCGCGGCGCGGTGATCAGGTGGATCCCCGTGCTGGACGACGGCTCGCTGGACATGGCGGCCTATGCCGACCTGCTGGGGCCGAGGACGCGGATGGTCGCGGTGACCCACATGTCCAATGTGCTGGGCACCATCAATCCGGTGCGGGCGATCACGGAAATGGCCCATGCCGCCGGGGCGCAGGTGCTGATCGACGGCTGCCAGGGCGCGGTGCACGCTGCGCCGGATGTGCAGGCCATCGGCTGCGACTTCTACGTCTTCACCGGCCACAAGTTGTACGGCCCGTCGGGCATCGGCGCCCTGTACGGGACGGCGGAGGCGCTGGAGGCCCTGCCGCCTTACCAGGGCGGCGGCGAGATGATCGAGACTGTCGAGCGCGACCGGGTCACCTATGCGAGGCCGCCGCACCGGTTCGAGGCCGGAACCCCGCCGATCGTCGAGGCCATCGGCCTGGGCGCGGCCGTCGAATGGCTGAGCCCGTTCGACAAGGCGGCGATCACCGCCCACGAGCACGCCCTGTACGACCACGCCCGCGCCCGGCTGGAAGGAGTGAACTGGCTGCGCGTCATCGGCGAGGCGGCGGGGAAGGGGGCCATCCTGACCTTCACCGTCGAGGGGGCCCACGCCCACGACATCGCCCAGGTGATGGACCGCTACGGCGTCGCCGTGCGGGCCGGCCTGCATTGCGCCGAGCCGCTGGCCAAAAGGTTCGGCCTGACGTCGAGCGCCCGCGCCTCCTTCGCCCTATATAACACCCTCGAGGACGCCGACGCCTTCGCCGACGCCCTGATCAAGGCCCGTGAGTTCTTTGCATGAGCGACCAGACGACCACAGTTCAGGCCGACGCCGCGGATGACGGCGGCCGCACCGCGGCCGTGGCCTCGGGCAAGATCAGCCAGGCCGAGCTGGACCGGCTGACCGACGAGATCATTGAGGCGCTGAAGAGCGTCTACGATCCGGAGATCCCGGTCGACATCTATGAGCTGGGGCTGATCTACAAGGTCGACCTGTCGGACGACCGCGACGTGGCGGTCGAGATGACGCTGACGGCGCCGGGCTGCCCGGTCGCGGGTGAAATGCCCATGTGGGTCGAGCAGGCGATCATGAAGGTCGAGGGCATCCGGTCGGCGACGGCCGAACTGACCTTCGACCCGCCGTGGGATCCGTCGAAGATGAGCGACGAGGCCAAGCTGGCCCTGAACATGTTCTGAGGACGCGATGACCGAGCTTCAGACCACCAGTCGTCCCCGCCGCCCGCGCCCCAAGGTCGTCTCCCTGACCGAGGCGGCCGCCGCCCGCGTGCGCGAGATCATGGGCCAGGCGAGGAAGGACGGGGCGGACAAGCCCTATGTGGCGCTGCGGGTCGGCGTGAAGAACGGCGGATGCGCGGGGCAGGAGTACACCTTCGCCTATGCCGAGACGATCGAGCCGCTGGACGAGGTGGTCGAGGACAAGGGCGTCACCATCCTGATCGACCCCAAGGCGGTGCTGTTCCTGATCGGCTCCGAGATCGACTACGAGACGACGAAGCTGGCTTCGAAATTCGTGTTCCGGAATCCGAACCAGACCGACGCCTGCGGCTGCGGCGAGAGCGTCACCATCATTCCCGCCAAGGCCCTGGACGCCGGCTGATGATCCGGCTGGACGGGGTGACGAAGCGCTTCCGGAGCGCCGCGGGCGAGCGCGTGGCGCTGGACGGCGTCGATCTGACGGTCGCGGCCGGTCAGGTGTTCGGCGTCGTCGGCCGCTCGGGCGCGGGCAAGTCGACGCTGATCAGGACGATCAACCTGCTGGAGCGGCCGGACGCCGGCCGGGTGATCGTGGACGGGCAGGAGATCACGGCGCTGGCGCCGGCGGAGCTGCGGGCGGCGCGGCGGCGGATCGGCATGATCTTCCAGCATTTCAACCTGCTGAACGCGAAGACCATCGCCGAGAACGTGGCCTTTCCGCTGCGGCTGGAGGGGCGGTCGGGAGCTGAGGTGGACCGGCGGGTGGCGGGACTGCTGGACCGGCTGGGTCTGGCGGAACATGCGAAGAAACACCCGGCCCAGCTGTCGGGCGGGCAGAAGCAGCGCGTCGGCATCGCCCGGGCGCTGGCCACGGAGCCGAAGGTGCTGCTCTGCGACGAGGCGACCAGCGCCCTCGACCCGGAGACCACGGACGAGATCCTGACCCTGCTGGACCAGCTGAACCGGGAGCTCGGGCTGACCCTTGTTCTCATCACCCACCAGATGGAGGTGGTGCGCCGCGTCTGCGACCGGGTGGCGGTGATGCAGGACGGCCGGGTGGTGGAGGAGGGGGCGACGGCCGATGTCTTCCTTCATCCCGGACATCCGGCGACGCGAGCCATGCTGGCCGAGGGCGAGGAGGCGTTCGACGCCTTGCTGGCGCCGGTCGGCGGGCGGCTGGCGAAGCTGACCTTCCGCGGCGGCTCGACCTATGAGCCGGAGCTGAGCCGCGTGGCGCGGTCGGTGGGCGTCGACTATTCGATCCTGTCTGGCCGCATCAGCCGCATCCGCGGCGAGCCCTACGGCCAGCTGGTGGTCGCCTTCACCGGCGGCGACGCCGAGGCGGCGGTGGCCCAGCTGGGCGCGCGCGGCGTGGTGGTGGAGGCGGTGTGATGGAGGCTTTCTTCACCAATGTGGATTGGCCGGAGATCGGCCGGGCGACATGGGACACCCTGCTGATGCTCGGTGGGTCGATGGCCCTGACGGTGCTGTTCGGCGTGCCGCTGGGGGTGCTGCTCTATCTGTCGGGCCGGGGGCGGCTGGCGGCCAACCCGGTGCTCAATGCGGCGCTGTCTCTGGTCGTCAATGTCCTGAGGTCGGTGCCGTTCATCATTCTGCTGATCGTCATGCTGCCGGTGACGGTGCTGCTGGTGGGGACATCGCTGGGGGTGGCGGGCGCCATTCCGCCGCTGGTGGTCGGCGCCGCGCCCTTCTACGCCCGCCTGGTCGAATCGGCGCTGCGCGAGGTGGACAACGGCGTCGTCGAGGCGACCCAGGCCATGGGCGCCTCGACCTGGCAGATCGTCACCCGCGCCCTGCTGCCCGAGGCCATGCCGGGGGTCATCGCCGGCGCGACCGTCACCGCCATCGCCCTGGTCAGCTACACGGCCATGGCCGGGGTTGTCGGCGCGGGGGGGCTCGGCGACCTGGCCATCCGCTTCGGCTACCAGCGCTTCCAGACCGATGTCATGGTGGTCACCGTCGTCCTGCTTCTGCTGCTGGTGCAGGGTCTCCAGATGCTCGGCGACCGGCTGGTCGCCGCCGTTTCCCACCGCTGATCGCTCCCCGAAAGGCTCTCCATGATCCGCCGCACCCTTTTGACCCTTGCCGCCGCCGCTGCTCTCGGGGCGCTCGCCGCCTGCGGGCAGGGCGCCGACAAGGCGGCCGACGCCAGCCGGCCGCTGATCGTCGGCGCCACCGCCGTGCCGCACGCCGAGATCCTTGAACACATCAAGCCGCTGCTGGCGGCCGAGGGCGTGAACATCGAGATCAAGGTGTTCAACGACTATGTGCAGCCGAACACACAGCTGGCCGAGCGCCGGCTGGACGTGAACTATTTCCAGACCAAGCCCTACCTGGACGAGTTCAACGCCTCGCGCGGCTCGGACCTGATCACGGTGGCCGGCGTCCACGTCGAGCCGCTGGGGGCCTATTCGCGGCGCTACAGGTCGCTGGCCGAACTCCCGCAGGGCGCGCAGGTGGCGGTGCCCAACGACGCCTCGTCGATCGGCCGGTCGCTGATCCTGCTGCAGAAGGCCGGACTGGTGCGGCTGAAGGATCCGGCCAACCCGCTGCAGAGCCTGCGCGACATCGTCGACAATCCCAAGGGACTACGCTTTCGTGAGCTGGAGTCGGCCACCCTGCCGCGGGTGCTCGACCAGGTCGACATGGCGGTGATCAACACTAACTACGCGCTGGACGCCGGGCTGAAGCCGAAGACCGACGCCCTGACCCTGGAAGGCGCCGACAGCCCCTATGTGAACTATCTGGTGGCTCGGCCGGACAACCGCGACGACCCGCGCATCGTGGCGCTGGCGGCGATGCTGCGCAGCCAGGCGGTGAAGGACTTCATCGCGCAGAAATACGATGGCGCCGTGATCCCGGCGGCCTGACGCGTGGCCTACGACCCCGATTTCGGCGAGTGGGTTCGGGAGCATTTCGCGGCGCTGGGCCCGCTCGAGATCAAGCGGATGTTCGGCGCCGCCGCCGTCTATGCGAACGGCCTGATCTTCGCCCTGCTGGACGACGGGGTGATCTGGCTGAAGGCCGACGAGGTCAATGAGCCCCTGCTGACGCAGGCGGGGGCGCGGCAATTCACCTATCCGACCAGGGACGGGGCGATGATGGCGATGGCCTATTGGTCGCTGCCCGAGAGCGCCCTGGACGACCCGGATGAAGCCGTGGGCTGGGCGCGCAAATCGATCGACGCCGCCCTGCGCAAGGCGGCCGCGCGAAAGCCCCGCAAGCCGAAGCCCAGGCCCTAGGCGGGAACGGCTGCCGCCCGGGCCGCCTCGTCCGGCGCCAGGACGCGAACGGCCGGCGCGAGGGGCTGGCCCGTGGCCTCGGCGATCAGTTCCGCGGTCCGGCCTTCGACGGCGGCTTCCAGCCGGGCGAGGAATTCGTCTTTCGGCAGTCCGGTCGGGATGGGGTCGAGGAATTCGAGCGTGGCCGTGCCGGGGTGCTTCCGGAACGCCTCCTGCGGCCAGAACAGGCCGAGGTTGGTGGCCAGCGGGACGACCGGCATGTCGAAGTCGCGGTACATGTGCCAGACGCCGGCCCGGTAGCGGAATTTCTCGCCGACCTTCGCCAGATTGCCTTCGGGGTAGATCAGGATCCGGCGGCCGGCGGCATGGGCGTCGGCGGCGCGGTCCTTCAACGCCTCGCGGGCTTCGCGGCCGCCGCAGTTGTTGACCACTATGGCCCCCAGCTTGCGCAGCACCGTGGCCATCAGCGGAAACTTCTCCAGATGGTCGCCGGTGACGAACGCCAGGTCGTCAAAACGGTCGTAGACCGAGTAGCCGTCGCCCCAGCTCTGATGTTTGGCGGCGATGATGAAGGCGCCTGGAGGCAGTCGTTCCTCGCCCCGGTACTGGAGGCGTATGCCGGCCAGAAGGCTCATGGCCTGCACCATCCGCCTGACATAGCGACGGATGATCCAGCCGGTGGCGTGCCGTCCCGGGGCGAGGGCGGCGACCACGGCGGCCAGGGTGTAGCCGATGGACAGGAGCCAGTAGGCGATGTTGAAGGCCAGGCTTCGCATCGGGCGACTATGGCGTGATTTGACGGGGGGTCTAGGCCGCCGCGTCGTCCAGCCAGTCGGCGCAGGTGACGCGATTGCGGCCGGAACGCTTCGAGGCGTAGAGGGCGGCGTCGGCCCGGCCGAGCAGGCTGGAGGCGGTCTCGCTGGCGCGCCGATGGGCGAATCCGATCGACACGGTCACGGCGCCGAGCTCATCGTTGGTCGACCGGCGGCGCAGCGAACGGGAGCCGATCTCCTTGCGCACGGCTTCCAGCGCCGCCTCGACCTCGGGCAGGCTCTCGCGCGGGAAGATGATGGCGAATTCCTCGCCGCCGTAGCGCGCGGCGACGCGAGGCGACTTCGCCGCCTTGGCCAGCACGCTGGCGACGTAGCGCAGCACCTGATCGCCGGTCTGATGCCCCCAGGTGTCGTTGAAGCGCTTGAAATGGTCGATATCGAGCACGGCCAGCGACAGCCGGGCGCCTTCGGACAGCGCGGTCTCGCAGGCGCTTTCCAGCTGTTCGTCGAACGCCTTGCGGTTGGCCAGATTGGTCAGGGCGTCGGTCATGGAGTCGCGGCGCACCTGTTCCAGGTGTTCGCTGAGCCGGGCGATCTCGCGGGTCGACAGCTCCAGCTTCTTCTCCAGGGCCTGGTTGTCGCGCCTGATCTTGTGGGTCGCGTCGGACAGGCCGGTGACGATGGCCCGGAGCTGCGGCGCGCCGTCGGCGGACTCCAGGCTGCCCGCGGCGCCCTCGAGAGTGCGGCCGTAGTCGGACTGGGCCTTGTGGGCGCGAGAGATGGCCTCGGTGACGCTGGACAGCTCGCGGTCCAGCACCCGACCGGCGTCGCGGATCTCCTCGGTCAGGCGTCCCCGCGGCAGGTATTCGGCGGCCAGGATTCCGGCCGTCTCTTCCGTGAAGGGCTCGCCCGCGGCCAGCATCCGGTCGATCTCGCGGCCGAGCGCCCCTTCGGGGTCGCCCAGGTACTGCAGCCAGAGCTCGAAATTGAGAGGGGTCGGCCAGACCGATGCGGCTTCCATCGCCTCGACCGCCCGCCGCGCCAGAGAATAGGCCTGGGGTCCCCTCAGCGTGGCTTCGACCGGTTCCGTCATCGATGTCCTCTGGCGGGTCGCCTTGAGACGACGACCTCATGGCTGCACGCTAGAGAGGGTTCCGTAACGCCGGGTTAAATCCGCTCCCGAACGCCTGGCCGCTAGGTCTTGATGGACACGGGGCGGCGCAGGAAGGCCGGGACCTCCGACTCGCCGAACGGGCGGCCGTTGGTGCGCTGGGGCTCCGCCTCGGCGCGCGCGCCGCGACGGTCCGACTGGCGCAGGTGGGCCTGCTGGGCCGGGCGCGCCGGGGCGGCGGCTTCGGGCGTGGTCGTGGTCTCGACGGGCGCTTCGGCTTCCGTGGAGGCTCCGGTCTCGACCGAAGTCTCCGCCGGCGCCGCAGCGGACCTGGCGCCGCCGCGGCGGCTGCGGCTCCGGCGGCTCGGGGTGCGGGGTTCCGCGGCCTGGGGCTCGGCCGGGGAGGGCGGCGCCTCCGGGGCGACCTGGACCGTCTCGACGGTCTCGGCGGCGGCTTCGGCCGGGGTCGCGGCGGGGGCGCGCCGCGAACGCGACGGCCGCTCGGCGCGCTCGCGCGCCGGCTCGGCCCGCTCGGCCTCGTCGGGCCGCCGGCCGGCGCCGCCGCCAAGGTCGGCGCTATCCAGCGTCAGTTCCTCGGGCGTCATCTTGATGAGCTTGAGGACCTTGTCGAGCGAGCGGTCGTCGGCCGGGGTGACGATCATGAAGGTCTGGCCGGTCTTGCCGGCGCGGCCGGTGCGGCCGATGCGGTGCACATAGTCGTCGGCGTGGTGCGAGACGTCGTAGTTGAAGACGTGGCTGACATCCGGGATGTCGAGGCCGCGCGCGGCGACGTCCGAGGCGACCAGCAGCTTGAGCTCGCCCGAGCGGAAGGCGGCCAGGGTCTTCATGCGCAGCGACTGGTCGAGGTCGCCGTGGATCGGCGCGGCGTCGAAGCCGTGCTGCTTCAGCGATTTGGCGACGACATCGACCTCGGACTTGCGATTGCAGAAGACGATGCCGTTCCTGACGTCCGAACGGCCGATGAGGGCCCGGAGGGCGGCCCGCTTCATCTTCGGGTCGCTGGACGGAATGCGCACCAGATACTGGGTGATGGTCTCGGCCGTCATGGCCGGGCGCGAGGCCTCGATGCGGGTCGGGTCCTTGAGGAACTGGGTCGTCAGCCGGGTGATCTCGGGCGGCATGGTGGCCGAGAAGAACAGCGTCTGGCGCTTCGGCGGGGTCAGTTTGAAGATCCGCTCGATGTCCGGGATGAAGCCCATGTCGAGCATGCGGTCAGCCTCGTCGACGACCATCAGCTCGACGCCGGTCAGCAGCATCTTGCCGCGCTCGAACAGGTCGAGCAGCCGTCCCGGGGTGGCGATCAGCACGTCGACGCCCTTGTTCAGGGCCGCCACCTGGTCGCCCATGGAGACGCCGCCGATCAGCAGCACCCAGCTCAGCTTGGTGCCCTTGGCGTATTTCTCGAAGCTGGAGGCGACCTGGTCGGCCAGTTCGCGGGTCGGGGCCAGCACCAGGGCGCGGGGCATCCGGGCCCGTGCGCGGCCCTTGGACAGGCGGTCGATGAGGGGGAGGGTGAAGGCGGCCGTCTTGCCGGTGCCGGTCTGGGCGATGCCGAGGACGTCGCGGCCGGCGAGGGCGACCGGAATGGCCTGGGCCTGGATCGGGGTGGCCGTGGTGTAGCCGGTATCGGCGACCGCCTGCAGGGTCGTGGGCGAGAGGCCCAGTTGGGAAAATTCGGTCATGGGTCCTTGGGACTGGTGCTGAAGGACGTCCCGCGCATCGGGCCGTCGTGCGATGTGCGGAACCGCCCTGTCTCTGGGCGAGCGGGCGGCGCGGATTCGCCAGTCCTGTCCCGAACGTGGGCCGCATATAGAAGCCCACACGCGAGAGTCAACTATTCGCGGAACCGGGGCAGGGGGTTGGCATTCCCTAAACGATTGTTAATAGTCCTGCCCGGGAAGGGCTGAGTAGGGGTTCAAGTATGCTTCGCACGCTTGCCGTGACGACCGTGGCGGCCGCCTGCCTGTTGGCGAGCCCGGGCCGGGCCGACATCAACGCCGCCTTCGGCAACACCGTCCTCTCGCGCTATGCGGACGGTGGCTGGGTCAAGCACTGGTTCAATCCGGACGGCACCTACGCCGCCCAGTTCTCGGACGGTCGGCGTCTTTCGGCCCGCTGGTCGGTGCGGGGCGAAAAGCTCTGCCTGACCAATATCCGACCCAACATGCTGATCCCGCGCTTCTGCACCGACATGATCGACGCGACGGTCGGCGAGACCTGGCAGTCACGCGATCCGCTGGGGCGCCGCGTCAACAATGTGCTGATCGCCGGGCGCAGCTGACGCCTCGTCTCCATCCCGATTTCGATAAAGCCGCTCGCGGAGCGGAATGCGCCATTCCCTGACTGCGATATCAGAGGGAATGGCGCGAGTGACGGGGCTCGAACCCGCGACCTCCGGCGTGACAGGCCGGCACTCTAACCAACTGAGCTACACCCGCGTTTCCCGGCCGCGAAGCAGTGCGTCGCGGCGAGGGGCGTCGTTTAGGCGGGGGCGCCGCGCACTGTCAAGCGAGGAAGCCGCCGACTTCGACAGTTTTTCGGCGGCTTTCGACGAGGCGGCGCCGACCATGGCCGAGGCCGCCAAACCTGCGAACCATTCTCAAGAAAAACCTTTCGCCGCATGGGTTTGAACGGGCGCGGTTCCGGGTCTAGAAAGCGCCGAATCCGCCCCTCCCTTCACGGCGGACGAGGTCCCTCCGGATGAATGCATTCCTTCTCGAATATCTGCCGATCGTGGTCTTTCTCGGGATCGCGACGGTCCTCGGTCTCGGCTTCATGGTGGCCGCCTGGGTGCTGGCGCCGAAGAACCCGGACTCCGAGAAGCTGTCGGCGTACGAGTGCGGCTTCAACGCCTTCGACGACGCACGGATGAAGTTCGACGTGCGCTTCTACCTGGTCTCGATCCTGTTCATCATCTTCGATCTGGAAGTCGCCTTCCTGTTCCCGTGGGCGGTGTCGATGTTCGACCTGTCGCGCGCGGGCATGGTGTTCGCCTTCTGGTCGATGATGGTCTTCCTGGGCGTGCTGACCGTCGGCTTCATCTACGAATGGAAGAAGGGCGCCCTCGAATGGGAGTGACCGACAACACCTTTCCGCTGATCGGCGCGGGCAACCAGGGCGCGTCGCCGGCCGGAACGGCGCCGTCGTCGCCGGTCGCCTTCGGCCAGGCCGGGCGGACGCTGGTCCAGGGCTACGACCCGGCCGTGCACGACAAATTCTTCGAGCAGGTGAACGCCGAACTGGGCGAGCGCGGCTTCATCACCACCTCGCTGGACGACGTGATCAACTGGGCCCGGACCGGCTCGCTGATGTGGATGACGTTCGGCCTGGCCTGCTGCGCCGTGGAGATGATGCAGGCCTCGATGCCGCGCTACGACATGGAGCGGTTCGGCATGGCCCCGCGCGCCAGCCCGCGCCAGTCGGACCTGATGATCGTGGCCGGCACCCTGACCAACAAGATGGCTCCGGCTCTTCGTAAAGTATACGATCAGATGCCTGACCCGCGTTACGTACTTTCCATGGGCTCGTGCGCGAATGGCGGCGGGTATTATCACTATAGTTACAGTGTAGTGCGCGGCTGCGACCGGGTCGTGCCTGTAGACGCCTATGTGCCGGGGTGCCCGCCGACGGCGGAGGCGCTGCTGTACGGCCTGCTGCAACTGCAGAAGAAGATCCGCCGGACGGGGACGATCGAGCGATGAACGCCCTGGCTCGCATTGAAGAGATGGAATCGGCGCTGACGCCGCTCGGCGCCGAGATGGTCGGCGCTCTGGGCGTGCAGGCCCAGGTGGCGTTCGGCGAACTGACGCTGGTCGCCGAACGCGACAGCATTCCGGCGGTGCTGACGGCGCTGCGCGACCGCTTCGGTTTCCAGCAGTTGCTGGACATCTGCGGCGTCGACTTCCCGGACCGCGAGGAACGGTTCGAGGTGGTCTATCACCTGCTGTCGCTGACCCGGAACGCCCGGGTGCGGGTCAAGGTGACGACCGACGAGCGCCAGCCTGTGCCCAGTGTGGTGTCGGTGTTCCCCTGCGCCGACTGGTTCGAGCGCGAGGCGTTCGACATGTACGGCATGCTGTTCTCGGATCACCCGGACCTGCGCCGGCTGCTGACCGACTACGGTTTCCAGGGCTATCCGCTGCGCAAGGACTTCCCGATGACCGGCTATGTTGAGGTCCGCTACGACGAGGAGCAGAAGCGGGTGGTCTATGAGCCGGTCCGGCTGACCCAGGAGTTCCGCAATTTCGACTTCCAGTCGCCGTGGGAAGGCGCGGAATACCCCGCCCCGGTGCTGCCGGGCGACGAGAAGGTTCAGGGCTGATGGCGGAAGGTTCGCACATTCCGGCGCCGCTGGGCGCGTCGGTCGACGTGTTTGAGGACGATCCGCGCACCGAGCACGCGCGGGCGCTCGACGACCGCAAATTCACAATCAACTTTGGCCCGCAGCACCCGGCCGCGCACGGCGTGCTGCGCCTGGTGCTGGAGCTGGACGGAGAGCTGGTCACCCGCGTCGACCCGCACATCGGCCTGCTGCACCGCGGCACCGAGAAGCTGATGGAGGCGCGCACCTATCTGCAGAACGTGCCCTATCTGGATCGCCTCGACTACGTCGCGCCGATGAACCAGGAGCACGCCTTCTGCCTGGCCATCGAGAAGCTGCTGGGCCTCGACGTGCCGTACCGGGGTCAGCTGATCCGGGTCCTGTACTCCGAGATCGGCCGGATCCTGTCGCACCTGCTGAACGTGACCACCCAGGCCATGGACGTCGGCGCCCTGACTCCGCCGCTGTGGGGCTTCGAGGAACGCGAGAAGCTGATGGTGTTCTACGAGCGCGCCTCGGGCGCCCGTCTGCACGCCAACTATTTCCGCCCCGGCGGCGTCCACCAGGACCTGTCCCCCGACCTGATCGACGACATCGGCCGCTGGTGCCTGGAATTCCCGGCGGCCCTGAAGGATATCGAGTCGCTCGTCACCGAGAACCGCATCTTCAAGCAGCGCAACGTCGACATCGGCGTGGTCAGCAAGCAGCAGGCGCTGGACTGGGGCTTCACGGGCGTGATGCTGCGCGGCTCCGACATCGCCTGGGACCTGCGCAAATCGCAGCCCTACGAATGCTACGCCGATCTCGAGTTCGACATCGCGGTCGGCAAGAACGGCGACTGCTGGGACCGCTACCTGGTGCGCATCGAGGAGATGAAGCAGTCGGTGCGGATCATGGAGCAGTGCATCCACAAGCTGCGCAACTGCCCCGGCGAACCGGTCATCGTCGAGGACAACAAGATCGTGCCGCCCCGGCGGGGCGAGATGAAGCGGTCGATGGAGTCGCTCATCCACCACTTCAAGCTCTACACCGAGGGCTTCCGCACCCCGGAGGGCGAGGTCTACGCCTCGGTCGAGGCCCCCAAGGGCGAGTTCGGCGTCTATCTGGTGTCTGACGGGACGAACAAGCCGTACCGGGTCAAGATCTCGGCCCCGGGCTTCCGCCACCTGCAGGCCATGGACTGGATGAACCGCGGCCACATGCTGGCCGACGTGAGCGCCATCCTCGGCTCGCTGGACATCGTGTTCGGGGAGGTGGACCGGTGAGCGACAAACCCCTGAGCGACGCCGTGCGGCAAGGCTGGGAGATCGTCGAATATTCGGCGACCGACATGAACGGCGAGACCTACCAGCACAACGTCCTGCTGCGACGGCAGGGCCAGCACAAGATTCTGACCGTGCGCAAGAAGATGATCGGCGACGGCGTCGTCGTGTCGGAAATGGAAATCTGATGAGCGTTCGTCGTCTCGCCAAGGAACAGCCCGCCTCGTTCGCCTTCTCGAAGGCGACGAAGGCCAAGGCTGACTGGTGGATCGCCAAATATCCGGAGGAGCGGCGCCAGTCGGCGGTGATCCCGATCCTGTGGCTGGTCCAGAAGCAGGAGGGATGGGTCTCCGAGCCGGCCATCCGCGCCATCGGCGAACTGCTGGGCATGCCCTACATCCGGGTGCTGGAGGTCGCGACCTTCTACACCATGTTCATGCTCGAACCCGTTGGATCCGCTGCGCTTATCCAGGTCTGCGGCACGACGCCCTGCATGCTGCGCGGGGCCGGGGAGCTGATGAAGGTCTGCAAGGACCGGATCGGACCCAAGGACACGCTGAGCGCCGACGGCCGCTTCACATGGCAGGAGGTCGAGTGCCTCGGCGCGTGCGCCAATGCGCCCATGGCCCAGATCAACGACTACTATTTCGAAGACCTGACGCCGGAGAGCATGGCCCGGATCATCGACGACTTCGCGGCCGGCAAGAAGCCGGAGCCGGGCAGCCGCGCGGGTCGCGCCAGCTCCGAGCCCGAAGGCGGGGCCCTGACCCTGACCGATCCGAAACTCTATGACGGCTCGGCGGCGAAGCCGATCAGGAAGCTCCCCAACAGCGATCCGGTGTCCGCGTGACGCGCCCCGACCTGTCCGAGGACGAGGCCATCGCCCGCTATCGCGCCGAGCTGCGCGTGGTCGGCCGCAACCAGCGGCTGGCCGGCTTCGCCCTGGTCATCCTGGGCGCGCTCGCCGTCTGGACCGCCAGCTACACCGGAGCGGCCGCGGCCGCGATCCAGTGGGCGGGCTACGCCGCCCTGGCGTTCGGCTGGGCCCTGATGCTGGCCGCCATCTTCCTGCGCACACGGTATCACCGCCGGCGCATGCGGGAGGAGGGGTGATGGACAGGCCTCAGAAGCCAATCAACTGGCAGGTGATGGTCTGGGCCGGGCTTGCCGACATGATCATCGGCGTGTCCCTGGCCACGGCCGCGCTGACCGGCTTTCTCGGCGACAGCGACCAGATGGTGCTCGCCTTCGTGGGCGGGCTGCTGGTGCTCGTCGGCCTGGGCCTGTTTCTGTGGGCCCGCAACAATCTCAGCAAGGCCGAAAGCCGGCGTGGAGACCTGAACTGACCATGGTCGGAATCCTCGAAGACAAGGATCGCATCTTCACCAACCTCTATGGTCTCCAGGACTGGGGCCTCGAGGGCGCGAAGTCGCGCGGCGCGTGGAACGCCACGAAGGACATGCTCGACCTCGGTCGTGACTGGATCATCGCCAACGTCAAGAACTCGGGCCTGCGCGGACGCGGCGGCGCCGGATTCTCGACCGGGCTGAAGTGGTCCTTCATGCCCAAGGAGGTGAAGGACCGGCCGCACTATCTGGTGGTCAACGCCGACGAGTCCGAGCCCGGCACCGCCAAGGACCGGGAGATCATGCGCCACGATCCGCAGCTGCTGATCGAGGGCTGCCTGATCGCCAGCTTCGCGATGCAGGCCCACGCCTGCTACATCTACCTGCGCGGCGAATATGTGCTGGAGCGCGAGCGCATGGAGGCCGCGGTCAAGCAGGCCTATGAAGCGCAGCTGATCGGCAAGAACAACGTCCACGGCTGGGACTTCGACGTCTACATTCACCACGGCGCCGGGGCCTACATCTGCGGCGAGGAGACGGCCCTGCTGGAATCGCTGGAGGGCAAGAAGGGCCAGCCGCGCCTGAAGCCCCCGTTCCCGGCGGGCGCGGGTCTGTACGGCTGCCCGACCACGGTGAACAACGTCGAGTCGATCGCCGTCGTCGGCACCATCCTGCGCCGTGGGGCGGACTGGTTCGCGGGCTTCGGACGTCCGAACAACACCGGCACCAAGCTGATGACCATCAGCGGCCACGTGAACCGGCCGTGCAATGTCGAGGAGGCGATGTCGATCCCGCTGAAGCAGCTGCTGGAAGAGCACTGCGGCGGCGTGCGCGGCGGCTGGGACAACCTCAAGGCCGTCATCCCCGGCGGCTCGTCCGTACCGCTGATCACGCGCGAGATGTCCGAGACGGCGCTGATGGATTTCGACAGCCTGCGCGAGATGCGCTCGGGCCTCGGCACGGCGGCGGTGATCGTCATGGACCAGTCGACCGACCTGGTCCGCGCCATCGCCCGCATCTCCTATTTCTACAAGCACGAGAGCTGCGGCCAATGCACGCCCTGCCGCGAGGGCACGGGCTGGATGTGGCGGGTGCTGGAGCGGATGGCCATCGGCGAGGCCGACCCGTCGGAGATCGACCTTCTGCTGGACGTCGCCGGCCAGGTCGAGGGCCACACCATCTGCGCCCTCGGCGACGCCGCGGCCTGGCCGGTCCAGGGCCTGATCCGGCATTTCCGCCACGAGATCGAGGAGCGGATCGCCTCCTACCGCAGCCGCCGCGCGAATTTCGCCGGCCACGCGATCGCGGCGGAGTGACGATGGGCAGGATCGCCATGCTGATGATCGCTTCGCTGTCCCTCGCCGCCTGCGGCGAGCGGGCGGGCGAGGCCGCGCCGACGGCGGCGGAGGTGGTCTCTGCCACGCCGGTCGAGAGCGACGCCGCCCCGGCGGCGCCGGCGGTGCTGGACGCCGCGGCCCTGCGCCGCGTCTGCCAGGCCGGTCTGGCGGCGATTCATGGCCAGGTTCTCGGCGACATCGCCATCGACAGTCTGGAGGGCGAGATCGTCAACGCCTCGTGGCGCGCGCCGGTCGACGGCGGCCGCCGTCGGGCCCAGTGCCGGGTCGAGGGCGACCTGATCACCTGGAAGCCGGTCGACGCCCCGACCCCCGAACAGAACCGCTGGATGAACCAGTCCGGCGACCCGGTGACGCGCTTCGTCCTTGACGGCGACGCCATCACCATCAACACGACGCTCCCGGATGGGACGACCGCCACGGAGACCTATGCCGTGGCCGCTGAGCAAGAGGCCCGCTGATGCCCGTCGCCAAGGTCAACGGCGTAGAGATCGAATTCGAGCCCGGCATGACCGTGCTCCAGGTCGCCGAAAAGGCCGGCCAGGAGATTCCGCGCTTCTGCTATCACGAGCGGCTGTCGATCGCCGGCAATTGCCGCATGTGCCTGGTCGAGGTGAAGCCCGGACCGCCGAAGCCGCAGGCCAGCTGCGCCCTGCCGGCCGCCGACGGCCAGGAGATCTTCACCGACACGCCGATGGTGAAAAAGGCGCGCGAAGGGGTGATGGAGTTCCTGCTCATCAACCACCCGCTGGACTGCCCGATCTGCGACCAGGGCGGCGAGTGCGACCTGCAGGACCAGGCCATGGGCTACGGCCGCGACGGCTCGCGTTACGCCGAGAACAAGCGCGCCGTCGAAGAAAAGAACATGGGTCCGACGGTCAAGACCTTCATGACCCGGTGCATCCAGTGCACCCGTTGCGTCCGCTTCATCACCGAGGTCGCCGGCGTGCCGGACATCGGCATGATCTCGCGCGGCGAGGACGCCGAGATCACGACCTATCTCGAGAAGAACATCGACAGCGAGCTGTCGGGCAACGTCAACGATCTGTGCCCGGTCGGCGCCCTGACCCACCGGCCGTGGCAGTACCACTACCGTCCGTGGGAGCTGAAGAAGACCGAGTCGATCGACGTCATGGACGCCCTGGGCTCGAACATCCGCGTCGACGCCCGCGGCCCCGAGGTCATGCGTGTGCTGCCGCGCGTTAACGAGGGCGTCAACGAGGAGTGGCTGTCCGACATCAGCCGCTATGTCGTCGACGGCCTGCAGCGCCAGCGCCTCGACCGCCCGTATGTGCGCGAGAACGGCAAGCTGCGGGTGGCCTCGTGGGAAGAGGCGCTCGGTGTGGTCGCGGAGAAGATCAAGGCCGCCAGGCCCGAGAAGATCGGCGTCATCGCCGGCGACCTGCAGGACGCGGAATCGATGAAGGCGGCGCTGGACCTGTTCCGCGCCCTGGGCTCGGCCAATACGGACTGCCGCCAGGACGGCGCGGCGGTTGGCTATGGCCCGCGCGAGGGGTGGCTGTTCAACTCCGGCCTCCAAGGCATTGAAAAAGCAGATGCCATCCTCATCGTCGGGGCCAACCCGCGCACCGAGGCGCCGCTGCTGAACGCCCGTCTGCGCAAGGCCTGGCTGACCGGCAAGACCCAGGTCGGGGTGGTCGGAGAGCAGGTCGACCTGACCTTCGACTACAGCTGGCTGGGCGCCGGTTCGAAGACCCTGGGCAAGCTGCCGAAGGCGGCGATGGACTTCCTGACGAAGGCCGAGCGGCCCGCGATCATCGTCGGCTCGGGCGCCCTGACCGGCGACAACGGCCCGGCTGTGCTGAACGCGCTCGGCGCCCTGGCCAAAAAGGTCGGCGTGGTCAGCGAGGGCTGGAACGGCTTCAACGTCCTGCACAGCGCCGCATCGCGCGTGGCCGGGCTCGACATGGGCTTCGTGCCCGGCGAGGGCGGGCTCACCGCCGCGCAGATGGTCGGCAAGGGCGCGCTGGACGTGCTGTTCCTGCTCGGCGCCGACGAGGTCGAGCTGTCGAAGTCGAAAGCCTTCCGCGTCTATCTGGGAAGCCACGGAGACCGCGGCGCGCACGGCGCCGACGTGATCCTGCCGGGGGCGGCCTATACCGAGAAGCCGGGCATTTACGTCAATACCGAGGGTCGGGTGCAGATGGCCGAACGCGCCGTCTTCCCGAAGGGCCAGGCCAAGGAGGACTGGGCGATCCTGCGCGCCCTGTCCGCGCTCGTCGGCCAGACCCTGCCGTACGACACGATCGACGCCCTGCGCTCGAAGCTGATGGCGGACCATCCGACCTTCGGCCGCATCGACTATCTGCCGGCGGCGGCGTCGTTCGACGTGGCGAGCCTCGGCAAGAAGGGCGACCTCGGCGACGTGACCTTCCATTCCGCGGTCCGCGACCCGTATCTCAACAACCCGATCGCGCGCGCCAGCGTGACCATGGCCGAGCTGTCCGCCCTGCGGGTGGCCCCGGTCGCGATGGCGGCGGAGTAAGGCCCGATGGATTTCTGGAGCACCCCTCTCGGCTGGACCCTGATCACGGCGGGCGGCATCCTGCTGGTCACCGTCGGCATCCTGATCTCGCTGGCCTTCCTGCTGCTCGCCGACCGGAAGATCTGGGCCGGCGTGCAGATGCGCAAGGGCCCCAACGTCGTGGGCCCGTTCGGCCTGCTGCAGTCGTTCGCCGACTTCTTCAAATTCGTGCTGAAGGAGATCGTCGTCCCGGCCGGCGCGGACAAGGTCATCTTCCTGCTGGCCCCGCTGCTGACCTTCGTGCTGGCCTTCATCGCCTGGGCGGCGATCCCGTTCGCGCCCGGCTGGGTCATCTCGGACCTCAACGTCGGCATCCTCTACATCTTCGCCATCAGCTCCCTGGGCGTCTACGGCATCATCATGGGCGGCTGGGCTTCGAACTCGAAGTATCCGTTCCTGGGGTCGCTGCGATCGGCGGCCCAGATGGTGTCCTACGAGGTCTCCATCGGCCTGGTGATCATCAACGTCATCCTGCTCGCCGGCACGATGAACCTGACCCAGATCGTCACCCAGCAGGGCGGCTGGATCTGGAACTGGTTCGCCTTCGGCGGCGGTCTGGCGACCCTGCCGACCATCATCGTCATGTTCCCGATGGCGATCATCTTCTTCATCTCGGCCCTGGCCGAGACCAACCGCCCGCCGTTCGACCTGCCCGAGGCGGAGTCGGAGCTCGTGGCCGGCTACCAGGTCGAGTACAGCTCGACCCCGTACCTGCTGTTCATGATCGGCGAATACGCCAACATCGTCTTCATGTGCGCCATGATCAGCCTGCTGTTCTTCGGCGGCTGGAACCCGGGCTTCCCGACCGATTTCCTGAACGACTGGCCCGAGTTCGCAGCCAATCTGTTCTACGTGGTGGTGTTCTGCGCCAAGATCGTCTTCTGGTTCACGATGATCGCCATGGTGAAGGCCTTCGTGCCCCGCTACCGCTACGACCAGCTGATGCGGCTGGGCTGGAAGATCTTCCTGCCGACCTCGCTGGTCGCGGTGGTCATCGTGTCGGGCTGGCGCGTCGCGCTTGAGGCGGGTCTGCTATGAGCCGCCCGCTGATGCTCGCCGGTCTGGTCGCCGTCGCCGCGGGCGCGTCGGCCTGCGCCGTGCCGGTCTACGAGCCGGAGCCGACCTCGGTGTACCAGTGGGAGCGGCGCCAGCAGGCGGTGGAGCGCGACTACGCCGAACGCGAGCGGCTGTGCCGTATCACCAAGGATGAGGATCCGCGCAAGGCCGAACGCTGCCGCGGCGTCTCCGGAGACCAAGACTGATGCTTACCCGTCTCGTCCAGGCGACCAAAGGCGCGATGATGCTGGACGTCATCGGCGCCATCGGCCTGTCGCTGAAATACATGGCGCGGCCCAAGGCGACCGTGAACTATCCGTTCGAGCGCAATCCGCAGTCGCCGCGCTTCCGGGGCGAACACGCCCTGCGCCGCTACCCGAACGGCGAGGAACGCTGCATCGCCTGCAAGCTGTGCGAGGCCATCTGCCCGGCCCAGGCCATCACCATCGAGGCCGAGCCGCGCGCCGACGGCAGCCGCCGCACGACCCGCTACGACATCGACATGGTCAAATGCATCTACTGCGGCCTGTGCCAGGAGGCCTGCCCGGTGGACGCCATCGTCGAGGGCCCCAACTCGGAGTTCACCGTCGAGACCCGGGAAGAGCTGCTCTACGACAAGGAAAAACTGCTTTCGAACGGCGACCGCTGGGAGCGGTTGATCGCGAAGAATCTGGAACTCGACGCGCCTTACCGTTAAGGCGCAACCGCTGAACGGCCCGGGCGATTCCGAAGGGATCGCCGGCCATAACCGAAAGGGGCGATAGCCTCAGATGTTGCAAGGACTCGCCTTCTACCTGCTGGCGGCGGTGGCCGTGGTCGGCGGCCTGATGGTCGTCACCGCGAAGAACCCCGTGCACAGCGTGCTGTGGCTGATCCTGACCTTCTTCTCGTCGGCGGGACTGTTCGTGCTGCTCGGCGCGGAGTTCCTGGCGATGCTGCTGGTCGTGGTCTACGTCGGCGCCGTCGCGGTGCTGTTCCTGTTCGTGGTCATGATGCTGGACGTCGACTTCGTGCGGCTGCGCGAGGGCTATGCGCGTTACCTGCCGCTGGCGGCGATCGTCGCCGGCGTGCTGCTGGCCGAGATGATCATGATCTCGCTGGTGGTCGTGGACGGGGGCGCGGCGTCCGGGGCGACGGCGCCGGCCGTGGCGGCCTTCGACGCCACCAACGCCGAGGCGATCGGGCGGGTGCTCTACACCGACTACGTCTACATCTTCCAGGCGGCGGGGATCGTGCTGCTGATCGCCATGATCGGGGCCATCGTCCTGACTCTGCGCCACAAGCCCAACATCAAGCGTCAGAACGCCCACGACCAGGTCAACCGCGACCGGCGCACCGCCGTCGAGGTCAAGGGCGCGGCCACCGGCGAAGGCGTTTCCGCGGAGGATCTGGTCTGATGGAAATCACCCTGCAGCACTATCTGGCGGTCGCCGCCATCCTGTTCACCATCGGCGTCTTCGGCATCTTCGTGAACCGCAAGAACGTCATCATCATCCTGATGTCGATCGAGATGATCCTGCTGGCGGTGAACATCAATTTCGTCGCCTTCTCGGCCTATCTCAATGATGTCTCGGGTCAGATCATGGCCATGTTCGTCCTGACCGTCGCCGCGGCCGAAGCCGCCGTCGGCCTGGCCATCCTGGTGACCTTCTTCCGCAATCGCGGCGACATTGCCGTCGACGACGCCTCGGTCATGAAGGGCTGATCGTGAACCTCGAGCTTCTCGTCACTCTCGGCGTCTTCGCCCCGCTGCTCGGCGCCTTCATCGTCGGCCTGTCCGGTCGCCGGCTGGGCGACCTGCTGTCCAAATCGATCACCACGGGCCTGCTGTTCGTCTCGTGCGCCGTCGCCTGGATCGTGTTCAGCCAGTGGACCTGGGGCCACCTGGAGCCGTTCACGGTGCAGATCGCGCCGTTCATCCATGTCGGCGACTTCCAGTCCAATTGGTCGATCCGCATCGACGCCCTGTCGGCGGTGATGCTGGTGGTGGTGACGACGGTGTCGTCCCTGGTCCACCTCTACAGCTGGGGCTACATGGCCGAGGACCCGGACAAGCCGCGGTTCTTCGCCTATCTGTCGCTGTTCACCTTCGCCATGCTGGCGCTGGTCACCGCCGCCGACTTCATGCAGCTGTTCTTCGGCTGGGAAGGGGTGGGCCTCGCCTCCTATCTGCTGATCGGCTTCTGGTACAAGAAGTCCACCGCCAGCGCCGCGGCCATCAAGGCCTTCGTGGTCAACCGGGTGGGCGACTTCGGTTTCGCCCTCGGCATCTTCACCGTCTTCTGGATGTTCGGCACGATCGAGTTCGCCGAGCTGTTCCCGATGATCGCGGCGCGCGAGGGCACGGGCTGGGAGTTCCTGGGCCACACCTGGTCGGCGCTCGATCTCGCGGGCGTGCTGCTGTTCATCGGCGCCATGGGCAAGTCGGCCCAGTTCTTCCTGCACACCTGGCTGCCCGACGCCATGGAAGGCCCGACCCCCGTGTCGGCCCTGATCCACGCCGCGACCATGGTCACGGCCGGTGTCTACATGGTCTGCCTGCTGTCGCCGATCTACGAATACGCCCCCGTCGCCTCGTCGATCATCGCCCTGACCGGCGCGGTCACGGCCCTGTTCGCGGCCACCGTCGGCCTGGCCCAGAACGACATCAAGCGGGTCATCGCCTATTCGACCTGTTCGCAGCTCGGCTACATGTTCTTCGCCGCCGGCGTGGGCGCCTATGAGGCGGCCATGTTCCACCTGTTCACCCACGCCTTCTTCAAGGCCCTGCTGTTCCTCGGCGCCGGCTCGGTGATCCACGGCATGCATCACGAGCAGGACATGCGGAAGATGGGCGGGCTGTGGAAGCTGCTGCCCATCACCTACGCCGTGATGATGATCGGCACGATCGCCATCACCGGTCTGGGCATCCCGGGCATCGGCGGTTTCGCCGGCTTCTATTCCAAGGACATCGTCATCGAGAGCGCCTGGGCGGCGGCGGCCTCGGGCCACTCGCCCATGGGCCTGTTCGCCTTCCTGGTCGGCATCTTCGCCGCCGGCCTGACCGCCTACTATTCCTGGCGGCTCATCTTCATGACCTTCCACAACAAGCCGGTGTGGAAGGAGGAGGGGGCCCATCACGCCGACGACCACGCCTCGCACGCCCAACTGGAAACCCACTCCGAGCCGCTGGCCGATGACCATGCGCATGACGACCATGCGCACGACGACCACCACCACCACGGCCCGCTGAAGCCGCACGAGAGCCCATGGGTCATGATCGTGCCGCTGCTGGTGCTGTCGGTCGGCGCCGTCGCCGCCGGCTTCATGTTCGAGGCATTCTTCACCGGCCACCACGAGGGCGAGTTCTGGCGCGGCGCCATCTTCAACGGTCCGCACAACCACGTCCTGCACGAGGCCCACGACGTGCCGACCTGGGTGGTCTGGTCGCCGCTGGTGCTGAGCCTGATCGGCACCTTCGCCGCCTTCTGGCTCTATGTCCTCAAGGAAGGCATGGCGCGCCGCATGGCCGACCGCGGCGGCGTCATCCACGCCTTCCTCTACAACAAGTGGTACTTCGACGAGCTGTACGACTTCGTGTTCGTGAAGGGCGCGAAGGCCGTCGGCGACCTGTTCTGGAAGATCGGCGACGTGAAGATCATCGACGGCCTCGGCCCGAACGGCGCGGCCTGGGCCTCGCTGAAATCCGCCGCCCGGCTGGGCAAGCTCCAGTCCGGCTATGTCTACCACTATGCGTTCGTGATGCTGCTCGGCGTGGCCGGTTTCCTCGCCTTCGCCATCTATGCGTGGGGAGCCTGATCTTGCCCCAGATCCCCTTCATCCTGAGCGTCGTCACCTTCCTGCCGCTGGTCGGCGCGGGCCTGATCCTGCTCGCCCGCATCATGGGCAAGGGCGACGCCGCCGGCGCCGCCCGCTGGATCGCGCTGGTCACGACGCTCGCGACCCTGGCCGTCTCGGCCGTGCTGGTGGCCGGCTTCGACGCCTCGAGCGCCGCCTATCAGTTCGTCGAGCGCTACGTCTGGTTCGCCGGCGCCGAATACCACCTGGGCGTGGACGGGATTTCGATCCTGTTCGTGCTGCTGACGGCCTTCCTCATGCCGATCTGCATCATCGCCAGCTGGAAGACGATCACCGACCGCGTCGTCGACTACATGATCGCCTTCCTGGTGCTGGAGACGCTGGTCATCGGCGTGTTCACGGCGCTGGACCTGTTCCTGTTCTACATCTTCTTCGAAGGCACCCTGGTGCCGATGTTCATCATCATCGGCGTGTGGGGCGGGGCGAACCGGATCTACGCCGCCTACAAGTTCTTCCTCTACACCCTGCTGGGATCGGTGCTGATGCTGCTGGCCATGCTGTGGATGGCGGCCGAGGCCGGCACCACCAGCATTCCGGCGCTGAAGACATTCGACTTCCCGGCCTACGCCCAGCCGCTGCTGTGGCTCGCCTTCTTCGCCTCGTTCGCGGTCAAGATGCCGATGTGGCCGGTCCACACCTGGCTTCCCGACGCCCACGTGCAGGCCCCCACGGCGGGTTCCGTCATCCTGGCCGGCATCCTGCTGAAGCTGGGCGGCTATGGCTTCATCCTGTTCAACCTGCCGATGTTCCCGCAGGCGTCGCAGATGTTCGCCCCGCTGGTCTTCGTGCTGTCGGCGGTCGCCATCGTCTACACCTCGCTGGTCGCCTTCCGGCAGACCGACATGAAGAAGCTGATCGCCTATTCGTCGGTGGCGCACATGGGCTTCGTGACCATGGGCATCTTCGCCGGCAACGATCAGGGCGTGCAGGGCGCCGTGTTCCAGATGCTGAGCCACGGCCTGATTTCCGGTGCGCTCTTCCTCTGCGTCGGCGTGGTCTATGACCGGATGCACACCCGCGAGATCGCCCTCTACGGCGGCCTGACCGCGCGGATGCCGTGGTTCGCGGCCATCTTCATGCTCTTCACCATGGCCAACGTCGGCCTGCCCGGCACCTCGGGCTTCATCGGCGAGATCCTGACCATGACCGGGATCTATCAGGTCTCGACCTGGACCGCGCTGTTCGCGGCCTCAGGCGTGATCTTCTCGGCGGTCTACGCCCTGACCCTGTACCGCAACGTCATGTTCGGCGAGATCACCAATCCGGCGATGAAGGCGATCACCGATGTCGACAAACGCGAACTGCTGATCTTCGTCCCGCTGATCCTCGGCACGATCTGGCTGGGCGTGCAGCCCGGTCTGGTGCTGGACTATACCGCCGCCTCGGTCGAGGCCCTGACTTCCGCCTATCAACTTGCGATCGGCGGGTGAGACCATGATGCCTGATCTGATTTCCGCCCTCCAGCTCTCGGCTCCCGAAGCCGCCCTCGCGGTCGGCGGCCTCGTGCTGCTGATGATCGGCGCCTTCGCCGGCGAAAGGAGCGCGCGCGTCGTCTCCGTCCTGTCGGTCCTGCTGCTGGTCGCCGCGACGGCGCTGGCCGTCACCGGTCCTCTCGGCCGGGCCTTCAACGGGGCGTATGTCGCCGACCCGCTGGCTGTCTACGGCAAGGCGCTGATCTTCCTGTCCAGCGCCGTTGCCATCGTGCTCGGCGACGGCTGGATGAAGCGCATGCGCATCGCCCGCTTCGAATATCCGATCCTGATCGTGCTGGCCTCGGCCGGCATGGGGATGATGGCCTCGTCGGGCGATCTGATCTCGCTCTATGTGGGCATCGAGCTGCATTCCCTGGCGCTGTACGTGCTGGCCGCCTTCCACCGCGACGACCTGAAGGCGTCCGAGGCCGGGCTGAAGTATTTCGTGCTCGGCGCCCTGTCGTCCGGCCTGCTGCTGTACGGCGCCAGCCTGATCTACGGCTTCGCCGGCTCGATGCGGTTCGACGAGATCGCCGCCTATGCGGCGGCCAATCCCTCGACCGGACTGGTGTTCGGCCTCGTGTTCCTGATCTGCGGCCTGGCCTTCAAGGTCTCCGCGGCCCCGTTCCACATGTGGACGCCCGACGTCTACGAGGGCGCGCCGACGCCTGTCGTGGCCCTGTTCTCGACCGCTCCCAAGGTGGCGGCCATGGTGCTGATCGCCCGCACCCTGGAGGGCGCCTTCGCCGGTTCGCACGACCAGTGGGCCCAGGTGCTGATCCTCATCTCGCTGATCTCCTTCGCGGTCGGCGCCTTCGGGGGTCTGGTTCAGAAGGACCTGCAGCGGCTGCTGGCCTATTCGTCGATCGCCAACATCGGCTACGCCCTGCTCGGCATCGCGGCGGGCACGACGCTGGGCGTGCAGTCGATGCTGCTGTTCATGACCCTGTACGTCATCGACCAGTTCGGCTTCTTCGGCATCCTGTTGTCCCTCGGCCGCAACGGCCGGCCGGTCCGCTCGATCGCCGACTTCGCCGGTCTGCGAAAGGAGCGGCCGGTCACCACCCTGGCGATGACGGTGCTCTGCCTTTCGGTGCTGGGCATGCCGCCGCTGTCCGGCTTCTGGGGCAAGTGGGCCGTGTTCGGCGCCGCCGCCGACGCCGGCTACTGGATGGTCGGCGCCGCGGGCCTGGTGGCCTCGGTCGTGGCCGGCTTCTACTATCTGCGCATCATCAAGCTGATGTGGTTCGACCCGGCGCCGGATCAGGCCGCGACGGACAGGGCTCCGGTCGAGGCGAAAACCATCGCCTGGGCCTGCGCCGCCTTCGCCTTTCCGCTGGTCATCGTCGGTCTGACCTGGCTCCAGCCGCTGACCGTCGCCGCCGCCGCCGGTTTCGGAGCCGGGTAGGGCGTTCATGCCCGCCGCTCCCGTCCTGCTGCTCGACCAGACCGACTCCACCAATGCGGAGGCCCGCCGCCGGGCCGAGGCCGGCGAGGCCGGACCGCTGTGGATCGTGGCGCGCCGGCAGACCGGCGGCCGCGGCCGGCGCGGCCGGGCGTGGGCAAGCGAGACGGGCAATCTGTTCGCCACCCTGCTGACCATCACGCCCAGGCCGCCGGCGGAGGCCGCGCAGGTGACCTTCCTGGCGGCCCTGGCGGTGGCCGACCTGCTGGACGCGTTCGTCCCGCCGTCGCTGGTGACGATCAAATGGCCCAACGACGTGATGCTGGCCGGCGACAAGGCCTCGGGCATACTGGTGGAGTCGGGGGCGCATCCAGGCGGCGGTCTGTGGCTGGCGGTCGGTATCGGGGTCAATCTGGCTCATGCACCCGCCGGCACGGAACGGCCCGCGACGGCGCTGGTCCATCACCTGCGGGGCGATGTCGGTGCGCCGCCGTCCGTCGAGGCCGCCGCCGCCCGGCTGGCCGAGGCCTTCGCGATCTGGACCGGTCGCTGGGAGACGCTCGGCTTCGAGCCCATCCTCGACGCGTGGCGGGCGCGGACATCCGGCCTCGATGGTCCGGCGACCGCGCGGCTGGGCCATGAGACGGTCAAGGGCCGGGCCGAGGGCGTGGCGCCGGACGGGGCGCTGAAGCTGCGGCTGGCGGACGGGTCGCTGCGGCTGATCTCGGCCGGCGACGTATTCTTCGGGGAGGCCGCCTGATGCTTCTGGCGATCGAGCAAGGCAACACCAACACCCTGTTCGCGGTGCATGACGGCGCGGACTGGGTCGCCCAGTGGCGCACGGCGACCGAGAGCAGCCGCACCGCCGACGAATACGCCGTCTGGCTCAGCCAGCTCCTGACCATGCGGGGCCTCGGGATCGGCCAGCTGGACGGCTGCATCATTTCCAGCGTCGTGCCGCAGTCGATCTTCAACCTGCGCAACCTGTCGCGGCGCTACCTGAACGTCGAACCCCTGGTCGTCGGCGACAATGTCGACCTCGGCATTCCGGTGCGCATCCTCAAACCGAGCGAGGCGGGCGCGGACCGGCTGGTCAACGCCATCGGCGCCCATCTGGTCTATCCCGGCGATCTGATCATCATCGACAGCGGCACCGCCACCACCTTCGACGTGGTCGCCGCCGACGGCGCCTTCGAGGGCGGGGTGATCGCGCCCGGCATCAACCTGTCGCTCCAGGCCCTGCACGAGGCGGCGGCCATGCTGCCGCGCATCGCCATCCAGCGGCCCGAGCACGTGATCGGCAAGGACACCGTCTCCAACATGCAGTCCGGCGTCTTCTGGGGCTATGTCGCCCTGATCGAGGGGCTGGTGGCGCGCATCAAGGCGGAGTGGGGCCGACCCATGACCGTCATCGGAACCGGCGGCGTCGCCTCGCTGTTCGAGGGCGCCACCGACTCAATCGACCGGTTCGATCCGGACCTGACTATCCGCGGCCTCCTCGAAATCTGGCGGCGGAATACCCACATCAAGGACATATGAAAAAGCAAACCAGTGACGAACTCGTCTTCCTGCCGCTCGGCGGGTCAGGCGAGATCGGGATGAATCTCAATCTCTACGGCTATGGGCCGGAGAGCGACCGCCAGTGGATCGTCGTCGACGTCGGCGTGACCTTCGGCGACCTGTCGACGCCGGGCGTCGACGTCATCGTGCCGGACCCCGCCTTCCTCGAGGGCGAGACCATCCGCGGCATCGTGCTGACCCACGCCCACGAGGACCATATCGGCGCCCTCGGCTGGCTGTGGACCCGCATGAAGGCGCCGCTGTACGCCACGCCGTTCACCGCCTTCCTGATCCGCGAAAAGCTGCGCGAGGCGGGCATTCTCGACCAGGTCGAAATCCACGAGATCCCGCTGGGCGGCACGGTCGATCTCGGCCCGTTCACGGTCGACTTCATCACCATGACCCACTCGATCGCCGAGCCGAACGGGCTGGCGATCCGCACCCCGCTGGGCACGGTGCTGCACACCGGCGACTGGAAGATCGACGACGACCCCATCGTCGGCGGCGTCACCGATTCCGGGGCCATCGCCCGCCTCGGTGACGAGGGCGTGCTGGCCATGGTGTGCGATTCGACCAACGTCTTCGTCGAGGGCGTGGCCGGTTCGGAAGGCGACGTCCGGGATCGGCTGACCGAACTGATCGGCTCGCTGAAGGGCCGTATCGCCGTCGGCTGCTTCGCCTCGAACGTGGCTCGCATGGACAGTATCATCCGCGCCGCCGAGGCCGCCGGACGGCGCGTCTCGCTGGCCGGGCGGTCGATGCACCGCATTACCTCCGCGGCCAAGCACGTCGGCATGCTGCAGGGCATCCAGCCGTTCCTGAGCGAGCAGGAGGCCCGGGTCTGGCCGGCCGATGAAATCCTGTTCCTGTGCACCGGCAGCCAGGGCGAGCCGCGCGCGGCCCTGTCCCGCGTGGCCGAGGGCACCCACCCCTACATCAAGCTGAGCAATGGGGACCACTGCATCTTCTCGTCGCGTGTGATCCCCGGCAACGAGCTGTCGGTCGGCCGTCTGCAGGACAGGCTGTCGGATCGCGGCGTGCGCATCTATACCGAGCGGGACCACCCCGGCATTCACGTCTCCGGCCATCCGTGCCGCGAGGAGCTGCGCCAGATGTACGCCTGGGCGCGGCCGAGGATCGCCGTCCCGACGCACGGCATGCGCCGGCACCTCGCCGAACACGCCAACCTGGCCAGGGACATCGGCGTGCCCGAGACGGTGACCCCGCGCAACGGCGACATGGTCCGCCTGGCCCCCGGCCCGGCGGCGATCATCGACGAGGTGCCGAGCGGGCGGCTCTATGTCGACGGCGGCCGTCTCGTCACCGAACAGGGCGAGGCCCTGCACGAACGGCGTCACGCCTCGACCAATGGCGTGCTGATCGTCAGCTTCGCCATGGACCGGCGCGGCGCGATCGTCAGCGACATCGATGTGCGCGCCATCGGCCTGCCGGGCGACGCGGAGTCGCCGCTCGGCGACGCGCTGGACGACCTGGCCGAGCGGGCCGAGGCGGCGGTGATGAAGCTGAAGGGCGAGGCGCTGGAGGACGAGATGGTCATTGAACAGGCCGTGTCGCGAGCGCTGAAGAAGGCCAGCCAGCAGATCTGGGACCGCCGTCCGATCGTCGAGACCATCGTGCTGAGGCTTTGAACCCGTCGCCGGGCTTCCTATAAGGAGCCGATTCCTCCGCCCAAGGACCGCTCCATGCCCGATGTCTCGCCCGAGTTCCGCTACAAGCGCGTCCTGCTGAAGGTCTCGGGCGAGGTGCTGATGGGCGATCAAGCCTACGGCATCGACATGAAGACGGTCGCCAACGTCGCCGAGGCGGTCGCCCAGGTGGCGCGCGAGGGCGTCGAAATCTGCCTCGTCATCGGCGGCGGCAACATCTTCCGCGGACTGAGCAAGGCCGCCGGCGACATGGACCGCGCCACGGCCGACTACATGGGCATGCTGGCCACGGTGATGAACGCCCTCGCCATGCAGGCGGCGCTGGAGAAGATCGGGGTCCAGACCCGGGTCCAGAGCGCCCTGACCATGAACGCCGTGGCCGAGCCCTATGTGCGCCGCCGCGCCCTGCGCCATCTCGAGAAGGGCCGGGTGGTGATCTTCGCCGCCGGCGTCGGGGCGCCCTTCTTCACCACCGACTCGGGCGCCGCCCTGCGAGCCGCCGAAATGGGCTGCGACGCCCTGCTGAAAGGCACCAGCGTCGACGGGGTCTACACCGCCGATCCCAAGAAGGACCCGACGGCGACGCGCTACGACACCCTGAGCTACCACGACGTGCTGGCCAGGGACCTCAAGGTCATGGACGCCTCGGCCATCGCCCTGATGCGCGACTCGGGCATTCCGATCGTGGTCTTCTCGATCCGCGAGGACGGCTCGCTGCGCAAGACCCTGACCGGAGAGGGGACCTTCACGGTCATCACCTCCAAGGCTAAATCAGCCTGACAAGTCCTTCGAGAATGAGAGAAAAGTCCATGGCCAAGCCCGATCTGAAAACCTACCGCGACCGGATGGACAAGGCGGTCAGCGCGTTGAAGGAAGAATTCTCCGGCCTGCGCACCGGCCGGGCCAACGCCGGTCTGCTGGAGCCGGTCCAGGTCGAGGCCTACGGCTCGATGTCGCCGCTGCACTCCGTCGCGGCGATCAGCGTGCCCGAGCCGCGCATGATCTCGGTCAGCGTCTGGGACAAGAGCATGGTGACGCCGGTCGAGAAGGCCATCCGGGCCGCCGGCCTCGGTCTGAACCCGATCGTCGACGGCCAGACCCTGCGCATTCCGGTGCCGCCGCTGACCGAGGAGCGCCGCAAGGATCTGGCCAAGCTGGCCGGCAAATACGCCGAGCAGCAGAAGATCGCCGTCCGCAACGTCCGCCGCGACGCCAACGACGACCTGAAGAAGGCCGAGAAGGCCTCCGATATCAGCCAGGACGAGCAGAAGAAGATGGAGGCCGAGGTCCAGAAGGACACCGACGCAGCCATCAAGCGCATCGACGAGGCCTTGAAGGCCAAGGAAGTTGAGATCATGCAGGTTTGACGGCGCGTTTTGCCGTAGGATACGCGCCGGTCATGCCCGTCGAACCCCTTGAGCAGCCGCCCGCGTCCGATGGGCCCGGCCACGTCGCCCTGATCATGGACGGCAACGGGCGCTGGGCGCAGGCGCGCGGCCTGCCACGGGCCATGGGGCACCGTGAGGGGGTCCAGGCGCTGAAACGCACCGTCAAGGCCGCGCCAGCGCTGGGCATCCGCTGCCTCACGGTGTTCGGCTTCTCGACCGAGAACTGGCGCCGGCCCGCCGAGGAGGTGTCCGACCTGATGGGCCTCGTCCGCTCCTACGTCGCCAGCGACCTTAAGCGGCTGGAACGCGAGGGGGTGCGGGTGCGCATCCTCGGCCGACGGGCGGGCCTGCCGCCCGACATCGCGCGGATCGTCGAGCACACCGAGGCGAGCACCGCCCACAACGACAAATTCCTGCTGCAGGTGGCCTTCAACTACGGCGGCCGCGCCGACATCGTCGACGCCGCCCAACGCTACGCCGATCGGGTGCGGGCGGGGGAGGCCGCCGGGCCCCTCGACGAGGAGACGCTGGGGCTCGGCCTGTCGACCGCCGGCGGCCCTCCCGTCGACGTCATCGTCCGCACCTCCGGCGAGCAGCGGCTGTCGAACTTCCTCCTGTGGGAGGCCGCCTACGCCGAGCTGGTGTTCCAGAACGTGCTGTGGCCGGACTACGGTCCGGAGGCGCTGGCCGACGTGGTCCAGCAGTACCGCAACCGTGACCGGCGCTTCGGGGGGCTGACCCCCGCTCCCGCGCACGCGGCCGGCTGATGGCGATGCGCGCCGGCGACATCGGCCTCAGGGCCGCCTCGGCCGTGGTGCTGGCCCCGGCGGCGGTGCTCGGCATCTGGGCCGGCGGCCTGTGGTTCCTCGCCCTGATGCTGCTGGCCTGCGCCCTGCTGGCCGTCGAATGGGCCATGATGAGCGCGGCGACGGCCTGGCGGCTGATGGCGGGGGCGGTGGCGTTCGGCCTGTTCGCGGCGATCATCTCGGCCCATGTCGAGCAACTCTCGCTCGCGCTCGTCATGCTGGTCTTCTGCGCCGCGGCGGCCGGCCTGTTCGCGCGCAGCCGGGGCCAGGAGGCGCTCGACGCGGCCTATGGCGTGCTCTACCTCGGCTGGCCGGCGGTGCTGCTGATCTGGCTGAGGGACGGCACGGAAGCCAGCGGCCTGGCCTGGACAGTGTCGGCCTTCATCATCGCCTGGGCCTCGGACATCATGGCCTATATGGTCGGCAGCCTGATCGGCGGCCGCAAGCTGTGGCCGCGCTTCTCGCCCAACAAGACCTGGTCGGGCTTCATCGGCGGATTGGTCGCCGGGACGGTGGCGGGCGCGCTGCTGGCCACCTTCCTCGACATGGGGATCGGTCCGGCATGGGGCGCTGGCCTCGGCCTCGCCGCCGCCCTGGCCACCATGGCCGGCGATCTCTGGGAATCCGCCCTCAAGCGCCGCTACGGGGTCAAGGACGCCGGCAAGCTGATTCCCGGCCACGGCGGCCTGCTAGACCGGGTCGACGGGCTGATGTTCGCCGTCGTCGTGGTCGCCTGCGGACGGCTGCTGGTCGTGACCTTCGGAGGCGGGGCGTGATCCGCCGGCGCATCACCGTCCTGGGCTCGACCGGCTCGGTCGGCTCTTCGACGCTGGAGCTGATGGATCAGGCCGAGGCGAGCGGGACCGGGGCGTTCGAGGTCGTGGCCCTGACCGGCGGCGCCAACATAGCCCGGCTGGCCGAACAGGCGCGTCGCTGGAAGCCGAAACTCGCCGTCACCGCCGATCCGGCCCGCCTGGAAGAACTGAGGGACGCCCTGTCCGGAACCGGGGTCGAGGCCGCGGCCGGGGAGGGGGCGGTCATCGAGGCCGCCGCACGGCCCGCCGACTGGGTCATGGCCGCCATCGTCGGCGCCGCGGGGCTGCGCTCGGCCTGGGCGGCGGCTGCGACCGGCGCGACCCTCGCCCTCGCCAACAAGGAAAGCCTGGTCTGCTGCGGTCCGGCCCTGATCGAGCGGGTGCGGCGCTCCGGCGGGCGGCTGATCCCCGTCGATTCGGAACACTCGGCCATCTTCCAGGTCTTCCCGCACGCGGCGCCGCATCAGGTCGCCAAGCTGGTCCTGACCGCCTCGGGCGGGCCGTTCCGCTCGATGCCCCGCGAGACCCTGGCGGACATCACCCCGGAACAGGCGGTGGCCCATCCGAACTGGAGCATGGGGGCCAAGATCTCGGTCGACAGCGCCACCATGGCCAACAAGGGGCTCGAGGCCATCGAGGCGGCCTATCTGTTCGACATGCCCGCCGACCGCATCGATATCGTCGTGCATCCGGAATCGATCATTCACAGCATGGTCGAATACGTCGACGGCTCGACCCTGGCCCAACTGGGCCCGCCCGACATGAAGACGCCGATCGCCTGCGCCCTGGCGTGGCCCGACCGGATCGCCTGGCCGGCGCCACGGCTCGATCTGGCGGCGCTGGGCCGCCTGACCTTCGAAGCGCCGGACGAGGCGCGGTTTCCGGCCCTGAAACTGGCTCGTGAGGCGCTCCGGGCGGGCGGTTCCGCGCCGATCGTGTTCAACGCCGCCAACGAGGTGGCGGCGCTGGCGTTTCTTGACCGTCGTCTGGGCTTTCTCAATATTGCCGCAGTCGTCGCCGACACCTTGTCGCGAGTGACGGCCTCGGGGGTGGATTCCGGTTCCCGCAACGCCTGCGATGCGGCTCTTGCCGTGGATGCGCTGGCGCGGCGGGAGGCGGAGTCGATCGTCCGGGGTCTGGCCGCAGCGGCCTGAACGGCGGAGGGTGACATAACGGCATGACGGGCTTCCTGGGCCAGGCGCTGCTCTACATCGTGCCGTTCCTGCTGGTGCTGACGTTCATCGTCACCATCCACGAACTGGGCCATTTCCTTGTCGCGCGCGCCTTCGGCGTGAAGATCGACCGGTTCTCGATCGGCTTCGGGAAGACGATCGTCGGCCGCACCGACCGCCACGGCACCGAATGGCGCATCGCCTGGCTGCCGTTGGGCGGCTACGTCAAATTCTCCGGCGACCTCGACGCCTCAAGCGTGCCCGACCAGGCCGGCCTCGCCGAACTTCGCCAGCGGGTCATCGCCGAGCATGGGCCGGGCGCCGAGCGCGACTATTTCCACTTCAAGCCGATCTGGCAGCGCGCGCTGATCGTCGCGGCCGGGCCGGCGGCCAATTTCCTGCTGGCTCTGGTGCTTCTCACCGCCCTGTTCATGGCCCTGGGCGAGCTGATCGCGCCGCCGCGGGTCGGGCTGGTCACCCCGGGCTCCCCGGCGGCCGAGGCCGGCTTCCAGCGGGGCGACATGATCCGCACGGTGAACGGCCGGGCCGTCGACGAATCGGCGGACGTCACCGAGATCGTGATCCTCAGCGCCAACGATCCGGTCCGGTTCACCGTCGATCGGGCGGGGCAGGTCGTCAGCCTCGTGGCGACCCCCGTCAGACAGGTCGAGCAGAACGCCATCGCCGGACGGGTGCAGGTGGCCCGGATCGGGCTGCGGATGGAGCCGCTGCGGTCGGACTACCGCTACCGCCGCCTGAACCCGTTCGAGGCCGCGGGCAAGGCCACCGAGCGCATCGGGGCGGTCCTGACCTCGACCGTGACCTATCTCGGACGAATCTTCGCCGGCAAGGAATCGGGCGACCTGCTGAACGGACCGCTCGGCATCGCCAAGGCCGCCGGGGGCATCACCCAGCAATCGGCCGCCGCGAGTTCCGACCCCGGTCTCAGCGCTCTCAACGTGCTGATCAATCTCGTTCAGTTCGCCGCCCTGGTTTCGATCGGGATCGGCTTTGTAAATCTGCTTCCGATCCCGGTCCTCGACGGGGGCCACCTTCTGTTCTACGGCTATGAAGCTGTGGCGCGCAGGCCAGTCCCCGCACGCGTTCAGGAAGTCGGCTACCGCGTCGGTCTTGCTTTGCTGGCGGGATTGATGTTGTTCGCCACCTGGAACGACCTGCAGAAAAACGGCCTGTTCACCTTCCTCGGCGGGCTCGCCTGATGAGCCGACGCCAGCCCCCGATGGTTTCACGCATGATCCGACAAGACGCGTCCGCCCTTCGTTTCGCTCGTGGCCTGAGCCCGAGCCTGATGGCCCTTGTGGTCGCGGCCGGCCTCGCCGGTCCCGCCCTGGCCCAGACTCCGGCCCCAGGTCCGGCCCAGGCTCCGGCCCAGACCGCTCCGAACGTGGTGGTCGAGGAGGCCCCGCAAACGCCCCCCGCCGCCCAGGAGCAGCGGGTGACGGTCAACCGCATCCTGGTGCGCGGCAACCAGCGGATCGACCAGACCACCATCCTGTCCTACCTGCCGATCCAGCCGGGCGACACGGTCGATCCCGCCGTCCTCGACGTGGCCGTCCGGACCCTGACCCGGACCCAGCTGTTCGCGGACGTCCAGCTGGGCGTCCAGCCGAATGGCGACCTGGTCGTCGAGATCGTCGAGAACCCGATCATCAATCAGGTGGTGTTCGAGGGGAACGGCGCGATCGGCGAGGACAAGCTGCGCGAGGAGGTCACCCTGGCCCCCCGCGGCATCTACACCCGCGCCCGGGTGCAGGAGGACGTCGGCAAGATCGTCGAGCTCTACCGCCTGTCCGGCCGCATCTCCGCCACGGTCACGCCAAAGCTGGTCCAGCTGGACCAGAACCGGGTCGACGTGGTCTTCGAGATCGACGAGGGCCCCGAGACCGGCGTCCGGGCGATCACCTTCCTCGGCAACACCGCCTTTTCGGACGGCGATCTGCAGGAGGTGATGGTCACCAAGCGCTCGCAGTGGTGGCAGATCTTCTCGTCAAACGACAACTACGACCCGAATCGCCTCGACTACGATCGGGAGCAGCTGCGGAAATTCTATACGAACCGCGGCTATTACGACTTCCGCGTCCTGTCGGCGATCGCCGAGCTCGCCCCGGATGACAGCGCCTTCGGCATCACCATCACCGTCAACGAGGGCGACCGCTACAATTTCGGCACGGTCGACGTGGTCACCGAGAACGACCGGCTGAACCCCGAATTCCTCAAGATGCTGCTGCCGATCCGGTCGGGCCAGCTGTACGAGAGCGACCAGATCGAGGCGGCGGTCGACGCCCTGACCTTCGCCGCCGGGTCCGCCGGCTACGCCTTCGTCGAAATCGAGCCGACCTACCGCGCCAACCCCGAGACCGACACCGTCGACGTCACCTTCAACGTCAAGGAAGGCCAGCGCGTCTACGTCGACCGGATCAACGTCATCGGCAACACCCGCACCCTGGACAACGTCATCCGCCGCGAGATGATGTTGACCGAGGGCGACGCCTTCAATCGCACCCTGCTGGAGCGTTCGCGCAACAACCTGCGCGGCCTGGGCTTCTTCAAGGACGTCACTGTCGAGGAAGCCCGCGGATCGGCCCCCGACCGCTCGGTCGTCAACGTCACCGTGACGGAACAGCCGACCGGCGAACTGTCCGTCGGCGCGGGCTTCAGCTCGGTCGACTCCTTCGTCGTCAACCTGGGCATTACCGAGCGGAACTTCCGCGGGCGCGGTCAGAACGTCGTCGCGCGGATCGAATGGGGCTCGCTGCGCCAGCAGATCGACTTCCGCTTCACCGAGCCGAAATTCCTCGGCCGCGACCTGCGCGCCGGCTTCGACGCCTTCCACTCGCGCTACGACCTCAGCGAATATTCCTCGTACGACTACCGCTCCACCGGCGGCGGCGTGCGCCTGTCCTATCCGCTGAACGCCTACACCCTGCTGAGCACCCGCTATTTCCTCAAGGCGGACGAGATCATCGTCCCGACCAATTTCTGCGTGCCCGGCGGCACGGGTTCGAACGCCCTGTGCGACCAGGTCGGCTCGTTCCTCAACTCGTCGGCCGGCTACACGCTGTACGTCGATCGCCGGAACGATCCGGTCCGTCCGACGCGGGGCTGGACCGGCTCGCTGCGCCAGGACTTCGCCGGCATCGGCGGCGACGTGAACTATGTGAAGACCGAGGCCGACGTGTCCGCCTACTGGGGCATCACGCCGAACTGGATCGTCACGGCCGCGGCCTCGACCGGCTATGTGTCCGGCTGGGGCGGCGATCCGATCCGCATCAACGACCGCTTCTTCAAGGGCGGCAACAGCTTCCGCGGCTTCGAGACGGCGGGCATCGGGCCGCGTGACCTGACCACCACGGACGCGCTCGGCGGTAACTTCTACGTCATCGGCACCCTCGAGCTGACGGTTCCGAACGGTCTGCCCGAGGAATATGGTATCCGCACCTCGCTGTTCACCGACGTGGGCACCGTGGGCGCCCTGGATGACCGCTACACCGTGATCCAGTCTGGCCCCAACGCCGGCCAGCGCGATCCGAATATCGCGGACGAGCTGGATCTGCGCGCGACGGCGGGCGTGAGCATCCACTGGCGTTCGCCGATGGGCCCGATCCGCTTCGACCTCAGCAAGGTCCTCGGCAGCCAGGAATACGACAAGACAGAAACCTTCCGCTTCTCGACCTCAACCCAGTTCTAACCGGCGGGCCCTTGGGCCCGATCAAAGGCATAACGATGAAAACCCTCGCTTTCGGCGCTTTCGCCCTCACCGTGCTGACCGCCGGTGCGGCCTCGGCCCAGACCCCCCAGCAGCAGATCACGCACGGCGCGCCCGTGCCCGGCGTTTGCGTGCTCAACCTCGAAGGCGTCATCCGCACCTCCACGGCGGGCCAGGGCGTCGCCACGCGCATGCAGGCCCTGCAGCAGGAAGTCGCGACCGAGCTGGCTCCCTACCAGACCGCGATCGAACAGGAAGACGCCGCCCTGCTCCAGGCGGGCGCCTCGCTGCCCGCCGACCAGCGCCAGCAGCGCGCCCAGGCCCTGCAGGCCCGCTACTCCGAATACCAGCAGCTGGGCCAGACCCGCGAGCGCGAGCTCCAGTACACCGCCTCGCTGCAGCAACGGGCCCTGTTCACCGCGGCGGACCCGATCATCGCGTCCATCTACCAGTCGCGGAACTGCAGCATCCTGCTGGACCGCTCGAACGTCTATCTGACCAACCCGGGCATGGACATCAGCGAAGCCGTTCTTCAGCAACTGAACAGCCAGGTTCCGTCGCTGCCGAACTTCAACCGCACCCCGGTGCCGGTCCAGCAGCAGCAGTAGGTCCAGTATCGGGAGATGCCTGATCCGCGCTTCTTCGAACACCTGCCGGCGCTGAGCGTCGCCGGGCTGGCCGAGCGGATCGAGGCGGAAGTCGTTCGCGGCGGAGATCGAATGATCTCCGCCGTCGCGCCTCTCGGGACGGCGGGGCCGGAAGACCTCGCCTTCCTGGGCGACCGTCGCTTCCTGAACAGCCTTTCTGGCGCCGCCGCCGGCTGCGTCATTCTTCCTGCGTCGGCCGTCGAGGCGGCTCCCCCGGGCGCCGCCGTCATCGTTTCGGGCGAGGCCCAGGCCGCCTGGGCGAGGGCGTCGCTGCTTTTCCATCGTCCCATTTCCCTGACCTGCTCTCTCGCGCCCGATGATGTCGTCGAGGACGATACGGTCGTGATCGAGCCGGGCGTGGTGCTGGGCGCCGGGGCCCGCATCGGGCGCGGCAGCCGGATCGGCGCCAACACCGTCATCGGCCCGGGCGTGCAGATCGGCCGCGACTGCGTGATCGGATCGAACGTCACCATCGGCTTCGCCCTGATCGGCGACCGGGTGCGGCTATTGTCCGGCGCCCGCATCGGAGAGCCGGGATTTGGAGCCGCGGTGTCGCGCTCGGGCCCCGTGGACGTGCCCCAGCTGGGCCGCGTCATCCTGCAGGACGGCGTCAGCGTGGGCGCCAACAGCTGCATCGATCGCGGCGCCTATGACGACACGGTCATCGGCGAGAATACCAAGATCGATAACCTGGTCATGATCGGCCACAACTGCGTGATCGGCCGCAACTGCCTGATGGCCGCCAATACCGGCCTGTCGGGCTCGGTGACCGTCGGGGACGGCGTCATGTTCGGCGGCAAGGCCGGCGTGGGCGACCATCTCAGCATCGGCGACGGCGCCCGGGTCGCGGCCGGCGCCGGGGTGCTGCAGGACATTCCCGCCGGCGAAACCTGGTCCGGATATCCCGCGAAACCCCTCCGACAGTTCTTGCGTGAAGCGGTCTGGCTCGCCAAACAGGCGTCCGGAAAGGCACGCGCAGGGAAGGCCGGGAATGACTGACGAAAAGGGAGCCGGGGGGACCATCGACTACGCCGAGGTGATGCGGCGCCTGCCGCACCGCTATCCGTTCCTGCTGGTCGACAGGGCCGAGGACTTCGTTTCCGGAACCTCGATCACCGGCATCAAGAACGTCACCCACAACGAGCCCTACTTCCCGGGCCACTTTCCGATCGACCCGGTCATGCCTGGCGTGATGATCGTCGAAGCCATGGCCCAGACGGGCGCGCTGATGATGTCCAAGACCATGGACGTCGCCGTGGAGGGCAAGATCATCATGTTCATGTCCATCGACGGCGTTCGCTTCCGCAAGCCGGCGCGTCCCGGCGACCAGCTGCGGATGAAGGTGGTGGTCACGAAACAGCGCGGCGACGTTTTCAAATTCCGCGGCGAGACCTTCATCGACGGCAAGCTGGCCGCGGAGGCCGACTTCGCCGCCATGGTGGTCACCGTCGACCAGCCGGCGGCGTCGTGAGCATTCACCCCACCGCGATCGTGGACGCCGGCGCGCGCCTGGCGGAGGGCGTGGAGGTCGGTCCCTGGTGCACGGTCGGCCCGGGCGTGGTCCTGCACGAGGATGTGCGGCTCGTCAGCCATGTGGTGATCCAGCAGGACACGACCGTCGGCGCCCGCACGGTCATCCATCCCTTCGCCGTGATCGGCGGAGATCCTCAGCACGGCGGCTACAAGGGCGAGGCGGTCACGCTGGAGATCGGCTCCGACAACCTGATCCGCGAGCACTGCACCTTCAATCGGGGGACGCCGCAGGGGGTCGGGGTGACCCGGGTCGGCTCCAACGGCCTGTTCATGACGGGGGCTCACGTCGGCCACGACGCGGTCGTCGGCGACAATGTGGTCATGGCCAATAACGCCACCCTCGGCGGTCACGCGCGCATCGGGTCAAAGGTCTTCCTCGGCGGTCTGTGCGCCGTGCATCAGAACGGCCGGGTGGGGCAGGGCGCCATCGTCGGCGGACTGGCCGCGGTGACCCGCGACGTCATCCCCTATGGCTCGGCCTGGGGCAATCACGCGCGCCTTCACGGCCTCAACCTGATAGGCCTCAAGCGCAAGGGCTACGGCAAGGACGCCATCCGCCGGCTGCTGGCGGCGTATCGCGACCTGTTCGAGGGCGGCGGGACCTTCGGCGAGCGCGTCGATGCGGTGGCGAGCGACTACGCCGACCTGCCTGAGATCATGGAGATCATCGCCTTCATCCGCGAGGACGGCAAACGTCCGCTTTGCCTGCCCGGCGAATGAGCAAGCTGGGTCTGATCGCCGGCGGCGGGGCCCTGCCGCTGTCCGTCGCCGCCCGCTGCGAGGCCGAGGGCCGGCCGGTCTTCGTGGTCCGGCTGGCGGGCTTCGCCGATCCGCACCTGGTCCGCTATCCCGGTGTAGACGCCGGCATGGCCGAGATCGGCCGCGTCCTCTCGGCGCTGAAGAAGGCGGGCTGCGACGCCGTCTGCTTCGCCGGCACGGTCAATCGGCCCGACTTCAAGAGCCTCAAGCCGGATTTCAAGGGAATGACCCTGCTGCCGGGCATCATTGCGGAGGCGGCCAAGGGCGATGACGCCCTGCTGCGCAAGATCCTGTCGGTGTTCGAGGGCGAGGGTTACGCCATCGAGGGGGCCGACGACATCCTTGGCGGCGAGACCCTGCCGGCCGGTGCGCTTGGACGCGTGACACCGACGGCGGAGCAGATTCAGGATCTGAAGAAGGCCCTGTATGTCGCGGAAAAGGCCGGAGAACTGGATATCGGCCAAGGGGCGGTCGTGTGCGATGGCCTGGTTCTGGCGGTCGAAGCCCAGGAAGGCACGGACGCCATGCTGGCCCGGGTCGCCGGTCTGCCGGCTGACCTGCGCGGCTCGCCGGCAACGCGCAAGGGAGCGCTCGGCAAGGCGCCCAAGCCGATCCAGGACCTGCGCGTCGACATGCCGGTGATGGGAGCCCGGACCGTGGAGCTCGCCGCCGCCGCGGGCCTTGCCGGCGTCGGAGGCGTGGCCGGCAAGCTGATCCTGATCGACCATGCGGCCATTGTCGAAGCCGCCGACCGCCTCGGCCTGTTCGTCTGGGGTGAGACGCGATGAGCCGGCCGCTGAAAATCATGCTGGTGGCGGCGGAGGCGTCGGGCGACGCGCTCGGGGCCGGGCTCGCCCACGCCCTCAAGGCGCGGCTGGGCGACGATGTCGCCTTCGTCGGCGTCGGCGGGTCGAAGATGGCTGCGGCCGGGGTCGCCAGCCCGTTCGACATCACCGACCTGTCGGTGCTTGGCTGGCTTGAGGGCCTCAAGGCCTATGGCGTGGTCAAGCGGCGGGTCGCCGACACCGCGGCCCTGGCCATGGCCGAACGGCCCGACGCCGTGGTCCTGATCGACAGCTGGGGATTCACCATTCGCGTGGCCAAGGCGATCCGGGCGGCCCTGCCGGACACGCCGCTGATCAAATATGTCGGTCCGCAGGTCTGGGCCTCCCGTCCGGGCCGGGCGAAGACCTTGGCGGGCGCGGTCGACCACCTGCTGGCGCTCTACGCCTTTGACGCGCCGTGGTTCGAGCGCGAGGGCCTGGCGACGACCGTGGTTGGGTCGCAGGCCTTGCACGTCGACATGAGCGGCGCCGATCCGGCAGCCTTCAGGGCGTCGCGCGGCATCGCCCGTGATGCGCCCCTGCTGCTGGTGCTGCCGGGGAGCCGCCCGTCCGAGATTCGCCTGATGACTCCGGTCTATGAAGAGGCCGTCTCCCGGCTCAAGCGGCAGGATCCGACGCTGGAGGTCGCCGTCGTCGCGGCCGGCGCCGTGGCCGACGACGTCACGGCCCGGGTCGCGTCCTGGCCGTTCCGGGCTCACCTCGTGCCGGAAAGCGAAAAATACTCCGCCATGAAGGCCGCCACGGTCGCCCTCGCGACCAGCGGCACCGTCTCCACCGAACTGGCGCTGGCGGGGGCGCCGATGGTGATCTCCTACCGCTTCCAGCCGCTCAGCTACGCGATCATGAAGCCGTTCTTCACCGGCAAGTACGCGACCCTGTTCAACCACGCCGCCGGCGAGGAGATCGCTCCGGAGCTGATCCAGAACGACGCCACGCCCGGCAGGCTGGCCGAGGCCGTCGGACGCTTGCTCGCGGACCCGGAGGCGCGGGCGGGGCAGTCGGCGCGCCAGACTGCTGCGCTGGACCTGATGGGGCGGGAGGGGCGCGACCCGTCGGAGCTGGCCGCCGACGCGGTGCTGCGGGTCATCGTCGAGCGTCGCGGCGCCGGGCCCTCCCCGGACTGAGCTCCGGCCCACGCCTTGCCATCGCGGTTCGAGCCGCTACGCTCCCCCCGTGACCCAACAGGCCATAGAAACAGTCGCCGTCATCGGCGGCGGGACCGCAGGCTGGATGGCGGCGGCGGCGCTGGCCCGAAAACTTCGCGGCACGGTGAGGATCACCCTCGTCGAGTCGGCCGAGATCGGCACGGTTGGCGTGGGCGAGGCGACGATTCCCCCGATCGTCGACTTCAACACCTTCCTGGGCATCGACGAGACCGCCTTCATCCAGGCGACGCAGGCCAGCTTCAAGCTGGGCATAGAACTGCGCGACTGGGGCGCGCCGGGCGACCGCTACCTGCACCCGTTCGGCCGCTACGGCCTCGATTTCGAGGGCGCCTCATTCCACCAGCACTGGCTGCGCCAGAGGGAGCTGGGCGATCCCGGGACGTTGGACGAATACTGCCTGCCAGCCGCCGCGGCCCGGGCCGGGAAATTCTTCCGGCCGGTGAAGGATACGCGGAACATCCTGTCGATGCTCGCCTACGCCTTCCATTTCGATGCTTCGCGCTACGCCGCCTTCCTGCGCGCCTATGCCGAGGAGCGAGGCGTGGTGCGGCAGGAAGGGAAGATCGTCGAGGTCGTGCAACGCCCTCTCGACGGCTTCATTGAGGGCGTGCGCCTCGAATCGGGCGAGGTGATCGAGGCCGACTTGTTCGTAGACTGCACGGGCTTCCGCGGCCTGCTGATCGAGCAGACGCTGGAAGCCGGCTTCGAGGACTGGAGCCACTGGCTGCCCTGCGACCGCGCCGTAGCGGTGCCCAGCCAGAACGTCGGACCGCCCGAGCCCTACACCCGCTCTACGGCTCAGAGGGCGGGCTGGCGCTGGCGCATCCCCCTGCAGCACCGGACCGGCAACGGCTATGTCCACTGCAGCCAGTTCATCAGTGAGGATGAGGCCACGGCCGATCTGCTGGCGGGGCTGGATGGCGAGGCCCTCGCCGAACCGCGGATGCTACGCTTCAAGACGGGCCGGCGGCGTAAGTCATGGATCAGAAACTGCGTCGCCATCGGCCTGGCCTCGGGGTTTCTCGAGCCGCTGGAATCGACCAGCATCCATATGATCCAGACCGGCATCTTCCGCCTGCTGGCCCTGTTCCCCGACCGCACCTTCGATCCGGTCCTGGCCGAGGAGTACAATCGCCAGGCCGCAAACGAATACGCCCGGCTGCGAGACTTCGTGATCCTGCACTACCACGCCACGACCCGCTCGGACTCGCCGCTGTGGGACCATGTGCGGACCATGGAGATCCCCGAGACCCTGCAGCGCAAGCTGGCCCTGTTCCGCAGCCAGGGCCGCTTCTTCCGCGAGGACGAGGAACTGTTCTCGGAGACCAGCTGGGTCGCGGTGATGATGGGGCAGGGCGTCATGCCGCGCGCCTACGACCCCGTCGCGGCGGCTCACGACCCTGAGGCGATGCGTCAGCGTATGGAGCGTTTCCGCCATGCCGTGGCCCACGCCGCGGCTGAGATGCCGACCCACCAGGCCTTCATCGATCGGTACTGCAAGGCCCCGCCGGTCTGACGGCGGGGCCCCGCCCGTCGGGTCAGCCCCGGTTCTGGATGGGCACGTAGTCGCGCTCGGTCGGGCCGGTGTAGAGCTGGCGCGGGCGGCCGATCTTCTGGGTCGGATCGCCGATCATCTCCTGCCACTGGGCGATCCAGCCGACCGTGCGGGCCAGCGAGAACAGCACGGTGAACATCGAGGTCGGGAAGCCCATCGCCGACAGGGTGATGCCCGAATAGAAGTCCACGTTCGGGAATAGTTTGCGCTCGATGAAATACTCGTCGTTCAGCGCGATCCGCTCCAGCTCCTTGGCGACCTGGAACAGCGGGTCGTTGGGGTCGCCGACGGCCTCCAGCACCTCGTCGGCGCTCTCCTTCATCACCCGGGCGCGCGGATCGTAGTTCTTGTAGACCCGGTGGCCGAAGCCCATCAGCTTGTATTTCTTGGCCTTCACGCCCTCGATGAACTCGGGGATGCGCTCCGGAGTGCCGATCTCCTTCAGCATGGTCAGCGCCTCCTCGTTGGCGCCGCCGTGCGACGGGCCCCACAGGCAGGCGATCCCCGCCGCGATACAGGCGAAGGGATTGGCTCCCGAAGAACCGGCCAGGCGGACGGTCGAGGTCGAGGCGTTCTGCTCGTGATCGGCGTGCAGGATGAAGATCCGGTCCATGGCCTTGGCCAGCACCGGATTGACCACATACTCCTCGGCCGGAACGGCGAAGCACATGCGCAGGAAATTCTCGGCGTAGTTCAGGTCGTTGCGCGGCGAGATGAACGGCTGGCCGATGTGGTACTTGTAGGCCCGGGCCGCGATGGTCGGCATCTTGGCGATCAGCCGGATGGCCGAGATGTTGCGCTGGACCGGATCATGGATGTCCAGGCTGTCGTGATAGAAGGCCGACAGGGCGCCGACGGTGCCGACCATGATGGCCATCGGGTGGGCGTCGCGGCGGAACCCCTCGAAGAAGCGGTCGAACTGCGAGTGCAGCATCGTGTGCATGGTGATGTTGCGCTCGAAGGCCTCGTATTCGGAAGCCGTCGGCAGCTCGCCATGCAGCAGCAGGTGGCAGACCTCGACGAAGTTCGAGCGCGAGGCCAGCTGGTCGATCGGATAGCCGCGGTGCAGCAGGGTGCCCGCATCGCCGTCGATGAAGGTCAGGCCGCTCTCGCAGGCCGCCGTCGAGGTGAAGCCGGGATCATAGGTGAAGGCGTCGGTGGCGCCGTAGAGCTTGCGGATGTCGATCACGTCGGGGCCGGTCGAACCCGACAGCACCGGCAGGTCCACGGACTTGTCGCCGTAGGTGAGGGTGGCCGAGCCGGCGGGTTTGGCGAGTTCAGTCATAGGGGCCCCTTGGTGAGACGGCGGCCTCGCACATGGGAGGCGGCGGGTCGTGGTTCGCTATCGGAAGTCAGATAGTCTGTTGCAGCGCATCATTCAAACGGCCGAGGCTCTCTTCCCGCCCCAGCGCCGCCAAAGTTTTCGCGATGTCGGGCGAGGCCGAGCCGCCGGTCAGCGCCGCGCGCGCCGCCGGGCCGATCTTGCCGAAGCCGACGGCCTCCTCCTCGGCGAACACCTTCAGTTCGGCCTCGAGGGCGAACACGTCCCAGCTCTCGAACAGGGCGAGCCGGTCGCGCAGGCGGCCGATGCGTTCCCCTGACTCGCCCGTCAGCAATTCCCGCCCCTTGGCGGCGATGGCGATCGGCCGCGCCGCCAGCACGAAGGCGGTCTGGTCGGCCAGCTCCAGCGTGGTCCTGGCCCGGTCCTTCACGAATGGCATGGCCCGTGTCAGCCGCGCCTCGTCGTCGGGGCCCAGAACGTGGCCGCGCGCCAGGTGCACGTCCAGCGTCAGCTTGGCCAGGCGGTCGTCGTCGGCCAGCCGGATCCAGTGGGCGTTGACGTGGGCCAGCTTGTCGAAGTCCAGCCGCGCCGGGGCCCGCCCCACGCCGGCCAGATCGAACCATTCGATGGCCTGGGCGTCCGAGAACAGCTCGTCGTCGCCGTGGGCCCAGCCCAGCCGCGCCAGATAGTTGCGCATCGCCTCGGGCAGATAGCCCATTTCGGCATACTCGTGCACCGCCTGGGCCCCGTGTCGCTTCGACAGTTTGGCGCCGTCGGGCCCGTGGATCAGGGGAATGTGGGCGAAGGTCGGCCGGGTCCAGCCGAGCGCGTCGTAGATCAGGCTCTGGCGGGCGGCGTTGTTCAGGTGGTCGTCGCCGCGGATGACATGCGTCACCCCCATGTCGTGGTCGTCGACGACCACGGCGAGATTGTAGGTCGGCGCGCCGTCGGAGCGCAGGATGACGAGGTCGTCCAGAGAGGCGGACTCCCAGCGCACCGTCCCCTGCACCGCGTCCTCGACGACGACCGGCGCGTCGGCCGGACGGCGGAAGCGCACGGTGTGCGGCTTCGCCAGATGGTCGACCGTGGGCGTGCGGTCGCGCCACGGCGATTCAAAGGGGCGGCCCGCGGCCTTGGCGGCGTCGCGCAGGGCGCCGGTCTCCTCCGCGGACAGGAAATCGCGATAGGCGTGCCCGGTCTCCAGAAGAATATTCGCCACTTCGCGATGGCGGTCGGCGCGGGCGTACTGGAACACCGGCTCCTCGTCGGCGAACAGGCCCAGCCAGCTCAGGCCGTCGAAGATCGCCCTGACCGCCGCTTCCGTCGAGCGCTCGCGATCCGTGTCTTCAACCCGGACCAGGAACCTGCCGTTGTGACGCCTGGCGTACAGCCAGTTGAAAAGCGCCGTGCGAGCGCCGCCTATGTGCAGATAGCCGGTCGGCGAGGGGGCGAAGCGGGTGACGACTTCGGACTTGGACGTGCTCGGGGAGGCGGACGGGGAGGTCATGGCGGGCGTTATACCGCCCGCTCAGCCTATGCCCAGCCTTCGCGCGCGCGCAGCCGGATTTCTGCTCGCCCAGGTCCTCACCCAGTCCCTGCGCTGGCGGCTGTGGGCCCCGGTGGCGCTCGGCGGCGGCTGCGCCGTCTATTTCTCGCTGAAGTCCGAGCCGCAGGCATGGCCGCTGCTGGCGCTCGCCGTCCTGACCTCCGCCGCATGGTTCGGCGCCAGATGGCCCCGGCTGGACCGTATCTGGACCCTGCCGCTGATGCTGTTGGCCTGTTTCGCCCTCGGCCTCGCCGTCGCCAAGGCGCGCACCGATGCGGTCGCCGCGCCGATCGCCCCCGCCATGGACGAGCCGACCGTGGTCGAGGGCTGGGTCGTCGACGTCGACAGCCCCGGCGCCGCCGGGCCGCGCGTCGTCATCGCCCCGGTCCGCATCCGCGGCCTCGCGGCGGAGGACACGCCGGTGCGCCTGCGCGCCACCGTGCGCGGAGCGGCGCCCGAGCCGGGCGAGGCGATCCGCCTGTTCGCCATCCTCAATCCGCCGCCGGCGCCCGCCAGCCCCGGCGCCTACGACTTCGGCCGCACGGCCTTCTTTCAGGCCATGGGCGGCGTGGCCTTCGGGCTCGGCGAGGTTCGGCCCGCCTCCCTGCCGGAGCCGCCGTGGCGGCTGCGCGCGGCCATGGCGGTCAACCGCGTCCGCTATGACCTCGCCAGGCGGATCGTGGCGCGGCAGGGCGAGCGGGCCGGCGGGATCGCCGCCGCCATGACCACGGGCCATGAAGCCTGGCTCGATCCGGCCGATGTCGATGTGATGCGCGACTCCGGCCTGGCGCACATCCTGTCGATCTCGGGCCTGCACATGGCGGTCGTCGGCGGCTTCGCCTTCTTCCTCGTGCGGCTGCTGGTCGCCGCCTGGCCGTGGCTGGCCCTGCGCGTGCCGGGCAAGAAGGTGGCGGCGGTCGGCGGGCTGCTCGCGGTCGGGACCTATCTGGTCATTTCGGGCGCCCCGCCGCCGGCCGAACGGGCCGCCATCACCGCCTCCATCGCCTTTCTCGCCATCCTGCTGGACCGCCAGGCCATCACCATGCACGCCCTCGCGGTCGCGGCCTTCGTGGTGCTGCTGTTGCAGCCGGAAGCCATTGTCACGCCCGGCTTCCAGATGTCGTTCGCGGCGACGGCCGCCCTGGTCGCCCTGGTCGAGGCGTGGCCGACCCGCCCGCGCGAGATTTCCACTCCATGGCCGATCCTCCTGGTGCAGCGCACCGGGGCCTGGATCGGCGGCGCCGTCCTCGCCAGCCTGGTCGCGGGCGCGGCGACGGGCCCGTTCGCCATGCAGCATTTCAACCGCACGGCCATGTACGGCCTGGCCGCCAACCTGGCCACGGCGCCGGTGTCCGACTTCCTGATCATGCCGGCCCTGGCGCTCGGCGCCCTGCTGGAGCCGCTCGGACTCGGCGCGCCCTTCCTGTGGCTGGCGGCGAAGGGGATCGAGCTGATGCTGGCCATCGGGGCCTGGACCGCGGGATTGCCCGGCGCGGTGCGGACGGTGGCGAGCGCGCCGGACTTCGTGCTGCCCATCGCCTTCCTCGGGGTGCTGTTCTGCTGCCTGTGGCGCGGGCCGCTGCGCTGGCTCGGCCTGCCGTTCGCCGCGGCGGTGATGCTCTGGCCGCGCGCGCCCACTCCGGATCTGTGGATCGGCGACGGCGGGACCAATGCGGCGTGGACCGTGGCGGGGGAGGCGGTCGTGGCGCGGCCGGGCGTGCGCCAATTCGCCGTCGATGTCTGGTCCCGGCGGCGCGGCCTGACGCCGGTCGAACGGCCGGAAGAGGGCTGGGCCTGCACCCGCTTCTCCTGCGCGCCCGAGACCGCCGAAGCGGGACCGCTGGCCCTGTGGTGGGGCCGTCGCGCGCCGTCTGCGGAGCAGCTGGACGGGCTGTGCCGGTCCGCGCCCGTGGTCAGCGTGCGGTCGCCCGTCGGGGTGCTGCCGGCGTCATGCGACGGCCGGCTGGTGCTCGATGGCGTGGACTACGCCCGCGGCGGGGCGGTCGAGCTGTGGCGCGAAGGGCCGGCGGCCGACAACCGCTGGCGGGCCGTCTGGTCGGCGCAGGAGCGCGGCGACCGGCCGTGGAGCCGTCCCGGATCAGGTCCGGGATGACAAATGCCCGCCTTGTCGTCCCGGAGCGGCGCAGCCGCAATCCGGGATCAGTGATAGCGCCGGATGAGCCCGACCAGCTTGCCCTGCACCTCGACCTGGTCCGGTCCGAAGATGCGGGTCTCATAGTTGCGGTTGGCCGGCTCCAGCGCGATCGAGCCGCCCTTCTTGCGCAGCCGCTTCAGGGTGGCTTCCTCGCCCTCGACCAGGGCGACCACGATATCGCCGGAGGTGGCGGTGTCGGCCGATTTGATGATCACCAGGTCGCCGTTGAGAATCCCGGCCTCGATCATCGAATCGCCCTCGATCTCGAGCAGATAGTGCTCGCCGGCGCCCAGCATGGCCTCGGGAACCGGATAGCGGGCCGTCTCGTGTTCGATGGCGGCGATCGGGGTGCCGGCGGCGATCTTGCCCATCAGCGACAGTTCGCGGGTATCGTTGGCCGCCTCGACCGCCTGCGGCCGTCCGCCGCCCTCGATCACGCCGGGGGTGAAGCCGGCCCGGCCGCGCGGCGCGCCCGCCGTGGCCTGATCCGGCATCTTCACCACCTCCAGCGCCCGCGCCCGGTGGGCCAGCCGCCGGATGAAGCCGCGCTCCTCCAGCGCCGTGATCAGCCGGTGGATGCCCGACTTCGACGCCAGATCCAGCGCCTCCTTCATCTCGTCGAACGACGGGGAGACGCCGGTCTCCTTGATCCGTTCGTGGATGAACATCAGCAGTTCGTGCTGTTTGCGCGTGAGCATTGGCGACCTCGGCGGCGAATCCCGTTTCGGGAACGCTAGCGGAACAAACCGCAAACGTCCACAAGGTGTTCCTGTGCTGTTCCGGTTAAGGTCCGGTTACCGTGCCGCTTGGCTGGTCGGCGGTTGTCACGCGCGCCGTCGGGGGCCAGCCTGAGGCGGAACGACGGGAGGGGGCATGAGAGACTGGCATATTGGCGCTGCAAGGTCCGTGATTCACACGGTGTATTGCACCTTCACGTTCAGCGGGCGTTCGCGGGCGATGGAGGTGGTCTACTATTGGCTCGCCTCAATGCTCGCCGGCTTCCTGATCAGCTTCCTGAGGGCGCCTCTGCCTTGGGACGTGGACTGGGTCGCACGCTCCGCCAGCGACATCGTCCTCGGCCTGCCCTTCTTCGCCCTGTTCGCAAGGCGAATGCACGACCAGGGTTTCTCAGCGTGGTGGACGCTGCTCCTGCTGCCCCTTCCTCTGATCAACCTCTACCAGTCGTATCGGGCGGTCTTCGCCGTGCGAAATCCGTCCTGGCTGCACGAGCCCGGGCCATTGGACGGTTGGGTCCCGTGGTTCCTCGGGTTGGCCCTCGTTCTCATGGTGCTGTTCCTGCTGCCCGGTACGCGCGGGCCGAACCGCTACGGACCTGATTCGAGAAACGCGGCCGCCACCTGACCCACGGGTCAGCCCATCAGCGCCCGCGTCGCCGCCTCGACATCCGCCTGCCGCATCAGGCTCTCGCCGACCAGCACCGCCTGGCAGTGCGCCGCCGACACCCGCGCCACATCCTCCGGGGTGAAGATCCCGCTCTCGGCGACCAGCAGCGCCCGCACCGGGCTCAGCATGGCCAGCCGCTCGGTGACCGCCAGATCGACCTCGAACGTCCGCAGCGAGCGGTTGTTGATCCCCACCAGATCGCCGCCCAGCCTGCAGGCGCGGGCCATCTCGGCCTCGTCGTGGGTCTCGATCAGGGCGTCCATGCCGAACCGCACCGCCTCGGCCAGCAGGTCGGCGGCGAGGGCGTCGTCGATCATGGCGAGGATGATCAGGATGCAGTCCGCCCCCAGCGCCCGGCTCTCGGCTGCCTGCCACGGGTCGACGAGGAAGTCCTTGCGCAGGCAGGGCAGGGCGGTCGCCTCGCGCGCGGCGCCCAGGAAGGCGTCGTCCCCCTGGAAGCTCGGCCCGTCGGTCAGCACCGACAGGCACGACGCCCCGCCGCGCTCGTAGGCCATGGCCAGCGCCGGCGGATCGAAGTCGGCGCGGATCAGACCCTTCGACGGGCTGGCCTTCTTGATCTCGGCGATCAGGGCCGGGCGGCCGGTCTCCGCGAACCGGCGCTCCAGCGCCGCCCGGAAGCCCCGCGGCGGCGACGCCAGCTTCGCCCGCGCCTCGACGGCGTCCTGCGACAGCGCCGCCTTGCGGCCCGCCACATCCTCGCGCTTGTAGGCGGCGATCCGCTCCAGCACGTCGCTCACGCCGGCTCTTCCTCGATCGGCGCATTGGTGGCCTCGACCAGCGCCGCCAGCGCGCGCGCCGCACGGCCGTCGTCGATCACGGCCGCCGCCAGCGCGGCGCCTTCGGCAAGGTCGCGGGCCCGGCCGGCGACGACCAGGGCCGCTGCGGCGTTGAGCAGGACGATGTCGCGATACGGGCCCCTGGCCCCGTCCAGCAGGGCCCGCAGCGCCGCCGCATTCTCTTCGGCGTCACCGCCGCGCAGGTCGGCGATGTCGGCCATGGGCAGGCCGGCGTCGTCCGGCGTGACGGTGAAGCGGCGGACCGCGCCGTCCTTCCACTCCGCCACCTCGGTGGGCCCCGTGGTGGTCAGCTCGTCCAGCCCCTGTCCGTGCACGACCCAGGCCCGTTCGGCCCCCAGCCGGCCCAGCACCTCGGCCAGCGGCTCCAGCATGCGCGGGTCGTAGACGCCCATCACCTGCCGCTTCGCATTCGCCGGATTGGACAGCGGCCCCAGCAGGTTGAACACCGTGCGGAAGCCGATCTCGGCCCGGACGGGCCCGACGTGGCGCATCGCCCCGTGGTAGGATGGCGCGAACAGGAAGGCGATGCCGGCCCGGTCCAGCGCCCGCAGCTGCTGCGCCGGAGTCGCGGCCAGGTTGACCCCCAGCACGGCCAGCACGTCCGACGAGCCCGACTTCGAGCTCATCGCCCGGTTGCCGTGCTTGGCTACCTTGAGCCCCGCGCCGGCCAGCACCAGGGCCGCCGCCGTGGAGATGTTGAAGGTGTGCTGCCCGTCGCCGCCGGTGCCGCAGGTGTCGATCACCTCATACGGATGGTCCAGGGTCAGCGCCGCCTCGCGCATGGCGGTGGCGAAGGCGGTGATCTCGCCCACCGTCTCGCCGCGGATGCGCAGGGCGGTCACCGCCGCGGCCACCTGCGCCGGCGTCGGCTCACCCCTCAGGCAGGCGGCGAAGAAATCGTGCGCCTCCGCGTCCGACAGCACGCGGCCGTCGACCAGCTTGGCCAGCAGGGGCTTGAATCCGTCCGCCACCTCAGACCATCGCCCGGCGCTTGACGTTGGCGAGGTCGAGGAAATTGGCCAGCAGGTCGTGGCCGTGCTCGGTGGCGATCGACTCGGGATGGAACTGCACGCCATGGATCGGCCGACTCTTGTGGGCCAGCCCCATGATCTCGCCGTCGGCGGTCCAGGCGGTGACCTCCAGCACGTCGGGCAGGGTCTCGCGCTTCACCGCCAGCGAGTGATAGCGGGTGGCCGTGAACGGTGAGGGGAGGCCGGCGAACACGCTCCTGCCCTCATGCTCGATCGGCGAGGTCTTGCCGTGCATCAGGCTCTTGGCCCGGATCACGTCGCCGCCGAACGCCTGGCCCATGGCCTGATGCCCCAGGCAAACCCCGAAGATCGGCATCTCCAGCGGCGCGCTGTCCAGCAGCGGCAGGCAGATGCCCGCCTCGTTCGGCGTGCACGGCCCCGGCGACAGCAGCACCGCCTCCGGCTTCAGCGCCAGCGCCTCGGCCGCGGTCAGGTCGTCGTTGCGCACCACGCGCGTCTCGGCGCCCAGTTCCGCGAGGTAGTGGACCAGGTTCCAGGTGAAGCTGTCGTAGTTGTCGACGACGAGGATCATGCTCCGGCTTCTAGGCGGTGCGGGGAGCCGCGCCAAGCGGGCTCTCGGGTAAGTCTTCGTTAACCACGATCGGGCGAACTGGAGTCTCCAGCGGAGGGGCTCGCATGGCCGACACCACCATCGAAAAGGCGCGCGTCCTGCTGGCGCCGCCGGTCCGGCGCGCCAGCGCCTGGGCCACGCTCGCGGCGGCGGCCCTGGCGGCGACGGCGGCCGTGATGATGGCGGGGGTGATGGTGCTGGGGCCGGGCGTCCGCTTCGAGGAGACCGTCGCGGCTCAGCCCGCGTTCCCGAACGGATAGCGCCAGGCGTCCTCCGCCGCGCCCATCGGGGCCCGGGCTTTGGCCTTCGTTTCCGCATATTCGGCCGCCGGATCGCTGTCGGCCACCACGCCCGCCCCCGCCTGCACGTGGATCTTGCCGTCGGCGAACAGGGCGGTCCTCAGCACGATGCAGATGTCCGCCTCGCCCCCGGCCGAGATGTAGCCGACGCCCCCGCCATAGCCGACGCCGCGCTTCTCGCCTTCCAGCTCGTCGATGATCTCCATCGCCCTCACCTTGGGCGCGCCGGACAGTGTCCCGGCGGGCAGGGCGGCCAGCAGGGTGTCGACCGCGTCCAGCTTCGGGTCCGCCTGCCCCTGCACGTCGGAAACGATATGCATGACAGAGCTGTAGCGCTCGACCTTGAAGCTTTCGGTGACCTCGACAGTGCCCGGCGCGGCGACGCGGCCGACATCGTTGCGGCCCAGGTCGAGCAGCATCAGGTGCTCGGCCAGTTCCTTCGGATCCGCCAGCAGTTCGGCCTCAAGGGCGCGGTCCTGCTCCGGCGTCTCGCCGCGCGGCCGCGTGCCCGCCAGCGGTCGGATGGTCACCCGCCCGTCCTTCAGCCGCACCAGGATCTCCGGGCTCGACCCGGCCAGCTGGAAGTCGCCGAAGTCGAGGAAGAACAGATAGGGCGACGGATTGCGGCGGCGCAGCGAGCGGTAGAAGGCGAACGGATCGTCGTCCCAGGGCGCCGCGAAGCGATGGCTCAGCACCACCTGGAAGATGTCGCCGGCGGCGATGTAGTCCTTGGCCTTGGCCACCATGGCCCCGAAGGCGGCTTCGTCCACCGGCGAGCGGAACGGCGGGACCGGCCTCTCCACCGCGGCCGGAATGGCGGGCAGGGGGGCGCGCAGCTCGGCCTCGAAGGCGTCCAGCCGGGCCACGGCGGCGTCGAAGGCCGCGTCCGCGCTCATGCCGCTGTCCGGATACGCCGCCGAGACCAGCACGATCTCGTGCTTCACCGAATCGAAGATCGCCACCAGCGCCGGCCGCGTCAGCACCGCGTCCGGCAGGTCCAGCGGATCGGGATTGGGCGGCCCCAGCGGCTCCAGCAGCCGCACCATGTCGTAGCCGAACACCCCGAACAGGCCGGCGGCCATCGGCGGCAGGTCGTCCGGCAGCTCGAGGCGCGATGACGCGATCAGGCGGCGCAGGGAGGCCAGGGGATCGCCCGCCGCGGCCGTCCAGACGCCCGCCCCCACGTCCGCGCCGCGCGCCAGCTCGGCCCGGCCGTCACGGCAGCGCCAGACGACGTCCGGTTCGCGGGTGATGATCGAATAGCGCCCGTTGACCGCGCCGCCCTCCACCGATTCCAGCAGGAAGGCGTGGGTGCGGCCATGCCCGACCTTGAGGAAGGCCGAGACCGGCGTCTCGAGGTCGTCGACGAGACGCCGCACGACGACGCGCGGCCGGCCCCCGGACCAGCTCGCGGCGAAGTCGGCCCGCGCCGCGCCCGCGTCTGTCCTCATCGCCCCGCGGGTCGCGCCGGCGCCGCCGGCGTGGCCGCGAGGCCCAGCGCCTGACGCGCCAGTTCCACGTCGGTCGTCGCCTTCATCCGGTCGGTGGCCGCGGTCACGGCGGCCGCGAACAGCGGATCGCCCGTCGCGGCGCCGACACGGGCCCGCCATTGTTGGGCCTCCTCGGCGACAAGGGCGGCCGTGGGCGCGATGATGCGGTCGACGCGGCCGATCACGATGGCGTCCTGGGACTGGGGCTGGTCGAAGGGCTGGCCGCGCCCGGTGTTGAACAGGCCGCCGATCACGGCCTCGCCGTACCGCTGAACGGTTTCCTCGTTCTGTTTCAGGCCCGCGCCGCTGGTGACGGTCGCGCCGACGGAGGCGGCGACGGCGGCGATGTCCTCGCCCCGGCGCAGCCGCGCCGTCAGCGCGTCGGTCCTGGCCGAGAGCAGGCGGACGTTCTCGCGCGCCATCCATTCCCGGGTGACCCGCTCGCGCACGGTGGCCAGCGCGGGCATGGCGGCCGGGATGACGTTGTCCACGCGCACCAGGAAATAGTCGCCCTCGCCAAGGGCGGTCGGCTCGCCGGCGCGGCCCTTGGCGAGTTTCCACATCGCCTCCAGCACCTGGGCCGGAACGTTGAGCTGCTGGCCCTCGCTATTGCGGCCCTCCCGGGTGACGGCCGGAATGGGGACGATCCGGGCGCCGACCTGGCGGACGGCCTCGTCGACGCTCTTGCCCTCGCGGCGGGCGGCCTCGAAGGCCTCGACGCGGCGGGCGATGGCGCCGCGGGCTTCCTGGCCCCGAAGCTCCTCGACGATCTGGTCGCGGACGTCGGCGAGGGCGACTTCGCGGCCGGGCGTGACGCCGGTGACCTTGGCGACCACGAAGCCGACGCGGGCCTGCACCGGGGCCGACACCTCGTCGACGTTGAGGCCGAACACGGCTCCGGCGACGGCCGGGTCGCTGATCGCGCTGCGCGGCGTGTCGGCGAAATCAACCGGCCGCAGGTCGTTGGCCTGGCCGACGGCGGCGGGGGCCTGACCGGCGCGCAGGGCGGCGGCGATCCGGTCCGCGGCGGCGCGCGTGGGCGCCGTCAGGGTGACGAAGGTGCGCCGCTCGGGAACCGACAGGGCGTTCTTGCGGAACTCGAACCGCGCCTGGATCTTCTCGTCGCTGATGGCGATGTTCTGGTCGGCCGGGTTGCTGAAGATGACCAGCGAACCGGTGCGCAGCTCCGGAGTCCGCAGCCGGGCGGCGTTCTGGCTCATGTAGGAGGTCAGCTGGGCGTCGGTCGGCGCCGGGGCGGTTCCCGCCATGGCCTGGGTCAGCACGAACCAGCGCCCGTCGCGGGCCTGCTGGGTAAGGTTGGCGTACACGGCGCCGTAGACGCGCGGCAGGCGCATGCCGGCGACCAGGGCCGACCCGTAGTGAGCCCGGCTGTACTCGTCCCGGGCCTGCTGCTCGACCAGTTCAGGCGTCAGCTTCGCCTCGGCCAGTTTGGTCCGGTAGAGGGTCTCGGAGAACTGGTTGGTGACGGGATCGAAGAATTCGGGGACGACCCTGATCTGGCGCAGCACCAGTTCGTTGCCGGGCCGGATGCCGGCCTTCCAGGCCCAGGCGAAGAAGCCGAGCTCCTCGGCCCGCGACCTCAGAATGGAGCCAAGGTCGACGCCGGCGAGCGCCTCCTCATAGGTGACCGCGCGTCCTTGCTGAGCCTGGATCTGTTCCAGCTGGCGATCCATGGCCGTGCGGAACTCCTGCGGGCTCATGCTGCGGTCGCCGGCCGAGACGACCTTGGGCGCCTGCAGGCTGCCCAGGATGTCCGTCTGCGCGCCGCCGGTGATCAGCAGGCCCAGCGCCGTGAGGACCAGCAGGCCCATCGCGAACTTGGACCTCGCGAAATTGCGGAAGATGGAGATCATGGGCGAGCGGTCCTGGCGGTGACGACGACGATAGTCGCTTCGGCCTATAGGGGGTGACGGGCCAGCACGGCAAGACAATGGCGAAGCCCCGGCCGCGCGACGGGGCGCCAGACGGCTTGGCTTGGCCAAAACCTCCGCCTAGAGAGGCCGGATGAAACAATCCGTGAAACTGATCGCCGGCAACTGGAAGATGAACGGCCTCACGGCCGATCTCAACGCCGTGGTCCATGACCTGAAGCTCGCGCTCCGGACGGAGCCTGCCGCGTGCCGCGTGGCCATCTGCCCGCCGGCGACCCTGATCAGCCGGATGGCCGACGCTGTCCGGGGTCACGCGATCGAGGTCGGAGGCCAGGACTGCCGGCCCGAGAGTCACGGCGCCTACACCGGCGGCGTCTCGGCGGCGATGCTCGTGGACGCCGGGGCCCGCCTGGTGATCGTCGGCCATTCCGAGCGCCGTCAGGAGTTCCGCGAGACGGACCTGCTGGTCTCGGCCAAGGCCGAGGCCGCCGTCGGGGCCGGTCTCGCGCCGATCGTCTGCGTCGGCGAGACGCTGGAACAGCGTGAGGCGGGCAGGGCGGTCGAGGTGGTGCGCGGTCAGGTGATGAATTCCCTGCCCCAGGCCGTGACGGGCCGGGATTTCGCGGTCGCCTACGAGCCTGTCTGGGCGATCGGCACGGGTCTGACCCCGACGCTGGAGCAGATCGAGGAGGTCCACCGGGCCGTCCGCGCCGCCATGCTGGAGCGTCTGGGCCTCGGCAGCGCCGCGGCGCCCATCCTCTACGGCGGCTCGGTCAAGCCGGACAACGCCCGCGACATCCTCGCCGTGCCCGAGGTCGGGGGCGCCCTCGTCGGCGGAGCCTCGCTCAACGCCGCCGACTTCCTGCCGATCATCCGCGCCGCGTAAGGCAACAGGCGCCAGGCAGCAGTCGATCGAGCTTGACCCGCCAGGCCGACCCGGCTCCCCGCTGTTGCCTGTTGCCTGTTGCCTGTTGCCTGTTGCCTGTTGCCTGTTGCCTGTTGCCTGTTGCCTGTTGCCTGCTGCCTCACACCTCCGTTTGCTCCCGCTCCCCAACGATGATAGACGCCGCCGCTTGATCGGCGCGGCCTCGCGCCACACATATCGGCTGCCATGCTCCAGACCATTCTTCTCGTCGCCATGATCCTCATCTCGGTCGCGCTCGCCGGCGTGATCCTGATTCAGCGTTCCGAGGGCGGCGCCCTGGGCATGGGCGGCGGACCGTCGGGCTTCATGACCGCGCGCGGCGCCGGCAACCTGCTGACGGTGACGACCTGGTGGCTCGCCGTCGCCTTCTTCGCCTGCGCCATCGGCCTGACCATCGTCGGCAACATCAGCCGCTCCAACCAGTCGATCGTCGACGGCGAGGCCATTGGCGCCCTGGCCGCCCCGACCGGCGCGGCCTCGTCGGAGACTCCCGCCGGGGATACGGCCCCGACTCCGGCCCAGCCGGCCGGTCCGTCGCTGGACGACTTCCTGAGCTCCACGCCGGCGGCCAGCCCCGCTCCGGCCCAGCCGGCGCCGGCCCAGTCCGCACCGGCGCAATAAGGTGGGCGGGGCGTTTATCCCCGCCTTCCTCTCCCGCCCTCATAGTCTCCGCATTACGCCGCCCGAATCGGCGGTAGAGTGATCTCCCATGGCCCGTTACGTGTTCATCACCGGCGGCGTGGTTTCCTCATTGGGAAAAGGCCTCGCCTCCGCCGCTCTCGGCGCGCTCCTGCAGGCGCGCGGCTACAAGGTGCGTCTGCGCAAGCTCGACCCCTATCTGAACGTCGATCCGGGCACGATGAGCCCCTATCAGCACGGCGAGGTCTTCGTCACTGACGACGGGGCGGAGACCGATCTCGACCTCGGCCACTATGAGCGCTTCACCGGCGTATCGGCGGCGAAGTCGGACAACATCACCACCGGCCGCATATATTCAACCATCCTCGAGAAGGAGCGGCGCGGGGACTATCTGGGCGCGACCGTGCAGGTCATTCCGCACGTCACCGACCAGATCAAGCAGTTCTGCCTGACCCCCGCCCTGACCGACGAGGGCGAGGAGGTCGACTTCGTGCTGGTCGAGATCGGCGGCACCGTCGGCGACATCGAGGGCCTGCCCTTCTTCGAGGCCATCCGCCAGCTGGGCCAGGACCTGCCGCGCGGCCAGTCCTGCTTCGTCCACCTGACCCTGCTGCCCTTCATCAAGACCGCCGGCGAGATGAAGACCAAGCCGACGCAGCACTCGGTCAAGGAGCTGCGCTCGATCGGCATTCAGCCCGACATCCTGCTGTGCCGCTGCGAATATCCGATCCCGCCCGAGGAAAAGCGCAAGATCGGCCTGTTCTGCAATGTCCGCGAAAGCGGCGTCATCCAGGCCATGGACTCGGCCGACATCTACGCCGTGCCGCTGGACTATCACCGCGAGGGTCTCGACGCCGAGGTCCTGGCCCATTTCGGCATCGCCGACGCCCCGGCGCCCGACCTGTCGCGCTGGCAGGAGATCGCCCGCCGCCGCCTTCATCCCGACGGCGAGGTCACCGTCGCCGTGGTCGGCAAGTACACAGTGCTCAAGGACGCCTACAAATCCCTCATCGAGGCGCTCCACCACGGCGGGGTCGCCAACAACGTCAAGGTCAACATCGACTGGGTCGAGGCCGAGACCTTCGAGGGCGACCGCGACGCCTGCGAGGCCCGGCTGCAGGGCGCCCACGCCGTGCTGGTCCCCGGCGGCTTCGGCGAACGCGGCTCCGAAGGCAAGATCGAGGCCGCCCGCTTCGCCCGCGAGCGCAAGATCCCCTATTTCGGCATCTGCTTCGGCATGCAGATGGCCGTGATCGAGGCGGCGCGGAACCTGGCGGGCTACCCCAAGGCCTCCTCCACCGAATTCGGCCCGACGTCGGAACCCGTCGTCGGCCTGATGACCGAATGGGTCCAGGGCAACCAGCGCGTCCTCCGCCAGCAGGGTGGCGACATGGGCGGCACCATGCGGCTCGGCGCCTATGACTCGACGCTGAAACCGGGATCGAAGATCGCACAACTGTACGGTTCGACGACCATCAGCGAGCGCCACCGCCATCGCTACGAGGTCAACATCAACTATCGCGAGGCCATTGAACAGAAGGCCGGCCTCGTCTTCGCCGGCCTGTCGCCCGACGGCGTCCTGCCCGAGACGGTCGAGCGCGAGGACCATCCGTGGTTCATCGGCGTGCAGTACCACCCCGAGCTGAAGAGCCGGCCCTTCGCCCCGCACCCCCTGTTCGCCGGCTTCATCGAGGCCGCCGTGGTGCAGAGCCGGCTGGTCTGACGGCGCTCGGAGGCAGGGCCCTTCGGCGACGGCGAACGGCTGTGACCGCGCCCTAGCCCGGCTTGCGCGGCTCCAGTCCCTCGAACGGCCGCCGCTGCCGGCAGCGCACGCACACCTGGGTGCCCGGCTGACTTCGGCTGTCGACGAATATGTGGCCCTTCCAGGCGCAGTGTAGAGACTCGAACATCGCCCGTTCCCGGCTCCCCTTATGACCTCGTTTCAGGGCTGTCTGCAAGATCGCTGTTCTGCGAAACCCGCAGTCAGGGCTAGGGCGTCGTCGCGGCCGCAGGCTGGTCCTGACGGACCAGCAGGGCGTCCACGGGCTGGAGGACGCCGTTGCTCGCCACGCTCTCCTCGCCCGTCAGCCGTGCGCTGGCGCCGCTCTCCGACCTGACCCTGATCGCCTCGCCGTCTCGAGAGAAGGTCAGCAGGGTGTCGGCCATGGTGCGCATCTGGACGCTGCCGTCCGCGTCGCGTCCGAGGGCCGCCGCGATGTCCGCCCTCGTCAGGGCCCCGGGCACGATGTGGGCGCGGAGCAGGGCGGCGCCCTGGGCGCGCAACGTCTCGTCCGTGAAGGCTCCGGCTCCGCCCGCGCCGAAGGCGGCGTCTGACGGGGCCAGCAGGGTGTAGGGCCCGACCCCCTCCAGCACATGGGTGAGGCCGGCGTTGGCCACGACGCCGGCCAGGGTGTCGTAGCCGTCCGCGCGCTCCACGGTGGCCGCCAGGGTGCGGGAGGAGGGTTCGGCCGGTTCGGCCCTGTCCCCGGTCGTCTTTTCGTCGCCCGCCCCGCAGGCCGCGAGCAGGAGGACGGCGAGAGGCGTCAACGCCCGCCGCATGATGTTCCGCATTTCGATGTCTCCTGCCGCTGGTTCAGGCGAGAAGCTGGATGGCCGCCTGGACCAGCTGCGTGGTCGGATCGACCCGGTAGATGTAGCCGTCGCTGTAGCGGTACAGGCCGTCGGGCGTATCGGCGTACTGGCTGCGGTACGGGTAGGGCACGTTGTAGACGTCGTAACCGGCCGGCATGGGCTGGCCCACGGTGATCGGCTGACCGGTCAGCAGGGCGACGACCTGGGTGATGGCCTGGGTTCGCGGATCGACGCCGTACAGGGCGCCATTGGCGTAGCGGTAGTCATAGGGCTGGTTCAGCCGGAAATAGTCCGTGTAATAGTCCGGCGCCGGCTGATAGGCGTATTGTTGCGGCCACACGGCGCCCGGCGCGAGCGCCCCGCCCAGCACCGGCAACCAGCCCAGCACCGAGCCCCTCTGGTCCATCCGGTACAGATAGCCGTCGTCGTAGCGGTAGACGCCGTCGTCCCGACGGGCGTTCCACAGGTAATCGTACCGGGCCCGCGCGATCTGGCGCGCCTGTCCCGGCGGCAGGCAGCCGTTGTTGCGCTTGGCCAGTCCCGGCGGGCAGCCCCTGACCAGGCCGCGCTCCGGCTCGACGCGGAAGACCGTCAGCGGTCCGGCCTCGCGCCGCGCGACGACGCGCTCGACCTCCCGCGCGGCCTGGTCGCGCCGCCCGGCCTCGCGCCCACGGTCGTCCTTCCGGTCGCGCCCGCCATCGTCGCTGCGCTGGCCGGGTGCGCGCGACTGGATACGTTCAACCGCGGCGGTGGCCCGGCGATCGTCGCCGCCGCGCCCGCGGTTGCCGCGGCTGTCCTGGCCTGACCGGTCGGGCCCGGAATCCTGCCGCCGCTCTGCCTGCCGACCGGAGTCGCGGCCGCCGCCCTTGCCGCCGTCGTCGCTCCTTGCGTGGTCGCCGCCGTAACCGCGGCCATGGTCCTGCGCCAGTGAAATCTGAGCCGGGCCGAGCGCCAGGACCAGGGCGGCGGCGGCGGGAATGATCGTCTTCATGGGGAACCTCTCGGGGAGGCTTCTCAAACGTCCGCGATCCGACACTGTTCCGGCCGGCGCCGGCGCCCCTCCCGCGACACGCCCTTGGGCGTGACGGTCGTCACGCGTCGCCGCGGGCCCCCGAGCGCATCCTGCAGGCCTCAAGGGATCGATGCAGGAGGGCGATCATGAACGTGCAATTCAGGCGGCAGCGTACGGGCGAACTGCAGATGGCCGCGGTCTATATCGACCAGCGGCTGGTGCCTTTCCGCAACGAGGTCGCGCAGCAGGACCTCGAGCCGGACCGGGACTACATCCTGAGCTGGAGGCTGATCGGCGACACCGGGAGCTCGGTAAAGGTCGTTATGACCGCGGAGGACGTCGCCCAGACCCTGTTTGAGGCCACGCTCAAGCATGCGGACGGCGGGCGTCAGGCCAACGGCAAGATCTTCAGGCTGAAGGGAGCCGTGCAATGACCCGCTCCCTCAGTTTCCCGGTGCTCGCCTCGCTGATCATGGCGGCCGCTGCGACTGCGGCTATCGGCCAGGAGCGCGTGTCCGCTGATGCGGCCCAATCCCGGCTCGCCGGCCAACTCCCAGCCGACGTCGCCTGGACGTCCGGGCTGGCGGGAGAGGCGATTCAGTTTCGGGCGGAGAGCGACAGCAGCGAGGCGGCGATCTTCATCGGCGATACCCGGGAGGGCGGGTGGGTCAACGCCTGGTCGTTGCGGTTCGCGACGCCGATCCAGAAGGGCGAAAGTTCGACGAATTTCATCACTGAGAGCGGCCTGTCAGGCAGTTCCTCGGTGCGGATGACGCTGAGCCATGTGAGCGGCAGCCCACCGTTCGCGACGCCGGTCGCGGAACAGCTGACGCTCGGCAGGCAGGCCATCGATGCGTGCGTCGGCAAGTCGGTCACCGCCGCGGCGCGCGAGGCCTGCTCGAATCTCACCTTCTCGGACCTGCGCGAGTATCTGCCTGAACATCTGAGATCTCGCCTCGCCGACCCCAATTTCGAAAGCGCCAATATCTGGGTGTGGACCGCCGCGCTCGAAGTCGGTCATCAGGAGATCGACTGGCGCGACCCCCTCAGCCTGGCCGAACAGGAGACGCAGCGCACGCCTTACGCCCTGTCGTTGTCGGGGGGCGTCAGCCTTGGCCGCGGGCACGGGGAGCAGCCGTTCTACGTCGGCGGCGGCGTGGAACTGGCCCGGGAGTATCCGGCCGGCGACAGCCGCACGCTCTGCGCCCCGCCCCCGGCCGTCGGCCCCCAGGAATGCTTCACCGGACGCTTCGGCGCTCCGGAGGCGCGCGACAGCCAGGTGATCCATCTTGTCGGTCGTTTCCAGGAGGTGGCGGGCGCCCCGTTCGCGGTCGAGCTCAGGCCCGCCTACGACCTGCGCAACGACGTCGCCGAACTGGCCGCGACCCTCTACCTCGTTTCGGGCTCCGACGGCGGTCTGCGGGGCGGGCTGAGGGCGCGCTGGCGGACAGAGGACGACGATCCCCTGACCGGGGACGAGCGGTTCACCTTCGGGGTCTTCGTCGGGGCGCCCTTCTCCCTGGGGTCGCAATAGGGGCCCGTCGCCGCCGGTCTGCCGCGGGCGCCTGGCGGCGGGCCGGCGATGGCGGACAGGGTGGGATTCGAACCCACGGTAGGCTCGCACCTACGGCGGTTTTCAAGACCGCTGCCTTAAACCACTCGGCCACCTGTCCGTGCCTATTGAGCGGAATGGCCGCATAGCGCCAAACGCCTCGTTAACCAAAGCGGAAATCTTGTCCGCCATCCTCGCGGGCGTCGGAGGCGGGCCATGGCTGCGAGACTTCTCAAGGGTGTAGTTCTCGCCGGCCTGCTGTCGTTGCTGGCCGCCTGCGCCAGCGCAGGCCGGTCCGGCGCGGACGGCTATCCCGTCGTCACGGACCCGGCTCCTATCGTTTCCGGAACCATGCGGCCCTACCAGATCCGCGGCCGCTGGTACCGCCCGGAGGAACAGCCGAACTACGACGAGACCGGCATGGCCTCCTGGTACGGCGACCAGTTCCATGGCCGTCCCACCGCCACGGGCGAGCGTTTCGACATGAACGCCCTGACCGCCGCCCACAAGACCCTGCCGCTGCCGGGGCTTGTCGAGGTCACCAATCTCGCCAACGGCCGCCGCGTCGTCGTCCGCGTCAACGACCGCGGGCCGTTCGTCGACGGGCGCATCATCGACCTGTCGCGCGGCGCCGCCGACGCCCTGGATCTGCGCCGCGCCGGCGTGGGCGAGGTGAGGGTGCGCTACCTCGGCCCCGCGCCCCGCCTCGGTGGCGGTCAGGTCCTGCAGTATGCCGAGGCGCGGCCTGCGCCGGAGCGCGGGCCGGTTCCCTACCTCCCGGCCCCCGTTCCCCAGCCGCCGCCGCAATCCCCGCCCGAGCCGGTGGAGTGGTCGTCGCCCGCCGTATCCGCGCCCGCGCCCGCGCCCTCGCCCTCGGGCGTCTGGGTCCAGGCCGGGACCTGGTCCGACGCGCGTCAGGCCCGCCGCGCGGCCTCTCACCTTGGCGGCGGCGCCACGGTCGACGTCGCCGGCCCCGGACAGTTCCGCGTCCTCGTCGGCCCATGGCCGGACGCCGCCGCGGCCGAGCGTTCCCGCCGCGCCGTGATGTCGCGGGGTTATCCCGAAGCGACGACGATTTCCGGGGTCTAGACCGAAAACGGTCGTGAGGGGCGCCGCCCGTCACGGCTCGGATTTCGGTCCACATGAAACTGGACCATTTTTTGGATTCAGGTCGATTCGGCCTGAAGCAAAAATGGTCTGGCCCTTGCGAACCCGACCGGCGCCGCCATTGTGCGCCGGTGACCCAAGGCAGATTCATCACCTTCGAAGGCGGGGAGGGGACCGGCAAGTCGACCCAGGTCGCCCGGCTCGTCGAACGCCTGCGCGCCCGCGACCTCGAGGTGTTGCAGACCCGCGAACCCGGCGGCTCCGACGGCGCGGAGGAGATCCGCAACCTGGCCCTCAACGGCGACGCCGGGCGCTGGTCGCCCATGACCGAAACCCTGCTGATGTTCGCCGCCCGCTCCGACCATCTGGAGCGCACCATCCGGCCCGCGCTTGAGGCCGGCCGCTGGGTGGTGTGCGACCGCTTCGCCGATTCCAGCCGCGCCTATCAGGGCGCCGGGGGCGGCACGCCGGCCGAGTTCATCGAGACGCTGGACGCCGCCATCGTCGGCGCCACCCAGCCGGACCTGACCCTGGTCTTCGACCTGCCTGTCGAGGTCGGGCTGGAGCGCGCCTTCGGACGCGGCCTGTTCGAGACCCGCTTCGAATCCAAGGGTCTGGAATTCCACGAGCGGCTGCGGCGCGGCTTCCGCGACATCGCCGCCGCCCATCCCGAGCGCTGCGTCGTCGTCGACGCCGAGGGAGATCTGGAGACCGTCGAGGCCCGTGTCTGGGCCGCCGTCGAGGCGCGGCTGCTGTGAGCGAGCATCCGCGCGACCGGTTCGACCTCGTCCCCGACGCCGCCGCCGAGGCCGCCTTCCTCCACGCCTTCGACAAGGGCCGGCTGCACCACGCCTGGCTGCTGTGCGGGGTCGAGGGGTCGGGCAAGTCGACCTTCGCCTACCGCGCCGCCCGCCGCCTGCTCGGCGCCGCGCCGGATCCGTCGCGCGGCCCGCTCGGAACGCGCCCGGACGATCCGGTGGCCCGCCTGATCACGGCCCAGTCGCATCCCGACCTGCTTGTGCTCGAACGCGCCGTCGAGGGCGGCAAGACGAAGAAGTCCATCTCGGTCGACCAGGCCCGCGATCTGCCCGAGTTCTTCTCCAAGAGCCCGTCCCAGGCGAAATACCGCGTCGCCATCATCGACGCCGCCGACGACCTGAACCTCAACGCCGCCAACGCCTTGCTGAAGGTTCTTGAGGAGCCGCCCGAGCGGGGCGTGCTGTTCCTCGTCACCCATGCCCCCGGCCGGCTGCTGGCCACCATCCGCTCGCGCTGCCGCCGGCTGGCCTTTCCGGTCTGGCCGCAGCACGCGCTGGAGGACCTGGTCCGCAACCGCACCGGAGTCCCCTCGGCCGAGGCCGCCCGCATCGCCGGCATGGCCGCCGGCTCGCCCGGCCAAGCCCTGGCGCTTGCGTCCGGCGCCACGCTGGAAGCCGACCAGCTGGCCCAGGCCTGGGTCGCCGCCCCGGATCTCGACCGCGCCGAGGTCATGGCCATCGCCGACAAATTCCGCGGCGCAGAGGGGCAGGAGCGGTTCGAAACCCTGATGGACCGGCTGATCGCGGCGGTGAAGCTGCGCGCCCTGGAGGAGGCCCAGGGCAAGGGGGGCGCCGGCGCCCGCTGGGCCGAGCTGTGGGAGCGGCTGTCCGAGCTGCCCGACCGCGCCGCCGCCATCAACCTCGACCGCGCCGACGTGCTGGCCGGGGCGCTGGCCGACCTGCAGCGCACCAAGGCCCGCGCCTGATGCTCATCGACAGCCACGTCAACCTGCACGCGCCCCAGTTCGACGAGGATCGCGACGCGGTCATCGCCCGCGCCCGCGAGGCCGGCGTCGGCCTGATGGTCGAGATCTCCGACAAGCTGTCGACCTTCGAGGCGACGCACGCCCTGGCCATGGCCCACGACGACATCTGGGCCACCGTCGGCGTCCATCCGCACGAGGCCAGGGACTATGCTGACCTGAGCGCCGACCGGCTGGTCGAACTGGCCGCCCGTCCGAAGATCGTCGGCATCGGCGAATGCGGCCTCGACTTCCACTACGACCTCAGCCCCCGCGACACCCAGGCGGCGGTGTTCCGTCAGCACATCGAAGCGGCGCGCCGCACCGGCCTGCCGCTGGTCGTCCACACCCGCGAGGCCGACGCCGTCATGGCCGACATACTGACCGAAGAGCAGGCGAGGGGCCCTTTCCGCTTCCTGATGCACTGCTACACCAGCGGCCCTGAACTGGCGGAAAAGGCGGCGGAACTGGGCGCCTGGTTCTCGGTTTCCGGCATCGCCACCTTCAAGGCCGCCGCCGAGGTGCGCGAGATCATCGCCGCCATGCCCGCCGACCGCATCATCGTCGAGACCGACTGCCCCTACCTCGCTCCGGTCCCGCACCGGGGCCGCCGCAACGAGCCGGCCTATGTCGGCCACGTGCTCGACAAGCTGGCCGAGATCCGCGGCTGGTCGCGCGACGAAGCCGAGGCCCGCACCACCGACGCCTTCTTCGCCCTGTTCGACGGCATCCCCCGGCCGGAGGGCGCATGATCGGCGCGGCGGGCGAGCTGGAGGTCGTCATCCTCGGCTGCGGCTCGTCCGGCGGCGTGCCGCGCGGCGATGGCGACTGGGGCGACTGCAACCCCACCGAGCCGAGGAACCGGCGTCTGCGCTGCTCCCTGCTGGTCCGCCGCCACGGCCCCGAAGGCGTCACCAGCGTCCTGATCGACACCTCGCCCGACCTGCGCGCCCAGATGCTGGCGGCTGACGTCAAACACATCGACGCCGTCCTCTACACCCACGACCACGCCGACCAGACCCACGGCATCGACGACCTGCGCGTCTTCGCCCTGCGCGCCCGCCGCCGCATCCCCGCCCACATGGACGCCCCGACGTACGCCGCCCTGTCCCGCCGCTTCGCCTACATCTTCGACAGCATGGAAGGGTACCCGGCGATTCTGGAGGCCCACATCCTGCGGCCGCACGGCCAGGCCTGGTCCGTCGACGGCCCCGGCGGCCCCGTCCCCGTCGTCACCTTCGACCAGGCCCACGGCCCGATCCGCTCGGTCGGCTACAGGATCGGCGGCGTGGCCTATTCCAGCGACGTCTCCGACCTCGACGAGACGGCCCTCGAAGCTGTGCGCGGCTGCGACCTGTGGATCGTCGACGCCCTGCGCTGGACCCCGCATCCGACCCACGCCCACGTCGAGAAGACGCTCGACTGGATCGCCCGGGCGGGGGTCAAGCGGGCCGTGCTCACCAACCTGCACATCGACCTGGACTACAACGCCTTGTCGGCGGCCGTTCCGCCAAACGTCGAGGTGGCGTTCGACGGCTGGAGCGCCCGCCTAGCCCTGTAGCAGCCGCGCCGCCTGCGGGGCGAAATAGCTCAGCACCCCCGCGCAGCCGGCCCGCTTGAAGGCGTGCAGGCTCTCCAGAATGGCCCGCTCCTCCTCCAGCCAGCCATTGGCCATGGCCGCCCGCATCATCGCGTACTCGCCCGACACCTGGTAGGCGAAGGTCGGCACCCGGAAGGTCTCCGACACCCGCCGCACGATATCCAGATACAGCATCCCCGGCTTGACCATCACGGCGTCCGCGCCCTCGGAAATGTCCATCGCCACCTCGCGCAGCGCCTCGTCCGAGTTGGCGTAGTCCATCTGATAGGTCTTCTTGTCGCCCGTCAGCGCCTTCGCCGACCCCACCGCATCGCGGTACGGCCCGTAGAAGGCCGAGGCGTATTTCGCCGCGTACGACAGGATCATCGTGTCCTGCAGCCCGTTGGCCTCCAGCGCCTCGCGGATCGCCTGCACCCGCCCGTCCATCATGTCCGACGGCGCCACCACATCGGCCCCGGCGTGGGCGTGGATGAAGGCCTGCTCCGCCAGACGTTCCAGCGTCGCGTCGTTGACGATCCGGCCGCCCTCGACGATCCCGTCGTGGCCGTGGTCGGTGTAGCAGTCCAGGGCCACGTCGGTGATCACCCCGACCTCCGGCGCCGCGTCCTTGATGGCCTTGATGCAGTCGGGAACCAGCCCGTCCGGATCGGTCGCCCCCGTGCCGACGCCGTCCTTGATCGACCCGTCGACATTGGGAAACAGCGCCACCGCCGGAATGCCCAGATCCCGCGCCTCGACCGCCGCCCGCGCCGCCGCCTTCGGGCTCAGCCGGAACACCCCCGGCATCGAGGCCACCGCCACCCGCTCGTCCGCCCCGTCATGCACGATCAGCGGCCACACCAGATCGGCCGGCGTCAGCGTCGTCTCGGCTGTCAGCCGCCGCACCCACGGCTGGCTGCGCAGGCGGCGGGGGCGGGCATAGGGAAAGGCGGCGGGGGCGAAGGGCTGGGTCATGGGGTGGCCTCATAGCTTCCTTCTCCCATTGGGAGAAGGTGGCGGGGCGCAGCCCCGTCGGATGAGGGTCGGCTGGCGGACGCGGCGAAGCCGTCCTGGTCGACCCTCACCCTTTCGCCTTGCCGATCGCTTCGCTCCCGGAGGCTCAAGCCCTCTCCCATCGGGAGAGGGGAGCGTCTAGAAGCCCACCAAAGACTCGCAGGAACCGCCCCCATGGACTTCGCCCTCACCGACGACCAGCGCGCCATCCAGGACGCCGCCCGCGCCTTCGCCGAGGCCGAGCTGGCCCCGCACAGCGCCGAGTGGGACGAGACCAAACACTTCCCCGTCGACGTCATGAAGCACGCCGCCGAAATGGGCTTCTGCGGCATCTACACCGGCGAGGAGCACGGCGGCATGGCGCTCGGCCGGGTCGAGGCCGCGGTCATCTTCGAGGAGCTGTCGCGCGGCGACGTCTCCACCGCCGCCTTCATCTCGATCCACAACATGGCCACGTGGATGATCGACAAATTCGGCTCCGACGAGCTGCGCGCCCGTTACGTGCCGTCGCTGGTGTCGATGCAGAAGATCGCCTCCTACTGCCTGACCGAGCCCGGCTCCGGCTCCGACGCCGCCGCCCTGCGCACCACCGCGAAGCTGGACGGCGACCACTGGGTCCTCAACGGCTCCAAGGCGTTCATCTCCGGCGCCGGGACCTCGGACGTCTATGTGGTCATGGCCCGCACCGGCGCCGACGGCCCCAAGGGCATCTCCACCTTCGTCGTGGAAAAGGACACGCCCGGCCTCTCCTTCGGCGCCCAGGAGAAGAAGATGGGCTGGAATTCCCAGCCAACCGCCATCGTCAGCTTCGACGACTGCCGCATCCCCGCCGCGAACCTGCTCGGCAAGGAGGGCGACGGCTTCCGCTACGCCATGATGGGCCTCGACGGCGGCCGGCTGAACATCGCCGCCTGCTCGCTGGGCGGCGCCCGCCTCGCGCTGGAGACGGCGCTGGACTACGTCGCCAGCCGCAAACAGTTCGGCAAGCCGATCGCCGACTTCCAGAACACGCAGTTCAAGCTCGCCGACATGGCCACCCAGCTCGAGGCCGCCCGGTTGATGGTGCTGCGCGGGGCGTGGGCGATCGACACGAACCACCCCGAGAAGACCAAATGGTGCGCCATGGCCAAGCGCCTCGCCACCGACGCCTGTTTCCAGATCGCCGACGAGGCCCTGCAGCTGCACGGCGGCTACGGCTACCTCAAGGACTATCCGCTGGAGCGCATCGTCCGCGACCTGCGCGTCCACCGCATCCTCGAAGGCACCAACGAGATCATGCGCGTGATCACCGCGCGGGAGATGATGCGGCAGTGAGCGACAGCATGACCCCCGAACCCGAAGTCCTCGCCCGCGTCCAGTCCGGCCTCGGCCGCCTGACCCTGAACCGCCCCAAGGCGCTGCACGCCCTGAACCGCGCCATGTGCGACGCCATGATCGGCGCGCTGCTGGCCTGGCGGGACGACGACGCCGTCAAATCCATCCTCATCGACCACGCCGGCGAGCGCGGCTTCTGCGCCGGCGGCGACATCCGCATGATCGCCGAAAGCGGGGCAGGGGACGCCTCGGAAGCGAAGGCCTTCTTCGACGCGGAATACAAGCTCAACCACCTGCTGTTCGACTACCCGAAGCCGGTCACCGCAATCGTCGACGGCATCGTCATGGGCGGCGGCGTCGGCATCTCCGAGCCGGCCGACGTCCGCATCGCCACCGAACGCACCACCTACGCCATGCCCGAGACCGGCATCGGCCTGTTCCCCGACGTCGGCGGCGGCTGGTTCCTGCCGCGCCTGCCGGGCCAGACCGGCGTCTGGCTGGCCCTGACCGGGGCCCGGCTCAAGGCCGCCGACACGGTCTTCCTCGGCATCCACACCCATTTCCTGCCGTCCGATGCGCTGGAGGCCTTCCGCGCCATCCTCGCCGCCGATCCGGCCCATCCGATCGATGTCGCCGACGGGCTCGAGACCGACGCCGGCGAGCCGCCGATCGAGCCGCACCTGCCCTCCATCGACCGCCTGTTCGCCTTCGACACCGTCGAGCAGATCTTCGCCGCCCTCGAAGCCGACGGTTCGGAGTGGTCCTCGGCCCAGCTGGCCATCCTGAAGACCAAGTCGCCCCAGTCGCTCAAGGTGACCCTGCGCCAGCTGCGCACCGGCGCGGGCCTGACGTCCTTCGCCGACAACATGGCCATGGAATACCGGCTCGGCGGCCGCGTCGTCCGCACCCACGACTTCCAGGAAGGCGTCCGCGCCGTCATCGTCGCCAAGGACAATGCCCCCAAATGGTCGCCGGCCGACCTGTCGGGCGTCACCGACGCCGACCTCGACCGCCTCTTCGCCCCGCTGCCGGCGGACGAGGCGTGGACGCCGCTTCCGTGATCCTTCTCCCCTTGCGGGAGAAGGTGGCGGCCGAAGGCTGACGGATGAGGGGTCGCGCCGGCGGCTCCCGACCGGTGACCTCGCCAACTTCATCGGCCCCGCTGCGCGGGCCACCTTCTCCCGCAAGGGGAGAAGGATTCCCGCTTGCATCGCTCCCCATTCCGGAGCTTGGCTGTCGCCGCTGGTTCAGGAGACGATCATGCTCAAGCCGTCCGCTTTCGCCCTCGCCGCCGTCCTCGCCGTGACTGGCCTCGCCGCCTGCGGCTCCGACCCCTGGGCCGGCCGCGAGGACCGCATGGCCGAACGGACCTATGAGACCATGCGGCTGGCCGACATCCATCGCGCCGCCATCGCCGATCCGCTCCGTCCCGCCGATGAGGTCGCGCGCGATCAATTCCGCCAGCCCGACCGGATGCTCGCCTTCGCCATGCTGGAACCGGGCGACAGGGTCGCCGACATCCGCCCCGGGGCGGGCTATTTCACCCGCCTGTTCGCCCGCACCGTCGGCGAGACCGGCAAGGTCTACGCCTTCGTGCCCAACCGCACCGCCGAGCGCGAGAACGCCCGCGCCGACGCCCTCGTCGCCGCCTATCCGAACGTGCTGCGGGTCAACGGCGACCTCGACAGCATGGGTTTCCCGGAGCCGCTCGACGTCATCTGGATGAGCCAGGAATACCACGACTTCCACATCCCGGCCTTCAACACGGACGTGACGCGGATGAACCGGGCCATCTTCGCGGCCCTCAAGCCCGGCGGCTATTTCGTCGTCGTCGACCACTCGGGCCGCCCCGGCACGGGCCACGCCGAGGTCCAGTCCCTGCACCGCATTGAGGGCGCCTCGCTGCGCGCCGAGGTCGAGGCCGCCGGTTTCGTCTTCGACGGCGAGTCCACGGCCCTGGCCAATCCGGCCGACGACCGCACCGTCAATGTCTTCGACGAGGCCATCCGCGGCCGCACCGACCAGTTCGTCTATCGCTTCAGGAAACCCGGCTAAGGCTTTCCATCAAAGGAGAAGAGTGATGCGTCGTTCACTGCTCGTCGCCGCCTCGGCGCTGATCGCCCTGTCGTCCGCCGCCTTCGCGCCGGCGCCGCCGCCGGTTCAGGAGGCCTCGTCCTACGCCGCCGCCTTGGCCGACCCGGTTCGCACCGCCGGGGACCGCGCCCGCGACGCAGCCCGCCACACCGCCGAAACCCTCGCCTTCGCCCAGGTCGCCCCGGGCCAGAAGGTGGCCGACATGATCATGGGCGGCGGCTATTTCACCCGCGTCTTCTCCGCCGCCGTCGGCCCCGACGGCCAGGTGACGGCCTGGCAGCCTGAGGAATTCGTCGCCTTCGAAGCCGGCTACGGCCAGGCGGTGACGGACGCCGACGCCCTGGCCAACGTCGACGGCGTCCGCTCGCCGCTCGGCGCGCCGGAGTTCCCCACCGGCCTCGACCTCGTCTTCACCGCCCAGAACTATCACGACCTGCATCTGGCCCCGTTCCCGGCCGACACGGCCTCCAGGGTCAATACGGCTGTGTTCCGGGCTCTGAAGCCGGGCGGTCTCTACGTCATCGTCGACCACCACGCCGCCGCCGGATCCGGCCTCGCCGCCGCCGACACCCTGCACCGCATCGACATCGAGGCGGTCAAGCGCGAGGTCACGGCGGCCGGCTTCGTCCTCGACGGTGAGAGCGCCATGCTCGCCAGCCCCGCCGACCCCCTGACCGCCAGCGTCTTCGACCCCTCCATCCGCGGCAAGACCAGCCAGTTCATGCTGCGCTTCAGGAAGCCGGCCTGACCGGAGGGCGAGGTCGGCGGCGCAGCTTCGCCCGGCCCCCGCATCCGGTTCTTTCGTCATCCCGGGGCAAGCGGCGGAGCCGCGCCGACCCCGGGAGAGGGCGGCGCGCGACAGCGCGACCCTGTCGGGAGCGCGGCTGCCGGCGACAGCCTGCCTGAACAGATCGCCTTCGGCGCCGCCCTGTCCCGGGGTTCGCTTCGCGCCCCCGGGATGACGAAAGCGGGAATTGCTGCGCTGCAAATCCCGCCTCTGTCTTCATAGTTCGAACAGCCAGGCCGCTGTTTTCCCTCCACATCCTCCCCGCGCCAGCGTCACGAACGCGCCCTGGTGAAAACCCGGCCCATACTATTGCCCATCCCGTCGATGGGGAGGGCGTCGGATCCACGTTCCTCGACGACGGCGGGCTGTGGTCGAGCGATGAAGCCCGGGCGACGGAAAGTCCGGGGGTCCTCGAGGGCGGGGATGGATCCTGCCCGCTTGCTCGCCGCGCGCTGCTGGAGTGCGGACTGCTGACGTCAGCTTCATGCCGTCATGTCCGCCCCGCGTCGGGGCCAGCAATGGCCCCGGCGGTGATCCGGCAAGGCCCGAATGTCAGGGCCGCCAGCCGGAGGGCGCGTGGATAACGGCTACGCGGGGCAGCCTGTCTCGTCGAAACGGTAAACTACACACACATCCGGGCGAGGCCCGGCTGTCCCGCACCCTCCCCACCTTGCGCGGCTCCCGCCCCGGAAGACGAAGACGCATGTCCTGTCATCCCGACCATGCAGCCGGACCCGTCTGGCGTCCGCGCCGCCGAGCCGCTAATCCCTCCGCGAAGCATACCCGGGAGACGACGCCATGACCCACACCATCGCCTTCATCGGCCTCGGCAACATGGGCGGCGGCATGGCGGCCAACCAGGCGAAGGCGGGCCATCGCGTCCTCGCCTTCGACCTCTCCCAGGCCGCGCTCGATCGCGCCGCCGAACACGGCTGCACCCCGGTCGGCTCGGTCGCCGAGGCCGTCAAGGGGGCCGACGTCGTCATCACCATGCTCCCGGCCGGCCCGCACGTGCTCAAGGTCTACACCGAACAGGTCATCGGCCACGCCCCGACCTCGGCCCTGCTGCTCGACTGTTCGACCATCGACGTCGACACCGCCCGCAAGGTCGCCGGCCTGGCGAAGGACGCCGGCTACGCCTTCGCCGACGCGCCCGTGTCCGGCGGGACCATGGCCGCCGACGCCGGGACCCTGGCCTTCATGGTCGGCTGCGACGAACCCGAGTTCGCCCGCATCGAGGCGGCGCTTGAACCCATGAGCCGCGCCACCTTCCGCGCCGGCGACCACGGGGCGGGGCAGGCGGCCAAGATCTGCAACAACATGATCCTCGGCATCACCATGCTGGGCACCTGCGAGGCCATCGGCCTGGCTGAGAAGCTCGGTCTCGACCCGGTGAAGATGTTCGACATCGTCGCCAAGTCCTCGGGCCAGAGCTGGTCCGTCACCACCTACTATCCCTGGCCCGGCCCGGTCCCGACCGCCCCCTCCAACCGCAACTACGACGGCGGTTTCGCCGCCGCCATGATGCTCAAGGACCTGAAACTGGCCCAGGACGCCGCCGCCAAATCCGGCGCCTCGACCCCCCTTGGGGCCCAGACCGAGGCCCTGTTCCAGATGTTCAACGGCCTCGGCTACGGCGGCCGCGACTTCTCCGCCATCCTCCAGATGCTCCGCGGCAAGCTGGACGAATTGCCGAAGGGGTAGACCCCGAAGCCGCGTCGGGCCGGGAGATCCCGAAGGGCCGCCGATCGCGGCCAAAGAATGTGAGAACCGTTATCAATTAGGGCTTTGCGGCGTTTTGTCCGGTCCGATTCATGGACAAATCGGACCGATCGGCGCATCACGCGGCAAGTTTTCGCCGCCGTAGGGCAGTTCGCTTTGTTCGACTACAAGGCCGCATTCGAGACCGCCGTGGAGCAGGTCAGGCGCGAGGGGCGCTATCGCGTCTTCGCCGACCTGAAGCGCGTGCGCGGCCAGTTCCCCAAAGCCATCCGCCGCCGCGAGGACGGCTCGGAGCAGGACGTCGTGGTCTGGTGCTCCAACGACTATCTCGGCATGGGCCAGCATCCGGCGGTGCTCGAGGCCATGCAGGCCGAGATCGACCAGGCCGGGGCCGGGGCCGGCGGCACCCGCAACATCTCCGGCACGACCCGCTCGGCGGTCGACCTCGAGGCCGAACTGGCCAGCTGGCACCAGAAGGAAGCGGCGCTGCTGTTCACCTCGGGCTATGTCGCCAACGAGGCGACCCTGACCACCCTGCAGCGCATCCTGCCGGGGCTGATCGTCTTTTCCGACTCGCTGAACCACGCCTCGATGATCGCCGGCATCAGGAACGGCGGCTGCGAGCGGCACATCTTCGCCCACAACGATCTCGAACACCTCGAGGCCCTGCTGGCCGCGGCCCCCGCCGGGGCGCCCAAGCTGGTCGCCTTCGAGAGCGTCTATTCCATGGACGGCGACATCGCCGACCTCGCCGGCACCATCGCCCTGGCGAAGAAGTACAACGCCCTGACCTATCTCGACGAGGTCCACGCCGTCGGCCTCTACGGCCCGACCGGGGCGGGCGTGGCCGAGCGCGACGGGGTGCTGGACGGCATCGACATCGTCGAATGCACCCTCGGCAAGGCCATCGGCGTCATGGGCGGCTACATCGCCGCCGACGCCGTCATCGTCGACGCCGTGCGCAGCTGGGCCTCGGGCTTCATCTTCACCACCAGCCTGCCGCCGGCCCTGACCGCCGGGGCCCTGGCCTCGGTGCGCTGGCTCAAGGCCCATCCGGAGCTGCGCGAGGCCCACCAGGAGCGCGCCGCCACCCTCAAGGCCCGCCTCGCCGCCGCCGGCATCCCGGTCATGCCCTCGGTCAGCCACATCGTCCCGGTCTTCGTCGGCGACCCCGTCCACACCAAGATGATCTCGGACATGCTGCTGGAGGACCACGGCGTCTACGTCCAGCCGATCAACTACCC